>Ga0207886_10035_pt1 | contig 479498 bp, 508 predicted proteins | sample LinPmetageLP35_FD_184048 | JGI IMG/M metagenome (GOLD analysis project Ga0207886, IMG submission 184048) | Marine viral communities from the Pacific Ocean - LP-35 (SPAdes) | ecosystem: Environmental > Aquatic > Marine > Oceanic | place: Pacific Ocean | collected 2009-08-31
GGGGGGGGGGGGGGGGGGGGGGGGGGGGGGGGGGGTTCGGTTAATGTAAGCGAGTAAGCCCTTGTGAATGTGGGTCGGTATTGACATTGAGTCTAGTTCAATGTCCCTCGTAGCTCTACATGAAGGACCCTTGGCATTCAACGCTCAAGGATTGATTCAACGCTCGCGATGAGATCTCTTTCTACATCTTTACAAGAATCTCCTCGGATCCAACGCATCAATCCTAGCACTCTTTGCGCTTCCCTCATATACAAACTCACTCATCAATTTCCCGGTCGCACAGCTATTTTGAATACCCCAACATGTATGTCCCGTCGCCATAAAAAGTCCCTTAATACCCGTTGCACCGATCAAGGGGCCGCCGCCACCTGCTACGGAAGGTAAATAGCAGGCTTGTCTGGCGAGGACTTTGCCTTGCCGGAGAGCGGGGGAAATGGAGCCGACGTAGGAGATGATGTCGTTGCAATGAGAGGGTGAGCATTCCACCAAGGCGCTGGACTTGGGAAGAGGGGCGAGAGTATCCGCTTCGCCTGAGTTTGACCATTAGTAATTGTAATCCAAATGCTTGACTAGCATGTGGCAGAGGAGAGCAAAGTGAAAGGTAGCTCACCACAAGCATAAACCGTCCCATCAGGCCTAGCATACATTTCCGGCGACACCGTACTACCATGTCTGCTTTTAAGATCCCCTCCAAACCCCTCTGGCAGACCGATCTCACTGAATACCGCATACGGACTCACATCTGCCTCCACAACCACACTATGCGCTCTCACAGCCTCAATCGGCGCTTCGGGAAACACATGGCTCGTCCACGGTCCCGCAGCAAGTATAACGTCCGTCGCAGGCAAAGTACGTATATGTTTCGTCTCTTTATCTTCATACGTCACGGATTTCACGCCGTGAGGTCCAGTATAGTCTATTGCAGTGACGGAGCCGAGAATGACTTTCGCGCCGGAGGAGACAGCCAGGTCAGCCATGGAGGTGGTGAAGAGGTATGGGTGGACTTGGGCTGTTGTCGAGGGCGTGCCCATTTCCGAGTAGCTTTTTATGCAGTCTGCATCGAACCAGTCTAGGTCTTCTGGTACGCCGTTCTTCGTCACTCCCTTATTCTTTGTCTTGGGCAGTTTCTGCCAGTCTTCTCCTCCAGGTCTGTCATGAACCCCATTTATTTTGGAATTCGCAATGGTATCACTGCTGTAGTCCTTTCCCTTCGCACTCAGCGAGCCGCAATGCACGGTTCTGTATCCCCATCTCTTCGCGCCGTCGTGTTCTTTTGCGAGTTCGGCGTGGAGTTTGTAGGATAGAGGGACGATGCTGGAGGGGTATGCCCAGAGTGCTAGGAGACCGCCGGCTTTTCCTGAAGCGCCTGAGGCGATGGATTGTGCTTCGAGGATGGTGATGGTATGTTTGGTGGGGTTGAAGGAGGGGTGGCGGGTTAGGAAGTAGGCTGTTGTGCAACCGATTATGCCTCCTCCTAAGCATTGTTAGGTTATTTGTTGGGTTCAAAGAGTAGGGATAAAGACAGAGAAGAGCGGTTACTAACCTACTATCACGATATTCCTCTCTGCTGCTTCTGAGGCCATGATCATAGAATGGATGGTCCGTGATAGCTTCATGGAATGTAATGCATAAAATAGAGCTCAGGTCTGCTCATGCACAAAACATCAAATTGTCCGCCACCTTCGAGCGAACAAAAACATCTGATCAACGGTCGTCATTCGAGGGGCAAGACGGGTCAAGTCCATCGTACCAATCACATCTCTAAGGATAGAGCTCTTATCGATAAGAGCTCTTTTGATCAGATCTCATTGGTTGAAATCCAAGACCTCTCTCGCACCCCAAGAACCCCGACCTCCGTGAATGTACCTCCAAATTCCTGTCCTGCCCTGAAAGCATCACACCTGCCTCCCCGCCGGGAAGACGTCGTGCCGAGGCAGCGTCACAGATCTAGAACTGCCTGCTTCATCATCACCTTGAAACCTTTTACAAACCCAGACTTCACAGCCTCACATCTTTTCACCACCCACCACTACTATTTAAAGACTTCAATGCGCATCCAATCCGCGACTTTGCGAACTACACTATCCAAGCCATCAACGTCAACACGACTCGCTCCCGCCGCTAGAACAACCTTTTTGGCTTCTGCTACTACTCTTAAAAGTAGAACTTCAACCACACCGATATCAAACAATACACACCGGATAATACTTGGAAAGCAGTCGCTTTTCCATACACAGACCAGAAATATGGCTTCTGCTACTAGCTTCTATGATTTCAAGCCTCTTGATAGTAAGTTCTTTCCATTGTCCTCTTGATCGTAGATGAGGGAGGTGGTATCTACCCCGCCATTGCATCGCATCATGCCACCAAACCTCATTTCCAGATCAATGCCAGCCAAGAATCTCCATCCACTCCAGTCCCCATCCTACGCATATGTACACAGAGCTCTAGCTAACCATCCTCTCCTCAACAGAAAAAGGCAGCCCCGTCCCGCTTTCCACCTACGCCAACAAAGTCGTCCTAATCGTCAACACTGCCTCCAAATGCGGCTTCACACCACAATACGAAGGTCTCGAAAAAATCTACAAATCCATCAACGCCACGCACCCGGACCAATTCATCATCCTCGGCTTCCCCTGCAACCAATTCGGCTCCCAAGAACCCGGCTCCGACGACACGATCCAGGAATTCTGCCAGCTGAATTACGGAGTCAGTTTCCCGATCATGGGAAAGACGGATGTGAATGGCGATAAGGCGAATCCGCTGTTTGAGTGGTTAAAGGAGGAGAAGCCGGGACTCCTTGGGATGAAGAGGGTTAAGTGGAATTTTGAGAAGTGGTTGGTTGGGAAGGATGGGAAGGTCAAGGGGAGGTGGGCGAGTACGACGAAGCCTGAGGCGCTTGAGAAGGCGATTTTGGAGGAGATTACGAAGGGAGAGGGAAGGCTGGGTTGTAAGGGGATGAGGAGTTGATGATACCTTGCTTTGGGCAGTTTTGCGAGATGCACTCTACTAGCCTTTTGGACCTTGCGAATATTTGGTTGTGCAACACTGAAGTTGGGCTCTCCTCTCATTGATCGTTAGGTAGTAGTAGCATGGAATAATGATATCAATAATTACTTAAACAAATACTCCATTGTCTATCCTACCCTTTTTGTCATCTAACCTAAACCAATTTCCAAACCCCATCCTCCTCCACAATCCCCACCTCCCTACCCTCATCCAACGCTCTCCTCCCCGCCTCCAAAATCGCCGTCGTCGCCACCGTATTCCTCAGCGTCGGCAATCCCCTCTTATCCAACTCCTCGACCGCCCCAACCCCATCCCTATTAACCTTCACACACCCATCGACAAACTTCTCAAAACTGACATACCCATATCCACCCTGCCCAGCAAAGTTCCCCTCCTCATCAGGCGCATACCGCATATAAAACGGATTGTACCACATAAGCTGCCCCATACTGTCATCCGCAACATCATACCCCCTCTTCGCCTGATCGATCCTAATCTCGCCGTTCGCACCCATATAGTGGAAATACTGGTTCGAGTGCACACCCGCCTTTTGCGGCGCCGTCCAAGACGCCGTATACACAGCCGTCGCGCGCTTACTCGGGTCAGATTTCAAGACCCAATGCACGAGCAGCGAAATCGTATCTTCAGTCGCAGGATCGCAGCCTAGATTGACAGCTACGCCTTTGGAGGCCGACGCGGAGACTTTGACGGGCGTGTACCCGCGTTGCTGGACCATGGATTCGCAGATGTCGATGTGGTGGCTGTTGAGGTAGTACGAGATGTCGGAGTCGACTCCGGCCCAGGCTTTGAATGTCTCGAGTTGCGATTTGGGCTGGCTCATGTAGGAGTAGAAATAGTTGAAGTCTCCCAAGCTTTGGGCCTTGAAGCGGGCGTCTGCGTAGGCTGGGTCGTAACGCTTGTGGTGCTCGATGTAGACGAAGACGCCGTGTTTCTTTGCTGCGGCGAGGAGAGCTTGGTGGTGCTCGAGGGTTTTGACCGCGGGTTTGGTAATGAGGACGTGGATCTTGCGCTCGATGGCGTAGAGGGCTATAGGGTAGTGCGTTGTGTCTGGGGTGAAGATTGTGATGGCGTCGCCGGGGGAGAGGGCGTCGATGGCGGTTTTGTAGGCGGAGGGGTCGGTTTGGCCGTCTGCGGGGTAGGATTCGAAGGAGGTGTCGAGGCCGTTGTAGAAGTTGGTGATGTTCTTTGTGAGATGTTCGCCTGTTGATCGGATCAGCTTCAGTTTCTTCCATGTTTATTTGTGTTGCCCTCTTGATTCTGTAATTGAGAGGGGATTTGGAATTGGGAGGGTTGGAGGGGAACGTACGGATAGCGGGGTATTTTCCTCCAGATGTTCCAACCATCGACAATTTCCCTACTTTCCCTCTACGTCTCAAATCGAACATAGTCAAGCCCACGACACCGACTTTCTTATCTGATCCAGAGGCACCGCCGCCTACGAAGCCAGTCGTGTACTCTCCCGTTCCGACCATCAGGACGTTGAGGGGCTTGGATTCTGGAGCTGCCATGATTGCGATTTTGCGAGCTCGTAGCTCTACTCAATTGACTGTGTTTATAGAAGTGATTACGGTATATTATGCTACTTGGGCAAAGAGCAATTGGGAGAGGGGAAAGAGTGGTGTATGGTTTATGAGAAAAAGAGAGAAGTCAAGTGGGCACGTCGTCTATTCATATGATGTGATGAAATATCGTTGAACCAGCCAACCCGGCCTCTGACGGGGAAATAGAGGGGTCGCATCGTCGCAGCGCTGCTGCAATCTTCCGGCGCCAAGTATGGGGGCTGGGCGTGCTGATTCTGGGGCTGCAGGGAAAGGCCTTGGGAGCTAGAGGTGGGGTGGTTTTCTGTTACTGTCCTGGCTCTGTACTGGCTGTAAAGTGCCCAGCCTCATTTCCGCTCGGGTCATTACCATTTATGGTAGAACAGATAATCAGTTTACCCGAAGTGATTTTCTGCATCGGAACCTTGACGTGGTAGAGTGAATTTGTAGCTTTGAAGCTCTCTTCAGGCTGTTTGTTCTCGACGAGGGGCAAGAACCCCTAACTTTAGCGAGCCGCCATTCTGTTCTCCCCCACTACAAGCGAGGCGGAGGAACTTTGACGACTCTCCTATTGGTGGAAGATCTTGGTCGTTGCTCCTTGGGCTGGGCTTGGGGAACCAGATAAACAACGCCCGGCTACCTTGGTCAAAAGAATAATGAGATGAAGCTGTTGTGACGAGTATCATCCCTTCTGTCAATCCTCTCATCTCTAGGATCTCTTGAGTGTGAGTGCCGAGTTTAGTCGTACTATTTCGAAGAAGTAATCGCGATATGATTGTCTGTATCGTCTTTTTGTGTTAAATTGGAAGATCGTGTTTGGTTCCAATTGCGATGTTGTTTTCGTAATTGGTTCTCTGCTGATTGCTTTTCATCATTGATCAATCTATATTTGTCGCCTTCCAATATTGCTTCTGAGCGTATCTTGGTCCTTTGATCATCTTTCTTCTGGAAGTTGGAGGACAGACATATTGATACTTGCCAAACTTTTATAGTATCACGACTCGAGAAACATACTGGCAAAGGCTCGCTTACTTTGACGGCATCATTCTGTGTGTGAACATTGGTCTTTCTGTGCTCTTGACCAAGAAGAAAAAGGCGTAGGTTCCATTGTTTCCGAAGATTTGTTGACATTAGGCTTTCCAGTAAACGGTCTATTTGGTCTATCGTAAGTGTTGAGCCCCGGGATGATCGAACGCTAAGGCCCAGTGACCGCAGCCAAAACATCCATTTTCTTCTCAAACTCCTCATCTCCCGTCCTTCCCATACCACACTCAGTTGCAATTCCAAAACCACTCACAAACTTCCGTGCCACACGAATCCTCTCCTCCGTCTTCTCGGCCCCATCAGCATGTACCAACCCCAAAAACAACTCCGTCTCCCCTTTCATCTTCAACTGCCTCAACGGCGCGAAATACGCTTCATCCGTCCGATCAATAGGCACAGGCATATGCAGCCAATTTATCTCCCTCTCCACAGCACCTGATATTTTATTCGCCATCTCAACAAGCAGAGACGTATCTCTCGGCTGAATAAAATGCTGATGTCTAGCATCGCCATAACAGAGATGAAGCCCCATCTCCACACCAGGATCAACATATCTCGCTAACCTAGCGATCCTTTCAATCAATCCTTCTTTCAATGGCGAGAACCAAGGGTCGGTGAGATAGAAAGGTTTCCATTCCGGCTGGGGATCCAGCTTCGCGAATTCAAGGAGTGCAAACTCAACGGCCATGTCCCACTGGATGGCTAGATCTCCAGCTGGAATGGAATCTTGGATGCGGCGGAGACAGGACAGGAGGGCTGCTTCGTAGAGGGGTTCGGCGCGGACTTGATCTTCGGGGTGAACGACGCAGCAGATTACATTTGCAGGTGTGGGGAGGGAGACTTGGAAGCGGATACCGCGAGGTATGACACCCTCGTCTCGCAGCCGGCAGAAGGCCTTGTAGGACTCCAAAGCGAAATCATCGTATGTGGGTGCTAGATTGGCTGTAGGTGTTGAGATGGTTGGGACGCGTGGTTCGTTGTCTGCGGGTGTGTGGCTTTTGATGCGGATATTTGAGCCTTCGAAGATGTCTTTCTGCCACATGACGAAGCCTTTTCGTGTTCCTGTTTCACCATCTGGGATCCTTTGGAGCTGGGTGGGAAATGTTGTGGTGAGACGTTGGAAGACATCTTCGCTTGAAGCGAGAGGTAAACTTCCTAGGAAATGGACATGACGGGGTTTCAGAGTTGAGTCTAGATTAGAAGACATCTCTTCGTTTGAGCTGGATCTTGTTCAGCTGCTAAGAGAACGATTTGGGGTCTTCTTTTGTAGCGTCAATACTGATCGCATGCGACGCCATGATCTCTATTTATCTTCAAGACTAGGCACAGAGTGTCAGATATTGACCTGCCCATCATGCTAAGCTGATGTCCATCACATCTACTCTGTATTCTTCCAAATACTTTTGCTGTGCCCCTGGCTCAACATGGTGTTCCGTGAAGCCAGTGATCGTGTAAGTGGTATTGACCTCGTCCAGTGCTGGTCCTTGACAAATCATACCGATCGCCAAACTCTACGCGGTAAGGTAGCGTATTATGTTCGTAAAGTCCAGGCTTTCGCAAAACATCGATTGTTGACTTGCGCATACCCGCCAAGGATCTCGTACAATTCGGGGTTCCGAGTTGTGCTAAAGATCAAGTTCCGTCCAAGGAGCTAGGCTTACGAAGTAGCGTTCTCGCGTAAACGACCGTAAGTCTCGATCAAGCAGGATCATCTTTCAACCTCTTCGCTGCCCGTTCTTCAGAAGCTTGTTGCTTCTCCCTGTCCCTCTTCAATGCCAATTCCCGTATCTTATTTGCAATGATCTGCTTGACATCAATCATCTCCAGAGCTACAGGAGCAGATTTTGCGGGCGGCGCCGGTGGAGTTTTCGAGCCAGAAGATTGCACGGATGGAGTCGTCGATTTGGTCTCGCGTGGTTTAGTGAGATCTCTCTTCTCCCTTACTTCAACACAGTATACATTCCATTCCAGCATTAATCCCTTGCGATTCTTCGCATTTCGAAGTTGATGCCGGAACAGCGCTGCTTGAGCATCGACATCCAGCGCATTCCACAAATCTATTCCTTCGCTGTGTTTGTCGTTTCCTAGCACTGGCGTTGCTGGCGGAGTTGCCAACAAGTCAGGTGGACTGTTGGCTGTTGGGACTTTCGTGGGAGGGATTACCGCGCGCTGGATAGTTCCATCGCTCCGCTTGGTTACTTCCCCTCGTTCCAACATTTCCGTTTGTATCTGATCGAGCTTCGCTCTGAATAGCTGCCATAGTCTTTCGTCGTGTTTCGGTGGTTTCCAAGTTCGGAAGTCGGTCTTGTCGTAGAATTCGTCGAAGATGGCGCAGAGCTTTGCATGATCTTCTTTACTTGTCGGGTTTGCGTACAACGAGTGTGTGTGGGCGAGTTCTTTGAGAAATACTTCGATCTTTTCGGGCCAGAGGGTAGTCTGCTTTGCCAGAAGTTAGTGCGTTCGATGTCCTGCAGAGTGTCAACTTGCCTCTACCCAGCCAGGACGCTTGTTCTGTATTTGAGCTTCTGCCTCTGAGATCAACGTAGGCGTATTTGTTGGTGGCAGCATCTGTCTATTGGTCGGCGGGGTGTTTCGTGGAGAAGGACGTATATGCAGCGGCTGTGACACATTCTGAACAGTGCTTCTTGGTGAGGTCTGAATATTTCTCTGAGGCTGCGAAACATTTTGTATACCAGTTGGAGGAACATTCGGCGTGGGAGGTCCTCTCGCCTGGTTCACACTGTTGGCCACAGAAGGCACTGCATTGGCATAGATCCCTCCGTTTGGGTTCTGCTGGAAAGTATGACTCTGGCTGATGTGGTATCTGATTTCTGTTTAGCAATGGCAATGCGACTTATGGTAAGCTCAATTAACAGACTGTAAAGACTCCGGAGCTCCAAACGACTGCTTGCAACCGTGTACAGGACATTTATAGGAGTTGTCCTGGTCGCGATAGAAGTTATATCCCGGCAGTGGGCCAGGAGGAACCACAGGTGGATTCATGATGAGTTATTTGGATCATCACAACTAGCAATCAATATCTGGAAGGAGTGCAATTGAAAAATACTGAGATGAAGCCGAAACATAGCTTTGAGCATGTTCAAAGATGTTGGGATGGCAGGATGCATAAACACGCTAGCTGAGATTTGATTGCAGCAAACGCCAAGTCACGAGATTGGTGGACGCGTTAGATATCAGGGCTCAGGGGTCCTGCCCGCCTTCCCCGGAGGCTCGAGAGCCGGAGTTGTTTCCACTTTTGAAATCCTTCGTCTATTTGGGACGTTTCGGGATCTATCCCAAAGTTTTGAGTCGTATCAGATATTCTCTGTACAACCAAAGCCGAGATGCAGGAGAATATTCAGAAGACCAGTGATCATTATTCTGCAAAACTCATATTACTACCGTATTTTGCATCTCTTCCTCCTTTCTTCGAAATCTTCCTCTCCGACAGTCTGTATCATGTCCACTTCATCCTCCTCTAGCTCTTCTTCCTGTTCTGCTTTCTCTCGTGTATGCTCTTCTCTCTTCCTCTTCAACTCCAAGTTTCGGATACAATTATCAATTATCGACTTGACATCAAGAGACTTGGAAGGAGTAGGGGACTTATTCGACCCTCGACGTCTGGCAACCTCTGTAAACTCATCCTCATTTATCTCTTGGACTTCTTCGTCCTTGGTCTCTAACAGTACTTTATCTTTATCCGAACGGTTTGCAGAATATAGGCTAGAATTATGCCCATCTTCGCGTATTATTATCGGCGATGGGAGACCATCGAATATGATATCTGGGGATCTTGATGATCCTCCAGTAGAGCTAGCTGACAGCTGAGCTTTATGATTTATCGTTGCGGATGGAGATAGATTTGTCTCTAGGCGCAGCGTATTTGTATTTTTATTTGCATCGGTATTGGTATCTGTGATCAGAATTGTGGTATTTAGTTCCTGCGGATGCTGGGTATTGGTCGGAGGAATATGACCAGTTCGCCTCGCCCTCGAAGCCTGAATATACTTACACCGACGATCCACAATCGCGACCAGAGTGGTGAAGCTTTTCGCAGTCTGTAGCTGTGAGTACATGAAACTGGCTTGCTCGTTACCACTCATCGACATCCACAATGCATTGGCGGCCTGCTCTCCAGAATGTGTCTTGACGTCAGGCACGTACTGCGAGGCAGTATGTCCAGTACTCTGACGACACGCAGCAGGCTGGAATTCTGATGCTGGTGTTGGCGTAGGAATTGTCTGTGGTCTGTATGGCGATGACAGCGGGGTGAAATATTTGTTGGACACAAAACTTGACGAATTTTTCTTATGCATGGTATGGAAGTATAGCCTTGTCTTGCAGTGGTGGTCTACCATCGCTTGATCTCGCTGTCCTGTCAATCCAGCATGTAAGTGTCCAACCTTTAGATTGAGCTTCTCCCAGAGCCTCTCTTCGTGATTGCTGTTCCATCCAATTTTGTCGAAATAGATTGCTGTGGCCTGGAGGATTGTATCGATTGAGAGGTGGTTGATATTCTCCTGAGACAGGGAGCAGAGTCCAAATCGCTGAACAAGAAATATCAAGTGGGATTCGGTCCATATAGGCCATTGATTGCTGGCGGACTGTGACAAATAACGTTAACGGCATCTGAAGTGGCCATGAAAGAGCAACTAACCTCGACCCATTGTTTGTTAATACACAGTTGTGCGTTCGGGGCTTGTGGGCCAACCCTGAGATTTTGAGATCTGAAGGGCAAATTTTGAACCACGCTCATTCTGATTGTCATCCCGTACGATACACAGCTTTAGTAGAAAAGCAATATGGAAAGCAACATTGATGGATTATTTATACAATTCCTTTGTCTCAAACTGAGTCCGCATGCGGAAGTGAGCCTTGCCCGAATAAGTACTTTGCGAATCTGAAGGCAGATCCTAGTCCACCAAACTGGAAACGTTTCAAAACCTCAGAATTGTCGCAAATGAGTTTGACGATCAACATTGGCAGCTCAGGTTGGCTGTACGCTGGAGCTTACAAGTGTTTGACCAAAGAGGAGTATTTAGAGTTGTGAAGGACAAAGATGACGCGTCACAAAAGAGTGCGTCGAACAGGCACGCGAAAATCACCTGACCTACGCCGGATCTTCCTCATCAAGCTTTGGTATGCTTACATGTCAGACGGAGGAAAGCCATGCCGTTAGGTCTTACTTTTCAAGACTTGTATAGTTACAGAGGGGACTGTGTGAGCTTAAGAACCTCTTCACGTAAGAAAGTACAATCTTGGCGATTTTCGCTTGCTCTGGCGTGGCTTCGGGATGAGTGATATCGACTCACGCCGGCCTCCTTTTTTGTAGGTGTATAACTACTGGAAGAGCCCTTTTCAGTGACAATCCCTACTCGTATCGTTATGTTTTGGTTGCCTGTACAATCTTCTGTTTTCTCGTGTATGCTGTTATTTGTTGTTTGGTCCAATTGCGCTCCGTTTCCTTCGATTTTGAAAGCGGCTCCAATTGAGAAGAGGATCAGTTGTTCTTTTGAAATTCGTTCTCGATGACGCATGCCACTTTCGAAGCTCAAGAGAACCCCTATAATCTTGCGACGAGATGATGTCCCTTTTGCGCATCTCCTTCTGGTTTCAGTGCTGCTTCTGCCGCACTGAGGCACTCTTCGCATTGTCAAGCCGCAGTACCCGGCCACGCTGGCCAGTTACAATTAGCTCCTTGAACTCAGCAATACGCCTTTTACGGTGCTGCCCAGTGGACTTTGGATAATTTGCCAGCGCGAATGGTCCTTTGGAAGGAGGGGAAAGGTAGGATGTCTACATCCGGACGCAATGTCCGTTGCGAGCTGCCTCATCAGGAAGGAGGTCTAGCGATAACTTCTCCCGCGCCGGCAATGTTGACAGCTTCAAGTTGTTGGTTTTCTTTTCCAAATAATTTTGAAGGCTAATGCTGATCTTCCTACTGTTCTCCACTACGGAGTACTTGCTTGGCTGTCCTTGGTATCCTCTGTGGCGTTGAGTGCGAAAGCTTATTTGCGGCATTCGGGAAAGCTTAGCAGACATGGTGGTGTCCGGCGTTTGCATCAATCTGCACGCCTCTGAAGAATCGATCGATTGTTCACACCACCTCGGTTCCACGCAGCTACTCTTGATCGCCTCTGGTACTGGTCTTCGACCGAGTCATGGAATGGTGCTATAGCAAGCCGATCAGCCAGCTTATTGTGGGAAGCTGAAGACTGTTATAAAGAATGGGATGGATTGATGCTTCAGGAGGTGGAGGTGGCGCTTGATAGCGGCAATTGATGGACTCCGCTACTTAAGCACATCCCTAGTCGGGCTGGGATGTCACGAACAGACTCTTCCCATGATCAACAGACCAGCAAGGCTTCGCTATCTCGAATCGCGATACTCCAGAAGGGCTCATCTGTTCGCGGCCGCCACTGTAAGCAGCGTCTGAGCCGATGAGGGTCTGGTGTAATCAATGCTACTCACGGGTGTATCATCCGACCAGAGAATATCTTAGAAGAGCGGGTTCTGAATTGAGCCTTCTGGAAACAAGCTAGAACGCTCAGCGGGGTATATCTATTGACCAAGAATGCGGGTCACAGGAAGATGCTGGTTGAGATACTTCCCTGTAGCGAAGCCCGAAAGTCAACAGCCATGTCAATACCACCTCCCTAATTCAGCTGTGTGGCGCACTCATATTTCCATCGCAACCTCTCAGAGATGTTGAAGGCCATTCAAGATCGCCGTCTCTGAACCTTCATCGACATCATCACGACTCCTCACCCCTGCTCGAGGCTCGGTTTGTCGTTACCCATGGCGGCTTCGTAGCAATCTTTGCCGTATTCAGTCACCAGCTCAACCCAATCACTTACCCGAATACATGCATACTATGTTCTCACCACGAACTGGTAGCGCACAATCGAACTGTGCGGGATACCAATTCCCCAAAAAGATATATTTCCAATATTTCAAATCATGGGCAGTAGAAGTGGCTCGAGGTTGCACAATTTCAAGAGCTTCCGCTGGTGTTCGAAGTTTTGTATTTCCACAAGCAGTGAATTGCAACCCCAGCAAGCCTGGATGTAGTTCGACTTTCTTATCCGATGAGTTTTCATTTTGGTTGGCTGTCCGGCAAATCACTCCTGCCGCTGTACGATAGCCTGGAGTTTAGATGCGGGCAGCCGGGAAGCCCTGCAAGAATCCTCGGCACGAAAGCTTGACTGCGAGTCCCAAGCCTCGCTTCCCAAACTAAACACCCTGGTTATTCCACTGTCAGGAAACTCCAAGACACCTGGGAAAGCAGTTGCACGATGAAGCCTCTGATACTCCTCATATTCCATCAATAATATTCGTGCCTGCACGCAATCGAGGGTAGACTGCTCAGCGGCAAGCCACAAGCCCATGTTCAATCCCTCCCTGATTAGACCGCCCTAATACGTTGGAACAATTTCTCTGGTCGTATCTGGAAGCATGCACAGGTAGTATTTGACCGAGGTAGGGTTCTGTATCCCAGACAGAAGCTTCTCCTGTACTTTCCTTCCGAAGTATCCACTCCAATGCAAGATAACGCATCACAGCTAAGTTCGAGTGTCACACCTGTCCTATCCGAAAGCCCTCACACCGATCAGCTCATCGTCGTGGAGGGGTTGTTGCATCCTTGTCATCTCAAATGGGAAGGTCATAGTATTCAGCTAGTCTGACGATCTATCGGCGAGCCTGTTCATAAATCGGCTTAAGGGGGTAAACACGACGCTCATCGCCGAGCAATATAAGTAGTGCTGTGATACCCAACTGACATTTGCCTTTTTGCTCCTACTTCTTAAAATAATCAAGTCAGTCCTTCCAGATCTCAAAGACTTCACCAAGATGGTCCGTCTTTGGAGAAAAGAGAAAGATGCTGGTGTGTCTTCTGCTGTGGAGCCCGATGCCGGGTCTCCTGGTGCTGAAGGGTACTACATCCTCCTTGTTACAATGAACTTGGCAACTAACAATGGCATACAGCATTCCGAACGCGGATATCATCCAGAGAGATATCAAAGCCTTGAAAGTCTCCGCCAAATGGGACCCTAACCTTCCGCGAGAGGCTGTCGAAGCCATCGACCAAGCTTATCAGACCGGAGATTTGGAGAAGAAAGCTGTCCTGGAGCATACTTTGCTCGAAGAAGACTCTCCGTATCCCGAAGTTCGTGCTGCAGTCAGGAATTACGACGAAGATGTGCCAGCGAATACTGTCCGCGCCTGGGTTATTGGCATGATGTGGTGCACAATCGGGAGCGGTGTCAATATGCTCTTCTCTCTTCGCAACCCATCTATCTATCTTACGCCAGTGGTGACTTTGCTGCTATCCTATCCATTCGGTGTTGCATGGACTTATGGTAAGCTCCTCATCTTTCGTGACAAGATGATGATAAGAAACTGATCTCGGCCTCCAGTCATGCCGACCAAGAAGTTCAAAACATTCGGAAAGACGTGGTCGCTCAACTCAGGCCCATTCAATGCTAAAGAGCATACAATCATTGTGATTATGGCCAATGCGTCCTTCGGAGGCACGACTGCTTACTCAACCGATGTGCTCTTGGCGCAAGAGGTCTTCTACGGACAGAAGTTTGGATAGGGCTATCAACTTCTGTTGACCATCACTTGCCAGATGCTCGGTCTCGGTCTCGCAGGTCTTACCAGGAAGTGGCTTGTCGAGCCAGCTGCCATGATCTGGCCCTCCAATCTCATTATCACCACTATGTTCGAAACCATCCACACCCGAAAGACTCCAGACGCACTCAAGTCAGGCTCCTGGAAAATAGGAAGATACAAGTACTTCCTCATTGTACTTGTCGGTATCTTCGTTTGGGAATGGTTCCCACTTTGGATCGCTCCCTTCCTGAGTGCCTTTACTTTCGTCTGCTGGGCTGCTCCCAATAATGTCGTCGTCAATCAACTATTTGGGGGCCAAACTGGGCTTGCTTTGATACCGATTACATTCGACTGGACTATTGTCACAGCTTTCTTGACAAGTCCTCTCATATTTCCTTTCCATGCCATTGCCAATACCATGATCGGTGTTCTCATCTTCACGATCATCACCTCTCTCGGTATCCACTACACCGGGTCATTCTATTCCGAGTATCTCCCAATGTCAACTGGTGGAAACTTTGACAATACTGGTTCCAAGTACAATGTCTCAAGGATTCTAACCCCAGAATACACACTTGTATGTCTTGGCCCTTACCCATAGACTGATGATCTTCGTGATGAATGCTAATAATATCTCCAGGACCCTCAACTATATCGCGAATACTCGCCGATCTTCCTATCAACAACTTTCGCTCTCGCATATGGTCTCTCGTTCGCAACAATCATTGCCGTCGTGGTCCACACAGCACTCTACGATGGCCAAGAGATTTGGGCAAAGTGGAAAGCTGCTCGGGGAGAAGGAGCTGATGTTCATCAGCGCATGATGATGAAATACAAAGAAGCCCCTTGGTACTGGTAAGATTGTCCTCTTGCTTTTAAACATTCACCTGCTGATCTGAGATCTAGGTACGGTGCCTCCTTCGTGACCATGTTCGCACTTGGTCTTGTCACTTGCCTCGTTTGGGATACACACTTGACTTGGTGGGCGTTCATCATTGCCCTCCTGATCTCGCTCTTTTTCTACCTACCAATCGGTATCATCCAGGCCACAACCAACGTACAAATCGGTCTGAACGTCATCACCGAGTTCATCATCGGCTACATGCAGCCTGGACGCCCGCTCGCCATGATGATGTTCAAGATGTACGGCTACATTACAGCGTACCAAGGCCTCTACTTCACTCAAGATATCAAACTTGCCCACTACATGAAAGTTCCGCAGCGAGTTACTTTCTGGGCCCAATTCGTGGCAACTCTCTGGTCATGCATCGTCCAGATCGCCGTATACAACTGGGCCCTCGGCGCCATTGACGGCGTCTGCCAAACCGGCCAAGCAGACAACTACACCTGCCCGAATGCAGGAGTATTCTTCACAGCATCAATCATTTGGGGAGTCATTGGTCCAAAGCGCATCTTTGGCACAGAGGGTGTCTACAGTTCCCTTTCCTGGTTCTTCCTCGTTGGTCTCATCGCACCAATCCTCGTCTATCTCGCAGCACGAAAATGGCCGAGGTCCAACCTCCGATACATCAACATGCCCATCATTTTCGGTGGCACGGCATACATCCCTCCTGCGACACCCATGACATACGCCACTTGGGGTATCACCGGCACTTTCTTCAACAAGTTCATCAAGGGACGTCATCGTGCTTGGTGGACGGAGTATAACTTTGTTACTTCGGCGGCGCTGGACAGTGGGACAATCATCTGTTTGCTGTTGATCTTCTTTGCGCTGCAACTGCCGAATAAGGTTACAAGTCCACAGTGGTGGGGTGGATGGGGTGGTGGATTCCAGAATAACTGGGATTGGAATGCAGGTGTGCAGAAGGTTGCCAACGGGACGTTTGGTCCAAAGACTTGGAAATGATTGCGTTTGATTACAATTGTGGTTCGCGTTAGAGTGTGAAGAGTGTCATGTTTGTTGGATTATGAAGGGGTAAGTTCGATGAGGCCGTACTTGCAGCACCAGATACTAGTTAGGCTGAAAGCGCAGGATGAAGATCGTTTTTAAATCCCAGATATTTGCATACGACCAACATGCATCGATTCACGCTACTGTGCCTCATATTCATCCCCATGTTGCCGCGCGTCATCAAACCAAAGGGGTTATTCTGAATCTTGAAGACCCTTCTACCACGCATTTCATGGCCACAAATGTAACCCATTTGTGCCACGGGTATCATAGCTTCTCCACCATCCATGCTGTAGTCACGACAGGTTTGATCTTAGTCTCTGCTTTGAGCTCTCCCATAATGTTATTCCGAAACCCAGGACTGCGTATTCGATCCCCAAGGATCCAGAGTTCGGCAAGGTTGATGAGTTGCTCTGGCGAAGCTCGAGAAGCGACGGCCTCGTCGTGATCGGGGGAGGAGTCATCGTCACCTTCACCTGTTGAAGGAGTTCCCTGACTGGATGTCCGATCTGACCCTTCTGAGATGGCCGGCCAGGAGACTTGTGGGTGGATGTTGGACTTGACCGGCTGTTGAAGGCCGCATCGAAGAGCTGAGAGTTTTTGCAGGCCAGCACTGATACACCTGGTAAGCAAGTTTGTATTCTCTTGTGTGATTGTGGCACTGAACGTACGTCTGTAGACACGGAACTTCTGCTTCTCAAGACCGTTGCCCACGTTAAACGTGACCATGGCTGTCACACTCGCCCGAAACTTCAACATGAGCCTTCCATCAGGCCTGTGTTTGGGTTCCATTCCAGTAGTATAGGGAGTTTCTTAGTTCCCTGGATTGATGAACCAGCTATGTGAAGCCGGAGGACAGCGACGAGTTGCGATATCATGATCTGAGCAGGCTCACAGCTACTGATCAGAGAACGTCAGCGGAGTAGGTTTCTTTCGGGTGGCGTGTGATGGTTTGTTGTGACATACATACGAATTCCGCCGCATTAGATGTCCAATCCTATCTATTGCAAAGTCCGTATCTCTAGTTGGCTGCCTGCCGCGTGATGAGTTGTTTCGGTTGTGGCAAATAAAAGCGAGGTAAGCACTTTGAAATATCACAAAAGCCACTTAATTTAAGACATCGAACACGGAAGAACGATCATGTTTGGTCAATGGGTCTTGAAGAATGAGACAACAGCTTTTTGCAGGAGAAGAAACACGCTTGCAACTTACGACCCTGGCAAAGCGCAGGTAGATAGGCTGGGCTTGCAGCATCGAACAGGTGTCTACCAAATCCTCTTGAGCGAAGACAACGTTCTTGAGAAGTATACAGCCCGTGATTGATGAAGTCGAGGCATTGGCCTCCCGTGGTCCTGATCTTTCAGCCATCTCATTCAGCATGTGAATAATTCCCTTTGAAACGTCAACAAGGAATCTTACTTCTCCGGCGGCTGTAATATAAACCTAATATTCAAGCTACAAAGTAATCTCTCACTTGGTTTTGGTTAATGGATTCTCTTCAATGGCATCTCGTAGATGGCAATGTCTCTTCCAGGCTTGCGCCATGCAATAGATACCATATGTCACATCTGTGAAGGATACTCCATGACCCCCAAGGCTTTTGACATCCAAAAGCAAAGGCATATGAAATTCACCAAATGCTAGCTGTATGGGCTAACATCTTCGTGCCAAACTCCTTTGTCGAGTCAAGGGACTTGTTCCCATCAAAACAATTTTTCAACTAGGTGACTTCTCCATGTCCTCTCGCAAAGGTAGTGTGGAAATGGAGGATTCGGACCATTTAAGGTGGGGTTAGCAGCCGTTCTTATTGCTCCTATAACCTCTTTGAAGATATCGAGCAGCAGCTGTGGCGGAAAATCATCTGGCCGCTGGTCCACGACGTGTGAGCCCACCTCGCTTCGAAAATCATACTCATACAAGCAAGAGTCGACGACCAGATGCCGCAGAGGACTGTCTACACTCGCATGCTCGTAACCAACCGAAACCATTTAGTTGTCGCGAACCCGTTTCTTTGTCTGCAGGCTTGCATCTCGATGACGGCCATGTTCTGCAGCCCTGGAATAAGTGACTTGGCAGCCACAATCCATGGATGTACCAGGTTCAAGTTGTGCTGCTCTGCAAGGGCTCCCCTATTTTCCCGATCTGAACTTTGATGGTCGAAATCGGCAAAGTCAAATGCCTCGACCTTTTGGGTATAGAACTATTTGACAAGCATCCTAAATGCGTCTGTGGGATTGTCATTTAGGCGATAGGATTGAGTCTGGCCTTCAAAGAAAATGCTGTTGAATGCTGCTTTCAGTATTGGGGAATATGAGCATGCAAAATCTATGCTAGTTGTCAGGTATTGGTAATGAAAGGATGGAATTCTTAGAACAGACCCTTATGAACCAAAAAGTCCTCTTCCCCATCCTCTTCTCCGATGTGAAATGTCACCATGGCCGCTGGATTTCTGTATTGTCTATCAGCCCTGCCAACATCCTATCTCGACCGTTTGGACTCACGCAAAGTTAGGAACCTTTGGTGTTGGTCTCAACTTCTTCTGAGGTGTATTCTGAGTCAAATATTCATCGATCTTCCTGTGTGCATATCCTAGGTCGATAGGCGTCTTTGCAGACGTCTAAGTTGCCATCATGAGAATTGTAGCGAGCTATATAGATGTAGAATTTTAAGAATTGACAATAGAAAAAAGGATTCCTCATCAAAGTCCGAGGCAAGTTTAACCTTAATGGCTTTAAGAAAATAATAGAAGGAAACAGACAACATTTTGAATTGATTGCACACATGGTGTTGGAAACCTAAGAGGCACTTTGCACCATTACGTTTCGTACAGTGGTTGTTCTACACCTTACTGCTGCGCCACAAACTCTAGCCACCTCACCCGGTTCCTTGTACAACAACCACCCCTGCCGGCGCAAGTAAACAAACCCTACCAACTTTTATGAACTGTGCACAATCGCGAAATTTCGCGCCTTCACAATTCCGTGTTCCGTATATCTCCTCAAACTCAATCATATCAATTCCCATCCTTCTATAACGCGCGATTACCCTTCAATTGTCCAGCGCACGTCGTAACCAACCCATCCAGCGCGTCGACGCGCATAGCGCATCCCGAGTCCCAACCCAACCACCTCACATCCCCCGCCTCGACATTCCAGAACCGCTTTCAGCTTCACACACCCTCACATTCCGCCACAACCACCTGCACCTTCACCTCCACGATGTCAACGAAGCAGCGCATGCGCCTCGGAGCCGCAGACGCATCAACACCCGGTTCAGCACGAAAGAGAGGACGGCCGTCTGGTGCAGGAGCAGGAAAATCAACACCCAGCATGGGACCCAAGAGAGCTGGAAAGCGCGTCAGTTCGGGCGTAGAGCGTACGTCCTACCTCATACCATCGCGCATCACATCATATCAATTCGAATTGGAAGTGGAATGGACAAGAGAACTGATGCTGTGCTGGGAAATATAGCAGGAGATCCCCTCCCATTGCGCAAGAAGCGTCGCTACAAGCCAGGAACCAAGGCGCTGCTTGAGATCAGGAAATACCAGAAGTCGACGGACTTATTGATGCTCAAGTTGCCGTTCTCGAGACTTGTAAGCTTAGCGTGATTATGAACGAGAAGGGGGAAACTGATGGGTTGTGTTTTGCACAGGTCCGCGAAATTGCACTTGGTTTACGACCAGCTGGACTCGGTATGCGCTGGCAATCGCAAGCTATACAGGCATTGCAGGAGGCGAGCGAGGCATTTTTGGTACATTTATTTGAGGATACGAATTTATGGTATGCGTTTTCGATTTGTTTGTTCTCGCTCTTTTGCGAATTGGGTGTTGGAGGAGGTGCTGCTGCTGGAGGAAGTGCGGGAGTTTGCGCGAGGAAGTATAATTGAGAGGATGGGACTGACATGCGAACAGTGCAATTCACGCGAAGAGAGTTACTATTATGCAAAAAGACATTCAACTTGCAAGGAGAATTCGGGGTGCTTGGGGTGGACTGGGTTGAGTGGGTAATGGACGAGGTTGAGAATTTACTACGATCGAGTTGGGGTTTATAAGGGTCTCGGACAAGGAGCTGTCTTATTTTGCTCTCGGAATATGGCGTTTAAGGACGGCTGGATTGATGCACTTTGATTTGGCTCGGACATGGCTTTGTGAGAGCAGACCCATGGTGTGTAAGATGGGTAGGAAATACCTCAGTTTAGTTTTGTGTGGTGGCATACGAATGGCATGTACGACACTCACCAATCGCCCCTGTAGACTTATATCTTAACCTTTCTTCATTGAACGGATCTTCCTCGCTCATATGCACAGCAAATAGTCATCCCCCTACCGAATCGTCCTAGTTGGCAGCTCTCCATACCGGGTTCGAACCCCCAGACACACCTAGAGGGCTAAGCAGATCTATCACTTTCACTCAGAACAATCAAGTCCCCAAAATCATCTCGTAAACATCGCCCCTGTCCATCTAACTCGAGCAGAGGGGCCGGATTTGGTGCAGCAGGTGCAGCAAGTGCTTCTTCTCCTCCGTACCTCCTTCCTCTTGCCTCTGCTTCCTTCCTCTCTGTTGCCTCCACAATTGCCCCAATGTCCAAGGCAAGCAAGCCGCCAAGAGAATCAACACACAGTCCAAAAAAGTCGCAGCAAATTGCACATCGCAAAGTTGAGCGTAGTTGGATGTTCTTGCATCCTCTGCCATATCCCATATCTGCATCAACGAAAAAGCACCACCGACTCCGAATGCCACAATGTCTAGTACTAGCAGTATGATATCGACAGCACGCTTTTGAGGAGGCTCGTTTTCGGAGATGAGGCGGGAGTTGGTAGGGTTCTCTTCGTCTACTTTGTGTTGGTGGTCGCAGCGGAGATGCCAAACAAGGCGCGCAAGGTTCCATATCGCTCCCAGACCGTACTATACTCTAGTCAGTACTATTCAATGAGAGATCCGAAGATCTTACAGAAAGTACTGGTAGAATAAAGCCGGGGGACTGGAGGCATTCATGCCCCAGAGCAGCAGAAATGTGGCTCGTAAGGCCAATGGTGGTGGTAGAGACAAAAATGGTGATGACGAATAACAGGATTTGCAAGTAGTTGAGTTCCGCCATGGTATCTATACGAAAGTGTTTATGAATTTATGGAAGCTTTAATTCAGTGGTGGTGGAATATGAGTGATGGGTGTTGTGATACAGTGTTTCTGCTTCATCAAAACATTCTCAACCGCCCAAACAAACACAATGGCACCAACCACTGCACTAGAACTAAACACTGGCAAATGCCGTAAGATATCATCAGGCTCTTGCAACCCTAATCCTTACTTTGTTCTTCTTAATATAAAAAAGCGCAGTGTTGCGTAGGAACAACCAGCTTGACTTCGTGTAATCACTTGCGGAGATGTCGAGAAATATGCCTATGCCTCAAGAGCCTGCCTTTACAGGAGTGATTTTTCGTTGAGATATCCAAGTAAGTCTCTTTCCCTATTGCCTCACAGCTGGGTCGCAGGCGCACACTGCAACGCCTCCATGATATTTTGGGTATGGAAGGAAGCACACGAACAGCTAAGAATATATAACGCTTTCGTGCCAGGCAGGAGATAGGTGAAACCAATGCGGTACTCGTGTCTGCTATTCATGAAGCAGTACCTGATCCTGCTACTAGGGACCTTGGGTATCGCTGCGCTGTAGTGCGGCAGAAGGGGCAACTGGACGGTGCCAAGCCGACGCCGACATCGTCACCATGCCTTGAAGTAGTGGCAATACGATATGGCATGAATACAGATACTCGTAGCTTTTATTAATCTAGCAGAGTAGCCTTCTCGGACCTCGCGACTGTTCGAGCAGAATACTTCTTCTCATTACATTCTCGTTTAAATGTGTCCGGTGGCAAAGGACTTGAGAACGCTCCATCACAGCACAAAAGTTCAGATGAATGCGGCCAAGAAGAATGAAATTGGAAGATCAAGCTCGAATGGAATTCACATAGAAGAAAGGGTCTCTGCTTGCCTGGGCCATTACCGATGCAAGTATTGCGAGTGATCGGAACGAGATACTCGTACAAGAACGCCGAAAGTACATACGAAACCGCTGCTATTGAACGAAGATTAGGGAGATCCATACGGACCTAAAGAATGACTTTAGAAGCAGATATGTGTGCCACATTTTTGCCGCAGGGGAATACTCAGATACCGCACCACCACTCGAAAATTGACCGACCCCAGCGAAGTGCCTGTGTTGCATCTTCTACAAGCACTACTTGTGACTAAAGCAATCCAAACAGTCTGATTTTAGTGTATGATGAGAGCCCTCGCCCTTGTCACAGCATGAGAGCATCTCGGAACTCTCAATTGGAGTTCTACACCTTATGTTCTAGCAGATCTACTAATCGATAACAGAGCGTCATGAAATGGATTTAAAGTTTTGGGGTGGCAACAACTGCGGATTCGTGTTTAGAAAATACTGAGAGGTTATAGAGATAGCATACAAAAGGTTTATAGTAGCGTGCGAAGAAAATAAAGCAAGCCATTAGTTCACTTTATGAACCAGATTTGGCATGTGATGCGTTGGATGTGCAGTACACACCTGGCGCCCCAGGAAATATTGGCCTTAGTGGTTCCTCGGCACTTGCCACAGATATGAGCGAGATAGTAGAAATGCTGATTTCGGGCTAACCTTTAGGAGGACCTAGGTAACCATCTGTCATCCTTCTCGGTACCGATGAGACGGGCTAACAGTATTCACACACTGACCTAGCCAATACTTCTCTCTACAAAATGTTCATGCCTTCTCCTGCTCCCCATCTACAGACACACACAAATCACATAATTCTCTTGAACCTTACAAAACATCGAGCAATCTCGATCATCTACTGCGATAATACGACTTGAGCACCGACACTCCTTGTCCATTCTCACCTCTTTTCTTCTACCTTGATTTGAGCCTCGGTATATCTAAACCCTCGAGCAGACAATATGAATTCCACCGGCATTCTGTCACAAGACAATTCAGCCAACCAGACGTCATCATGCACCGAGAATATGACCGTATGCATGCCTGCGCTGGCTTCCGTATCGAGGATTACAATCTTTGTTGTACTTATCATTTGCGGAACTTTCCTCGGAGTATATGGGGGATTGAAGTTCGGTGAATGGTGGTATGAGCCGTGGATAACAGGCGTAATGGAAATGTTGAAAGAAGTGCCAGTGGAGCATGTTCGAGCAGTCGCCGAGGGACCACCAAAAAGGCCCAGCAGATCAGGCAAAGGGATAAGAAATGGTCGCAGCCAAGGTTCAGACGAGAATGTATCCGAAGGCAGTGTCTAAGAGACCACGTGTTTGATTTTTATTGTTCTCATGGCCCTGTATGAAATCGACATTGGAAGTGGTTTGAGAATTTTAGGTCTGCTTGGGATGGCCAATTTTGTTAGAGTCTACTCCAGAGTCCGTGATATCGAAGGAACTTGGCAACAAGGCAGAGTACTGTTTCTAAAATTCCGAGTTCGTATGATGAGCCGTATTGTTCTCCGTACATGTGATATTCGCGGACTTGAGATGCGCTAAGGTTGAAGAAACCAAATTGTGATCAAGAGTCAAGATTATCATTGTTTTCCCATGAGAGAAAAAGTAAAAGAACTCAGTTTTTCGAATTTCCTTACTAAATAAGCCCAGTTCTTATTACTCAATATCGAATTTTTGAAGGGTTAAACTTTTTATAGATAGGAGTAATAAAATCAAGCATTTCTTATACGACTTGATAAATAATAAAAAACTATGCCTAATTATCATTTGTTCTTCTTTTTGCTATACATTCAAAAACAAGCATGTAGGTCTATCTGGGTCTTCTTGCGCGAGGTCGAGTTCTCCATTCCCAATACGGTTAGCGCTACATGGGAGACTGACCCCTCCAATGCCCCGCGTTCGGCCAAAATTTTATTTTCTGGAGGGAGAATTATTACATTCATCCTCCCCCAATTCCTCACCACGAAATCGACATTGACGAGAAAGGCAACAATGGATCCCGTCCGCATTCTGCTGGTGGGCAATGGTGGCCGTGAGCACGCTCTTGCTTGGAAATTGAGCCAGTCTCCTCGCGTTGAGTCCATCACTGCTGCAAGTTATACCATCAACAAACGCCGAGACAATTATTGATTGTGGTACAGGTTCCTGGAAATGGAGGCACTGCGACTTGTCCCAAGACGAAGAACGAAACCAGCGTAAAGGCAGACGATTATCCCGGTCTCGTCGCGTTTGCGCAAAAGAATGGCATCAATCTTGTTGTTCCAGGACCAGAAGCTCCATTGGTAGATGGAATCGAGGGATACTTCCGTGATGCTGGCATCCGATGCTATGGCCCCTCGAAACTCGCGGCACGAATGGAGGGAAGCAAGACGTTCTCGAAAGATTTCATGAAACGACACAGCATTGCCACGGCTGCATACGAGAACTTTTCCGACTACGAATCCGCGAAGAAATACCTCGATAGTATTGATCACAATGTTGTGCTGAAGGCTAGCGGTCTGGCTGCTGGAAAGGGTGTCATCATTCCCGCAACCAAGGAGGAAGCACAGGCCGCACTGAAGGAAATCATGCTGGACAAGGAATTTGGATCTGCCGGAGACGAGGTCGTCATTGAGGAGTTTTTGGAGGGAGACGAGCTCAGTATTTTGAGTTTCAGCGATGGGCACACTATTCGCTCACTTCCCCCCGCCCAGGATCACAAGAGAATATTTGATGGAGATCAAGGCCCAAACACAGGTGGAATGGGATGTTACGCCCCTACCAAACTCGCATCTAAGGAGTTGATCGCGGAGGTCGAGAAGACCATTTTACAACCTACAATAGACGGCATGCGAAAGGAACGCTTCAAGTTTGTTGGAACACTGTTCACTGGGCTCATGATCACCAAGAATGGACCAAAAGTGTTGGAGTACAACGTCCGATTTGGGGACCCCGAAACCCAGACTTTGTTGCCTTTGATGAGCAAGGATACCGACCTTGCAGAAATTATGATCGCTTGTGTAGACGGAGACTTGGATGCCATAGACGTCAAGGTTGACGACAAATTCAGTGCGACAGTTGTGGTTGCGGCTGGTGGATATCCAGGATCATACGCGAAGGGCACTCCAATGACAGTTGGTAACCCACCTGCCGACACCAATATCTTCCATGCCGGTACTACCATCAAGGATGGCCAGCTCCAGAGCTCTGGCGGAAGAGTCATTGCTGCTCAAGCGGTGGCAGAGAGCTTAGAACAGGCTGTCAAGAACGCTTACACTGGTAAGTCACTTCCGGGTTGATCAGGACTTTCAGATATTCAACATTGTTATAATACTGAATGTCCGAAATCATAATGAACATTGGAAGCTGATGATCACAGGGGTCGACTCAATCAAATTTGATAAGATGTTTTACCGAAAGGACATTGCGCACCGGGCTTTCAAGCCAACAGCTGCTACTAGAGAAGCATTGACATATGCTTCGGCTGGAGTCAGCATCGAAGGTGGCAACCAGTTCGTGGAGCGAATCAAGGCTGTAGGTCAAATTATGTTCTTGTTTTTGAAATTAATCTGACATACTTTCAGGCAGTCGCATCTACCAAAAGGCCAGGAGCCGATGCCGAGATTGGAGGCTTTGGCGGCGAAGTCGATCTCGACAAAGCAGGATATGCTGGTTCTCCAGTCCTGGTTGGAGCGATCGACGGAGTAGGAACCAAGCTCATGATCGCTCAAGCTATGCACAAGCACAACACTGTCGGTATCGATCTCGTTGCCATGAACGTCAACGATCTCGTAGTCCAAGGTGCCGAGCCCTTGATGTTCCTCGATTACTATGGGTGCAGCAAGCTGAATCCCGAGCATGCCGCTGCTTTCGTTGAAGGTGTAGCAGAGGGATGCAGACAATCAAATTGCGCTCTTGTTGGTGGAGAGACTGCCGAGATGCCTGGTATGTACAAGGAAGAGGATTACGATGCGGCTGGTGCTGCCATCGGCACCATGCGTAAAGAACTTTCCTTGCCATTGAAGCAAGACATGATCGAAGGCGACATTCTCCTTGGTCTCGCATCCAATGGTCTACACTCCAATGGCTTCTCTCTCATCCGCAAGATCGTCGCCCGATCAAATCTTTCCTACGACGAGCCTGCCCCTTGGGACCCTGCCACCTCGGCAGGTCTCAGCCTGCTGACTCCAACACGCATCTATGTCCTCCCCCTCCTGGATGTCATCAAGAAGCGTCTCCTCAAAGGTCTCTCGCATATCACAGGCGGCGGTTTAACCGAGAACATCCCGCGTATGCTCCCGAATCACGTCGCGGCCGAAGTCGATGTTTCCAAGTGGGAATTGCCAGCTGTCTTCAAATGGTTGAAGCAGGAAGGTAATGTCTCGGCCGCTGAGATGGGACGGACGTTCAACACCGGTATTGGCATGGTTGCTGTGGTGTCAAAGGAGAACGCGGCTACCGTTGTCAAGGACCTGGAAGCCGCTGGTGAGAAGGTATATACCATTGGGCAGCTGGTGAAGAGAGATGGTGAGGGATGTGTGTTGAAGGGAGTGGAGTCATGGGCTTAAATGTTGCACGAGCTCCTTTATTGGTAGGATGGTGGGATGGTTGGGTAGGCGTTAGGGAGATACCAAAAGTCGTGCATTTGGTGGAGGGTTCTAGGGAATCACATCGGTTGGTCTCTGGCATATTTACAACTTCGGAAGTGCAATCAAGACATTTCTCGAATTGATTTCAGTACTTTCCATCTCTCTCAAAAACATGATGGTGTCTCAGATAAGACCCCACAAGTGGCCCGAAATCTCGTCCATCTCCCATCCATGGCCGCTCCAATTGCCCACCCCAGACTCTGCCTGCATGGGCTGAGCAGTATCATATGAGCCAAAAGCATTGTACAGATCCATAAGGTCGTTGCTCATGTCAAACACGTCTGGCATAGAAGCAGAATAGGTCGAGCCGTCCTGCCAAAGATTGTTCGCTTCGCCGCTAGTCTCTCCATTTCGTGGCTGGTCGTTGTTCCGCATGTCGGGTCTTTGAGTCGCGGTCCTCGGCCCACCGCCATTCACCTTCGCAGGGGCCCCATCTTCTCCTCCGCTGAGCGACTTGACAATGGGCAAAAGTCCACGAATACTCTTCCACAGCCTTTGACTTGCCGAGCTATCTTTAGAGAAGCCCTTTACGAGCTCCACTGCATCCCCAAACGAATCTCTACACGTCTCCGCAAACGTACTTGGCGCATGGCAAACTGCGAGAAGCATGATAGCCACAGCGTTGAGCAGATAGAAATGATAAATTGCTTGCTGCCGCGCATATATGTCGCTAGTCCCATTGAAGTGTACCAGCACTTCGATACTATCTTTGGCGATATCGACGACAAGACGTGCACTCTGCATATCCGCCTGCACATTATCGGGATTGAGAACATGATGTCGGTGTATAAGTAGGCGCATATAATTCCCACGCAGATAACACAAAGTCCTCAAACGGTGCAGTATCCTCGGTTGAGATTCCGGCGCATCTCCAAGACGAGGGTGGCGGAACTGAATCTCCTCCGGAATCGACAACAACCAATTCTGCGTCAGGAAACCCAAATAATCCTCCTTCTCTTTCGGTATCCACTGTGATGGACTCCCATACGGCGGCAGCGCCTCCCACACTCTAGAGCACAATCTCGCGTACGTAACCATACACTTGAAATACGGTTGTTCGCCACCTGGTTCAGGGAGTTCGGCGTCGATATCGCGGTCGTCGAGGGCAAAAGAGAGACTGGTGCCGAAGCTCCATCGGCGGTCGAGCTCGTAGACTACCCAGAACACTTGGACCGCGAAGTCACGGGTGCTGGGGTCTTTGAAATGTGTGAGGAGGCTCTGTTTTCGGTGAAGACCCATTTCGAGACAGTGACGGGCGGCGCGGCCGATTGAACGCCAGGAGAATAGCTCTTCTTCGATGTGGCAGAAGTAGATGCTCTGTATAGGTATTAGCAATTTCTAACAACTGCAGGAATGATGGTATACATGCTAGCATAGCCATGATTTGGATGTCTTTCAGCTCGACTTCAGACGTGCTGGATATAATCCCGACGTTCTGCTCAACTGCAACGATCAATTTGGTACAGAGTTCGGTCTTGCCTCCAGGCTCAGTAGTAATGGCTGTAGCAACTACTATTCTGAGCACGTGTATATCTCTGCTATCAATTTCTGGCTCGGTACGCTTCAAGCGGTCAGGATTTCGGGTCAACTCTAATATTTGTGGTAGTTTCGACCCCAAAACTTCAGCGTCAATGATTGGGTGGCAGCTGATCACTTCATCTTGATAAACTCTGATGAGTCGCGCAATCTCTGCCTCAGAAATGCTCAAGAGACAGTCGGAATCAGAATACAGAGTTGATGAGATTGGCTGTGTTATTGGTCCTGGAGTTTGTTCTCGTGAGGGAGTATTTGATGACTGCCCAGCGGACATGTTTTGATCGGTCGAGATGCCCATGTTATTGAGCGCCGCCTGAGCAATGTTGAAGCTGAAAGCAGATCGTGTTGGCCCGACGAATTGAGGCTCTCTCGGTTGCCCGCTCCGCGGCAGAGGAGTTCTCCCTTGCGTTCGACCTGTGGAGTCGGAAACAGACATTCCTGCAGGAGACGATGTCATACGAGACTCCACGGTTGCCGTGAGCGCATTCAACTGTTGACGAAGTGTTGCTATCTCATCTCTTAGCTGTTCAAAACGCCTAGATATGATTAACTATTGGCGGATGTTATAGGTTGGAGACCTTTTCACCTATCACTAGAGACTTCCTGCCTCTCTTTTGGGCGGTCTTTCATCTTCTGCACAGTGTTTTGTATAACACATTCAGTGTGCATGGCTGCGCAACGCTGACAATTTTCGCCATCCTCAATTCTTATACACTTCACTTTACACCTCTTGCACTCGTTACTGAATACAATCAGCAATTGCTTCTGAGTGTTGAGTATTTAAAGAGATTACCATGCGGCAGAGGCATATTTTGCCCGCTTCCGGTTCGTTTCCGGAACACTCTCCACAGGACGCTTTGCTGGGGAATGGTATACATCTGAAGTGTTCGATGGTTGATCCTCCATGGCGATTGTGGTGACAAGTGAATGCCATCGACGAGACATGCAGCTTGTGTCGTTGAAGATCCGCGACAGCCTGGATGCCGTTCCTGCGGGGTCTTCGAGCTGGCCCTAGCTCAACTCGCCTCGGCTATTCTTCCGCTTTGGGACTTCTAAAGGAGGCGCAACAATAACATCGCGTACTTCACGAATTCTGTGCGGAGCCATTCCGAGAAGTGGCACTGAGTCAGGCTACTGGTGTATGGTTAGATGGAGATCACCTAAAGCTTCTACCTTCAATCCCCAACGGATGCATTGTATTCATGAGGACGTGGTATGTTCGGCACTGTGGTATAGAGTGGAGATGACAAACTTTGTTTCGCAAGGTCATGTGCTTTATTACTGCCCCTGAAGTGAAGTACACAAAATAATTATGCCGCAGTCGTCCCTCGACCGAGTAACGACCGCTCGCCAAACTCACGCTCCGCCACCTGAAACAATGGCAAACCTTGGAAATACCCATTACCTTTTGTCCCAACGGCCTCCCAAGTCACCTTTGCTTCCTCTTCTCCGATAGTCACGAGCGGTATACCTCGTCCAGACGCTGCCGCGTCGGCAATCAGTTGGATCTGACAGCATTTTTCGAACAAGACAAACCATGCAACAGTTGCCTCAATAGTCGGACCAACGGTTAATATTCCATGATTACCCAGTAGCGCCGCCTTTTTATTTCCAAGACATTTCGAGATAGCCTTGCCCTCCTCAGGCGCTAGTACCAAGCCCGCAAAGCTTGAATATAGTACATGATCTTTGTAGAAGACACAGAAGTCCTGTGTCAACATATCGAGGGACCGACCAGTAGCACACATGGCTCGGCCGTATAAGCTGTGGGAATGGGCTGCGCAGAGAACATCGGGTCGGGCTTTGTGGATTTCTGCATGAATAGCATATGCAGCTGGCAATCCATCAGTACATTGTCGTTGATCGACAGATCTCAAGTGACGGCACAGCACTCACCATAATTCAACCTCCTGTTCTTCCCACCTTCAACTACCCTCCCGTCATGATCAACACGAATTAAATCCTCATCTCTGATCAGACTGAAATGTGTGCCAAAGGGGTTGACCCAGAAGCTGTTTGGATCTACAGGATCCCGAAGTGTGATATGCCCAGCAACCCCTTCGGCAAGTCCAAATTGCGCAAACACTCTGAACGCGATAGCAAGACGGTGTTTCAAGTATGCGCGTTCTTCGTAGGGATCTGAGAACGTCGGTGGATTCTCGGCTTCTTCGTCTACGTATGCGAGTGATGGATCGCCAGATCTGTACTCAGGCTGCAAATGCTTCTGGGTGGCGATCGGATTGGACTGGGTGATAGAGCAGTCGGAAGCGACCGGTGCGTCGTCAATAATAGCAGTAGGAGACATGATGTGGAAGTGTGTCTGTTTTGCGACTCAGGATTTGCAGATGTGGGAAATGGGTGTCGCTACTTTGGAACTCAAAGCACCCTTATAGCCTTGGAATAAGAAGATGTATGGGACGGAATGATATCAGCAAGGACCTGGTGGTTTGGAGGCAACAATGGGGGTTAGAAAGTTTCCGAGCACGTGCGCGGAAGCGGAATCGGAATCGGAAAGCCTTTCTCTAAACTCTCGGCCAAGATATCAAAATTGAGCTAGGTATTTCCGAAACCTTCTTGTATTGCATTGTTAGACTCTTGGCCGGGTTTCTCACGGGGCACATGAGCGAGGTCTCGGTCGAATTGGGCTGTTCTCCCTGCTAAACTGTCCATACTCCGCATTGTGGCTTCAGACCCCTGTACCCCATGGGGTCTCTCTCGGAATGTGCCATGCATATATACCCCAGACAGAGATCCCTAGACAACCAGTCAATCTGAATTTTGTTTCCTGGCTTACTGTTCTTACTTTTCATTTACAATGGAGTCCAAGCCTTCCGCTGAAATTGTTGAGAATGTTGCCCTGTCCCAGGGCAGCGCTACAAGCTTGGATGAAGCAACTCGTCAAGCTGAAAGAAAGTTACGCACAAAGATTGATCTTTACATCGTGCCAACAGTAGCTTTACTCTATCTCATGTGCTTCATTGATCGTGCGAACATTGGTGAGCGAGCCTGATCCCTCAAGAGTCAACAAATCTGACCGAGTTGCAGGCAACGCCCGTTTAGCTGGCTTCGAGCAGGACCTGAAGCTTGAAGGATATGACTATAATACCGTGCTGTCGATTTTCTATATCTCTTACATTCTTTTCGAGATCCCAGCAACGGTCTGCTGCAAACTGATCGGTACGTACGGCTTTTGATTCTCGGTGAATTGACCGATCTGGAGAACAATGTACTGACTGATTCTCAGGACCTGGTTGGTTTCTACCTTTGACCACACTCGGCTTCGGAATCGTCTCAGTTGCGACAGCCTTCGTCCGCACGCGTGCTCAGGCATGTGCTGTTAGATTTCTCCTTGGCATATTCGAAGCAGGCCTCATGCCAGGTATTGCCTACTACCTCTCGCGCTGGTATCGACGTTCAGAATTGGCATTCAGACTTGGAATTTACATGACAATGGCACCTCTTTCGGGTGCTTTTGGTGGTCTTCTAGCTTCTGGCATTCTGAAGCTGTCAAATTTTGGATCGCTGCATCGGTGGGAAATGTGCGCCAACTTCTTTCAAAGAAACTTTTCTGAAAGTTGCTAACAATGCAAACAGGATCTTCGCTATCGAGGGCCTCATTACCATTGTGGTTTCCCTCATTGCCCTTGTTACGGTTACCGACCGGCCTGACACCGCTCGCTGGCTCTCGGAGGAAGAGAAGGAGCTTGCTATAAATCGCGTTAAGTCGGAACGTCTGGCACAAGCTGTATTACTCGACAAGATCGATGGCAAGAAGCTGAAGCGTGGCTTCACGAACCCTATTACACTCGCTACGGCGTCGGTGTTCTTTCTCAACAACATCACCGTACTCTCTATCTCCTTCTTCCTTCCAACCATTATTCGGACCATCTATCCAGGCCGTACTACCGTTCAGCAACAACTTCTGACTGTGCCACCGTATATCGTGGGCGCTTTCTTCGTGCTTTTAATACCGACTCTAAGTTGGCGCTTCGATCATCGCCAATGGTTTCTTGCTATCACTGGTCCAACAGCGATTGCAGGATTCTCGATTTTGCTCGCCACATTAGATGCGAACATCCGCTATGGAGCGATATTCTTGACTGCGAGTACCGCATTTACGCTTGGTGCAATGTGCAATGCGCAGGTCAGTGCGAATGTATTGAGTGACTCGGCGAGAAGTATTGCAATTGGGACCAACGGTATATATTTTATCGTTCCTTTCCAAATGAGACATAAGACCAAGACTGACAAATGTTGTAGTCATGTTTGGCAACATCGGCGGTCTCATTGCGACATGGACATTCCTTCCCACCGATGCGCCCAAGTACCAGATTGGTAATGGTATAAACCTCACTTGTGCCATTCTCTGGACAATCCTTACTGTTGCAACATTCTTCTGGATGAAATATGACAACAAGAAGCGTGAGAAGAGGGCGCCTGGTGCCAAGGAAGAACTCGCGGGATTCAGCCAAAAGGAGATTATTGACTTGGAATGGAAGCACCCGGAGTGGCGGTGGAGACCATGATAGGATTTTAGCACAAACAAATTGGGATTTCCAACATTGTGCCTGGGCATATATTTGGTCAAATGATAGCAACAGAACTAGGATCTTTGGTGCGATACGTCGGATGTTGTTTGGCAGCAGGGTTGTGAATTTCATGAGAATAACTTCGGTTTGAATTGCAATACAATTGCCAAGAGAATCTGCGGCCATATTGATCAGTCTTTATGAAGTTGATGAGTCGCAATTCAGATCCTCTCAATCGGGCTTGAAGTTTATGTTCCTGAAGCTTTGAGGTACATAAATGCAAAATAAAGCCAGTGGAAACTCCAAATAAGGTCGTGGATAGGCACTTTGCACCATGATAGTAGGCAATTCTCTAGTGGTCCAGAAAACCTGCATTGTAGACTAGCATTTCCAATTTACGAGACACGGTAAAATTTATGGAAATTTCAGAAGGCACATGCTCGACGGCAAATTTAGTTTTCCTTCATAAAACATCTTCCCTACGAAGCATTGAAATTTCGTAAAAGAGTTTCGCGACACCAATGTACCTTGAAAAATGATCGACCATGATTCGTATATCCTTGTAAACAATTTTAATTTTCGTTCACTTCCGACGGAACCTAGCAATCCACAAAAACCATGCATTCCGAACCATCAATTCCGGTTCCGATATGACTTCTGGAGGGAGCTCTGAGACGCATAAAGAGAGTAACTTACATTCTAAACTGTACCATTGGCGAGCGAAGAGCTTCTAGGTTCGTCTCTCTTTCAAACGAAGTCTCACCACAATGCACCTCTTTACCAAGTTCTTGATCACGTTCAGCGCCACCTCCGTGACTGCCTGTGACCCCTCTCATCAACATCAGCGCCGACAAGCCTCACCACTGAACGTCCCAGCTCCCTCTCCTCTAGTTGGTGGCCTCACTTCTAATCTCACTACAAATCTCACGGCACTAGGAGCAGCACCATCTCCTCTATCCGGGTTCTTCAACATAACCTCGTTTCCCCGGCAGCAACAGCAGAATGTTACCAACTTCCTCGCACAAGCCGCAAACCTCAGCACAGACTGGAGAATCCACCAATACTTCCAAGACCAATGCATCACACAGCAGGCCTATCCAAGTCTCTTCTCACAACCTGCTGGCTTTGTAATTCCTTTCTCGCCATTCGACAATTTCTACTTCGTCGGACAAGCCTTCGTGTCAGCCTGGGCGTACGATACAGGCGACGGGCTAGTCGTAATCGATGCGCTCGACTCTTCAGACGAGATAAAAGCGATTATGATCCCAGCCCTCGAGAAGTTTGGCTTCACCCGGAATGATATCAAACATGTCATCATCACACACGAACATCTCGATCACTACGGTGGAGCCAAGTATCTCAAGGATACGTACAATTCCACGATCTACGCCTCGGACTTGGCCTGGCAAGAGATGGCTTCATACGACGTCCCTCTCAACTCAACATCATATCCCCCAAGCCGAGACGCAACATTGGTGGACGGCCAGGTCCTAACAGTCGGAAATGTGACACTCGAAACTGTCCTCACACCAGGCCACACACCCGGCACACTCTCACTCATCTTTCCACTTACCCTGAAGAATGGCACAGAGCAGCACATTGCCGGCCTGAACGGCGGCACAGGAAACCCACAATCTGCCGTTGATCGCACGAACAAAGTACTATCACACAGAAGGCTAGCTAGTATAGCGTACGAGAGAGGTGTTGACACTCTCATTTCAAATCATCACGTTGCGGATCATGCGCTGTTCAATGCGGATTTGCTTGCACATTCGAGGCCCGAGGATGAGAATCCGTTTGTGATTGGGAAGGAGAATTATGTTAGTTATTTGGGGATCCTGGGGATGTGTACTAAGGTGCTTGCGGCGAGGCAGGGTATGGATCTTTGGGTGTAGGAGTGGGAAAGTACTGGGATATTTTTGGGACAATGGCTTCGGTATATCTGATTGACAACCATGTGAATATCAAAAATAAATCAATGCAGTTTCTTTATTTCTCGACGATGTACAGAGTGATCATACACCGAAGGGAGGATGGACCTTATGCTTGGTCGCATTATATTGTACTGTTGTTTTCAATTCGCTTCGCTTATACCCCGCCACAACATCACTTTCAAAGATCCCAGGGACGTTTTTATATTATGTATCACTACTCACATTACCAGAAATCAATGACACTACGCTTCACGAGTACATAGTATCAGTAATTAACCGGGTCCTGCTTCACTCACAATCAAGCTCTATAAACAGAAAAGCCGGGGTGAAGACTTTCCAAATCCCAGCCCCTAACAGGGGGTGAGTAACTCATTTCACCGAAGCGTATGAAATTCAGCGAGTGAGTCGATTCAGAAACCATTATAGGAGTACTAGTGCAGACAGATTCTAGACTTGATCCCTTGTATAGAATTACCCTTCAACCCGCATCGAGGCCTCTGTTCAGGTACCACCTGTGCATAGCCATGGCGTTACGGCAGACAGCTTGAACGGAACAGCGAAGCTATTCCGAGCGTCCTCGATAATGGGATCGAGAAAGTCTCAGTATGGCGGGTTGTAGGCTTTATCATGTGGAGCAATACCTGAGATAATACTGCGTTGTCTTCAGTGCACGCTCACGTGTTGTAAACTTGCCTTATGCTGTCACTCATTTAGATCATCACCGTTTGGGACCAGTCCTAGAGGCAAATAAAGAGTCCTGAGTCACAGCAGTATTTCTTGCCGACAGCACATGACATACATAGCACCCGAAGCTTGTCACTACCATGAACAATACCGTACCTTTACCTGAAGTAGCTCAGAGCTCAGCTCGAGGGACAGCACTTTCCACATCATCGCAACAACACACCAAACCTACGCGACCCAATGCTACAGTGGGCTGAAAGGTATACCAATAGCTCTCTTGGTCCGCTACCGAGCAATAGATCGACTGGGGAAAAAAGAATATACGGTAGTAAAAGCAAATGAGAGCGTAGTGAAGATGGGAGGTCGGGGGCTGAGGTAAGTGAATCTATTCGTGGTTCCAAGGCGTCATTCCATGTTACACAACTTGTGAATTGTGAGACTGTTTTTCAAGAATGAGATGAATAATTAGGTAGCCCTAGAACTGTTGACTTGTGGAGAGGCAGATGAGGTGAGCAGGTGAGTTAAGGCAAAGTTATTGGACACCTTGTTAAGTCAGGAACGTGCAATCTGACATGATGATTTGGTGACTGGTGATCTATCTGTGATAAGCAGCACGTGCAGCGTTTAGTACCGTCGAGCCAACATCATGACACAATTCATACCAGCATAGTACATTAGGCCCATAGGCAGTTGATTGCTGTTTTGTATGTTCTCCACGGCAAGGTCATGGGCATGGGGGAAATACCAGATTGTAATTGCTGCCACTGCCCCATCTCATTTTTCACGCATCGAGAAGAACCAAATGGAATGGGTATTATACATCAACGAATTATTAACCCGATTCAATCGAGGGGGACGAGGCCAAACCTGCAATCCATTATTGTCTGTTTCTATGACGCATAGGCGAAATTCGACCCTCTGCATAGAAGCCAGAAATCCCGAACGACCTGATTCGTTCCCTTGGCTCCACGAAGACTGTACTCAATTAGCTCCAGTCGCCTAAGTCATGCCGAGTTGACAGAGAAAACAATAAAATACTTCAGGAGAGGAAACTCACTTCACAATCTTCGCCAGAAACACAATCTTATCCTTCGGGGTAACCTTCTCACTCGGGAAATTCGCATCGAACAGTGCAGCTTCAAACCAAGCTTTTGCATGTACCTGGCGCACGATGAGTCTCTTGATCGGATCTGACAATTTATCGAGTTCGCTGCGTGCGGCATGGCCGCCGATATTGTAGATCAGAGCTTGGGCAAGGTGCGGACCGAGGTGTGAGACGGCGTTCTCGATGGAAGATTGGAGGGGTGACGATTGTGCTGGGAGGGAGATGAATGTTGCCTGGGAGAATTAGTCAAACGAATTCGAGGATGAGTGGCAGATAAAGGCATGATAAGAGCTGAGGAACATACCCAGAAGTCAGCCGAGGATGCTTTGGGGAGGGGTTCGGTGCCTGCGAGGGCTTTGAGGGCGAACATGAATATGAATTCGAGGGAGGATGGAGGTTGGTGGTCCAGTACGACGCCTGGGAACTTGGATAAAAGTCGCTGCAGAAACTCTATGCTAGCTTGTGCGATTTCTGGGTCGTTGCCAGGTTCTATGTGTGTCAGCAGGAAACACGACAAGGATCGAGATAACTACCTCCGAGGTTCTGAAGGATTTGTGATACCCAATTCAATAGACTTTCGAGGATCTCTTGGATATCAGGAGTCGATTTATGAGTTGTGACGAGGAAGCCTGCAGTATTGATCAGGCGGCCCAATCTCGGTGTTTGGGAGTTCGCCTTCATCAAGAATTGGGCGGCCATCCTGGAACATAGCACGAAGGGTCCAGGCTCTTCTTCCCTGAAACCATGCCGTAAGATCATACACAGTTCTTCCACGATCTCTCCATGATTTCCCAGTACATCGAACACGCGGTCCATCATCATGTATATCCTCTGTTGAACACGGCTTCCTGTACCAGTCGTCCAGAACGGTGATACTGGCTCGGCTATCTTTTCAAGATCAACAGGTTTGTCTTCCGGCGCCTGAATACCCTTGGACATGCCAGAGAGACACTTCAGAGAAATGACGCCAAGATCTAGTGCTGTCAACTCGTCGCTACTACTTCCATTGGCGATCTGGAGACATTTCTCGACATCTGACTGAACGTAGCCGAGTAGCTGCTCAAGCGGTGCAAGCTTGGCCTCTTCACTATCGAGTCCTTGTATAATGGAAGCTATTCCCTCCATAACAGCCTCCTTGACAGTTGCGTCAAGAGAGTAATTCGATGCGATATTACCATAATGTTGCAGGAATGCTCCAAGCTCGGGTAAGAGAATCGTCCGGCAATCTGAACAAAGCTTCATTATCGACCTCGATGCTGTCTTCGCTAATGCCGTTGAGCCGGTTGCAGCAAAGACGATGTTGAGTACTGCTGGTAGGTTTGCCGGTCGATGCTTAAAGTAATCTGGATATGCGATAACTAGATCCAGAAAGCTCTTCATAGCGCGAGTCGGAACCTGTTGGTTTGGATCTCCAATAAGAGAGAGTAGCGAGGGAGAGAACACCTTAGCTAGGTAGTCATCGCGCTGTGGTGCATCGTAGACGCAGTCGGCAAACCACATCAGGCAGAACATCGATGCCTCCAATTCAGCCCAGTTTCTCGTGGTGGTAGAACCCTGCAGCAGGTCGATGAAGACTTGAAGTAGAGGTATACCGGTGGTAAGGTAAAATTGCTGCAACAAGTCCGAAAAGTCTCTGCGAGCGTCCTTGAATCCTGTCCGGTCCACAGAATCCCAGGAATTGTATTCCTCAGCTGGAGGGAATTGACTCTTAATCCAGCATCTTTCGATGACCTGTTTGACATGCTCTTGAGCAGCCAGGAACCATGAAGGCTTTTCTTCACCTTCTGCACTGTAGACATCGTCCACCATCGTCTCAACAAATGTGTTCCAGAATTCCAGGGTGGGGACATAGATTTTGTCTTCGTAGACTGCATAGCCCTCGGCGCCAAGAAGAGCGCAGAGAGCAGACAAGTATTGATGCGACTGCGGGTCTGTGGCGCAATTCCGAGCCAAATCTTGAACAGTAGCGTCGCCAAAAGCGATCATAAACATACCAAATTGTAGAGAGTCGAAATCAAAGTCACCTTTGACCAGTCGCTCGTATCGTTCTTGGGCCCACTGGCTATTGAACAGGGCTTGCAAAATGGTGAAGTCCTCTTTGCGAAGGAATTTCGAGTAATTAGTGAGGACATCAGAGAGGAGTTCGATCGTGATTTCGTAAAGGTCATCTTGTCCGAGGCACATGATGGAAGGCTGTGTCAAAGTTTGTAATGGATCGAGCATGATGCCGTCATCAACAAAGGCGCGATGAGAGTACGAAACCCAAGACTGAAAATAGTCAGTGAATGCTTGACTAGATAATTGAGGGGATGCAGCGAGACAGACCTGAAAGCACCTCATAGCTTCCTGGCGGATCTTCGTGTCCGCGGAAGTGTCCGTAATATACTTCGACATCAATGGAACGATGTCGTCAACATTGGGTACCACACTCAGATGGAATTTGTGCCTAATCATCGTCAGCTTGGCTGTAGTGGGGATTGGAGGGCCTGACTCAACTGCTTCATAGAACTAGAATCCGTCTTGCCAACCTCTTCAACAAGCGTTGCAGCAAACCAGAAAAGAGCCACAGCTTTCGGAACAGGACTGCTGTTCTTAGTGTTGGAGATGTTGTCAACCATAGCCACTGTTTCCTGAGAATCTCCTAACGCTGCATATGGAAGAGCTTCGTTGGCGTATAAGCAAAGCACCAGATGCTTTATGCATCGTTCCCACGAAGACGAGAATTGTAGGAAGTATGCCACAAGTGTTGAGCACAGCTTCCTGACGACGAGAGCACTTTCGGAACCATTCAAGCAACGGATCAGCCAGCCAATGAGAGTTTGCAGGAGTGCTTGAGCATCCTCTTCACTTAGTGATTTTCTGCAACTTCTTAGCCTCGGCTATTCACTGTGGACAAGTAATCCTTACGCATCGGTATTGAGTTTGACGGTAAAGGTCAGAGCCGCAAAGAACCTCACTTGCTCGTCCCCGTGACCAAGGAGACTGGTTGCTAGCTGCCATCCTCCTGGAGAGCGTTGAAGTCTCTGTAGAGTCTCCTGGATATTGGCTACTTTCTCTGGTGCTCCAGGACTGTAAAGTTGAGTAATGAGCTATGAATCTGTTAGCAAATCGCTCGCACCTCTCCATGTTCGAATCGGCGCGTCGGCGTGCCCCCCACGAAGTCACTCCATGAAAAGCTATGGCCGATATAAGCCGCCCTTAGGAAAAGAGGAAAGATAAAAGGGGATCAATGATGATTATCAACGTACTGATTCTACTTCCGCTAGGGAAGTGGGTAAATGACCATTTTCCATCTCGAGCTTGAGTTGCTTGTCAGGAGATGGGGGCAAACGAAGCAAACGAAGCGAAAGTTTTATGTATTTCGCGTGAGCTGAAAGACGAGCGACAACCTCTTAAGGTCACAGAATTGCAAATGAATTATCATCATCCAATACTGACCTGAACATCAATGAAACAATATTCTTCGAATTTCATGTTTGTGGTTTGCTAATCATGCAACAAACATTTCGACGAAATATTTTGTGTAGGTAAGGCACCAGGCCATGGATGTCTTGTTGTTCAGGCATCATTTTGCCCGCGCTCAGCCTTGCCTTATTCGGACAACCAATTCCCTTGTGCCTCTGCCAGCCGGGCAACGCCTTCACTCTTCTGCCATTGCATCTGCAAGCCATTCATTGGGAAGCCATTCGGTATGTTGTTCTCATTCACACCCAAATCATTACCTTGTTGGACACTGCATCCACTTTAAACCCTGTTCGGAGACTGACTATCAATCACTTCAGTCAGCTCTAGAGATTAGGCCCGGCCTTCTTCACTCGGCCTTTGCAGCCCATCTTGTGTCGTGGGGGCGTTCCTAATGAACCAATGCGATACTTTCGAGCTCTTCAAACAGCCTTCATAAGAACGCAACCCTCCGTCCTCACAGAATTCAGAAGCCAGAATATACACATTTGTATTCGATACAGTTCCTTCCTCACGAGCGCGAGCACGAACCCCACTAAGAACAAGTCAATACACCTGGGGAAGTTCGTCAAACCAAAGATCGAAATGGAGAAGGTCGTTACAACAGAGCGCCTGGCTCGGCTGAGGGAACTCATGAAGAAGCACAAGGTGGACATCTACAGTATGTGAGTGGTCGAACTCCTAGCATTCGACACTCACTTACCCCGCGTGTAGTCGTACCCTCTGAAGACAGCCACTCCTCGGAATATATAGCACCTTGTGATGCTAGAAGGGAATACATTACGGGCTTTACTGGGTCGGCGGGATGTGCGGTTATTACTCACGAGAAGGCAGCATTAGCTACGGACGGGCGATATTTCAATCAAGCTTCAAAACAGCTCGACGACAACTGGCTGTTGCTTAAGCAAGGATTACAAGATGTCCCAACATGGCAAGAATGGTCTGCAGAGCAATCTGAAGGAGGAAAGGTGGTGGGTGTCGATCCAAGGGTCATCTCTGCTCCCGAAGCTCGGAAGTTATCTGAGAAGATCAGGAAGCGCGGTGGACAAGATCTGATGGCAATTGAGGAGAATCTGGTGGACCTCATATGGGGAAGCGATCGTCCAGCCCTACCTGCCGAGCCGGTCAAGCTTCTTGCCCAACACTTTGCCGGAAAGGACGTGAAGACGAAACTGGAAGAGCTTCGTAAAGAACTGGACAAGAAAAAGAGCTCAGGGTTCATTGTTTCTATGTTGGATGAGGTCGCGTGGCTCTTCAATATGCGAGGGAACGATATCCCATACAACCCAGTATTCTTCTCCTACGCTTCTGTTACACCGACCTCGGCAACTTTATACGTCAATTCGTCCAAGTTGAGCAGCGAATGCCAGACTTATTTACAGGAGAATGGGGTATCAGTTCGACCTTACGACAAGATCTTTGATGACAGTCAGATGCTGGGCGAATCTCTACCATCTCCAGATGCTGAAGGTCAAGCCGAAGCCAAGATCAAGAAGTTCTTGGTATCAACCAAGACATCTTGGGCTCTGAAACGAGCCCTAGGTGGGGAAGCCAAGGTCGAGGAGATTAGAAGTCCGGTTGGCGATGCGAAAGCTGTGAAGAATGAGACGGAACTGGAGGGCATGAGAGCTTGCCATGTTCGTGACGGAGCTGCGTTGACAGAGTATTTCGCTTGGTTGGAGCATCGACTTACCGTCGAGAAGACACCGATTGATGAAGTAGAGGCAGCAGACAAGCTGGAGGAACTACGTTCGACAAAGAAGCACTTTGTTGGACTGTCATTTGATACGATCTCATCTACTGGAGCCAATGCTGCTGTCATTCACTATTCACCTGAACGCGGAAATTGCTCCGTCATCGACCCGACTGCTGTGTACCTGTGCGATTCCGGTGCTCAGTACTTTGACGGCACCACAGATACCACTCGTACTCTTCACTTTGGAGAACCTACTGAGATGGAGCGAAAGGCATATACTTTGGTACTGAAAGGCAACATCGCTTTGGACGTTGCGGTGTTTCCAAAAGGCACCACAGGATTTGCTCTTGATACTTTGGCAAGGCAATTTCTCTGGGTAAGTGGTACCCGGCCTTCTTTGGATACTACTAACCTTTCAATAGGAAGAGGGATTGGACTATCGCCATGGCACAGGTCACGGTGTAGGATCATACCTGAACGTGCACGAAGGACCGATCGGAATTGGCACCAGAATCCAATACTCGGAAGTTCCACTAGCACCAGGAAATGTGATCTCGAACGAACCAGGATACTACGAAGACGGCAGTTTCGGAATTCGCATCGAGAACATCGTCATGGTGAAGGAAGCAGAGACGAAGCACAAATTCGGCGACAAGCCATATCTCGGCTTCGAGCACGTCACAATGGTTCCCTACTGCCGCAAACTCATTGACGAGAGTCTGCTCACCAGGAGAGAGAAGCACTGGCTTAACGAATACCACGCCGACATCCACGCCAAGACCAAGGATTTCTTCGAACCGGGTTCCCTGGCTTTGAAGTGGTTGGAGCGGGAGACCGAACCTTTTTGACCAGTAATGATGTCGTTCTCCATAAACATGGAGGATTGTAATGCAAGCATGTCACAGTGATTGTGAAGTCAATCGAGCGTCTGTCTGTCTTTTATTATCTAATATACATGACTGGCAACTGTGCCTTCTTCCTCCCTCAAATTACTACCTAGAAGTGCATGAAAGCCGCTAATGCAAACGTGGTTCCGAACGAGATCTTGAAGGCTACATTATCCTGTACTGCTGAGCGTAGATCAATGCTCGTGACGTATCTCTGTAGGCGGTTGTATGGAATGATGTTGATGCCGTGGTTTGAGGCGTACTGTTGTGATCAGTCTTGGTCACACTTTTCATGTTTTCTCAATTCCGGATCATAAGTGACGGAGGATTTGATGCAGGATTGAGATGGACATACCTGTACGCCTACAACCAGCAATCCTAATATCAGCGCCAGACTCCTCGAGAACGTACTAACAGCCAATCCAGCACATAGACCTGTAACTGCATCAGCCATCCATCCCATCCCTAAAATCCATAACTCTCATCCCTCTCCTTTCCCTTCCAGCTCATAACCCCCCTCCCAAAAAGAAAAAAAGAAAAAAAAGCCCTTCAAACTCACCGATAATACTCCCACTACTAATCTGCCTTACGGCACTTTCATTCAGCCTCCCCTCCCTCACAACCGGCACCTTCGCATTGCGCGCATACGAGTCCCCCGAAAGGATACTCCCACCACTAGAGGATGAAAGAGGAGAAGTGTCCATTCGATAAGGACGCTGGGTGAGGGTCTGGTGGGTTAGGAATGAGAGGCCGAGACCGAGGCCCAAGGTTTGTGGTCGGATGAGGGGGCGGAGGAGGAGGGTTGCCATTTTTGAGAGGGTTGAGAAGGGTGGTTGGAGGGATGGATGAAGGTTGGATTTAGGTTGTTTGGGGAGAAGGCTTGAAGGTGCAAAGTGAGAGTAAGGCGTGAAGATGAATCTGAGATGTTGTTTGTCTTAGACTCGAGACTCGAGCTTCTTAGTGCCCGTTGACATCATGGATTGCTCCAGTCCCGAGCGCGGCTGAAGCCTCGTGCTAGGCGTGGAGTGGAGTGGAGTGGTGGACACGAGCATCAATGTTGATCATGTTAAGAAATTCACTGAAATGTAATCATTTGAACTCCTCGGCTTCCTTCAATTGCATTAAAGTTTTTGATTTTTGATTTTCTGCAGCTATTCCAGTGAAATGTAATCAATTATCTGTTCTGTTTGAGGTTGTAAGTGAACCCCGCCGCATGCAAGCGAAGTTCTTCAGACCTTCCAGAACCTCGAGATTTCGTTCAGCAGGCAAAAAAGCAGGGAAATAGCCACAATCAAGTGGCTTGCATGCAGCAACAACCAACCTACCCTATCATAATAATAACCTGCTTCTCTTGAACACTTCCAATACCTGCATCTGCAGCTCTATGCATGCTGCGCGCAACCAAGCATCATCAAGTTGACCAAAGTGCCGTTGCATTGACCATTGTGAAGTGCAGAAATCGTTCTTTCTATCCAGCTCCAACCCAGTAATCTTATATCCAGCCCGGCCAACTTTCCCTCTGCGGTCAACTCTCCTCTACATAAACGCCAGGCTGGCCTCCACCTCACACGTCGTAAAGGATACAGCAGAGCAGAAAATGACGAAGCAAGCATGCATCTGTCCGGCCAGCAGTTCCACTTCCGCATCCTCAGCATCGCAGCGACTCTCACGCTGCTCCTGAGCGCAAACGCGAATGCCAGCACGATAACGACAGCCCCAAAGCCCACGGCACCGATCAGTTCGAAAGCCGCAGCGACAGGCACCTGCGAGTTCAGGACGATAAACTACATCACCGATACGCTACCGCAGCAATGTCTGAAGAGCTCATGGAGTAGCGCGAATGGAACGGCCGTGAAGGCTGCAGAGGGCGGAGGAGAGGCGACGACTACACTGGCGGGCGAGGGACAAGGAAGTCCGAATGGAAATGCGAATGGGACGGCTACGGTAGAAGGGGATACGACTTCGAGTTCAACGAGCAGTCAGGAAGCGTCGCAGAGTACAAGTACAGGGGAATCTACACCAGGAGGAAGAGACCCGACGGCAGCAAGTCCAGCCTCCGAGACAGCAGGCGCAACGGCGACGGATCTCGAGACGGGCGAATTGAGTGAATCGTCGTTCCTCTCTTTTGAAGAATGGAAGAAACAGACGCTGGAGAAAGCGGGACAAGCGAATGCGAATATTGGGGGCAAGAAATCCGCCGAAGGCAAGAAGAGAGATTCGGAAAGCTTCCAGAATAATCTTGATTCCCTGGGGGAAGAGGGTGAGATTGATCTGGATTTTGCGGCATTTAGGAGTGGTGGCGGGAAAGAGGAGAAGGGGAATGGGAAGGGTGGGGAGGAGGAGAGGGAGGCTGAAGGGCAGGATTTGCAGGAGGTTGAGGGAGAAGGAAGAAAGGACCAGTATCGGAGTAAGGATGCTGGGAAGACGTGTAAGGAGAGGGCGAACTATGCGTCGTTTGATGCGGGGGCTACGATTCTGAAAACGCATCATGGGGCGAAGAATCATAAGGCGGTTTTGATTGAGAATAAGGATTCGTATATGCTCTCGGAGTGTACTGTTGAGAACAAGTTTGTTATTATTGAGCTTTCGGTCAGTTCGCTACTTCGTTGCGGGATTAGGTCACTTGCTAATAACCTTGATAGGAAGATATTTGGATCGATACTGTGGTTCTCGCCAATTATGAGTTCTTCTCTAGTATGATACGGACTTTCAGAGTCAGTGTCAGCGACCGATACCCTGTCAAGATGGAGAAATGGAAAGATGTCGGGACATACGAAGCCCGAAACTCGCGAGAGATCCAAGCCTTTCTCATCACCAACCCTCAGATTTGGACACGGTACATCCGTATCGAGTTCCTCAGCCACTATGGGAACGAGTATTACTGCCCACTGTCCCTGGTCAGGGTGCATGGTACCCGCATGTTGGAGAGTTGGAAGGAGTCTGAAGCCAGCGGAGATGATGATGACATCGAAGAGATCGATGCTGGATCGGAGGAGCAATTCATTCCTGATGCTGTGGCTGAAGTTGTCCAGATTGCGGAGAAGTTGAAAGCCGCAAGCGATGAGATGGCTAGGACTGTGGAGGCTGCTGAGCCTTCAGTCCCATTACAGAATACAACTCTGGGTGATGGAGCCAATTCGACCGAGCAGATGTCTGTTGAGACGACACATTGGAACAACTCCGGACCATACATGTTCAGACTCCCTAGCACGGTACCAGAGGAATCCTGTCTCCCATCTGAAGCTCCAATCCAGGAGACTATCCAGACTGTGACGATATGTACAGAAGACAACTCCTCGCAAACAGTCCAACCTTCAAGTCAAAGCCCCGTCCCTGCTTCTGATGTTCCTACCGCAATCGTCAAGTCTACAATCACCCACTCCACGGACAGTATCAAATCACAAGACTCTACCTTCAAAGACTCCGCAACAGCTGCAACCACCAACTCCACCATGTCTTTATCTGACACCCCCATCTCCCCACCACCAACAGCATCCACAACCCACAAGACACATAATTCTACCCACCCCAAGAACAAAACGACAACCACGACATCCGCCTCTTCTTCTCTCCCCACAATCCAAGAATCCTTTTTCAAAGCCGTTTCCCGCCGCCTCAATTTTCTCGAGACAAACTCCACCCTCTCGCTAAAATACATCGAAGAGCAATCGCGCATCCTCCGCGAAGCATTCACCAAAGTCGAGAAAAAGCAACTCCAAAAAACCACCACCTTCCTCGACACACTAAACAGCACCGTCCTAGACGAACTCCGCCAATTCCGCCAGCAATACGACGAGATCTGGCAAAGCACCGTCATCTCCCTCGAAAGCCAACGCGACGAATCCCGGCGGGAGATCCTAGCCATAAGTTCGCGGCTCAACATCCTAGCCGATGAAGTCGTCTTCCAGAAACGCATGTCCATCGTGCAATCCGTGCTCTTACTCCTATGCCTTGCGCTCGTCATATTCTCACGCGTGTCAGGAGGAGCGAATATCGATTTCCCTACTCTTCATAGTAGGGCTCGACTCCTCTCCGGCTTTCCTATTGAGAGCCCACTTGAGAGTCCAGGCGAGAGTCCGGAGTATAGAAGGGCGAATGGGAGGCCGTGGCTGGAGTCTGGACAGCAGAGATTGCATTCTGACGATGATGCTGAGGCACCGCCAACGCCTGTATCTGCTTACTCGCGCTCGGAACAGGTGAACTTCACGCCGCCGTCTGGAGCGGATGATTTGAATGCTGGAAGTACGGGGGATCTACTCCCATCTAATGAAGAGCAGGGGAGTTTTGAGTCCGGCCCTTCTTCGCAGAATATCACGCCTGTGAAGCGCGTACCGCCCAATACCACCTATTCCTCTCCACAGAGTACACATCTCGAGCCTACGACGCCGAAGACACGCACACCGAAGAAGAGGAAGGGGTTCGTGCGGCAGAGATCAACTTCACTTGAAGATGAGGTGTTCGGGAGTCCGAATGAGAACGAGAATAGTAGTGTCCCTGATCTGAGCATGACTGGCATGAGTCCACCTGCTATATCAGTACAAGACGCCACGCCTGTGAGGAGACAGAGGTCGATCTCACCTTCGCCTTCACCTTCATCTTCTGGTAAGCCTGAGAAAAGAGGCATGAGAGTCACGACGAGGGAAGTACGTGATTCGTTTGATGGCGATGGAGACCAAGATGAAGAGAATGGCGAGACGTCGATGAGAAGAGACGATAATTCGCATCTGCCTTCTCCACCACCGGATTATGTTGCCTTGCAGGGACAAGCGCGGGCAGAATCTCAGCCGGAGATACAGCAACAGCCACGAGAAACAGCAACAGTAACATTACCGACTTCTCCGCCAGTACCAGCACCAGCACCGGCTAGTCCTACTCGCGAGAGAAAGCAGAGCTTCAGTATAGCGCGGAAACCATTGCCGGCTTTACCTCCTGATGCTTGAAATCTCGCGCGACATGGAAACGCAAATGAAGACATATTTACGACAGATAGACGATATACACACACATCAAAGTACATACATACGCACAGCATACAAACGATCGGACAGATGAACATACGTACACAAATACATATAAATATACACACAGCATGGATCTTTGGGCGTTGCTTTTCAGTTCTTTCAATGCATTGAGCAGCGAGCGCGGCGTTCTTTCGGAGTCGATTCTTCTCCTTAGTTTGGTGTACTTGGATACGATTTTTTGATACAAAGAGTTTTGGAACGCGTGGAAGATCGGAGATAATGAGTTTGGATGAGGGATGAGATTGGTCCTGCCAGCAAGCAATCAAGCAAATAAGTAAATAGGCGATTGGAAATGGGACAGTTGGGTATGCGGAGCTGTGTTGGAGATTGGGTGGTGTATATATCTAAAGTACGTAGATGTTATGAAATTCAAAGGCTACAAGATCCTCATCTTTGAATCGCGAACGGTGTAAGAAGGATCGTGGCCCAAGCAAGCCTGCGTCTGTAATTCTACTTTGCTCTGGAAAGGTTTGAGTCTGGCGAAGGGACTAGCTGGTACCACCTTCAACCAGACAAATGCAATGGGGTAGAGAGTCAAGAAAGTTTATTGACTATCTATAAGGCAATCAATCGCCCTTGTATGAATCGCCCTTGTATGCCCAGCTATGAAAACGCCCCTGACCAAGGTCCTGGGGTCTGGTATGGCAAAAAAAGCAACGCTATATGTGATGATGAGCCAAGCAAATAATATGTTCCGATTCTGCAGCGGCAATCTGGTATAAAGCCAATCCAGATCACTCGATGGTCAAAAATCCTGCCAAACCCGTCGTGCAAGATGCCAAAGGTCATTCCACCAAATTGACCTCTCGCCTAGAAACCCACCACAGAAGTGTGCTCAAATTAGCCCAAATTCCGAGTCCAAGAACCCATCAGAACATTGATTTGAGATTCCCCTGACTAATCTGTAGGATGTCAATTAGTGACCAGCTGTTGATCGGAACACAACTCACAGTTAGGGTAGCTGATATATGGGCCTTCATCGTAGTACTCATCGCGCTCAGCGAGACTCGTACCACGGTCGTATTGGCTACGACGACGGCGCTGCTCATCGCGAAAGTGTTGACCAGCACTAGGTGCGAAGAGACCTGAGAATCGTGAGTAAAAATAGCACACTTGATGCTTGCAAGACTTACCAACATGCTCGGCATTCTCACAAGATCGCTTGAGCTTTGATGCGTTATCCGAAGGTGGGAATGGTTCCTCTTTACCGGCAAGCTCCTTACCATCCTGGAGGATGAAGAACAACTGGTGCTTGTTAGATATGTGTCTCATGGCAGATCCTCCACATACCTTGGGGCGATAGTGCTCCGGCTCCAACATGACGGAGGAGTTGCGGAACTTTTGGATCAAGCAATCACGACCTTGGATAGCTGCCGCGATGTTAAACTAGAGTCACAGTCTGAAGGACAACGAAACCCACTGGCGTAAGAGACTTCAGCGACTTTGTCGGAGCGGAAACGTTGCCTGGAAGCAGCAGTTAGTCTTCATTCATTGAGGTATAAGCTTAGATGTGCGGGCTTACCACTTTTGATTTGATCTAGTCTCAACGAACTGGATCTACGATTAGCGAGGTACATGATTTATGACGGTTGTATACATGCCGTGATAATATCAAGAGGCTAGAGAGGTTAGTCAAGGTTCATCGTTGTGGGGACAGTAGTACTCACGTCGTGGAAATTGATGAAAGCATAGCCGACACTATGCTGTGGTCAGTCAACGTCCTCGAAGGAGACATGTGCTATACATACTTGCAGTTATTGCTGAAGTCAATGCGCAGATACATGAAGTCGTATTTGCCAAAGCTCGACTCGTCCACAATCTCCTTAAGCATTGCTTGATCAACTTTGTTTGGGATGTTACGAAGCATGACCTGGTCTGTATCAGCGTTGGAAACTTGAACAACGAGGACAACAACTTACTGTAGTACGAACATCAATACCTGCACGGATTCTCTCGATGTCAACGTGATTATGCTGACCGGCGGCCTGGTTTGGTCGAGGGCTACGAGGTCCAAGGTGACGATTGGCACCATAGCGAACCATATCGTAGCGCCCATCCCAGCGACCATCACCCCGAGGATGGTAGTAGTTGTTCTGTCCGGGACCAGAATGGAAGTTGTTCTGATGAAAGCGTGGACCTGAGGAGGGATACTGGGGTCCATACCCATTGCTGCGAGGAGTATACGGCACCATGGTATTGGATTTATATCCTTGTTGGAAAAAGGGTGAGGGTCCAGCAGGTTGGTATTGGCCATACTCGTTCATGCTGTACTGCTGGAGTGGTGTGCCCAGTGTAGCCGGGGAGTAGACACTATTGAGTGGAAGCGCCAACATACCGGGCGGCACACCAAAACCGGCATTGCCAGGACCATAACCCATGGGGCTCGGAGTTGCAGTATTACCAGCGTACCCAGCAGTGCTGGGGGTCGGAACAGCTTGAGAGCTGTTGATCGACATGCTACCCATGGAGCCGATGAGGCTGCTCTGGTCTCCTGAAGGTCCAGATCGGCGAGTTGGAGTGAAAGTCGATGCTGGTCGTTGAGAGGGCACAGTAGATACCTTGTCGGGCTCGTGGGCGTTGATGGAAATCATGCAAGGATCAATGGTATCCTATGTTCATATGAGCTTCAGTGTTTTCAAGTCATGATATAGATGGTCGCTTACGGTAAGGTTCATGTTATTGAGACGTTGGATGGCTCGGAACGCATGACCTGCATCATTAAACTCGGCGATGAGATGAAAGACACCTGCCTCGGTGGCTGCCATCTTTTGCCAAGCAACAATCGAGCCTTCCACTGCCAACAAATCTCGAATACCCTTCTCAAACTGGATTTTGTTTGATCCTCGTCCAGCAGGATACTTAACTCGAAGAGAAACCTGACCTTGATGGACGGAGACAAGATTGCTTTGTGGAGAGACAGTCTAGATCTGGTCAGAGAGTTGAGACATTATGGTAATTGAACAGGAGAACTAACCTTGTTGTATTCATTGATCGAGACATACTCCACAGCGATATTGTCATGGTCTTTGCTCAACGCATTGTAGACTGTCGGAGCATCGGAGATGTTTCCCAATTTGATGAAGACGACATCACCAAGATCTCTAAAACTGTGGCTACCACGGACAGGGCTTCCAGTCTGATGCAACTTCTGAGGAAAAAGAGGTGTTAGTACCGAGCATGAAGTATGTATATACCAGGAAGGGAAGGTATTAACAATTGGAAGAGGAAAGAGGTGGAGTAAAAAGCGACTCACCTTCCATGTAGCTTCGATGAGTGGCATGACATCATTCTTCAGAATACTAGAGACCTTGATGTTTCGGGACATCATAGTACTAGTAGTGAAGACACCAAAGCTCATATCAGTGTCGCTCAGGCCTCGCGATGGACTGTTCTCCTTTTCAATGACAGCATCAAAATACTGAGTGGTACCAGGAATTGGGCCAGATATACTGGAACCAGAAGGAGTCGAACCAATTGAGGATGTTCTCATACCAAATGGCTTGAAGGCCGAAGCAGTTGCGGACAGCTTCTGATCAGCCTTGGCTGCCTTTGCAGAGGTGACGAAGGGATCATTGTGTGCGCCGGGTGGTGGCATGTTAGATCGGCCGGCAAAGATCTGTGAGGTACGAACATCTTCCGGAGAGAATGCCGTTAACGTGGTATAAGGTGTGTTTTGAACCGAGTCATCTCGCAGGGAGGAATGTGGTGAGTTTGTATAGCGGGACATTGTCGTCTCAGAGGTGAAAGGACTTGAAGGAGATATAGAGTCGAGCGTGATCTGTATAAGCATAATGGTCAGCCGTTGGTATTTTGGAATAAGAAAAAGAAATTTTGAAGATTTATGGTCGATTTATAGGTCTGTAGAGAGTGGAAACACAACCACCACGTGGCAAGTAGTCGATCGGGTAGCATGGCCAACCGTGAGCTCTGAGAATAGTGAATCGGCCAGATGACTTGATTGCTATGGTGGAAAGAACAGAAATGAACTTGAAAGAAGGAGCAAGTTGAAAGGACTATGCTGATCTGAATTCCAGGGGTTGAAAATATGGCTCAATTTGCATCAGGAAGTGTCATCGAAGCAAAGGACTCGCTAATCGGATGTGGTTGGAATTGCTCGCTTCTCGAAGCGATATTGACATACCGTGACCTTGAACATGAAGTTGACTGCCCATGCTGCTCCAAGGTTGACATGGAGATGATGAGAGGAACGAATTGCAACTGTAGCTATCAACGTCTTGAAGGAAGATCGAAATCAACAAGATCGTGGCCATTTGTAGGACAACGTCGACAAGGGCCTTTCAGAACAGGCAAGGTGGCAAGCAGGAAGTGGTCCTGTGCAAGGAGCTACCGCAAAATTGTGGAAGGCATACCAAGTAGCGACTGGATAGCCTTTCCATGATCTTGAGTTGGAACAGACGTGGCTAGCAGATCCCCCAACTATGGGGAACAGCGCCAAGTGGAGACTTTCCAAAGAACGACAGACTGGGAGGAATGTGTATGTTATAAACGGAATACAGGCAAGCTGATGGAGCAGTATAAACATGTATAAATAGGCAAAGGCGTTGGTTAATGGATGTATGCCGTTATGTGCCTGTGGTATGGCTTACGCTCTTTATAGACTGAGACTTCAGGACTGAGAGCGAATAGAGCAATGGTAGTGGCTGCAGAGTAGTACAACGCGCGTTCTCTGTGGAGAGAGCGTCTTTGCTCAGAGAAATTGTGTTTGTGACGATGGAAATTGGTAGAAGCGAATGCAGGTGTGAAGTGGTAGTTACTAACCAGAGACTTTAGAAACCTTGAGAAGTTAGCAGTGTTGAATACGTGATGGAGGCAACGAGACGGAGTGGTTACATCACTAAAGAGTAGTGAAGGCATTGGGAACAGCAGCGAGGTAAGAGCAAGCCCAGCGCAAAACCAAATCAGCGCTTGGGTCAATCCGGTAGAAGGTAAACAATGGCGGGGAGGTGTAGAACGAGGGAGGTGCGGACAGGACAGGGCACAGTGCCTCCCTACCAGGGCAACGCAGAAGGAAGTACTTACGAAGAACCAACGGGCGATGGCGATGCTGTGTCCCAAGGACGACGACAAAATGGCAGCAGGCGGGACCAACGGAGTTGACGATGGGTGTGGTATGGTTTCCTGAACGCGGCAACGGGCGAACAAAAGGTGCAAACCAAACAAGATTGGGTGGAAGAAGAGGAGACGAAGATGGGGAGAGACAGTGATGGTGTTTTGGGAAGAAGAGAAAGACGCAGTTGAAGAGGGGAAGGGGGGGACTTTATCGTGGGCTCGCGAAGCTCTCACTAGTGCGACAGCCACATGGCGAGGAGGGCCAGCCCCGAAATGGAAAGCGCTCTATCCTAGTAAGGCCATACTTGACCATTTAAAACCTCCGATCAGCTCCTATTCGTTGAATAGAGGTCATATTCATTCAACGGGCTTCAGAGAGGGAAGGAGGGAGACTTAGAGGACTACAGAACAGCTTTGCAAGAGACATTGATGTATGATAGAGGTATAGCATGATTGCAGAGCGCGTCTCGGGTCTATCTGTTTGTCTCAATACCGTGGGGTATTTGATTGAGAACCACGTTTGTCATGGCTTGTGTAGTTGAGCTCCCCATGAATGAATTATAGATAAGATATACCTGAGTCGTAGAGCCAAAACCAAAAAGCATCCTAAACCTGCGCCCTGGGTCAAGAAGGCTTCTACTGAGGTCTCATAGAACAAGGGACGCCGAATTGACGTATACGCGACATCATGAGCCATAATCACCAGAATTTAAGGCAAAGGTCTCTTGTTATGATAATGGAAAGCCATAAAGAGCTGCTGGGCCTATTCCACGGTGCAATTCTGCGCTGAATGTAGATTATGGTCTAGCTTCAACAGACTGAAACGGAATTCGCTGACCCGAAAGATGATCTTCTGTCCTTCGAAGACGAGTCATTCAGAAGACACCAAGAGAAGCTTAAGTCTCCTATGGAACACCAATTTGCAGATTGGATCTTGATATCCATGATTTACGGCGCGGATCATATCTTCACTACACCAGATGATTGCTGATTGAACAATCCTCTTCGAGGTGTCACGGTATGCTGACAGCTGCAAGTTGAGTTCTGTCTAGTTAATAAGAAAAAACGAGCAGCCACGACACATTATTACGACAGCAACACCAAGGTCTGTGAATACCTCGAAGTTCGCTCTTTTGATCAAAGAAACTGCGTACAGGATCGTGTGTCTATTGGCGTCCCTTATTCATGGCAGTGACAAATGCCAGCCACCGGCAGCCAGCACCTTGATTCTCGGTTCAAGATCATTTGCAACCGATCGCTAGAAGTGGACTAGCAGTCTTGAGAGCGCAGGTCCAGATACAGGCTGAGACTGCGATCCTTTTCCTTATCTCAACTGTGAAGAGGAAATACTGACGCACTTGCGACGCAGGAAATCTACGAAGAACCCTTCCAATTGCGACCGATCAAGCTCTGACGGCCCTACGAAGATACGATGATATCACCCCTCTCCTCTACTCATAGAAAATACCGAGCACACATATATATGGAAGGCGGGGGACGGGCTTTTGTGGCTCAGAAACATATCTATACCACAGTTCTGGAGTTGCTCTTGACTCCTGCAAGACGCCGAACGACCTCCCAAAAGCAGGCGTTATTGTTCGAGTACAGTACAGTCTTCAAAGCCTCTTTCATGCTCTGAGACTATCAGAAATGGCTCTGTTGGGGAGCAGAAAGCGTAATTTGGTCCTCTGGAGGTTAAATCGGGCAGCAGACAGTTATCTGGCTTGAGAAAATATATGCTGCCAGCAGGATTACGCGTCGTTGCGCAGACATTCCAAAAGTATCGAGGCAATCTCGGTCTCTCTGTGGTCACGGCAGCTGAGTAGGCAGTATCTGATTGACCTAGAGAAAACCAAGAGCTATTGAGCCAGCCCTCTCTCCTTCTCTGCTACCCTGCAAGTACTGACTATACGTATGACAGAAGCGCAAGCCCTCCAAAGAATGAAACCCTACCCAAGAACCTCTATTGCCTCCCTCACGACGATAACAAGATAAGACCACGACCAATACATAATGGACACATAAGAGGAAGGATTTGGAAAGACGTAGGGCAAGATGGAGAAGGCTTGGGTGCCCTGACAACCGCGAGCTACGCCTCACAGCAGCAGAGACTGAGCAGAAAAGTGTTTGTTCTACGCAGTCTACACAGCAATCGGGAGCAGTAGTATGCTGAGAGCAAGCAGGCCCCTGATTCAGATACTCTGAGACCAAGCGGAACAAGGGCACCTTTCAGAGGTTCTGGGATACTACGAGGCTTCTCTGGCTAGAACTTTGCTCCTGAGCAGAATACCTGAGACCGAAGGGGAAATGTCTAAAAGACTGGAGCTGGACTCCTGGCAAAGAGAGCTTCGAGGTCAAGAGAAATGAAAGCAATCTGATACCAGACTCTTCACCATTTCATCTCGAGACGCACATGCCCTAGTGCCTAGCTCAGAGCAAGATCCTTAGTTACATCAGTTCATGGACCTGATGGAGTTTACAGGAGAGCTATTATCATAGAGCCCGTCTTTCAAGATGTAGGTATGTTCTATCCAGTTTATCTCAAAAGTTTAGCCATTGGATGTCACACCTTATTGCTCTTCCTCGCCAACGAGTAGTGGCTGGACATCACTAGATGTCAAGATGCTGTTGGGGATCGAGAGAAGATAAGGAAATATCCCTAAACCGTCTCATGTCTGTACGAAGCTTTAATGAACCCTTTCATATCTACAGAAAAGGGTTTGATGCTGACCGATCTTTGCCAGATCAACGAAGCAAACACACGGGGCTCAAAGCCATGGTGAGCCTAGCCTCAAGTAGAGACCAGTGGTTCAAAGGCGTTGAGCTTTACCTATGAGAAAATTAGCACAGAGGTATTTGCCAGAGTTTTCATAGATACTTCTCTCACAGCTGTTAGGCTCTCCTCAAGGTCCAAGGCTACCTGTGGGTATCAAAAGCACATTCTACGGATCCTTTTTCATATTCTGCGGCTGCACAAATTCTCATAATCACCAGCAAGACTGTCAAAGACTCTGAGATCCCTGCTTAGCATATCGTAACATCTGAGGGAGTGGATCAATGGTCGTCAGAATTAAGTTCGAGGGGGCTCGGCTGCTGAATTAGCCTGTCTCCACAGCTGGGGAGCCGCGTCTAGGCATGACATCCATTTCAAGACCAGCCGCGGATCACGGACTATTTCCATGGAGTACAAGCTCAAATGTCATGCCCTCTCTACTCCCCGAATCTGACTGAAGCTTACGCCGCCCAAGATGCCTCGAAAGGCGCCTCAATACGATGACTACAGAGTTGCTGTGCAGCAGGCAAGGCTCTCCTTTCCAGAGTTCAACGACCCCTCCTAACCCAAGCTACAGATCATCCTCTCCTCCTCCGATACTGACTACCTCGACCAATTGATACCCGCCCTTAAAGATGCCACGAACTCGAATAGAACCCCGGGGCTCATGCAGAGTCTGTCCCTGTACGCCGAAGAGCGCGAGGCTGACATCGAGCGAATCGGCCTCACGAAACACGACGAGTTCCTCCAATCCGTGAACCAGCTACAGAAAGTGCGCGAAGGAACCGTATCTCTCACAGCAGAGATCCTCCAACTCAATCAGTCGATACAACAAAGCACAGAGAAGCTAGCAGCGCAGAAGGAGGCGTTGGTAGACACGAAATCGATACGTCAGAACATCGCAGAAGCGTCCGAAGCGCTGAAGGAGTCGCTGAAGATATTACACGCGGTCAATCAGGCGCATGATTTGATCAGGAAGAAGAGCTATTATGCGGCGCTCAAGGCGCTGGATGATCTCCAGAACGAGCATTTGATACCCACGATACAGAACAAGTATGCGACACAACACAAGCTGGCGGAGATTATACAGAAGTCGATACCATCTTCGCAGAAAGCTATCTCGGAAGCTGTTATGACGGATCTGAATACCTGGCTGTACCGGATCAGAGAGACGTCACAATTTTTGGGGGAAGTCGCTTTCTACCATACTGAATTGAGGCGGACGAGGCAAAAGGAGCGGATGGAGTCGAACGAATACCTAAGGAATTTCAAGCTCAATTCTGCGATCGAGCTTGTATTTGATGAGAGTGAGGAGTTTGATGTTTTGGACAACGAAGAATTGCATGTGGATTTCCAACCTCTATTTGAATGCCTACATATTCACGAGGCTCTGGGCCAAAGTGATAAGTTCAGAGCTGAATATGCCGCAACGCGGAGGAGGCAGAAAGAACTGCTACTGCCAAGTTTTGTGGATTTGATGGAGGAGGACGAACAGAGTTTAAGTAGTTTATTAGAGGGTATTGCCGGATTTGCCATCATCGAAAGAGCTACGATGAGACGAGCTCACAATCTCAGATCTCCTGTCGATGTAAGGATTCCAAATGGCGGGCCTCTGATTAAGTTCTGATGAATTGCAGGTCGATGAATTATGGGACTCCATGTGCCAGACCGCGATATCCTTGATCTCTAAAGCATTGGACAAGGTTGATAATGCCGAAGTCCTGCTCAAGATCAAAGGAGTGATTGCTCTCTTCATCCAGACAATGGATGTAAGTTTTGCTTGGTTCCGGAAAACCAATTCCAACTAATGGACGCAGACCTGGGGATACTCTGTGGCAACACTGGACAGCTTCTTACTCACGCTCTTCGACAAATATGCCGAGCTTCTGAAGAAGCGATTTAGTGATGATTTCCAAGAAGTACTTGACACTTCTGCCATTCGTCAAGCTCTGCTAACATCCTGTTAGATCGTTGCAAGCGACGATTACATGCCTATGCCTGTCACCAATGTTGATGAGTATGACAAGGTTGTCAACGTCTGCTGGTTTACACCAGATAAGCCGAGAGAAGAGCTTTCGTGCGTTATGGTCCCCTTGGTAATTGAGCCTCACTGACTTCTCAAAAGATTTCCGTGTGTATTGCCATTTTCACAGATGTACCCTCTATGCTGCATCGACATCAGGAACTTCCTCAACCAATTTTACTTCTTTTCGGATGACCATTTCCAACATCCTAATGTCATTGACGAGGCTCTGAAAAAGGTACGAAGTCCTCTTTGACGAATATTGATACAGTCACTGATAGTCTAAAAGTCCCTTGATCAGCTGCTACTCGAAAAAGTCTGTCGCTCTCTTGTAGAGCGATTGAGCTCACAGTACCTCGGCCAAATCGTCCAGATCCTCATCAACCTCGAGCATTTCGAGACTGCTTGCCGGGAGCTGGAACAACTCCTCATAGCAGCACGCTCATCCACATCAGCAGGTGGACCCATCGTTCTCGATGCCACTGAAGAATTCCGCAGTAACAAGAAGACGGCCGAAAAGCGTATCTTCGAGCTTGTCAACTCAAAGATTGATGATCTTGTAGAAACGGCCGAGTACGACTGGTATGCTGAACTTGATTTGAGCTAGGGTGAAGAATCGTTGCTAATACCAATGCAGGATGGCAAGCACGCTCGAAAGCGAGCCAAGTAACTACATGCAAACACTGACCCGCTACCTCTCCAACATCATGAACTCGACTCTCCTAGGTCTACCTCGAGAAATCAAAGAACTCATCTACTTCGACGCCCTCTCCCACGCCGCAAACATGATCCTGGTACGTCCGCCTGTTCCCCTATTCTCCCCATCTACCTCCCTCTCGCCACTAATCTATTTGGAAAAGGCCCTCCCCCTCTCCCCCGCCGTCAAAAAGATAAACCCCAACGGCGTCGCCGCCCTCGCAAAAGACGTCAACTACCTCTCCGACTTCGTCGACACCCTCGACAATGCACCCATCCTGAAAGAGAACCTCGACGAACTACAACAAACAGTCCTACTCATGCAGACCGAGAATCCAGATGAGTTCTACGATGTGGGCATGCGAAATAAGAAGTTTGGAAGAGTGGATGCGATGAATGGTCCCAGGATATTGGAGAAGTATGTGAACTTTTTCCGCTTTCACTTCCCACTGTCTATCTCCGCATCCGCGGCAATGAAGAGAGGACAGAAAGCAAGATGTCCAGAATCAGGCTGACCGCATCTGCAGACTCACATACACCGTCATGGCCAGTCCATCACGAACTGACCGTCTAGGGAATTTCTCATCGAGATTCGGTATGCGATGAAGCGTCTATCAAAGAAGGGATTTGATTACGATACCAAACAGCAGTGGCTCGACTGTAATGCTATGTTCATCAAGCTGAGACGTCAACTCAATGTAGAAATCCTACATGTACAATAAGACGCGGAGAAATTGGAAGGGAATGGCGAACAACTTCAGCTGGATTACCCTCAGGCAACACCGAATTTCAAATAAATGGCATTTTGCTGCATTCTTTTATCTTTTGTTTTACCGCTACTCTGGTGTGAGATTATGCAATCAATTTCTTTACCCCAGTGATTTGTATTAGACGGATAGGAATGAGAAACCTTTGCGCTCACCCAACTCCACCACCACTTCCACCCTATTCCAGTATTCGTCAGAACACCAAACAAGACTCGACTTGCCATGTCTCGGTATCAACAGAAAACAGACAGCAAGTCACGAGTGCGTATATAAATGGATGCGCGATAGCCTTTGTATAAAGGTGGAGACTATCAGTACCTACCTACCTAGCACAGTCCAGCTGCCCAATGCCTCCAGCTTGAATTCGCGATGAGCTGGAGACGCTCTTGCTGTTGTGGAAGGAAAGGAGAGGAGGATGGGGAGAGAGGGTTGGAAAGGGGAGGACTTATAGCTAGGTAGGTTCTTTCAGTGTTAGGCGTGGATAATAATTGTTTGTGTGAGTGAGTGTTCAGGACGAGTAATTGCTGAGGACGAGTGAGCGACGAGAGTGAAGACCCTGTATCTCACGATTATGTCATGTCCTCCAACAGTACGCGCCAGCGCCAGCCCGTCTTCTGCCTTAATCACTCTCACTGTTGCTATCGCTTCTATTCTAAACAATGACCCAAATACCACTACACAGTGCCACAAAACCTGTCAATTGGGAAAGAAAGCTGTTAAATTTTTGTTATTCATTAACATGCCGCCCCATACCACATATCCAGCGCCAGAACAGAACAAAAAAAAAGTGAATCTTGTAGAAAAGCAATCCTGCGTGGTGCTGTGGGTACTGGGGAACCTCAACCTCAACCTCGAACTCCATTCCGTCCTAAACCAAGCCAAGCGAAACCGTTTCCATCAAAAGTCATCAGTCTACCACCCATCCTCCCCTGGAGCCCAGTCAATCAAGATCAGCATGCCATTCTGTTTCTGTTTTTATTGCTGTCGTTTATTGCTCATGAACCAGACCCACTCTGGAAGATGAGATCTTGGTACTTCCAAAATGCAGCTGACCTAGACTTCGTAGTCACGCTCGCCCTCTGCGTCAGCATCGCCTTCTCCGCCATCGTGACGAGGATAGTTATGTCCTGGGTCTTGACCGACTGACGGATCTTGGGGGCGGTGCTGTGGCATTTGGTACATTTGCTGCTGGTGTCAGTCATGGTAAAGGAAGAAGTAGGGATATGACATACCTGTTGCGCCTGCATGGGCGGGTAGCCACCATAGATACCCTCGATATCACTGTACATCTGTTGACCTGGTGCCCCGCCGTATGGTGCTGCTGGTCCGGGCTGAACTTGTGGAGTATACATGTTCTGTCTGTAATCCGGCTCCTGGTGACTAAGGCCAATGTAGTCTGGCGGCGGCATGTGACCATGTCCACCTGGATTCTGCGGAATGCTCTGAGGCGGGAGTTGCGAGCCGCCTGGCGGTGGTACGGAGGGCTGTGTTGCGCCGGTCGCTCTCTTCGCGTGACTGGCTGCCTCTTCACGAGGCACGATATCGATCAAGAAGTCGAACATGTCTGATTTGGCCAAGGCTGAGGCGATATCTGATCGTTGAAGTGTGCGGCGCTTGTTCTCCTCTGCGTGAATCCAGGCGCGCATCGTAAGCTCTGTGATAAAGATGTCACAACCTTTGGCAAAGAGGATAGGTGCTTCGGCAGAGATCATCTTGACGTCTGGGTCTGCCTTCATGACCTTCTTGATACGGGCGAGAGGTAGTTGATGGAGCTTGTAGTCGTGGGTTTCGGATTCAAGGTGGTTGATGACGTGCTGCCAGTATGTGGTCAGGATATCTTTGTAATTGCCGTGAAGTCCTTGGTTGACCTTTGGAGAGTATTAGCTTATGTAGGATAACCTGTCCCAGACATTGAGCGTATCTGGAGGTATGAATGGCTTATAAGGGTAGAATAGACGTACATTTGCCCAAGCACCGGTGTAGAACTCCGCAACTGGCGCAAAGCCTTGAGCCGCAAGCTACATTCCATCAGCATTTCTGTTCCTTCTGTGTATTGATTTCGCAAGGCCGAATGCTTACCGCAGCGCTGGCACCTAGCAGACAAACGCATCGTTAGCCAATGGTTCTCGTGTAATCCAAGCAGCGTTTGCTTTCTTCAACTGCCAATCTCATTCGAGTCCAACCTCTTCCAACAGGAGTACAAGAGTGCTTGCCAACGTACCATAATGACCTCCGTGACTTGTATCATATGTAGGAGCTGAGCCGCGTTGACCTTGCTGGCCATGCGACGAACTTGGTGGATTCTGATCCATGATTGCGACCGTTGACTGCCTAGTCTGCGTATGCACTTCCGAGCTTATTTGTATCCTCGACCGATAGGCGATGCTCAATCAATGGCTGTTCGATTCGAGTTCAATCGTAAGTGCAATGCGCTTCGCGATTCGGTTTGTCGCGACTGTTTGGCGAGGGGTTGGTATTTGGTAGGAAGGGGAGAAAGACGGTGCGGTGCAGCTGACTTGACGGGTTCCGGATGGTCGGGTGCTTGTCTCGAGCTGTAACAACAGAATGCGCCTTGCTCTGCGTAGTGTAATGGAAGACGGAATCGAGTGTTGATGGAGCTCTCTTGAGCTTGTTGACAGCTTCGTGAATTACACGTTGTGATTGGTTGCGCAAAGCTGTGATGTTGTTGTCGGTCGGGAGCTTGATGAATGGGTCGGTTTCGACGGACGGAGGGGTTGGCCTTCGGGTGGTTGGCTCGATGTTTGGCGAGAGTGGGCAGGACAGGGCAAGGCAGGGCGGCGACGAACGAGTCAAAATGCTGAGCTGCGACTGTGATGAGCTTCTTGATAGGATGGAAATATCCGCCTTGCACAGATGAGACATGAAAGTCATCCAGTACGAAGGTGAGAACTGTCCCATCAAAGGTACGTACCTGATGCAAGTCCTGTGATCCTGTCAGTCAATCAATGTACGATGCTTCTTTTGTCCGCTTCGAGGTGGGGTTGATAGAGGAGTCGATTTTGTATGGACAGGACAGAGGCAGATCAATGGGAATGCGGCGCCACGGGGGAATATATATGTGCAGTGTGCAGAGCTGTCTTTCTATTCACATTGGGCAGTCATCTTCATGCAGGCGTTTTTGGGGGGATGTGGGATGGTGGATTTAGGCGTAGGCGTGGGTGTTGGCTTGAAAGTGTGCGTTGTTCATCTTCTGCATCTTCACATCATCGTCATCTTCATCCCACCGCCTCCCCATGCCCATGCTATGCACGCCATATATATATCTGAAACTAGGTCCAAAGAGATGCGGACAGCAAGGCTGAGTCTTAGGGACTCCCGAAGCCATGTTTCCGTATCTGTATGATGAACACAGAGGCCCATAAGAAGACCGCTTCTCTCGCCCTGCTTCACGGCGTACGGAAGTACATGAGGTCTCGTCTCTGCTTGATGCCCAAGCGAAAGGCAACAAGACAGGACTGGGACGCAGACAAGAAACCGAGATACTGCAAACACATCGGTCGGCAGATCCCGTCATACGTTCTGTTTATAGTTCTTTTGCTGCAGGCGATCGAGGTTCCTCCCATACTAACCACGAAATCTGCACTTGAATTGAGCTGCGCAAGAAATAGGAAAACGTCCTGATCTGCTGCTGCTGTTCTACTACAGATCTTGGTGCCAAGAGAATTGTCGGAGTTTAAACTTGACCGACTTTTGCTTTGGTTCTAGTCTTAGCACGGTTAGCTTCATAATTCTTAGCGGAGCAACTTCGACATTTTTCTCCAAAGCTTCGCGAGCAGTTCGATTTATTCATCCTCAGCGACAACACATCTTCCACAACCATGGCAGAAGAAGAGCTCTCCGAGGAGCAGCTTAAGCAACTGCTCAAGGATGCGGAGCAGAGGTTGAGGAACAAAGGGAAGCAGCAGATTCAAATCTCTACTGCTTCTCCCACCGAATCAAGGTACAGCCCATTGCCTTCCCAGTCCGCATAGCTCTTACTGACTTTGCCTCTCAGCCTCCCCCAGATCACAACGGCAAAGCCCATCGTATCATACATCAAGTCAACCAAGACTGGGCCTCAAGTTGACCGATCCCACCTCGTCACAGAGAAGGATCGCAAATTGGCAAATGGCATTCGCGTTGTGGAAGACCCTATCACAATCAAGAAGCGTGCTGAAGAGGTGAGCCTCTACTTCCTTTCTTTCTCCCCCATTCTTCTATGAGGAAAATATCCCAAACAGAACATGACGCAGAATTTGGTCCCGTCTTGGGTACCACCCTGCACCCCATGATTTTTTTATTATCATAGTTACACTGAGAAGATACACACCCACTATTACGCTATTCGATTACTGTCACGAATGCAGCTAATCGAATAACAGGAGAAGAAAGCTACCGCTGGTGCAGACTGGTACAATATGCCCAAGACAAATTTGACTCCCGAGCTCAAGCGCGATCTGCAATTACTTCGCATGCGAGATGTCTTGGACCCAAAGAGACACTACAAAAAGGACAACAAGAAGCAACAAGTTCCAGAATTCTCGCAGGTTGGCACGATCATCGAGGGACCTACCGAATACTTCAGCTCCAGACTGATGAACAAGGATCGTAAGCGGACCCTGGTTGAAGAGGTTCTGGCTGGTGAGAAGGCTAGTGGTCGTTTCAAGTCGAAGTACAACGAGATACAGGACGCGAAGACCAGTGGGAAGAAGGCACATTACAAGAAATTGAGAGACACAAGGAAGAAGGGTGTTCTGAAGCGCTGATGGAATGGCCCAACGGCATTCCCATCATCCATCACTCATAAGATTATGACCTACCCTGCCGAGGTTGACCGACTTTGGAGGATGTCGGCCCTCGACGGGAGCCTATCAACATGTCGACAGGCCTCAAGGCGCACTCAACACGAGTGCGGTCTTTAATTCCTGTGGCCTTAATGGAACCACAAGAGGATGCCAGACCTTGCCAATTGCACCGAGATTTCCAATTTTACCTCTCGTGTACGGCAGGACATAGCTATAGGCTTGTTGCTGTCTGCAAGGTCAAAATTATTGCTTGGATTGGTAAGATGCCGGCTCCTGCCCTGGTGGTCTTGTCGAATACTGGACCATGATAACATTGACTTGAGCCTTGCAGCAACATGCATGTCTTTTGATCCCACATAGCATGTCGGCTCAATTGTCCCTCCATCAAGCCATCCAATGGCGGTGATGAGTGTTCTCCATAAGCATAGGCTTGATTGTAAGTGGCGCTGAAAGTATCGAGGACCTATGTGGCCAGGTCTAATCTCAGGACGGAGCAGTAAGAATTATTTCCTGCTCGCTTGCCTCTCTACATTCTAGATAGCCAAATACAATCAATTTGTCTTGTAATCGGCCTTGAAATTTACTAAAACGTGATATTAGTTGAGTCAAATCTAAGGCGATCTTCATTCATGTTGGTAGGTCGCCAAACAGCTTGATGGTTTATTGTGAGAAGCGATAGAACATGTATCTTGATAAAATGATAGATTGCCCATTCAATCAAGCTGTTGATACAGTGCAACTGGAGCCATGCCGTCTTTTTCCAAAGTGTGGCCTTGAATATTTTTGTGGCGCTTGACTTTTGACGGCTGTCGTAGCCGCTTACAAGGCTGCCGAGAAATATTTTGGAGAGCTTCACGTCTCGACATCTGCCCGCCGCAGCGCACCAGTTCCTAACCACTAATGGCGACATCAACTTCCCTCCGCATACCCTGGCGGGCAATTGCAAATTCAGCAGTGTGTGATCCCTGGTTTCATACCTCAGAGGATATAAAGAACACTAACTCAATTGGACGCAGAGCAAACATTCAACGAGCTTCGTCCGAACACCATGCACAGCGAGCCCCTTCCTCCCCTCAAGACGCCACGCATCATCCGATTCCTTCGACATAAACAGCTCATCACAAGCAGAGAGGCAGCAGTTTGTAGATAGCAGCATCGGCGCTGAAGGCTCCAAGAGCGAACCGTACGTTTCCCCTCCTCCCCTCCACCACCCAACACCTCTCTCACAAGAGCAAAATTTAATATCCCAACCCAACAGACCTCCCCAAGACCCTCTCACCCCATCAGACATCCGCCTCCCCCGCGCCGTCCAAGCCGCCTACCTACGCCCCCTCCGCCGAACACCCACCTATGGCGTCCCAACCTGCGACCTCCAACTGCGTTCCTACAGCATCCGCAACCTCGAATTCTTCGCCGACTTTGCCCTCCGCGCAGCCTACTACCTCGGACTCCCCGCTCACGGTCCCGTTCCTCTCCCTCGTATTGTAGAGCGCTGGACGGTTCCTAGAGGCAGTTTCATCCACAAGAAGAGTCAGGAGAACTTCGAGAGGAGGACGGTGAGGAGACTGATTCAGATTCGGGATGGAGAGGCACAGGCGCAGGAGTTGTGGTTGGCGTTTTTGAGGAAACATGCTTATTATGGGGTGGGTATGAAGGCGAATGTTTGGGAGTTTTCGGGAATTGGTAGGTTTCCTTTCATTGCTTTTCGAATACCTTGGAACTGGGCGGAGGTTCTGGATATCTACTAGGCTGGGAATTGTCATGGGCTATTCTTTTGGGAAACTAGCTAATATCTGATTGCAGAAGTTGGCAAGGACATGGATGCCCAAATGGAGAAGATGAGAGGAGAGCTCGAAACTACACTTGGGGACTTTGCATTCAAGCGGAATGGAGAGACGGGGAAGAAGGCTATGGAGGTTATCAACAGGGAGAATTCCAGGGCTGCTACAGGTGGAAATGCGCCTATGATCAAGAGAGTTCCCTGAAAGATGTAGTAACAATGGTGTTGTATGATGGTTCGGCAGAAGTCTATGTGGAATGCCCTATATGGATGATTGGGAAGAAGGTTAGACATGTATAGTAGAAGATATCTTGTACAGAACACAATTAAAGCCAAGATTCACAACACGACTATTTCTCCTGTCCAGTTTCTAATACTCCTGGATACTCGCCATAGCTTCTTGCTCGCAAAGAAACGGACATGGGGTCTTGCAAAATCACGTGCCCTCGCGTCGATATCGTGAACCTGGAAAAATCGTCTCATCGTGCCATTTCATCCAGGCCAACCAAACCTCAACCTCATAGACTTCATTCCGGATTCAAGTCACTTCGCCCATGAAGATGTTCGCCTCAACACGACACACTCGTCTACTCCAACATCCATTGCGCTCCCTCCTTATATCATCTCACACAACCTCACACACCCAAACATCACACTTCTCATCCTCATCTCCCTCTCCATCCCCTTCTTCAACCCCATCCTCAACCCCCTCATCCACACCCCCTTCCATATCCCCCTCCTCCCAACCCCAAACCATCTTCTCCGGAATCCAACCCACCGGAATCCCCCACCTAGGCAACTACCTCGGCGCCTTACGAACCTGGGTCTCCCTCCAAGACACCTCCCCTCCAACCACCAAACTATTCTTTTCCGTCGTTGATCTCCATGCTATCACGTTGTTTCAGCGGCCGGATGATTTAAGACGGTGGAGGAGGGAGGCGTTGGCGAGTTTACTTGCGTGTGGGGTTAGGGAGGAGAGGTGTACGGTTTTTTGGCAGGGGCAGGTATGTGCATTGGGGTTTCCTTTTGAGGTTTTGAACTTTGTGTTGTGGTCTAGGGTTTGGGGTTATCATGATTTTCTGGAGCTTTCTCTTCGTCCTTTTGAGATGTGAATCCTTTTCTATTCTACTTGACTTTCATTTTCCGGTTTGGTCTGTATGAGGACATTGAGGTTGGGACATGTATGAGATCGTGTCCTTGTGCCGACCTTATTTTGATCCTTTCTTGGAGGGGTTTGAAAAAATGATGACTTTGCGTAGCAAAAGGCGGAATAGGAGGAGTATTGTGAAGAACCAAGTACTGACGGCCATGTTCACGATAGGTAGCAGCTCACTCTGAGCTGATGTGGATTCTAAGCTGTACAGCTAGTATGGGATATCTCTCGCGAATGACACAATGGAAGGTAAGTTTCAGCTGGTTCTCTCGAATTATGAAAATATGTACTGAAAACCACAACAGAGCAAGCTATCGCTATCAGATAACTCATCTCCTTTAGATGAGAGCAGCAAGTCAAAACTCAAGCTAGGCCTGTTTTCCTATCCTGTACTACAGGCGGCGGATATTTTGGTGCATAGGTATGTCATTTCTTTGGAACAAAAGTGCCTGGGGGCAGGACAAGAGATCGGAAGGGAAACACCTGAAAAACTATGGGCTTACGAAGCATTATAATAGAGCAACACACGTCCCAGTTGGTGAAGATCAAAGTCAACATCTAGAATTCGCACGAGAATGCGTCACAAACTTTAATCACACTTACGGCTGCTCGCACCTCGTGACACCACAAACTATTCTTTGTAAGTCTCTTCTCATAACCTCTCGCCTCCCCAATTCGTAATTTCCAATTTCGTATCTTATATTAACATTCACTCCAGCCCCAACAAAACGCATAATGTCCCTCACCTCACCCACCACCAAAATGTCCAAATCCGCCCCATCCCCTCTCTCCCGCATCCTCATAACCGACTCACCATCCACCATCTCCCAAAAGATCTCCTCCGCCCTAACCGACAGTCAAAACCTCGTAACCTGGGATCCCGTCTCCCGTCCTGGCGTTTCCAACCTTTTGACTCTCCTCTCGTCATTCGATGAACATGGACGGAGTCCGCAGCTACTTGGAGAGAAGTTCGAGAGGGAGGGGATGGGTCTGGGAACTTTTAAGAAACTGGTTGGAGAGGCGGTGGGTGAGGGCCTGAGTGGGGTTCGGGAGAGGTTTGAGAGGATTGTCGGGGAGGACGGATATGTGGAGGAGGTTGCGAGGAGGGGTGCGATCAGGGCGAGGGAGAGTGCGGAAGAGACTATGGTGCTTGTAAGAGAGGCCGTAGGATTGTAAAAGTGATGGTATAGATCCGCAGCACCGTGGGAGGCATATCTACGAGGTGTACGTTATGTGTATACGTTGTGCTACATTTTATAGATGTAAGATTAGCATTGTATTATAGACATTATATGCCAGGGGTTATAAGATTGCACTGTTGGAAACATCCAAGGCATTATCCTGTCCTGGAAACGGTCTCACATGACACAGAGCCTCAACCTCACCGCCGTGGGCCAAACGACATGTGCCCCCTTTCCTCCTGCCAACCCAGCTCCCAGACGACCGAGGCATAACCACGATGCTCGATTTAATGCCAGTCGAAGTTCTCGACAAGGTTTTCGAGCAGGCAAACTATAAGAGCCTTTGTTTCGAGCATTGAGAGAACTTACTGACTCTAATTTCAGATCGAAGGCATCCAACACGATGAAGCCTTGTCTAAATTTTGCGCCGACGATTCTATCCTGGACTACGTATGCTGTATGTATCAATTTCATCAACTCGGTGAGATTACGCTGACTCTATTCTCAGGGCAAAAGATCCCAGGATGTCGAAATCTTGCCCACGTTCCATGCTCTCTGTCTAACTTTCAAGACTGTGCGAGTGGTTGCTACGCCCCATTTATATCGAAGAGTTGATATACATTTGAAACAAGACTGCTCAGAAAATGAGCGGCTCTTGAAGCTGTCCGGTCTTCCACGTCAGCTCTTTGCCCATGTCAACGAGATACACATTCTGGATCATCGTGAAATTACCAAGCCCATAGACAGCGACGGTTTCACTAACAGGATGTTGAATGACCATACCTCCCATCATCACGAAGTGATCGAATCCATCTTACGAAAGATGGCGAGACTGTAAACCTTCAGGTATGCTCCTAGCTTGGCATCTTCTCCAGTATCCTCTTCGACAGTGCTGCAGACGCAACTAGTGCTCCTTCACAGCTGTCATACAAGCTACTTTAAGCTACGGTCTACTTTGATTAAAGCTTTGCAGAACATTCCGACTCTCAAGCATTTCACGTTGATATGGTCTCTGGAAATGGGGACGAATTCGCTCAAAGCACTTCACGTACTGGGAAACTTGGCCTCAGTGAGATTCGCGAAATTTCCATCTGGTCTGTCAAGGCGAGATCGTTCAAGTGCTGGCCAAATCCCCACAACCTCGGGTCCTTAAAGTCTCTCAGTGTGCGGAGCCTAGAGATTAGTCGCGGGAATCTACGTTCTTCCCCTCTCTTTGTAGGGGATATCACCGGCTAGTGTCTCGCAAAGAGCAAGCTACCAAGGTAGACAGTGATGAAGAGCCCCATCATGCAACTCCACCTCCTCGGCTTGCTTTGGAGGAGCTGGGCGTCGGTGAATTATGTTTACTCACTGGGGATATAGACCTCCTGACAGACCTATCTGCTCTGAAGAAGCTGGACATTAACACCATGCATGGAAGGTATCCGGATGCGAGTATCTCCGATCCAATCACCCAGCTAGTCAATCGAGTCCCGAACCCCTTGAGTCTATCACAATCAGCAGTTTCAAGGTGGTCCCAGCCATCAATCTTACACGCGATTTGCCGTCCCTGACACAATTACACATCCCCCATCCCGATTGGGGGTACAAGTGGCATAACGAGATTTCGATAAGCGGCGGCGAAATTCTTCCCAGAGTGCCATTAGGCTTGCCATATCTCGGGATAATATTTAGTCTCGCGCAAGTCTAGAAGACAGGGCGTTTTGACCTCTATTCCAAATGATTTCATTCGGAGTACAAAAGGCAAGGAGCACTGAAAATCTTGAAATCAAGTCCGATAATTAGTACCCGTGCTCTGGTCCAGCTGAACGAGAACAATCTTCCATTACTTCAAACTGCTCTTGCAGAAAATCGAGGAGGGACATGTTTCTTAGAAAGCAATGAAAAAGTCCCTTTCCTTTGGCACAGCGTTTAAATCCTACTCTTGCAACAGCTCATAATAATCCAAAGGGAGACCGAGAGCTTCACATTGCTCTTTTTCATCATAAGGAACCTGTTTACCATTCCACTGCAGCCACCTGGCAGTCGGTCTACTGGGCCTCACTCGATCCCATGTACCCGCTACATTCAATTGCGCGATAGTAGCCCAGTATCCTCTCGCTTTCAGGTATCTCATGTCCGGGTTAGGATCATGCCTCCTGGCAAACGAAGTCCAGTAATCCAGGATGAGCTGTGAGAATGGAATGTCGATCTCGTCTCTCACTGGAAGCAACCTCTGCAATAGCCCAAAGGTCCAAATGACGTCTCCAGCATGGCATTTGAAGTACTCCAGATTGGGATCTCCAAAAGGGTAGGTGGGAGTAACAGGGGCGTTGCAGGCTCCGTTTGTGAACGTCGGTGGTTGATACGTGCGATTGAAGACGTACGAGTAGACGTCTGGAAACACTTGATGCTTGACACCTGAAAAAGCGGTTGCTTGGTTGAGACAATGTAGTCCGCCGTCCGTGATGATACGAGAGGTCACGTTGAAGTTGTTGAGCGTTGGGTCTGGTCCTGCTGGAACAGGGAAGGCTCCCGTGGACGGGATGTACGACAGGTTGAATTCCAGCAACCCGGAAATTTGAGCTAGAGCTTCGTCAAGTGAAGCTGGAGCTGGGTATGGTGCTATAGTTCCACTCTCATCCCGATTTGTACCTGTCAGGATGGGGATACGAGCTGCGTACTCATCGCCGGTCAACGACAGCCTTGGCGAGACGATGTATGTGCCGTCGATCGTAGGTGTGCTAAGTCTGTTAGCTCATATATCCCATGATCCCAGTAAGCCCACGACTTACTTGACGAGTTCAGGTACATCAATGAGCTCGTATGCATCCTTTCCCTTCAAGCAAGCAAGCTGATCCGTGACATTCAAGCACCTTACTGCACTCAGCACCGGCGTCGTCACACTCTCATACAAATCCTCAATCCTCCCATAATGAGTATACGCATCAAAATCACTGAAACCAACCGGCGCACTCTGCATAATCGCCGCATGGATCAACCCATCCGCCATTGGCGACGCAATCAACGCCCTAACAGCCGCCGCTCCCGAACTCTGTCCAAAAACCGTCACGCGATCCGGGTCACCACCAAAAGCCACAATATTCTCCCTCACCCACTTCAACGCCGTCACAACATCAGCAATCCCGTAATTTCCATTCGCCGTGCCGTCTTTCAACGCTAGGAATCCCAGAACGCCAACTCGATGATTGAGCGTCACGACGACGACATCTCCTCGTGATGCGAGATACACACCGCTTGTACTGGGATCGTAACCGTAGCCGCCCACAAAACCACCGCCGAAGATCCAGACCATTACTGCTTTGAGCTTTTTGTTCACGGGTTTGGATGTGCTAGATGGGAGATAGGATGTCCAAATGTTTAGGAAGAGACAGTCTTCGCTTCCTGTGCTTGGTGCTTGTACGCATACTGGGCCTGGCTGCAGGGCTGTCGTTGATTCGGAGCCTGTGAAGAGTTGCGAGTAGCCGAGACGTGGAGGCTGAAGTGCGAAGCGGATACCGAGGAATGTGAAGGCGTGAAGGTCGCGGAAGCCGGTGAGGGCTTGCTTGCCGGCTTGTACTGTGATTTGGTATGGAGCTGATGTGTTTGAGCCGGCTGCAGTGGATAGAGGAGCACTTTGGGTGCAGAGGACAGGGAGCTTGTTCTTGCAGTCCTGATGGGAGGTGCGTCCTCGAACGTCGATCGTGGAACATGATGGCTTCTTGGCGCTGAACTCTGTAGAAGCAGGACTTGCAATCCACAGTTTCTGGGAAGAAGAGAAAGTCCCGATGTATTGCTGGTAGCTGAGAGAGTTATTAAGGCCTAGGTCGAATGCTTGGCCAGGAGTATCAGGAGACCAAAGACCTTCACTGAGGAGATCACAGGTTTTGATAGCCGAATCGTAGGTTTGAGGCTCGGAGAGAAGGAGAGCAGAGCCTGTTCGTGTCGTGAGATTATCTGCGTATATCTGGCGTTAGATCGCGACAGAATTACGTTGAACTCAGACGAGACTTTGGCGAAGGACTTACCATAAAGATCATTGTCGGTCAGTATGGTGACATCAGATCCGATTTGACTCATGCCATGTGCAGAGACGACGACCCGAGGGCCGACGAGCGCCAGCAAAGCAAGAACCTTGCGTATCATGTTGGAACAAACTGTGCGCTGTACGACCTGGCCCTGGAATCAAAAGAAATCAGACCTAGCAGCCATATTCTGGATACCTGCCTTTATATGCCAGAAACATGGAGCGAATCTACAACTCACTCATTCCAAGCCAGAGCAAGAATCACATCTCCCTGACGCCTTCACGAAACAATCAGCCTGAGTATATACCGCACTCCCAAGACAGCAGTACAGAAGCGTAGTCTTCGAATGCTTCCATCCGATCTCTGATCCTGATATGTTTTGTGGGGTGCCTGCATATGCGGCTCGTGTATCGTGTCTCGTGTCTCGTGTACCATGTTCAGAAGTAAGCGAGGCTCTTCCTGATCCTCGGCGGTGAGAAGTACTACTGGAGGGAGTCCTGTTGTTCCGTACTGAGTGAAGGAGGTACAGTGGTAGTCTATACCTATGAACCGCGACGCAGGACCGCGTTATGACGGATGCAACGACAAGAGAAGAGGACATCGCCGGATGGCAGATATCCAAAGGGTTTGTTTGGTGGGCTCAAGGTCTCCGGCTCGCTTCTCTCGCTTACGAAGATATAAGAATACTGTAGGGGTTTTGGGGCCAGGGGAGCAGCAAACCCCGCCCCCCACAGCTCTGGTGGGGTACTTTTGCTTCCCCTCCTTCCAGTTTTATCATCCAACGTCACTCCCCTCCGCCAGACAGCCATCTCTTCGTGATTAGTTAACCGACTGTCGGCTTTCAAATCTACTCGCTGCTCCCAGTTATCATTTCCGTCCACGGTGCGCGTCGCAAGTCCCATAGGGTTTCCTCCACTCATCGTCGCCACCGATCTGCGACGTCACAACTTGGAACGATGCGATGAACCTATGCTGAACCGATTCGAATTCAGCAAAGGTTGAAGAACGGCCTTCCAGCCTTGACAGCAATTCCAAGGAGGCAACCATTCTTCAACACGAGTCGTGCCGTCTTTCTCTCCCTTTCCCATGGTGAGCTGAAGCTGACCGACTAGATTTCAATAGTGTATCTCTCTTGGGAAACGTTTGATCTTGGCATGCAAATCGTCCTGTCAAAATGCACTGCAGCATCTAGTCTCTCGCTACAGCATCGCTATTACTGGCACTGCAATTCGTACCTGGGCTCCCAAGAGCGCTGGATTTCCTTGGCAGATCCAGCGCGTTGGAAATCGCGTGTGACCCTCCTTGAGCCGGCGTGCTCATACAGTATTTTTCTGCAGCACTATGTGCGGCTGACGGTCCCTAAGAGTGCCCAGAGAAGCACGAAGCTGGAAACAGTAAGTAACAGGATCGAGATCTTCATAGACTGTGAGTCTTTACACCCTTATTTTCTAAGCTGTGACCTTGAGCGGGAGCGAAATTTCTAATCGTCTCATATCTCGTATCTGACCGCTTCAATTCAAGTCGTAGGGGGCAGTCTTCAAGTAATGCCCAGGCTGCTGAGCATATTTAGTCTTCCTTAATCCTGGGTGCATTTTGAGCACAGGAAGTTCTTAGAAGGGATGCACTGGGACATAAGACGGCAAGTAGCCACATCCACCGTCCAGTGACGGCGACCTCTGAAGGATTCATTTGTTCGATCAGCAGTCCTTGTTACAAGAATGTCTTCTAATTTGGGTATTATTTTCTTTCTTACATTCCTTCTCTCTGCAGCGGCACAATCTAACAGTTGCCCTGGTGGCCGGGCCCCTGATCAAACCATTACCGCCTCGAACGGGATTAAATTCGCGGTCTGCCTCAACACTGATTTCAAGGGCGGCGATATCACCAACTCGGGCAATGTTCAAACAATCGACCAGCTGATTTCTCAATGTTCCCAAATCACAGATTGTTCGGCTGCAACTCGAGCTAAGAATACGGCGTCAGGGTGGTACAAACGAACAACGAATGTTGTCGGGACTTCCAACTCAGGATGTGATTCAATTTACCGGGTTTCGAATCAAGTGACACCTGCTCCTCCACCACAGAATACCAATATATGTGCCGCCAAAGCTGGGCCGTCGAGGGTGATCACCACAAGTAATGGAGCACGATTTGGAGTCTGTCTCAATACGGACTTCAAATCGGGTGACTCGGTGACCATTCCCATTCGTGGCATCACGGTAAGTCGCAACGACTATGTTCCTTCGGATATCCAGCACAGTCCCGGGAATGTCTTACTCATTCTTGGCGTAATTCATAGTACACCTTTGCTGACCCTGTCTGTAGTCAGTTGAGCTGCTTGCAGAAGACTGCTCCAAGCGAGCAGGATGTGTTGGGGCTTCTCGCGAGAAGCGCATCAATGGCGGTTGGCCCAAAAGTCTTCTCAACCCCGCAGTCTCGAATTCTGGAGTCGATGCGATATTTAGACTTTTGGATCCGGCGTCTACTGGGACGACGACGATTCTTTCAAGTACTTCTTCAACAGCCACGTCTTCGACTGTTTCGAGTAATTTGGCATCCGCTTCTTCGAGTTTCACTTCGTCGAGTTCCGCTACCTCGAGTTCATCTTCGAGTTCGATTCCCACATCTTCAGCTCCCTCGAGTACCGGATCGTCTATCGTTACGACCCAATCCTCAACTTCGGCCTCGTCAACACTTTCAAGCACGTCCGCCGTCACAACAACATCAAGTTCATCCAGCCTCTCATCCGGTCTATCATCATCAAGTACCGTTTCTTCCAGCGCATCAAGTGCATCAAGCAGTGTACCATTACCAACCGTTTGTGCTGGTGGCAAGACACCCTCAAGAATCATTGTCACAACCCTAAACCAATATCAATTTGGGGTTTGCGAAAACACGGACTTCCGAGGTGGAGACATCACGAATGGATTGACAGGCATCAGATCGCTCGAGCAGCTCGCGGAAGACTGTGCAGCTCGACCAACGTGTATCGGAGCAGGACGATCCAAATGGGACAGTTCAGGATGGCCCAAATCTCTGTTGAATACGCCTGAGGTGAACACAAATGTCGACTCCATTGTGAAGATCAATACCAGCGCTCCTGTAGACCCCCAGGATAAAGCGAGTACGGGATCGTGGGGAGCTGTGATCAAGTTTCCCGTAATACCCGCAGGAGTCTTCGTGGTTACTGAAAAGCCAAGGAATACACGACTGCTACTTTTCGCTGCCTACACCGAGCAGACCTTCGGGAATGGAAACAATGGCCGTACACAATTCGCAGAATACAATCTCGAGAGCGGTGCTGTGTCTAAGCGAACGATCAGCAATACTCAGCATGACATGTTCTGTCCTGGGATCAGCACCTTGCAAGATGGCAGAGTTGTGATTACAGGCGGATCGAACGCAGAGCGCACAAGTATCTATGATCCAAGCACCAATAGCTTCGTACCAGGACCTAATATGCAGATGGCTCGTGGATATCAGTCATCGGTGACTCTGTCTAGCGGAAAGGTCTTCACTCTCGGTGGTTCATGGAGCGGCGGCATCACAGTCAAGGACGGCGAGGTTTATGATCCGGCCACAAATGCATGGACGAAACTTCCTGGAGCACTTGTCAGAGGGGCTGTCACTCAGGATGCTGGGATTGACAAGCGGGATAATCATCACTGGTTCTTCGGCTGGAGGGACAACTCCATCTTCCAAGCTGGACCCAGCAAACAGATGAACTGGTATTCGGCAGCAGAGTCTGGAAGTGTCCAAACAGCAGGTATTCGTGATTCCGAGGATGCCATGTGTGGAATCTTTGTCATGTACGACGCTATTCGAGGCAAGATTCTTACGGCAGGAGGAGCTCCCAACTACCACGACACCGCGCCCAACAAAAAAGCACACCACATCACGATCAGCGCTCCAGGTGCGGCGCCCGCTGTCCAAAGACTCCCAGACATGGCCTTTCCACGCGCATTTGCGAACGCTGTCGTGCTCCCAGATGGACAAGTCCTGATTACCGGCGGCCAGACATTCGCCAAAGCCTTCACAGATGAGAACTCCGTATTGGTTCCTGAGCTCTTCGATCCAGCCAACATGACATTCCGACAACTTGCACCTATGAAAGTACCGCGCAACTATCACTCCACTTCGCTGCTTCTGCCAGACGGTCGTGTCTTTACCGGTGGCGGAGGTCTCTGCCATGATATCGCGAATACTTGTCCTGGGATAAACTCCAATCATCCAGACGGCGAGATCTTCTCTCCTCCTTACCTCTTTAATTCAGATGGATCCATGGCGGTGCGTCCGATGATTACGGATTTGTCGTCTGATACTGCTGCGAATGGGTATTCTGTTCGTGCTGGTGGGACTTTGACAGTGACTGTTGGCCAAGCTCAGCAGGGCATGACTTTCTCTATGCTCAGAGTGGGCTCGAATACTCACTCGGTCAATACGGATCAGAGACGGGTTCCGCTGGAGGATATTCAGCAGAACGGAAGCCAATTTGTCTTGACGGTGCCTAGCGACAATGGAATCATGATTCCTGGCGATTGGTATTTGTTCGTGATTTCTGCGACGGGAACGCCTAGTTTATCGCGCAGTGTGACGGTGACTTTGTGAGGACGTCGTCAGGTTGAAAGAGGGACGCATCTGGGTCGAGGGATTGGAGAGGGTCGAGTAGGTATGATAATGAGAGGTCGAAATAGAGACAAATGGCAGTGCCAATGATGCAGTGGAGGCGAGGGGCAACTATGTTTGTTGGGGCTTGGAAAGAACTTTCTTTCGGAAAGGGGCGTCTCACCCCTCGAATATTCTAACTCTATAATGACATTAATGAAGTAGGATCTGATCCTCGTTCGAAACAATGGCTGGCAACTCGCCTAGTAGTCTCAACTTTGTATTAATATCCACACCACAATTGCAATGTGACTGAACTTCTGAGATGGTTGATATGGTGGATTGGACATGCAATAACTGTATGCTCAAATTATTGGTCGGAATTCTTGTCTTCGAAGAGTTTCTCGGTTGCTGGCACCCAGTCGAGGGCGGGCAGACGACCCAGAGGCAATCGAGTGGAAGTACCATAGCCACTGAATCGCCATACAAGATTCGAGAGGCCCAGATTTTAGAACATAAGCTCGGGAGACTTATAGCAGATACACATCAGCGAGTGAATAACCCTAGTATGTGCAAAAGTGCAAATCGAAGAACGAACGCTTGAGGCTGGCCCCCAAACTTGACCTAGAGCCGAACCCGAATCCTTGGTACTGCGCGACGCGAGCAGGGAGGCTTGCTTGCACAGCTGTACGAACGATACACTGCATGATTAGAAAGGAGCGAATGGTATTTATTTTTGTCTAACTCATCTGCATCATACAACTCGTCAAAATCGTAACCCGTTCTCCCATCCAACCATCCTCCCCAATCTAGTCACCTCCCAATCAGGCAACCGCCGAGCGGCTTCGGATTCCTAGATATTCTTTGCGGAAGGGATTTGCGTCGACGTCGGGGCCACGGTTGAGAGGTGTCCATTTTGGCTCTTCCTTGAACAGACGCATGGCCATAATGTACTAGTTCTCGTTAGAAAATATGACATCCTATGTATATCTTTCAGCCACCTACGTTATTGGAGTCAGTCGTAAAACGGTGATAGATGCCAGCAGGAAGGATCTAGCTGCAGTCAGCATATGCCCGCATCGTCTATGCAGCACATTATCAACGGCGATCTGGCAGACCTACAATCAGATCGTCCTTCTCCAGCTGTATGCGAACCCAATCATCGCCCTCACTTCGGACATCGAAGAATCCTGCGCCGTCTCGAATGTATCTGATTTCCTCATCCTCGTGTAGATGCTCGTGGAAGAAAGACTTGACCTTCTCCTCGTAGATATCGCCCATCTTCTCTGGAGATACTGTGATCACATCGCGATTCTTGTAACTTCTCTCCGCCGCTAGCTTGTCAACATCTTGTTCGTCTGAGAAGTTGTAGTAGAGGACGCCGAGCTTCGAGAGGTATTCTGCGGTCACTTCCTTGCCGGAGTCATGAGGCTCGCGCTGGTCGCCCTGCAATCCGTCAGCGCCAATGCCTGGATTGGGGAAACGCGGCGCTTCTTTTGCAAGGGCGCAGAGTTGTCTTTGGAAGGGCATACCGCCGCGTTGTCGTACCAGTATGCTCTCATTTTGCTTGGCTGTGGCTGCTAATTTGACTGGTATATGATATGGATTCGATAGAATGGAGGATGGGGTGTGCAGGCGAAAGCTTGGTGATCTTGTAGTCTGTCAGAATTACTGTATTGCGGTTATCAGAACGAGCTTGTTTGGAGGGGATTCCGGGTATGCGGCCGCCCGTACCGTTGCAAACCACAAACAGCGGGATCTAAGATATTTCTGAGGTGAGAGTGAATTCAGGAATTCCGTGGTATGCTTGAAGACGGTGAGATTTTAGAAGGGCTGACCGAATATGGCGATATCGTTCTGTTGTGAATGGTGGAGTGAACAAAAATTGCCCCTCAATGACGGAATTGCAGGTGACTGACTAAGCGCCAGCGGACGGAGAGGTACAGGATACCCTACGCTACGAGCTCAGGGATGTTTTTTAAGGCTAGGCGAGCGGGATTCAGGGGCTAAGGCAACAACAAACCCCGCAAGGAAACGGGCTTTAGCGCAATCGCCGGGAGATCTTTCTAAGCTCACTCTCAAGAGAACAGCCACACAACGTCGCAACTACCCTTTGTTTGGCTCAAGCTACGAGCTGCTATACCTGGCCAGTGCAGCTGGCAAGACTTGGTCCAGACCGTGTGACGCCGCCATAGTTGCTAACAGCAGCGGCGAGCGCGAAAGCCAGCGCGACGACACCTCACAATTCGATATCAAGCATCAACACATCTACATCTCAAACATCCACCCGCAAAGCCAGCTCTCCACGACTGGCCGTGGCTCTGACCACGTTCTGGCCCGACCGACGATTCAGATTAAGCAAATACAAGCATCTGCTATCGGAAATGAAGACATCAGTCAGCCTCCATTCGGCTGTTCCGGCTGCAACGAGCTCATTCGTTATTCCGAATTGTAATGTCAGCCTCTGCGCCTCATGTATGGCTTAACAGCACATCAACGCAAGCCTCAATACTACCTTTCGACTCTCTGGGTCCTGCCGTGCGCCTCCACTTCCCACCCAAGATGTGAGCTTTAGGCAAGCGCCCAGAAGCCGGGGGGCAGAGAGCTGGTGATCTGAAGTGCGTTGTGGTGCAGACCAGTCGTTGCGATCGCTTCTTGATTTCATATGCTTCTTAATGCAAATGCCAACAATGGCTGGCAACGGATCTACCGTGAGATTATAAGACCTATCTGCTTGGCACCGCCATGTGGTAGGCTGATGCCGAACACTCTGCAATTCATATGCATGTTGCAATGTTATTCTGATTTTATGAATGGATCATTGGATAATTCTCGTCGTATGCAGATGCAGATGACTTGTGATGTATCAAAGACCTGGTGAGCCTGCTCATTATAAAGGTAGAGCCTACCCCTCTGTCATATCGACCATCATTTTCAGTAAGACATTACCTCCTTGCTTCATTTTCATTAAAATCTCTACCTCAACCATATTCAAACTCTAGATCCATAACAACTTCAAATACTTCACATCCAAACAAACTTCGGACGCGACCAGTCTTCGTAAAATCCCTCCACACACTTCACAATGTCCCAAACAATCAACGATACAACTACCCTCCTAAACTCCACCCGTCACTACACAAAATCAGGCATTGGAGGCGCAGGAAACATTCGCAAGAGCACCTCCACGCTCACCGTACCCTCTGCACCTCGCATAATTCCGACTCCCTCGAAAGGACTATTCTCCACAGGCATCGGCGGAGCAGGAAATTCTCGTTCCTACGAAGAGCGAGCCAGCATCTCCTTCGAAGAGTCACTCGCCCGGGACAGCATTCGTAAACTCTCTGTCGCTGGAAGCTATCACCACGGCATTGGTGGGATCGGAAACAGATCTTCCTTCGTCGACTCCTCGGCTTCCAGTTCGGTCGAGTCGAACGGCTTTCTCAGCTCGGTGATGGCGACGCAGAGTGGTGCAGATAGAGTCAAGGGACGTGTGATCAGCTTCTTTGGGAGCTCGAGCAGTAAGAGGAATTCGATGGTTGATGAGAAGGATGATGCTTCTGTTGATGGACGCAGTAGCTGGGCGAAGGAAAATTGAGCTTGAAGGCTTGTTGGGATAGAATTTGGTCTGGGTCTGCTTCTTTCTTTGGTTGGGACGGAAAAATAATACCCCTTTGCTTGCTCTGTCGGGAGGATACGGATTCGTGCTCAGCGAGTGTTTCTAATACTGATTTCTCATTTTGTTTATTCGTTTAGTTATTTCCTGTTTGTTGTAACCCTCATGTAAGATCTTCATTATCTATTATACATTTATTACGCACGCATCGGCCCCCTCTCTGCTCCAAGCAACGTCTCTTCACATTGGGAAGCCTTGAGGCTCAAGTAAAGAACCACAGCCTTACACGACTTCCAGCATCTTGCCCAAGATCATGGGGGAAGCACCATTCTCTCGCGCCAAGAATTAGAGTCTTCTCTGTCAGCCTCCAAGCCCGACCCATTGGCCAGCATAGCAATAACAATCACCAGCTATCTTCCAATCAGCATTTCCTTCTCATTCCTTTAATCCAATAAATCACATAGTCAGCCCCCAAATCTGAACTTCAAAACGGAAAATACCCAGCTGGCAGTGTCGCTACATGCAGAGCCACAATCGAGTAAGCCCAAAATTTGGTACCCAGTCAACCCAGGCCATATCACGGCCTCTCCTCGCTCAGCCAGCCACAGCCGGAAGCCACATTCTCACGAAACGGATCCAACTCGCACGTGGAATGCTGCAGGCCAGCCACCGGAACCTTCACGACCACCAGTTGACTAGCCAGCTCACCGTGAACTCATCATGACAATGGAGATCGAACCTTATAGAGAGCTTTAGACGTGCTCCTCATTCAGTACTATAAAGAGGACGAGAAGGCTCAAAACATTGACCTGTAACTGGCCCGACCAGCGAGTAAGTTTCTCTATTGGACTGCCTCTATCACCCAAAATACAATAGTCCAAACCTCAAGACGGTCCTGACATGAGCTCGCCCATCTACTTACCGTGAGCTATGCCATACTTTCGCCTCGGAAGCGATGGTTCTATGTTTCCTCTAGCCTCAGGCGTCTAGGTGAAGTATGAGACATCTTCCCGCAATTCCACCTCTCAATTTCAATTGTAATCTCAACAATCCCCATCCACATGCGAGTCTTTCTCCTCCACGTTCCACAAATTAAAGGAAACAATTCTTTTTTTGGGAATAAATCACCTAATCATGCGCACCCAGCATCATTTATACTGTCCTCGAAGTCCTGATACCGAAAGCGTGCAAGCATGTTAGCCATTTGAAAGTCTAGACCTCCTGAGAATGGGCTGGCAGTGAGACAGACACTACCGCGCTGAACAGGCATTATATGCATGGCTTTCGGCCAGACCCTTAATTTTTAGCATTCTGTGTCAAGTGTTGTCCGTGCATTACACTAGATTTGATGGTGAAATGGGCAGAGTCGGCAGACTGCAGGCAGGCTGGATGGAGTGACTCTGATACTGTGAACATGAGAGCGAGTGTGCATACTTCATGCTTGTTTACGCCCTTTGCCTAGTCTCTCATGAGACAAATATGTGCGAAAGTGTCGAGCATGCATGCATGCATCAAATATTCTGTCTTTTCAGTGACTGAAACGCCGGAGGCGACAAGATCACTTCTTGATAGGTGGCTATAGAGCTCCCTCCATTGCGGAATAAGACATCTGTATAGCTCAGATAAGACTCAGTGGTCAGAGATCAAGAACTAGCGGTCATCATGAGATTAGACAAACGGGTTTATCTCAGAGCAAGGCTATGGTGTGGTCCTTGTAAGGAGACTGAATAAGATATTGACACGATGACGGGAAAAGGGAGGAAAGGACCAGACATAGGAACGTGTAGAAGGAATAAGTCTGCGATGTACATAGAGGCAGTCTACTCTACTGCCGTAGAGCTTGGTAAAGCTTGGTAGAGGTACGTAGATGCAGATGCGCTAGCTACCAAGAAATTTTCGGCGACGGTGGCGCGTGTCAACAGTTGGCAGCTCAAGGATTTATGGTGAAGCGGTGCCCATGTCCAATCTTGCTTTCATACTAATGTTAGCTTTTGAAAACGGAACCAAGTTACATCTATAGATATACCTATTAAGGTGCCATATACGATTTCAAAAAGATGCCGCGCTCTGAGGACAGAAAGCAAGGACCAAAGAGACTACTCCTTAGCAACCCGTTAAGTGGAGGGCCATAGCTTGGTTACCTATATTTTCAATTGCTCCTAAGCTATTTCTGATCTTTCCCTACTCCTCGACACCTCTTACCTTACTCTCCACCTTCATTCATCTCAACCTCTTCGTTCTCAGAACAGGGGATCGAGGTCACTGGTTTTCGCTTCTCAGAGTAAACAAGCCCGATATCGGCCATTTCCCTCCCACAGCCCCTCACACACCAAAAAACACCTCAGCCTGATCCTGTAAACCCACAACCTTTTATTACAGCATGAAGCTACTAAAAAAAAAAAAAAAAAAAAAAAGAAGACAAACAAGTCATTGCTTTGCAACTGCCGTGAATCGAACACGAACCTCCACCTTGCTTGACATTATGTCTGGAAGGGTGGAATCCTAACCATTGGACCACAGAAGCTTTGAAACAACAATCTTTGCTGCTTGGATATTGAAGTGTTCCTTATTCGGAATTATATTAGAATCAGTATTATGCCGGACTTTCCGTGTCAGTTTTAGCCTTCCCGAGTTTGCCGTGCGGCAAGGCTCTAGATCTTTCGGCTCTGCTTCTACTATTAGACTAGACGTAGACAGGACAGTATTCCTCTTAGTCGAATGCTGATTTAGGACGTGTCTTGAACCAGTTATTGATATGGAAGTAGAATGGATCATCTACTTTGGTTTACCAGTAAATCTCAGATGCTGCAAGCAAACAAATCAAGCTAGATGGTCACAAGTTCTGGCATGCGTTTGGTACTTGGTTATATCTGTTTGGTTTTATCTATTTGAAAGGCCGCGATGCAGGGTATGAGCGTAGAATCTTCGGTAATCTTACCAATGCTTTATCTGCCACTCCTTTGTCTGGCGTGCCTGTCCTTGCAAGATCGTGTGGCAGGCTTTCACTCCACTTACCAAAGTTCCAACAGTATGGCGCATCTAGAACATTTGCCTCAGCTGCTCAATGGCTAGCTTTCGCTCCCTCCATGTCTTGGAGAGCATTGCCTTGAGCACTCGATCAGTTTTCAAGTATGCTCAATCCCATTCCTCATCGTCACTCTCTGCCTTCTTCTGTGCCTTTACTCCCCACTTCACACTTGCCTCTCCCACAGCCTTTGCTCTTTGCAAAACTCCAGCTGCCAGTAACCTAGTTTCAAGATCCTTGGTTGTGAAAGTATCCTCGGTATAACCCAATCCCTCGAATCCAACAATTCGATCAACACTGACTCCGTTCGCGAACGCCAACACGCAAGGTAGCACCTGGATCTTCAACTTGACGACCAAGAATGGCGCATTATCGACCTTCATCTTCAGGAATCGAGTATCCGTGTGCTTCGCTGCGAGAGCCTGCCCCCGTCAGCTCAGTCCATTCCCACGGAAGAGGGCTCCTACCTCTAAATGACCATCCATAACCCCGCATCTGGCGAAGTCATCCTTTGCAAAGTGTACCACAGCAAACTTGACAGAAGTTGTCAATTCCATCAATGCCTTCTCCTCCTTGATCTCCGTATAATTCCCAAAGCCATCGCTCTTCTGCGCCTTTGCGCGCGAGAACTCTGAATGCAATTGTTGGATTCGTTGTTCGCGGAAGGCGTCTAGAGCTGGAGAGTCTTCGAGGGATGCAATGAGGGCATCTTCGTCATCAGAAGCACTGCCTGCATCAAGAATGGCTGCTACTTGAGCATCTAATTTTGCCATGTTGCGGGGTTTTGAAGTTCTTGCGGCTGATTGAGACGCGCTGAAAACCACTTCAGATTTCGCGATGCGCCTGGATGCACGCGTGGCCCTAGGCTCAATTGAGAGGCGTGTAGATTTTGACAGTGCAGGCCCTAACACCTCGTATTACTGGAAGCACCCGGAATATTCTCTTTCGAATCTACTTGTATCTAAACTGCATCTTTCTGTTCTTACGAATCCTTACCAATTTGGACCCCTTTTTTTGTGAGATTGCCACGACGCCTCTAGAATCTTAAATTCGCCTTGTGCACAATCCCTGCAATCCGGGTCTAAAATTAACGACCGCTAAGGGTTTTGGAAGGGAGAGGCCAGGTACTTTGTTGAATTCTCCCTGACAATCTTCAACTCTTTACCTAAGGACGTCGACCAGCTATACAGCCACTTCCATCAGTCGCAGATAATTCGATCGATGCTGCGATAATAACGAACTGTACTAGAGCGAAACCCTAAGCGTTCAACCGACAGGCCAGCTTCCCCCTTTCGTCATCGCGAAGAAGCCCCCTTGACCATCTCCCTTCAACACCACTTGAACCACCGCAGCCATGGATAACAAGAAGAACGAAGATTATGCCATCAATATGCCAGAGAGAGATTTCAATGGGCGGAATTCTCCTTCTGCGAGGGATCCCTTCATCATCCCGACCAGATCCCCGAGGAATCCTCCTGCGGCTCCCCTATCCAACATCACGAACAGCCCCCCTCTCTCGATTCTGGCATACTGTCTAGCTTCGATATCGATGACAGTGACAAACAAGTACTGTGTGTCAGGAGCCAACTGGAACTTGAACTTCTTCTACCTTGCGATCCAGGTAGGTCCGCCGGCAGAAGCTCTGGGGGCGTGGCTAATGAGTACAGTCCCTGGTCTGCATTACTGCTATCATTCTCTGCAAGCAAGCCGGCTTGATCACAACTCTTGCGCCTTTCGATTCCAAGAAGGCAAAGACATGTAAGAAAGCTTTTCAGGGGCTGCTGGACAAATGCTAACATGCACAGGGTTCCCCATCTCCCTTCTCCTCGTCGGTATGATCTATACCAGCACCAAAGCGCTCCAATTCCTCTCAGTCCCCGTCTACACAATCTTCAAGAACTTGGCCATCATTGTTACTGCATACGGAGAAGTCTTGTGGTTCGGAGGAAGCGTTACAGCATCTGCTCTTTTCGCATTCGGGCTTATGGTTCTCAGCTCCGTAGTTGCTGCTTGGGCTGATATTCAACATGCGCTTTATGGAAGTGCTGAGATCCAGAGTGCAGAGGCTGCCTTAGCCATTTCGACCTTGAATGCTGGTTACGCGTGGATGGGAATGAACGTTTTCTGCACTTCGGCCTACGTTCTGTCTATGCGCAAGGTTATTAAGAAGATGAACTTCAAGGATTGGGACAGTAAGTTTTTTTTCTCCCTTTCTTTTGGAAGTCTGCTGATTATCGCCTAGCCATGTTCTATAACAACCTCCTCACCATCCCAGTCCTCTTTATCTGCTCATTCCTCTTCGAGAACTGGTCCAGCGCAAACCTCGAGAAGAACTTCCCTGTTGAGTCCCGAAGAAGCCTTATGGTCGGAATGGTCTACTCTGGTCTCGCAACCATCTTCATCTCCTACTGCTCAGCTTGGTGTATCCGTGTCACCTCCTCCACTACTTACTCCATGGTTGGAGCTCTTAACAAGCTGCCCATTGCAGTCAGCGGTCTTATCTTTTTCGCTGCACCAGTCACCTTCGGAAGTGTTTCAGCTATCATTATCGGATTCGTCAGTGGAATCGTCTACACCTGGGCCAAGGTCAGACAAACTCAAATGAGCAAGATGTCGCTCCCATCCTCAAACCAGCAAGTCATGAGCGCCAGCTCACAAAGTGACCGAGATGCCTCCAAGTAGATCGTTTCAATAGGCAGCTTCGCTCTTCTCGACACTCGCCTTCGAGTTTGTTTGAGACTTCAGACCAATCTTCAAGCCACGTCTCAAGTCTCTCAGCTGCTTGATGGATTGAAGATCTTTACTTGTGTATTATAGCCTTTTTCAGCTTATGTTGTTTTAGACGGGGTGGCAAAGGATCATACAAATGGTTTGGGTCAGGCGTGAGTTCAGCATTCGGGTGCATGCATCTGATGCGACGACGTCTATGTTCTTCTTTGTTCTCCTTGGGTTTCGTTGAAGTTTCGAATCGACGGCGTAAGATATTGTAGGGATTACAGAAAAATATACAATACGAATTAATGGAAATCTAGACTTCTTATTTCTGTTTCTTACCAGTTGTTATCCTATTCTATTCCTCTCTCCTCTTCCCTCAAATCGTCTTTTTCTCTAAGGCTACAGCTTGCTCTCCTTTCCACCTTTGATAACCTTCGTCAAACTCCCTTTCGCAATCACTTTCCCGTCACACCTCACCTCACCCTCACAGAACGCAGTCCTCTTTCCCCTCCTCACCACCCTCCCCTCAACCTCATACACCTTTCCCAGTCCAGGCACAGCATCCAATATCTGGAACGAGCTTGCTATCGTGACTGCTGTTTGGCCCTCAGATAGCGTCGGGATGAGGGCTCCATAGCCTGCTGCATCGATCATGAGGCTGGCGATACCGCCGTGGAGGGTCTGCGAAGGCGTGAGGTGGATGTGCTCGCTTTTGAATGTGTGGAGGGCTGTTGAATTTGGCAAGAGGGTTTGTGATATCAATTTGAGGCCTAGTACGGTGTGGATTCGAACCGAGACTGCGCTTTGGGTGAGAGCTTGGGTCCAGGCGAGGTCTGCTGAGGAGGGGGGCATTTTGATTCTTGGTTTGTGGAGATTTGGTAGAGATTGCTTGAATGAGTTCGTAAGAGTTAATTGAATATTTGGGTTCACTCGAGAGGACCGACTATTTGGGAAAGACATTAATTAATCAATTGAGAAACAAGACTATCTATAATGAGTGTATCAATCGAGAAAGTATATCGGCGATGTTGTTTACTGATCGCTTCCGAGGATGCACAAGGCTGGCCCTTGGCAAATGACGTCCTTCAGCCTCGAGCCGCGTCTGTTCTTCGAAAAATATTCGCGATAAGTCAAAGTACTCAACCCACATAAGATAATTGAGCTGGTCTCAATCCACAAATTTGCTAGACATAGAGATCTGGCACTCGCAATACCGTACCTAAAGCACAAAGATGGCTGCCGATGCCCCAAAAATGGAGTCCTCGTACGTATACTCTCCCTCAGTAACAGCAATTCTGACCCCTCCAGCCTCTCCTTCACACAAGGCCTCCTCCTTGGCCAGCTCTCCGTCGTAATCCTCCTCGGAGCATTCATCAAATTCTTCATATTCGGCGACCCTCCTTCCCCCGACATCACGGCCGCTCTTCGCGCAACAGAGCGACGGTCCCGTACCCTCGCGCACAAACGCTCCCTCCTCTCCCTCCGCACATCTTCTCGTCCCTCCGCCCCCTCCACCCACCACCAAACACTCAACAAAAAACGATCCAGCGTTTTGCGCAATCCGCCGCCTCTGACCACAAACACTATACTCAGCAAGACATACTACAATGTGGATTCGCACCAGCCAGAAAGTCTGGACTGGTTCAATGTGCTGATTGCACAGACGATAGCGCAGTTTAGAAGCGATGCGCAGCACGACGATGCGATCCTCACATCCCTCACGAAAGCTCTGAATGGAACATCACGGCCGGATTTTCTCGACGAGATTAAAGTCACGGAGTTGAGTCTCGGCGAAGACTTCCCCATCTTCAGCAATTGTAGGGTGATACCTGTGGACGAAGATGGGTTGAGCTTAGGCGCTCCTACTAGGGGCGAGGCGGCGGGACGCGAACATGGGAGGCTACAAGCACGTATGGATGTTGATTTGAGCGATTTCATCACATTGGCTGTAGAGACGAAGTTACTGCTTAACTATCCCAAGCCGCTGGTTGCGGTGCTGCCTGTGGCGCTGGCGGTTAGTGTGGTGCGATTCAGTGGTACGCTGTCTATCTCGTTCATCCCGGGGAGTGCGAATAATGCTACGATGCTGGCTTTCAGTTTCCTCGATGATTATAGACTTGACTTCTCGGTCAGGAGTCTGGTGGGTAGTCGGAGTCGGTTGCAGGATGTGCCGAAGATTGCGTCGCTGGTGGAGGCGAGGCTGCATACTTGGTTTGATGAGAGGGCTGTTGAGCCACGGTTCCAGCAGATCGAGTTGCCGAGTATGTGGCCTAGGAAGAAGAATACGAGGGGTGGGGAGGAGGTAGGGAGTGGCAGTGAGCCGGCAAGTATGAGTCGTGCGAAGGGGAAGGAGATTGAGAGGGATCTGAGAGAAGAGGCGAGGAGAGAGGTTGAGGCTGAAGCGAGGGCTAGAGGGGAGGCTGATGGGATAGAGCAGGAGGGGTTAAGGTGGAGAAGAAGAGCGAGAGGCGAGGGGGAATATGCTATGCCTGGGAGTATGCCGGGCTTGAATATGACTTGAGATTCTACTCAAATGCACTGGGCGGTGTCTTGCTCAATGATTCGCGTGACGTCTATCTCAGTGAAATTTTGCGGAAGCGCAAAATCTTATGAACTGAGGATCAAGAAGCACGTTCGCGAACATGGTTGCTGTTAGGTTGCGAGGAGTCAGCTTACCAAGCAGGAGACTATGCCCCGCACAAGACTGAACAACATACCAGCACATCTGTTATCTGATTTTTCCTTCTCAGAGAGACCTGACAGCGAAGCAGGATGCAAGATCTAGTTGAACGAAGGAAGAGACTAAATCGTGATCGCCAGAGGGCTTGGCGTGAGTACCGTACTCTGTTCCTGTCATTTTTTGGCTTTTGAAACGCTTGCTTATGAGTAGCTAGGCAACAGGAAGAGGGCAGCTCGTGAAGCAGAGACAGGGACTGTTCGTACTGAACCAATTTGGCAAGGCCATGGCAAGCTGCTTGTAACTCCCGACCAAAATGAAATGGGGACACCAGAGAGTGGCTCTTCGACAGCGAAGTCGCCTGGAAGTAACCCCCGAGAGTCTTCCAGATGTCAGATTATGATTCATGAGAGCTCAATGCTGGTCGGGAAGACTGAGACAAGGAGGGGCAGTCTCATTTCACCACTATTGCCATATACGACGGACGCAAATTCTGACCTTCCTATATTGACAATCATATTTCCGCTCTCGCAGGATCATCACCTCATCACATTAGTCCAGTATAACGTCGTCCGCGCCATGATACTAAACATGTCCATTTTATCACTCCTATATTGCCTTCCCGACAAATGTAGTCGAGCCTTCGGTATCTCTGCCACTGATACCACCTCAGCAGAAAACATTTCCAATGACCTTCAACCTACTCTTCTTCAGCAATCCACACCTCACCCGTTCTGGATCAGCGCTATCCCATTCCCGACAATGCGAGACAACCTGATCCTCTTGGCTGGGACGTATGACAGCGATGACCTGTGTTATGATCTTGGCCAGGCTTTGTACGAAGGCTTCGATGATGTGGATCGGCGTGGATTCGTCGTGTGGGGAGATCCATGGTTGATGTCCGGATGGGAGGTTACGGAGGGGTTTGTGGGTAAGTGGGGGTTTCTACTTAAGGGTTGTCCTGACGTGGTAGAGGCGGCAAATCGTTGGAGGGAGGTACGTGGAGAAGAACGACTGGTTGTGGAGACGTGAGAAAGTCATGGCATCTGCTGGCGAAATCAGCTCGAGAGCAGCAGCGTGCTACATTTCCATCTGCATATGCTAGTACGACAAAGGGGCGTCCGGTAGCCCTTGCGATTGGCATAAGAATCTTCAAACTACTAGTATGTCAACCACATACACTTTCCATCCCACCCACCTTGACAAATAGCCTTCTCGAAAATCCAATTCCCAACATCTCTACGACTAACAGTATACCCGATCACAGGACCAGGCTCCTCGAGACGCCCCTCGACTCCCTCAACGCCCCATTCCCAACCTACCCGGAGCCTGTCGTCTCCTTTCGCTATTCCATTCGTCAAGAATGGTGGCCGCATAATGACAAAATCCCGCACGTGCGCTCCCCTGTCCCTGAAAGCCAACTCTTCCACACGCTTCTTGTCTGCCAGAGGGCCGCCGACTAGGTAGTGGTATTGCAGATAGATGGGCAACGGAATGCCTCGCTTCCATCCACAACCCGCAGTAGTGATAAGGATGAGAAGTGGCTTCTGGCCAGTACTGTTTTCGAAGATGGCTGGTTGCGTCTCAGATGGCGATGCGAGGTCATCGAGAGCGGTGAACATGGCATTGACTGCGGACTCACAGATCGCGGGATCAGTAAGAGGAAAGGGTCGTTTGATACTCCATTGGAAGGTCGGGTATGCACCGACGCCGCTGACGATGATGTCTACGAGAAGCGTCTGATCAACCGGGTTGATGAGGACATTGCGGACATCGGCTGGGTTTTTCACATTGCCCTTATGGATGGTAAGATATCGTTTGATGGTGTCCAAGGGAATTCCGTGCTCGGTGTTTAGGAGATTGAGCAGTTTGTCAGGTGTTCGTGCAACTGTCGGTCGGAATTATGAGCCAAGTCATTGCAAACATGTCTAAATGGAAATTTGGGAAGAACGTACGAGCTGTGCAATAATGTCCTGATTTCAATGCACACGCCAGAGTGGTGGCTACGCATCCTCCTGTGGCACCAAAACAAGCGATAGTTAGCTTGGTAGAAGACATGGTGTGCTCGACAAGCTTTCTTTTCAGAACTGGTGAAACCAAGCTTCGTGTTACTTTTTCGAACAGAGACATGAGCCCATTCTTATAGGTTTCCTTGCCAAGCCTTCGTGAACTCAATGTCCCTTGGACTACTCGCAACTTTGTGGTTCTCTGTTCTCCCCCATGAGCAGTGCGGGAAAGCATACTTGCTTGCAGCGTTACGCTCTAACCGCATTCAGCTGTGTTGCTCACCTTCCTGGGATATATCCCTTGGAGCTTAATAAACGATTTAACGCGCGGAGCAATAATTGTACCGAAGATACGCACGAATATCTGTAATATTAGACGCCCATAGTATGATAGAAGGTGCGTGAGCGCGATTGGCCTGCTCGCTGTGATGAAGTCGCATTGGCGAGAGGGTTGCCGGAAGCTCAGCTGACATGTCTCTTCTTACAAGATGTCGCTTTGACACAATGATGTACAAGTACCAGAGAGTTAAAGCACAACAAGATATAACGACAAGATTATTAGAGTGTAGAAAGCAACCATTTCCTGAGTGGGAGAGGTACCGGAATGGGGGATTGCTCGCTTAGACACGCCAACCCCCAAGTTCCACAACAAAACGAAAATACCATCATGTTTTGCTAGAGAGATGAGATGCATATGTCCGGACGTTCCTGAGCTTGACGTTGTCCGGTGTTTTGTCAGATTCGGTGAGTATGCAGGTTTCGATAGATTTTACTGAAAAGTCCTGAAACTGCTGAAAGCAGTCGACAAGCAAGATTCCTTGTTTTGTGAAAGACCCGTACGCGGCAGTTGCTTACTTCCTAGATTCATTACTGTAGATTATGAAAGTGGATTGCATTTCGTACCAAACCATGAATTGTTCTTGAAAACGTGCATTGCTTCATTGCTCCGACCTCTCGACTGAGCTCACGTGACATTGAGTTCTGACCGCACCTCTGTACACTACTTGATGATGGATCTGAGAGTGCTCTCAGCAATATCACAGGAATGCTTTCTAACGGTGGCTATACTGCCGAACCGTATTTCCCAGCAAAGTGTTGTCAGCGGAATACGCTCCCGATCTTCGCTGAGGTCGGCGCGCTCACAGCCGAAGGATTTCATCCAATGGCCGAAGCATGGGGTCAGTCGCGTAATCTTCCGGCATGTCGCTTATCGGTATCTGTGTAAACACAACGAATTTCCAACTGAGATTTTGTGGTAGAATCGCCCTCAAATATCACTTGTAGCAACCTGCTCCATTACTGCATAAAAACTGTGAGAGTGTTCCGCCAGCAACGAACCGACTCCTACCCACAGTTCACCGAGGGTTAACGAAATGTCATCCTCTACGTTATTCAGTCCGCTTACAATTGCCAATGGCAAGATTATCCTCAAGCACCGCGTGGTAATGGCTCCTATGACCCGTAACCGTGGTATCCCTCTATCGGAAGACCCTAGCAATCGGATTTGGGTACCTGATCAGATGGTAGCTCAGTATTACAGCCAGCGAACGTCATTGGGTGGACTACTCATAACGGAGGGCATTCCACCGTCTCTGGAAGCTAGCGGTATGCCTGGCGTTCCCGGTCTGTTCCATAAGTCTCAATATGAAGGTTGGAGGAAGGTTGTCCAGGGAGTGCACGCCAAAGGGGGCTTCATCTATGCGCAACTGTGGCACGCAGGACGAGCGACAATCCCGCAGATGACTGGGTGCCCGATCGTCAGTGCGAGCGCAACCACGTGGGAGACGGACGAGACTTTTCCTTTCAGAACTTCGGAGACGAAGGAGAAAATCAGGTACAAGGACTTTCCGCCTGTTGCAATGACCGAGGAGAATATTTCAAACACGACACAAGATTTTGTAAACGCTGCAAAGGCGGCGATGGCCGTTGGGTTTGATGGTGTTGAGATCAATGGGGGTAATGGCAACCGTAAGTGGAGAATCTGAATTTCGCAAAGATCGCATACTCATCGGCCACAGTACTAGATCAATTCCTCCACTCGAACATAAACACGCGCGAGGACTCTTACGGTGGCTCGCCCCAAGCCCGGTGCAAGTTTCCCCTAGACCTCGTAGCTGCAATCGCGACGGTGGTTGGTCCTTCAAAGGTTGCTATGCGCCTTGAGCCGACAGGACTATACAATGGAACATATGGCAGTGAACGAGTGGAAACATGGTCGTATCTCTGCGAGCAGCTTGCTTCGACCTATCAAGACGAGAATAAGCTCTCGTATGTACACTTTATTGAGCCAAGGTTCGACCGCATCACCGAACAAGGGGATGCGTTTCACAAGAGCTGGAATTTGCCTACGGTCTCCAACGAACCATTTCGAGACATCATCAAACGAGCCGAGATACCATGCATCAGCTGTGGGGGTTGGGATGCGACAAATGTTACGGATGCTGCGGCGAAATGGGATCTGGCAGCCTTTGCGAAATGGTTTGTGAGCAATCCTGACCTCCCAGACAGGCTGAGGCTAGGGTACCCATTGCAGAAATACGACAGAAGTCGGTTTTATGGAAGCTGGGACGGAATTAGAGAGAACGGCTTTGTGGATTATCTGACCTGGGAGGAAGAAGAGAATAAAAGGAGGCAGGAAACGCTTGCAACATAAGGCTGGGATTGGCGGATAAATATAGAACTAGAGTACAGAAATTAAACACTGTGTTGAACCGGCACGATAAAGTTCGGCCTATTGATTTGCATGATGTAGCAAAGAAAGAAGTTGATCAGCAGTCGCTCGATGCGAAGATCGTTTCGGCAACTGAGCATTTCCAAGTATCACTTTCTTTTTTTCCCATAGGGGTCAGAATGAAATTTGTTCCCATACCTTCTGGCATTATAAACTTGTATCGAGGAAACAAATTCAGAAGGATTGAGTTCAACTGAATCTACTGAAACGTCTAAGTCTACACTATAATCTCGAATAAAGCACCACACAGGTATCCACGGCCCTATTTCTCGCCATAAAGCATGGTAGTCTAGCTCAGAACCTCAAACCTTCGTATCAGGAGAGACCTGGCTTTCCGAAAGATTTGGCTGTGCCTTGTCAGGTGTTTCACTGCCAGTATCAACATCATGACTATTTTCTAACCCCTCAAGAACCTCGATGGCATCGAAAGGCTCATCAACACCAAGACCTAGTGGTGGGAATATGGTGTTGACTGCCATGTAAAGGATCGTGCCCAGACCGATGCCTACGAGATATGTGATTTGGTAGATTTTGACGGCTGGAGAATCCATTTTGTTCATCAAAGCCATGACAAGACCAGCTAGGTTGTATGAATTAGCTCCAAATGCTTGCGAAGGATCAGATGTACATACGGAGTGATGGAGTGACAGTGATGATGTAAGTGAACCAAGCACGGAGGTTAATCCCGTGCCAGAACCAGTAGATATGTGCTGGGCCTCCCTTGTACAGATCGGGGATCTTCCACATTCTCTTTCGGATCACCCAGTAGTCAAGGACTAAGATGGAAGTTACCGCGGAAGCGAATACTAGTACCTGATTAGCAGATGTCTGTTAGGGCGAGAGAATTGACTTACCAGAGAAGCTGGAAATAACGGACAGGAAGATAGTGGCCTGAGTAAAGAATCTCCACGGTTGAACAATTATGCCAAAGATGCAAAGCAGGATAGCTCCTCTCTGGGTAGAGATATATCGTGGAAAGATACCAGCAAGGTCCATGCCAGCTCCAACGTTGTTCTGGGTGACGTTGACGAAGACTTGGTGGGACCAAATGGCAAGGCCAGCAAAGAATGTCGCTGCTCGAGCACCTGCACTATAGGTCTCGTCCTGAGCAAACTGAAGGATGACTAAAGGTTGCCACATGGAAGTGCCATAATGAGCGCGTGTGGCACTTGCAGTGATAACACCAAGCAATGCACACAGGGTGATGACGATAGGTAGGGCTGTCGATGAACCGATAACGCTGGAGTTCTTCTTTTTAGAGAACCGCGTCCAGTCAGAAAATCGATCTGCAGCACCTCCATACGTTCCGCAGATACTGCTGATGCACTGCACGAACCTGAAACCACGATTTGCTGCCGATAGGGGAATGGATGGAGACACGAGATTTCCTGCTGAGCCGCCGTTTGTATGCACAGCCCATGCCATGATGCCAAAGACTGTGCCCACAGTTCCGATGAAGGCAGGCCACATGAACTTCTCCAGCTTATGTGGTTTGATCCAAATGATGATTGGTAGGTATAGGATGATGTAAAGGAAGAATCCGAGGAGTCCTACTGAAGTCGTTCCTGAACTGGATTCGAGTCAGTTTATATCCAGCATAGGTCCAGTTCAACGCCTCTTACCTTTCCGGAAGAGTGTTCTTGAGATTTCTGTATGAAGGGCTCATAGCACCGAGCATCAGGTTTATCGCTTGCCCTAGTACTATTAGCATCAAAACTCATAGGGAAGCAGAGAGTGACGAACCTCCGTATACCGCTTGAAGACCGAACTAAATCATGTCAGTGAATATCTCCACAACAGCTCGGTGGTACTCACGAAGACGACATTCGACAAGAGCTGAAAGAACAGCGGCAGATACATGCCACGAAGGCCAAAAGAAACGCGAGCCATCATAGTCTATACAGATCAGTATAGGTACCGCCTTCTCAACCGAGCTTCGAACTTACGTAGCCAAGATTCTTCTCCGCACCTGGTCGACCACAGAGGAAAGCGATCGCACTGGATATCACAGTTCCAATGAGAATTGCACCACATGCTTCACCAGCGGTCAAACCGACGGCGATATAGGAGCTTCCGATGGCAAATGTCGATAGTCCAGCACCGCATGTGACCCAGTAGAGAATGTAGGCACCGATGCCATATGTTCTCTCTGAAGGGACAATGGGATACAAGTCGTGGTTCCCCCACTTGGTCGTCCCCTTGTCCTGGTAGATATCTTCTCTGGCAGGCAATTCAGCCCATTTGAGGAATTTCGACATTCTGAGCTGGAGACAAGAAGTTGACGATGATGGAAAAAAAAGCCGTCCTTGTTTTCCTCTAGAATGAAATTTTGCTGACTTCAGGATGCCAGTTCTGATTTTGAATGATATATTTGCGACACTTGCCTCATTATATGCATCTCACTATTGTGCTCCTTATCAGCTTATCAAAACAATGTGCATCGAGGTGGCCCAGTTGATAATCTAGATTGAGACTAGAGCTCTCTGAGAATGCCTAGAAAGCCACGCAAGGGTTACTGATTGTGGTACTGAGAGGAAATATCCCCTTCCACGAAACAGTGTTGACGAGGGCGGGCATACGAATCCATGCGTGTTGCACATGTTTGAGGAGGATGGCGGCAGCGACTGTCCCGACCGCGAGAATGTCGGTAGACTAAGCCGCTGCATGCATGCCAGTGCTTGGTAACGAAATCTGAATGGTATGCGTGGCTACCGAGAAAGTGGTCAGAATCGCGACCCAGTCCTCCAGTCCAAGGCTCGAGTGCAAATTGAGAAACAGATAAGAAGAGTGGGATGCTCTGGGCAGGTGATATGTGGAACCGTAAGTGGAGACATGCAACAATTTGCCGATGATTCCTATCTAGTGGTTTTTTCCTCTTGGGTTTTTGTGATTAATGTCTGTGCTTTAAGTCTGCCACGAGACTCTCGATTCAAGGTTGAGTTTGCTTTTCCGCTGTGGCGATCTAAGAGCAATTCGCTTCCTCCATCTCATGGTTCACCAACAATCTATAGCAGGATTATGGTCAACCCTTCCAAGGCCAAGCGCTGAAGCGGCGAAGCACCCGATGCCTATCTGACCAAATGTGTATATTGCATTCCATTTGAGATCATGCGTCTGTGTAAATACTTTGAAATATTTTTCAACGACAATTCAACCACCATACCAGGAGTTCCGAACGTGATTTTCCCATAGCATATCATTTTGACTGAACATCTGAGATTCGCTTCCCAGAGAATCTGGAACCGTCTTGCCACCACCAAGCTCATTCAAGTACATGTCGTCCCAGAAATTGTATGTCTCACCCGTCATATCGGACATCATTTGCTCCAAATCCTCAGGCATGCTCTCGAACGTGTTATCCACCTGTAGGCTCTGCAAGGACGTCTGAAAGTCGTCTTTCATCGAAATGACTGCTGTTCCTGGGGTATGTTTGCCTTCTGAGATGGCGTCTAACACTGACTTCTTCACACCCTCGAACAAGTCACGGTATTTCCGACTCGCCGGCCAGCGCTCGGTCATCACGTACAGAATGATACTGCAGTCTGTAAGGGCGCCGACGCTTTTGAATGCATGGCTATTCGAGGAGTCGTGCCACATGCAATAAACCAGTGTGAGTCCTTGAATGGTCAGCCTTGCGCATCTCATGATGATGTTTACCTACCTGCAAGGAATACTGTCTGCAGTGATACAGAGGAAAATACAAGTGGTATGTGGTAGTGGATTCTTTTGTAGACTTCGCAGACACCTCTGCAGGATTCGGCGCAGAGCTCTAGATACCTTTTGTTGATCTCTTTCTCGTACAGTCGCGGTTGAAGAAGTACCCGAACGGCTTTGTAGTATGATGCCATCTAATTAAGAAGTGATTAGTTCCAGTGTACGAGTCGAGCCAGAAATGGAATCTTCCATAGATGTCTTCTACATACATAAGAATCATAGCGGCGATACTCGTCTCCCTTGAAACTCTGTCTGTCGGTCGAGTCCCACTGCTTACTCTGTGACGGAATAGCATCTTTCCAAGCGTTCAGCCTTTGCAGGAAAGTGTCGGTTGACTTGTAAATTGCTGGCAACGATCTGGCACTGTCTACCCGGTATATTTTGTGCTGGATTTCAGACTCAAGAATCTTAAGTCGCAGAAGGTGAATGAAACATGACATTGTTGTTTGTGGTTGTGCGGGTCGTGTTCGATCTTGGCTGGCGGCTTTTCGGAGAACTTCCACGTCTTGAATGGCTTCATCAACATCAAATGGGAGCTGCAAGGTGTCAATAGTGTGGTGCGTGTTATTAATATAGTCTGCTTCCCTACCTCTGCATCAATATCATGATCTGAAATGGAAGGGGGCCTTCCCATCACAATTGAGAGCTCTCTATCCCATGAGTAGCATGACCAAAACAATCTCTTGTTCAGTTCGGACTGAAGCGATATCTCTAGAGTTCTGCGCTTCCTATGAAGACCGAGTTCGATGCTCATCTTCATGGCTAGTCCAAAGAAAGTCCTGTACAATGAGTGAGTGCGGGGGAGAAGGCATGGCGAGAGGGTGCTTGTACCATGCTCCAGGATCTCTTGGTATGCGCAAACAATACTGTCCCAGTAGGAGTAGATATGTGAGAGACCGCGTATCTCCCAGCTTGAGAATGAACTCTCGATTATCGAGAGCCATATCATAGCGTGCTTGGGAGTCAAATGAAGCACTGGAATCTCCAGTCTGAATGAGAACTGGATGTCAGCGCTCACTCCTGAATGAGATGTGACTTTGCCATACCTTTTCCAAAAAATGCGCACCCATTCCATAGATCAAACTCAGGATGCTCTCCTCGTACGGATCCTTAAGATTTGAACGTCTATTATGAAGATCGATTACATCGTACGAGTACATGATTGGAAAGTTGGAATACATGTGATTTAGATAAGCTGCAACCATCTAAACATTGGTCATGTCAGCTCGAGAGGTAGGATAGTCGCAATAAATGGTAAAATTTTTGACTAGCTAAGGCCGGGTCGACAAAGTGAAAAGTCTCTTACCTTGTCTGCCATTACATTGTCGATCTGGAAAAGATGAAACAGACTCCTCCCTGGTGGAGAGCTGATCTCACTTGGTATAGAACTAGTTCTTCTGTTATTCTCGATGCTGCTTCCCATTTGAGGCATCACAATCTGGATTTTGCCAGCCAAAGCACTTTCTAGAGCTCTCCCCAGAGTGATTGTCGAGGCACCTCCAACATAAGAGCCGGCGACGTCTAAGGAAAGATCACGAACGGCGTTGAGGAGAGGCTGCATACCCTCCTGATCGGGATTGTCCGAATCTTCCGCATGCCAGTGGCCATGTGAAACTGTGTAATCGCCACCTTTCGTGAGCTGCATCTCCAACTCAGCCACGCGCTCCTCTAATGCTTTGATATAGAGTTTGGATTGCCCAGGTTTGGGATAAATAGGCATCACATAATGACAATCCAGCTTCATCTTCAGACATCTTGCACATGATGGCTGCTCTCCATTGCACTATACACTGTTAAATTGATTCGAGAGACAAGGACTCAGCCGGAAAGATTTTAAATAGAGGAGACTTACCCTCTGTTTTCTGTGTTTACATCGCTGACATGCCAGGGAGACTCTTGATCTTCTGGCCTGCTTTGACGACTGCATCGCACTTAGATGATCTTCATCTACACTTGAGACATTCAGAGGGCTGATGGGTTCTTCTTCTTCCATAATGCAAAAGAAATTCGATGTAAAGGAGGGAATGGGAGGGGTGATGGGAGGAATAAGCGCGCGCACGTTGATTAACGTTAGGTGAAGGTGTAGAGGCAAGACTCCGGTAGCTGTATGTCGAGAGATCCATCAAATTCTCAGTGACAGGTTGTATTGAGAATAAACTGAGATGTATTTGCATACATCGAGAAGTGAATGATGAGGTTGAACACAAAACAGTGTAGAATGGGGGAAGAGAGTGGATATGGGCCGTATGGCAGATAAGCCCAACATTCACGGGATGCTTATCAACGCCTTGACTCGCGACCAAGTGCCTGGAATGAGAGATCTGACTAGCTAGCTTCGCAAGTCGTATTCAGCTGAGTTCTTGATGATGATGTAGATGACTATGAAGGCGATTCGTGTTCCCCATATACATTGCCATCGACATGGGCTCATCGAGACCTAAAAATCGACCTCAACAGTTTCCAGCACAAATCCACACAGCGCACCCAAGATTTCGCATGCTCTACACTCGATGGAAATTTCGATAGAAACTTTTGGCTGCTGGGCGAAATGTTGACTGGACCGCTTCTCTACCACTTCACTTGGAGAGGTTAAGTGTGGCTGCAGCCGTTCCGAGTGGATAATCAGCCATGGAGCCGCCTTAGGAGATGATGTCTAGGCTCCAGTTTTGCCATCGTCCCATCCGTATTGGTACGAGTATACTCGATGTCCACTTCCATATACAAGTTGAAGTGATACTTCGGCACTCTTGCAGTGCGACTTGGATTCTGGGTCCCGATAGCATTCATTTCGGCAGCAGCTCCCGCTGTTGGGTGGAGGGTGGGGGAGGGGCGGGGCCAGTAAATTCTTACCCTGAGGATCATCGGCGTCGACCCCTCCGAAGTGCCGCGCTACATGGCATGGCAAGAAACATCAATCAGTATGAAATTCGTACCGCGTTGATCCGATTTCGTCTCATTGGCATTGAATTCCGGCCACTGCTTGCTCGTTTCTGTTAGCAATTCAGTTCTTATCTTCTAAGTGGGATGATGTTCATATATACCTTGAGGAGTGCTTGCTGAATTTACCTTTTCTTTGGAAGTGTACCTATCTATTCACAAAAGAATCTCTCGTTACTCACTTCAAGAACAACATCACACGTGATCAATATGGCTCCCAAAAAACAGCTTCGATTGAATTTCTTTGACATGGCTTGTAAGAGCGCACATATGGGTCTCGGAATGTGGAAGTAAGTGTCAATGTGCGCTTGAAGAAAATGGCTAATAAGCAAAAAGAGTTCCAGGAGACAATCAGCAGGAGAAAGACACCTTGGATTACTACATTTGGCTCGCAAAGCTGGCAGAGAAAGGGAAGATCAGTGGGATCTTCTTCGCCGATGTTTATGGGGTGGACGACACATTCCCGGGTCAAATGGAACACCAATTCATATCTGCTAGTAATTGCGCTCAATTTGATCCACTGGTACTCGTTTCCGCTATGGCATCTGTCTCGAAGTCTGTGTGCTTTGGTATCACAGGTAGCACATCCTATATCAATGTTCGGGCTTCCTTCAATATGCGAGAAGACGTCAACAGATTACTGACGATTGACAGCCTTTCTGTCTCGCTCGAACATACTCTACCCTTGATCATGTCACCAAGGGACGTATCGCGTGGAATGTTGTTACGTCCTACTCTACCTCGGGAGCAAAGGCAAATGGATTGGACAACATTACAGCCCACGATAAGAGATACGAGAAAGCACAGGAGTTCATGGAACTATGTTACTCGTGAGTTGATCCTCTTACCCTTCTTCTAACAAGATACACAAACTAAGATTCATAGATTATGGGAAGGATCATGGGAGGATGACGCAGTAGTGTTCAGCAAAGAAACTGGTGTCGCCTATGACCCCTCGAAAGTGCACCAGATTACATACACAGGAAACCACCACCGAACGACAGCTGTCAACGCATCGCACCCTTCTCCCCAAAGAACCCCTGTGATCTTCCAAGCAGGGCAATCTCCAGCCGGCAAAGCCTTCTCCGCGTTGAACGCGGAAGCAATTTTCGTTGGTGGTGGAAAGCCATCTGACACTGCACCATATGTCAAGCAAATCCGGGAAGCTGCTGCAGCGAACGGGAGAGATCCCAATCACATCAAAGTCTTTCCGCAAATCTGTCCGATCATTGGAAAGACTGTGGAGGAGGCAGAGGCAAAGTACAAGATGTACAAGGATGCTGTAGACTGGAGGGGAGGAATGGCCAAACTATCACAGTATCTGAACGTTGATCTGAGCTCCTATCCACTCGACGAGCCTTTCGATGTCAGTTCAATCGGGAAGTCCGAAAACGCAATCCATGCTCTCATCAATACTGTGAAAAGATACGAGCACGAGGGTATCACACCAAGAATGCTAGGCGAGAAGATGGCTTTCTGCGGTTTTGGTCCCATGCCCGTTGGGACACCAGAAATGGTAGCGGACGTGATGGAAGACTGGGTCAACAATGCAGACATTGACGGATTTAACGTTGCTTGTAAGCACTCCCTTCCCACTGTTGATCGTGACTGACCCATGTCCCAGACGTCTCAAATCCCGAATCTTACGAATCTTTTGTTGAGCTCCTTGTTCCAGTCCTTCAAAAGCGCGGCCTGATGTGGGATGATTATCCAGTACCAGGAGGGACATACAGAGAGAATTTGCTCGATACTCCAGGTCATTCGACTGTCCCCGACGGACATCCAGCTGCCAAATTCAGGTACGCAGCATTGAAGGAGAAGTATGGTGACGATAAGGGAGCCATTGTCATTGATCGACGAACCCCTCAGACGCCAGCTGCTGCTTCTGAAAAGATCGTCCCGGTCATCCAGGAGAAAGAAATGCCAGAGAAGGCGGCTGAAATCAAAGTATCTGCATGAGCATTGATTTGGGGTTTTTTACGATCATCTTCAAGAAAAACAAATTGTATACAGGACCACAAGCTAGTAGGATCCCAATGTATAGCTGATCTTCTGAAATCATAACGTGCCAGAAAAAAGGACAGGAACCAATTCTGCATCGAATGTTTTGAGCAAGTCAAAATTGTGGCTCGGACTCGTCTCCAACTTATCTTTCATACCATTGGCGTCGTGGAACTGTTAGAAAAGAGTGAAGGGATTTGCGTGACTTTCATCCCGAATCGTTTGACACTGTAGACTGACAAGGCTTCTTGCAAAGTGATACGTCAAGAAGTGTTCGGAGCGATTGGCGAAGAGTTGCAGATGATCCAAGCAGTGCTCATGAACCAAGCGCCTAGATCGCGATTCTCGTCGATATGGGCAAAGTCGAATTTGAGACTGTCAGGACGTAGTGATCCTATATAAAGAGTTGTTTGATGATGAGTTGACGAACTTTCCCGGAATTGACCGATAATTTAAGTTGTCTCCTCACAGCAAACCTCAATGTGATTGGAAATAATGATGCGAGCTATAACTCCTTGCTAATTAATTACATGAATAGACTTTTTGTTTCCCCCAGATCTTTTCCATGATCTCAATTCCCAAAATGTATCACCAAAAACGAATTTAATGCAGCGCTAGCCTACCCTCAAGAGATGCCATTGTACATCAACCTGAGGCGAAAGTCGATCTCGCTCGGATTTTAGCACCATAGAACCACAGTAGAATAGGAGCTGGACCACCAATAATGAATGCGAAGAAGCCCAGCATACTGTTACCCCATCCGAATCCAAGCCTCTGATACATTGCTGGGGCACCTAATGGTAGCAGAAAGGCAGCCACACTGCGCAGAACAGCCGTCGCAGCGGACGCACTGGCCGAATATGTTGGATAACTATCCACGACATATGTTATGAGTGCGTTGAAACCTATCATGATTCCGGTGGCAAATATCGCAGCCCCAATGTTCGGAACGATCCAATGCATATGTTTTTCCGCAGACCAGCCATAAAGAAAGAAGCCAAGTGGCAGAAGAATTGCAACTGGAAGCATAATGGGAACTCGGAACTCGGGGAGGCCAACGCCGTTGTTGCGACTCTTGAGAATACGATAGACATAATCTTGAGTAAATGAGGAGACCTTAGGAGAATCAGTACGATGTGGAGGTTCTGTGGAAAACGGAAATTACCTGAATGCCGATGCAGTATCCAATACCCAACGAAATGTAGTTCAAACCACCAATACTTACCGATTGATGATAGTTCTCTCTCCATAACTTAGGAAATGTAGTAAGAACGACATACATAAGGCCGTATAAGTAGGCCTGTCCAAGTCCCATGGCGATGATGATTGGCTGAGTGCACATGAGCTTTAGAGGCCTTAACATCGCCATTCCCACCTCGCTAGTATGGCTCCTTCTAGGATTCTCGTACTTCGTGAACAGACTCTCATTACCCGTCTCCCTGATGAGTCTCTGTTTCTTCCACGACAACAAAACCAAAGGAAATGTTTCCCTAAGGTAGACTGCTCCGAGTATTAGAACTGGAACATCTGCAATGCTCGTGGCCCAGAAAGCCCATCTCCAGCTACTATACTCTGTGATAAATCCACCGCAGATCGGCCCAATGGCTGGCCCCAAGATGGGAAAGAAGGAATATATCGACACCGCCAATCCACGTTCTTCCGCCGAAAACAGATCTCCCAGTATCCCTGGACCGAGTGCCAAAGGAGCAGAACCCCCTAGACCGGCCAATAGTCGGAAGAGAATAAGTTGCTCCTTATTTCGAGTGAAGCCACAGGCGCAGTTGAAGATCAGGAAAAAGATATTCGATAAATGCAGGATGATCGACCGGCCATACAGTTCGGAGAGCGGTGCGAGGATGAGAGGGCCGAACGCGAATCCGAGGACAAAGATCGAGAGGCAGAGAGATTTTTCCGTATCGCTTTGGATGTTGAGGTCTTCTCCAATTTTTTCCAGGCTCGGTGCCAGAATCGAGGATGCAACTGGGGACATGAATGTATAGAGGGAAACTTGCGTTGTTAGCTTAGTTTGATCTGAGAGCGAAGGATATACCAATCATAATGGCAGCCCATTTCTTTGACCGCGGCCAGTTTTGAGGATTTTCTGGGTCTCGGTCACCTTCCCAATGGACCAAATTTACACTGTTGACGTCTATGTGTGAGGACGGACATGGTAGCTCTCTCGCCAATTCATCCAGCTCGAAAGTCCTTGTGGTATTTATCCCGGAAGCAGATCCTTTTTCTAGGTCAATCATAGCGTCTTTGCTTAGGTCCTGGCGCTTGACCTGTGCCGGACCCCGCAGCTCGTTACGAAATCCCAGATCTGGCTCAGATGAAGCAGCATATACACGTTCATTTTGTCCGTCTAATTCGAGGGCTCGGACCGAGCCAAAGCACTGATTTTTCCCAACGAGGTCTGCCATGGAATTGAACGACAGTGGAGAACGTAAAATGATGAGTAGTCCAGGTCGCCGAATGGAAGCGAAGAGTAAGAGTTTGAAAACGCGATCTCAGAGCTTGATATTCAAACTCAACCGTTCTCACAGCTCAGACATGTATGCTTTGACATTGAAGAGTAAAGGCAACAACAAGATCAACAGCTACATCGGGTCGGGCTCCCGCTTTCGAATTGAAGAACAGGTAGAGCTAGACTTCCCGTTTTGCGGAGAATCGGCTCGGATACTACAGCTTGTGAGCGCGAGTACTTCGTCCGTGATGCTTCCCGACGCTTGGAATAAGTGGTCACACAAAATCTCATGCTTATATGGAATTTAACATCAACTCCCGGAGACTGGTTCATGGTGAAGATACATCTCCAATATTCTTGTGCGCTGCTGCTTTCCTCTGTATGATTGCACCATATCCCATAGTACGGTAGGCCACGGACTGTCGCTTACAGTATTGTCGAACCCTGATAACGCCCACTCCCTGGAATCGGCTCTCTCAACCCGTCCCGCGGAAAGGATCAGCCGCCTTCTTCAGGAAGGTTCGCTTGTGCTTGTGCAGAAGCTCAAACAGATATGAAGTCATTAAGAACATGATTAAGGAGAATCTTATTTGCTTCATCTGTTCTGAATTTTCCCACGGAGCTATCTCCTTCCTTTTCTAAACAATCGCGCTCCCACTCTCGGCTGCTTTCAAAATGGTGAACTCTACACAGAAGATGCAATTGAACTTCTTCGATGCTGCTTGTACAGGATCTCATACAGCAATTGGTCAATGGAAGCGAGTTGACTCATATTCTTGGATTCTATCTGCAGTAATTAATAAGTTTTTCTAGGAGCCCGAATGATAATTCTCGGAACAAAGATCGGTTAGAATATTGGCTCTGGCTTGCAAAGCTTGCCGAAAAAGGCAAAATCACTTCAATCTTCCTTGCAGACAGTTATGGGTGAGTTAGGCTGGATGTAGAATTCGTGATCAATGAGTCTTGCTAATAACAAGCAAGTGGTCACAACATCTATGGCGGGTCTTTCGATGCCCAATATAAGGGTGGATCGCATGTTGGAAAGCTGGACCCCTTGATGGCTGTATCTGCTATGGCCGCAGTTACCAAATCTGTGTCATTTGGCATAACTGCAAGCACTTCATACATCCGTAAGTGTATCAATGCAGCATAGGACTGGCACTGACGTCAGAAGCTCCCTACATCTTGGCACGTACGTATTCTTCTCTGGACCATCTTTCCAATGGAAGAGTTGGATGGAACATTGTCACCAGTCACAGTAACTCGGCAGCTCAAGCGATGGGAAATGAAGAAGTGATGCCCCACGACGAGCGATACACGGCAGCTGAGGAGTATATGGACATTGTCTACCAGCTATGGGAGAAGTCTTGGGAAGACGGCGCTCAAGTATGGCAAGAAGAGCCAGAAATGGCATATGACCCCTCCAAGATCCACACGATCAATTACGAAGGTAAATACTTCAAAATGAAAGCTGCACACGCAACACACCCCTCGCCACAACGCACGCCAATACTGTTTCAGGCAGGGTCCTCCAAAGCCGGTATTGAGTTTGGCGGAAAGCATGCAGAAGCTATCTTTTGTGCAAATCCCACCATTGAGTCAACGAAGAAGTACGTAGATTCTGTTCGTGCCAAGGCAGTTGAAGAGGGCAGAGATCCATCTACTATCAAGTTTTTCCTTGGAATCATGCCCATTCTTGGACGGACACTTGAAGAAGCTCAAGAAAAGCTGGCAGCCGCCAGGAAGAATCTGAGTGTCGGTGGAGGTTTAGCTCGCTTCTGTGGCTTCACAAATTGTGATCTCAGTGCATATGCAATCGATGAGGAATTCGATTTTGAAGGAAAGCATCACGAAAACACGATACAAGGTGTTATCGACAACATCAAAGTGATTGCAAGTGAAAAGGTTTTCACCCCTAGGGTGGTGGCGGAGATGTTTGGGCTCGGAGGATCAAGTCCAAGACCCGTCGGGGTAAGTACTTCCCAAAGATTCATAGTGTTCAAAAGAGAAGCTAACCCAAGCATCTGACAGACACCCGAAATGGTAGCAGACTTTTTCGAAAAATGGTGGAAGGAAACTGGCATCGATGGCTTCAACGTTAATTGTACGCATCCAATCGATATGTCGTGTGCTGTCTTTCGAACCGCTATTAATGAGTTTACAGATATTTCTAATCCAGGTAGTTTTGAGGATGTGGTGGAACTTCTCATACCCGAACTCCAAAAACGAGGTTTATACTGGGATGACTACGCAGTTCCAGGTGGCACGGCCAGAGAGAACCTTCAGGGCACGCCTGGCAAACCCTTTCTACCAAAGCATCATCCTGCAGCAAAGTTCAGGTGGAGCGCACAAGAGGACAAAGCTGGTGGAGAGAAACCCAAACAACCCAGTGTAATGGTAGATGCCGGTGAAAAGGCTGCAGAGCCAGTTAGAAATTGAGGGTCCTCCTGCTGTAGTTGTAGCATGAATAAAGAAGACTCGTGCTTTCCTGATTTGCATCTACCAGAAACTTCACTCAAGCCTTGCATTCTATCAAAAAATAGTGATCATGTAGAGGACCCGTGTTGAAGCTCCTGCACGGCTTATGAGGGACCAGCTTCCCAATATCCATGGTAATTTTCTGTTGCGCGGATTTCACGGCTCTCTCAGGGGCGCTACCATTAATTACGATGATAGGACAAAGGGTCGCAGATATGAACGTGAAGAAGTGGAAATACCATTCCCCATCTGACTAAAAGTTGGTCCTCAAACCACATGCTAAAATTTCACTACTGGACTCAAGATACAGTCGTCCAATAACTCATTTGTCCTAGCTTTCTTTGCCCAAAGATAGGAGCGATGCATATGTCCTGATTCATAACTCAGATCTATACTGAGATTAAAGAATCCAGACCTCGTTCTGCTCATGGCAATCTAACCCGATGTCGTGCCAATCGCTTGTGGTCCTATGCTTACTTTTGCCTCTCTGCTTCGGATGTAGGACATTATGAGGTTTTAGACCATTCAGCGCTGGATAATCACAGCTAACTCGCCCTAGATCTCGTTAGGTGTCCATAAGATGTGTCGGGAGTCCAAAGCCCTCCCGAAAAGTGGGATCCACACCGCGGGAATTCCTGCCGACACCGACGCTCCACCCTCTGGCTGACAACCTCGATTTCAGACTTTGCAGCTCCTTCCCGATCTAACCAGGAACTGTATTTTCGATAGATCTTCTACGGATCGGAAAGTTTCGATCTAGGGCGGGACTGGAAAAGTATTCGGAACAAAATGGCATATGCCTTGATCACTAGGACGATTCAAACCACACAAGGCTTTCCGATGTATATGGGAAGATTCTTCGATGTTTGATAAGTATCGACCATTTGGCATAGGAAATTTCATGACAATCGGTTTCTTTCACAATCAGATAATTCACTTTCTTTACATCGACTAACAAGGTATCTTTTCGTTCACCATGCCCTCCCAATTTGGCCAAATCTTTGGCTGCTTGAACATTTTCCGGAGAAAGCCTCTTGTTATAGACTCCGAGCCGATAGAGTCTGAATACGACGGAAAAAGGCCTCAATACTCGACCGTTTCAGTCAGCTCCGAAGAGAAAGATGTCTTACGCTCAACGAAACCCCTCTCTGCTAAACCCCGATCATGTTCAAAAGTCAACCAGGCCCTAGTAGTTGTCGAGGGCAAAAAATACCAAATCCTCGAATCATTTCCTTATCCCTCGCTACAGACACAAAAAGAAGTTGTCATCCGGACAAGAGCTGTAGGACTGAATCCTATTGATTGGAAGTCAGTAGATTACGGATTTTGCTTGCCTGAATTTCCATGGGTCACAGGGAGAGAGATGGCGGGTATTGTGGAGGAAGTGGGATCTGAAGTTACAGATGTCAAAGTCGGACAGAAAGTTTGGACTAGTATGTTGAATCTATCGCGATGTGAAAATCTTCAAGGCTAATGTTTACGAAAGGCACCTACTACAGAGACCGCAGAGCAGGCTGTTTCCAAAAATATGTCACCGTTCCCGAACACACTGTGGTACCTGTACCCGACAACCTCAGTTTCGAAAGCGCATCCTGCCTCGGAGTTGCTGGCTTGACTGCTGCAATGGCGTTATGGAAATGGCTCCAGGTTCCTGGATCACCAACTGCAGAAACACATACAATACCCGACGAAGGATATCTTTTGATATGGGGTGGGTCGACAATCACAGGACAGTTCGCTATTCAGATCGCCGTTGCTGGTGGTTTAAGAGTGATTGCTGTCACGTCTGGGAAGACGAAACCTTTAGCAGAGAGCTTGGGTGCACAAGTTGTAACAAGAGACGGAAAGAGTGGCGAAGAGATTGTGGCTGAGATCCGGTCAATAGCTGGCGACACGATCACGAGAGGTATTGACCTAGTCGGGACGAAGACCGCGGAACATTGTCTGAGAGCTTTCTCAACGACTTACAAAGCGTTATTTGCTCCTCTTGCAATGATGTCAAGTAAGGCTATTGTTCCCTCAAATATTTCGGTCGAGACTGTGGAGATGAAGCAATTTGTTTTAGATCCAGGATCAAAGGTCTACTCTCATGCTTTGAATGTTCTTGTTGGAAATGGGACTTTTGTCCTTCCCGATCTTTTGGTCTTAGATGGCGGACTTGGTGCGGTCGAAAAGGGACTGGAAAGAGTAAAAAGAGGTGACATGGAAGGAAAAAGAGTTATTGTTAGCTTTACTTAGCCTCCTAGATTGTCTCCAGATAATTGGATTTGACTTCACGTACTCGTATTTTTCTCCCCTAACACTTTTGAGGTTTTCAGTAGGTAGATCTGGTACTCTGATACTTGGCTTTTTCCAAGAGAACAACAATTTGTATTGCGAAGCTTCATATTCTGGTCTTCCAGGATAGACTTTGGATATTTCAGAGCTTCTTGGAACAGTACGAATGAGGATGCTGGAACATGATTATGCTACTCCATATATACGTTCCTTCTAAGTCCGTCTCAAAATTATCTAGAGGGGGAACAAGGGATCATCGAGAAATGCTCCCAGACGCCATACGAAGATAATATGAAATGACTGAAAGTATTGCCATGGTTATTCAACCTTCAGACTACTGGAAACGAGAGGAGATTCAGTTCAACGGCTAGGAGAAATCGGCAGCTCTTCAAACTGCACGAGATGACACTCGGAGTAAACATCTGATCAGCAAAACAAGCTCGATTGCCGCAACTTTACCAAGTAGACCGATCCAAATCTCTGAGGATAACAGGAGGGGATTATCGCCGCTATCGTTGGGCTATTGCAAGGCAAGCTCTTCTGTTTTGCTTGATCTCAGGGTGCAAGCGGCTCCTACTCCTTGCTTCGGAAATGTGCTCCCGTGTCGGGGCTCGAGTCCGCCACTGCAGCCTTCCTGATCCATTATTTGTTTTTGGAGCCACTTGACTTCCTATCGGATACCTTGGCTCCCGAATATGTCCATCAATTCATATTGCGGCAGATATTTTATAACCCATAGTTTCGGTAACGACAGACAAAATTAGTCAACCCCTTCAAGTATTTTCAATTCTTACGCCTGTTTCTCACTCCATCAAATCTGCAGAGCTGCCAACATGGGTGAAGCAGCGCCACCGAAGAGGCAGATGCACCTCAATTTCTTTGAGACAGCATGCACAGGATCTCATATGGCTGCTGGGATGTGGAAGTGAGCTTTCCAAGACCTTGAGATTCTAGTCACTTTTAACATATCCTAGGGATCCTGCAGACAACTCACGATTCAAGGATCGTCTGGAGTATTATATCTGGCTTGCAAAGTTGGCTGACAAGGGCAAAATTACTTCAATATTCTTCGCCGATAGCTACGGTGTGCATCAAACATACAACCAGAGCGCAGATGCCATATTCAGATCCGGATCACAAGTGGCCAATTTGGATCCTGTTGTTTTGGTCTCGGCTATGGCTGCTGTGACTAACTCTGTCAGTTTCGGTATCACAGGCAGTACCAGCTACATCAGTGAGTCAAACTTGGCACTATGAATTGGACCGATGGCTGACTTCTGATAGCTCCTTTCCTTCTTGCCAGGACTTGGGCTTCGCTAGATCACATTACTAGAGGCCGAATCGCCTGGAATGTTGTGACTAGTTACAGTACTTCCGCTGCCAAGTCGATGGGCAAGGAGGATGTCATGCCATCCGAAGAAAGATACAAGGCGGATCACGAATACATGGATCTCGTTTACCAGTAAGTATGCAGGCAAATAAAACTCGGACGGTCATCACATCTGTATTTACTGACACATTGTACCGTAGGATGTGGGAGAAGGGTTGGGAAGACGATGTCCAGGAATGGAGTGTCGAGCCCGAGCAAGCATACAACCCACAGAAAATTCATCGCATCGAGTTTGATGGGAAGTATCACAAGATGTCTGGATTCTTCCAAACCCATCCTTCCCCTCAGCGAACCCCTGTCATTTTCCAAGCCGGTGCTTCGAAGTCGGGAATCCATTTCGCCGGAACCCACGCCGAAGCAATTTACACCGACTACGCGACATTCGGTGCCTTGAAGGCATACACAAAATCTGTGCGTGAATCCGCAATCGCAGCAGGTAGAGACCCCTCAAAAATCAAGATATTCGCTGCCGTCATGCCGATCATTGGGAGGACAGTCGAGGAGGCCCAGGCAAAATATGACCGTGCTTCAGCAGCTATGAGTATCCAGGGTGGTATGGCTAAGTTTAGTAGCTATACTGGAACAGATCTTGGCCAATACGAGTACGAGGAGGAATTCAAATTCGATGGCAAGCCAGGTGATAACATCATTACTGGTGTCATCAATGGTTTCAAGACGGCATCAGAAGAGTCGACTGTTCCATGGACGCCTAAGTATCTTGGTCACCTCGCTGCATTCGGTGGAACAACTCCAAAGCCTACTGGCACTCCAGAAATGGTCGCAGACTTCTTCGAGGCATGCTTCAACGAGTGCGATATCGACGGATTCAACATCGCCTGTAAGTTCGAAAGCCGGGAAAGTAGAAAACAACAAACTAATCACTGTGTAGATGTTTCTAATCCTGGTAGTTACGAAGATGTTGTTGAGCTTCTGGTTCCGGAATTGCAGAAAAGGGGCCTCATGTGGCAAGATTATCACGTCCCTGGTGGTTGTTTTAGGGAGAATCTTCACCATGTTCCGGGCGAGCCCCATGTGTCGAAAGATCATCCGGCCTACCAATTCAAATGGAACAAGGAGACGGCCAAGGGGTGATTAGTTGACTAGACAAATTCATTCATAAGCCTTTTGAGTCGAAAATCGTAAACATAGACACTGTGAGGAGTTCGCGTTCAGTCTAATATACCCCGGCGGGATCTTCGCTGAATCACAGGCCAAATGAGTGTACTTGTAATCACATGGCTTGTGTTTGCTCCTTCAACAGACGTGAATATATCCTTGAAATTCCATCATTACACAATCACAAATCATTCCTGGCATCTGTGGTGTTCCTCAGTCTTATGTCAACTCTTCGGGTTCTACCACCACAGTTCGGACGCCACTCTTCCTGGCTGACAACTTGTGGTAGTCATGAGCCCTTTCTCTGCTCACTGTTACCTGAAGGCCTGGCCTCACGTACTGAATCAAGCTCGCTGACCAATCAACGTATCAGTACTGACTGACAGGTAAACAACAAGCTTTTACTGGCTTCTGAAAAGAGGTCTCGAACATCAGGCTTACATGAGATTCGAAAATCTGAAAGCCATCACTGCTTAACCCTGACCTCCCCATTGGAAAGTCCTCAAGATAAGAACCATTCACAGTCCCAACTCGAAAGAGTGGAGTCGTTGTCTGGGCGAGAGACCCCTCCCCTGATCAACTCGCTTAATCTACAGTACGCGGGCGAAAGCTTCCGATGATAGGCAGAGTTGTTCCCGACATTTTTGGAGACAATGAGTATCAGCGTGCATGAAACGAGCCTCAAATTCAGCAAGGATACTGATCAAGTCGCATAATCGTAGCAAGACAGATCACAATCTGGATGGCCCAAATACGGCGGGGGCATACCGGCGGACGGGAGGGTCTACCGTCAAGTCGCAACATCGTTGTTATCGCCAAACGCATGGGATGAGTATAGCATTGTGGCTAGGACAATTCGAGCATTGTTAATTGGAGATCAAGATAAGTGATATGGATCCAGATACCAAATGTTATCTTTCCTCCATAGTCGAATGCAGGTATAATAGACGATCACCTTGATGCTTTGAAGTGTTTCCAAATCCAGGAGTGTAAGAAACCAACTGTCACTATTCCATTATATCAGTCATCATGGGTGTGCTTCACAAGACAAAGGTCCTTCTGTGGGGAGAGTCTGCAGAGACAGCAGCTGAGCGCAAGGTGTGGACTTTCACGCCCAATCAGAAACACAAAACTGACCTTCTCATAGCTTGTTAGAAAAATTGATTTCTTCATCTTGGTAAGATTTCTTGATGACACTCTGAGTTCAAGTCTGACTTGGGCAGACTTTCTGCTGTGTTAGCTACTTCTTCAACTATCTCGGTAAGCTGGGGCAGATCCTTGGTCTATGAGCCAGGGATACTTGAGTACTGACACAGAAGCAGACCGAGCCTCAATCAACAACGCTTATGTTTCTGGCATGAAGGAAGATGCCGGTCTTGGTGGAACAGACATCAATATGCTGAGCACTGTGCTCACAAGTAAGTGTCTCTGAAAGTCTCCTTCGTGATCGACGTTCTTCCGAGGCAGATTTTTGTTGTCAGACCAGGATAAGAGGATCAACTAAAAGGCGAACAGTTGGGTACATTCTTGGCCAGGTCCCTCACGCTCTTGCAATCCACGTCGTTGCACCAAGAATATGGTTCCCTAGCATGATCGTGGTCTGGGCAGGACTTACAATGGCCATGGCTGGCTGCTCCAACTTTTCCCAGCTCGCCGCTGTCCGATTCTTCCAAGGTGTCATCGAAGCTTCCACATATGCCGGCACACAATATATGATCGGAGCCTGGTACAAGCCTAGCGAGATCGGAAAGCGAGTCGGTCTCTTCAGCGCCTGCGGTCAAGCAGGAACCATGTTCGCAGGTATCATGATGACTGCGATCTATAACAGCATGGATGGTCTTGCGGGCTATCCGGGGTGGAAATGGGTGTTCATAATCGATGGCATCATCACCTTGCCTATCGCTGTCTTTGGTTTCCTATACTTCCCTGATCTCCCGGAGACAACCACTGCTTCATACCTCACTGTTGAGGAGAAAGCTCTCGCGATCAGCAGACTTCCCCCGAAGACTGAGAAGGGTCGGAAGTTGGGCTGGGATATCATCAAGCGTACACTTTTGACTGTGAACTTCTGGCTTTTGGTTATTCTTTGGGGGTTTGGTGGGCTCCTGGAAGCTTATTCTTCGTTCACATGTATGTTGCTTTGGATGAAGACAGACGGGTATTCTCTGCAACAAAACAACCAGTATCCTCTTGGTATTCAAGCTGTCGCAATTGTGGCCACGATTGTCTGCGCAATCACTCTGGATGTGTCTGGAAAGCGATATCCTTGGGGTCTGTTGGTCTGCACCGTTCAGATCGTTACTGCGGCTATCTTGCTTTGTTGGAACCAGATCGGAGCTGGGACGAAGTTCGCTGCTTTCTGTAAGGTTCCCCAATCCCTCTGATAATTTGTCTGGGAGTACTAACTTTAAATCAGATTTGGCCGGAACTTCTTTCGCCATCCAGCCTATTGTGTTCACATGGGCAAATATCTTGCTTAGCCGAACTGGCGACGAGGCCGCCAGATCTGTCACTTTGTATTCCATGAATGGGTCTTCAGCTACCTTCTTCGCTTTCTGGGGTGTACTTCTCTACCCCGCTACTGATGCAAGCACTGTAAGTTATTTCGACGACACTCATTGATGAAACAAATCTGACATCCCCCAAGGGTTTCCGCAAGGGCGGCATTGCGCTCATCTGTGTTGCTGGATTCTTGATGATGTGGATGACGCTTGTCCTGATGCAAGACAAGCGAACCCTGAAAATGGTCGCTGGTGAGAACGACAGCTCATTGGAGGGAGTTGAGGTGGATATAGGCCACCAGGAGAAAGGAAATGTCGGCGTGGACAGTAAGGAGAAGGGTTCTATGTGATAGATTTGGAGAGGCGTAGCCGGATGAAAGTGGATGGTAGAAGAAGTCAGAAGCGGGGTAGGCGAAGCCGTTGGAATTTGAGATTGCGAGAGAGTCCATTGAAAGTCCTTTCGAATGTTCCGATCTGAACATAGAAAATCTTAAAACTAGACTCAATATGGGACTTTCAGTTTCGAAAGTGACTTTAAATATCCCCTGGCAAATGTCGTGGTGCACTCAGTGTGGTCTATGTAACACTGTCCTACGTCCCGCGTTATTTTTGTCACCGGAGAGTGATCCATAATTCCATTTGATCTTGATGTTAACAAATAAAATTTAGATGTATATTGACAACCAGTATAGTCATTCAAATCGCTTCAGATCAGATCAGAAAGGCGACCTTGTGCATTCACAGGCTCCATCGTTGCTTGTTCATGAGACGCGCCGACTGCGTGCCTGAACGCACGCGACGCGGGGTCCTCGGCAAAATATGTACTGTAAACAAACCTTCAGATAAGATAAGAGCAACGCTCACAAATGAGGTATTCACATTCGGACTGTGGAACACATCAGTGCAGTACTATAAGTTGTGATGCATACAGTAGGTTCGAATATGCAGCCCACTGATCGGCCCTTGTCGCCCACCATGCTGTTCTTTGTCGCTTGCTCTTCAAGGGCAAAGAAGCTCGCTGAAGGCCCCTGTGCAGCCTGTCCTACACCCCACCTTCACAGTGCCCGGCAGCCCGACATCTTCGGGCTTGCCCTGCCGACCCCGGCTTCGTTATTCCTACAACATCAAATACCTGCGGCCTCAACATCGTGGTCCACTCTTCGCGCGGCACCAGGTATTGCTCGATACATCCAGTCCCCCAGGCTATGCGGGACTTGGATCCCGAGCGTCATTGAAGTATGGATCGCTGTCTGACAGCGCGGGTCAATTGCAAGCCCTGGCCGCGAGGATGCGGAAGTGAATTGATTTGACGTGGAGAAATACACACGTGGTATACGAAGCTGGAAAACCGAAAGTCCTCCTTTTCTTTTTCTTTACTCTGCAATCCCCTTTTCCCTCAGCGAACAGCTCTACATTATTGAACAGACTTCACTGCATCTCTTCTTGTTTCCATCCTTCAAGGATTGTACCCAATCAGCACGTGACAAAATGGCGCCCAAGAAGATGATACATTTGAATTTCTTTGAGATGGCTTGTACCGGAAGCCATATGGGCATTGGAATGTGGAAGTATGCGAATCCTGTTCTGAACGAACTGAAGTTTGTCGATTGATTGCTTCCAGGGATCCAAAGGACAATTCGCGACAGAAGAATGGCCTTGACTACTGGATATGGCTTGCCAAACTCGCGGAAAAGGGAAAGATCAGCTGTATCTTCTTTGCAGATAATTATGCTCGCGAGTCTATAGAGAGTGGACCGAGAAACACCTAGACTGACGACTTAACAGCTGCTGGGGACTTCGAGGGACACGAAGCATCATTCTTCCGAGGAGGAAGTAACTCTGGCCAGCAAGATCCCACAATCTGGATCTCTGCAATGGCAGCAGTCTCGAACTCTGTAGCTTTTGGAATCACTGGCTCTTCTTCGTATTTGACAGTGAGTTCTCATACATCGTCAGCAACACTGAGTTAACACAAATAGCCTTTCATCCTAGCAAGAACGTGGTCGACCCTTGATCACGCAACTCGCGGGAGAATTGCTTGGAATATAGTCACATCGTACACGACATCCGCGGCCGAAGCATGTGGAAAGACATCTATCACTCCACATGACCAACGCTACGAAGAGGTTGCAGAATTCATGGACCTGGTCTACTCGCTATGGCAAGGCTCATGGGAAGATGAGGCGGAAATGTGGAGTCCAACCGAAGGGGCGTACAATCCGGACAAGATACACAAGATCAAGTTCGAAGGAAAGTATCACAAGACGCATGCATATGGAGCCTCACAACCATCCCCACAGAGAACGCCAGTCCTGTTTCAAGCTGGCCAGAGTCCCAGTGGAAAGGCTTTCGCAGGGAAGCACGCTGAAGCTGTATTTTGCGGCGGAGCAGTCCCCTCAGATACAGCGCCATATGTGAAGGGTATACGAGAGATCGCTGCCTCCAACGGCAGAGATCCACAAGATGTCAAGGTCTTCCCTCAAATCACACCGATCCTAGGCAAAACGCTCGAAGAGGCACAAGCGAAGTTCAAGTACTACAAATCGCTCGCGGATTACAAAGGCGGCATGGCGAAGCTGAGCAGCTTTATCAATGTGGATTTATTCGCCTTCCCGCTTGACGAATCATTCAAGTTCTCAGGCGCGAAATCAGATAATGCTATACACGCTATCATCAACACTTTAGCTCGATACGATAACGATCCTATTCCCATGACGCCCAGGAGACTGGGAGAAACGATGGCGTTCTGCGGGTTTGCTGCCATGCCGGTGGGAACGCCGGAGATGGTCGCTGATGTTATGGAGGATTGGATTGAGAATGCTGATATTGATGGGTTTAACGTCACTTATGTGTCGAATCCTGAATCGTTCGAAGATGTGGTCGAGCTGCTGGTGCCGGTGCTTCAGGAGAGGGGGTTGATGTGGAAGGATTATGAGGTGCCTGGAGGTACTTTCAGGGAGAATCTGTATCGTTTGCCCGGGCAGAAGAGGCCGATGGGTACGCATCCGGCGTCGAGATTCAATACGGAGGAGTTGTTGAAGACGAATGGGGATGGGAAGGGGGGCATTTTGATTGATCGTGTGAATGTTGCCAAATCGGATCCTGAGAAGACGGTCGCTATGAATGGCGACGACGTGCCGGCAGTGAATGGTCTCAAGATCAGCGAGGATTCGGAGAAGTTTCAGGAAGTTCAGACGAGTGCAACGGAGGTCAAATGTCAGTCGTAATGCAATAGATCAAAGCCCTTCATCACATCTCTTCCTCGTTTTTCTTGCGTGGTTGAACGTTTGATCCTATTCTTGTTCGTGCCTTTCCCTCCAATAGGGTAAATCTCCGAAGATACAGACAATAGAAAGCATGATCTATTCACTCACGGTAATCTGCGAGTGCCCAAGCACAGTTTGGCGCCCCCGAGAGTCTGGACTTTGACGCGATCCAAAGTCCTCAACTAACCGAACGAGCCGAACGAAAAAGGGGCGACTTGAAAAAGTACCGTGTGGAAGTCTCGGACTCGCTTGTCGCAAAACAAAGCTTTGAATACGATACAGCGACGTGCAGTAAACCTTCCGGACATATCCCACCTCACCCCAGAGCCCCCTGCCATCCGTTCATCCAACCAATGACTTGGGACCCAAGCCTTTGCTGATTCCACAAATCCTATCTGGCATGCAGCCTCACAGTAATCATCTCACCTGCCTCGGGACCCTTCAGCATCGTCGTCCAATCAGAACTCGCTGCTGGAAGTCGGAAATCCATAGGTAGTGAAAGATGCCGTATGGACGCACGTATTCGACCCGGATCCCGATCATTAAGCATAATTTGGGCACGGAAGGAATCTCGTGGTCTTGTCACCAGGTTCTTGTTACTGGTTCCTTCGGCTGTGACGCGTACCTTGCTGACTGTATTCTGTAGATAGAGAGGCGGATTCTACAGTACTGTATGCCTTCTTCAACTTTGATGAGCTGGATTAACTGTATGACCTCAAAACATCATACTATGGCCTTGTCCTTTTCTGCAGCACAGAAAAGGGCAAGATAGTTATTTCAGTTGAGCTGTCAATCATCATACAATCCGAGATGCACAACTTGAAAATAACATCTTGACATCAAATTCCCATGCCATGCCACCAACCGTTTATCCATCAAATCACAATGCCAAAGCCGGAGCCGGGACGTCACAATTGCCGATCGAAAGGGTCTGATTTGACAGGCGAGTCAAAACAAGCCGAGCCTTACTGTAGCGAGTCTGGTGCATCGCTGCGGACATTGACAGCGCCGACTAGGTGAACTACTGCACTCAGCCCCTTGAAAATGTGGGCATATCCCTTCTGAAGAGCCCTACGCTGCGCTCACCTCACTCAGATGTGGCCTCGATCTTTACGTGTTGCTTGACTGCTTGACTGCCAACTTTTACTTCACGACCTTCCTTCACTCTCTTTCAGCTGCATAACTTTGGACAATCAATTCAGATCAAGCGACGCGATTCCATTATTAATTCATCGTCTCTTTAAGGATCCTCCGCTAAAGAGGAAAAGAGACTTTGCTGGAGAAATTGCGGCTTGGCATCACGACCCCTGCAACCCTGACATTTGCTCGCTCTCCTGACCGAAGACCGACGGACGGGAACGACTCGACACCTCGAACGACCTCCTCTCCTTTGGCGAAAACATCATATATTTCGATGCAGACCTGACAACACTCCATCCTCGTTTCGTTTTGTTCGACCTTTCTTCTCTGCCTCTGGGCATCCACCCCCTTCAACTCCTTACGTCACCCCACCACACTTTAATTCGCCCTCTCCCCAAATCCAACCTCACCTCACGAACCTCTTGACGAACCTCCCACGACCTCCTCTCAAACAACCACAATCATGCGCCGCGGAACCATCGTCTTCCTGGTGATCAACCTGATCATCATCGGCTTTCTGCTGAATGCCTTCAGCACGCTGATCTCCCTGCTTTTCCAAAGCGGCGCCGCAGATGCCATCCACCGCGCTGAGATCCCCGCGCCGGGCTCAGATATGATCGAGAACAGGACGCAGTTGATACCGAAGATCATACATCAAACGTATATCAATGAGTCGATTCCGGAGAGATGGCAGGCGGGTCAGCAGAGCTGTATTGATCTGCATGGGGATTATGAATATATCGTGAGTTGGCTTGTCTTACACCTGAATTGGTTGCAGCGGGAATGGAACCAAATCGCGGATCTGGATCTGATTTTACATGTTTCTACCAATCTTGATGTATTGGAGAAGCGACATTGGCTAATGGAAACAACAGCTCTGGACCGACGCAAAATCCCGCGACTTCATAGCAACCGAATACCCCTGGGCCCTCGCCAACTTCGACAGCTACAACTTCCCCATCCAGCGCGCCGACGCCATTCGTTACTTCATCCTCGCCCACTACGGCGGCATCTACATCGACCTCGACGACGGCTGCAACCGTCGCCTCGACCCCCTCCTCAGCTACCCAGCCTGGGCACGTCGCACCCTGCCCACAGGAATCAGCAACGACGCTATGGGGTCCGTTCCTCAACATCCGTTCTTCCTCCACGTTATCGAAAGTCTGGCGAGCTATAATCGCAACTGGTTCATGCCATATATCACGGTTATGTACAGCACGGGCCCGCTCTTCCTCTCCGTTCTTTGGGTAGAATATATGCGCGAGGATCGCCCCGCATCAGAACACGTCCGGATCCTCATGCCCGAAGAATACAAGGGTTTCTCATGGTCATTCTTCAATATCTCGAAGGGAAACAGCTGGCATGGAAAAGACGCACAGACGATTTTCTGGATGGGCAAACATTGGCTGCTGTTGACTGTTGCGGGCTTTGCGATTGCGGGTGTGGTGGGCGTCCTGCTTTGGTGGGTCTGGAATGTCTGGATTGTGAGGGGCAAGAGGACGAGTGGTGGGAGGAGTAGGTTGCCGTTTTGGAGGAGGATTTCGGGGAAGGAGAGGTATGAGTTGCTTGATCGGATGGCTTGACTATCCGACCATGAACGGGGCGATTGATAAAGCTTTGCCTTTCAGTTTTAATCGCGTGTTTGGATAAAGGAGATTGGAAGGAATGCAGGAGAGACGGTCCTCGCTAGTGCAGCATATAGGACTGTTTCTCTGGGTACGCAGTACATGTTTATAAACAGACGCGGACTTTTCCTCTCTTTCAACACTGCTCAGATAAGGAGCAATTAATGATTGCGAGATACGGTCTTGATATTTTGGATGCAGATATACTTTATTAATAGTTCGAGAATTCGAATGCTTTCTTCTCCCCGACATCACTTGCGAGTGTTGTATTCTCATAGGTGACACAAATGACGCGTTTTTCGTTTTTGCTGCTGATAGAGAATGGAGCAGTGCAGAGTGGTAGATATACTCGTATGTCTCAGCCGTATGTGAATTGAAAGGCCTAGGTGTCTCTAATTTTATCAACACCAGGTGTCTTTCCAGTGTTTATGTTCATTCTTTTTCCTGCCAGCGAGCCAAGCCCGTGAAAACGGCTTCATCCACACCATTTCCACACACTCGTGAGTATATTCTTCAACTGTTATAGACTAACTTGCTCTTTGTGCAATTTAGCAAGTATAGCTGTAAACTCCCCTTCCCCTCTCGGTCACGACCGAATCAAACATCTTCAACCATATCACCTTCATCGACCAGATAATCACGACCGACTCTACAATGCAAGTATTTATTCCCTTCCAATGGTTCAAGCAGCAGATTCGAAGACAGTTCCAGGAGCATGGAATGCGGGAAGTCTTGTGGATGGCTCATCTGCCAGGGTGCCGGAACAACATACGAACACAGATCAATGGCCAGATATCTCAACGGGCTCCGAGGAGCCGTGTGTCGCCATGCATATTGGATCCAATGCGTGCTCCAGTAGTACTGATCCATCTTTCTTAGAGCTCGCATAGCTGTGTTCTGAAGGCGAGGTATGAGGAGCTTGTCTGCTAGGACCCATAGGTGGACTAAATTCAGGTCTTGGTCCAAATAGACGGGATCCTGAAATCCGAAACTTGCGATCCTCATCGCTCCAGTAGGCTGTGACGCCATAATTGTCGTCATCTGCTTCGTTGGTATCATCCTCGTCGTCCTCCTCTTCCCCAACGCCTTCGCCAGCCTCGGCACCACCCTCTCGCATTGCCTCGTCGCCCGTTCCACTTTCCCTCCCCTGCCCTTCTCCATCCGTGTCAGATGAAGTCAAGACAACGTTTTTGGCATCAAAACTTTCGGTATACGGCCCAACGAGATCAATATCCTGGCCATACAACCATTGTACGAAAAAGCGAAAAGCACCAGGTCGCGTATCGTCAAGCTCATAAGTCTGGGTCCTGCCTTCAACGAATCCACTATTGAAGGCAGCATCCAGCACTGGCGAATAGTGACAAACGAATTGTATCAAAATAAGTTTCTCGCTAAAAAACGATCGGGAATGGCTTGCCTTTATGAACATTGAAATCTTCTCGGTTGGTTCCATCGCCAACGCTAAAAGTCACCATCTCTGTAGGCTTTCTGAGCGAGTGTGTGTCAGTGCCTGGTCTTTGTACGAATCACTGATAGATCTTACGAGAAGTTTGGCTTTGGCTTCTTCCTAAATATGAGGGCTCGTGAGGTGAGCGGGGCCTTCTCTACCGGCGTTGAGTTCTGGTCCCTCATGATGCTGCTCTTGAAAGACGTAAGACAGCAGTTATCAAGGGAATGAATTTGCTTTTGAGAGTCTGTCGTGGATTTGCTATGGAGAATACGTAGGATCGAATACGTAAGATCGATGACCGAATCTCTGATGTGGATATCAGGTAATTATGGCAAGGTAGAGCCGCGAAGATACAGCGCAGACGTTGTAAGTCTGACTTGTACAGTGCAGCTTGTGTACTATATAGCGTAATTATGAGACCCACCACATCATGTTATTAGACTTCCAAACTTCCAAACTTCATTCACAGTGCCCATCTTTGAAAAGTCTCTATTGGCCAAGCATTCAAGTTCGGTGTCTAGTATGCACTCGCGAGGCGTAGACGCCGAGTTGGAGGGTGGCTCTGATCGGCTGATAGATTGTGTCAGTTCGAAGGTTGGCGGTCTGCGCGATGTTGGTTTACAGTTTACACCTTTACACTCGCCGGTCTGGACAATGTGTTGATGTCGGTCCTCGATGATCATGGGTATAACCTTGACATACCATTTGAAGCAGAAGCTAACCGTACAACAGTAACAAATGTCGTGGATGTGCTTCTGCGAGCCCTTAACCCTCCTCCTTCCTTCACCCTTCTCCCTCTCGCTCATCATAGTCCTTTCTCCAGAGTTATCTCTATAACACCACGATACCCTATTCTCCTGACTGACATCTGTTCCTTCAAACGTAAAACAATTCAGAGAGCTATCTCAAATCAATCACAACTCTACCATTGATGCTACCTGTCTCAATCTCCTTGAAGATCTCATAGATGTCAGCAAGTTCTCCCGGACACCTCAAAACGAAACTCACATCGGAGATACTCTCCATGGGCCTCAACTCATAATGCGTCTTGACTAATCCCCTAGCCACGAGTTGCAGACACTCCTTCGCCTCCAACCGATTCCCCGCCTTCAAAGCTAGAGATTGTCAGCCTTTTCTCGAACACACATGGGTGACTGGCCATCTTACACATAATCGTCAATTCATTATTCAACAACGTAAATGCCTCCGCGCCCTTAATCGGCGTCCTATCATTCTCCGGCACCCCCAAACACACCAACGTCCCCCTGAACCCCAAAAATCCAATACACTGATCATAAGACCTCGTCGGCGTCGCGCACGCAATGACCGTCTTCACTCCTCGCGGCGCTATGCTCCTCACCTCAGTCGTGATATCCTCATCTGTAGAGAATTTGGTAAAGTCGACGAAAGCATCGGCGCCGAAACCTTTGCAGAAGGATTCTTTGGAGCCGTGATCGACTGCTACTACGCGGGCGCCGATCGCTTTGGCAAATTGGATCGCGAGGTGGCCGAGACCGCCCCCCGCGCCAGTGACGAGGACCCAGTCCCCGTGTTTGGTGTTGGAGCGTTTGAGGGCTGCATAGACGGTGACGCCGCCGCACATCTGGGAATTTGATCAGTACCATCAATCGTCTGATTGAGATCGCCACTCGAGGAAGAAAAACCCTACTAAAGGAGCAGCCGCGGCAAGATCGATACCATCTGGAATGGGGGTGACATATTTCGCAGAACTTATCACGTATTGCTGGAAAGTTCCTGGTGTGAAATATCCTGAGATCTTGGTCTGAACACAACTTGTCTCTCCACCAATGAGACAGTTTTCTAGCAGAGTCAGGTCTGTATCTTTCGACGATCGAAGCGAACAAAGAGGCTCCATACCACAATTCAAGCACGCATCAGCTGCATACTTAATACCAACCTTCGCCCCAATCTCAGGACTCGTAACGCCAGGACCTTGCTCAATCACTTCCCCAATACCTTCATGTCCACCAACCTGTCCTGTATTTCACATCAGCAAATAGCTTCCAATCTTCACCCAGAGAGAAAGAACTTACCCGCAGGTGCCGGAACAGGCAATCCAAATGAATTCGTACAAAATCCGTAATCGGTATGGCACACACCCGAATACAACCTATCCCGCTCCCATCCCTGTCAGCCATCTTCCGAGACTGTCAACAAAACAAACCGCTAAGGCAGGATCCAGCCCCGCATCAACCAACCCCTTTACCCCGCGTTATTAAGCGAGTCTGCCTCGGCAGCAAGCGGTACTTTATGGCTGTCGGATATGAAACAAAAAGTTGTTGATGATGGGAGGGAGAGGAGTGAGGGACGTACATTCGCACCAGAACTTCGCCTGGACCGGGTGTTTCTATGGGGAGTTCGGCGATGATGGTCTTGATGCTGGGTGGATCTGCGTATTGGACTGCCCGGTTGACGGTGCCTTTCGTTATGTTTGGAGACATGATTTGAAAGGGTTGGAATTGTTTTGCGATCAAGAAGAGAAAGAGTTTAACTTTCAACAGATGTGTAAATATGGATAGAAAATCTGTAATGAGACAGGTTCGTAACGCTGTCTTTATATGCAAGAGGAAAGGCAGCTAGTTCCTGCCAAGAGGCATTCCCGCGGTCTATCAGTTTACCCCGCCAAACTAAATCATACGAGAGGCTTTCTCAACTATTGACGAAGCCAGCTAAAGGACTTCATATCTTGAGCTACCAATTCCTAGACCCTGATTCTGCAGGCTTACTCCACTGTGTAAGAAATGCGCTTCCGAATCAGCGATATTCCCTGGGCGCCACGCAACAAGCGAAACTGCGCGTAAGCCATTTCGCATTCGCATTAGAAAGCACCGTGGCGTTGAGAGATGAGACGAGACGCAGTTGGTCAATGGATACGATTGGGAACTACAAGTTAAGAAGCACCCGCATCCATCGCTCATGACAATATGACATGCCGCCGTCAGCAATTGAGACGCGCACCAACTGCATGCAATTGCAAAAACCCTAGAGAGCCTTCCTCTTGGCGGCAACCGGGTGATCTGAAGCTGCAACATTGCATTGATGCATGATTCTCGGCCCGTAGGACTCGGGAAATTCGGTCTGAAGTGGATCAGTATCAGTGAAGTGCTTTGGTGCGACTAAGCTTACAATTGAGTGCCACAGAGCACGGTTGTACCATAGAATCACATCTTGCTCTTCATGTCGATGAGCGTAGATATTGCTTGGGTCAAGTGTAGGCCGCATAAGTCTTGAGGAGTTGTCAGCACAATGATTTCTGAGGTAGAGATAGGAACTCACTTATGCAAGAACGCTCTGACTTCACCAAGATCACTGACAACCGTCTCCTCGCCATCAGGACTACTCTTCAAGAACAACTTGTAAGCGCCTTGACCATGAACCTGCAAGCTGTGCTCGCCTGTCACGGGATTCTCCCAAACCATCGGATACGTGCACACCTTGTCCTGAGTCCAAGGCTTCAGCTGATCCAGAGGCTTCTCCAACCCTTCCGTCTCGATCGTATGTCCCAGGCGAGTGCTGTGCGCGGTAGATATCCACTCGAAACAATGAGGCGCATACTCAATCTTGCTGTTGTATACGATGTCTTTCAACTCTGGAGACAGAAGTTCGAGAGCTCGTGAGCCAGCTACCATAGCTGTGGCTCCAGGTGCGATCGACATCTCGGTCCCAGTCCCATCGCCCCATTCCACCTTCACATCCGGGCCTTTGGGCGTCCGAACTGCAAGTAGACATCCGACTCGTGGAGGTGGGATGTTATAAAGTGCTGCATCGAAATGCCATTGATAGAACCGAGACTTTCCTCCTTCGCGCTCTTCGTCTGTGAGATGAGGAGGAAGATGGAAATACCGGTGGTCGATACCCTTGACCTTGAATCCGGGAGGAAAATTGTAGTGATTCTCAGGTACCTCTCCACGACCTAGGATGTGGACTTGAGGCTGTACGGGGATCGCAGGACGGTTGGGAAGACCGAAGATGTCAACACCGTTGTGAGATGTGAGGAAGGGATCGACGCCGTGAGCGAAGCCTCCTGTTGTCTCATCCGGGTCGAATCTCCTAGTGAGCTCGTACTGCTTAGTCGGTAACAGCATTTCTGGCTGCTCTTTGAACACCAGAAGTTTGTGTTTGTGGAGAGCTTCATGGATTACTTCGAAGTCGGAATCGGTCAACTTGTTGAGGTCAATGCCATGAACTGTGGCACCAAAATCAACATTGCTTTTCAGGCCATGGTCCATAGGCGTGACCTTGATCTCTCTGACGGCGGAAGGCATATTGACAAGTTGTTGAATTGCTACCTGAAGTCACGAATTGGAATGTGGATTTCATAACAATAGTGATGCTTTTTCTTGATTAAGACCTTCAACCCGGATGCGGGGATGAAAGATACCACATGATGTTCAAGACATCAAATTGCTAGACTCTTCCGTTTCGATATTTGAAAACCCGGCCGCGATGACAGATTCGGCCGTCTCTGAGATAAGATATCTCGAGGCGAAAGTTGACCTTCGTGGCTGAGCAAAATGCAACATCCCACTCTTGCTGATAAGAATTCCAGATCCCGGCCGAGAAACCGGGATATTTGTAAATTGACGGAGTCGGCCGAAGACTGAAACGCAAATAATAGATGCGCCTGCGAAGATAGATATTGCTGTCTCTATGTGGTATCGTGAAGCAGAATGCAAGAAGCTCCATGTTATTCTGACAATCAACCTTGCAACCATGTCTTTCCCAGTCAAGACCTACTTCCATACCACCTCGAATGGCTCGCAAATATTTGTCGAGGAATGCGGCTCAGGGCCGTTAATGGTCTTGATGCATGGCCTAGGGGGAACAACGAACGCCTTCCAACCTCTCATCAGCCATTTTGCTTCTCGCTTCACGATGCTTCGCTTCGACTTCCCAGGGTCCGGATTCAGCACCTTCAAAGCTCCTCTTTCAATACCCCAATTCGTTGACGATCTGGCTTCAATTCTTCAATCTAGAGACTCTAAGGATGCACCGGTACTTGTTGGACACTCTCTTGGAAGCATCGTCGCAATGCATTACGCATCCCAATATCCAGAAGTTCGCGCTCTTGTGCTCATCGGTCCAGGAAGATCAGCCTCTCATATCCCAGCTGTTGTCGAGCGCATGACTGGTCTTGGAGCAAAAGCCAGAGAAGGCATCCATGAAATCAGAGATTCCACCATCGACAACAATGTGGCGCCTACGTCTTCAGATCTTGTCAGAACAATTGTCAGACAGATGATCAGCTCGCAAACGGCTGAGGGATACGCTGCCACGTGCGAAGCTGCCTGTTCGAATAGTCATGTCGATCCGGATTATGCTGCTATCAAGTGCCCAGCTGTCCTGATTGCAGGTGATCAGGATAATATCTCGCCGCTGTCAAGATCGGAGGAATTGCGAGGTTTGATTGGAGGAGGCAATGCAAAGGTGACTGTTGAAGTGGTGCACTCAGGTCACCAGCAGGTGTTGGAAGACACTGCCGGGGTGGTAAAGGCGATGGAATCTGTCTTGACTCTATTATGATAACTCAATTAATCAATGATTGAAATGCCTTCGGCTCCTGGACCGTGATATTCGCCTAGTGACATATAATCCAGCCCTAAAAGTAGTTGTGTTGGTGATTTTGGAGACCTCAGATTGAGTTCGACGGCGCTAAGCCCAGGAGGTCGTCAAACCACTGGTTGGAGAATCAGTATTTCGACTCAAACACATCGCATAAACCTTAGAAATACTTACATTAACAGTTCTGATGTCGAAAGAATCAGACATATTTTCAGTGAAAGGGTTGGCAAACGTGTCGTGTTGCCGTCTTATTGTTGGAGATATGTGATAACTTGTATCATGAAAATCGTACGACGATGATGGCCGAGCTACCCTCGCTTGGTATGATGAATAAGGAACATTGCCACGCCAATGTTGAGTCTCTCCATACGACTGAGATGAGCTATCTTGCTGCAACCAGAGTGGCATGTGTGAAGTTGCAAGCGGGGAGTTTCCAGGTGGTGGCTGATCACTTTCACAGAACTTCTTGACAAAAGCTGCAACATTCAAGCTCTTCTCGGACTGTTTCGGCAGTGATAGACTCTCGCTAGGTTTCCCATTCTCATTTGGTAGGGAAGAAGCGCCGTTGCCCTGAGCATGTCTACGCTCCTCAGCGAGAAGGTCGGTTAACAAACGAGTACCGCGAGACGCTATCGAGCTAATCGAAACACTTTTGGAAAGGATCGATATCGTGTCAGTAATCAACTGCCGATGCTCTTCGGACTCTCGTGCAGATTGATGCCGGTTGAAGTTATCTAATGACAATATGATCTTGGCCTTGATTAGCTATATGTGGGGCCAGCTACAGAGATGTGCTTACAGCAGCGGCAACGCTGAAAGCCTGCGTTGTCCATAAGATTGGACTCTCGTCCGGAAGATCTTGCTTTAATTCGTTTATGATCGTTTTCGCCGCGGCCAAACAAGCTGTTGCACGTTAGTTTTAAAACACCTTAAAAAGAGGCCTGGTGGCGAGATACTTACTACGACGGGTGAAGGCGAACTTTTTGTCGTGGAAGCTCATTCCAAGAAATCTGCGATGAATCATCTGCAACAAACGTCAGCGAGTTTGAGAGGACTGAATTGGAGAAACTCATACGATAATTTTGTGAGCGGATGTGATAGTTAGACATCGACGCGCAACAGCTACCCAGTGTGGCCACATTGGATCGACCTGAGTCTGACTGTTGAGACATGGCGGAAGTTGTGCTATCACCAGCTCTCTCATCATTTTGTCAAATCTGAGAACATGCTCATATTTTGCGTCAATGCTATGGGCTTCAGAGGATTTATCTTGCAAGGCGGGCATTAGCCCTGCAACTCTGAACAAGAAATTGCCATATGTGGTGATTGCAGGATGAGAGGATGGGATAGATTCCATGGTATCCTCATCGCAATGCCGCGGAGCTTTGGTCGTAAAATGCAGCGGATTGATACCTTGAGTCCCATTAGTTGAGGCACGCTGCTGGAATTCGCGCATGGACTCACAGTATGTCTCAGAAAATGGAACAGAAAACCAGTCCTGTGTCGCTAATTGCTGCCATAGCCTTCTTCCCAGCTCTTTCTGCACCCTATCAGCAACTTCCTCGGCTTGGGGCTCGTTTGTTGCTCTTCTAGCCTTTCCCAATCTATGTAGTCCGAGGGACTGGGCTATTCGGACAGCTGACGCGAGAAGCACCGACTGAGAATTGGAGAAACTGTGATATTGTCAACATTTATAATGGTGCCATACAATCGGAGGCATATACCCGAGTATATGAGCGCATATAGTCGAAGATGCGATAGCTTGCACACTGTATAGGCTGTGGTACTGTTGATACCGAGCTGCGTTGAGGCATTCAATGGACGCCTGATACCAGCGCTTCGCCAAATTAGTTTGATCTTCTGCACACACGTTAAATCCGTTCTCTTGGGGATGTACCAAGTGAATTACCTTGATGGAATCCCCACTTCAGAACTTCGGCAGGCTGTACCGAAGTCATGCTGCCACAAATGATAGCAAATAGCAGTGCCGCCCACTGAAGGCCAGCACTAGTGATGCTAATGACTCCTTGGTCCTCGTCATAAAATTGATCAAGCTCTCTCCTAAAAGTGGGGACATGAAACGAACAGTGCATGAATAGTAACCAGTCCGCATGGTACTCGAAGAGAAGGAAGACCTGCATTTTTGTTGGGAGCAGCGCTTGGATCTGGGAGATCTGCATCGTGTCCATCGGAATGATCCCTCCAGATACCGAGGATGGAGAGTTTCCCCACGCTTGGGCACTCTGTAGAATATCTTGTTCTTGGTGACTTGATGGTTCGTGGACAATAGATGGGTTCCGAATGCCGCTGGTGAGGTTACTTTCTTTCAATCGCCCCCAAGCCAGGAACTCGAGGACTGTTGCGGCATCTTCAACTTCAGCATCAGATCCATTCTGGCCGGATGTCGAGTCATTTTCCACAAGTAAATCTCTTTCATGAGACCCTCGGACGCCTTGTCTCTCATCCGAACGGTGAATGCGAGCTCGCTTTGGTGCTCGTTCCCCCTGCGTGGAAGACGGGCGGTAATCCTCTAAAATCTCAGCAGGTCTCTCAACAGCATGCCTCTTTCTCGTGACTTCTCCATCAAGCTTCGATTCGAGATGTTTGACTCTATCCGAGAGACTTGTCACAAGACTGAGAATTCGCTCGTTGATTGAAGCTTCTGCCGATGGTTCTCTGCGAGCGGGTACAGCTACCGGATTAGGAGTTCGAGGCGATAGAGAGACAGAAGGACGACGTCTCTCAACCGTGTGCGTCACATCTGCTCGTCGGCATAAATGAGCGGTTCCCCTACATACTGATTTAGTGACTGAGCTACCACATCAAGTGCTTCTGAAGCAAGAGCAAGCATGAAGAAGGGACACGTGACATTACCTACCTTTTGTGACAATTCTCGCAAGGTATAACTTTGTTGCATCGTATCTTCCTCCTTGCGCAGTCCGCACATGTTTGAGGCTTCCGTGACATCGTGATCCGGTTGCCGTCTCACGGCCGAATAAGACCAGCATCACCGGCGGAGCCGTAGACCCACGCGGAGCAAGCGCGAGTTTATAGCCAAATGTCTCTAAAAGAGCTTTAGATATAGATACATCTGACATAAGCTAAGATTCAACTCTGGACGTAGGTTGAAAGCTGCTTCGCCCAATCCGTGGTGTTGTTGCTTTTGCTGCGTCTTATCTCAAGAGTGTTAGACGGAGAAAATCTCGGACCCGAAACCCGCGATCGACCCGCTTCCCCAGCCTCTCTCTCGATTCCGCGTCCAACGACCTTCGATCAGCCATACAACGCCACTTGATATCAACTCATATCTCTTGGTATGCACATGTTATCAAGATTGTCCAACTCCGCATGCCGGTAATGGTCCGCTTTAGATTGTCTCCCATCTTTATGGGGAATCGACCGCCTATCGCGATGTGGGCGATGGTAAGCTGCCATCAAGATTTGAGTTCTTGTCGATCATATATGGAAGTAGAATGGCCCAATTCCATATAGATTGATTGAGCACTGTTTCTGTCATTTTGAAGTTATACTTGTGTTGTCGAGTAGTCACCGTCGCAAAGATGTTTGAACGAGCCAAGAACTCCGTGCAAACTTTCAGTTGGAAGCTTCCCAAACAGAAGTCCTCCCTAGCTCCAGAATATGTATGGAGTAACTCAGGTAAGTTGCTGAAATTGGCACTTACAATACTCCAACAGTCGTCACTGACTTGCAATAGATCAGGACCCAGTTCCCGTTGAGAAGTAAGCTCAAGCAATCCGCCGCCAAAACTTGTATTGACACCGATCAGGCGAACATGGAGTGGCTTCACTTTTGTTATGTATTGGTTTTCCGATCTGGTAACATACTCAACTTGGGCAAATGGGGCGGCTGTTGTGGCTCTCGGTCTCTCTCCTAGCGACGCAATTTGGATTGTTTTCGTCGCTGCCATGTGCAACGCGATACCTACGGTTATGAATGGCGCGATTGGGTCGGATCTGCATATTGTCAGTCTTGCTTCCGTTGATGTCCATGAAATGTTCTGACTTCCAGGCAGCCGTTTCCGATCGCAGTCCGAGCCAGTTATGGATACTGGCTGAGTTACTTCTGCGTTGTATCAAGAGGCATCCTCGCTCTCTTCTGGTTTGGCGTCCAATCAGCCGGTGGGGCCACTGCAATTACCCAGATGATTACAGCCATCTGGCCATCCTATGCTCATCTCCACAACGCCCTTCCAGCTTCAGCGGGTATTACAAGCAAAGGATTGATCTCATACTTTCTCTACCATGTCGTCCAAACACCATTCCTCTTCATCCGAACCGAAAAGTTGAAGTGGATGTTCCTAGCCAAGACAATCTTGGTCCCTCCCATGGCTCTCTCTATGGTCATTTACCTAGCAGTGGCAGCAAAAGATGCCCCAGACTTTTGGAACCAGAAGTCCGAGATCACTGGTTCCACCCGTGCTTGGTTGTGGCTCTCCAGCATGACATCGATCACCGGAGGGTTCTCGACCCTTGCTGTCAACATTCCAGATTTCTCTCGGTTCGCAAGGAAAAAGGGATCTCAGTGGTGGCAACTGCCATTCATTCCAATCTTCAAGATTGTCGTCAGCATTTTTGGTGTCGTCGGCGCTAGTGCTTCGAAGCCACTCTACGGGAAGACTCTTTGGAGTCCCCTTGATATCTTGGCTCAATGGCAAGGCAGCCCAGGTGGTCGAGCTGCTGCATTCTTCTGTGCGACACTATGGTGTCTGGCTCAGATCTGTGTCAATATCTCAGCCAACTCGGTTTCTTTTGGCAACGGTAAGCATCGAAATCTACCCCACTTGGTGCCCACAACTTACACGGAACTTCCCTAGATATCACATCTCTCTTCCCTAAATACTTTAATATCCGTCGCGGTGTCATCTTCGCCATGCTTGTCGGAGGCTGGGCAATGGTACCATGGATCATTCTCTCCAACGCCAAGACATTCCTCAACTTTATGTCCGCATATGCTGTGTTCATGGCTCCCATCGCTGGCATCATGCTCACAGATTATTGGTTCGTCAAGAAGCGCAAGATTGATGTTCCAGCTCTGTACGATCCTGAAGGAATATATGGGAAATGTGTAAGTGCTCGCAACATACCCCACTTTCTCGCACGAGAATATGGGTTACTGATATGATTACAGAATTGGCGATCCCTTGTCATCATGGTCTTGGTCATCGTTCCCATGCTTCCAGCACTGGCACACAAAGTCACTCCAGACAGTGTTCATATCCCCAAAGAGCTGTCCAACCTCTTCTCCGTCAATTGGCTTTACGGATTCGTCGCTTCCTGTATAATTTACTACGTCCTCAATATCGTCTTCCCTGACAAAGGGACGTTGATTCCCGCTGTGGTCGAGGGTTATCCAGACGTAGTTGAAGGTGTTGTCACAGGCGCTGACAGCACAGATGGAGATAGCAGCCGTGCCGAGAAAGGTCTTGACAGTAAGGAGCCGGTGGAGATCAAGGCGTAGTGGGGGACTTAAATAACGTGGCTTCTGGTGAGAAAATTCATAAAAAGAGGCAGGAACATGCTTGTTCGGGACAAATATAATCGCAAAAGTTCCAATATATCGCACAGATTCTCGTCCTTACCTTCTTGATAGTGTATAAAAGCTGTTGGGTGACTTTATGAGTCAACTTCTATCAGTCGTATGCTTTATCTCTTCATTCACTGTCTTTCGTGTGCTTAACCTCTACCTTTTCTACCCCTCTTTCCAAGTCTAGGCTCTCCGCCTTAGTCTCCTGCTTGCTCTTCTCTCGCCTCAGAATATCCCAAGTCCAGAGTGGCAACTGTTTCACTTCTTTCACCACTTCTTTCACCGAAACACGGCTGTCGGAGCCCTTCCTCCTTTCCGAACTCATGCTATCAGCATCACTCCCTCCTCTTTTCTCATCTCGCGTCGCTGACAACTCACACACAATCGAAGCATCTAGCTCGTACTTGCAAAGCGTGTGGTCCAATTCCAGAGCTTTCATTTCACCATTCTGTAACTCCACCGGCACAACGCCTGTCGCTTCATACATCCGCTGCAGCTGCAGTTGGTGGAGAAGCTGACATTCCGGATCATGGTCGAGTTCGGTTCTGGGTGAGGGAAGTCCGTCTAATTCAGCTTTCCCTCCTTGATAGGCAAATTCATTTTCTTTCCAGCTATCGACACTCTCAGATTTGAGATCGTCCCGAGCTGCGCGCTGAAGTGTTTGCTTTCGGTGTTTCGCGCACCAGGCGACGATTGCAACGACGAGTAGAAGTCCTACACTAACTCCGGTGGATGCTCCAATAGTGATTTTGCGGGAGTTATCTGGTTGACTTTCAATTATGTCGGTAATGTTTGATGTGAGCGGCGCCTGGACAATCGTGGATGGAGCCCATGACCAATTTGTCATGACGGATTGAATCATCTTTCCATTAGAGATGTAGAACACGGAAGCAGAATTGTCAGTTGCGTTCACAGATGAGGTGGCCGCCACAGGAGCATTGGCTGTGTCTGCAAGTGGCCAAGTTGTTTTCTCCATGAGGGGTTGAACTTGCCACGTCTGGCCTCCATCATTGGACCAGACCCATTGCAGTTGTCGCATAGTATCAATGTAGAACAGCATTGTCCAAGAATTGTAAAGAATTGTTGAGAATTTCCCACTTTCAAGACTCCAGTCAGGCAGGCTCGGAAGAGTAGGACCTGATAGTGGTGAGCTTGTACCCCTTCAGGAAGGCGACGAGAAAATACCTTGACTCCAAGATGAGGTCTGGTTGATGAAAGTCGAGTTCTTGTTTATCGAAGAGAAAACTTTATTATCGGCAACTTGATAGATGGTCTGCTCTGCTGGCACTGTGTCGTTCGGACTTGGAAGATATGTCGTAGCCAAGGCAGACGAGTTACCAGCCGTGCCATTCTTGACAAGGGTTCCATCAGCCCACTGAGATCATAAGTCAGCGAATTGAGCAGAAAACTGAGAAGCCGGGATCTTCTGATCATCACATACATAGGTGACCACGCCTTTGGTAGTGTTTGAATAGCTCAGTTGTCGAACCGAGCCATGTATGTCTTCGTACGTAACCCGATAGCCGAAGTTTGTAGATAGTAATGCAACTGAGAGTCCCGTCCCTTGTCTCACGGGAACCGTAACATTTGAGGAGATGATGAAACCACCATAATTGGAGCAGTCACCCGATGCATATCGGCACTTGAAAATTTGTTGACAGAGACTATTGTTCGGGGTCTGATAGAAGACAGATCCCTGTATACCGTGAGCTGATTTCGGCATGAAATGAACGAGAAGCATACATAGACAGCAGAAGGGCTGCTAAAACCCGTGACCGCCATGGCTGTTCCATTTACCGGCGCAAATGTCGGAGCAAAGGATGGCCATTCATCGCTGAACCCTGTTGCTTTGTAGACATTATAGGAGAAGTTTCCAGATTTTTCATTGAGCTTTATGACGGTAGGGCCCAAGCTTGTGTAGAAAGCACCAATAGACTGAGCAAGAGAAAGCGAGAGTAAACAAGCCAAAGCGGCCAACGAAAACGACAAACGCATGATGGAAACGAAGGAGAAGACAGATGGACGACCGGACACAGCATCGTGAGGAGATATTCAAGTCTTAATATAAAAGATGTTCAGGCCACCGAAGACACAGAGTGGGCTAAGATTCTAGACTGTGGTGTTGAGGATACTCGAGAAAGCAAAGAACCTCGCTTGTCACTCGCCAAGACATGTAGAAGATGCTCCACTTCCTCACTTCTTACTCGTGGAACGTCAAGCCCCCATGTATTTCGGTACCGAGTGGCGGGGATCTGCCCTGGAAATGTTCTCGAAGAGAGAGAAGCTGAAGTGACTTGATACTCTGATATGCGCGGCGCAAATCGTGCATCGTCTTGGGGGCAGAAAATAGAAAACGTAAGCACAGCCTCAGAGGACCTTTCGGTCCTAACATTTTTCCGATAGGGCTGTCGACATATCTGCTGCAAGCAAGAGGGGAAGCTGAGCTGAATAATCTCCACTGCAGGACGGTGTGAATAATCACATTGCATCCCACGTGCATATCGGAGAATTTCCCCATGTGCGTCTCGCGACCTTCTTTTTTTGTCAGCAGAATAGCCGCCAAGTACACGAGACTTCGATGTCGACGCTGTCGCAGGGCTATCGAATCCCATTCTTGAGGAGCTATTTTTGGACCCCAATCCAATGGTCTCATCTATGCAGACAACACCTCACTCAATGCGCGCAGATTCTCAAAAGCTAATATGCACTGCTGCAACGGTCATTCAAGAACAATCTACTTATCCATAAGTCGCTCCAGCTTTGAGACAGATACAGTCAAATCTCACGAGAGTTAAGACTAGACCACGCCATGTGGCTTCAAGCTATCTGATTGCTGATCACTATCTGACACGTGAGGCATCACCTATTCTCAGAATCGATAATCTGATATTCACAATCTGTAGGCTGCTCCCACCCCTCGATCTTCACCATATTCTGGGGACAAGCACTCATCACAATGATGAGATCTACCTAAGCCCCAAGTACGACATGTTGACTTTGTCCACCTAATGGTACTTGAAAATCCAACTTCCCATTCGATCTTATCCTGACGTCCATGAATAGATTCAAGGGATCAGGCACCCAACGATCGGCTCTGGAGTTGGGAAAGTTACGGTCCAGAGCCTTGCAGATTCAGTACCAGTTTACCCAGAGTATCAGAATAAATACATATATTCCTCAAGTTGTCACTGCAGTTGTCGTGATGGCCATCATATCCTTGCATACGGTATCGCTCCGCATCGCACGCTGGCCAGAGAAGATCATGCACCCCACCCGTGGTATCCTCCATCAAAGTCAACATGGGCTTTCGCTTGGAACTATACAATATGTCCCCTGTGGTCAACAATAACTTTGACAGACGAGTCCGCGTATGGGCTATTGACAGGAAATCTTCAGGATTTTTGGTATTAAACGACCAGAAGTCCACGACCTGTTTTCCATTGCTGTTGCTGACTCGGAGTTGTTGGTTCTTTCGAAGCAAAAATGCGACGCTTTTACGTGCACGTATCACGGGCATTCTGTGGCTTTGCAGAGTGAAGAAAGTTGATGTTTAATCATGACAATCTAATTGCCATAACGAATTGTCACGCAAACCACATAATTAGGCAACAGCTATAGCAGAATTAAAATGCCAAGAGGCCGCCAGAGCTCGAAGAAGAAGTTTTTCCGGCATGCAGCTGCATCTAGACCTCTCTCGTGGAGGCAGATCAAGAATGGGGGTCAGGACAGGGTCATCACGCAAGCCAAATTGCGTCTTCATTCAGTAATCCTTTCCAAGCCAAGTGCACCGTCATTTTTAGGATTGCTTCTGCTAGAGACTGTCATTGAATATTATTGGTGATCGAAGTGAGAGAGTCTCGAAACGTAGATTCTTGACCGCACATCTGCTTTTTAACCGTTAATGTAGCACGTCGATCCATGCAGATTTATTGATGTCAAGTAACTCAAATCAAACTAAATGGAATTCCAAGTCATTTCCTAGCTATCATAGCCTTTCAGACAATGTCCTGAGAAGATGATGATGTGTGAATCTGAAACCTATCTCGCTAATTGTCTAAGCGAGAAAGTCGAGACAACATACTCAGTAGTTTACAGCACTCTTCTCTCAAAGCCAAGAGGCTTCATCGTTTGGCAAACAGCATAAATAATGTTAATTGAGGGTTGTGCTTCTCGGCACATCAGTTTTGGAAGCACTAGGTCAATTCTGCCGCCCAAGAGAATCCCATAATGCTTCCTCGCTCATTTCCGACAGGGGAAAAAAGCAAGCTTGACCTCAAGCTGTTTTGACAAGCATTGATAACGTCTGCAAAGTGTACACATTCATCTTACCCTCAAAACACATGAGCTTTCTACTGTTGATATATGTAGTTCTCACGTGACAGCCAATGACTTCACATGACTATGTATGCACCCTCGACATTCCAAGTCTGTCATCTTGTGCAACACGACAACAGCGACACTCCGCGTCGAAATTGCAGACTCTTCTCGATCCAGAAATTCGAACAAGGCTGGAGGCTATGGAGAGAACTCTCGACAAGCCACACGTCATGAAAGCCATCAAAGATATTCCAATGTACAGCTACGTCCCTCTCGAACGACCAGAATCTATTTCGAGTCCTGGTTCTTCATCCTTCGGAAGACTTCTCGGCACCTCTACTTTGCGACTTGGTACACGACGATCGCCACGAGATTCTGCTTGACTTTGGGCAGGAAAAAGGCTTCGAGGCTGTGTCTTATACCTGGGGCCAACTAGAGTTTTCCCACCAAATCCTCTATGTTGATCGAACCTCACTGTTGGCAATCATACAAAATGTTGATTCGTTTCTCAGACATCTGCGAAAAAAGGGCAATGCTCGTATCGCAGGCTTTGGATCGACGCGATTTGCCTGAACCAGAGGGATCCTAATGAAAAACGGGTTCAGGTTGCCCTAACACTACTGAGATTGTTTATCCACGTTTCTTTGCTTCTACCTAGGTGTCAGATCCTCCGAGATGGAAATCTTAAGGAGGGAGCTGCAGAGGTGGTCTACTGCGGCAAAGACCTGCTCGCCTAACTACGGGTCTCTACCATGTTGGATCACGTCGACGAAGTAAGTAATCTACGCCTGCTGAGCTTGAATTAATACTTTCGACCCACCTGCCTACTCCATCAACTGACTTTCAACCTCCATAGTTCATGTGCCCTTCAAGAAGTAGTTGTGATACTCGTACCAACATCACCACCCCTCACAACCGAACTTCACAACCCGAAGAACATCGGAGCATCCTCATTTCACTTTCGATCCGACTTCGTATTTGGATTCCACATACTTTCAGAACATTTCAGCTTTCAATCTAACATCTACAATCCTCTCCCTCCCTCACACCTCCCCTTCATCCATCCCTCCATCCTCCATCCTTCCATCAAGATGTATTCATGTATGCGTGCATACGTAGCAGCATATGGGTATATCAACCAATCAATCAATCAGACAAATAACAAATTCAGACGCCCTGCGCTCATTTCATATTCCCCTTTCCTTCCCATGCTTTCCATGCTTCGCTTTCCTTTCTCCTACAAAAAGATGTAAAATTCAGATCCATTCGACAAATGAAAAACAACGACGGCCTCGTTTTCAAGACCTCGACCTCGACCTCAAGCCTACGCAAATCAAGCATTGTAGGTCTCATTTCAGATCGAAATTTTTTTTTCTTTCCAGTCGCCCTCTCTTTGATAGTCTGACAATGCAACAAAGATTTCCAAACTGGTCCATGCATCTACATCTAAATCTTCAACCCCTTCACACCCTTCAACTTCTTAACCAGCGCCTCAAGTCGTTCCGTAAGGCCCGTCTGGGGAGAATAGCCCTCTTCATCAGCAGCGATCATATCAACAGTCTTATGATGACCGATGAACTCCTCGATAGAAGCGACGATAGGACGGAGAGTCTTGCGCGGCTGGAGAGCTTGGATGCGTTCTGCGAGTTGTGGGAGGAGGGAGAGGTAGCCTAGGAGGACTGAGAGGTAGCCGAAAGCGACGTTCTTTTGGGATTCTTGGACGGAATCGGCCTGGGGAATTTTGTTAGTGTAGTGATGAGGTGAAGCTGGGCGGGGGACTTCTTACCTGTGATGTGCGCTCCAGACTGTCGGCGAACGCTGAGACCATTCCATCGAGTGGATCGCTGGTGTCGCGATGTAAAGTCTGGAGACTCTCTCGACATGCTGGACTCCATTCTGCGAAGTTGATCATGACTCCCAAGACGAGGATGAGATGATCAACTGCTACGGAGAGATCCTCCTCCAGCATGAAGCGAGATATCTGACTAAATCGGGTGATCATGACTTGGCCCATTGCCGACATTAGAGAGGCTCTCGCGAAGACGTCCGAAGCTCGGGGGTTATTGTTCGTCACATTCAGTGTCAAACGCAAAAGCAGGATCTGCAGCACTCCGAATTCCTCAAGTGGCCGTGTCAATGCTACCTGGAAAGCATCTGCAATGAGAGGAAGGTACTCATTGATCCAGATCGTCTCATCCTGTACAGTCCTCGCAGTAATCGAATGTGACTCCAATGCCGACAAAGCCAGGTAGAAGTCAATAGCTGACTTCTCCTTTGGTAGCGTCCACGATCGCGTATCAGTTGCCGACTTGACGATGGCAAAGAGGTTCGTCGTAAGCTCTTTGCTAAAAATGTCTGCTGCACTTCCGGCCTCTCTTGTCTGCCTGACCATGAGTTCCAGGCACTTCAGGGCGATTGTTCTAGGAGATATCGACTGAGGCTTAAGATCTTCCCAAACCGGCAATTGCAGGAGGTAGTCTTGATATTCCGAAACGAGTGACTGAGCGATCTTGGACATGTTGTTCTTACGGTCTTTGGCCACGAGATTGATACCCGATTGAGTTTCCATTAGGCGGATCAGCAATCGTGTGATACCTTGACGCCGTAATTGTGATACGATATGTGGCATGTTGCCTTCCATCAACAGTGAGACAAGGATGGTGACCATCAGGAAACCAGAAATGATCTCGGTTTCCATGCCTAGGTGGAGGAAAAGCTTCTGCTCCATGCCATTAGACCGGAATTGCCGCGAAAAGCTTTTATCCTGCATCTTGTGTGCTAGATCGAGAAGGCCAGAACGTCTCATCGATGGCGTCGTCTTTCCAGGATTTCCAATGCGATCCAAGAAATCTTGGACTTCATCGAGGAAGCGATTGTTTGCGCCAGCTTGTCTCAGCTCGTGAACGCTTCTTATGGTAGCTACCGAATCATCTTCATCGTCTACCTCTTCATGGAAGCTTGCAAGGGGCTTCAAAGTAGGTATTGACGCTCGTCGTCCTCTTCTTCCTTGTGAATTCTGGGGTGGCACTGTCGGCAATTCCATCGCCAGCTGAGACATCAAGTCATCTTCGTTCAACATGGACCTCTGCTTGGCATATGTGAATTTTGGACCTGCAACTTGTGAACTTTGACTCTCCGAGATCAGGGCAGGCTGCAGTGTCTGGCTTGCCGGCGCATCTCCCATCACGATATCCAAATCGATCGGTTGGCTCAATTCCATACTGTCTTCTTCGTCCTCGGATTCTTCCTCTGATGAATCAGCCGCTTGTTCAACCAGTGAATCTATCAACCTTCGTCTAGGAATGTTCCTAGTCGTCTTCTGAGGAGGTTTCGATATTCCAGCTGGTCGTGCTAGCGGACTTCGTATTTTTGTTGCAGCTACTGGAGCTTTATTTCGAGCTGCCTTGGCCTCAGCCATTTCACCCTCACTTCCAGCACTGCTTGTACCCGTACTGGCCTCCTCCGGTTCGAGCAATGCCTGCCACATTCCTTTACTCTTGGGCGACATATGTCGACCAGAGGGATTAATGTCCATCATATCTACATCGCTAAGACTCACGGAAGGCGTGCTAGCTTCGGGTTCGGGCGATAGGCCCAACTTTCCCGGCTTTTGTGGCAGCTCAGGTTGCTTCTTTGGCATTTCCAGTACTTTTGGCCTGGCCACTATCTTCGGATATTGTCCAGCCCTCGGGGATGTATCCCGCGCTTTGTGAGGCCTCGGGTTTAACTTAGTAACAGGGCGGGTGTTATTGCCTGGCAACCGCTTCAAGGCAGGTTCTTCTGGTGAGAGCTTCAGCTTCTTCCTGCTTGCCATCTCCTCCGGCCCACTTGTGGGTGCCTTGTGGGTGACCTGCGAAGTTCCGTTCACCACGGTCTTCTTAACCAGCTTTTGAATAGGCCTGGGAGTAGCTAGTACTTCATCGTCGCTGCTTGGCACATCAAACACGTCCTTCTTTGGTGTTGAGGCAGCTGATGAATGTATTGAAATTGGCTGTTGCGGCACCTTTGCCTGCTTCGCTGGGGTTGTCCTCGCTGCCCTCTTTGTTGGAGCGTCATCTTCGCTGGGTATATCATATATGTCCTTCACTGGAGACGGCGGGGCAGGCGTCCTCGATACGGACCTTCGCAGAGCAGACTTGACTTTCGCAGATTCAGATGCTGGTTTTCGGACCGGTTTTCGTGCTGCAGGCTTGGGGGCAGGCACATCGTTTTCCGAATCGGGAACGTCGAAGATACTTGCGGGGGTGTGGGAAGGAGGTGGTTTTGAGACGCTCGTAGGCCGAGCCACCTTGGGCTTCGGAGGAGTCACCTTCTTCTGTACAGGTTTGGGTCGCGGAGCCTCGTCCTCGCTCTCAGGCACGTCGAATATGTTCCCAGACTTCGCAGATGGGGTTCTTGACACCGATCTGTCGCGGATTGACTTCAGCTTTGATGGTGTAGTAGGCCGAACGGCAGCAGGAGCCGTAGGGGCTATACTGCTGGTAAGTGGCTGATTGATCTTGAACTGGGGGTCGGGCGTCTGTGACTTCCGCGCTATCGAAGCAAAGCCATTATACTCCGGTATTCTCCTTCTCGCAGCCTTTCCGTATGTTGTGATCTTCTTCCTGGGAAGAGTGCCATCCTGGAAAGTTGCCATGATTGTTGTTGAGCGTAAGAACTGGCAGATCGAAGGTCCCCGGTTTGTATGAAATCATAGGAGAAGTGAGCTAATTCGCAGTCGCGAAGTGAATTATGTTTCTTGGGGACAGATCGAGTGAATAGGTGCGCATCTTTAAGGAGTGACCATGGTGTATTTATCGGAGAGGTGAAAGAGGTACCGGAATCACTGGAAGTTGAAGTTGCGGGGGTCGAACGGTGTTTCGAGGTTTAGATGTAAATAAAGGAAGCCACAAAGTTCGCGACCTGGTTGATGCAGGGCATGGGCAGACGAGGTAGACCCGCGCTAGTCTCGCCAAGACAAGCAACAAGAGCGGCAAACGATGTGACACTTCTCACTCTGAGGTCATTTTCCTACTTATCATCATTTGCACAGATGAAAACATATTCCTGACACCCAGGAAAGGTTTGCTATCTGTGAAAATCAGTGATTGTTCGTGAACTCTTGTGCAGCTACGCACGCGTCTCGTCTGTCTCAGCCTTCTCTCCCTCTCCTATGGCGCCGCTTGCGGAAGGACCCCTTGCCTTGCCTCGCCTGGCTGCCAAAAGAAGTAGTGGCTGTTTTTAGTCACAACTCTCACTGACCTTCCCGTTCCTCTTATCTGCCCTCTTGATTTGACCCCTCCTTTCATTCATCTGTACCCCGCTCACGCGACAGCTATCCAGTCCAGTCCAATCCAATCCACACCAAGACAACCATTGGATCTCTCACAGGATTAGATCTGGACCTGGACCTGACTGGACTGAAAGAGGGCAAGGCGGAGGTGACCGCCGCTAGTCCAAGCTCAACCTTCTTCCGACTTTATATTTCAAGTACATGTTCAAGTTCATCTCGTGTTTGTAGTGTGAATGTCCGAATTCAAGAAGCCCTAACCTAGCAAGCAAATACTTCGGTACCTAAGTTCACATCTCGCCAACCGCACTTCGACTTGGAATCAGTCACATCTCAGCCCACCCTTGACGAGCAAACAGAGCATGTGCAAGGCTTGATTAAGCTGTTCATACGACAACCCTTGATCTGCTCAAGGCTTCAAGCAAACACTTCACACTTGGTCCTCAGACCAGTTGAGCACCAATCTGCAGATCAGACAAGATTCTGCATATCCTATCTCACCATGTCTTCCGCACCAAAAGACACGCCTCAGCAGAGCGTCGGCCCAGAATACCGACCAGAAAAGCAGAAGCCTATTGCTACAGTCTCAAAAGCTGTCCCTTTTGAGAATGTTCACACGCTAGCTCAGACACCGCAGCTCATTGCTCTCTTGACGTGAGTACCCGACGGCAAGCTGCATCTTGCGCTGCTTCTTTCCTTTACCACCGTCTCACTTGAGATGGTGTCTTTCTGAGACTTTGAGATTCAGTCCTTGAAACTGTAACCAAAATTGCCATTTGCTAACCTGCCCCAGCATGATCCGCTCTAAAAGCACCGATCGCGCCGACTTCATCTTCTACTCCAACCGTATCATCCGTCTCCTGGTCGAAGAAGGTCTCAACCACCTTCCCGTCGTCGAGCACACCATCACCACCCCTGTTGGCCGCACCTACGCAGGCGTCCAATTCCAAGGCAAGATCTGTGGCGTATCTATCATGCGCGCCGGCGAAGCTATGGAGGAGGGATTGAGGAATTGCTGCCGTTCTGTTCGCATTGGGAAGATTCTCATTCAGAGGGATGAGGAGACGTGTAAGCCGAAGCTATTTTATGATAAACTGCCGGAGGATATTGCGGATAGGTGGGTGCTGTTGTTGGATCCTATGTTTGCTACTGGTAAATTTGCCCCATCTCATACTTATTCCCTCTTCTCTTCATTCCAATCCGTCATGTCATGATAGCACAATATATGGAGTCCAAAACTAACCCTCACAGGTGGTTCCGCAACCATGGCCGTCGACGTTCTCATCTCCCGCGGCGTCCCAGAAGAGCGGATTCTCTTCCTGAATTTGATCGCCAGTCCTGAAGGAATCGAAATCTTCGCTAAGAAGTTCCCCAAGCTACGGGTAATCACGGCTTTTATTGATCAGGGTCTTGATGAGAAGAAGTAAGTTCTCTCTCCTCCTTGTGGTCCTGGTTTTTGGTATGTGGAGAGAAATCCTGACATGTATCTAGCTATATCGTTCCTGGACTTGGTGATTTTGGTGATAGATTCTACACTATGTAGAGATCTGAGAAGGGAATTGGGTGGGTTCTAAGGTATGAAGTATGTGGATAGCATTCTTTGCGAAGCGGTTGAGGGCAGTATAGCTAGGGCCAGACGAAGATGAGAGAACCGAGAAACGAGATGTCGAACTCAATAATACCTGACATTGTTTGAGGAGTTCTTTGAAGGTGCAAATCAGAATATATTGCCCATTTTAGTCAAACCTAACGCCCCTCCCTATGAGTGAGTCCATACTCCTCAACCCTAGCCTTTGAAATCATCGCGCACGATTATCTCTACCACATATCTTTCCAGCCAGCCAGCTCTGAAATCTTCGCAGTGGCCACAGCTTCCGCGCCTCACTTGAAATCCTCCCTCCCTCCCCCTCCTCCATCTATACCCCTCTAATACTCGTCATCCGCCACAACGCCCTCTCCACCATACCCACCCATCCCATCTCCATCATCCTCATCCGCATCCGCATCATCAATAATATCATCATCATCATCCTCATCCCTCGCCCTCCCCCTTCCTCTTCCCCCTGCTGCCCCACCACCTCCTCCTGAGACCGGATCTCTCGCCTGCGCTCTCTCATCGTCGACATCCTCGCCGTCGCCTTTAGCTACCGCGTCGCAAGCATCGACCCAGTCGGCATAGACGTCTACTGCTGCTGAGAGGTCTGTTTGATCACATATCCGTCAGTCCAATCTTACACACCGAGCAGACCCATCCCACTCAGGGACGGCAAAACAAAGGAAAGGAACGAAACGTACAATTTATGGCGCACTGGAAGTGCTGACTGCAGACTTTACATGATAGGGCGCCTACACCAGCTTTCTTGTCTAGCTTGACGATGACGCTGCCTTCGTGGTTGCAGAAGAGGCAGTCGAATGTTGAGGGGAGGGGCGCATTCTATTGAGCGGCATGCGTCAGTTCTGTTGGATCTTGTCCTGTCGTGTGCTAAAACATATCGCCCTCGTGCATCTTTTCAATCAGACCTCCTATGTGACTCTGTGCCTTCCACCTCGAGCTTCATCTTCCTGCCCTCGAGTCTGGCCCCGGAGCATAGGGATTCGCGCAACGCGATGCAATGCGACTCGACTCACCTTCTTCGGACCCTGAGGTTTCTTGGCAGCCTTCTTACGTTTTCCCTATTGTCATATCAGCCCACGATCTTCTCTCTCTCTCTCTTTCCATTTCCAGCCAGAATATGCATACCATTTTTGCTCAAATGTGTTGCGACCTTCTTTGTTGGGCGTTTGTGCAGTTGCTAGTTTGAAAGCTGTGGGAAAGCTCGAAAAGCCGGCGCGCGCGCGTCAAATATTCGATTGTCGCCGCCTCCCGATGGGAACAAAGACCAAGCAGGGGTGTTGCATGCGGCTAGTCTCTTATCGCCCTTATCTGCCCCGCAAAATAACGAAGGTGAGGGGTGAGCTTGATGAGCTGAGACGAAGGTGAAGAAGGGAGCTTCCAAGAAGAGGCAAGTGAGGTTGTGTTGAATGGATCGAGGGGACACAAACGGGCACAGGCACGTCACATTTGTCCAACGCTATTTGGGAACATTCACAATCTGAAGCTCCTGTATCGGATCAATCAATTTCAGGAACAATCTGTGTTTGTACATACTATTCAGCGTTCCATTCGTTGCTGATACCTCACCGTCTTTCCCTGGTTCCCAACCTCACTTCTTTTACTCATCCCCGAACCGGCACCGGCAGCTGTAGCTACACATTCCGGCCCCCCCTCGTGCAGCTTAATCAAGGCCAGCAAGCCAACCAAAGCACGCCAAATCAAAACGATATCGAGGTCCACGAGGTCCCTGCGTCCCATCACAGCACATCGGCATCTCCTCCGTTCCCCTGGTACTACCACGTTGAACTACCAACCAAGTACTGGCCAATCCAACTACTTACTTCCCGCCAAGCCCAAACTGCTCCATCTCGCCTCGCCTCGCTTCCCGAACTATTTGAACTCGACGTCTCCCAGCTCATCCCACTCCTCTTCTCCTCTCCTTCTTTTCTTCTTCTTTCTCCTTCAGCCAAAAGCATTACATTAGAAGACAGACAGAAAGAAAGACAGATAGTCAGACCCAACACAGAGTCTACGTATTCCGATCGATCGGTCGGACATCTCGGAAACGGAGCATTCAAGCAAGCAGACATACATTTCAATTCAATACCGTACAAGTCAGCTCTAGTCAAGTCAAGTCAAGTCCTCAGACAAGGCAGGACAGGCAATCCAAATCATCATGGCATCCCCACCCTCCCCAACCGACCAAACCGGTCTCCTAAAAGAGGTCCTCGAAGCCGTGAAAGCACTAACCCTCAACCAAACCCTCCTCTCCTCCCACGTCGACGCCATCTCCGGCCGCGTCAACGTACTAGCAGGCATGAAGGAGGTGCGCGACGTTGCAGAGACAGCACCGTCATCTACACCAGCTTCTTCTTCTACTACTACAGCAGCTCCCGTAAAGAAAAATGAATCTCTTGCAGCCGTTGATCCTGATTCCGATGATGTCGTCGTGCCTCAATCTCCATCCTTGCCTGCTGCACAGCTTGAGGGTGTAGCGGCGGGCCCGTCATCGCCGTCGTCGGCGCTTTCGCATGCGAGGAAGCCGAGTGTTACGTCGAGGATTATACTCACGTGAGTTGATTATCTGTTTATTTGCAGGATGTACAGATGAGCTGCGTTATGCGTAGAGTATGCCTTTGGCGTGCTGTACGTGTGGTGTACGCTTTCGTCTGCACGTACTGTCTGTAATGGGGCGGTTACTAATGCATATGGCGTATAGGACTTATCCTGGCCAATCTGGTATCAACCCACTTCCTATGGATTGGGGTCATAAGGATCCTCAGGAGAGAGGCCCGGTTGTGGTTTCGAGAGGTCAGACTACGATTCGGAGACGAAATGGCAAGTAAATCCCTCCTTTTCGTGGAGCCAATGCTAATCTAGATTGCAGCTATTGGAGGTGAGTCGGCTCGGTGAAGTTGTTGCAATTTTCAGGGCTGACACTTAGAAGCCCATGGCGGATCATATTCCATTTACTACGCTCTTGCGGTTGCTAGTAATGAGATCAAGGTTGATCATAGGTAAGTGCATTGCGACTCGGAAACTATACGAGATGTTGGTACTGACTTGCCAAGACCTGATTTCACCAATACCGAGCCAGCTGCGAATATTGGTCCTTTCCCACAATGGGCAGATAAGAAGAAGATTGTCTCGATGGATCCCCTTGGACACTTGGCACCATGGTTGTTCAAGGATATCATAGAGAAGGAGAATGGTATGTCCTTTGCTTCCATGGAGATGGGCAAAACTGACGATGAATAGTTGACATTAGACCAACGATCGGTATGTTTCGCTCTTTGGACGATATGGGCTTGAAAGACTGACAGCATGAAAGCCATTACCAGAGCTCACATGAAGGTGTGAAACATCCTGACACATTTCCTTGCATAGCTGACCAGCTTTACAGTTACCTGAGTTGGAGCAAAGTGTGAAGGAGGGCCGCCTGTAGGTCCCCATTGCAACTTGCTGAGGTCACATCTAACCAATTGCAGTATTCCCGATGGCAAAGTCTGCTTGAATGAGTCTGGTGAGCTGGCAGTAACCAAGTTTGCGGTTGAGCCAGTGCGTATCATCCAAACCATATCCCACCACTCTAACAAAAACAGGTCTGGTATCTTCCCGGTGTAGCAGAGAGGTTCGGAATCGGTAAGCATTTGCCTTGATACTTCACCATCTTTGTTTCAAGTACTAACAATCAACAGACGAAGGATCCCTCAGACGTTCCCTCTTCGAACATACCGGTGGTTCATACCCCGAGCTAATCACCAGAGGCGATATCAAGCTCTTCCTCCCTCCAATCGGTACGACCTCCCCACCCTCACTTACCAATCCACAGCCCACAGCTGTCCAATAGATCACGACCAAGACTAACATCCTGCAGGCGGTCTCACAGTGTACTGCTTCGGAGATCCAGCAAAGATGTCGGACGAGAAAGTCCGCCTTGCGTTACGGGTTCACGATGAGGTAAGTCTTCTGTCCTCCTCCCGTTCTTGGTCCACATCCCGAGATCTCGGGATGGAGGTTGTGTCGGTTATGCTGTGTAGAAAGGGCAGCCACGTCTCGTACATCATCTGACAAGACAAAACTACAGTGTAACGGTAGTGACGTGTTCGGATCTGACATCTGCACGTGCCGTCCCTATCTCATCTACGGTATCGAGGAAGCTGTCAAGGAAGCTCAGAAGGTAAGCAATGTTCCCCTCCACTTTCTGAACCCAATCGTTCGTGTAGGCAAGCAGAAGCTGACCAAATCAGGGTGGGAGTGGAGTGGTCATCTATTTCCGTAAGGAAGGTCGCGCTTTAGGCGAAGTAACAAAAGTAAGTCGGAGTGATGACCAACATATGCGTATCTCTTCACAGCTTGGCGACTGCATGGAGCTGGTTTGGATGTGGATGAGTTGGGACAGCCAGTCACATACTGTGCATCTCATCTCTCTTCCGAACACTGCTCCATGCATACGATATCCCACCTATTCCCAACGCCATTCCTACTACCCCAACCCAAGCTTCTCACATTCACCACTCATTCCACAACATACCCCACCCCCGAAACTCTGCGTCTGCAGTTCGTAACACCTGTCGTGCTGGCTGTGGTGTCGCGCTCTCTACCCCATCCTCCCTAAAGGCAGCATTTACACCAGTCTCTCCAATCGCCACAACACACTCACACTCTATCCCACTCCACACCCCCATTCTCATTGTCGAACCTGCATCCATTACTCCTGACACCCATCCCCATAACCAAAACTTATCCCAATCAGTCCGTTCAAGCTAACCTCCCCCTTCTCCCCATAGTACCTCGTCTACAACGCACGAAAACGCGGCGCCGATCGCGCATCCGAGTATTTCAAGCGAACCGAGAACATCGCCGGCGTAAAGGATATGCGGTTCCAGGCTCTCATGCCGGATATCCTGCATTGGTTGGGTATCAAGAAGATTGATCGCATGTTGAGTATGTCCAAGTAAGTATCCCACCTATTCTCTGCATTCGTAACATTAGCTATCTTCTTACGCGGGGTTCGTTCCAACTGAACGCTTCACATGAATAAGGATATGTGGAGAGACAGGAGAGACTATTCGAGAAAGGCGATTTATTCTGTTTGAGGATAGGAATAAAGCTAATGAATGGATAGTATGAAGCACGACGCTATCGTCAGTCAAGGGTATGTCTCCCTTTCTACTCCCCTTACTTATTTACTTCTTCCTACCTTCCCCACGTCCCAATATCTTCCAAGTCACTAACACACTCTTCTGCAGAATCCCCATTCACGAACGTGTCGAACTCCCCGAGTCCTGGATCCCGGCCGATTCTAGGGTCGAGATTGACGCTAAGATTACTGCTGGTATGTCTTACTTCTTTCGCATCCCTTCTTTTCCTCTTCCTTTTCTTTTTCGCGGAAATGCTTCATTGGGACCTTGCTGGGTCGGGATTTTCTTTTTCCGCCGAGTTGGGACGTTTATGCAGGAGATGGGAATGGGAATGGGAATGGAGCACCCCCACTTCCCTCCCGCTGATACCGCTACTCATCGAAGACCACATCTTCAAATCCATTGTTTCAAGGGTCCATGACCAGGGGTGATCTGATAGGGCTGAAGTCGCCCTTCACTGCATATGTGGAGTCTTGTCTTTCACTTTACACCGTACAGTACACAGTACAGACGACAGCATGCCTTCAAACTTTACTCGTGGCTGGATACATTGGATTGATAGCTGACCGAACCTCCCAAAACAGGTTATTTCACAACCGGCCACCGCATGACAGAAGAAGAACTCGCTGCTGTGAAGGGAAGAAGTTGGGAAGAGTACGTTTACATACCCCCTCTCCTATCTATTCCACCTACCTATCTATCTACTTATCTCCTTCCCTCATTCCCTCCTCCCTCTCACCTCCATCTCGAAATCCCGCAATACCAAACTCCCACGATGGCTCACGGGGAGCGACTCCTGGTTTCCACTCTCCTCCACATCTCTCTGGGATTCTCCAATCCCAAAACACACCGAAAAAGAATAAGAAGATCGTATGCTAACGCAGCGCACAGTATCGACCATTAAAAACTCCCCCAAAGTATCATGTGCCTAGCAAACTCATTGCGTCGTTGCGGTTGCGTGGCTGCGTGGTTGACTCAATCACTCTCGTTAGTATTTAGGCTTGGGCTGAGCAAAGCGTTCCTGCATCCGCGCCCAACCTGATACCAACACCCAAGCATACACACATTCGTCGTCCACATTAAGTAGTAGCGCAGAATTTTGATTTGATTTGATGGGCGGGGACTTTACTTTAGTTTAGAAGCACCGCATTGGATTTGGAAAATGAGAAGAAGGAAAAAAATCAAGATTTCGAAACTTAATTCCAACCCACTTCGTTCTAGAACTCTAGAATCCTAATTCTTGAGGTGTTGTAAAATTCCTGACCTGACCGCTTCTTCACCTTCTCATCCAATCACAACCTCTGAATCGGGGCTTTCCCTTTACAGCGGATCAGGCCTTGACGCGTGACTGGATGCTTACTGGATAGGGAAGCAGGTAGGTAGTTGTGTGGTGGATGGGGAAAGAGATGTGTTGGCATGTCATGTCACAATGTACTAATGTACCAACACCACGGTAGGCTGGGATGGAGCGGTCCGGTGCGAAGCGGGCGGTGCGCGTGGTGCGCGTGGATTACTAGGAATGGAGGTTCTGAATGGGGGTAAAGTAGTTCCACGAAAATTCACCGGCTTTTGGGCTCCCTTGCGTATTTCCACTCTGTTGCTCGTTCTCATTCTCATTCTCTGTTTTGGGGAGAAGTTGAAAGTAGCCGAAAGTGACCGGCGGAAGAAGCGAGAGAGAGAGAGGGGGGGGGGAGGGGGTAAAGTAGTAGCAGGTCAGGAAGGGGTCTGTAGATTCATTGTTGAGGTGGATGAATGAAGCTCGGGGGAATTATCCAGTACAGCGCTATTTTGGCATATTCATTTAAGCAGATATAAGTGTAGAGCGAAGAGTACTATGTTGTGATACACTAGGTTGATGGGCGAGCTGTGGAGGAATAGTGATGGTGGTGATGGTGTGAAGCTGTCGAAATGCAGTGCACGCCATCCTCACACCAAAAGTAAGGCTACCAACATAAAGCTAGGAAGTATCTAAAGCCAGGAAATAAGCCCCCATCACACAACAGGATGCCAAATACCCGGTGAGCGTGCGAAGCTCGAATCAGATGTGTTAGGCAAACGGCAAGCACGATAAGGCAAATGAGGGACGCAGGCACAACATGACAGGATGAATGGGATGTGTATTTCCAGGGCGGCTGGCTTCATCCAACACCTCTGAGTAAATGGGTTGATGGATGGAAGAGGAGAGCGGAGGAAGGCTGCAGCCACAGCCTTGGCTCCTTTTCAAACCTTCACTGTCCGAGGCAGCCTCTCAATCAGTCGCGATGGCGTTGTGTGGGAGCACGAATCCAGACTACACTCGAATCATGGCCTGCCTGCCTACATACCTGCCCACCCGCTGAGCCTATCCTCTCAACCACTGGGCGAGAGAAGGCTGTGGGTATTAGTAATAACGCGGTCAAGCAAAGTCAGGCTCGGCAAGTATGGCTCAGGCAAAAGAGGGGTGCAGCACCTGTGTAAGCAAGCCCATACGCATTCATGCAGAGCGTAAGAATTCAGTGACGACTGAGGGGCTTCCATATGGAAAGGCTGCATTAAGTAGGTATGCATCTGTTCGTCGCGTGAGAACAACGCGAGTGAGCGAGTGAGTAGATGAGCCAGACAGAGGAGAGCGCGAAAGTGTTGTGGTAATGGGTTTTGTGCACGTCGCAGTGGGAGTGGAGGAGAAAATAGGCTTATGCGATGACATGTGGCGAGTTGATGCCCAGAGCAAGCAAGCAGCAGTGAAGACTGGAATCTCGACTGCTTGATGGACAAATGACAAACAGACTAACTGACTGGGAGGTACTCAAGCAAATAGAGGAGGACGGATGGAAACAGAAATGATACCAGCAAGCCAGCGGCAACTCCAAAAAGGTATGCAGGCAGGCAGGTAAACAGTAACAAGAATGGGGTACCGTCGCTCCTCCAACTCCTCCTCCAAATCCAAATCCGGATCAGCAAATATGCAGTAACGACACCAGCTGCCCATTACCTGCATATTCTAGCCCACTGTCGGTCGCTCGAGCAATAGCAGATGAACTCGTAAGAGGATGTACTAGAAGCATGACGATGGGGTATTCGGTATCCTTCAGGAAAAGATGATCGATGCATACCTCACGCATCCGCATCTTCCAGGTGTGTCGATGTTAAGTCTTGGGTGCGGGGCAAGGAAAAAGGGCTGGACCGTTGCTGTGGGTCTGACAACCTTGCCCGGGGGACAACCACGACCGCCTGGGTATGCTAATACGGGTCCGGGTGGTATGCCGGGGGTTAGTCTGGAGTTTTACTTTCGGGGACGAATTGGTGATGAATGGATGGTGGTGAGTGTGCTGGATTGGTGGAGTGGATCTTACGTGCGTGTCTGGCTGGTCTGTCAGTCTGTTGTGTGCTGTGTGCTGTAAATATTGCATTTAGTCAGTCAACTTCGGAAAGCTAGTAGCGAAGTCGAAGGCGAAGGAGGGGTCTGTTGTGTTGTCTGGGCCACCGACGTTCTGGCTTATATCTGCTTGTCGCCTTACCTACATACCCTTCTTCCTCTCCTTCTCTTCCTTCTCTTTACGTTTGAGAATAACTTGTGTCTCGAAGTTGACTTTCCATCCTTTAATGCTTCTTCATTCTTCAAGGGATATCCATCCTTCGCTGGAACGTTTCGGATTTAAGCCTGGTTGAACGAAGAAGAATAAGCTCTTACTCTCACACCACTACAACACATAACCCACCAACCCCATCCACACATCCAATACGAGGACTGCGGCGAGAAATCAAAGTTTTGCTTGCACGCACACCACTTCACATCACATCTACTCCCAACAATCATCGCCATCCAATTTATTTTGGTCTTCATTCTTTGCATCTGGATTCTTCCGGGAAGATATATTCACAATTGTTTGACGTACCCCGGTCTTGACTCGCTCAATTGATCGCCCTCCCCCAACCGATCGACAGCCTTCCGCATCCCCAACGTTGAACCAAAATATATTCTCCGAACATACATTCACATTCGTACATACAACTACAGACGAAGCTCTCACATATCGATACGAGTCCATCATCGCCATTATTTTCTCAACTAAGGACCTCTCACTTGGATCGAGTCAGATCCCACTTCCCCATATCATCATCATGGCATCAAAATCCCAATCTCGCAACTCCTCACCCAAGTCGCCCTCCGCCAGACGACCAAAACTCATGCGCGCCAGCGCCACAGCACCATCTCTGGCAACATCCAACGCTTCACGTAACGACCTCGCAAGTCTACAGTCAGCGAGAGCAGCAACGCTGTTGACGAGAGTAGCGAGCTACTCGACGGCGCAGCAGAATTATGAGAGAGAGCATCGCGAGTCCATTGGAAGTGTGTGCTCGAGTGGCCAGGGCAGTCCTGCAAGTGTGAATGGAGAGAGGAAAGAACCGTTCGAGATTGTGATTCAGCAGTGTAAGTTCCCTTGAATATCATGTCCTTGCATGAATTTATGGACGACTGAACCGGAACTAATGAAATCAATAGCTGGCAACTACTATAGCTTTCCCAGCTTTGAGGACTTTCAGGAGTATCACCACCAGAATGAGAGACATGATCATGGTGTTCCTTGAGCCAGAGCTTCGTACAGCCAAACTACATTTGGAAAGCAGTGATGACGGAATGATGACATGGGTACTTTACCCAAAAACCCAACCAAAACAACACAAAATGCACGAACGGAAACAAATCCCCGAGACAGGCGTGAAGGAAGGACAGCACACTTGGCCAGGCGTTCAGGTCCTGGCGCCATGGACACGGCGTTGGAAGCGGTGGACTGAATAGGACGGGAAGGAGAACACAACACCACACAGTACCGCATTGCATGGCAGGGCAAGGAACAGAAACAGGATAGGAACGGACGGAACTCTAGCATGCGTTCGGAGTCAAGGTACTAGTTCCAATTATACGTTGCGAAGCATTTGATGGGGCTTTGGCATCCGGAAGACTTCCGGGCAGACGAGACGACACGATGTGATGCAGCCCATCGCGATCGTGAGCTTCTCTCGTCTAGTGAGATGCAGGAGGTCACTCACCGCTGTCATCAAACCTTCTTTGTATTTAGTTGATAATTGATACTCGTATGTATGCATAATGCACAGACTATTGTATATGCATGTCCTGTCATCGTAATCCACTGCGAGAACTGGAATAATAACTTGTTTGTGTTCTCTTTGGGCGGGTGAGATCAGGAGTGCCAGGAGCCACTAGAGAGCGTGATGATGTTGGCATCAAAAGACTCGTGTCGAACCAAGTTCGTGATTGATCTTAAGTCTGCAGTTGAATAAGAATATAATGTACCGTGCCTATTTGACCTGAAATCCAGACTCGTAGAAGATTGACGGCCAATGGCAATGATCCGAATTGACTGGCTAGCCAAGGAGAGAGGAGACCAAGATTCCTTTACAATGTCATAATCCAAATGGCGACTTCATAGTCTAAATGTCCAAGAGGTTGTAATAATGGAGAAAGTATCCTTTTATGAGGAATTGAAGCTGGTCAATATTTGATGTTCGTTGTGTTGAGGTTTTTGGACGATGAGCTCAAATGGGGCGGAAAATCTGCGGCGCCAAGCCCTCGCTAAGGCTCTCACACTAGTGGCCGCCCTCCCACAATCCATTTGCACGTTAAGAATTTTGTATTCAACCTCAAAGAACGTCGACAACCCACCTTCACAACAACAGCCCCGCGACTAGGTAACTTATCGCAATCATGGCTGTCGGAAAGTGAGTATCCCTCCTTGATACTCCTTTGTATTTGATTTGCACGATGGAAGCAGGATGCGCGATGGCAGCAGGGAGGGGCAACAAATTCGAGATGCAGAGTCTGACAGGAAGATAGGAACAAGCGCCTTTCGAAGGGAAAGAAGGGTCTCAAGAAGAAGACCTTGGATCCTTTCACCCGCAAGGATTGGTACCAAGTCAAGGTATGCGCGTTGATTCCAGTATTAGTGGTCTTTGCAGTGGCTAACAGTATCTCAGGCACCTTCATCTTTCCAAATCAGAGAGTACGATAACCTTCATCGAAATCACACAAATGTTACAATTCTAATAATCTCACAGTGTCGGAAAGACCCTTGTCAACCGAACCACCGGTCTCAAGAACGCAAACGACGCATTGAAGGGCAGAATCTTCGAGGTTTCTTTGGCCGATTTGCAGAAGGATGAGGACCACGCATTCCGCAAGGTTAAGCTGAGAGTCGATGAGGTTCAAGGAAAGAACTGCTTGACCAACTTCCACGGTCTCGACTTCACATCCGACAAGCTTCGCTCGCTCGTCCGCAAGTGGCAATCATTGATTGAGGCCAACGTCACAGTCAAGACCACCGACGACTACCTCCTCCGCCTCTTCGCCATCGCCTTCACCAAGCGCCGCCCAAATCAGATCAAGAAGACCACCTATGCCGCCTCCTCGCAGATCAGAGCTATCCGAAAGAAGATGACCGAGATCATTGTCCGCGAAGCCTCCAGCTGCACCCTCACACAACTCACAGCCAAGCTCATCCCCGAGGTCATCGGTCGTGAGATTGAGAAGGCTACCCAAGGCATCTACCCATTACAAAATGTGCGTCTACATATTACGATATCTAAGCAATGAGCAACCCCACTAACACATAATACTAGGTCCACATCCGCAAAGTCAAGCTCTTGAAGGCACCCAAGTTCGACCTCGGCGCCCTTCTCAACCTCCACGGCGAATCGAACACAGACGAGTCGGGCCAGAAGGTTGAGCGGGAGTTCAAGGAGAAGGTTTTGGACGAGGTGTAAAGGACTAGCTGGGGGTCAAACGAAATTCGTTCTGGGTTTTTTTCTCTCTACTTGGTCATTTGCATTGGTCATGGTCTTGCTTTGTGGGCAAATAAGGCGTGACTTGTATGCGCGTCGTCTGGCATACATAAGGCTAGCAAAATGAATTCCAAAATACTCAAAAATTACCTGGATATTGTGTTTGTGAAGTGACTTTGGCATGTGAGTGGTCTTGGTTGGGCTAGGAAGTGAAGGTTGAAGGCTTGGGATTGGTGGCGCTACCTAGTTGAGCAGGCGACACTGACGTCGTGATTCAGAACTTGGCTTTGTAGGTACTTTTTCACAGCACTTGCTGCCAACGTTCCTCACAACATCACAACTCTTCCACAAACTCATATCGAAATGGCATCCGACGAGTCCCTCCCCACCCTCAAGATCTTAATGATCGGACCCTCTGGAGCAGGCAAATCAGCCTGTAAGTAATTCTTTCCTCTACTGCATCCTGCATCAACCCCTCCATCCATGTCCCTGTTCACCTACTAACACTGCCTGCTCAGTGCTGATACGGTACTGCGACGACCAGTTCGACAACGAGTCTTCCACTGCAACCATAGGTGTAGATTTCAAAGTACGCCTTCCTCCCCTCCTCCCTGTGGTCCGTCTCCACAGCCCTCCAGACAAACAGATACCATGCCCGCTCCCATTCCATGCGCACCATGCACAACACTACCAGAATAGCCCAACTAACCTTCGTCTTCCTTTCCGAATAGATGAAAAAGCTCTCCGTCCACAACACCCCCTACCGCCTCAACCTCCTCGACACCGCTGGTCAAGAACGCTTCCGCACCCTCTCCAACTCCTACTACCGGGGCGCGCACGGCGTGATCCTCGTTTACGACATCTCCAACCGCGACAGCTTCCTCTCCATGGAGCGGTGGTTCGACGAAGTGGAATCGAACGCTCAGCCGGGCGCGGTTACATATCTGGTTGGGGCGAAGCTGGATAGGGAGGCGAGTAGGACGGTTAGTAAGGAGGAGGGGGAGAAGTTGGCGGGGGAGAGGGGTGCCGTGGGGTGGTGTGAGGTTAGTGCGAAGACGAGGGAGAATGTGAGGAGGCCGTTTGTGGAGTGTGTGGGGGAGATTGTGAAGAGGCCGGAGTTGATGAGGAATAAGGGGGGGAGGGGGACGGTGAGCGTTGCGGGGGGGCAGGTGGAGGGGGGTGGGTGTGCTTGTTAGATGGGAGGTAATGGATGAGATTTGGATACACTTGAAGGTCAGGTTTGGACTGAATGTCACATTATGGGTTTGCATGGATATGCAGACAGACAGACATGGAGTTGGGTTTGCAAATGAGGCATGCATGGGCTTTGGAGAATATGGTATGGCATGGCATGATACCCTTTATACTATTACACTAGAATGTACAATTTTCTCTTCTATTCCTTCGGCGTCAGGAACTCCACAACAGCTGTCATTCGGCCACAGGTCAGCATCTCTTTACCACATACAAAACGGGAACCGGTCAAAGGCCAAAGAACTAAACATACCTTGTCTAAACTCCTCCGGCTTCTCGGATATAACCCAATGCCCGCAATCCACATCTGCCAGTCTAAACCTAGGGAAGAACTCCCCAATAGCAGGCAAACTCTCGTCAGGCACATATTTACTCTGCGTGCCCCTCACGAATAGCGCCGGTCCCTTAAATCGCACTTCACCTGGATTTTTGAACGGGAAATCCCCTAGATTTCCCAGTGCGGATCCGAGTATGCGGAGAGGGATCCGGAATTTCTTCGTGCGCGTTTCGGGTGGCTGGTACATGTTTGTGAGGAGGAATTGGCGGATTGGGAGGGACTGGAGATGTGTTAGTTTTGACTCTGCAATTGGGAGACCAGGCAGGGATGGAGAAGGGAGGAAAAGGAGGGCATATACCTCTTCATAATCCTTCAATATCTGATCCGCATCCGCCTGTTTGGTGACCTCCGACTCCTCGATCTTCTTCATGCCCTGTATGTACTGTGCGAAGCTACTCATGAGAGCTACGTCCACGGGGGCATTATCCACGGATATGATATCGTGTATGAGTTCTGGGGAGCGGAGGGCGAGTGTCATGGCTGTTTTGGCGCCCCTGTTGTTTGTCTGTCAATGGATGCTCAAGGTATGGATTGTGTTTGGGGAGACTTACATTGAGTGGCCTATCAGTGTTGGTTCTTTCAGGCCGTGTTCTTCCATGAACCCTTCGACGTCGTTCGCCATAGATAGATAGTCATGATTGGGATCGTGTGGTGAGTCGCCGTGGTTTCTGAGGTCCTATCCGAACCATCAGCCCAATCCCTTCCCAGTCCATGTCCATTCCAAGTTCGATGTGGAAGAAAACATACCACAGCATAAATCGGTCTTCCTAGATCCCTTGCCAGAGCTCTGCAATTGTCATCAGCATATATTCCTGCCTATCCTTCCATCCAAGAAACTGAGATCTCGAGGAGCTTCGCACAGGGAGGCTCACTTACTAATGCTCCTGTTGTTCTTCTTGGACCCAAACAGTCCATGCATGAATATAATAGCCCGCGGAGCAGAGGATGAGGGTTTCGCTGGGGAGTGAAGGTCGTATGCTAGAGTTAGAGGGGTGCTTTTCTTGGAGCTGTACGTTCGACGGGAGATGATTTGGATAGCTCGGGAAGAGGAGAGAGGGGATATGCGGGGCAGCATATTGAAAGAAGTATACTGCTGTTGACAGTACGAGATGCTCGGGATGAGAATTAAAAGTGTAGGAGCTCTGAGAACTTGAATGTGAAGTTTGGATTGTTCTGGGTAGCTTCAGGTTCACCAAAAACTTGTTGAAGCCTTGATCGCAAGGCGTGAAACTCATGTCAAGGCGTATGGCACGTGAAAAGGCGGGGCTGTCCGAGAATCCCCCGCAACATGGAAGCACTCGCATATCCCTATTTGTTCTTTGTTTGTTTACATTATCATCGCTAATTTCTCAGGAAAACCCTGTACTATGTCTAGAAGCAGATGCGCTTGCCTCATCTCGGCTGACAGTTTCGCGAGGCTAGATCTCCATGTGAGGTTCGATACCAAAATGAGAAGTGACTGCCACCTTTCGACTGGTTGGCTTTGGACGATTAGACTATCCTGCTTGCATCCCACTTTTGCATGCTGAATTGTGTGGCGGAGACTGCCGTTAGACCGTTCGGCGAGTCCGTCGAGTCCGTTTGGGTGAGCTGTCTCTTATCGCTAATCCGTAGAAGTACGGGTCTCGTCCTGTCTCCTATCTTATGTTCGGCCGAGATGTGGCAGTCGAGATTATCCAACGTCAACTTCAGCATTTCACATCAGTGCGGGGAATCGTTGTTGATATTGATGTTTGTGTATAAAGTTATTACAGTTGGCTTAGCTGTTGAACAAAATCTTGACCCTCGGTTTGTAATCGAATTGCTTCCAGGACGTGGTGTATTTTTCGATCGATCTCAAAGTCCCTTCTTGCATCTTTCATCCTTAACAGTCAATCCAGTATGTCTCCTTCAAGGATCCTCGAAAGTAAGATGGTGGTCACGCCCATCAAACATGGCGCAGACAAGAAATGTACCATGGGTGCAACTATTACCGGACTTGACTTGAACGATGTGTCCAACGAAGACTTGGCAGCTCTCAGAGAAGCGACTCACAGATACCAGCTCGTTATGATCAAGGACCAACATGATCTCGATCCAGTCAAACACTGGGAGCTTGTCACCAGGCTGGACCCCGAAGCACCGAACGTTCATGGTCACGGTACAGTGCAGCAATTCAAGAAAGTGGGCGGGTTGCTGTCGGTAAGAATCTTTCACGAAACTGGACTCGTGTATTATTGCTGACGACAATTCAGCAAAGAGATGTACCATGCATTCCAAGCGCACCAAATATCAGACTTATTGGTAAAGGCTATCAAGGAGACGATCACTACGGCATCAAGGGGTTCACGGCCCATGGACCAAGTAATGATTATCACCGTTACCCACCATCGGCAGAATCATTTGCTGCTGGTAATACCCAATTCCAGAGATGGCATATCGATGCTCCCCTCTATGAACGCGAACCTCCGCACTTCACAGCCCTTCGTGCAGTCAAATGTCCAGATCAAGGAGACATCCAAGTGAACTGGGATGATGGTAGCGGACTGAGCATGACAGTCAAGCCTGGGCAGACAGCTTTCTTCAGCACCATTCAGCTTTACGACTTGTTGAGTGAGGAGGAGAAGATGCTGGCTGATAACAGTTGGGTTGAGTATGCGCCGTTTCCATATATGTGGATTGAGAAGTGCAAAGGCAGGCCGAATGGTCTCGGGTTAGAGAATGAGGGGCTGGAACACAAGATCGAAGAGATGCCGGAATGGGATCCGGCAAAGATAAAAACGGTAAGCACTTCTTGAAATCCCGGCAGCATCCATCCTGACTGAATCCTTCCAGTATCCAATGGTCTGGGTCAATCCACTCGGCAAGAAAGCCCTCCAGGTTCACGGCATTGCCGTTCGAAAGATGTTCTTGAAGCCCACACCCACAAGCGAGGTGGAAGTGGTTGAGGATATCACGAGAATCAGACAATTGCTTCTCAGCTGGCAAGAGCGAATCCTGTGGCCAGAATACATCATGATGACTCCAGTTGAGAATGGTGATGTCCAGATGTGGGACAACTGGAGCGTGTTTCACAGTGCAGTAGACTATCCAGAAAAATATGGTACAAGAAGTAAGTATCCTGGCCTTCCATTTTGAATATGGTTTTGCTGATCCCGTCATAGCTATGCATCAGGCCAATTTGGGAGCCTCGGATAGTCCAGTGTAAGTGGTACCTAAATTCCCTGAATTCTCACCTCACAAATTTCTTTTTGACGTAGTGCTGACCACTCTCTCTTCTAGCGGACCTGTTCCAATTCCTGTCTCTGTAACTTCTTGAATGCTGGCCCATCAACTCCTTGTATAGTTCTTAATACATGCAGCTCTTGTTGTATCTCCTGATCCATAAATTCTTCCCCTGTCAGCATTACATATCATGTGAACCGTCGTCTCAATCTGTGAGCTTCCGGAAGATCTTGTAAGCTTTCACACTGCCAAGTTGCTGCCCTTTCTGCCCCACTTTGGAATGCTTCTCCGCGCCCCTCCATTCTGGCTTCTGTATCTCTGCGATCCAGACCTGGGGTAATTTCCCCATCCTCGTCCTCATCTAGGTCCAGTTGCATGAGTCGGTCACGGGGCTCCGGCGGCTCTCTTTGCTGGGAGATTGTCTGGTGGGAACCGGCTGAGGCCCAGTCTTCGAGTCGTTCTTGTGCCTGGTCACTGTTGTTGCTTATTTTCAAGTCCTGTAACTGAACGACTACTTGTTCGCTTGTCCTCAATTTCCTCTCATGCTCTGCAGCATCTTCAGTATACGGAAACCCTGTGGGTAATGAACGTACTTACTGACAGTTTCCGCAATGGTTTCAAAGAAGAATGGAGCCCATAGTAAAACTGCTGTGGTTTGACCATATCCCCAATTATTTTCTTTGACCTCCCCGCTGACATCCACCAATAGCATAATACAACCCGCCAGAAGATAAGAAAGTAATAACAGAACAATTGTGCTCAGTCCCAATTTGATCTTCTTCCAATGGATTCGGCGCATAGCAGACTCAGGCAGCCGTTTCCAGCTTTTTGGTATCAGATACATGGCCAACCATAAGCCGGGGAGGCTAATGAGTAACGCAGTCAAGCCAACAGAGCTTCCGCTCATACGAAAATAACCATTGGATCCATAGAAAGGGCCAGTATCTTCGCCTCGGGTACGGCATGCTCTCGCCAATCGGGAATAATACTCTCTGTCATCCCTTTTCATGGTTGGAACCTTAATTTCGAGAATGAGACAAGTCAGACCTTGGATTATAATGATGACCACCGAATACAACAGCCAATCGAACGGAACTCTGAATTCCTTCAGGCGCCATTCTAGAACTAGTCCGCAAAGTAAGAACGAGACCGTTGCCAGCTGAAATCTCAAGAGGGGACGGAGAATGACCGATTCCGAAATGGAAGGACTTTGAGCATAGCGCACCACTGCTGCAATGTAGAGCGATGAGGAGTAGAACAGACTGGTCTGGACGACAGACAGGAGTTGTTTTTCCAGGAGAGACACTCGATGCAAGACCGGCTGAAACGACCTCTTCTTCGCAACTCGAATGATTAGCGGTAGAAGCGGTCCAAACAGAATGGACAATGCAACTTGGAGATAGTAGGATATCATGACCTGAAGATAGCATCTGGATCAGCCCAAGGCTACCAATTTACAAATTATCGGATACAGAAGACGTACCCCGGGACCTGCCATGTCCTACCAGTAATTAGTCAATGATCTCTTGGTTCACAAATCGAGCATAGAGCGTACAGGATTTCCTGACCCTAAAACAACGTTACAAACACTGCGACATGTCGTAACAAGTATAGTAACATTTAGATTATCGTCTCTGATGAAGTCGATGATAGCATCAGCTCTGGTCGTGTTACAAGCCAGCGACGATTTGGCTGCAAATGTCTGGTTGGCCATGGCGGTTGAGGCTGGAGCATGACTTGCCACCCACAAAAGCAATGTTTAATGTATCACGACTTTGTAAAAATAATAGGGTTTAATCGAATCTTCGAAAGGGCAAATATGTCGCTTGGTACAGGAGAATCATTTTGGAAGTCGTTGCTGAAGTCAGAAGGGCTGTTGACTTGTATGAGTGAAGTCGGTCAAGGCTGTGTCGTATAAGTGTAAACGACCTTGATCGACGATTCAGCTCCAGGCAACGAGTTGGCTATTCTTAGCCATGGTACGCCCAACGATCAGCGCTGCATGCTTCCTCTTTGAAGCTGGTGTTGTACTGCAGTTGTGATTCGACTAAGCTGATGTCACATGATCAATTCAAGACCTTTTGAACCACAACAGAGCATATCAGCAGTCGCTGTGGGCAAGTTCTACGGAGAAAACTTGGTAGATAAGATACCGCCAAGAAAGATTCAGATCTCGACGGCACCATGAATTTCGATTTGAGCGACAACATCATGACTGGGTTTAAGAACATCGTACACACATTCACCCTCTCCTCGATTCGAGCTAGGGTAGACAAGAGAACGGAGAAGTCGATGACTACACTCTGATATGTTGCTTTTAGTAGTTTGCTTCACATGAGACCTCTAGAAGAAGACATTTTCATAGCCATCGATATGTAAACAGCAGAAACTACTCATCTACATTCGGCCAAAATCAGACCAAGCGGAGTGGCCAGTCTCTGAAGCTTTTTGAAGCTATGAGCTCATCGAAGCAGTTCAGATGCCGAAAGTTTAAGGCTGCGATATTTGGTAGTGACTATTGGTAATCCGTTGGTTGACTGTCGTCAAATTTTTCAATTTGTTGGTGGCTTTCGAGCTTCGCCAGGATCCGTTCGCATGTGTTAATCTCTCATTGAGAAACCTTGACACATCTACCGTAATTGAAGCGTTGCGTACGATGCATACGAAACTGATGTGGGTTTGATCTCATGGTATTACAGCTCTACTGGATAGCATTACTAAGATTGTGACGAGTGCCTCGACAAATTCACGATAAATTCACGACAAATTGTTTATTCTGGCTTGGCATAAGTGAGCTTCGCCAAGACAAAAGCTTGCTTACAAATTCCGACACCAAGTCAGGGAACAACTACCACGAAGATGCGCCGAATATCATTATTATATTTCTAGCCAATCATACTGGCTAGGAGGCACTTTCTCTCGGTCGAGTTGAATCAAGCGAAATGAGAGAAGGGCAAGTTAGCCAAGCATGGCTCATTTTGTGAAGGAGGTGCAGCTTCATCCCGTCGGACGATCGTTTGTAGTACTAACTAGACAACATACAGAGGGCAAATTTTTCTGCTTCCTCACCGATGGTAGGATTGAAAATCATCATGGCCTGACAAAGCGGAACGAAGTGAACTCGACGGTCATCTTCGTCACGGACTACCGTAGCCATAGATATTTCATACTTTGAATGAAAGCTTGTGGCTACAAATACCAGCAAACCCGCACACCTTCAGAATCTCAATCACGCACAGCTCAACAACATTCAGTCTCCATACTGTTTCTCCCAAACACTGCCCATTTCAACAGTAATTCCATCACAATGACCTCTTCAAGCACTCCAGTTGCCCTGGTAGCCGGCACTCACATCTGGGAGCCCACACCGGAAAATCTTGTGTTCCAAGATGAGTTGCTCAAAATAATCCGCAAGCACGGCATCACCAGACTTGACACTGCTCGTGCATACGTATGTTGCCCTCCCTTGCGATGTCCCGAAAGCTACGTGCAAAATTTCCTTGCTAATGCTGTGCCCAAATCCAGCTGGATGGCCGTTCCGAAGAGTCCATTGGCCTGGAGGGTTTAGCGAAGGAGTTCCTCATCACGACCAAAGCCCCAACCGCGACCCCAGGTAATGGTACCTACGAGAATATCATCAAGGAGGCCAGACTGAGCTTTGATGCGTTGAAGGTGGACCGGGTAAGAGATACTCCTGCTCATCTCATGCAACGGAAGGGTCGTGTTATGGACTGTGCTGACTCTCGGCTAGGTTCGAGTATATCTTCTCCATGCTCCAGATGACACCGTACCTTTTAAAGAAACCTACAAGGCTGTCCAAGAGCTTTATCTGGAAGGAAAATTCGAGAAAGTGAGTTTTCTTAGTCTGGTCATTGGACGACAAACAGCCACCGTACTGACCACCAATTATAGTTCGGCCTCTCCAACTTTAGCGCGTCCCAGGTCCGCGAATGGTACGCGTACGGAAAGGAACATGGCTTCGTGTTACCTACTGTATACCAGAGCATGTACTCAGCCGCCGCGCGTATCCAAGAGTTCGAACTCTTCCCCACACTCCGCGAGCTCGGCCTCTCCATTCAAGCATACTCTCCTCTAGCAATGGGCTTCCTCGCCAAGAAGGCCGAAGATTTCGAGCCGGGTACCAACAAGCTCACTGGCGGACGGTGGGATCGAACAACCCCATTCGGCATGATCCAAGGCATCATGTTCAACAAGCCATCCATGATCAATCTGCTCGCGGAGTGGAATGAGATAGCTGCTGGGGCTGGCCTCTCGAAGGCGGGTATGGCATACAGATGGGCGATGTATCATTCGGCGCTCAAGGGCAAGCTTGGCGACGAAATGATCATAGGTGCGAGTACTTCGACACAGTTCGAGGAGACTATCAGGGAGATTGAAAAAGGACCGTTAGATGCCGACGTCGTGACTAGAATTGATGCACTGTGGGAACCTGTTAAGGCTGATGCCGAGACGAGTGGGCTTAGGGCAGTTGGGGTGTTGATGTCTGGAGGTGCCAAGTAGCAATAGGCTTTTCCTTTTTCGAAGCCCCGAGTAACAAGGAGCTACAGAGAAGTTTTGATAACTTATATCAGATACACGTATACAAGTTCAATCTTTCACGATTGATACCCTCATTGCATGCTCGATAGCTTCTTTCCTGATTCCTGGTCCAGATCCTATACAAGATGCAGCAACTACAAGAAATCTCATCAGCCTGTCGAGGTGCAAAGTGATATTGATAAGACTTTCGGAAGCGCCTGTTGGATTGACTGGCGTGTATTGAGCTCTACCGCTCTGCGCCTCCTGGTAGGGAAATGACCTCGATGTCATGAGACGCCTTCGATGTGTAGAAACCAGCGGATCATACTGTCCAGCGATCATTTGCGCTGGATATTTCTGAAGCTGTGTCGCCCCTCCGCTGTGTATCATGGCGTCATTACTTTGCCCCTCATCAATGAACAGTTGTGATATCGTATTCATGGACCTCTGTATCTCCTCCGCGAACATGGCATTCGCATCGTGACTGCAGATATCTCTAAGTATGCCTTCCGGAACAGCAATATGGAGCACCTCGCCAATTCCACCAGCGCCTAGAAAGATTCCCCTATCTTCCAGGAATTCCTGCACGTCGACCGGCTCCAACCACTCTCCTTGAAAATCCCTTAGATTCGTGACAACCCTCGTCCTCGTCCGCCCATAGACTAACTGCTGTGGTTCCGACTTCCCCAATCGTGGTACTACAAGTCCTTCATTGCCTTCGATCGAGCGGTACATCAATGGAGATCCGAATACAGCGGCCTGTGCTGGGTCTTCGTGCAAATTTTCGAAATTTCTCGCTCGGGCTCGTATACATTGCTCTCGGAATTGCTCAATGGTCAACCATGTGAGATGTATAGATAGTGCTGGATGGATATCTTCGGCTGTTGTGTATGGGGAGGTAAGAAGCTGCATGCCTTGCTCTAAACAGAGCTGGAGCAGCAATGATGTGAACCATGTTCCTTGTTGCCTTCCCATGGTACGCGCAGCCAGATGCTGCTGATCTTCGGCTATCCTTGGAGATGATCCCATGTGCAGCATGGGATCCGGTGCATCTATGCTTGAAAAGTCGTGGTCGTTGTAAAATGCTGCTCCGGCATTCAGAACTAGCGCGGAATCGCTCAGCAACACTTCATTTCCGACAAGGCCTTTCTCACTATTGGTCGCTGCGACAGTACTCTCACTGTGTACCGGCTCCCTCAATCCTTCGCCATCATGGCTCGATTGAACTTCGCGAAGAGGCTCTTTTGAGTGCGTCTCTCGAACAGCTTTTGCGATCTCCAGCGCAGTTCTACTGATCTCCAGCGCCAGTCTTGGCGGAAGGTCTTCGTCTGCGCCGATTCGATCCTGGAATCTTGTAAAGGAGCTTGTCGTTTGTTCTAGAGCCTGCTCAAGTCTCGCTACTCTCACTTTCAAATCATCTACTTTCGTGTCCCTTCGATTCCGATATGCTCTCTGCGCAAGCCTGACTCGCTCTTTCCGGTGCTGGTCCAACATTAGCTAAGGCCAGGTTCTCCATGATGAATCAGGATGCTGGTTACCGCGACCGCATCACCTGGTGACCCAAAGGTTGGCTCCAATCGTGGTCGTCCGCGTTTTCGTGGTTGTTTAACGTGATCCTCCAAACCCGCTTGGACCAGATCAACTGCCGTAGTCAATGAAGTCATCGGGAGTGGTCGGTGATTTCCTAGATATCTGGGGAGCTTCCAGAGAGGTAGTCCAGCTTCTGTTCTTGTGCATGCGTGGTAGATTGTTCATCTATCTCATTGAGGAGTGCTGTGATGAGGGCACAAAGTGCGAAGACGTGCTGAGAACATTCGGGACTGGTGGGGAGGAAAGGTAGCTGACAAATGCCTTGCTTGGCCGCTTAGTACCTCACCAGGCATAAGCGGAAGACGAAGACGAAGACTCATGACATATCTGCACCTTTTGAGTATCACCAAATAGTGGCGTGCAGGAGATTATCGCCGGCTCATGACTTCCCTAAAATTGGAATCTGAAAGTGCCTGAAGTGAAACCACATGTATCACGTGATATCACTAGGAACTTGAACTTTCTCTCTTGATCGGAAACTGGTGTCTTTTGGGATACGATGTACATTAGGAGTACATTCACTAGGCATTGGGATCAAATCAAGAATATCAAGATGAACCTCGTCGAAAATAATTCTCAGTGTTGTGCTCGTCTGATATGACGATGAGAACTTGGTTTAAATACGATATAGATTTTCGCGTAACCGATGCCAACCGAATAGCGCCCAGTCAGCAGCTCGCAAGAGACCCCTGAGTTTCAATTCAGAACCGTGATAAGACCCTACGACTATTATATCATCATGCTCTTAGACTCAATGGTTCTAGCTTAAGTTTAGCCGAATGTAAACAAAACATCACGATGCTTGGGGAACGTCACCCCAGAGTCAATAGATCTCTTATTTGAACAATCTCTTGATGATAGAAGCAAACTTCGATCCAATGGTCAAGAGCGCTCCAAGCGAACATGCATTTTCAGTTAGGCCTGGGGGATATACAAGGAAGCGGGGGTGCACAAAGTGGGATGACTAGGTATGATCTCGACGATCCACACCCCAAGATTCGTCCCTGGGTAGAGAACATTGGCCAGAGCTCTTCAAAAGGACAGTAACAGATATTAAAGGTTGATGTCATGTCAGGTTTAGCTGTATCTAATAACCTTTCACAACTTTTGATTAGGCTTTGCCAAACTTGTTATCATAGAATCGCCCATTGAAAAGAAAGTCTCTTGGTATTTTCTTGTCAGCACTTGTAGGCGTCAGGAAATGAATCCTGTCGAATTCAATTACAGCTCCTAGTCTGCTCTGTTAACTTAAGTGCTTGATGTTGCCTCTCCAGCAATTCTGCCATCTTCCTCCAAAAATATCAAGCACACTTGCTGATTGACGAATCGCAAGAACCGATGTCCATTCTAAGTTGGATTTGCCGAACGACTGAAACTGTGTAATTTTAGAAAAACACTACAGTTCAGTAGAAATTGAAGGCATCTATCACAGACTGTTTTCCGTACGTGACCTGAGCCAAAGACATATCACACCAAATTTGCACCCCGCCCCCCGCCCCTCCCCAAAACTATACTTAGGACGACATGGTGAATAAGCACACCCGGAATATCTCAGTTGGTGTGAAAAGAGACTCTCAATTAGACATACAAGATCAAAGAGCTATATTCATAAGTCGAGCAGCGAGCAGTGCTTTGGTGAGGATGGTAAAACAAGACTTTCGAGTCTCGCTTAGCATACTTCCCCCGACTCCGCCTGGCCGTCATCGCGGCATCGGTGTCCAAGAGAAAAAAGGTACTGTATAGATCATTCAATAATAACGAGAGTTCAGATCAGAGAAAGATAATATACGAGAAAAACGGAATCCTGTGACTGCCGAACCTCCCGGAAAGCCAATTGTTGCTTGCAACTCATTTGCTGGTCAATCTACAAAAGACTCCGATCCTACCGATATATCGCGAGTGAAAAACAGGCTCTCAGCTTCACCCAAAAATATAAACTCGACCATGTGCCAGTGTGAATACTTGAGATGAGTCTCACAAGGAACCCAGGTTCAACCAAATCCATCAAATTCTGAATCACGGAATCATCTTGTTACATCGCGAAGTACCTACGAGGCTACTAAGAATAATCATTTGACTGACTTTTACAACACATAAATGCCTCAATCGTTACGACACAGAAAAAGAAGACAAGAAAACTCGCGAACTCAAAAATCGGTGTCCAAACAATAACGACGAAACTAAAGTTCAGAGCTTCGAATAGGGTTTACCCCGCCCCTTGATCTCCAAGAATGATCCTCGAACCTCGAAGACAGTTCATCCGAAGTCTCCGATCTAGTGTGAACGAATGACGACTTTCCATCCTTACTTCTTACTGCAAGCTGGCGCCAAGCGGTCGTTCACCATAACATAATTTATGTATAAAGAGGCTGATTTGCTCCATCTTTCTACAAAATCTTCAATCTATACACTTTTCCCATTTGGAAGGCCACCAATATCTTTCCCAGTGCAAAAATGAAGCTCACCACATGCGTTGTTATTCTATCTGCTACGGCTCCCGGGGTTCTCTCCAGGCTCACAGAAATGGATCCCGAATTCGTTCCGACCTTGGACGATTCGATCCTAGACCTGCCGTGTGTAGCTAAGTTCACCGACCGAAATGTCCCGACATTGGTCTTGGATGAACTCGAAAAACGCCAAACCGAGCCAGATCCAGACCGTAATGTTACTCTTCAAGACGGTCTTATCTTTGTCCTACAATGTGTCGATGCTGGCTTCAGAGAGCCTTGCATCACGTTCGGAGCCCCTCCTGGAGCTTGTGGTAAGTCCATTTCATGATCCAAATACTTGAAAAATCAATGCTAATCTGCCATCTTCCAGTCTCTTACTTCGACTTTCAATCGGGAAATGACACTTCCATATCTCATACCTACAACGACGCTGTTAGCTCGATCTCCACGAACACGGGCGGCAATTGTCAATTCTACAAGTCAGTGCCCTTTTTCGATGGCCCCAACACTCCACTCATGAATCCAAAAATGGTTTCAGTGTTTCAAGTGAAGTACTGACCACCTCCAGGTACTTGGGGTGCAACAACAAGGGAGACGACCGCGGGGTAACATTGTCGTACGAATACAATCTGGCGGTTGCTTCTGAGGGATACAGCGGTGACTACGAGAATCAGATTACATCTTGGAGATGCTAGCTCTAGGTTTGGATGTCTTAATTTAAGTTGGACAGTAAGTCAATAATATGATCATGTTTTAGGTGTAGGCATCAATTGCCGTTACCGCTGGACGTAAGGCCCGATGATACTGAGGCTTGTACTTCTACGATGATCAAGGATTCACATGTATCTTGTTCACTTGATTAATGCGTGAAAACTAGATGTGGTCCCAGAAATTGTCCACATGCATTCCTTTTGAGATGACCGGTACTGGTAAGTGGCAAAAGTGTCTAGATACTGAACGATAACACAAGGTGAGATGGAATCAAATCCTGAAACGAATGACAGAGACAAACATGTGAAGTACATGACCAAAGCCGCAAAGGGGTAATCTTGGGGTTGAAATAGAAGAATCAAAGGCAAAGAAGGTGAAAGAACCAAGCTCCCAGCTTTCTGTGAATCTGGCATCCATGGATATCTGGTATTTTGTGAACCTTGTTGCGGACCAAACTGCGAATGTCAACCCAAAATTTCTATTGCGTATTTGGGTCGAATCCAATCTGAATGCCTGATCCTTTAGAACCGATTTGTAAAGTCGCCCCCTGAGTCTCATCATCCTCCTCGACGCACAAGTTCTGGCTCACCAACGACAGTCCTTTGTTGCACATAGTGTCTGTAAGCTTTGGAGGCTGGGACCCAAAGGACTTCCATCGAAAGTTGATTACTGCAAGAACACCGTCGTTGTTGGCGACGTTGGCAACTTGATAAACCTTCCAGGCAGAGTTGATAAATGTTGCTCCTGGTATCTCGCTCAAGAAAGCACTGCATGCATCGGCGATGTACGCGCTGACTTTGCTGCCTTCGATACTGATTCCACTGCCGATGCACGCCACCTGAGTGGCCATATCTGAGATTTGTCCAACTGACTCAAATGGTTCCCATCGACGGCTTGTCGTCTCAACAGGAGTCCAGTACCCGCCAGATGCTGAATTATCCTCATCATCCTCGGGAAGCTGGACATAACGGCCATTTTCGAAGTCCTTCCATACCAGATTGTTGTTGCTGTCTAGGTATTGAACCACACTACTAACATCTCCTGGGCCCAGAGAAAGGCTGGGACTTGGGACTGCCAACGCGCCTGCCATGAGCGTGACAAATGGTGTTATTCTCGGCCCTACAGAATACACAAAGATAGTTAGTTGAGCTCTTGAGCTATAACTTAGTAATATGCTGAGCGGGAACGTACACATCATGATAATGGTGAATATATCTGGATTGGAAAGCTCTTCACCTCCAAGCCAAGAGATTGGAGTGAATTGAAGTAAGAATATTTTATCAAGAGATCTGTATGACATAAAGCTGACTTGAGTGGAAGGGGTCGAATCTTGTTGAGCAATGTTGATGGAAGTCAAGAAGGGTGTGGTAGGTCTTATATGTCCTTCTGCCACTTCACTCCCGGATCCCAACAACCCAAGAATAGAGCAATTTGTGTAAGATCATTATTCGACACCACTGAAACTAGCTAAACACAGGGTTGATAACTTGCGAAGCTATTTCTGTCACAGCAGTTCTCAATGAATGTTGCAGTAGTCGTGTTATGCGCTCATCCTGCACGAGTTATCATGTTTCATGACATATTACCAATCTCGTGCCAGGTTATCCAGGGCTTGGAGTACCCTCAACTATCAGTCTGATAGGAAATACATTCGCTACGTATCGATCCTTTTGTTATAAATGTGCTCCTTGAATTCGACTCCGCCTGCTGGAAACGGGAACGGGTTTGTTCCCGCTTGGTCACTGACGCCAACTCTGATCACAAGGCAGCCTACCTTCCACGAAAAGGGGTTGTTTATTCCAACAACGCCGATTAGGGATTGAAAATATATGGTGACGACTGTTGAAGTCATTAGACCAACAAATGGTGGCGATTTAACACGTCATGCCTACCAAACTCGAGCTGCTGAGAGTCAGAATCAGATCAACGTTTTGGTGGAAACAGAAGGTTTCATAAATGTCACCTAACGATCTAATGCAACTACAGTTTTACAACTCAAGAGTCAATCAACTCCGGCTAATATCGATCTCAACCAACGTGAGGGTCTTACATCACATGCGCCTCCCGGGACGAAGGATTGTTCGTTCGAAATAGATTCAGCTTGTTGGATGTTACTTTAATCTAGCATTCCCAATGTTTCATTTCACCCGTACAACTCAAGGCAACTTGAACACGGTGTCAGTTGGTGAAAGCTTTTCTTCAAATAATATACTCTATTCAGCTTCCCACCTAGGAATATCACCTCTATGTTGTTTCCATCCTCACGAAAGAGCAACGCCTTGAATGCCTACTATGTTTACACCAGTTCTAAACCTCAGTGGGAGCCTTCCAAACACTTCTACCTCAATCACTCACTTGGGTAGCTCTGAAGAACAATGGCCAGATAGCCATCCTACGCATATCAAGGAACACAGCACTGAATTACCCAAAAGTCCACGCAATTATTTAGGCCATTCGATATGGAAGAAAAAAAATCTTCGACTGTCGATGCTATGGTTGACAGCAGCGATTGGGGTTGCCCTTTGCATGTTCCTACTGTATGTCGAATTTTGCAGCTTTAGTTCAAGAATTCATCCTGACTCACATCAGACTTTGGTTGTTGACTGCGATTATCCTCGTCCACCGTCTTTTCCCACCCCCGTTGCGTAATGGCGTCGAAAGTATTTTAGCGAACTGGGGACAGTCAAATACAACTCTATGGAAGGATGGCTTTACTCGAGATGTTCAACCTTTTCAATGCCATTCACACAACGACTATTGGAGACGGGTCCCTCTTTACGATGCTCTATCAGCAGGATGCACAAGCGTCGAGGCCGATATCTGGCTTCGGGACAATGACTTGCTCATAGGCCATAAAGCTCATCAGCTGAAAAGTACTAGAAGCCTTCGAAAACTGTATCTAGATCCTCTCAGCAGTATTCTCAACCACCAAAATGTCAACCTGTCGCTTGCAGAGGGTGCTCGGCCTGTGGGCGTCTTTGACGTGAAACCAGATACATCCTTGGTCCTCCTTTTGGACCTCAAAACGACTGGGGAAAAAACATGGCAGCTTGTGTTGCAGCAGTTGGAGCCTCTTCATCTAAAAGGGTGGCTGACGGTCTTCAATGGGACCGCCGTCATTCCGGGGCCAATTACGGTCGTTGGCACAGGCAAAGCTCCAGTCGATTACTTTATGTCGTCTACTTCTTTCCACAGGTACACTTTCTTCGATGCTCCTCTTACGCAACTGGATACACAATACACCAGACACAATTCTTATTTCGCCAGCGCCTCCCTCAAAGACGCGATCGGAAACGTTCGTTGGGGAGCAATAGACTCGGAGCAAGAAAAGACCATCAAGAGCCAGATTGAGGCTGCATCTTTGAGAGGGCTTGTATCACGATACTGGGATCTGCCAAGTTGGCCAGTGAGTACCAGAACCCGCATTTGGAAGCAGTTGGTATCTCTTGGAGCTGGCATTTTGAATGTAGACGACATTGGGTTTGCTACAAGGTGGAATTGGGATTGGTGTATTATTCTTGGGATCAATTTGTGCTCCTGAACATTCAACAATCACGGGATGAAGCTTGAATATCGACTCCAGGTGAGGCAGGAGGGGATTCAAGCAGGCCTTAGGACACCGAAATATATTTGCATCTGAATTCACGTTCAAACAAGATTGAAGAAGTGATTGTAGCTTGTGTTCAATTTCCTCCGTCCCCCCCACCTTGTCACTCGCCGCGGTAGTCTATTTGTATCCAATGAAAGCTCTCGAATAAGTGCTGTTAGGACATGTTGACCTTAATCTGAGGGTTGCCCACACCAAAAGTTAGGGAAAGCATTCAACATTCCTTGATACTATAATTGTATATTCTTGTCAACTGGTAGTGACCAGATTAATGGGAACTGTTGCAGCTTCAACCGTGGCTGAGCAGCACACGTCAAGTCATTCTTCATGTTGGCACGTTCGTTAATATCTGAATCAACTCTGACAGGTGATACTTCGAATCAAGGGCAACTTGAAGGAGCAATAAGGTTCAAGTACAACACTTAATTCAAACACATCACAGTGCCGCGCGTTCTTTGTAGGATTGTTGGTTTATCGTTGCAGTATTCATAGATTTCCCAACGTTTTCTTCTTCTTCTGGATATCGAACAATAACCATCCAGTCAGGCATATCTGTTCTTTCGCCGAATTCATTTGTCTCCTCACGTCACATTCCTTGTTTTGGGGCTATGTACTTTTTTCAACCTTTCTGCATTGGTATATATCAAGGCTTAGTCTAGTAGGATTTGTACTTCTCAAGGCGGCGCCAACACTTGAAGAACCTGAAACCCACAAGTGCATCTACGGATGAAGAGGATGCTATATTTCAAAAGCATCTAGAGCTTCTGCGATGGTGGGATTGCCAGTGATACGGTGCGCTTTTGCTTCTTATATATAAGTCGTCACTGTTCGCTCAGGGTCGTTTGCAAAACCAGTCATTGACTCTGACTTTTCGTTGATCTATATTCCTTCAAAACCAGTTCTTTACTTAGAAGCCTCGTGCCAGCCAACCACTCTTCAATCCTCCGACAAGATGAAGTCTGTCAACCTCATCGTTCTCATCTGCTTCGTGCAAGCACTCCATCTTTGCGACTCTCGCTTCACCAATCAAGCATCCAGCACCGGGCTCTCTACACGTACGCCCTCGTACACACCATTGTGGATCAAGTGCCAAACCCGAGGTCGCAAGGTATATGATATCTTGCAAGCTGCGATCGCGGATCCTGCCCGTACCACCACTGCCACAGATCGCCAGGACGGAGCCGGCCTTATGGCAGGTTATGATGTCGTCAACTCTCCTGAAGATAATTTCACTGTACCCCCAACCATGGTCGAAGAGTTTGCAGCAATTGGCTATTCTGCCTTCAACTACCGAAAGGTGCAGGTGAAGATCAAGAACTCACGCCAAGACCCAATGTACGATAACATGTTCAACGCCCGGGAAGGGGTAATCTTCGCATTGGATAATCAAGCCTGGAGAGGGGGAGAAGAACGACAACTGAAATGGTCCGAAGCAGCTTTCCAGAGTTACAGCGAGATGGCCAGAGATCAAGGAGTTCCTCTCAATCGCTTGGCACGGATCTACCGATATAACGTTGAGAACCGGGAATCTGTTCCTATTGTGAGAGAAGCGTATAATATCAGGGGATCGGATTTGAAAGGCGGATATTGGGAGAAATGGACCTATGCAGAGCGCCCGGAAGCTTTTCTTGCACTGCTGGGGACGGGCAATGGGGCAGGGGTGGCATACCTTCTTAGTGACCATGCCGCTGCTTTTGGGAAGATGAACGTGGTTGCAATATACACCAAGTACAAGAATGATTGGCTGCAGATATTCTTTACTGTCAACTGAGTTAAATTGTTCACATTCGATGTGGCTGGACTATCCGTTGAGAGTATGGACCTGGAAATTTCTTTTATTGCACCGCAAATACATCTTGGAAACCACATGCTCAAAGCAAATATGATGATATATGGCCTCCGATTCCTTTCACTTCTTTCGACAACCAAACATGTACATTTAAATAGAAAGTGAATCCTGCGCAGTATTGGCCAAGCCCTTTGAATTCAAAACTTTGTGCTGTGTCAGAACACGCAAACATGCAACGGGTCATTCGGTTTCAGTCTGCGTGCCTTCTGAGACTCGCTCTCAGATTGTCGATACATCTCAAGAAGGACATCAATGGCACTTTCCAGACTGAGACGAGTCACTGCGCCTCCATCAACCCCAAGTCCGGCTTGAATCTTCTCATCATTGACGTCAATAGGCCATTTTGCCAGACCCTCTGTATCTGAGGTACGCAGAAGTAACACCCCGTCATTTTCCCAGTCTTCTCTATCAACAACGATGACAGCGCTACGAAACGACAACCCAAGCTCAAAGTACTCATGCCATTCGGTAAATGGTTCAATCTCCTCAGCATCGATCTCATCCAAGATTTTTTGTCGCGACTCAACCTGCTCACACAGTTTCTTGTGTGCAGTCAAGATAGCATCTGGCTGTTTCGGGCTATCGTCGTCCCAACAGGCGATGAATTGAGCAAAAAATGTCCCGAACTCAATGTCGACCTCATTTGGCACAAACCACTTATTATATACAGCCCTCCAGAACCCACTCATGCCGATATGAATCTTAGGAATGCAATAAATTGCGCAAGCTTTGTTGCACGCTTGGTGGATTTCGGTGAGCGGAAGACGAGAATCGAAGGTGCTGCTTTTCATGACCAGAGGTTGATACCATTGCGACTCCTGGACACGACGATGACCAGACTCTTCCTCGGGCCGATAGATAGCTGCAAGAACAGGGCCGACCGATTGGTATCGTCCGCCCATTGCTGTGTGAGAGGTGGAAGCAGCTTCAGTAATGGAATGACTTTGTGTAAGTATGACACGTCACTTTCAACGACAGACAGAGCAATGTTTTGATCAGAAGAAGGGGCATGAGTCTGTTTAAGTGGCTGTAGCGGGCTTACAAGCCTTGCGTCCAGTCCTAAGTCGCACGCCTCGTCATAAAAACGAGGCTGACGAGGTGCAGAACCAACAGTCTGACATCGGAGTATCTCCATCAAGCTACGACGGGCAATTACTTATGCCGTAGAAGGGGTTTCCACCTCATCGCAGACTCAGATGGCGAAGGAAAACGAGTCGACTGATACATCGCAAGCATACTCTTTGTTATGGAGAAGCTTTGTCGTTTTTCCATGCCGTTGTGGGTGTAGGTTACTTTTGTCAGAGGGTTGTAGGGCGGCAAACGCTACTTTTCCGGCGCTTTGCACAGATGTTGGTCTGCACATTCTGATCCTCCACGCAGAGCATTTTAGCCATACCCGTGCATTAGTCCACAGATAACAGGAAATAGAACATAACAATTGTATTGTGTAGGGGTAACATTACCCTGCGCCCTTCTCAAACGCCATACAACCTGACGGAAATCTGCCGATATTACCACTGGTATGATAGCTTCGCTTCTAATTCGGGCATATTTTACAGACTTTAGAATACTAGGTTTGTAATTCCATTATTCTTCTGTTTTTATCCAAGAACAACTTTGACTGCCAATATGAAATCATCGAGACCTCGAGAGGTACTGTAACGGTCTCGTGGCGGGGTGCGGGCCAACACCTCCCTCAACGAACAGTGGAATCGTACAATTTGCTTTTCTCGTGCCTGGGTCATTATACATCTTTTTCGTCTTTCCGGGGGATTTTTCTCTTTAAATTTAGGCAAAGACCTTGTACACCTGTACGGAACTCATAACCCCCTCTCCCGAACCACCGAAGAACAAATACGTCAATGTACTGACACTGGTTGTCCCTAGCTCTCAAGTCGAAGAGTGAAATGACAAAACGCTGAAAGAAATTACTAATTCGGTATCAGTAACGGACACCAAATAACCCAGGAAATGTTGATGGCAACAAGGTCAACCTCAGCAGTGAGGCGAGAAGCCTCCTAGCACGGCGACAATTCCATGCGTGGAAGCAGATCACTGACTGCTGAAAAATTATTGCCATATCCAGCGTTGTCAACTGGTACTTAATTCTTCATTCCATCCGATGAATGACCACTGACGAAGTTCGAGCTGTGCAGCAAGGTCTTTCAAGCACGGAAAGACAGAAGCGAGAAGCCTTCGATCGAGATACTGGTAGAAATTCCGTAGAATTCATGATCCCATTCAATCATCTCTCATACTCATAAATCATCCAAGCGGTTACACACAAGAAAGCTCAAAATTACCACCAAAAGATCCCGCCAAGAAGCCAAAAACACATCTCTTCACCTAGATCGCCGTGTATCCACCGGCCGCTGCTCTTCACTTAATCACTCATACAGGCCCCCGATCCAGAACCCTCACATACGGACTCGGAAATAGACCCCTCTTTCCCATATACGTGCCATGAAACCAATCATCGTTCACATTCCTACACTCCCTAATCTCAGCTCCCTTCGGGAACATCAACTCGTCCTCCGCTCCAACAGCAGGGTACCAGCTCCACTCGGCCGCACAAACCATACCCACGCCTCCATCAGGCGGAAAACTCGCATCGAGCATCATATCAGGGTAGCTGCTGGGTGGGCTTTTCATCACATCCGTCGTCACGAGCTTGGCATGAGTATCGTCGTTCTTCGTGTGAATTCCATCGCCCCAGCTCCACTTCTGGAGATCGGTGGTCTGGGGTGCATTGGGTATGTCTTTCGGAATGAAGGTTTGTTCATTGAGACCACTTCCACCTACAAGTCCTTGAACGATGACACGCCGCTGACCGCCATGAATATCCTCGAAGCCGACGACCACCATGCGGTGACCTTGTAGACAGCGGCGCCAGCCATTGTGACCATTGTCTGCGCTGATACGCCGCGATGTGATGACGAGTTTGGAATAGCAAGTTGTGCAGATATCGTAGTCGCCTGGGAAAGTGCCAGGAACACGACTGACGCAAGAGAAACAGTGATAGCGAGACTGAGAAGGCTGGATGGGATATCGGCAGATATCGCACTTAGTAGAGAAAGTGAGAGGCTTGAAATTGCCCAGATCCATGACGCCAGGTCCCGTCAGGATTGAAGCAGATACAGGCGTCTGCTGGTCGTGTGTCGGCGACATTGGGGAGATGCTTGATTCGGCAGGTTTGTAGGTAAGCGGCAAGAGGGGATGCGTGCAGGATTTGCCTTGGTTGACACAAAGATTGCAGAAGCCCCAATCACCTTCATTGCAGATGCCACAGAGCCAGTAGCATTCGTTTGCCCATGCTAGACAATTTGCACAGAAGCTGCCGCTCTGAAGTCGCTTCTGCGGATCTTCGTTTGTGAGGGTTTTCCGACCCTCTGCTCCTCCTGGAGTCGATCTTGGTGGGATATATCGGCTTGCAATCAGCATGTGTGGTCTCTCAATCGTTTCTCCAGATTGGGATCTGAGTTGCCATTTGTCCCATGCCGTTTGACCGAACCCAAACCAGTGTAAACATCCAAGAGCTGAGCGGTAACAGGACATGCAGATGTTGTACTCTCCATTTCGACAGATACCACAATTATAATGTAACTCGTACTCGATGTGAGGCTTCGCACATCTTGCACATGTTAAAGAGGGCTCTGGATATAGCTGTGAACGAGTCCTCGAGCCTGTTGAAGAGGATGAATTTGGTCGAGAACCACTTTGTAAAGCATTGGCTTTATCTGAAAGGGACATTGTCTGGGATGGATCCCTTGGAGATAGTGGCGCCGGCATAAGACTCCTGTCTGGAGAAGCCACGAGTGCTGCTGAAGGATCTGAGGCAGGGACAAATATCTCAGTGGGAGGAGCGCGATTCCTTCTTTCGGCAGGCAAAGAATTTTCGAACCTGGGACTAGAACGCAGTCTTGGACTTGAGTTGGGTGTTGTTTGCGATGCTGGGACTGTTTGCCCGGGAACTGGCAGCTCAGCGACTTGTTGGACTGATGGATCTGTACTGCTCCTCGAAGCTCCAGATACAAGAGGCCGTGAAGCTGGTAAGTGGACAGACTGTGGCCTAGAACTCAAATCCGATTGCGACCTGGCTGCTGGTCTGACCTCTGGGTCAGCAACTGGAATTGGGGCAGTGGTGGATCTTCGACTGCTGCTGCTTCCAGTCCGCCGCCGTCTGTGTCTTCCCTCATCGCTAGATTGGACCTCTAGATGTGCTGCTTGCACAGCACTCATTGATTGAGGTGGCCGACTTGTTTGTTCGGCACTGACCGCACTTGCTGATCTGGAGTGAGGTCTTCGTCTTGTTGAGGTACTTCTTGGTCCATCATCTCCAGAAGTTTCTCGAGAATCAGGAGCGGACCTAGTTTCTGGTCTCTGGCTTCTCGAACTTGTGCCGCTCCTCCTTGCTGCATCCTGTCTCGTCCTTTCGCTCTGTCTCCTCCTGAAAGCCTCAGCTATCCTCTCACTGATCTGATCCTCCTGGCTGACGTCGATGTTCTCCAAATCTATGCCGTCCAATAACTCTTCCTCTCGAATCTGGCGCAAGATCTCCTCTTCCATTTCTCGAGAATCTACGTCAGACGAACTGATCAGTGACCGTAAAGAAGACTGATGCTCAATCTGCCGCGCGGCAGTAGTCCTCCGTTCATTGCTCCGTCGTCTCCTCTGCTCTTCTGTAGATTCTGACCCAGCCTGTAATGTCTCTCCCCGTCTGCGCTCCGCCTCAGCCTCTCTCCTCCGCCGGCGCTCTCTTTCCCTCTCCCTGTCCTCCGCTGTCCTCCCATCTCTACTTGTATCTCTGCTCGAAGGCGCCCTGTGCCTGCGCGCATCCTCCCTCCTCCTACGTTCCCTCCTGGCAGCCTCGCTCTCCACACCCACCTCCACCAGACTCAGGTCCCGAACCTCGTTCATCAGTCTCCGATCTGCATCCTCAATCCTCCTCTCCCTCAACGACATCTCCCTAGCCTCGACCTTCGGCAGCACATTATCACCAGGCGTATACTTGACTCTCAAGCCCTCCTTCTCCTCAGGTGTCCTCCCCTTCTCCGGATTCGCAGCTAGGAACATCTCGAGGAGTGTAGTAACCGTAGCATTGTGCCGCGTATCTCGCACCGGCGCACGGCATGATGGGCATGTATATGGGCTCGTTCCTGGTGGGAGGGAGTTGGGCGCATTGCGCGAGGAGGTGAGCTGGAATTGGAACCACTCTTTCAAGCAGGAGCCGCAAAAGGTATGAAGGCAGTCGAGGAGCGTGAGCGGCTGGTAGAGCACTTCTGCGCAGATCTGTATATATCCCCCAAGGTTAGCATATTGAAAACAGCAATCATAATATGATAGCACGAGACCAGGCCCTGGGGTGGTGCAGAGAGCATCCCCGTCGCTGGAAGGATCGCTGGTGTCTCGGTCGGCTGGCGCATAAATGATAGAGTATTGGGGGCTAGTAACTTACAGAACAGGTCAACTCTTGCTCCAGGTCAAGCCCACGATTTTCCGACTCCATGGCTGCCAGCGTGCTGCCTGTTCAGAGCCTCGCGACGGTAGGCGTGAAGTTATTCAGGGTGTGGGGTTGTAAGAGTCAGTGCATTTCATGGTCGCGCAGGGAAGATGCTGTGTGTGGCGTTGACCACGATGCCCTGCAGGAAACGCTGTGTAGATCTGCAGGCTGACCAGGGAAAGAATCTTCAGGAAGCCAACTCGAGGCGGCGAATGAAGTAATTATCTGTACTCTCGAGCGGATTATTTGAGTCTCCTACGACTTCTAAATCAAGATTGGGTGGCATGGCAAAGCTAGGCAACTTTTGCCAAGTCGAGTCTTGGACGACAACAGATGACATACATGAAGCTAAGTTCAGCTCCTCGTATTGCTGAGAAGGGCTACTTTATAGATCTCTAAGGGTTTGTTTGAATTATTGCATGGTTACTCTCTGGACTTCTGCTTTCTTTGATTATTATCCGGATTTCTATTTCCAAGATCAGAGAGATGTCAAGATATCTTTCACTTCTCCTCTATGAGCAAGTACCAAAGCCTTTTTGACATCCAGTACCACAATGATCGACTGTAGTCCCGCACCAATTGTACTGCGAGCAGCAGTTTCCGTACACGCTCCCTTGACAAGTATACTTCTTAGAGCCTCCACATGTCCCATCGGCGCTCTTCACCAAAGCAGAAGCACTTGGCGAAGCGCTCTTGGTCGACGAACTGCTGATCTTTGAGGAAGTCGTGCTCGTTTTCATCGACGAGGTGCTTTTGGAAGATGTTGTAGCCTTCAATGAAGATGACAGTGGTTTTGTGGAAGTTGTGAATGGTTTTGTTGATGTCGAGACTTTAGACGAGGTCGACACTGGCTTAGTGGATGTAGAGGACGACTTGAGTGCACTTGAAGACCCACTTGAAGAACACGTCCCTGAGCCTGGCTTACAGCCTGTTCCGCAATAGTCTACGGTACTCCCACAATATCCGTACTGGCTGCAACAATTACCAAACATAGAGCCTAGACATGTGATAGCTGTTCCACACGATCCATCTGTACTAACAGCTTGAGAGCCAGTTGAGATGGTCGTAGGCTTGGATGACGTTGATGATGTCTTGATTGACGACGTTATGGTGGGCTCGACTGTTGAGGTAGGTGGTTTGGTGTTACTTGTTGATGAAGTCTTTACCGATGACTTCGAGGATGAACTTGAGCTTCCGCAGGTTCCCCCAACTAGTTGGCAACCAGTCCCACAGTACACATCAGTTGAGCCACAGTATCCATATTGGCTACAGCAATTTCCAAAAGTCGATCCTAGACAAGTAATACTGGCTGAGCATGATCCGTCAGTGCTGACGACTGGTGGTGTTGTGCCGCCACTGCCTCCAGATCCCGAGCGGTACCAGTTTGCCACTGGGTCACCAAGACACTCTCCAACAGTCACGGATTTGTAACCTTTCTTGTACATGGATGCAAGAATGTAATCAGTCAGATTATGCACCACTTGGTAATGGATATCGTGCTCAATCTCCAAGAATGAGTCAGTCTTGTTGTTTGAACTGTTGATGACGTTATCCCAGATGTTCTTGGAATTTTGAATCGTGGTAGGAAGAGTATTCAGATACCCAGCAGTATCAAGATCGAAATCTGGGAGCGTTAGAAGAATCGCGTAAGATCTTTGACGTATTTACAAGTAATATGGTACCCAAGAGTCTTCAAACGAGCCTCACAAGCAGCATTGCAAGAAGAATAAGGAGGTCTAATATTCGGTTAGCCAAGTCGGATGATACCATTGGCAGGTTTACCTCATATATGTTGGAAAATAGTCAAGAATGTTTCTGAAAGCCATTTCATTGTAAATCATCTGCTTGTCGAAGGTAGCGGTGTCGAGGGTGGACAGATCTTGATGTGACCAAGTGTGGGATGCAATTTGATGTCCTTCGGCAACCATACGCTACGGCTTGTTAGCAACGAACCCCGAATGATCATCGAGTAAGCACCTTGATGAGAGAGGACCATTGCGCAGTACTGTCAATTGGGCCTGGCCCAAAGTTAATATAGTCCTCGAACCCGTGGACAGCATCAATTACCTTTTCCAAGATTATTTCCGGCTGATGTGGTTAGTCATCAAGCTTCTTTCGTGCACTCTTGTGAACTCACTGATGAAAAATGTCCCTTTTGCATTGTAGACTTTCATTTTGTCCAACAGGTCAGATGTGTAGCTGTATGGGCCATCGTCAAATGTGAAGGCAATGTCTTTGCCATAACATCAGCTCGGCCCTTGTCTCCACTGCTGTGATAGTACATACCGCCAGGCACAGCACAATCATAGATACCAGCACCACCATACGGAACGCTCCCGAGAGCTGGTCGAGGAACACTTGCTGTAGATACACCAGCAGGTACTTGGTTTGCATCACAACCAGGGCCATATTGAAATTGGCAATCAGGAGCAGCACAATATTCTGTGCCCGTACCACACCATCTGACCCGCTCGTTAGCTGGGGTAGCATATTTGAGAACGGACGTTCTTACCCAGCAGAAGAACAGCAGTTGCTGGTACAAGACCCTACTCCAGAACCACACTGCCCATCATTGTTCTGACGTCCTTGTATGACGTGGTCCAAAGCCGGCTTTCCCACCTCGACATGAGCCTTTCGTACTAATGTCTCTGGCAGTGCACCACGAGCTTTCAACTCGGAGAGGAGCTTTCTTCCTCCAATAATCTGAGGTAATGCGGCATGTGCTTCTCGAGGATCCGAGTGGGCACTAGCAACAGAAGCAAGGGCCCCAATCAAGATGCCGAGGAATTTCATGGCAGCTTATAACTGCCAGCTTCAACAATTATATATGCACAACTCCACAATGGTCTTTTGTAATAGAGCGCAGCAGGTAAGTGAAGGACTGCAACGAAGCGAGTGTAAGATTCCCAAGGAAGAACTTTCAGCGAGCGAACGCAGAACAAAGTGAACATTGAGACCAACGAGGCTCTATGTATGGCAAGGACGGAGAATCAGCAAGGCTTCGAGTCTCTCCCGTAAGCAATAATGGGCGTACTGGAACCATGCAAGCACAGCGCATGCAAAACAAAAGCAAAGAAGAAAGCGGGAGCGAAAGCTCTGAGGTCAAAGCAAGAAAAAAAAACCTCCGAGCAGTCAACCAACAATGCCAATCAGTTGCCCTATCGGCGCCAAGCGGATGTGCCGAAGGTAATGACAGGCACTTCTCAACTGCACCAGGGCTTGATGAGAGCACCATCTTGGACTTAAGATGCAGGGTTTCCATAATTTGTACGACATATCCCTAGACGAGCCGGCTGCATACTCGAGACTTCGAGGCTGGCTCATAAAACTAGTCCTGGCCTTTTGCGAACATGCAGAAGCCGCATACTGGTCTCGGTTGAACTGACAGGCGATGGGCCATTGATGGTTGATTTTCAGTTGGGTCATGTTCTCCGTTCGAGGTTGGCGTGCCCTAAAATAGATTCCCTGATCCCTTCTCCCGTCCCTTGTCTGGCTTTGATCTACAGGTATAGGGCTACTGTCGATCATAAATCTTCCCAGTATCTATACTTTCCGCATCATGCTGTCATCGACGGCTGGACGAGGTCGCTTGCCCAAATGCTTCTCGCAGCGTTAACAATGTAGTTGAGAAACCTCGAGGCCGAAGGAGCTGACCACAATACGCGGGAAAGAGGAGAAACTTTTAGACAGCAGCGCCATCTTCCTCGTCTATTTCGTGGCTTGGCGGATGCCAGTCATTGTTGATATTGGTATTGGGGTTACTCGTACGCCGCCGGTCGTGATTGTTTTCGTGATGTGGAAATTCAGAGAATGGACACAAAAGCTCGGGCTCCCGCTCAGGGCGAAACCTCGCTTGCGCCCTCTCTGTTGTCCAAGACCTGGGACAGATTCGCCTCAACGACCAAAGCAACATTCAGCTGAGTCTCGCAACGTATTCAAGAGGCGTATTTGGGCGGGAATAACTGGTTATTTGCCCCGCGTTGTGTTCGCTGTCAATCCCAATCTGGTTTGCCTCACTATAATACCAGGATTTATACATATTCAAGTGAACACCTCTTTCCTACGTGCAGATGAAACTTGAAAAACGACAGCCTGTTGTGTGTCTTTCGCGCTTGCCTTCTTGCTGCTAGTATCAAAGTTCTTATTCGAAGTGCATGATCTGTACGTGTCGGTCAGCGATGTGTCTGTCGTTGGATTTGAAAAATATGAGATGGTGGCGAGGCTCTCTGCACATTGGAATTTCAACACATTGTCCGAGCAGATACAAACTATTGTATATGGTAAGTATAGCAGTTGGAGCGAAGGAGTCTTGATCCAAGGCCACGGATTGTTCTTGTCGCTTCCGAGATGCATGGACGAGACAACAGTCAAGATCAAAGTGGCTTTGCTCCTGCATCAAATCCGTAATCAAATTCTGAGCAAAAGGCAGCGGCAGCCTAGCCTTCTTTGAATACGAAATCACTTTCCTTATTTGGTCTCGAATATCCACTGACGCCCATTCTGAGCATGATAAGCGTGGACTACTCACTTCTGAGAGTCTAATTTCCTCGCTCCAGAGCAAGTCAAGTTGGACTTATCCTCATGATTAAGAAGTCTTCCTCAAAAGGAACGACACCTTACCGGATAATATCGAAGTGCGAGTCGCGTGATCTGGACATCGTATATTGCACAATGAAGTGCTAAGGGGAATCATCTACGTGCTGCAGAAAGACCAAGGTAGATAGATGCTTATTTCTGACAAAGGTCATATTTTATGGGGCATTTTTCGCCCATGTACTATGCCTTTGACAGTAGAACACGCCAGTCATAGCGATACTTGTCGATTAGGCCGGTTTTGATCAGATTCGATAAAGCGATAGTCTCCAGCTTTGTATCTTTCGAAAATAAGACTTTTGATAGCCTCTCTAGGTGCTGTATGCAGGCGTCGCCATCGATAGCAATGACGTCGCAATTCTTCAGGTTTGCGCGATGCCGAAACCATTCTGGAGGTGCGATCTCTTTCTCTCTATCAATTGCCATGACGGTGGTGTGTCTGCATCAGTAGACAGAAGTCCATAAGTTATGATTTTACGTGCGGCCCCGCTGAGATTATGACTTTACAACGTTTCCGTGGATCATCAAGTGGCGGTGTCACATTGTGCTTCGCAGCCCAGCTCAATCTGCGAATTCGCCTGAGGGAAAATCCAGTGATGCCGCAAATAATGCGCCTCGTTGCCCGAGCTAGGCGGACGATGCGGCCAGTTCACATGAATGATTTCACTGTTGTCTTGCAAAAAAGCCTCGTGGCATTCACTACGCGATTTGTTTTCTTGACTGGTGTGGATAGTCCATTTCAGCTGCTTTCCACTTCGTCCTCTACCTCAACTCCCTAGTCCAAACAGAGGAATATTGACAAATGTTCCATGACCAAATGGTTGCCTATGTTCTGAAATCGTCTTGAATGTGTATTGAGCCTGGAATCGAGAATATACAAATCACTTGTCTTCGCGCATTTATCTACTACCAGTGGTTCCTAGAAAAGTCTGACTCCCCCATTCTCTCCAACATCGGCATCTGAATTCTCCTCCTCGACCTCGTCAAACGAACCTGTCTCAGTGATGCTACTATTTCTGCCTCCATCCACCCAAGAGTCGGCATCCAAGTGGATATCGCTCAATCTCGAATTCATACCTCTCAGGCTGTCAATGGATACACTTGCTTTTAGATAAGTGGAGTTGGTGTTAGAGTCGTGCCGCTTCCTTTCTGCTAGTTTTTCCCTCAAGATTCTGAAGCCGTCCTCCCGAACACGGCTCAAGACCTTGTCCATCAGTAGCTGTCTATGTTTTATCGCGCCTGGGCCTTGATCTTCATATACATCTGGCATTCTCCAGTTCCGATACAGATTACGGTGAGTTTGCCTAACTTCGACATCACTGGAATGTGCTGAGAAGTAGTAGGAGCACATTCTGCAGGTGGGTTTGCTGGTGCCGATATATTTGTAGCCACTGAAAAACCTCGAGGAACGGGTCCCGCCATCGTTCTCAAGTGAGTCTAGGAGGAGAACCTCAGCATGGATAATAGGTCGAAGGCTCCTCTTCTGGGCATATGTTTGCAAAGTTTGGTCAAGACCAAACATTTGTAATTCTTCCGCGTGAGCCTTGAACTTCTTTTGGTCGCCGATATTAGATGTCATGCGTCCAATAATATCAGCGGCCGATAGTTTCCTCCGCAGCGGACACTCGTCGGGGACACTGGAGGCAACCCAACAGACCTCAAGATTCTCAAAAAGTTCCGGCCATCGCCCTGGAATCTGCACAAAAAATTTGGCGGTTTGGAGGTAGGAGAGAAGGCGTCCGACGAAATGTCGAAGTTCACACCAACGCTCAGATTCGTCTATTTTGCCCTCCTTCGTCCTGTTGTTGATAAGCTCATGAAGTTCGGACTTGTGGAGGTGGTCGATCGAGTTTATGAAGCTCTCACACTCTTGTGCAACTTGTCTAGAGTCAGCGAGAACCAGCACAGAAAGATTGGTGCTTACACGCATTGTTGTCCAAGTCTTCTATATCAGGGAGCGGCAAACCTCCGTGCAACTCCTGTAGCGTTCGGAGAATCAACCGAGCTAATAAGTGTTATGACTTGTTTGAAACAAAGTGCTTATATTTATACTAACATTCGACTGTATTTTCCATCTCACAAGCACTAATACATGATGCAGCTTGATCGCGAAAGCCCCTCAGATATGTTGTCACCCGAGATCGACCAAAAGATAGCGATGTTAGCAAAACATCTGAGATGACTTTTGATTTTTTGTGTCCTTGAGTGTTGCGAAGGATATGGAGGATAGAGATGGCAAAAAATTTGGTAGCATTAAGCGCCTCAGTAGTCCGCTGATTTGAAGTGAATCGATACTCGATATGGTCAGGGTATTGCAAAACAGTGAAGCTGGTGACCGTGTTTCCTCCCTTCTCATTGTCACACAATTGGGCAAGTTTGTTGACAAAACACTGAAACATATGTTCAGCAGATTGAGTCGTGTCTAATGGTGAATCTAGAGCTCTAGCCGGCTTAGTGGTGCATGCAGTATTGAGGACATGAACGAGTATAGTGGCTTCATAGAATCGCTTCGTAAGGCCATTCTTGACTGGCACCAGCACTCTAACATCTGTATCAGTGTTTTCCGAGCTAGTTGCTACGGTTTATAAGCTACGATTGGCACCCATATTTTGGTAACTCTCTGCACTTACCGATAAGAAATGACATGTTCAACAACAATGCTTTCAGCCGCTGGTATTGAGAAAGTGATATTAAGAGGATATGGATTTGGTTCCAATCAAATTTCCTTAAGAACCAGGAGTCCGGTCGGGTACAAAGATTCGAGCAAAATGATTGACAGGCGCTTTTGGTGTTCGTGTCCGAAATAAAACTTTGAGGTTCAAGGTATGGTGATGTGGAACTTCTATAAGTACAGCTAAGCGGAGGTGTCACAATTCAAACAATTGAGTGGAAGTGTGCACTCCCTCTCCCGTCATACTTCCTAAAACCATAACCCGCAATATGCGCCGAAACATAATGAAAAATTTGGACAGGAAAATTGAAGCAGCTGACTGAGCCCGCTTGAGATGCAAGGAAGTTGCACGAGGCATTCGAGTCGTTTGGTCTCAGATCCAGCGACGCATGCACGAACGAATTCACTATTATTCGGTGAGCTGTTGTGGAATGTGTGGAATAGCAGATGTGACGATATCCGGACGTTCCGACTGGCTACATTATATGCGGGATGATTGGTCTCCAACAGTCTGCCAAGCAGCGTCCAGTTGGCCTCAAAGTTGGCTCCCTGCACATTCAGTATCTGTCTTACAATGGGCGTCATATCAGGCATCTATGCATATGTATGGCCTAAGCCACTGAGGCGATGCAGCGAATTGGTGCGATTCCCCGAGTTGATTGTTGGACGAGCGTACTATGCTAAATCGATCCTGCAGCTCCTTACATAGTAGGACCAACCCGGGTTCGACACATGAGGTCGAAGCAAAATGCACATGCCCTTATCAATCTGGTGGTGACAGAAGATATAACTATCACTCCCTCTTGCCATGGGGGTCTGTCAACAATAACTCCGAAGTCGAAATTTCGGGAACGATTCCTGTCCCAGTCAACTGCAACCTTTGCAGCGTAAACCACTCTCCCTCCCCGCCAAGACCATTTTGAAATCTCCCTGTGGAGATAAGAGAGTACCCTTCCTCGCCTTGGAGTGACCAGGGCCACCGCTTCAATCTCCGAGAATCCTACGGACAAGCAGGGGAGAAATTGGGGTTTGGCCGATGAGTACTGGGTTTCCCAAGCGTAACTGGAAATAGGTAAGTTCAATTGAACAAAGTTTACATAAGAAATTTTGTGCTAACATCCCAGGAAAGGATTTGAGTCATCAAAATCCGCTTCTCGGGCAATTTGCAGGCTTGCCAGAGCGTCATCTGTTCTTCCTACTTTCCTTGGCTGAACTATATCCCGAGCAAAATTATGTCTCTTCCCCTTGGAGGGGGCATTTTCACCTACACCGACGATGGAAACGCAAATAATGTATCAGGCTTGGAAATGAACTACCTTCAAGATATTGGAGATTTCCTTTTCGAACCTCAATTTGTCACCGACTTGCCTCAAACATTTCCAATCGCGGAGGGACATATATTCAACTTTCAAAGCGCAGAGTGGCTTCCTCCACCTCCTATCCGAGACACATTTGAAGATTGCAACTCTTTTGATCAAATCAGCTTCTATTCTTCGGAGACAATTTCTCCGTCGGATTGCCGGTCCCAGAGCCTATAGAGCTCTTATTCTCCATCTGCCGAGTTGATCAATGACTGCAATCTCCCTCTAAACCAGGAATACTCAAATGCCAATATCCCCTTGTATCAGTACAATACTGGAACCACTTTTAGCTCTTTGGATCCTGCTTATATATTCGAGCCAGGCCAAATGCTCTCGCTCGGAACCACGGCAAATTCGGTAGCGGAATCTACAATGAATCGAGCAGAACTTCAAGCAGAAATTCAACCTCAAAGAGATCCAGAGCAGGACCCCAAAAATCCAAAGGACGGATCTGAGAGAGGTCAATTTAAATGCGAAATTTGCAATAAGAAGCAAACAGCGCAATTCTTATTGACGTTAGTTTTTTGCTTACACTCATTGAATTGGGCTCAGCTTACCTTTTTTTATAGAAAGCACATGCTCACACACACAAGGCCTTATGATTGTCCCCTCTGTGATTCTGCGACAGCTGCTCGCAAAGATCTGCATCGACACTTCTGGGTTTCTCATCCTCGATACGCTAAGGAGAATGATATACCAAATGACAAAATGGTTTGTCCTTACTGTCAGAAAGAGAGCAGAAGTGACAATTTGAAGCGTCATATAAAGAGTCAGCATGGATTTCAAAACAGTTATTAGGGTCTATTTCCATTTCTTGGGTACATCTTCGGGTTAAACTGTGTCCATTGGCGTTTTTGGTCACTGTGGGCTGTTTTACATCGTGGTCAATTTCTTGCATTTTTATTGCGCCTCGTTAGACAATATGATATCCCCTTTCTCATCACAAGACACAACATTGAGTTTAAGATTTTCCATGTTGATCCGGAATCCTCAAACTCGAAGGTAATCAGCAGCCAACCCACGAGGGCAAACATCCTCCAGCAAATTTCTATTCCGAAATTAGGAGACATGCTAGAGTCACCAATTGGATCAATGTGGCAGAAGATGTGTGTGGTTTAGCTGAGATGTTGAGGAGCCCTTCTGCAGCCGGGCGCATCTGTATGAGGCCGCCGGAGGCTGCATGAGGCCGCCTGCATCTCTTTGGGTGTTCCCCACTTAAGATAGTGAGGCGAACTACTCGGTCTGCTCTCTGCTCGAACTTCGGCATTTCTTGGCAATTTGCTCAGCAGAGAAAGCCCAAGGGTCCCGAGGTATTGTTTGCTACTTCATCTAGTGAAATATCCTCTGCAGACCCACGCTTATGATATCCCGACGCTTCAAACCGGCATTCAAGAGACTACATATCTTCTTTGACATCAACACGCATACTCAAGGTATATTACCTGATCTTTCACTGCTGTCACACCAAGATCCACTCTACAGACCAGTCTGTATAATATTCGCTAACTTTTGAAGCCACAATGTCATTCGCTATCATGAATGCAGATGAAACAAATAAAGATGCAGATAAACAAATCAACTTGAGAGCTTACCAACTCGAAATGCTGGACGAAAGCCTAAAAGGAAATGTCATTGTCGCAGTATACTTAACTCCCTCTTTCATAGTTATTACGACTAACACTAGCAATACAGATGGATACTGGCAGCGGAAAAACACACGTGTAAGCTATGGAGTCCTTTTACAGACTGTACACGCTGTGATCTGACAACTTTCATACAATAGGGCTGTTCTTCGCATCAAACATGAACTTGAAGTTGCAAAGACAGGAAAGGTTAGAATTAGCCGGTACAATTCAATGTGAAGCTAAAATCTTTTAGATTATATGGTTTTTAGCTCCCACGGTGGGGTTTTGCCTGCAGCAGCTCGCCGTTCTCCAGTCTCAGATTGCGTCTGTTCAGATCAAGTCATTTACATCACTTGACAATATTGAGAAATGGTCAAATCAGCCTACTTGGGATGCTGTGTTGACTAATGTTAACATCGTTGTCTCCACGTATCAAGTACTGTGTGACGTGCTCTACCATGGGTTCGTGACAATGAATTCGTTAGCCTTGATTGTGTTTGACGAAGGTAACCAACATTACTCCAACTTACACTTGAACTTCTCTCACACTTTATTAGCTCACAATTGCATCAAGAAGAACCCAGGAAGTAAACTTATGGGGGGGTACTATTGGCCAGCAAAAAAGCAAGGAAATTCTGTACCACACATACTTGGGTTAACCGCAAGTCCTGTCATGGGTTCCAAACTGGACAATCTCGAGATTCTTGAATCCACTCTAGATGCTCGATGCACAAGTCCCCGTGTACAGAAAACCGATCTAGCATTACACGTCAAACTGCCAACATTGATGCAGATCCTCTTCGGCGAAAATGACACACTCAAGGAAACCAAGAGCCGTACCCCTACTATGAACAGACTCAGATTGGCGTTTACAAACCTTAATATCCACGAGGATCCAGAAATTGTACGCTTAAAGAGCGGAAATAGCGATGCAGACAAAAGGAAATTGAAAAAATTGTTGATGACAACGAATACCTTCGTGCATATGCAGTTGAAGTCGTTCATTCGAGTGTCTGGCAACGTCCAGCAATTTCTTGGGGATTGGGCAGTCGACACCTACATTTCCCAGGTTACCTGCGATTTCATCCAATGTACTGAACTGAAGGAACCAAAGTTCTTGGGATGGGAGCATGCCGAAAAGCAATATCTAGCCAACATCTTTCGCCGTTTGCATTCGGCATCTCGTGCTATCAACACCCTCTCCCAAGATCGGATAGCCGATAAAGCTCGCATCCTCATCGATTTTCTCAGATCCTGCAATGAAAACACGATTGGTATCATATTTGTGAAAGAGAGAACAATGGCATATATGTTATATCTTCTCCTCTCAGAGCATTCGGATACCAGCAGATTGTTTCGTCTTGGGATTGTTGTCGGCATTTCTTCCCATACAGGTGCTAAGAAGGATATATTTGAGTTCTCTCACCACGAGACTCAAACCAAGACGCTCGCAAAGTTCAGAACTGGCGAAATAAATCTCCTTATAGCAACAAGCGCTGTCGAAGAGGGGATTGATGTCCCAAAATGCAATCTGGTCATCTGTTTCGATGAACCGGACAATATCAAGTCCTTTATCCAACGCAGAGGCAGAGCCCGATCGCGAGAGTCAAGACTACTTTTATTGTTGGACAAAGACGCAAAACGTTGCATCGCTGATTGGGAAGACCTAGAAATCCAGATGAAGCTGCAATATGAAAAGGAAGAACGATGTGTCCAGGAACAAGCAAAACTTGAAAAGAATGAAACAGAGCAAAGCAGATCCCTCATATTGGAAGTGGAAAGTACAGGTGCTATATTAGAAATGGATGCAGCGACAAGCCATCTGGAATGCTTTTGTTCTCGTATCTGTCCAAGTGGTGGAATACAGATGAGACCCGATTACATCATTCTGGACAAGAGCCAAGAAGCGTCCGAGGGGATCAAAGCTAAAGTTCTTCTACCTGGAATACTTGATCCCAGTTTGAGAGTACACCAGAGTGAAAGTTTTTGGCGCTCTGAGAAGAATGCAAGAAAGGATGCCGCGTTCCAAGCCTACGTCGCTTTATACAAGGCGGGGCTGGTTGATGATAATCTCATGCCTCTCAAATTTCCGGAACCCTTGAAATATATGGAGAAAAAGTATTCCTTGATTGAGGTTCAGGAACAGTTCAATCCGTGGCCAAGAGTTGCCCAGGCTTGGGAGGACAAAGAGCAGCTGCAACGACGAGTCTTGAGTGTCCAAGATGAAACTGGCTCAACGATGTGTCGTATACAGATGTCGATTCCAGCTATTTTTCCTGATATCGAGGCTATTCGATTATACTGGAATCTTGCATCTGAATGGATGGTTGAGGTTGGACCAGCCACAACAACTCAATACGCACTGTTGGCAGCCGATGATACAACAGCTCTGCTCAACCTTTCTTTCGGTCACCGCTGGGAACTTGAGCCGCTAAGGCATATAGCTCTTTTCAAAGCGGTAGATGTGGATGTACCATCATTCCTAAGACAAGAAATGTCGTGTGTTTCCATGGATTGTGCTGGTGATCCCGTTGGCTTGCTTCGAGACCCACAGAATCGCGGTCACCCATATCTTTTTCACAAATTCTTGTCAGCAAAGCCACACATGGAATTAATGGAGAGACCTCACAAAGACTACAAAAGTTTCTCCCAGGATCAACCTTTTATCGCTGTTCGAAAGTGGTCGAAAAGGTCGGACTTTCTTCACCCAATTATATCGGAATCAGCCCAGCATGAGGCGCCTTTGGCGGATTATTTTACGGCATATCCACAATCTCTGCTGAATATGGATGCTTTGCCTATAGCCTTTTCTCAGTTTGGATTATTAATTCCTTCAATTTTACATAAAGTTGAAGTCCAACTCCTTGTTGCAGAACTTTGTGCGACTGTACTCCTCGAGATTGAGATCGAGGCTCCAAACTTTAAACTCATTCGAACGGCGATCAGCGCTCCTGTAGCGCGAGAGGAGAACGATTATGAGAAGTTGGAGCTCTTGGGCGATTCAGTTCTCAAGTTCCTTTCATCAGTATTTGTGCTATCGAAGTGTAAGTTTGCCGCTCTCTGGTTATGAACGCCCATAAATTAATGTTATCATTCACAGATGTATTTTGGCCAGAAAAGTATTTGTCCCAAGAAATTGCATCAATTGTGTCAAATTCAAGGCTCAGTGGAGCTGGGATAGCTCGTGGCTTGGACAAATTCATCCTCACCAAACCCTTCACTGGTAGCAAGTGGCGACCTATCTATGTTGATACTCAACTTGGAGACAATTTGGAAACATCTAGGACCATGTCAACCAAAATAATTGCGGATGTAGTTGAGGCACTCATCGGCGCAGGTTCAAAGATGGACAATTTTCCAAATTTTCCAAAATCGCTCTCGATCGCCAAAGTATTCTTGCCAGAGATCGACTTGCCGAGCCTCGAAACTGGAAGATTGCGACTTTTCGAGATAGCAGCTACTGACGCGCCACTCCCAGCAAATATGCATTACTTAGAAACTCTCATAGGATATTCTTTCAAGAGGAAGTCTCTCCTGATCCAATCCATGTCGCATAGCTCACATAGTACCGCCGCCACGGCAAGCTACGACCGCTTGGAATTTCTGGGAGACGCAATTCTTGACATCATCATTGTGACCGAACTCATCAAATACGAAGAACTCCCACAGTCCGATTTGCATCACTACAAGACCTCGTTAGTCAATGGCGATTTTCTCAGCTTCATATGTCTGGAGCTGAAAACCACGCAGACCAAAAATGATTTGAAGCAAAACCCCGACTCTGGCCACATAACTACAGAAAAATCACATTTTCCATTACCTTTATGGGGGTTCATGAGACACGACTCGCAAGAAATTAGCGCCATACAAGGCGAGGTGGAGCGGGGGCATACAGCACTCCGTAATGATATTTTAGACGCTCTTAACTATGGCGAGGCATACCCTTGGTCCCTACTGGCAAAAGTCAACGCAAACAGGTTCTACTCAGACTTGGTAGAAAGTTTATTAGGAGCCATCTGGGTGGATTCGGGCGATTTGGACGTTTGCAAACAAGTACTGGGCCGAATGGGCGTTCTTAACTTCATGCACCGACTGGTCAAGGATCAAGTCCATGTCTTGCACCCAAGAGAGGAACTCAGCATTCTAGCTGCGGACAAAAAGGTGCTTTATGAAGTTCAAGCTCCAGAGATCCCTAATTCCGGCGGTGAATGGATCTGCAAAGTGTGCATTGGAGAGGACCAGATTATTGAAGTACATGGCGGGGTGAGTAGGGAGGAAGTAAAAACAAAAGCCGCCGAAGGGGCGGTGCCACTGCTAAGGAGTGCAAACAGGAGGTCTGGATGAGTACATCTTCTGCCGTTTGATGATGATATACACAAATCCCAGTACCAGATTTACCCCCGTGATTATCAAACCTTTATAAGCATCAATTCCTTCTCATCAACAAGACTATTGATATTCCTGTTAAAAAAGTAATCTAAAAAACCCTATCCTCTATTCTCAATAAATCTCATTCCCCATACATGTCCCCGTACAGCAGCGAAACCACCTCTTTCCAGGTTACATGTATCTTGAGAATTGAAACTTTGTTAGGAAGATGTTAGACAAAACAGAATAGTTAAACGAGAAATGTCCCAGCTAGTGGCGTTAGTTCGCATTAATGATTCTAAGTTCTAAGGTCAGGGAAGAGGCATATATACCTCCCTTTCCACTTATAACTTTCGCCTTTCACTTCTAATTCTAGTTCAACTTTCGATTTTCTCGGTTTCAGGTTCTAATTCAAGTTCTAATTCCATTTCGCTTCATTACCTAACCTGTTTCAACTAGAGACTTCCTAAACAAATCTTCCCAAAAATGAACCATTTAATCAGGCTAGCAGCTAGTACAGTAGATCTTGACCTTTCCAGCTCTGGACGTGCAGCGTGATCTGGCGAACGAGTACGTTATTGGGTCAGACAACCAGCGAACCGGCCTGCTTGGAATCAATGCTATGAAACGGTCCTATCTCTTGCTGTAATCATTTGCGGATATCAAACCAAACGGCGATAGGATCCACAGATGGGCATTTGAACCAATGATCAATCACCTGCCGACCCCGCTTGCGCCGCCCTTTGTCCCCCTACCAAAAGATCGTTGCATACTAGGCGAAGCATGCGCACACGGAGACGTCTCCGCTTTCCCGTCATTGAAAGAACGTCCGAATAATCTGTTAATCCATCCATGAATTTTTGGCTATCATTGAGAACGATTACGCCACACCTATCCTATTTCATATTGACAAGCAAAAAAAGCTTATTTATCCTAGGAAACCTTGTCTGATCTCAACGACCGAGGACAAGAAGTGCCTCGCACCAACCAATCCCTTGGCTTGGCTCGCTTCTCTTCCATTCACATGGCAGATTTCTCAGTTCAGCCGTATCCATCGTGATAGGTATTGGAAAAGAAGATCTTGACCCTATATTCGTATGTTGCTTGCCATCTTCGACATGTGCCTTTTGACATTTCTTGTGCTTGGGGGGTGTGTACACAAACAGACAAAGTCCCGGCTTAGTCATTCACATGCCTCGGGGTGATCCGCGGCACCGCGCTTGTTTACATTCGGCAAAGATTTCCTCGCTTGCCCAGCACCTGCGGACAACGTTAACGTTACGACGCGTCTTTCACAAAACATAGATAGAGCTCAAGTCTCGCAACTCCTTCAAACTCGTGACATATACTCGGGAGTGAGTACTTTCATCATGGCTGTCCCTTCAGGCATGACACTCAGAACTCTAAATGGGAGATTCACTATCGTAAGCATGTCTTATCTTATCGTCGACATTCCACGAAGCCATTGTCAATTGAATATTGGTGAGAGTGCTAACATGAATGAATGATAGAATAGAATGTATTCAGACTCAGTCGATAAGATGATGGCCCTGGTCAGTCTTCCCACTACCTACCTGTCCATATCTCTACCGACATACTCACCCACTACAGCAAGGCTTCCCCTACCTCGTCCGCATGGCGGCACGCACAGCCAGCATCGAACTCAACTTCACCTCAATCGCCATCCCCGAGCCCGAGACTCCAAACCGCGCGTCAAAGATCAGAATCGCTACATCCGTATCAGCAGCTGGCATGTCCCTCGGCAAGCAAAAAGTGGACGAGCGCAACATCGACGGTGTCCCGTGGGAGGAGAATGATGGGTCTTTGGGCCCAATTGTTGGACGAGCTTGGTGGTGTCCGCTGGATGAGCTATCGTTAGGTTTTGAAGGGGGAAAAGATGAGGGGAAACCCGAAGGGCTGGAGTTTCTCAAGGGCTTCGATGGGGCGAACGAGAAGGATGGAGATCTGGGAGAGTCTAGGTGGCAGCTGAAATCTGGCGATGGGTCTGGGGATGGCAAAGCGGTTGAAGGCGGAGATGAAGTTATCAGACTTCAAATCGAGGCGAAGAAGTCGGGCGCTTTGGCAGATCACGTGTGGGGGTTCGAGTCGGGCTTTGGAGAGGGAGAGGAGAAGGGGGAGAGAAGATATACGAGAAGGATGTTAGCCAGGAAAGGTGGCAAGATTGAGATGGCGAGGCTGGTGTACGAATACCTTGGACCGAGCTGATCAGTATGGGCCCACACTCGGAGGTCAGTAGCTCAGCTATGACAGCGAGGATGAAGATAGGGGCTTTACATTACATCAGTGATTTCAGACACCAGTGTTATGATAACATGATTAATTCTACAAGATCTCATGTTGAACATTCCTTGTGCCTGTGCTCTTGACGCTTCCTGAGCACATGCCCTTTCCAAACCTGCTCTGAATCTCTTCGTCTCCGCTCTATTCTTGCCGCACTCATTCGCAGTACAACCACAAACACAGGCTATGGCTATGATAGCAAGCATTACTATAACCCCTACCACAATAATGATTGTAACGAACCCCTTATAGCCTCCATCATGGTTGGTTTCAGTACTGTATATCCCATCAGGAATAACATCCCCAGGAGTCCAAGTCGGTACAAGCATCCAGCTTGTCATGTCAGGCAACCTTGGAGACATGGTAGATCGATCTGACGCTGCCCATGTCACACCCCATGCTTCGTGTATCATAACAGTCTTGTCGATACCTGTAACAGTATTACTGGTGTTGAAGTTTCTAGCTCGCATCTTTGGATTCGACTTCAAGCTAGTCATGGTTTCTGTAGGAAGCTCGCTAGATAACATTCCTAGGTTTGAATCGCTCGATTTTGATTCACGGTCCGTGAGTCTTTCTGTAGCAAGCGCGCTGTTCGATATTGTACGGACGCATCGAGTGGACGGGAGTAGTGTCCCTAATGTGGGGTCGGCTGTGTGGTGGAGTTCAAAACTGAAGTCGCTGCGATTGGAAAATGTATCAGCACCGTGGAAGTGTTATGTACTACTGTGTAGTAGTATGGGACGCTTGCATACCTGTTGCAGCACCAAGCTGTCGTGTACAAGCCCGAGTGGAGGGGATCGTGCATGAAATTATAGACCATACCACTAGGACACTTTAAATCCTTAGTATTTTGACAGGCAGAGTTGAGAATAGTACGCCTAAGGGGACTGAATGAAGCAGTAATAGCTACGTGTACTTACAACAGCGGGACTAAAATGTAGACGACTCTCAGAATGAACTCTATCCAAGCCTGAGGGGAAGCATGATGATACAGTCTCAGAAACTAATACCGAGACCATGGACACATGTGATTCTGAATAATCGTGCACCGCATTCGTACGCGAAGTAGTGAGAAACCAATGAGATTCACATCCTGACGGAGGTATAGATTGGTTAGTGAGAGCGCGTGGTGAGTTCGTGGTTGAAGAGACCAAAATTGTGTGCGTCGCAAACGGCATCGTGGAAAACTTAGAATTCACTCATGTGAACGGTGAGATGCGACAAGGAATCGAGCAAGCAAATGTGGGGATGAAGCATTTTAAGCTAGAAATAGCGATGGAAACCAACAAAAATAACTTTAACACGAAGTCTGTTAAAACCGACGGCTTTGGCTAAATGCGTAGAAATGAGAGGCACCTGGTAGAGGGGGGGGCAGTGCCTGGCTTGGCTTTTGGTTCCTGCTCAGCGAGCTGAATAGCTCACGTTGCTAAAGCGTATTGTATAAATGAACACTGGCGCTTCTTCCTGTGTGTAGATTGGAAGCAAGAACTTTTTCATGTGGTGAGGAAGCTTCGTGACGTTGTCTTGCACTTTTGATCAACACTTGATTGAAGTCAATTGATATTTGCGTCCTGAATACGAAATCCTGCACAGCCTACCCTCCAGCCTCAGTACCGCCCATTCCAGATTCCACCCTTGTATTCATTGCTAGAAAAGCTGGAACGGCCGCTGTGCAGAAAAAGAGAGCATCTGAACATTGTAAACCCTCCGACGGTACATACATAAGGAAGGCCTAATGGATTATGGACGGACGCCACACGTTCTGAGACTTTGGCGGCATGCAGGAACATTCGACTCTCCACTAGAGACGGGAAATTTGCGATATTGAAAGCTGCTATACGCACCATGCCCTTCCTCCTAAAGTGCGGTCCACTTCTTTTTCTATACGAGGCAAGAAACTGGCGAAGGGTACGGAGAATATTTCGTCCCAGCAAGAAGCTAGGTCAGGATAATCGTCACGCTCAGCAACCGGTACCGAGTCCCCGACGCTGAAGGAGATATTAACTGTGTTGTCATCGCGCGGGACGACAAAGACGGACGTGCTCACTTTGAGCCATCGCTGATTTGAACGGCACGGCATTCCGTAACCTGGAAGCGTGGGTTCTGGTGGTCGATTCCGAAAATGTACCCGCGCCGAATGGTCCAGTCTAATGGCTCTATGGCACGCTTCACTCTCAACAGCGCGTCCTCGAACGTCTGCGTTGATGATGTCTCCAAAATTACTCAGACTTCGCCAAACATCTAAACACGCTGTTCACTACACCTTACGGCTGCGAAATTTTTAGGGGCATGTTGTAAGAAGGGTACCAGCGGATATAGTGCGAGGAGACCTGTCTGATTCTGTAGCATGAGTTAGAATTGGAGAGCTGACAAGAGAGTAGTGGAGCCATACTTGAAGGAGCGTGCGAGATCGAGAAGAGGATAGCCAATTTGAGTGTTTGGACGAAGAACTTATCGTAGAAAGCATCCAAGCCACCGTCAACAATATAGAGGCCAGGGAATCTACCGTCATCGTAGCTGAGGGCAGGCAAAAGTTGCGCGTCATCCTCAGTGCTGGTCCATAGACTTTCTAAGGTACGTACTTCCGCCACTGTAGGTCCGCGAATTCGAAGGTATTCTGCGAGAGAAGCGTCGAAGTGTTGGAGAAAATCCAAGCTACCAAGATGATCTTGTTGAATGTCAGGACTGCCGCGGAGTACGTCGCCGCTGGGAAGAGCTGAGCTAGCTGTATGTAGAGGCAGCGGTCCAGTAAGTTCATTTCTCGTTGAACCTGGAAGGCTTTGCGAAGCATCATCTTGATCGGAAGAGTGCGAGTCTTGTGTCTCTTCACCTTCTGATGCGGATGCGCACGTCTCTCCCAAGACAGACAACGTGGCGGTTGTGTGTGCGATTTTGTGTGGGGAAGTCGTAAAGGGGGTTGAAGTCATGCTTTTGAGACGTGGGAGAGGTGAGATCAAGAAGTGGAGGCTGTTTACAAAAGTCGGCGGGACGTGGCTTCGCGAGATCACGAAAGTCGTGGGGACGGGAGCCTACATAGATATAAAAACGCCCTCTGCAGGCATCTGCACTCATCAGAAGGACTCGGTTAGGCCCCAATGGATACTTGCATGAGTTTGCTCAATGTCCGACATCAGCAAAGCTCAAGTCGGCCCGACATTTACGACTGTAATGTTCCAAACATCGTGAATCAGGATGCAAACAGATCATAACTGGACATATGGTCAGTATCTAAAATCAAACTTCTCTAATAAAAGCACTTATCATGATTACATTGATCCCAGGTGCCGTACCGTAAGATCGCGGGGTAGTTCTCTCTCATGTTGAATCTCCCATACCGTTACAACCACCCATTACTACTGTAATTTGAGATTTGACGCAGTTCCTTGGATTGTGACTGCATGCAGTAGACCTTGTAGAGTATACATGGAGGCTGCGCTATCAAGCACGAAATACGCTCTAAAGCTATGTTTGATAGTTATGTACTTGGGTGATAGCACAATACGCCATTTGTACTTCCGATAATATGGAGTAGTGATATCTGATACCTGCATCTCAAAAGTGGGGCAACTGACCTTACCTCCCGTCGGTTTGCAAACATACTCTGAACGGCATGGGATGATGAGATAGGGGTTTCTAGACGGAGGGCCAGAAGGAAGGGTAATCCCATTTTAAACAAACATAGACAGAGAGTTATACCTCCACAGGGTAAACGAACAAGTCAAGATTTTGATTCAGGTGACTCGATTGACAGAGGTTGCCATTGCATGAAGCAAGGAGGTTCTCTCCACTTTGACACAGATCCGGTAAGGCGATATATAGACTTCCAATGGAGATTCTAATGATGAAAGATCGCACCACCCTGCATATTTGCAACCGGCGTTCGCCTGGCAAGCTGGATGGACTGGCTAACATATAAGAGCACGTGGGTTGCATGTGATGAGCCTCGAAAAACTTCTTCCTTGGCGATGCTGTACAAACTCGGACTTTGACTTAAATGAATGATGTAAAGAATGTTACAGGTCCGCCTGATAAGAAGTAGGTTGAAAGGTTGAAACAGTGATCGCTTGGAATGTCATGGATGTTGAGTTCACAACCCACAATCAGAAAAAGGGGAAAAGGGAGAGAGATTTTCCGTTGCCGACGCCACATTGCTGCATCCCAATTCTCATCATCACCTTCACCTTACCAGATGTACCTCGCTCAACTTTACCCTCGGTCCGGCACTACCGTTGCATGCAAAATTCACGATGTGGGTGACCGTGGTCTTGATGTACGCTGAGAGATCTGGTGCCCTCCGTTGTTCTTACAGTCGTTCTTGTCTGATCGTCGTCCCATCTCGAAAGCATGAGGGGCTCGGGACTCGGGAGCTGCGACTGTGTTTGATCGTCTCAAATTCTAATTCGGAAAAGTCTATTAATACTGATCGACTGCTGGCCATCCCTTGCCGGAAACAGATAACGAACCAGTTGATCCTGGAGACGAGAAATTCCTTATCTTATTCGAGATGATGATGTTCACTGGTCCTCGCTGTCGGTTTTTCGTTATTGTCCAGTCTGACAGCTGCGGATATTTTTCTCGTGCAGCCGGCACATTCCAGAGGATATCAACGGTCTCAGAGCTTCCAGAGACCAGATAGGAAGGATCTCCTGTGCCTTCTCAGCCACCCGCTGGGCCACGTCGTCTCCAGATTGGTGCAGTCCCAAGTGTTTGTCCGTTGCTCGCCATGAAACAAAATTCCCAAAGGTCTGGTTGGCGACTACTGGGCGCTGACGAGTCCTTCTCCACAGACCATGTCTCGAAACCCTCACATCCTTTTGCTGCAACATCGTAACGCTGTGCCGTAGAGCCAATCACCAATCTTACAGCATACGAATTAAAGAGGGTCTGAAGTCTCTTTTCTGAGTGTGGGTTTTGCGAACATGCCTGCCATGACCTGGGAGCTTGGGCATGATGCGTCCTGGCAGCATGGGGGTTGACCGAACGGACGCGGAAACTCCAACAGCCTTCCAACGTCTGTTGCAGGGAAGTCGTCATTCTTCCAATCCAAGTGGTCTACTGTGTTAGGAAATGCGCGAACCCAGATCGTAACACATCTGCAGATGGCATTTGTGAAGCTGGGTAATGGCTGGAAGCGGACTATCTCGGGAGAGGCACTAAGGTCACGCAACTGCCTCGACTTCCCTCGACTTGACTCGTAGACTACTCTTTCTTTGATCTAGGCTTGTTCTAACACATTCCTTTCATCTGGTCTGATCAGAGTTCACTGATTACTCAGATGGAATTCTGGCACTGCTTGGCCTGCTTGAAGTCTTAGCAGACACTAGCACATCACAGACTCTCAGTTGCATTACATTCTCCTCTTCCTTCAACAACCATAAACGCTCCTTTGTCTCTTGCTGGTGTTGACATCTATTGCGTTCATTTGCTCCCTTCGATCAATCGGGCTTCGCCTCTCATGATCTACATTCCTCCCTCACATCAGGATATTCTAAGATACGGGAAATCCCCACTGTGGAGCAGCCGCGAAGACAGCCGCGAATCGAAGCTTTTGGTAGTGGGGTGTCACATTCTCCCCCAATCTCATATATAGAACATTGCATGTCCATTTTTGTTCAGTACCGGCGTTAAACGACTCGATATTCTTGTACTCGACTTCAGGATCAACATGGGTGCTATCCAGCTTGGAAAGATGTCGACCAGCACTTTGGCGCCGCTAAGGACTACGTTCGTTTTGGCTATTGTTGTAATTTGTCTGATTTGGTCGCTGCTGGCTTTGGATATGCCTATGGCTTCGTCACAGGTATGTGTTTTGATCTGAGTGGATCGGAAAAAAACCTGCTTACTGACAATATTCAGATATCGGAAGATGGAGCCCAAGAAGTTATTACAGAAGCACAGGATAACGCAGCCAAAGTAGACGCTGGGTCAACAACAGGAGGAACATCTACAGGAGGAACATCTGGCGAGAACAATGACGTTGTCGTTACCGTTCCATCAACCGAAGAGCAAAGCAATGAGGCAGGAAAAGCACTCGAGTCGAGCCAAGGCAACGTATCCGACCGTCCACTCATTCTTTACGCCTACGCCGACTCCAAAGATGGCAGTGCGCTTGAGAATCTCAAGTTCTTCATCGCTCACGGTCTCCACGCTGCAGCCGATTTCGTTTTCATCCTGAACGGAGAGACAGATGCCAAAGCAATTATCCCGGCGAAGGACAACATCCGCTTAGTTCAACGACCAAACGAATGTTATGATCTTGGTGCTTATTCGGAAGTCTTGCTGAAGGACGATCTGTATAAGAACTATAAGCGCTTCATCACCTTGAACGCCAGTGTCCGCGGACCTTTCATCCCATACTGGTCAGAAGGCTGCTGGACAGAAATGTTTCTCAGCAAAGTGACCGATGAAGTAAAGGTAAACACCACCATCCCCCTCTTCTACTCAAACAAAAAAGGACCTTGTAGCTAACAAGAAGACCCCCAGCTTGTCGGCATCACCGCAAACTGCTGGCCAACCTTCCACATCCAATCCATGATCTGGGCCACCGACATCATCGGCATCGAAACGCTCCTCTTCCCACCCCAAAAAGCCCTCGACTACCTCTCCACCCACCCCATCAAGCTCCCCCCAGCAAGCAAAGACACCGACATGACCAGCGCTCCCACCACCCCCTCCAACGACCCAGCCTTCCCACCCCCTTCCCCAGAAACAACACGCGTGCACCAAGCGCCCGGCATCAACGGCTGCTTCCACGACTGGAACTCCGCCGTCGCGGCCGAAGTCTCGTCCACCAGCCTCATCCTCGCCGCAGGGTACAAGGTCGATGCGATGATGAGCGCTTACCATGGGAACAAGGAGTACGAGGAGGCGAGGACGTGTGAGAAGAATAGGGATTTGCTGTGGGAGGGCAAGTATTTTGGCATTAGTGTGCATCCGTTTGAGACGGTGTTCATGAAGGCGAATAGGAATGTGAGCCCGCTTGTGCTGAAGAGGCATAGTGAGTGGGTGGATCAGAGGGGGTATAGTAGTTATGATTATTGTCGGGCGTAGGGATGAGTTTCTCAGTATCTGCACGCAAGGGGTCGCTTTCTCTTTTGTGCTTGGTGGAAGGATGGTTTGAAGAGCATTTTTGGGAGCGCGGCGTTCGGGGCTTTGTGCGGAAATACACAATACTGTACATACAGGTGCTAGCTTTTTCCTTTGTTGGTCGGCGTATATGGAATCTGGATAATTGGCATACCGATGGGCTCGGTTTCGAGAAGTTGGAACGGAAAGAGATACCAAAATAACAGATTTAGATCACACTTATCTAGAAGCATTTCCTTGTAAGATAGACCAATTGAGATACTCTCAAGTCCCTCCGTTCTTCCCCTTGCACTGGGAGTTCGCTCTGTCTTACTTTTCGCCTGTGAACGCACCTTGCTTCACTTCTCCCTTCATGCAAAAATGGGCTCGCTTAACAAGCATCTTCGAATCTTACAACCAAGCATACACAAATCACTTTCAGCAGACACTGATTTCGTTTGTTACTCAGAACACGGGTATCCATTCCTCACCTCTCTAAAGATTAAACCTCGTCCTCTGCTTCTCCATATGCGCCTTCCATTGCCACTGCACCGCATCATCACCCTCACTACCCGCCCTCCCAATACCTTTGTCCACCCGCCTCAACTTCAAGGTAAACCTCGGACCCAATTCCTGTAATCCAGCCCTGATCCCCTCTACACCCTCTACTACCTTCCCATCCGGTCCCACAACGCTCTTCTCCGTCTCCTTCTTCTCGCGGAACACATATCTGTGTCGCCGCAGGAATATGTAATCGCGCTGGTTATGCAGCGTCACCACTTGCCTGCCTTGGAGCTCTGGCTGTGGTGGGAACAGAGTCAGGAACAGTCGCGCGGTAAGCAGACCAAGTGGTGTGCGGAAGTTGTTGAGGATCAACTCAGGGTAGTGATTTGTAGGGTTGCCGTGACCAGGGAGTTTCTTACCATCGACCCAGTTTGCGATGCTGAAGTGGCAGGTTGGTCCATCTGGTAAGTGAACGATCGTTAGGCCTGTGGGTTTCTTGGAATCTTCTTTGAGCAGAATGACGGAGGTGTAGTTGCGATTGGTAGCGAATTTGGAGATTTCGCGGAGGGAGAACTTGTGTCCGTAGCGGTGGGAGGAGCGGGGGATGTAGGTGCTGTTTGGGAAAAGGGTGCAGAGTAGGTCGGCTTCGTGGTGAAGGGTTGAGTTTATAGAAGTTGTGAGGAGAATCTTTGGGGCGGGCGGTGGCGTATCGGAGAAGAGGGTTGGGAATTTGAGACTTAGTGAGGAGGGTGTGAGGTCGAGGTTTGTGCTGGTCGTTGAGGCTGCTGTGGAGGATGCTCGAGGCCGTTGTTTTGGTTCAGCGTTCTCTGCGTCGGAGTCCTTCTCGTCGTCTCCGTCTGAGTCTGAATCCAACATGCTGTCCGCATCATCGTCTTCTTCTACTGCTTCCTCGACCGGCTCTTGCTCTGCTGCTTCGGCTTCCTCAATGCGCCGCCTCTTCAATTGCTCCACATCTACGCTGACGTTCAATCCGTCGCCGTCAACCTCATCCCAAATTCGCTTCTTATCAATCGTAACCGGTACATTCTTTGCCAATCGTGCTTCTCTCATCTCGGGGTTCTTGTCCTCCTCTCTTTTCCTCTTGAACCGTTCATCTCGTCGCAAGCTGTCGCGAGCTTTTTTCTGCTTGACATGGAGATCTTGCCGTCTGAATTTGTTGCCCGTCTTGAATGGCAGACTCGCCTTTGCAGACGGTGGCTTGTGACTGGATCCCATTGCGAATTGTGTATTGTGGTGTTGTATCGCGGGGTTGTGATAATCGTCAAGCAAGCTCGGAGAGAAGTTCAAAAAGTTTTGGGCGGCAGCTTGGGAAAATTTAAGCGGGGCAGACGGCACGCCCACAAGGCTCTGAATTCCGTCCGTGTCTTCGCCTTGCTGTTCTCCAGACGAAAGAGTCACAACACCTCGAAACTACAACCCTCACCCGCACCGCCATACCGTTTGCATTGAGTGACTCAGACCTCAATTGGATGGGTCTTAAGTGAATGCGCTCCCTCTGCAGCTTCGTACAAACTGCTGGTCAACTACGAACGACATTCGCACGAAAGAATACGGTTATTACTCTTCGAGCATTTACTGCATCTGCACACTGCAACAAATACCAAGCTCCGAAATTTCAAGGACAGAAACAGCAGGACGCAGTTATGGCGACAACTACACTAAAGGGTCAGCCCTTTGACAGGCAGACTATGGACTCTATGCTCAGACGGCGCATGTTCTACACTCCTTCCTTTGAGATCTACGGTGGTGTAGCTGGTCTGGTGAGTTGAATCCGCGTTGGAATTATGCGCCGTGCTGAAGGCATGAAGGCAAGGAGGCAAAAAAGGCAGTGCATTCAGGGTGCCATATTTTATTGGGACTTCAGGAGCGTTTATCGTAATTGTATGCTGATTTAATGCCAATAGTACGATTATGGTCCGCCCGGTTGCGCACTCCTCACAAACATTATGGACATATGGCGCAAGCACTTTGTTCTGGAAGAAGACATGCTGGAAGTCGACTGCCCGGCTTTGACGCCAGAGCAGGTCCTCAAGACCAGTGGTCACGTTGAGAAGTTCGCAGATTGGATGTGCAAGGACCCGAAGAACGGCGATATTATCAGAGCAGATCACTTCGTAGAGGAGATCTTGGAGTCGCGGCTGAAGGGTGACAAGGAGGCCAGAGGTGTCAAGGTCGTGGAAAAGGAGGACGACCCCAAAAAGAAGAAGAAGAAGGTTAAGGGTGCGGTTGAGGCTGTCAAGCTTGACGATGCAGTCGTGAAGGAGTATGAGGAGATTCTGGCAAAGGTAGGTTATGATTATGGAACTCTTGGTTATTCAGGACTGATTATCTTAGATCGACAATTACAATGGCGAGGAATTGGGTGCGTTAATCAAAAAGTACGAGATGAAGAACCCAGCTACTGGTGTTGAGCCATCTCCACCTGTCGCGTTCAACCTCATGTTCCAGACTGCTATCGGTCCCAGCGGTAATCTTCAAGGTTACCTCAGACCAGAAACCGCCCAAGGTCAATTCCTCAACTTCGCCAAACTCCTAGATTTCAACCAACAGCAAATGCCATTTGCGTCTGCTTCCGTCGGCAAGTCATACAGAAATGAGATCTCACCTCGTGCTGGTCTGCTCCGTGTCCGCGAATTTCTGATGGCGGAAATCGAGCACTATGTTGATCCAGATGGTGGCAAGAAGCATTCTCGCTTCGAGGAGGTCAAGGACGTCGAGCTTGTTCTATTGAATCGGGAAACACAACTGGCTGGTAAGACTCATGTCTCGAAGGTCTCTATTGGTAAGGCTGTTGCCGATGGTACCGTCGACAACGAGACCTTGGGTTACTTCCTGGCACGAATCCACTTGTTCTTGGAGAAGCTCGGTGTCGATCAGTCAAAGATCAGATTCAGACAACATATGGCGAACGAGATGGCACATTATGCCGCTGACTGCTGGGATGCCGAGCTTCAGACTAGTTACGGCTGGATCGAGTGTGTTGGTTGTGCCGACAGAAGCGCATACGATCTCACTGTTCACGCAAAGAAGACCGGTGCTCCATTGATGGTCCGCGAGAGACTGGATACCCCAATCACTATTGAGGAGTGGCAGATCGACCTGGACAAGAAGAAGTTCGGTCCATTCTTCAAGAAGGATGGAAAGACTGTTGAGGCTGCCATTGAGGCTCTCCCACAAGAAAAGAGAGAAGCTCTCGCACAAGACCTTGCCGCTGATGGTAAGATCACAATCGATGTTGAGGGCGTTGGCAATGGCAAGGTCGAAATTAGCAAGGATCTGATTATTATTGAGCGCCGGACACGAACAGAAAACACGAGAGAATTCACGCCAAATGTTATCGAACCATCTTTCGGTATTGGTCGCATTCTGTATTCTTTGATCGAGCACAACTACTGGACCCGTGGTGGCAGCGAAGGTGGTGATGAAGCACGTGGTGTAAGTGTTCTATCTAGAATCTGTTAAGAATCACACTAACAAACCCAGGTTCTCTCTTTCCCTCCACCAGTTGCACCCACAAAGGTTCTCCTTGTCCCACTCTCTGGCCATGAATCCTTCAAGCCTCTCCTAAAACACATGTCCCTGAAACTCCGCTCTCTTGGTGTCTCCAGCCGCGTCGACGACTCCTCTGCATCCATCGGCAAGCGTTACAGTCGTAACGACGAGCTCGGCACACCCCTCGGTATCACTGTCGATTTCCAGAGTGTAAAGGACAAGACTTATACGCTACGCGACCGTGACTCGACGAAGCAGGTTCGAGCTGATGAAGACACTATCCTGAAAGCCATCAAGGCGTTAGTCGAGGGTGAGAAGAAGTGGGCGGATGTTGAGAAGGAATTGCCAGCTTTTGAGGGCCAGGAAGCTGAATTGCCAGTTAGAGAGGAAAAGTAGATGCTGATTTGAGTGTATCTAGCAATTTTCTGGCTGATGATTCTTGTCGACTTGATTAGTTGAAGTATAGACGCAAAAGCTATTCTGAAGTACAGCAATATGGAAATCCGGGTTCTTGTGCACTGTTATGTAAGATTACTGCTTACCGGCTTATGGTCAATTTCGATGCCACGAGACTTCTTGGCGCTTGTAAACGAACTACTTACCGAAATTGGACAGTCCGAAACATCTCACCTCATGTGATTCAGGATTCAAATTTCATTACTTCCCATTGTTGACGGAAGAGCCATTTTCAATATTGACAATCCTTGAAATTTGCCATGTTCACAGCCAAGGAAGGGCATATGGGCTGAACGCTCGCTGACACAAATAGCCCCAGCCAATCAGTACCATCCAATTGCCAGACCACGATACAAGTCATCTCACAGGCTGAGATCCACGACAGTGCCGCATACTTTGGCTTGGCTGTCATCTTTCGTCCCAATTGCGGTATCTCGCGATGCAGATCGGAACCACGAATCTTGCGACAAGTCCAAGCCCCACTTCTACTCTCAAACGTATATATACATGTCTGGTAGAGGAGTAAACCATCTTCTGCATGAAATTAAGAAGAGAAAGGGCATTCTTTACATATTCTCATATTCCTCAGCCAATATCGCCAGTGTTTGAAGAGTCTGCCCATATTCACCCATCATGGCCCCCCAGCCCTCTCCCGTGCAGCAGAAAACCGTCCCAACCCTCTACAACATGTCCTCCTCCCAAGCCTTCAATTGCCTCTGGGCACTTGAAGAAGTCTCCGCCTCGCATGCCATAAAATACGAACTCAAAAACCTCGGCCGTCGCGACCGTCAAACTGCAAAAACTCTCGGGGCCATCTTCCCCGTCAACAAATCCCCAATCGTGACCCTCGCGCCCATCGACTCAACCCCTGAAGCCGAAGCAGCAGCCTCAACAACCTACCAAGTCCTCCCCGGCGTCCTAACAGAAAGCAGACTCATCCTCCAATTCATTTCAGACCACTACAGCACCGGCGAATGGCTCCCATCCTCAGAAGAAGACCAACGCCGCGACGCCTTCTTCACCGAACTCGGACACGTCAGCCTCCTCCTAAAAATCGACTACTGCCTCGTCTTCGAGGTATTAGCATCCTTTCTCCCCTTCGGGATCCGGCATCTCGTCTCCCTCATCTTCAGTCCTCTCGTGAACCATTTCATCAAAGATCAACAGGCGATCTATGGTGTTATGGAGGGGGCGCTGACGGATGAGAAACCGTGGTTTAGTGGGGAGAAGATCGGATTGGCGGATTTTAATATGAGTTTTCCGATTGATATTGCGGTGCAGAGGGGGTATCTTGATGTGGGGAAGTTTCCGAAGATTAAGGGATGGCATGAGAGGGTTGTGAAGAGGGAGGCGTATAGGAGGGCGTTGGTTGTGGGTCGGGTGTATGATCTGAAGAAGTTTGCTTAGGTTCAAGGAGCTAGTGGGACTAGATTTATGAGGTGATGGATTGGATTTTTGAGTAAGTTTCTGATACGTGCAGGTTCAACTGTGGGATCGTACCGTCAAAAGCTAATGCGACAAATAGTCAAGCTTAAAAGAATGGTTTCCGAGAAATATACGCGTTTCATTCCCCTATCGTGCTAGATACATCTTTCCTTTCATCAAGGCTACTCACTGCTCTTCCTATGTACAATCCTCCTTCGCCTTGTCACTCTCTTACCACCTCGCTAAGTCGAAGTCGCATTCAAAACATAGCATTTATCCTTCGATGGAATTCTCTCCCCTTGATCCCACTACCAAGTAACATTAGCATTCCATCCTTTCATTCAATCCTCCTTTCTTTCCCACTCTCGACTCTGAGAAAACTTACGTGTTCATGCACACACCCACCGACCCAACGCCAGCGATCCGTAGTCGAGTACTGCGCATACGACATATTCGTGCTCGCATCAAAACAATGGGCTGTATTCTTCTCCGTCCCGATTTTATTCCCGTTGCAGAAGAGACTCCAGATTGCTTGCGGGCCGGAGGCGTAGCCTGGATGATGTTGCTGTTTTCGTTTCAATCAGTTGCTATCCTTCACTTTTCTCCTTCCTCACCCCCTTTCCTGCTGTAAACGTACCTGATACACATTATCAATCAACGAAAACATGGTCCTCGGATCCCCATCTACCACGAACGCGCGATAGAACTGATACGCTCGCTTGGAAGTCTCCTCGACCGTGACGGAGGAGTTGGGCTGGCAGATGACGGGTGGTGATTTCAAGTGGCAGAGATTCTCGCGTTTGTTGAGGGAGTCCCAGTATGCGTCTGAGTGTGCTTCTGGGGCGGGATAAGCGAGTGTTGATAGTGGTGCTGTAAGAGCTGCTGAGAGAATGAAGAGGATACGCATTGTTCCTGTTTGCTGTCCTAAGACAGGACCGAGACAAATTGTATGTTTGGGTCAGTGTAGAGATATGATGTTTCCGGAGTGATGTCAATGTTCGGGGAATTTGCAGTTACATATATAGCTCGTTCTGGGATAGAGATGTTTGTATATTAGCCAAAGCACCCTCTTGGTACCCCGCACCCTGCTGGTGCCTTTTTACGCTGGTAAAATCGACTTAGATGAGATTCGCTTGGTCTTTTAATCTTTTTAATCAAGGCATGTGGGATCGTGAGCTGGCTGGTTAGTGGAGGGCTCGGCGGAGTTCGGCAGCTGGTGGTGGGCTTTGGGTGTTGTGTTTAGTCGCAGAAGTTGGAGGGACGTTGGGGCGGGGATTGTGAGTGGGTTAAGCGAGGAGTTGGGATGTCAATATTGGGTTTGAGTTGTATTTGAGACCGTTTGGACTAGGATCTCGCTACTTTCTATATCAATAGCAAGACGCATTTTTCAACGTCGCGAAACAAATCCCTAAAGCGATCATTTATATCCTTTCCACCAAAGTCGTCGCTAGACATGAGCCCGACCCGCCGATAGGTATCATCTTGACCATCTACCAGTCCAATGGCTAGCGCAACAGCCTGCCCTGTTGAGTACCTGCCCAGGTAGAGCATGACCATCTCCGTCGGAAGTACGCTGACATAAGTGATATCATCCGGAGCATATTCTGCCAGAATGTCACCAGCGGTCTTTTCTGATTGTAGATAGTGTGTACAGCGTCCGGGCACGTACTTGTCTGGAAGCTGCCGTACGAATCCAGTCTCCAAAAATCCAGACACTTTGAGGAATCCACTCTTCACCCTACCGAATGGATCCGAGCCTGCCCGAATCACCTCAGAGTCAATCAATTCCAAGCCGCTATGGAATTTATTGCTATAAAGGGAATTGATGAATTGAACAGGGAGCTTCGCCGAGGCCCATGACCAAGATGGAGCAATGTAGTCAGATGCTGAGATCATTGGCAGTGGAGTTTCATCAATGAAGAAAAAGACATACCATACTAGCTGTCTAGATATATCTTCTTTCCAAATACCAGCTAGATACTCGGTCTTTGTCTCCTGCTGGAATTCTGACGCAAGGCCAGAGAGCGCTGGAAGCTTATCCGTCGCGTGCGTTAGACATGTTTCAGAATACGTTGTGACCAGGTTCCTCCAATATTGGAAACATTTTGGAAGACTTCCAAGCCGTCCAATGACTAGTTTTTCGACCATGCCCACGGACTGATACTGCCAGTTGATCGGATAATTACAATTCTCAAACCGAACATTAGTAAAGCATTCCAGGTACATTCTCTTTGTACCGAAGTATAGGACCCGGCTTGAGAGTAGTCCTTCTTGCAATACCCGTGCTCTCGTGAACAGGACAGAGTCCGATTCAGGCACTAAGTCGCCCAAATCCTCCGTGTCCGTGACACCGCTATATGATAGGATCACATCGCTTGTACTTTCGGTGTCGGATACCGTTATAGTCGCTTTAGGAGGAAGTTGCCGAGCGTCAAGGAATCCAGAATGGCAACCAGACGCTGCTGGCCCAGCCAGAGTAATAAAAGAGTCCTTTTATATTCGTCCCATTTCAGTACATTGCTCTTCCCAGTCGACCTTACAGTCTTGTGTGATGCAAAGAGAATCTATCCACAGGTATCTTATTCCCAAAGACCTTGTGACAGTGACAGCATCCTGGAAGGTCCTTGGTAGACTGCTGTACGCAATTCTCTCCTTGAACTTATCGTGTGTTGATTTCGTCAATTTCAGAGGCTGTGATTGACCCCAGCAATGGCTTAGTGTTGCATAGCGACCAAACGTCGTCTTGGCATCAACCATAAGGCGTAGGTCGGGAGTATCGTCAAAGGACTCTAAGTCCAAAATCCGGAGAGGAAGCCGAGATCTAAGTGATTTGGGACAAATTCCATGAGACCCAACGCAGTCGTTCAGCCAAGTCTGAGCTAATTGGATGTCCGCCATAGCCGTCACCTGTCTTCCAACTATTCGCCACTTACACAAAGCAATGCTATCTTTCTGCAGTCAGAATGTTGTTCAGTAATGAAGTTGAGAAGAGTGATTACTTGGGAGAGATGATACCTCTACGAAGGGGAATAAATCATCTACTACATAATTATTTTCCTCCGAATGCTTCCTGAGATATTGAATGCCGTGAAGACCGCGAGAACGTGGTGCGAAGTTGCTGTCGATCGGTAAATGGCGGAATGTGGTGAAGAATACGAAGGGCCCTTGATCGTGATCTGGCTGTCCCCCTTTGAAACCAGGATGCCCTCCAGTATTCCTCTTTAGTTTCTGGTCTAACTGTCGCTGATAATGTTCTGCTTCCTGCACTGAGGATGAAAGTTTACGCGCAGAGCATGCAATCAGCGCTCTTCTAACAATCCACAAACCTGGCACCCCTTCAGAACCGATGCATCCAATTCTGTAAATGTTGAGTAGTGCTGAACATCACCAATGAAGCTTGGATCTTGGACAGGTAAGGCTGAACATTTGCTACAGGTCATTGTTCCTAATTCCAGAGGGACTTGAGGGTTAGGTCTCGACTATGCCGAGTGCGGCTATCGACACCTTGATCCCTGAGATGTTGTCGAGCGACCTGGAGACAGACACTTGGTGAGGGGTTGGCTGATTTGAAGAATGGCGTCGTACTCAGGATGCGAACTTAGCGGCGGCTATGTCGTTGTGGTGCGCTGCTTATCTGCGTTATGGTTGGCTGCTTGACGCTGCCTTCCATAACGCAGTGAGCTAAGTGCAAGTGGATATTTCCTCTGGAGGCTGTATTATATAACCTTGAATGTCCGAACGGCTTTCAGGCATTTGTCCGAATACCTCGTTTAGTAGGACCAGTATCAGAGATAACTGGCAAGAAATGAAAGAGGGCAAGAGGCCAAAACCTACATATGATAAAGATCCAAATTGGTACTAATTGTAACCTTTGCCTGATTGTCTATAAACGCTTGGCAAACTCTCCATGGGCAATACTACAGAGATTAATTAACGTGGGATATGGGAAAGACTATCCGCCCATGGGAACGCCATGTTGTTTGTGGATTTAGGCCCGCCTTCGTCTGTTGGCAGCTCCAAGCCTACGCTAACGATGTGGCAGTCTGTGCCGTGACCCTAAAGCCATCCAGTCCTTCTAAGTTTCCTAGGGTTGTCGTGAGAATGAGCACGGCAAAGCAGTATTGAACGTAGTCATTGAACAGCCAGTCCCAACTTTCAGCTTTTGAGAGCTGCAAAAGGCTTCTGGAATCTGCATAACAACCTGGAAGGCATAAATGAATGCTCATCACGTGGACATACTCGCAAGGACTACTCTTGGCGGCTCTTGGACACAAAGCTTATTGAACGCTTCTAGAATGGACAACAAGAACAGTTGCATCGAGAAATCAAAAACAGCAAGGCATAGAAAAGTCCACACAGAACATAGACAAGCCACACAGATCATAGGCGATGCGATGCAGCGAAGAAATAAGAAGAAGCACGTATCCAAGATGCATGGAAGGAGGAAACATCTCTCGTCCGTGCCTGTTCAGGACCTGCGACGCGTCTCCGCCCATCAGAAACGGCAGGCCTCACCAAACTGGCTGGCATCTGCGCTGCCGATGTTTCAAGTGGCTGGCCCCGTCCTGTCCCAGGAGTATGATACGGCTAGCAGGCCTTGCCGCCCGGAGATCTGCTGGTCCTGTGGCGCTGCCCAGACATTCCAAATTTGATATTGGGGTCTTTTGTGAGGTCAACTGCTATGAGCGTGGAGCCAGTAAGAAGAATAGTGTAACATGAATGGAATGCAGCCTTTCAACGTCTTGTGTCGATGAAGAATGTGGTTGACGATGGAAAGTGAAGGAGGGAAGCGAGGTGGAAATAGGGGTAAGGTAAGGTTAAGGCTAGATGTCAGATAGGCTAGCAGCGGGCGGGAGGGAAGCAGTCCGCTGAAACCGTGTCTGAGGCCAGGCATGAACAAGCTCCCGCTGGCTGCGACAGAGCCTGAGAGCGTCACATAAATGAACTCGGCCTGGCTCCGAGGGCACGGGCAAAGCAAAGAGGGCAAGGCAGGCAGGGCAAATCAAAGAAGCAGAGGCTCAGAAGAAAGGAAAGCTCAATGGCGTTTGTCTAGGGGAAATTGATAAGCCATCCCTGAACTGCAATCTGGCAATCCTGGATAAGTGATGCTGAATCGCTGGCTGTGGATGTATGATGCCAAATAATTGTCCGTCATTTCACTTGTCCTTGTCCTCTTCTGCATTTCTAATCCAGCCGTTGGGGTTTGTAACATTTCCATTGGGTTTTGGTGGAGGAGCAAGTACTTTGTAGTGTCAGATTTGAAATTGCTGTGGGTAATTGCTTTGCTGTAGAACTATTACTCGGTACATTCTCCCTCGCTTGGACCAAATTTAGCTTACTTCAAATCCCCCGATGTTTATCATCAACAAGTCAACAAAACAACAAACTTCTGGCCTCTCTGGTCTGTCTCTTCTGCACACAAGACTCGTTTCTGAGTTGTAGCCCAAACTCTCAAATGCCCCTCTACTCCACTAGATCCATCGCGTCTATCGCAGTTTCAATTGATTGGCTTTGATCCCGAGTCAGCTACTGGATTCGGCAAGGATTCGAGGTGCTGGTGGTGCTGGTGGTGCTGGTAGTGCCCAGACCGGCTAGTGTTAGCGTCCCCTTCGAGCGCATCCTCACCTTTCAACCCTCCTTCACAGCTTGACCTGGTTAAGCAACCATCGACGACGCGACAGACAACGACAGACGGCGACACCAACGCCATCTTCAATCGACGCAGTACCAAAAGCTGCTGTCGATAAGAGACTGTTCTATTTTCCCTGTCGCCAGCCGACTTCGAGTGCAGCCAGTGGACTTGGCCTTCACAGTGACTGGACTCCTGAGCGACTCCTATCTGAGCGCGGAGGAGCAGCACTCTTCGATCAATAACGGATTCAAGCGCAAAATGTGTGTATTACTTTTCATGCGTCCGCATGTGATTCATGGCAGTCTGCTAATCATGCGTCTCGAGAACAGAACGATCTACGATTTCTTTTTACGATACCCCGCAGCCTCTTTGACTGCATCTCGAGATCTTCAAGAACCAACAGCATTTTCGGCCATTACTGTACATCTTTCGTGAAAATGGCTTCACAAAATAGGTGCGTGACTTTGGCTTTTTGCACAGATCCAGCAATGTAACATTGCTTGGAAACACGGGGGCTCGAAAGGTGGATCAGTAGACGCTGGTCCTCGAGGTGGCTGGATATATTCACCGCGTTCACAATCTCCTACTTCAACAGCATGCTCCCTCTGTTACTGTTCTCCGAGGATTCAACTCATTATTGCTACCAATTTGATGGCTGACTACGCTCCTTCGTACAGCATTTACACGCCGGGTCAATTCATGAACCCTGGCCCAGCTCCCCGACCTCCTACCGATCGACCTCGACTTAATCTCACTCCCTCTACCCAAAATCTTCCTGGAAACATGTCTCAAATGAGCATTAACTCTCCTATCACCCGAACTGCCACCTCTACATACACTGGATCGACTGTCTCCCTGCCTCTGGCTCGCCAAAACACCAATATGGATGGCATGGGCGGAGTTGCGATCATCAAGGAGGGTTGGGCTTCCGTCAAGGAGGGCAAGAATTTCATTAGTCCATGGAAGCAAAAATGGCTTATCTTACGAAAGGAGGCTCTCGATTTCCACAAGACCGAAGGCGGCAAGATTTCATACCAGATCATCCTGAAGGATGTACTTGGAGTTTCCCGAGTTGAAGCTGCTGGTACCATATTTGAGATCAAGCGAGCTCTTAACGGATCATCTACCAACCCAGGTGAGGATGATGGAATTTCCAAGACGCTGCAGATCAGAGTGAAGGGCGATGATGACTTGTACGAGTGGATTGACTTCATATACGCGCGCTGCCCTGGCATGGGTGGTGTTAGCAACCCCACTAACTTCAGCCATTCTGTCCACGTTGGATTCGACCCCCAGACTGGTGAGTTTGTTGGCCTGCCTCCCGAGTGGTCCAAATTGCTCAACTCGTCGGCCATCACCAAGGAGGATTATGAGCGTAACCCACAGGCTGTCTTTGAAGTTCTAGAGTTTTACTCGGATATTACGAAGCGAGCTCAGAACCCAAACCAGTACCCCAGTCTCACCCCAACTCCACCAACTATGTTGAACCAGAACAAGCAGTTAGGCTATGGTATGAGCGGTGCTAGTGTTGCGCCTCCCCGTCCAATTCAGAATAACCAGCGTAACAACAGCTATGGTACACCACAATCCTCTACCCAAGCACCCCGCCGTCCCACACCTCCTGAGCAACAGCAACAACGCCAGCAAATGCAACAGATGGCATCGAACTATGTTGATCCTCAATCCCGTGAAGATCAAAGACAGAAGCAACTGGAGGCTCAACGCCAGCGGGATAAGGAACAGCGAGAGAAGGAGATTGAGGAGCAAAACCGTCGGGATATGGAGGCTTACAACGCTTCTCTTCCAAAGACGCGCCCAACTATTGCCCAGCAAGAAGTTGGTGGATTTGGCGGTGGAAATACAGACCGATACAACCCATCCAGGGCTGCACCACCAGCCCCACGATCCCAGCAGGGACAGCAAGGACAACCGCAACCCCTCAGAACTCAGAGACAGGCTCCATCAGCACCAACCCCAAGCAATGGCAACCGCCCACCAATGAACACCCAGCAAAGTTCTTCGTCCATCAACCAGAGCCAGAATGGGGGTACTCGTTCGCCTGCTAGAGTCGAAAACCAACGTCCCCAAGACCCCCGATATCAGAATGGTGCCCAGCCTGCAGCTCGTGCCCCAACCAATGGTCAGCAACCACCATCTCGTCTCCCAGCACCAGTCCAGCAAGTTAAGCCTCTCAATGTTGCTGCTAAGCAGCCGACTGGCGCCAATGGTATTCAACAGAATGACGCTGTTAAGGCGGCTGAAGCTGCTTTGACTGCCAAGCCACCCGCGACCGAGCGCAAACAAGATGTTCGCATGTCCACCATGTCTGAGAATGAAGTTATGGCCAAGCTGAAGGAAGCTGTTTCTAAGGATGATCCTAACTTGTCGTACTCGAAGCAAAAGAAGATCGGTCAAGGTGCATCTGGTTCTGTTTACGTTGCTAAGGTCAAGGAGAACCCAGCTTCCCCAATTGCTCGTGAAGTTATCCGTCAACAGGGCAGCAAGGCTCAGGTGGCTATCAAGCAAATGGATTTGGCGCACCAACCAAGAAAGGAATTAATCGTTAATGAAATCATGGTCATGAAGGACAGCAAGCACCGAAATATCGTCAACTTCCTGGACGCTTTCTTGCGTAACAACTTCACTGAGCTGTGGGTTGTTATGGAGTATATGGAGGGAGGTGCTTTGACTGATGTCATCGACAACAACCCAAGCATCACCGAGGACCAGATCTCAACCATTTGTCTCGAGGTATGATTCACACTTCAGTGTATAAAATCAATACTGACATATTGTAGACTTGCCGAGGATTGGACCACTTGCACCAGCAATCTATCATTCACAGAGATATCAAGTCCGATAACGTACTTCTTGATGCCCGTGGTAATGTCAAAATCAGTGAGTAAAGTGAATCATGCCGTAAAGTTGAATATACTGACCCAGAGCAGCCGATTTTGGATTCTGCGCCAAGCTCACCGAATCGAAATCTAAGCGTGCCACCATGGTTGGTACACCTTACTGGATGGCTCCCGAAGTTGTCAAGCAGAAGGAGTACGGCCCTAAGGTTGATATCTGGTCCCTTGGTATCATGGCTATTGAAATGATCGAGTCCGAGCCTCCATATCTTAACGAGGAACCCCTCAAGGCTCTTTACCTCATCGCTACTAATGGTACTCCACGCCTGAAGAAGCCCGAGAAATTGAGTAAGGAGCTGAAGGCATTCTTGTCTGTCTGTCTCTGTGTCGACATCCGAAGCAGAGCCTCCGCTCTTGAGCTTCTCCAACACGACTTCTTGAAGCACGGCTGTGCATTGGGCAGTTTGGCTGATCTTTTGGCTTTCCGCAAGCACGCCAAGTAGAATGCGCAACTTAATCCATGAACGATAATGATCACGTTTACGACATGACATGTTTGTATTGAAGCAGATTGGGGGTTCGATATTGTTGCTTTTCCAGTTCTGCGGGTTGATATGCATTTGTTCGTGCTGGATTGCAACACACCAGCCAGCACGAATACCGGCGTTACGGGGGGCCTTTTTTGACTGTGCTCCTGGATTCTTCTGCACAGCAGCACCAGCCCGGTCAGGTCAGCACTATAAAGCGGTCTTACATTGTTCTCGAGGATGTTTTCCAAATGGGGTCTCTTCGCATAATCATAAAGGACAAGCTGGGATATACTTTGTTTGCTTTCTTCCTGCTCATTTCCCACCTCTTCACCTTGTTTCTCACCCAGGATGGGAAGAGTTCACACCACGCTATGGGTGCTGCACATCGAGACATGGGTTTCAGAGTTGAGCATAGGAAAGAAAGGACATGGCGCATGAAAGGAATGCATGGAATGAAAAGAATTTGAATTAATGACTTGTAATCTTGTGATTGATGATCGTACACCCAATGTGTGCCTATAGCCCAGCTTCTAAGCCTTATAGCAGAGTCTATCCTGCATGATGAATATTCCGTAGCTCGCTCCAAGAGAAAACGCATGCAGCTCTCCTTCCTGCATGGTATCCACATCTGCAATAACTTCTCCATCTCGTCCCCAGACCAGACAAGGTTCATTGACTAGCCTCGGTAAGCGGGGCGTTATTCGATTCTGGACACCTCTCCTTTCATTGGCTAGCCCGACCTCCCATGCTCTGATCCTAGCTTCAGCCTCGAAATCTGGTGAGCTCCGTCATAACACCTTTCTGCAATTTTCATTTCAGCCTCTCCAGCGTGCAGACAATTTGCAACCAAATCCAGCTACTCTTTTCGCAACTAGTCATGGCACCTTTAATACCTTCCGCAAAGGCCACTTTGTCCTATCCTCTCTATGCAGTAGATTTCGACCCCCTCGATTCAACGCGGTTGCTTGTAGGAGGCGGAGGAGGCGCAGGGAGAACAGGCGTTGGGAATAAGATCGTAAGTCAAGCTTTGTACATGCGCCCAGATTCCGCAGAGCAAATTCTCAATGTACCATCCAGACTCTTCTCGACACGTCGAACCCCAACGAGCTTCAGGAACTGCGCGACATCGAACTTAGTAAAGACGAAGACAACGTAACAAGTCTAGCAGTCGGGGTAGACCAAGATGGATCACCTCTGGTATTCGCGGGTGTAAATTCCAGCCCGGCAGATGTGGAAAAGGGCAACAATCTACACTTCCGCGTGTTGAGAACCGATGCGTCTGCGACTGCGAAGGGAAAGGCTGTTGCAAAGAAGGCGGCTGCAGATAAAATTACGGAGATCTCGAGTTCGGCACTGTTCGAAGGAACTGAGAAGGAGATATATCAGAGAATTACGAGATTGTCGAAGCCGTTTCAAGGACAACCCCAGCTGGGCGCTGTTGCGACGGGATTGTCTAAGGCCGCAGAAATTGTGCTATTCGATACCACTTCTACGAGTCCACCAAAGTCAAGGGGTGCTGTGCAAAGTAATAAGGAGGCTGTGGATGTGGACTTTATCCAGACGGGAAAGGACGAGTATCTATTTGCGTATTGCGACGAACATGATATCTACATGAAGAAGATATCTGCAGAGACGGATGCCGAGGAGCCAGAATGCGTTTACATCACGCCTGCAACAAGGGGCACCGACAGGCCTACCACGCCAAAGTTCCGAGCCATGAGGTTTCTCACGAAAGATTTCGTTATCATGCTCACGAATATCGCGAATAATAGCGGGGTCGTCCTACAGATCTTCCGCATCCCACCAAATGGAAAAGGCCAATGCCGCCTCTCGCAGTCCCTACGCCTGCCCGCAAGGATAACGAAAGCGACTGGTTTGGCAGTCTCGAATCTCACCCCGCCAGCCTCACCTACCTCTCCACAGGGCTACACACAATTCGTCATCGCGGTAGCTGGCCACGACATCTCCATATCTCTCTTCAAAGTCGACCTTCAAGTCGAGGGAACTGCCTCCTTGGTCTCCAAAATCAAGTCTTTCCGTACCTTCAGAAACGTCCATCCATTGCAGATAACCGGCCTGGCATTTTCGAACTTCACGCCCCCAACTCACCCTGTGACAGCTCAAACGCCACCACAGCATCTCAAGCTCGCTAGTGTAGGTGTCAGCAATACAGTGGTTGTGCACACCCTCCCACTCTTCCCTGTTCCCCTATCAGTCAAGCGCGGCCAATCCAAAACACCGCGTTATGTCGTTGCCTTACCATCTTCCGCCGCCGTGTTTGGCATGGGAATCTTAGTCTCCATAATCGGCATCGCAATCACAGCCATCATCATCCAAGGGATCCTTGAAATCCGCGGTGGAGTCCCGGTCTACCTAAACGCGCGCAATCATCTCCCTGTCATCTTACAAGAGCGACTGGGACGACCATATGAGTTTCCAGACGGGTACAAACCCGTCCCTTCACCTACCGGAACGGATGACGCAGTTACGAAAGTCAACGTCCACCCAACAGGCATAAACCACCACATTGGCGTCCCTCTCGACCCAGAAGAAACCGACCCAGTCTCAACAGACGGCTCAGCCCTCCGCCTCCCCGAGTTCTTCGAGCAGCTACAACTCCAACAAGAAGCATCTGGCGATAGCGTTGTACTTCTGAGGGAAGGTCAAGGCGATGATGCGGGCGTGGAGACGCATGTTCATGATGAGGAGAAGCAGGGGAAGCATGAAGCGAAGACGTGGGAGGAGTTGCCGAGGGATCAGAAGGAGGGGTGGAAGAGGAGACTTAGTGATGCAGGGCATTGGGCGGAGGAGATGGGGGAGAGTGTTTTGAAGGGGGTGCTGTTTAGTGAGTTGGCGGGAGTGGTGGGGGAGGCTGTTAGGGGTTAAGAATATTTACGCTTGGTAAAGCATCTCATTGGGATGAGAGGAAACGCGACGGATGGGGAGGAGGAAGTTGAAGTCATGGTCTGGGCAACGGGAGGAAGAGCGAAGGGAACAGAGGAACGGCGGTGCAGGAGGGCAGGGCAAGAAGGTCATGAAGTCACGAGTTGAACATTGGATACGATGGCCATGTATTGATAAGTGAATATGTATCTAGAACTCTGAAATATGTACGAGGTGAATATCAGAACGACGTACAATTCCTTTGCTCAAGAAAAGTAACAGCAAAAACCAATCGTTGCATTATTTGCAGTATGTTCTTGGATTGGTCTAGCACAACAACGATCGGAAAAGTCGGACAATTATCAGAAGTTCAGTATCAGAAGGGGCGACACTGGACTACCGACTGTCTGTTAATCTTCTATATTTTAACAGCAGCAGCAAAGCCGTCTATTCCATCTACTTACATCAGAAACGAGTCTCAACTATCCCAGCCCCACGCAACGCAAAATTCCAACTCAGATACAGTTGTACTCGCTTTTCACCTCTCACAACCCATCCCATCCTACCAGAACAACAATAAAACCGCATTGAAAAGGCAGCCTGAAGCAAATGGTCCGGTCTGTACTTAGCTGCCTAGTACCTGCCCTGCAGCCTACCTACAAGCATATTGTAGCGCACCAATCCCAATCTCTCTTTCTCCGCCAGTTTTCCGCCTCGGAGAATTGAAGAGGGGCACCCCGCAGCTTGAGTGCCGGGCTCTGACGGGCAGACAGGAAAATTTGCCCGTACCTTGATCTCAATCGAGCCAAGATCTACGGAACCCCGCGATGAGCTTCCGTGAAAGCTTGCTTGCTTGTCTTAGGAGCTTAGAATAGGCTGTAAGTGATGCTTGGAGATGGGCCTGGTGGGATGTTGCTGACATTCAAAGAATGTTTCGTTGAGTATGTTGAAAACCACACAAGAAGTATGGAATTACATTCGTTTTCCACACAATGCCTGCTACGATATTCTAATGACATTGTACTGACTCAAAAATCTGCAGAATTGTTCTCATGATCGTCCGAACCGTCCGGTAGGATAGAACTTCCGGAGGTTTTAGCGGGGAACCTACCCCGCTATATTAGTGAAAAGCTTCTCTTCCCTGTAGACGTCGTGTACCTGTCCTGTGAAGTCATAAGTGAGATGTTGTGTCAAGGTCAGAGAGGGGTTCGTCGATCTCGGATTGATTTTGTCCGGAAATGTATAAAAGATGGCAGTCCCTCAGTCTTACAGTAATGTCTCATCAGCAACGGCACCGGCTAGATCAATTGCGTTAAAATGGCTAGAACGAACTTTCTTATCATTGCTGCTGCGACGGCACTCCTTGCTGGAAATGCTGGAGCTGTTGATAATGGACTTGCTATTACGCCACAAATGGGCTGTAAATACACCCCATTACCTTCAATGTCGTATGTGAAATAGCTGACATTTAGAAGGGGACAATTGGAACGCCCTCGGCTGTGACGTCTCCGAAGACCTGCTCGTCGAAACCGCAAATCTCATTGTAGACTACGGACTTAAAGATCTAGGCTACCACTACGTCGTGCTGGACGATTGCTGGAGTGTCGGCCGCAACGCTTCTAACAACAACAGTCTCATCGCCGACCCCGAGAAATTCCCTCGCGGAATGGCGGCAGTAGCTGAGGACATCCATGAGCTCGGATTAGGATTCGGCATGTATTCTTCGGCGGGAAAGTATACATGTGGTGGATATGCTGGAAGTCTTGGATACGAGGAGGTTGATGCCAATACGTGGGCGGAGTGGGGTGTTGACTATTTGAAATATGATAATTGTTATAATGAGGGGCAGGCGGGGGATCAGAAGATTTCAGAGGCGAGGTGAGTCGTTTTCATCAGAGGAAGTGTTGGAAGATGAAGGCTGACTTGACAAAAAATCAGATATGCAACGATGGCGAAGGCTCTGAACGCCACTGGACGACCGATCCTGTACTCCTTGTGCAATTGGGGTGAAGATTATCCTTGGAACTGGGGATCTACCATCGCCAATAGCTGGAGAATCACTGGCGATGTGTTCGATTTTTGGGATACGTATGATGCGAGATGTCCTTGGTATGTTTCAATACATCACATTGACCGGTAAGCTGCTAATTGAAGCAGTGAGGGAGCCGACTCGTGGGATTGCAGCCTTCCCGGGTTCCACTGCTCCATCACCAACATCATGAATAAAGCCGCCTTTGTTGTATCCAAAGCCCAGCCAGGAGGATGGAATGATCTCGATATGTTAGAGGTCGGCAACGGAGCTATGACTGATACTGAATACGTCGCTCACTTCAGCATGTGTATGTGTTGCCATTCACCTTCCTAAGTTTACAGTACATAGAAACTAATCAAGAGAACACAGGGGCTGCCGTCAAGTCGCCGTTGATAATGGGAAATGACATCCGCACCATCTTACCCTCCGACCTCTCGATTCTCTCCAACGCCGCCGTCATTGCGGTAAATCAAGATCCCCTCGGCTCCTCTGCCTCTCGCCGCTGGATGCACGTCCCCGATAGTCGAGACCCCTATTCCGGCCCAGCTCTTCAATTGTGGTCTGGGAGTCTGAAATCTACCACTGACGGCGACCACAACGATATGCTTGTGCTCATGATCAATGGTCTCGACGAAGCTACAACCATGAACGCCACCCTAGCCGACATCTTCGCCGACAGTGGACCCAACGGCAAAGCGCCACAGATACAAATGAGCTGGGAAGTGCGCGATCTGTGGGCAAATCGCATGAGTAATGCTACCGCTATGGGTATAATATCAGCGTCCAATGCGACCGGGAACGCGACGACGGGGTGGAACGCTACGACGTATGGAGGTGAGGGGAGGTATAATGCTACGAAGATGAGTTATGCGGATGGCTTGGCGGAGAAGAATGAGCTATTGCTGGGGAACGTGACGATGACGGTGCAAGCTGGTGGGATGATAAGTGCGATTGTTGAGGCGCATGGAGTTGCGATGTATAGGTTGAGGTATGCCGGGGGTGATGTAAAGAGAAAGAGGGATGAACTATGATGTGTTTTTGAGAAAGTCAATTGAAGTCCCTATTTGGAAGGGTGTCGCTATCTAGTAGTACTGAAAATGCGTAGCATTCTCTCAGTCTCTCAGCCTTTCACAGTCAAACATCTCCCGAGGCAATTACAATTTGTTCCGTCAAACCTGCCGGCAATGGTCCATAGAGAGCTTGCTATGTGTGAGACCTAGAGTGCACGGGCTATTTTGATGCTTTGCGAGCTCATTCTTGACTTGTGCAGAAGTTTACAAGTTGAGTCAGGGGAGGTTTGCTAGGAAATAGAAGTGAACCTCGCTTAAACCCCTGTCAGTCAACAGTACCTAAATCTACATCACCCTTGACCCAGCTCAATCACAGTCAAGATTTTGAGTGTTTTACCTGTAGATAGCTCGTACCATCGTAGTTTGGAGATGATTTCTTGCCACGTTTAGGACAGAGCCTTCATGTAGCACACGCCACCAATCCATATATATTCTGAGTGTACCAAAAAATTGTTCTATACCCGAAAGGTACATCACTAGCTCAGCTCAGCAATGAAACATGTTTTGACGAACTCGAAGCTCGGTTGAGGCCTAAGACCTCCACACGAGGCAAGCAGGATGTCTTTCCCAATGGAGCAACAAATCCCCCTACGTAAGCGAGGATAACATTCAGCTCCGAGGCTCACAACCAATCATCACTTTTGTGCGACCGTAAGCAGGTTTTCAGATTTTCCTAATTTATCCAACAGGCACTAAGCAACGTGTCCGTTTCGTAAGGCGCATAATTATTACTCGTAAGCTATGTACCAATCTCAACGACTTCGGTACCGACAGCAGGGCAGTTGCGGAGCGGGATGCCGCTGACGGCGGTGTAAGCGGCCATTGTGCTTATATCCGCGAAGACAAATGCCCGGGATCGAGATCTATTGACGACTTGCCCAAGCAGTAATGATACTTGCCAATGCAGATATTCATAGACATGCCACTGATTAGCATTGTCGGCCGAGCTCCAGGTTAGACGAAAAGCCTCGTCTTATCGGACGCCATTATATATCCGAAGTAAGAACGTATCAAAAGAAGGAAAGTAAGTGTCAAGATACCGTTACTGATGGTTGATAACTGTGAAAATGAAGCAGAAGTTACTGTCGGGTCCACAAGGCTGAACTAGTTCGACGAGGGGAATTCCGAGGCGGGGGCATGTTCTAGCGAGAGACAACAGACGGAGCCAGGATCGCCTCGGTGAATTCTGCAAGACAACGGCAAAGTCATGAATCTCACCTTCGAGGGAACTTCAGTTTCGAACGCAGCACATCCATTGGTTACCACCACGAGCAAGAACATAACCGGTAACCACCGCGAGCATAGAATTTGATTGGCTATCACCCCGAGCACAGCTCCTTCATGTGTACCCCAACTCAAGCTTGCACCAATATATAAGATCCTATGAAACCAAAAAGTCAGATCCATCACTCCCTCCAAATCTCTCATTACACAAACCAGAAATCACTCAAACTCCAAATCTAATTCCGGTTCTCATCTATCAAAATGTCCACCTCCCCAGAAAAATACAAACAAATCCTCACCAGCGCCGGCCACACCTACAACTACTACAGTTCCGCCTCACCCTCATCCAACACAACCCTCCTCTTCATCCACGGCTTCCCCTACACCTCCAAAATCTGGCGGCACCAAGTCTCACATTTCGAAAAACTAGGCTATAGCTGTATCGTCCCTGACATCCTCGCTCATGGCAAGACAAGCAAGCCTACCAACCCCGCCGAGTATGCTATGCCTGTCTCCGCGAAATCTATGGTGGACATATTGGATGAGGAGGGGGTGGATAGGGCGGTAGTTGTGGGCCATGATTGGTATGTGTTTATTAAGATTCTCCTGTGTTTTTACGAGAGAGGAGAAGAACGAGATGAGATGAAGACTGACGAACCTGGTTGGGAACAGGGGAAGTGTCATCGCCTCCCGCATAGCACTCATCTACCCCTCTCGAACCCAAGCTCTGGTTCTAGTCTGCGTAGCGTACTTCAAACCAGCCCCATTCGACTACAAAGTCCTCAATGATATCACCGAGCAAGCTTTCGGCGCCGCGTGTTTTGGGTATTGGGATGTTTTCCTCAACTCGCCGGAGTTGTTGAGTGAGCATGTAAGAATTGTCTTGCGATTGGTATCAGACATTTGAAGGCTGATGGTGGGATAGACCGAGTCGTTCTTCGAAGGCTTCTTCGCGAAGGAGAAGACACATTGGGCGGTTAGTAGTTTTAATTCCTGCTTGATCAGATGACAGGATGTGCTGACGAGATCGACGCTTAGAATAATTTCACAGCCAGAGGCAAGCTCCGCGAATGGCTCACCTCGGATAGTCATTGTGAAGTCAAGCCAGAAATCGAAGATGTGGTATGTCATATGCCCGAGCGATGATCGTAATCGTTTACTTCGAGTCTTCGGCTAACCATTGATACTTGGAATATCAGGACAAACAAGACTTCTTGGCCAACGATTGGTCGGCAGTGACTCGATACTACCAGTGCCTTGACAAGGGACACAACTGGGAAGCAGAGAAAGGTAGGATTTTGCAATCCCTCCCTCACCTCGCTCTCTACATCGCAAGAACTTTAATTCTTTTGAAGAAATACTGACAAGTCGATCCACAGATATCCCCGCAGATTCCCACACCATCACCGTCCCAACCCTCATGGTAGCCGCCACAGACGACGGCTGCTCCCCACTACCATTCGTACAAAGTACAATGGACAGTTTCAAAGATGGCAAAATTGTCGTTATCGACGGCGATCATCATATCTTCTTGGAGAGTCAGGAGAAGTTCAATTCGGAACTAGAGACTTTCTTCGCTGAGAAGGGAGTGAAGAGCCTGCTCTAGCTGGTCAGGCATTGACGAAGAGAAGGACGGAGAAAAACCTTGAACTTAGCTTTCCTGGGTCAACGTTCTGATCTCTTGCTTATACTTGCCCAAGATAAAAAGATCATGTAAACATGGATTTTCATTCCTGCGAAGGAATGGCTCTAAATAAAACACAAGGGTTTCCTTACATGCGAAATATGCTTCTTCATCTCAGCAAGAAAACTCGAGTACGTATTGAGGTTGAGTAATTCAACGAGCCTTCAAATCCAATGTAGCGGGACGGGTCATCACTATTGCCTGATTATGAAATGCATGCCGGCACACTGTATTCAAGCTGAAATAGCACTTGCTCTATGACGATGACCCAATGTTCTGCCTCGAATTAGATGAGGATTGCTACTTAGAGGGAAATGACTGTCTAGAAATATAAGGGACATTCGCTTGAGACGATGGAGCAATGGAGGATTGTAGCCTGATGTGGCTGAATGTTTGATTTTCTAGTCCCAGGAAGAAGACAGAGTGGTTTTGTAGATATTGGTATATTGTTTTTATCTATACAGACTATACTAGACATCTAGGGCTAGTAGTTTTCGCTTGTGCTTGTGCTACACGCAGCTATGAATTCTAATCAGCAATCCTTTGCATTGATGCTTCGTAAAAATAAACATACTTCATGTTCTCATTCTATCAGACACCAGTACTACAAGTACAGGCGCAGTACACAGATCGCAGACCCTCAAGACCTCTTCTGACCCAATTCAATATCCCCCTCCAAATCCCAATCATCCCAATCACCCCTCCCCCCAACCTTCCTCCCAACCCAAATCCCCAATGCCGTCCCAAAACTCGCCACCAAAAACCAGCCATCAAACCACCTCTCCACCAACCCCGGCTCAAGCGGACTCCCCAACGCATCACTAACCACGCTCTTCATCTCGCTCGGCAGATTACTCCTCAGCAACAACGCACTAGAAATAACATACGTAGCCGAGATCTGCGCGATGAGCAGAGCGAGATTGGCTTGTGCTTGGTAGAGGAGGGAGGGCACGAGCTTGGTGATCATGTGGAAGGTTTGCAGGACGGAGTTGAAGGAAGCGAGGAGGATGATGCCGGAGAGGAGGAAGGATATTTGGCGGGACCAGGCGAGCTGGTCGAGGGAGGGGTCGACGTGTTTGGCTAGGAGGGAGAGGATCCGGTTTATGGGGTCGGAGGTGGACGATGTGTAGAGGGACGGGTCGAGGGGTGGGAAGAAGAGCCGGCGGATGCTGGTTAGGGCTGTGGAGGCGATGCGGTAGATGCAGTAGACTGCGAAGGCGTAGGAGGCTGGTTTGAGGAGGACTTTCCCTAGGGGAGAGGAGGCTTGCTGGCTGTATGCGAGGCGATTTTGGAGGACGGAGAGAGAGCTTGAAAGGCTTAAGTTCATGGAGTTGAGGCCTGATATCTCGAGCTCAAGAGCTTTGACTTCTTGAGTATCTGCGTTCCCTCTTATGCTTCCGATGACTTTTGTCATGAATCCTTCCGATGGAGAATCTTTGATCTTTCTTTGGAGAGCACGCAGCCGGCTTTTCTTGAGTGCTAACATGTCGTTGGTGGCATCTAGACCTGCTTGTTTTCGTGCCACATCTGCTTCGGTGACTGGCCGAGTTTTGGCTCCAAAAGTCTGCCATGGTGCTGACACCGCAGCAAAGCCAGAAAGCAGAGCCATCAGAGAGATACCGACTATACCCACACGGTCTAAGACTTGTTCCATCAATCCTTTCCCAGGCTCTATGCCTGGCACACCTTTACCCAACCACCAGAATCCAGCCAGCCATGCCGTAAATCCAAGCATTTGTAAGGCCCATGATGTCTTCGGAAGTTTGCCATTGCTCTGCCTCTGAAACGTCCATCCTGATCCAGACACAATTGATTGTAATTCCAAGAACGGTATAAGAACAACCAGGGAAAAGAGCAGCGTAGGCACAACAGCTTTGAGCGCAAGTGTCCTCGCAGCGGGGTTGAGCGAATTCGATATCTCGCACAGTATCAACTCCGCAAGCACAGCAGCCAGCGAAATAGTCGCGGAGAACGTAACAGCGACGACTCGCCGTCTCAAGGATTTCGCATTCTGTTCGGCATGCTTCTGTCGGAGACTAGGTGGTGCATCGCTAGGCAGGTAGTGTTCTTCTTGATCCCCATCTTTGTGCAGACTCGAGACCAGCGGGAAGAGTTTATATAGGACTGCGAAGCTGACGGCCAGGAACGTTATAACGAATGGAAGAGAGGAGAAGGCGAGGGTCGTGAAGGACTGTGTGCCTGCGGAGCGGGCTTGGTGACCTGGTGCGAAGCACGCATCGTCGTCGCACTTATCGGAGGGTAACATTGGAGCTTGTCATAAGGCCAGCTCGATGACCGCGATCACATTGTAGTCTGGATATTGTAGGACGTTGGTATTCGTACTGGTAGAAGAGGAGCCGAGGGTTGAGGTCGTCGAAGTTGAAAGAGCGATGGATGGGATGCCGAGGGGTGGCTGTTGAGGCTGGCTGAAGTCGATAGCTCGCGTTGCTTGGGCTTTGTTTCAGGCACAATCTCGACCCCCTCCGCTGTTATCTTAGCGTCTAGTGGGGGCCAGACCGGGTTAAGGATCGACAGCCAGCACGGTGCGGTAGGGTATCACAGCCTAAGTAGTAGAGGGGAAATATAAATTGAATGAATCGGACGGGATTCAAAAGATGGTCTAATTTTCACATAAAGCTTGTGCAGTACGACAGTGTTTGTATAGACTTGGTTCCAGTCTTTTCCGCCTCTGTTATGAGCACACTCGTCTTCCGAGCCCCTAGTGATGTACACCGTACAAAAACACAATGACTACCTGACTCTCATCCCATTCATTTCTAGAGCATGCCGTCCAAAGAAACCCACACAGTCCGATTTTGGGTATTGAAAGCAACAAAGTCATAGACCGACAGGGGTATCTGCAAAATATCTACCACCACGGCCCCGATGATAGGAACGCCCCAAAACGCCAACGACGACACTTCCTTGACCTAGGAAAACAATACTTTGAAAATGAATACCCGGGCGAAATAACACAGCCAGAGCTCCTGGCTAAGCAATTGATTGACCGTTTATATCAAGCAAAGAGCACATACTTTATCGGCGCAATCTGCTCGGGCTGATAGCAATATCGCTGGGCAGAGAAATGCCGCTGTGATCGAACTCTTCTTCTTCGGAATCGTCCTCGCCATCATTGTCCAGATGGAGTAGTTCGAATCGATTCTTGATTGGCGCTTTCTCCTTCTTATTATTAATTGGGACGTTCTCGTGGCTCTTGAATGGTCTCTCGAGAGGGGCAGCACACTCATCGATATCCCATTCAATTTTTGCTCCCTTGTAAGTACTAGCTCCGTTAGCATTGTTCTGGAATGTCCTAAAAGATATTACTTACGCGCGACTCATCATGCAAGTACGAGCAAACATGGAATTGTGGACTGAATTAGTGGAGATATAGCAATTTGCGCCCCTGAAATCCACCTTGATCACGATCAGGTTGTGGATATGCTCAAGATCGTCTCGGATGACCTCCTCCGTATGCTTAGGATTGTAGTTCAGGATGACCAAATTCCGAGTAGCACCAGTGGAGATTTTGTTTGCAACATGTCCAGGAAGGATAAATTGGCGCTCGTTCCAACGAATCTCGACCTGGTGATTGTCAGGATACGATGAACTTTTGCTTGGCTTGAACATCCAAAACCTACCCGCTTGCCTCGGATATACAGATCATGTCGCTTGACATAACGGAAGAACTCCTGTGCTGCCGACTCTTCCAAGAACGAAACACTGGCATTACGGTCGTTGCTTCGCACATATACATCTAGCAGCATGCCTCCGCGGACAACCTCAGTAATCTCTGCATGTGTTGTGCCTTCAGGGAGGTTCGAAAGGAGGATAGTGCGCTTAGCAAACTTATCGTATTGTTGGCGCTGACCACCTCTAGGTTGCGAGTCGTTGTTCGGGCTGCCGTCATAGAAGCCATCTACACCATCAGGCGAGGAGCCATAGTCATCATTATGCGAGTGGTTGAAGCCATTGGTATAGCCATTTGTGCCGTTATATCCATTGACACCATTCTTCTGCCCATTTGCACCTCGGGGTGTGTAATTTGCATTTCGTCCGTAGGTATAATCTTGTCTGTTCCCATTCGTCCCGTGGGTCGCAGAATCAAGAGACTGTGGGAAGAAGGCATCGCTATCGGTAGGATCGTCGAGTGTCGAGTACGATATTGTACCACCATTCTGCTCTGTGCTCGTGTCGTTGTTTACCAAAACCTACAGAGTTCCGTTAGCAGAGAGCAGTAGGACGGTAGATTATAGAGTTTACGGCAAGTGTTTCTGGCGTAACACCGCCTCTGAACAAGTTTCTCTGGAGGTTGGCTGCGATAATTAGACTCGAGGTATTTTGCTTCCATGGAATGATTCCAGAGCTCACCATATTCACGAGAAGCTTTCAACTGTAGAGAATCAGGATCGATCGCCCCTATCAACAGATTGGCAACTTACAAGGCTGTCATGCTCGACCTTAGTGATCGTCACTGTTGGTACACGAACAGGGACAGAATAGTCAACGCCATCAGTATGCTGGACACGTCAGTACACCTATATGAGCCTAGTATATCCACCGAAACTTGGCACATACGAATTGAGCTCTGTGGTGGGGTAAAAAGTTAGTATTCTCTCTATCATGAACGCGCACTTTCCAACTATCAGTGCAGATAGAGCTTTGGAAACGAAGCAGGGGTGGTAGAATGGCTTACTTTCGCATGAGAGTGTCGAGATAAGCCTTCTCAACAGTCACCTTCGTGCTGGCCATAGTGAAGAAATACACAATGCTGGTACAGTCAAGTATTGCAGCGGTGATGTAGAATTTTGTGGTCTTGTCTAGTTTCGGGACCCTCGAAACTTGGGCGGTAGGAAGCGCTAGTCCCGCCTACCTGCAACCTTAAATCGAGCTCGGACGTTGTTGCTACTGTAGATTAGATTGATTAGTCATGCAGGAATTTTCAACAACCATGATGATAATTTTTGAAAAGGTAGTCTTGGGCAAGAGAAGAAACGTATTGTATTGGTTCTTTTCGTGGCACTTCTGTGCCCATCCGGTGACGAGGTCGTGCATAGGACAGGATCCGAAGAGCAGAATTGCCAAATCCAGTTGAGCTTTCCTGAAATGCCACTGTATCACGGTGGTTCCTGCATATTATAGATCAAGATCTCCCTTCCTTGGATAAGTGCCACAAGCACACAAAGAGGTATCAGCAAGTCATACGAAACAGCCTCATAAGCTACCCATTCCGTGCGTCCGACTCGACCTCATTTTATCGCAGCCGTTTCTCAATATCAAATATCAGGATGGAACTCTTCCATTCCACACTTATTCGGCTGATCACGATGCCGACCCTAGCAGAGGAAATCTGCGGGGAAGTCGATATCCACAGCACCTGGGCATCTGGGAAAATCCCGCCGAGGCTTCTACGCTCCAAAGGACGATGGATGGTGTCATTATTGCACCGATCAAGGGATATTCACGAAAATTGTCTAGTTCAAAGATACGATCAACCAGACCCCGCGTTGTGCGAATTTCGTGCGATGCTTGGTATCTCGGATCGCGATAACTCCTTGAAGTCTTCTAACTAGATTGTCAGATGTATCCTGTTGATCTAGTAGATCTCCGAGTTGTACACATCACCTTCTTATCTTGTCTGTATGAGAGGGCAGAAAGAACCTGACCGCGCTGGAAGACGGGACGTTGTGCACAGCACGTGTCGAACCTGCCAAGTGGGAGTGCCGCAGCTTTCTTGGTGAGAGACACAGAGGAAAACTCTTTCACAAATGCCGAAATGTTCAATGGTGGGCTTATGGCTGAGTATTTGCTTATCTTCCAGCTTTTTGTCTTTGTGGCTTTCCCGCATTCAGGAACCAAGACATTGTACACGAAAGAATTGACTCTCACGAGAGCCATCGCTTACGACTGCTTCAAATTATAAGACCAGACGATACCAAAATCGGATGATAAACAACACCATGATGAAATGTTTCTCGTTCCTGAAAATAAACTTTGCTGTCAAGCTGTGGCCAAGAGACATCACAACGAAAAGTTCTTGGCGAGTCGTCACCGTCGAGGCGCGGCTCAAGCCACGATCGATGTCGCCGCCAATGCGAAGAGTTGACCAAGACTGCTAGATGCAACAGACGTTTCATCTTCGAATACTGCACGATCTACAGCCAACCGTTCCTCGATTACATCTATCAAAACAAAGATGACAGTGACAAAATAATCCGTAGAGTCGTGGCATCATCTACACATGGGGGTTGACATATCTGCCGTTACCCATTGGACTGCGAAAATAAGGTACCAAATGCGAGGATGTCACTTGGCATTCTTGATAAGTTCCCCAGCTAACAGGGGCAGATCCGATATCCTAAATTCTTAATGGGGGCCAGGCTAGAGGGGGATCTGGATTGATCGGTCGTGAAAACCAACGCAACCTCACCCGCGCTTCGCATTCCTTCATCCGCAATTCGCAACTTCTTCTTCTCCATCATCATACCATACTAAGCAGCTACTACTACACAAATTGTGGTACGCTACAGTTGCTACTGCAATTGGAATGCTAAGATGGCTTGCGGGAACAAACGTCCGTAGTAATACACCGATTCTCATTGGCTCGATGGCAGATCAGTGTTTGAATCTGTGGATCTCCAAGCTTCACGCTACAAATCAACACTCCCGAGGTCGAGGGGAGCACAGCCGCGGACCCCAAGGGATGTCCACGAAGCTGGCTTGCATCTGGCAGCGAAGCTCTCACTGGGTAGTCCATTGATACTTCTCTGAGGTGTTTATATGACGCGCGGCAATCTTCTCTTTGCTTCACATTTGCATTCAGACGTTGTCGCTTCCAGCCTTGGTCCCTGCAACTCCTTGCGCCTCACAGCCGGGAGTTACAGGAACCAAGTCATGCTCTCTCAATTATGGTTTGGGATCCTTGGTCTGGCAGATACGGACACGATTTCAACGTTGTTTTAAAATGCGGATTAAATTTGCCGGGACGTTCGATGACCACACTGCTGTGGATGCGTTCGCGCTAAGCCCCCCTTTGTAAGAGCCGGACTTCTTGTAGCTCTTCTTGTCTAGATGTCGACATGTTCTGGCGCTTGCCTGTTCCTGCTGAGCTTCTGTTAGCCTTCATCGTCTAGACTATATCATCCTTCAATCCCTCTGAAGTGGGAGGTCGCTTGAACAGCATCGGTTGATAATTCTAAGCGGCAGATTTTCCATCCTTACGCTGATCTCACTATGCGTTCTTTCAATGTTCTCGCCAGTCTGGCACTTGGTACGTTCATCCGCTTCGTATTTGCTGGTCTTTACTAAACTCATTTAGCATCAAGTGCACTTGCACAAAATGTCACATACTGTCCATCTGGCAATGTATGCTATGCCGTCAACGTCCCAGAGACAACCGCATCCAGCGGATCTGGAGATATCTTCTTTCAGATTAGCGGCCCGTCAACAATGTCTTGGATAGGCCTCGGCCAGGGTGGTTCCATGTCTGGATCGAATATCTTCATGGTATACGCAAACGCAGCAGGAAACAATGTTACCGTGTCACCAAGGCTTGGTGTAGGCGATCGGGAGCCAACAACCTCTGGAAGCACATCCCAGATAACTCTACTCTCTGGCTCGGGTATCTCGAATGGGCAAATGGTCGCAAACATCAGATGTAAGCAATATAAGTCTTAAGGTACAGGACTCGCAACTGACTTCCGATAGGTAGCAACTGCAATAGTTGGTCTGGAGGTTCCATGAGCTTGACCGATGCAGGTTCGAGTTGGATATGGGCATACAGAACTGGCGCAGCCGTATCGTCTGACAGCACTTCCGTGACCTTGCGAGAACATTCAAGCTACGGAACCACATCATTCAACCTCCAACAAGCGGCGGGAGGAAATAGTGCCAATCCTTTCGCAACAACGGTCGCTACAACGACACCAGGTACTTCAACCGGTTCAACAGGATCGAGCGATTCTGGAAATGCTCAAACCTTCAACGATGTGCGCATGGCTCATGCAATTCTAGCACCTATCGCATTCGTCCTCTTCTACCCGCTCGGCGCTATTGGTATCCGGATTCTCAGCTTCAAGAGTCTCGTGTACATGCATGCTGGATGGATGATGTTCACCTACCTCATTGTCCTAGCTAGCATGGGTATGGGTGTTTGGATGGCCGTTCTTCGCGGCCAGATGGGTGAAGCTCATTCCATCATTGGTCTTGTCGTCGTTGGAGGCCTTCTTATACAGCCCGTCACAGGCTTGACTCACCATCTGCTCTACAAGAGAGTTGGCCGTCCGAACGCCGCAACATACCCTCACATTTGGTGGGGTCGAGCAATCATTACTCTCGGGATCATCAATGGTGGTCTTGGACTGAAACTCTCAGCCAATACCAAGAGTGGTGAGATTGCATATGGCGTCGTGGCGGGTGTAATGTGGTGCATCTGGATGGCTGTCATTCTGATCGCATTCTTGCGAAGCAGGAACCCTAAGAGCGAGACAGGCGACGGCGCCTTCAGACTTAGAGACAACGATAGCAGTACCCGGATGGCTGGGCAGACTAGTCCTATGCAGAGGGGCTTCAATGTTGGGGAGAGGCCAATGTCTCAGGAATCGACAGTCGTTGCGGAGAGCTTTTACAGAGGCTGATAACGGGTCATGACGAGTTTCTCTTCTTCTGTATGGCGGCGTTTTTGGCGCCGGGGATTGATGGGTTTCTGAAATGGGCGAAATTTCCACGATTGTACCTTTGTAGATGATATCATATACCAATTTAGAAAGATTCCGGTAAATCAGATCGCTTTTTGTCTCCGTGAACTTTCATCCAAGTTCGCCCTGAGTATGAATAGAGTTGAACAGCCATTTCGATATGGCTAAGAGACTAGTATCCAACAATAAGCAGGATTAGCGACTACAAAATCCTGCCACGATTTTGCTGGACTTGTCTCTAAGATATCTGAATTCACCCTCCTAGAAGTGTGATAAAGACCAGCACGTGACCCACTTTGGATCCAAAATTCACACACCAGAATTGGTCGAAAACTCCAACCACGAGCCAGCAAAACGATCGTTAGTTTCCCAAAAAGAAATAGGAAATTATCATATCTTTCTGGTTCGATATTCTGGTTCATCATTAAGATCACTGCTCTTTGGAAAGAAAGATTAGGGCTAAAATAGATAACCGAATTTTTTGAGGCTATTGACAACCCCTCCAAAATTCACGACTCGAAGTCCCTCCCTCCCTCTTCAACACCACCAACAGCCCAACATGAGCGCCTTCCAGAACGGCGGTGCCCCGGCACGAATTATCGACGATGACTCCGACGTCGAAGAGGAGGCTCTCGCCGCAGACTACAGAGAGCAGGTCCAATATGAGGGCATGGAGGAATTGGAGCAGGTTAATTCGATGAGTATGGCACAACAGACCGACGACATCCAGTCGAGACTCGCCGCCGCTGCGCAGCCACTAGATTTCTCAGCTCCGCTCGAGGTCAAATTCGCAAGTTACGATAACTACTGCAGCTTGTTCCACTTCATCTTGAATTCCGACGGTCCTGTCGATTTGGAACCACCTTCGGTGCGTGTGCTCCGATCCTGGCAGATTTTGCTGGTGGGCACATACTGACTGCGCGATTATAGTACTACTGGGCTTGGGATGTCATCGATGAGTTCATTTACCAGTTCAACTCGTTCTGCTCGTACCGAAACCGCGTCGCGCGTCAAGCAAATAATGAAGAAGAGATCACCATCCTCCGCGAGGCACCCAACACCTGGGGCTGCTACAGCGTTCTCAACGTTCTATACTCCCTCATCCAGAGGTCACAGATCAACGAGCAGCTGGCGGCGATGAAGCGCAATGAGGAGCCCATGGCTGTTGCAGGAGATTACGGATCGAAGTCGCTTTACCGCATGCTCGGATACTTCTCCATCATTGGTCTCTTGCGAGTTCATTGCTTGTTGGGAGATTTCAGTCTGGCCTTGAAGACTCTCGATGATATTGAGCTGAACAAGAAGGCTATGTTTGCTCGTGTTATGGCCGCCCATTTCACGACCTACTACTACGTGGGATTCTCCTACATGATGATGCGCCGTTACGCAGATGCCATGCGCATGTTCAGCCACATCCTCATCTACGTCTCTCGAACCAAGAACTTCCAGAAGAACGCTTCGTACGATACCAAGAAGAACGACCAGATGTACGCTCTTATCGCCATCTGCGTGGCTTTCCACCCCACCAGACTCGACGAGACTATCCACACGGCTCTCCGTGAGAAGTATGGCGATCAGCTCTTGAAGTTGCAACGCGGAGGCCCAGACTCCCTCCCTATCTACGAGGAGTTGTTCCGTTCTGCCTGCCCCAAATTCATCTCGCCCACTCCCCCCGACTTCGATAACCCAGAGCTCAACGTCGATCCTTTGGAGCACCACTTGTCCATCTTCATGGATGAGGTCAAGACCAACATGTGGAACCCAACTGTCAAGTCCTACCTCCGTCTGTACACGACAATGGACTTGACCAAGCTGGCCGGTTTCCTCGAGGTCGAGCCCGAGAAGTTGAGAGGCTGGCTGTTGGTCAACAAGCAGAGGACCAGACAGATCAGATGGACAGAGAATGGACTCTTGGATGGCGAAGTTGGTTTCTCTAATGACCTTGACTATGCTATGCAAGGAGTAAGTTTTCTCCGCAAGGTTCCGACAACTGAATCTTCAGCTAACATCTCCCCCAGGATTTGATCCACATTTCAGAAGCCAAGGTTGGCCGTAAGCTGGTTGACTGGTACCTCCGCAATCTTGCCCGCACATACACCCCTTAATCCAGCGCCTAACTGACTCGATTTACCTGGCTCTTCCACGTTTCGTATTTGGTTTCGGGGATTTTGCATGGATGGCGTTGGGGAAAAGTAAATGGAATGGTGGTCTCTCTTTTCTCTGATCTCTTCTTTTGGTCTGTACCAAGAGAAGAGGCGTTGAACAGCTGATGAGAAGATGATCGGGAATCGGGATACATGAATGAAATGTGGGATTCCGATTGGCAATGCACAGAACTAGACCAGTGTGAAAGTATGGAATGGTACTTGGCATCCCATTTGTGAACGAGAATCAGAAGCCCATGACTAGCAAGCCATCGGGCTAGCAACAGACAAGGCTGCAAGCGGACGGGTGAGGCTGCGCCAAGTTCACGGGGAACTGAAGCTCTGAACCTTGTGTGTAACTAGCTATCTAGAACCAACTCACCGACTTTCCATGAACCACGCTCTCGGAACTATTCAGTTGTCGTGTGTGTTTTGTATTCTCTTGACATGTGCTCTGATTTGCTCAAATTGTTTCGTTGCTCTCTATTCGTTTCCATAATTCGTGGTGTGACAAAGCCGAGCACTGCCCAGCGTTCCTACCGATACAGAGGGCTGACTGTCTCGAGCACGGCTATTATTTGGGTGCTGCCTGTCCGCCTCGCCCTATCTTTCAAGGTCTCCTTCACAAGCTCGACAACACCACAACCAAAAATCAACAGCAGATTCAACTGAACCCCAGGAGATCTGCCAACTCTGCTCAAGATACAAAAATCACCTACCTGCAATGTCCTCACCGGATGTTTCGCCCTCGCAAGTTTCCGACACCGTCGCAGTCGAATCTCCCTTGGCCACGCCATCCATCTCGCCCCTAGCCTTGCAGAGCAGCAACAGCAACGACAGCGATTATATCAACGTCGTCACATCTCCACGCCTCGACGCGATCATCGAACACGTCAAAGCCGACCATATCCAGCTGCAGAGCCGTTCACGGGTTGGTTCGGTCTCCAGTATATCTTTCAAGACCACTGGGCTGAAGCACCCCACGGCCACGAGCGAAGTCAAGCCCAAGAGGCGGTCGGTGGTGAGAGAGGTGTCGCCTCCAGCTGCTCCGTAAGTCTGCGTGCATGCATCCCATCCATACAGTCATACCATACCATACCATTCCATGCATTCCCCTTCCATTGTTTTCCTACAATTGAGATGCAACGATGGCTTCATAAGCTGGCAGCAGAAGCAAAGAAAGGAAAGAGAAGGGAAGTGAAAGAGGCAGGGAAGGCCAGTCTGGGCATCTGGCTCTTATGTACCAGGCTGAGTGCTGCACGCATCCCGCGCTCTGGGGGGAAGAAACGGTCACTGATTCAGCCTTGACCGAACGTTTCGTTTCGCTTGCCCGGCCGAAGGGTTGGAATTGGCTGTGCGCCTGCGCGGGTGACCCCTACCCCACCTTCCTCTCTGTGCTAGACCTCAATCAATTCGCGCAAGTGGGCGTCTTGGAATTTGGTCTAGCAGAGGCAGTGTTCATTCTTGGTGCTTCTCCTCCTTGCCTCCATCTTTGCTTCTCTGTTCTATATCGTATAGAATTTACTACCTCTGTCGCGAACATGGCACTGACAGAAGATCCTTCCACTAGCCGATTTCAACATCATGTCTCCTTCGATAACTTTGCTGGAGGAGAGGGGACGGCGAAGAACAGCCTTTCGTTCACATTGAATGTCAAGCACAGAGGATACCAGCGCAAACGACGGTCGCGAACATTCATGGTGGGAGTGGACGAGAATGATTACTCGGATATTGCCCTGTCATGGATGCTAGAGGAATTGGTCGATGATGGCGACGAAGTCATTTGTTTAAGAGTGGTGGACAAGGATGCGAAAGTCGTCAATGATCGGAGTGTGGACAAGAAGCAGTACCAGGAGGAGGCGAAGAAGCTGATGGAGAGAATCGTGTCGCGAAATGATGAGAATCGGGCTATCAGTATTGTGCTGGAGTTTGCAGTCGGCAAGGTCCATGCCGTATTTCAGAAGATGGTATGACTGCTGCAAATCAAACCCATTGGACTGTGCTAACAGGATCTAGATTCAACTCTACGAACCGGCAATGCTTATTGTTGGCACACGAGGGCGCAGCTTGGGAGGATTCCAGGGCTTGATGACTATTTCGAATTCGTTCTCGAAATGGTGCTTACAATATTCCCCGATTCCCGTTGTTGTCGTTCGACCTACCGAGAAGCGAACCAAGAAGAAGAAGAAGCGAGACGCGGACCCATCGAGACAAGACTATGCTAGAATTCTGAAGGAAAGTGGGTTAGATGTCCACGAGACCGAAAGCGGTTCCAAGAACAGCATTTTCGAAGTGACCAACACACCCGATGTGGAGGCCCACGCCGTAGCAGCAGCTCTAGGACTTCCAGCACAGTTCGACCCAACTCTGAAGCCTTTCATGCTCGACAACAGCCGTTCGCTGAAGAAGGTCGACTCAGCTGCCAGCGACGGTACATCTGTCTCTCCCGATTCACGACCCACGAGCCCAGCTCTGGTCAGGAAAGGCACCAAAGGCCGACGCGAGTCTCAAGAATCGCGGGACAGCAACTCAGTCAGTGGCGAAGAATCCAGCGACGGCGAAGAAGACGAAGAAGGCGAGTTCGAAGCTGTATCCGGCCACGAGCTCTTAGAAAACGGTTCCTCGAAGCCTGAGATGGACAAGATGATGAAGCTACATGAGAGTACGTCCAATAAGTCCGATAGTCCCGCCTCCGACGACGAGGACTATATGTACAGCGATAGCGAGGAGCTCTGGAGCCAGGGTACCTTCTCCAACGCTACCAAGCCAGGGAATCTTGATGGTCTATTCTTGATCCTCGGGCTATGATGATTGCGATCCTGGCTCTGGGGCTCCGACCTCGAGCTTGTGTTGTCGGCAATTTGACTGGATATATATGGATTGCTGTTTAATTGTATATATGTCTCTGGCTTGGCTACTGACAGAGGCTGACTTCTGCGTAGTGGAAGTCGCCGAGGCGAAGGCGTTAGCGGCAGCTAAACATGCGAGAATGGACAGTGTGGATGGTTCTGGTGAGGTTCCGGTAGATGGTACGCCTACCTAAATTGAGGATGGAGAGGTCAAGAACTCACAGTGGGGAGACGTGATGGGAGAGGAGTTGATGAAATGACGGAAGTGGGTACGATAGGCGATGGCTTGATATTTCGATGGACTTTCAAAACAACAACCGAGCGAGCGAGCGAGCGATGGAATTCAAACTGGCGTAATGACTTCATGACGGATGGGTACGGCTATGGCGCGCAATGGACGGAATGGGAATGGTGATATTGGAGTTTGGTTTTGCAATGGGCTTGCGATACAAATCGCTACTCTTTACACCTAACACGGATTTTGGTTTTGGGATTCGATCAACGGGCATGGTTAAAGCGTGGCATAGCATGATAGGACAGGATTCATTCTTTACACTGGGAAGGGAGGGAATTCGCATTCGCTCCACAGAATAAGAGGACAGGCTTTTGAAAATAATGAAATTGAGTGCTCTGAGAATCAAATGACTATGAAGGATATTTTTTCTCTTCCCTATATACCATGTAAAACTTGAATCTGGCCGCCCGTGTCTGAGGTAGGGCTGTTAAGGTTAAGTTGGGTCAGATTTAGCGATACTGTACCCCTTTTGTACTCGCTACCAAAGTTATTGAGCAGCAAATACAGTCAGTCAGTTGTTCCTTTTCTTTTCAGCACCTTTCTCTATCTCTATGTATTCCATTCAGATTATGGGAAGGGTTTTCTTCTCTTGAATAGCATGTGCAGCTGGAAAGAGTGCAGTTGGTTGGTTGGATGGATGCCACAGTGGCTGAGGCTGATATCATGCATGTTGAATGTGGTGGAGTCCTCGTAAAGAGGGAGAGTGAGTGAGGGTGAGAGTGGCGAGGATGAAAACAGGACAGGTTATTCTCTCGTGCAGATCAACGCAAAGTGCCCCATGCCAAGTAAAGAAAAATCCAAACGGATGTGGTAATTAAATCAGAAGTATCAAGTTCAAGAGATAGCTGATGGGAAAGACAGAATATCATACGAGAAGAAAGAGACATCTTTTGACGATAAAGAGCCTCGAGATCACCGCCATCACGATCCGAAGCCACCACCCACCCACTCACTCACTGCAGCGGCGTTCTCCCACCTGGAAAGAAAGCCAAAGCCAAAGCCAAAAATAGGTCCTCGGTTCATGCTGTGGGCCACCCAACACGAGAATTCCTGTCCCACCCTGACCTTTCCCTTCCCAAACAAGGCGCACCCCTGTCTCTAGCCCGAAACCTTGTTCCCCGATCTCCTCATTCCTCATTTCCTCTGTCTCTCTCTGATTCTACTGTCATTCTCCTCAACCATCGACAACTCAACTAACTCCACGACTCGACTTTCGTTGACTTCTCTTTTATTCAATTAGGCCTCACTCGTTCGGCCTGGATATTGGGATTGTAGGACTGCTGAAGGATTGACAAGGTGCGTGCAGCTGTGCTGTTGGTGGCGTTGTCCGGTCGATTTTTTGTGCATTGTGCTGATTGGGATTGGGATGAGTAGACAGGGGCACAACACCAGAACATCATCATCCTTCGAACTTCTTTCACGACACGACACGGAATTCCCTCACGAACAATACTCTCGCTATCTTCAGTTCCTACCTGCACGACATTCTTATTTCCGGGTTGTTGATTTTTGGACTGGAGGAGCTCGACTTTGGGTTTGGGCTTGGGCTTGGAAGGGGTAAACAACTACATTACACGAAGAGGGACGGAATCTGAGTCGGAAAGATAGAAAGGATAGGCAAGATGAGGGCTACGCAACATATGCAGATTTATTCGGTGCTGTTGCTGTGTTTGTTTTCGACCTTTTCGGCGGCCTGGCCTTGGCCTAAATGGTTACCTGAGTTGGATTCGTTGGTGGTGAGGCAGAATGATAATAATGAGAGTATGTATACCTTGGGTCATCAATAGCAGATGATGTGGGAAAGATCTGGACTGATCGACGTTTATGGTTAATGCCGGAACTGGTGCTAACATCAATTACAGGTTCATCATCAGCCAGAGCAACAGCAACACAATCCACCAACTCTCCCCAAGAAACCGGCTCCAACAACAACGACAACGAAGAATCCACAACAACCGGCTCCCAAACCGGTTCTCAAACCGGCTCCAGAACCGGCACAATAACCAGCAAAGCCACCACCGGCTCCTCCAAGAAAACCTCCTCCGCAACCCGCAAAACATCCTACGACGCCCGCCTCCCAGCAGGTGGCATCTCCCTCCTCACCCCCAACGCTCAATCAACATCCTACTACAAGATCGGCGACCAAGTCACCTTCGCTTGGAACTACACCTCCCTCTCCGCCACGCCCACCGCTATCAATATCCTCGCCTCCTGCTCCGCAAACTCGCAGACCTACACCCTCGCCATGAACCAGACCATCACCAACGCTACTGGTGCGCTGACCTGGGATACTGGCGCATATCAGGCCACCGCGGTACAGAACCCGTTGCTCACGCAGACGTATACGCTTATTATCTATGATGCGGATTCGAGCGTGAGTGCTGTTGCTGCTGCCGGGTATCTGTCTACCTTTAACAGCTATACATTTGGCATGTATGTCCCGCAGGCGTACACACCGCTTGCGGATTATGTGTGTGCGACTTGTAGTGGGGCCTTGGGGGATATGGAGAGGAGAGCGCTGGGCATGATGCTCGGGATGGGCGTGTTGACTGTGTTGAGCTTTACGTGGTTTGTTGGTGGGGCGGGTGTCATTTGGTAGAGGACTTTTCAATTCCTTCTGCTGGATTGTTCGCGCCTTCATGACGCCTGGATTCGAATACTCGGCATAGACGACACTCAGATTCGAATACTGGACGGCTATAAGTACACAAGAGAAAAGAGGGACAGAAAGCAGATGAGAAGATTGGTGCACGCCAGGTGGCATGGTGTCCGGGTTTGCTTGCTTGCTTGCTTGCTTGCTTGCTTGCTTATTCGTGGAACAAAGAAAAAACGCTACACTCCTTTTCGGGTCGATACTAGGGCGGTTGGATATCGGTGTTTCTGGTTTTGATGTGAAGCTCTAGTCACATTTATGATGAATTTGTATTATGGGGTGTGATTTGAAAATGCATAGATAGCGTAGGGCAGGATATGATATGGTGAATAGTACAGTACCGTATAGTATAGTCAAATATGTAATGGCTGGAGAACAAAGAAAATCAAAAGGAGAACGAGAAGATATGTTATACGGTATGGCAGTTGGAGTTATTGATTGACACGTACCGCAGCGTGTGTTCACAATGCGCTCGATCATAGACGAGTGATACTTTACAAACTGGAATGCGTTCTCGATAGACATGTATGTTCGGCGGTAAGTTCTTTCTCACTCAACACACCTTTCTCTCTCTCTCTCTTTCTTAAGCGAGAGGGGGCATTGTTTACTTTAACTCTCTACTCTTGAATGAAGTGCGTTCCAGGAAACACGGAGAGAAATACAAATTAAGAAAGATAACCGGGTTTCTCACACCTGAGAATACCATCTTTTCATCTTCCATTTCTACGAAATGTTATTTATACATGTATATCTCCACTTTAAAACTGCGTGGCAACCTGCTACTTGTTCTATCCATAGACTCAAGAACGCCGACATGGCCAAGAATCTTTCCTTTCGTGCCTACTTCCTGGCCATTTTTACTTAATTTGTATAACCAGTTGGAATGCTTTGCTTTCAAGGCCATTGATCCCCGTCGCATTTCACATACAGAGACCGTCTCGTGCTAACCGACCAGCAACTCCTCGTATCCAGCTGTGCGGCATCACCGTCGCAATAATTACCGCTGTAGACGCGAACTAGTACACACACAAATCTCATCAATTTCTCATTCACATATATACTTGCGCAAAACTGGTGGTTAATAGGGTACGTACGATAGCATCCCGGCGCTCCTCCAACATTGTGGAGTCCGTTTCCTGTCACGCCCCAGCATCGTCCGCTCGAATAATCGTTTGTCCGACCGCTGCCGAGACATTGTTCTCTAGGGAACTGTGTGATGGGGAGGGAGCCGGCTGCTGTGAGGGTGGTGAGGAGGGGGGAGAGGGCGAGGATGGAGAGGAGATGCATGGTTGTCTGTATTACCGGGGGCTTCGAGGAATGTAAATGAGGAAGTGATTGTGAAGATGTGAGGAGGTGGTGGATGAGGAGAGGAGGGGCTGAGGAGATGAGATGAGATGAGATGATGGACTTGGTAGAGGAAGAGTACCTTCACGAAAGTATTTATACAAACATTCAGACACAGGGCGAAAATGTACATGGTAAGAGTTTGGAGAAAATCAGCACAGGAATATCACCGCACTCAACTATACCTTGAATCGGGCCGTACTGGATAGAACGTTTTGGATGTGACGATGGCGTTCAAATTCAGTGCTGAACCTTCCTGGGCATGTCAGCTATCGTACCATTTTAGCTGGAGGATATCTGGTAGGAGCTTCTTGTCTGATGCTCCATGCAGGGAGCGTTCTAGAGCCATGATAGCTCCCCACTACGTCAAACACGCTTTTTTTTCTCTCAGATCAAATACAGCAGTCTTGGGGTCTAGCAGATTGAAGTCAAAAGTGTGTTTACTAGGCGCCTCATTTAGCGAGTCAATACAGTCAGCTTTCCCTGAGCCTTCTTCTCGGGAACACACGAGTTCTATTACATCTTCACTCTCTTGTATGGCCACAAGTGCAATTGCTTATACACACTACAGATATGTCCTATCATGCTAGATATTATGCCGCTGGATGGAGGCCTTTATTCAGCTGTGATCCTCAAACCTCAGCTCGGATATGCTTACTTCTTGCCCTTAGGCAAACCTGACCCTGTGACTGTACTCTCCCCACGGTGTTGCTGTGACTTGCTAATTCATATCTTACTTCCAGGAACCTATGGAAGTTAGCAAATTGATCGTGTTCAACAGCTCTTCTTGCTGCCTTCATCAAAGTTCATAAAGTTGTCTTTGACAGATCTTAACGAATAGAAGAAGTTCTCGCCTAGGACACCAGATGAGAAGAGACGAGGCACATCCACTCGTTGGAGCATGCAAGCAGGATCATACAAAGTAACGCCATGGAAGTGTTCTTGTTTTGTCAATTCAGAGAACCCAGAGCCTTACGCTGCTGGAGCGCTGGTATGTCTATATTCCATACATACGCCTGCTAAAAGTCCCTTTTGATAGAAAGGCTCTCTTCCATCCCAACAACATGAAAGCTCTTTGTGATTTGACTTGAATGGCTTGAGGTCGTCCTGAAGCCCATAAGCTCAATGAGATTATTCCCTCCCTTCCCATTTCAACAATCGCTTTAGATCAAATCAACTTCAAAGCAAACCCACCACCCCTCTCCTCCTCCTCCCTCCCCTCAAAGATCCCACTGAAATCCACAACCCCACCAAACCCCTTCCCGCCCTCCCCTCTGACCGGCGCATTCGGCGTCGCTCTCCTCCTCCTCTTCTCCTGCCCCGCCTTACTTGGAAACGTAGGAAACATCTCCTCCCTCTTCGGCTTCGGATCCTCCTTGAAAAAGACATCCCCCAACATCTCATCCGCAGTCGGTCTCTTCTCCGGATTCAGACTCAACAGCCGCGTCAACAGATCCGCGCCAGCCGAAGTCAAGAACGGGAATTTAGCTCTAAGCACAGATCCCTGAGAGATAGGGTTCTTAGGAAGTTTGAGGGAGCGTGCGTTTGGGAGGCGTTTGAATCCTGGCCAGGTCTCTTCGGTGGGAATCCCGCATAGTTCGAAGATCTTTGAGAGTTCGTCGACTTCGTTTTTGCCTTGTAACAAGGGTTCTTTGGTGAGCAATTCCCCGAATATACATCCTACGCTCCACATATCGACCGCTGGACCGTACCGCTCTGTCCCAAGCAAGAGTTCTGGGGCGCGGTACCATAGTGTGACTACTAGTTGTGTGAGTTTTGGTGATGGAGACCCGTAGTACCGCGCCATGCCGAAATCGGCGATTTTCAGTTGACCGCGGTTGTTGAGGAGGAGGTTGGAGGTTTTGAGATCGCGGTGGAGGATCCAGGTATTGTGGAGGTAGGAGATGCCGCGGGTGAGTTGGAGGAGGAGGGTTTTGATCTCGGAGGTTAGGAAGGGCTCGGCCATGTCCTCGAGTAGGGTTTTGAGATCGTGTTCGAGGAAGTCGAGGACGAGGAAGATACTGGTTTCATGTTAGCTATTGATTCTTGAAGCATAATACTTAGAGGAAAAGTGAAATTCTGGGAGGGTAGAGGATAGACATACTTCTCAATCTTCCTTGTGTCCTCGCCCACAACTACTTCCTTCAACCCTACAATGTTCGGATGCACACAGTCCCTCAAAGTCTGTATTTCTCTCAGCCCAGTAACGGGTATTCCATCCTGCGCATTATCCATCTTCAGTCTCTTCAGCGCGACGACCTCTCCCGTCCGCATGTCCTTCGCCCGAGACACCCACCCATAAGCACCCTCCTCGATATCATTCAGTTTCTCATAGTCCTCCACACTTCGGCATTTCTTCCAAGTCGGCGCAGGGAAACGGAGCAATTTCGCGGGCTCGTCTTTTGATTTGCCCTTCTCTTGGACTGGGCCTGAAGACTCAGCCTCGCCCTCCCGCTCTGGAGACAACTTCCGCCGTTTCGCAGGCCGTGATGATAGATCGCTTTGCTGTCCTCCTTCTTGTCCCTGTTCCCGTGCTTGCTTTGCGGTCGCAGCAGCTTCCTCAGCTTGTTGCTGCTTCTGCAATCGCGCCGCTGCTTCTTCGTCTGCTTTCCGCTGTTTCTCAGCTTTCGCCCTTTTCTTCTCCTCCTTTTCCTTCTTTCTTTGTAATTCTGCCGCGGCGTCTTCGTCGTCGTCTGCCCAGCGGGACTTCATCTTGCTGCTCATTGAGGTGGTGGGCGGATTGCTCGTTGTGTTTGGATAAGTGGATAGATGTTGATGTGGTTCGCGAGGCTGAAAGTTTTGGCTGGCCAGTTCCCGTCGTCATCTGATCGCGCGGCCAGGGAAAAAGTTGGACCTCGATTTCGCGACTTTGGCGATTTCTACAGCATAACTTGACATCTTTACGGAAATGCAGAGGTAATATTATCTAAGGCGAAGATGAGGTCAATTATCTCTTCTCAGACGCGCAATTGTCTGCGTCTTGCGCAGCGCAGAGCAGGATGCTTGAAGTACACCCCTCTTGCTGCAATGAGGTGGTCGTCGAGTGAAGCTCCGACAAGACAATGGAGTACACCTCTGGCAAAGCAGCTCTACGAAGCTATCACGGTACCGATTGGCCCATTCATCTATATCCTTTAATCCCAAACTAATTAATTCAATATAGACTACGGGACCAATTCCCCTCGCATCATTCATGCGTATGTGCTTGACTTCCGATATGGGCGGATACTACATGTCAAGCGCCGAAGGACGGGACCAATTTGGTCAGAAAGGAGACTTCATTACTTCTCCTGAGATCTCGCAGATCTTTGGGGAATTGATAGCTGTTTGGTTTGTGGCGGAGTGGATTGGGCAGGGCAGGAAACAGAAGGGCGTTGAGTTGATTGAAATTGGACCTGGGAGGGGCACTTTGATGGATGATATGTTAAGGGTATGCTTGAGATCAGACATTCATGCCTGTTTTTCTGTCTGTTGTCCTGATACTGAATATGTGCTGATACTTTATATAGACAATGAAGAATTTCAAACCGCTAGCCTCGAGCATCGAAGCTGTGTATCTGGTCGAAGCTAGTCCTTCGTTGAGAGAAGCACAGAGGAAGCTTCTGTGTGGCGATGCTCCTATGACCGAGACAGATATTGGGCATCGTTGTATAAGTAGATATGCCGGTATACCAATCATCTGGACGGAGAATATCCGCTTTGTACCATCAAGTGAGTCCTTCGTTACCCGTTACATAAACCAGTGCTAACATATGGCAAGCCCCCGACAAAACACCCTTCATCGTCGCCCACGAATTCTTCGACGCCCTTCCCATTCACGCCTTCCAGTCCATCGCACCCACAGACTCCCTCCAAGAGAAAGAAACAGATACTATCCAGACGCCGACAGGAACACACACCCTTTCCCCATCCGCTCACACTAGCCAAAAACAGAAGCAGAAAAAAGGTCCCCAATGGCGCGAAATGGTCATCTCTCCCTCCCCACCAGACTCAACACACACGACCCTCTCCACGCCCAAATCGCAACAACTCTCCAACGCACCCCCAGAATTCCAACTCACCATCTCCAAATCCTCGACCCCACATGCCCTCTACCTCCCCGAAATATCTCCCCGCTACAAAGCTCTCAAACCCATCCCTGACTCCCTCATCGAGATCTCACCCGAGTCACATTTCTACGCCCAGGAATTTGCGCGTCGAATAGGCGGTTCTTCAACTTCGCCCAAGCAGAATCCGTCTGGTGCAGCCATTATACTGGATTATGGCCCTGCGGACTCGATTCCTACGAACTCGCTGAGAGGGATCAAGGCGCATCAGCGGGTCTCGCCATTAAGTGAGCCAGGCCTCGTCGACTTATCAGCTGATGTCGACTTCCTAGCTCTGGCAGAAGCGGCGCTGGGGGCCAGTGAAGGCGTTGAGGTCTACGGGCCGGTTGAGCAGGGAAGTTTTTTGAGAGCGATGGGCATTGAGGAGAGAGCGGGAGCGTTGGTTGGGAGTGTGAAGAGGAAAGGAAAGGATGGTGAGGAGGTGGCGAGGAGGATTGAGGGGGCGTGGAAGAGGTTGGTTGATAGAGGGGGGAGTGGGATGGGAAAGGTTTATAAGGCTATGGCTATTGTGCCTGAGAGTGGAGGGAAGAGGAGGCCAGTTGGGTTCGGTGGAGAGGTGAATGTTTAGATGGGAGTGTAAGACGAATGATCGAGAATGAAGATTTGTATGTTAGAGTATCATGTACACCGCGAGAGGCGATTACATATAGTGTCTCTCGTGGATTGCTGGGAAAGAGAAGCGAGAAGCGCATGTTTACTTTTCGCTAACCACCAGCCGAGCTTTCACGAGGCATGAGTCTAGGTTTTGGCAATTGATAGACATCTGATCTATCGCAAAATTCTTTTCTCTCCTAAGCACTGTTTGTCTGAGTGGCGCGCTCATCTGCGTCTTCGTCTCCATGCCTCAATTATTTCTCCTTCCTGGGTACAAGCTACTCGTGGATTGGGGTGCTACACTCTTCTCCTTGTACCTATGATTCCACTCAAAACCCATGCCTTGGTGTTCATCTCATATCAGATCTTAGAACTTGGAGGTGTTGCCCCGATCTCGAAAGAACGAACTAAAGTGCGGCTCGGGATGACGGGCCGACAAGGTCAGGATTCAGCGTGTAGGCAGTAGCTTTTCACGATCGCTAGAAAAGAGAACATTCGTGAACACTTAGGTAGCTATGTGAACAATCAAGATATGAGTCGTATACTTGTTTACACTTCCGAGGACTGTACCTCAGTTACTTACTGAAGCCACTTTACTGCAATCCTCGAGGAGTAATCGCACTCACCGCTGGAAGTCCAACGCATCCAAACATTTCCAGTAAGGCCATCTTGTCACTTCACTTCGACACTGAAAACGAACAATGTCCACCCAACCGAGCAACCTTCGCCGACACACCCGAAGGTCTCGCCGCAACCACAAACAGCTTCTTCTCCGGCCCCCCACAAACCACCGAATCCGACCTCTCCAAACTCTTCACCCCAACCATCACGCAATGCGACGACGGCAACGCCCCATCCGGCTCACGCGACTTCCCAGCTTTCGTCAAGAACATCAGATGGCTTCGCGAGATCCTACCGCCCGGAAGCGTCAATGTGAAAGTCACGCTTTATATGCGCGATGGGAATCATATTGCGGAGAGGCACTCGGGTGATCCGATGACGATGGAGGATGGAAGTGTGGTGCTGGGGGAGACGTATATGTGGATTGAGTTGGCGGAGGATGGGAGGATTGAAGGGGTTGTGGAGACCGTTAGGAAGATGCTTTTGAAAGGGCCGACTAAAGGGGAGGATGTGAAGGTGGAGAGTTAGGGGGGGATTTGAAATGAGAGGCCTTTACAGGACAACAATATTGCCATCAATATTGCTACATGTGGTCTTGGAAGTTTGCTTTCGAGCGAAGGGGGAAGTTTGTGGTATCCAAGCAAACAAAGAGAAGCAATTTAAGCGAGACCACTTTGCTGAGTTCACGCCAATTGACTACAATTTTTTGACCCCCTGGTCATAAGATGAATTTTGCAAGGAGTGTTTAGATTCCAGTTGACGCTCGCGCTGTTGACCTTGAAGTTCCCGCAATGGCCTACGGTATGTCCTGTACTGCACCCTAATTCCACTTTTGGGCAGTTGGCAGACGTTAACCGAAACAACTCGGGGATTGCGAAGAACTCGATTGCTCAAGAAAGGTTTACTTGCCTCCTCTAAGGCTTTCCATTCAGTGTGCGTGAAAGTGAAGATATACTTACGCCCACGTGCATCGGGAAAGGGGTTCAGGGGAAGCTTAGCATCCGGCCCCAATGAGCCGAGCCACTGGGAGCCTTTTCCAACCTCCAGCCACCGACCTCAGGATCCTTAGGTCAACCTTCAAGAAGAAGAACGAACCTCGACAGCGAAGCTATTTTTCTATTCCTGCGAATCCTCGCAATGATCCTCACGGTCCCTTGCATTGCGTAAACAAATCTCCGCTCTGCACCTCAATCCTTGAAATGCGCGATCAAAGTGCCGGCCTCGGGGTTTTAGTTACTCTCAGCGCTCCCGGGAGACGTTCCCGACCTGCGCAAGGGACTTGCGCCAGGATCAATTGTTCGTCTCATTCGTTGCTGCAAGTTGCGATCTTCCGTTGGCACATTGACATGAGCGGCTGAAAGCGTGTTTCATCCTTCCCGAAGCCATCACAGCAAACGAAACATTCGATTGACCAATGAGATCCAAGAACAGGATAATTGGCAATCCCATGAATATGTGCCTCAGTTTCACGATAATGGGAGAAGCAAGTGCAGCCGTGTTGGCAGATGCCATCTGATTTCATATAGGGGATATGAAGTCCGGTTGTGATTGTCCTTTTCCTGTCTCTTTACTCCTTCTTTTCGGTCTTGTTGCTGTCAGTTTTGATCTTTCCACACATTCCTTCCAGGCTTCTAGTCCGCATACGTTCCTTTCCCTTCGCATAGGACATCGACATTTCCGCAGTCCAAGGCTTCGCTCAAGACATAATTATCACATTCGAGAGACTTGATCCACTTCGTCATTAGTAAAAGAGAGTTTGCACGCTACAACGTCAATCTTGAGTCCCACTATCAGTCTCCCACCACCTCAGATTAAATTCGGCCTGCGGCTGGATCCGGAACACGTTTCGATATCTACTTAGCCTCGCCGAAAATCAACAACTGGTTGAAGTTGAGGCTGTATTGTCCAAGCGTGGGTGTTGTGTCAATAGTCTTGCACTAGTCCTCGACCGGACCAATAGTTGTGCACCAGCCTCATGAAATTCTCCGATTAGGACTTCCAGAAATCACTTATCCTTCAATTCGAAAGGCAGGACCTTTCCACTCGGTTGCACCGATATATTACATCTTCGACTTTCTTTCATACCAAAACATAGCAATCACTATCAAACGACCGAGCCTCTGCACCTTGGCACGGTTTTTCCCTCAACGATTTCAGCAACGGATATTCGATACACGCAAACGAAGATTTACTACATCACAATGTGGACATCACTGCCGACGGCCTTGTTGGCACTTACCCTGCTCTCGGACTCAGCATTAGCTCGTCGACAGAGTCGATCAGCAGCAGCACTTCAGGAAAGAAATGCGGCGGTTCCTCCTGTCATAGTCTACTCGACGTACACAGTGGTTCCAGTACCCGTCTCGCCAACGCCAGCTGTCGTCCTCACTACCTTCACTGCAGTCCCATTACCACTTTCGGCGACTCCTGCTGTGTTCCTCGAAACATTTACTCCTGTTCCGATGCCAGATGAGCCAACACCTGCCCTCATCTCAGCCAGTTTCACCGCAGTGCCTATGCCAATTTTGGCAACGCCTGCTATCATTTCCGATTCATTTGCCGTTAATTCTATGCCGTCAGGAATACAGACGCCATCTGGAATATCGTTTCCTAGTTTTCCAACTGGCACAGGGATCCCCGCTGGCATCTTCTACACCGGCTACGGCAGTGGAACGGGAACCGGTACTGGATCGAGCCACCCTCAGCCAACTGGTTTCGTTGGAACAAGCGGCATCTCTAGTGGTACTCGTGTTCTACCTACGGCATCTCCTCCAGTCAACTCAACTTCGACCAGTATTCCTTTCTTCACTCTAAACGAACCCGCCTCAACGCCCGCGCCCACTTTCACTTCGATCAACCAACTAGTCCCTGCAAGTACATTCGTCACCTTCTCAGCCACACCAGCTGTGCAAGTCAGCTCATTACTTTCCTCGAGCCTCTCGTTTCAAGCGGCGCCACCAACACCAACTCCGCCGACCGCATCCTCAACGAACACCTCCGTCCCCTTTCTCCGCGGCGTGAACCTAGGAGGATGGCTCGTCCTCGAAAAATGGATGAACCCAGATGCTTTCACAGGTGCTTTCTCATCCGCTGTCGACCAATACACATTCGACTCGATCTCTGGCTCAGCATCAGCACTTGAAACTCACTGGTCAACCTTCTTCACCGAGTCAGATATTCAAGCTCTAGCTGCGACTGGTCTCAATGCACTTCGTATTCCGATTGGCTTTTGGGCTTACGACAATGACGATACCCCGTACCAAAAGGGTGCAGATGCTTGCCTTGAGAAAGCCATTGAGTGGGCAAGAAACTGTGGAATGTATGTTTGGGTCGACTTGCATGGCAGTCCAGGCAGCCAGAATGGTAGGCATTTTCCGCCCCGTCGCCCATCACATTTCACTATTCCAGATATCAAAGTACTAATTGAAGCTCCAGGCTTCGATAACAGTGGTAAAGCAGGCGAAGTAAACTGGCAGCAGCCCGAAAACCTCGCTCGTTCCATCTCAGTCCTTAAAACTATGGCCGCAAAATACGGCCAAGCCAAATATGCCGACGTAGTCGTCGGCCTCGAACTCGTCAACGAACCCATCTCCTGGGACAACAACAAATTCAACACCACTCAAGCCTGGGCGCAAGATGCCTACGCAGCAGTCAAAGCTGAAGCGGAGAACGAGAGCCTTGTCATCGTCGTGCACGATGCGTTTGAAGGCGCAGGTGTCTGGACGGATGTTGCCGAAAAGTTGAATGGTGATGGACCGAAAACTTTCGGTATCGATACGCATCTCTACCAGCTTTTCACAGACGCGGACAATTCTCTTACGCAGGCAGAACATATCACTACTGCTTGTGGCTGGGCTCAGAACCTCGCTTCGGCAAACGCCATTATGCCTACATTCGTAGGCGAGTGGTCAGCCGCGACCAATATCTGCGTCAATCCCGATGGATCGACAACAGCTGGCACGTCGTGCTCAACCGAAGGCTGCCAGTGCCAATCTGTACCATTCGATGACTGGAACGATGGCATGATTGAACAAGTTCGTCGGTATGTTGAGGCGCAACTTGATGTTTTTGAGAGTAGCTCGAGCGGGTACTTCTTGTGGAGTGCGAAGGGTCCTGGCGGATGGGGGTTCTTGAACGGGATTGAGAACGGAGCGATTCCGAATCCAGTTACGGAGAGGAAGTATCCGGGACAGTGTGGTGGAGAGAAGAGGAGGAGTGTGAGAGGTATGCTGGGGAGAAGTGGAGAGGCTTTCTAGACAGGGTTCGCTTGGAGTATTTAAGCGAAAAAGCATAGAGTTTGTTTACTTTGCTCACAGTAGACTTCTTGGCCTTGCCGCATGGCAGGCGTGGTTACATGATAACATATTACCAGGATCTTTCATTATTAGATGATTTTGTATATATTTACATTCATACTAGCTTCTTGCTCAGCGATAGAATCTTCGCAAAAATTAAGCGTCATACTGGCTGGAGCGTGAGAACGACCATCATGCTAGCTATGCGAGAGCCGCGAGAGCTTAATGCGGCTATGCGTAACGGCGAGGTCAATGTAAGCGGCACTGACTGTCAACTGCCTGTGTAGCATGAATATGCCGCCAATAGTTGGAATTGACCAAATAGGGATCGAAGGAGGTGCCATGACAGTACCGCTCTTGCTGTTCTAGTATGCAAGAAGCAGAAAGATCCTGAAAGCCCAACATGATGCGTCTCCAGGCTACTCTTTACCATACTTTTATGTCAGCGTGACCTCCCGAAAGTGACAGCCAGGATTTCCGCTGCTCATTTTCCATACGGAAGCATGTTCAGCGGGAGTAGCTATAGTATCTTGAAGCCCTCATCTTTCATACCTTATTCCCTGCCCTGTAATTCTTTCAACTATGATTCCTATGGCCCTATTGCCTGAAGACCCAAGCAATGAGCCATCCAATGAGATCCTGCTCTCTCTATTCGGCCAGAAAGAGAGCTCGGAAGTATCATCTTTGTAGGACTTGCTACCAAACCAGTAGTAAAAGTGCTCTCACTCGATTCCATACCTAATCTCATAACAAGCAGCACGAACAGTCACATAGCCATCTGAGAAATCAGTATACGGCGACTCCAAAGTACAATTTGACGAAAATTTCACCAGCTGTTGCTAGCTTGACATCTTCCACTGGCAAGAACGACACCTTGACGACTTTTGATAACCACGACTAAGATGGGCCTTCTAGAAGGGGTAATCGGCCTCGTTTGACAGCTTTCTGCTCTAAAACCTCCAGTAGATCTTCTGCCAAGCAAGGTTATTAGCAAGTGTTTGACGCCACGTGCCCGCAAGATATTCGTCGTCCCAGTAGGAAGCTAATTCACTCGCGATTCCAGAAATAGCATGAGAGTAGTCAGCGCGAACACTCAGCGAGCGTCTCGTGAAATTCTCAACGATCCTATACCAGACATTGATCTGATATATTTGCATGTGCGCTCCCGTCCGTTGACTCCTTTCCTTCTCGTTGTTGTTGAATAAACAGGTGGGCAGCGCTTGCTAGCTTTCAATCCACCCGGGAGCTTGATGAGAGCTTCCGATCCTGATTGACAAGTCCATGTCATCCCATCCGTACCAAACGAGAGTATTCGAGGGACCAATAAACTCTGCTTCAAAGCTCAACCGCGTGTATTCAATGGCTCGGATTAGCTTCCAAGGAGAAATGGCCGTTTGGCACGGTGCTTGAATGAACCTTTGAACGACAATCCCATCAGCGTGACATCCACGCAAGCGAAATGGTTCTCTGGAACTCGATAAGGCAATTTAAAATGTTTCGCTGTGGGAATTTCATGCAGATAGCCAGCTTCTGAGTTGAGCGCGCTTGATGCAGCAAGTGTCAAAGTGGCATTCTTGTACATGCTTCTCATGGTACTGATATCGGCGTTTCTGTCTTCTTTGGAGTCTTGGATAATGCAGAGGGGTCTATGGGATGGCTTGGGATTTCTTTCTTCATAATATACACTCTTTTAGCAACTAAAACATGGCTGGCCAAGTCTAGGTATCGCAGCTGAATACTTTTCGGTGCAAAAATCCGAGCAGCAAATTGGCCTAAACAATCCAGAACTTCCAACGCCATACAAGCCCATCGTATACATCATGCTCATCACGCCGCAAACGGACACGGCCATGTTTTCGTGGAGGGCCAGCCGCTGAGGACTTGGACATACTTATCTTAGTCGCGCGACACCCTGTTAGGCCTTCGCGGCCTCCTGGACGTCCAGTTAAAGCCGTCGACATGCCCCCAGGTGACCACAGGTCCAATGAGCACCGAAGAGGGAAGCGGGAAGGGTGAAGGGGAGGGGGGAAGTGGAAAGTGGAAAGTGGAAAGTGGAAAGTGCTTGTGCTGATGTTCCTCCGCTCGGCAGCCAAGCCTGCCGCCCTCTTGCCAAGACCGCTTATCGACACCAAATATTCTCGGACGAAGCAATGCAGGGTACTAATGCCGACGACGTCGCTCAATCTCAAGCCCTTTTTATCGGTGCATTATTTATAGGAAAAGTTCCTCAAGCTCTCCATCCGAAAGGTCTTACCGCTCTTAACGAACGCTTACGGCCCGTTCAATAACCGTGTGTCTTGAACGACGATCAGCAGCCAAGCCCCCGCCAATGAGAATTGACTTGTTACGATCGAGTCTTGCCCCGGCGGGATCTTTCACTATGGTGTCGATTCTGTTTTCCTGCACTTTCTCTCCTCTAGGGCTTAAAGGTGACGGACAACATGACCAACCACCGGAACCTCCAATGTTCTATAAACCCCAAGCTCGATAATGACCCAGGAAACATGTCCACATATTGGAGAGTGATTAATAAGAAATGTGACTAGAGCTGCAAGCCCAGTCTTGTATTCGGAAATTGTATCCGAGGCGGGGAAAATTGTATCCGACACGGGGAAAATTGTGCACAAACACGTGGTTTTTGAGTAGCCTTTTTCTCCCCGTTACTCAGACTTTACAAGTAGAGCCCGAGCCTTTCGCGCTAAGCAACCACATGGAGGACCTAAACTCTGTTCAAGATTATCTCGACTAAGCTTCTTGCTTCGCTCCTTCACTGCCACTGGATTATTTCCGCCTAGATGGTAAGCATCCCCGCTTTCAATATGCCGCTTTGGCGTTTTGTGGATGCTAGGTAATCTTAGACAACAGCAACAATACTGTATACTCAGAGCCAAGTCATGGGATACCTATCTGGCATAGTGTTTTCCGCGCTTTGGTGAAAATGAACAAGTGGGAAACCTCAAAGCCAAATTAGAGTTATGAAGCTCGACTGCCATAGTTCTTTGAAGTTAGTGCTAGCATACACCGAGGTGCTCATCCACTTGTGTGAGAGATGCCGTCTTGGCAAGTACCACTGCCCTTGGAGAGCTGCATGGAGCAGCCACTGGCAGCTGGTCCCTCCTGTATAAGAACAACAGAATACTCCGTCATTTCTTCCATCTCGCTTTCTCTCGTCACACACTCATTTTTCTCTTAACATTCATCTTTTTCATATTCTTTATCAGTCAATCGTTTCAACTATGTTCTTTCCTTCCAGGCCCGTCGTCGCAGCACTGGCACTCTTCCTCCCCCTTGCGTTATGCGGAGAGGCCTCTGATGTGGGCGCCTATATGGCCCCATCTCTAGCAGCACAGAATGAAGCGCCTGCTCCTAAAATTCACATCGGGTGCTATAAGGAGAAGACCCGAGGCGACTCCCTGAAGACATTCGCCGGCCTGACTAATACGGCCATGAGTCTTCAAGCTTGCGAGACTCATTGTTCTCAATACCAGGCCACCATGTACGGTCTCACACGCGGTAACCAGTGCCTGTGTGGTGACCAGATCAGTACAGGCACTGTCGGAGCTCCTCTGACTGAGTGCAATATTGCCTGCAACGGCGATTCGTCAAGCTTTTGTGGAGGAACTCTTCGCGTCAACATCTATGGACCAGAGACCCTGCTCACTGAACCAAAGGTTCCCAGCACTATTGTTCACAAGGGATGCTACAAAGAGCCGGCTGGTGCTAAATCAGCACTCAGCGATTATCCACTTCTCAACAACGCCAAAATGACCATCAAGATGTGCCAGGACCACTGCTCGGCATACCAGTCCAAGTTCTTCGGCGTCGAAAACGGTCGCATCTGCAATTGCGGTGACGATTTCAAAGCTGCTACTGCTGTCGCCAACTCCGTCTGCAAGACCGCTTGTAGTGGCGACAAAGGTTCATTCTGCGGGGCATATAATCACTTCAATTTGTACGAGCTTGACTTCGGACAATTCAAGAGAATTGGACAATGGGGACCCTTGATCCAGTTTCCTGTCGTTCTTGTTGCTGTTGCATTACTTCCTGGGTCTGGTAATCTGCTTGCTTGGTCTGCTGGGTGGAAGTGAGTCATTCTAGCTCTATATCGCTCCTGAAAATAAACACTGATATAACCGTACAGGAACGACTGGACATTCGCTGGCAATGGCAAGACATACTATGCCACATATGACACCCATACTGGTAACGTCACGCAAGGTCTCTACGAGGATACCAAGCACGACATGTTCTGCCCTGGTTTGTCTATGACGGCTGATGGTAAAGTTTTCGTCAACGGTGGTTCGGCTTATCAGAAAGCCAGTCAATACCAAGAGCAAACTAGTCGATGGACAGGTGTTTCAAACATGAACGTTGGTCGTGCATATCATTCCAGCACGTCGACTTCAGAAGGCAAAGTCTTTGCTATTGGTGGCAACTGGCGAGGTGCTGGAAAGAAGGATGGCGAGGTCTACGACCCAAAGAGCAACACATGGACCAGTCTTCCCGGCGCTCCCGTTGCTCCAATGATTGTTGCTGCTCACCGCGGTGGAATATTCCAGGACAGTCACACATGGTTATTCGCTTGGAAAAATGCCTTTGTTTTCCAGGCCGGTCCCAGCAAAGCTATGAATTGGTATGGAACCAAGGGTACAGGATCTCAGAAGGCCGCTGGTCTTCGTGGAGCTGATACGGACTCGATGTGCGGGATTTTTGTCATGTTCGATGCTCTCGCTGGAAAAATCCTTACACTTGGTGGGGCAACAACCTACACTGGTACACCACATAAGCGTGCCCACATCATCACCCTCGGCGATTCCAATAGCGCGGTCGATGTCCAACGGATCGGCGACGCTGAGTATGCCCGTGGTTACGCCAATAGTGTTGTCCTTCCAGATGGCAAGGTCTTCATTGTCGGCGGCCAGTACAACATGGTTCTGTTCTCCGACTCCAATCCCGTCCTGTTCCCCGAGATGTTTGACCCAGAGACCAATACGTTCTCTAAGCTCAGAGCACATACGGTTCCCCGGAATTACCACTCCGTTGCCATCCTCATGCCAGATGCAACGGTCTTCGTTGGTTCTGGTGGACTCTGCGGTGGTTGCCAAGCAAACCACTTCGATGGTCAACACTATTCACCACCGTATCTGTTTGAACTCGACGGCGTCACGCTTGCAAAGCGTCCATCGATCTCATCAGCTGATTCAAAGGTGGTTCTGGGTGGAAGCATTGCGATTACCATGGCAGACACGGGCCGCTATACCTTTTCCCTGATCCGAATGAGCGCTGTTACTCATGCTACCAATACCGACCAGCGACGCATTCCATTAACCGCTTTCGGTGGCTGAGTTGACTACGCAGTTACTATTCCATCTGACGCTGGGATCGCGTTGCCAGGGTACTGGATGTTGTTTGCGAACAATGAGAATGGCGTGCCTAGTGTAGCCCACACTGTTCAGGTACTTATCTGATTTTCTGTACGGACTGCTCACGTTAATCCATAATTTCGATATCACTTCACTTAATTATGATATGAAGTCAAATACGGACTCATACTCTTCATTTATATTTGTAAAGATCTCTTCTGGCCACTTGGACTCGGTCAACATACTTTGCTACTACTGATGTGGTCAGTTGATATTTTATAGAGTGGCACATTTTATTGAAACAATTTCAAAATTCATCAGTTGAAGATGAGATCTTCAAATAAGTCTCGTCGTGTTCACCAAACCACATCTACAGCCCTGAGCTCCTGCGCATCGCCCAGTGCGACGGTGCCATGGCATAAGGCAGCCAAGAGCAACTGCACGGCCCAGCTACCTGCGCGAGCATGCTGCGCACCTCAGCAAATACCTCAGGGAAGCGGTCCTGTGTATCGAATCCGCAAAGGAGCAGCCCATCCCCACCCACCGGTAAAGATCATAATTACGGCCACGAGCGTCATGCTCAGCCAGATCGAAAATGCCCTAAATATAGCACGATCATGCCAGCCCTCCCAAAAATTCGACATAATTTTTAAATGAAGAATGACCACGGTAAACACAGCAGGAGAGACAGTCTGGACGACAGTCACGGCGATACATTGGCTAGCTTCCAAAATAAACATCATCCCAAGGCGTGGATAGCAGTCTGGGACAGAAAGGGTATAGCCACTCGCCATGACCGCTCTGCTTCGCAGAAAAATTGCTGGCTAGTCCGCTTACTGCTACCCGAGGTCTGTCTCTGCGCCAGATTGTCGAGAGAAGATGTAACCGACTGCTAGAATAGCATTCAGAACGAGCAACGAGCTATATCTCCCCTGCCTTATCCTGAAAATTGTCAGGACGTATTATCCACAAAGGTTAGCGAAGATGGGGATTTCTAGCAGAGACATAGAGAAAGAATGTACGCGGTAAGAGCTTTTTCTGGAGTTACTGCTGCCCCTTCTCGTTCCTACTCGAGTCATCCTGCTTAAACACCCCATCTGGCCAGCAGAGTCAGAGATAGGTTGTATAATTAGCTAAGCAATAATGGAAATCATCCTTCGCCCACGGTCTTCAAACGAATTGCAATAGGTGCTAGCTGGTATATGGTTTATCAATCAAGGAAACTCGATCGCAAACTTATTTCAGTGCGGAATATTAGAAAGACAACGTCAAAATCAGTGAGGAAGCCGTCGCCACAAGCAAAATGCTTGAACTAATTATACTTACAGATCCTACCATTCCGCCAACCGAGAAGGACCAGATCTCAGGACCTTGCACGTCTAATATATACCTCTTATCACAGCTATTACAAATACTCTCAACCAAGCCCTTAACGAACAGGAGCGTAAAAGTTAAAGCTCCCCTTGGGATCATACAACCCCTTCAGCTCCCTCAACCTACTCTGCCTCCACTCTTCAAACCCATACAGCTCGCTCAAGCTCTCATCCCCATGCGCATAATTAACATATGCGTGTATCTCCCTTCCATCGGCCTCATTCAAAATCCGCCGCATCTCCTTTCCGGCTTGCATTGCGATGGCGTCCAGCGTCGAGTTAAGTGCATAAATCAGAGCGGGAGTTCTATCATCATCATCAGTATCCGTTCTCTACAAACGATCACAAAGAAGAGAGAGTATACATGAGTAAGTTCTCCTGACGATGCGGAAACGCCGTTCTCTCCCCCGGCACACTTTGCACCCCTTTCTGGCCATATCCCTCAAACAGGAACATGGACCCTTGCAACATACTATATTCAGTCGTAAGCTCTGTAAACTTTTCGTAGACCTTTCGTTGCGCTGACGAGTTATAATTCATGAGATACAGTGGGAAGCGGAGAATTGTTGCGCCAGCGTGTGAGCATGCTGGATCATTCTTAGACATTCCTACTATAGAAGGTAGATCCGGATAGTTTGCGGAGCCTGCACGGGCGAAGACCGGGAGAAGGGAGTGTAAGGGCAGTGTGCGTGCAGTCAGGGTTGGGAGTTGAGTGTGGGAGATGAAGGTGAGGATTATTACGGGCTGAATTGAGTACTTGTTAGCAATGACCGCACAGTGAAGTGAGAGGGGTAATACTTACGGCTTTAGGATCGATGTCTGGCATCCACGCGAAGAACGAAAAGTTAGCCACTTCCACGTCCTCCTCTCCCCGGTCCGGGAACCCATTGATCTGCTCATACACCTCTTCAACTTTATCGCCAGTGTAGATGAGCGTCTCAAAAGCCCAGCTATCATCTTTCGGAACGTCGTAAATCTTATATGTGAACTCGGTAACAATCCCGAAATTGTGGCCCGCTCCTCGCAAGCCCCAAAATAAGTCTGGATAAGAGGTTGAGGAAACAGTCACTGCTGTGCCATTGGCGAGCACCACTCGTGCGGCAACGAGGTTATCGGCCAGTAATCCGTACTCGCCTTGCAAAACACCATGACCTCCGCCGAGCAATGGGCCGAGGACTCCTGTGCATTCGCAAAATCCGGTGACTAATGAAGAAAGATTTAGCATTATAGCTTCGCAGGAAAGTAGACGGCCGAGCTTCATGTTACCTGTCTGTTTATTCACAGCCCATAATGCATCCGTGACTTCCTTAGCCAACACTCCACCCCCAATCGTTGCAGATTGTCCGTCTGGTGCTATCGAAACAGTATTCATTTTCCTCATCCAAATCTCGATGCCGTTGGATATGGACCCTAGACTGCTGATTGCGCCATGGCCGCCTGACATGGCTAAGAACAATATGTCGTGATGATTCGCATATTTAACCTTCTGAACAGTGAGCCTTGCCGTCGGGGTTTTTGTTTTTTGGATGGGGGTTCAGGGAAAGGGAAGCACAACGTACTGTTTCTTGGATATCTTTCTCAGTAGCCACTTCCACAACAATCGTAACGTTCGGCTTTTTCCATGTCGTCCATCTACTAGTCGCTTCAGCAAATCGATCGTCTTCAGGTATGATTATTGATGCGTTTGGAGAGAGGAGGCAGCCGAGCTCTTTTACTGCATTGAGAGGGCACTGATAGAGGGGATTCGAGCTCGACGGATATTGAGAGGGATCGTAGAATTGAAATGAGCTGGAAGCCCATCCGCTGAGGGCTGACATAAGTTCCATCTGACGAATGAAGAGTAGAATGGAATTCAAAAACGATGATGAATGTGAAGGAGGGAAATGTTTGTGGCAATGCTACCATTCTTATACTCGCTTGAACTTCACTTGAATGCTCGTGATATTCCGCTGTGTCAAGGGAATTCTGGAAGTGGAATGTGCAGTTCCGGAAACAGCATCTGCTGGGGAAAAAATGTCAGACGGGGTGGTGCTGTGGCCGAGCGAATGGTACTTGGCTTGCATCAATATCGGTGGCTGGCGGCAAATGCCTTGGCTGTAGTGGAACCCTTTGTGCTGAAATCCACGCAGCAAAAATTAAAAATAGGAAAAAAGGTTTGCATCTTAATAATTATTTCTACTGCATCTGGTGCTTGAGGATGGCAGCATGCGCACTTTGTTATGATATTCCCCAGCCTAGACGAAGAATGGGAGTCTCGGAAGGAGTCGAAAAAAATTGAATCCCTGTATTTTATGGAAAGCTTGCTCGATGATGTGAGCCATGTCGTGTAGACACGACGGGAGTAATTCTAATTTCCGTACATAGTTTGGGCTGAATGGCTGTGGAAATAATAATGTAAGTAATGGAATGTTGTTGGTGGCGAAAATAGGTCCCTTGTAAATCCCAAGATACTAAAGCTATTCCACACATTAACTAGTTGGCTACTCTGTCACTTCTGTTCCGTAACATTTCGAAAGTGCTGAGCATACGTACTTGGTAGATCTGAAGACAATGATTAATATTGATAGAGAAGAAGCTCAGTCTACTGTCCTAGGCTGACAATACAAAAATTTCCCCCAGCGGTTTTAAAAAAGGTGCCTTCAAGCCCATTCTCCTTCTAATTCTACCAAGAATCTAGTCAATGCTAGGAACTAATGGGCTTGATACAGCACGGCGAACATATAAAAAGTTTTCAAAGAACCCTATGATTATTATCAGCAAACTGGAATGTCCATAGCTTTGAAAGGTGGCATCTGCTCACTAGCGAAAACATCCGTCTGATAGCTCCCATAGCTGAAAGCGCATCGCATAAGCTCTGCAACGAAGAAATGCCTCTCCTTAGTTGTGGAAGCAGCATGCCCAATTGAGATCCTATCGTTCATCACAAGTTAGCAATGATCTTGCTAAACCCTCTTCAAGTGGGTATGACACGTGGGGGCGGAGAGGGTGGTTTACACCCAGAGGTACACATAGGGCATTCCCCTCCACCGCTTAATACCAATAAACCTCATCAAGTCACACAGGGCTCGCATATCTGATTTGTTGGACTCATGATCGAGTCTATGGCGATTGCAGACGGAGTTAAAGAAGATGCGAGTAGCGAGTGCGAATGTTTGTAAGATAAGCCCGGAGATGTTCGAAAGGGAGCTACTGCCGTCTGCAAGATGGTTAAGACGGGAGTCGCTGTGAAGGAAGGCCGATATTGGTTCCAAGTCATCAGCTGGAGCGTAGCCGTATCTGCAAAGCAACTGTAGAATATCAGCAAAGAAACTGTTAAATAAAAGAACCACTGTCACCTCGACAACCGTGAATGTCTCCTCGATACTCTGTATAAAATCTCTCGCAATCGTTCTATCGGTAATAAATTCGTTCAGCAATATGAAGTTATCACCTCGTCGTCGCAGTAAAGGAGAGCTAAGCAGGTATCTCGTTGCCTCTGCTGCCTCTTCTTCTTCGCCAACGTCGCTACTGCTGAGCCATAAACACGGGGCACCCAGGCTAGTAAACAGCGGAGAACCATCAAAGCATGCGACGTGCAGCACGTCAATCCTTTCACCTCTTAGCCTCGCAATTGTCAAGCCAGCGTCTACGTGAGGCGTTACGGGACGCAGGACTTACATCAAGATAGTTTTCGACAGGCCAATAGGCGTCACGTTTTCCAGGCCACCTCGTAGCGTAACAATACGTCTCAGGCCCTGCTTATGAATCTGCACATTGCTTCCTGTTGAACGCACTATCTTATTGCATAGTCAGCATGGTTTATATCAAGTTTATGTCTTGAGAGGGATATTCTGTACCTCAAACAAAAGCAGAAAGGTGCTCGCAGCCGTGGCTAAACTCATCATTTCTGGATTAACCAGCATCTTCTGTAAACCTTGAACAGCCTCCATTTCTAGGGCAGGGTATGCTAATGACAGGTTTGTACCACGAAATGAGTCGATGACGGACCGGGCAAAGACTAATCCTGTGAACAAGCATGTTCGGGTTGTTGGCCAGGAGCATAGAAAAAGACTGTGCTTCTTGGTTCCTAGAACTGCAAAACCCCAGTTGATAAAATCAGAGACTTCATTGGGTGAAGGGCTAGAATCAGCAGCGGAGGCACCCTTCTTGGAATATTCCCACCGATAACTTACAGGAATGAGCGAGCCAGACGTATTCTTCGTATACTATGGCTTCGACACCAGGGCCATGCATATAATGCGATGGCTGGGGCAATTCTCGAAGCCGCTGAATTGGCTTCTGGCACTCCTCCTCTGAAAAGTCTTCATTCCGCTGTCCCGTTGGCCTAAAAGTTGGAGGGCTTGAAGAATCCGCATTAATCTTGGCTCGACCGGAACCATTATCATTTTTTCGAACGGGCAATTTTCCTGTTTTTTTAGCCATCATTTTTTGCCTATTTCGTCAGCCTCCTGCGGATGTAAGCTTAGCGTTAATACTCACGGTCGCGGTGGTGTCGTAGACGTTCTTTTCCGTTGTCGGTAATCAACCATCGCTCGCGCACGAACAACATGCTTCTGCGCATCTCCAAGTCGCGGTCCATCGCAACTGACAAACACCCAATCATCTGTTATGAAAGTAGCCATCTTTTTGAGTAAGTCCTAAGAAGGAAATCAGATTCCTAACGAGGAAAACGCTGGATTATCCAGCTGCTGAGGGGAGAGGTTGGGAAAACATCCCTCACACCCAAGCACATCCTTATGAAGGGTTTTAGTGTGTCGAGTGGTGCCGCCCTGCAGGGCTGGGGCATATGTCAGCAGGTCTGTTAAACCTGCCATTTCGGGCCTCTAATGGCCAAACGTGGCGACCAGGGGGCTTGGTCGTAAGCGCCACGCATCGGTGTTTATCTGTGGACCACATGCAGCCCAGATAAGATGTGTAATATATGCTTCGTGGTCTAAGCGGTAAAGAAATAGAGCTTCATGCACCAGGGATGGGAATCCTCTTGTGCTGGGCTACATGAATACGAAGTGTTACATTCTGCAGAATCATTACTCGTAGTGAACCAAGCTTGGGGGTGCAAAAATGGTTAGCACACCCAAGGAAACACGGTTGAGGTCAACAAATCTCCGGGTATACCAAGAAAAAACGCAATAGGTAAAGATTAACACAAATGTAGAGTGGTTATTCATTATGCTTTTTGTAGAGATATGCTCCAATTAGTCGATGAGATCCTGGAGTATCTGGTTGAGATGGGGTTCGTTCCCGATTTTCGCTTGTTTGGCGTCAGTTTTTCGACCCGAAGACCAAGTCCTGTGCTTCGATTATGAAACTCGCTACTCTGCTTCCCCTGCGCCATCCTTTCACACGCTCAGGCTGGGTTGGCGCTTCCAGAGGTCTTGCCCCGAGAAGGCAATATATAAGCGAAGTTTGGGAGAGGCAGGCTAAGCTAAATTCAGCTCAATGCCCTTTCTTTGCTTCTCAGCACAGAAAGCCACACCTTGGTATCAAGCAGGGAGAACTAGGAGGCCGAGGAAGAGTGGAGGGGTACAGGAAAAGTGGGTCGTGTGGAACACATATCAATACATTCCAAAGTGCTGTACAGTAGATGTCACATAACACCGAGGGCGTTTCTGACTGTCTCTCTATACTCCCAGCAGTGACCTGATTAGGAAATGCCTTGCCACAGACTTTTTGTATAAATATGTAATTGATTTCAGCGCTGGACCTATTTTGCATTCATCAACTCTGAGACCCACGTTCCTTTCAAAATCGATATTGTTGCATTGCTTGTTTTCAGTACAAAAAATGCCTTCAGACATTTTTCAAACCAGGGACGGTGCCTCAAGTGACTCTGACCCCGTCTCGAAGGTATACCAAATCCCAAATATCCTTTTTATGGATCCTACAAACCGGAAGTTAAAAGTCTTGACTATCGGTGCTGGCATCAGTGGTATCTTGATGGCATATCAGATTCAGGCAAGCTGTGAAAAGTGAGTGCTCCAAGCCATGACCAAGCATCATCCCGTTAAAAATTATATAGTGTTGAGCATGTCGTATACGAGAAGAATGGGGACATTGGAGGAACGTGGTTCGAAAACAGATGTAAGCCAATGGAAGCTTGAGTTATACAAGGAGCCAATCGTAACACAAGAGACCACAGATCCTGGCTGCGCTTGCGATATTCCTTCGCACGCCTACGCTTACTCCTTTGCATTGAATGTATGTTTCATCCACACCCTACTTCTCTGCCTCTGCTGAATGGCTTCATTTTGTTCCGGTCGTTGCTGACTCCTCCAAGCCTGATTGGCCGAAATTTTTCAGTTACGCGCCGGATATTTGGTCATATCTTGATCGTGTTTGCAATTGCTTCGACCTTCGCAAGTACATGTCTTTCAATACGGAGGTGATCGGTTGTTTCTGGAATGCAAATGATGGGAAGTGGACTGTCAAGCTTCGGCAAACTACCCCAGGCCAAAAGCCTAGGGAATTTGAAGATACTTGCGACTTGTTGTTACATGGTACAGGAGCCTTGAACAACTTCAAATGGCCAGACGTCGAGGGTTTGGGCACCTTCAAGGGAAAAGTCATTCGTACATATTCCCATGAATTCCATCTTGAAATGGTGCTGATTTGCTGATTTGTCCACTTATAGACACAGCACGATGGCCGAAAGACTACCAAGCAGAGCAATGGAAGGATGACAAAGTCGCTGTCATTGGTTCTGGCGCCTCATCCATCCAGACGGTCCCAACAATGCAGCCCCATATCAAGCATCTCGACGTATTCGTCCGAACAGGCATCTGGTTCGTGCAAATCGCCAACAACTATGGTACAAACCACGAATACACGGCCGATGAACGAGCTACATTTCGCAGTGACAAAGCTGCTCTTGTTTACCATGCAAAAAATATCGAAGACCAAGTCAATGGCGTCTGGGACATGTTCTATACCAATAGCGACACCCAGGCCGCGGCCCAAATGATGTTCCGTGCTCGCATGGCAGAGTTTATTAAGGATCAACGACTTCTCGACGGGTTTACCCCTAAATGGCAAATTGGCTGCCGTCGGTATGTCTCGTTAGCTCGAACAAATGTCATAGATATTATTCTAGAAATCCTGCTTACTCTTGCGGTTGGTTAGGATTACACCTGGCGACCCATACATGCAAGCCATCCAAAATGACAACGTCGATATCCACTTCACTGCAGTGGATCGCGTTACTGAGAATGGTGTTGTTGGGTCTGACGGTGTCGAAAGGGAAGTCGATACCATCGTTTGTGCCACGGGCTTCGATGTCTCCTACCGCCCTCGATTCCCTATCGTCGGCCAGAACGGCGTCGAACTGGGTGACAAGTGGAAGATATGCCCAGAGTCCTACCTTGGTCTAGCTGTTCCCGATATGCCTAACTTCATCACTTTTATCGGTCCAACTTGGCCAGTCGAGAATGGATCCGTTATGGGACCGCTCTCTGAAGTCGCCGAGTATGCAATTAAAGTCATCAAAAAGATGCAAGGCGAGTCCATCAAATCTATGGTCCCCCGCCAGGGCGTGACAGATGAGTTCAATTCCCATTGTCAGGAGTGGATCAAACATACAGTGTGGAGTGATGAATGCCGCAGCTGGTACAAGAATAACGAGACGGGCAGAGTGAATGCGGTTTGGCCAGGTAGTAGTTTGCACTACATCCAGACGATCAGGCAGCCCAGATACGAGGATTATGAGATTACCTACCAGAATGAGAAGAATCGGTGAGTTGACTCTTGATTCATTCTGATCGTTGCTTCCAGCTATATGTCAATTGCTCTAACACAGCTGCAGATGGGCTTACTTGGGTATGGGAATCACCATTGAGGATCGTTCCACTGGACTTGACCGCAGTCCATATCTCAGTGAGAACAACATCGATCCCCAGTGGATGGAATATGTTGCGGAGAACCCCGTAATCAATGGCAAAGATTGAGATTTCCAGCAATGGACTGGGGGGATTAGTGCTAGTGGAGGAAGAGTTCCTGAACTGGTTATGTTGAGTTCCGTAACGAATGTCAGGGAAGAACTTAACTTATCAATATATTTTATCCTTTTGAGATCAAGCTCTGTCGTGTAAGTAAAAAGTGTAGAGACCGCAGTAGAAGAATTGTATGCGGTCCTTTATCTATGTCGTGTCGTCTACTGCCAAAGTGACGTGATCTCTGCCTCAGTTTTCATTTAAAACCGGGTCTCAAACTAAACACATCTGTAACGTCAATTAGTAAAATATTTCTGCTATAATTCTTGAGCTTGCCAAATACTTACCTTAAACCTTGTGGTTGCCTCATTAGATCCAGCGCGTTGCCGAGCCCGCCGAGGCATGCTTACCTTCCCATTAATGGATATCTCCTCTATTTCTCCCAACTTTCTCTTCCTCAATTTTCTCCTTCGCCAATACCTCTCGCAACTTAACCATCGCTACTCCAGCTCTCTCGTCGTTGGCTGCCCAGAACAAAATGGCTTCCAGGCTTCCCGATGAGCTACTCTTCATCATCTTCCGCTTCGTGGACGCCGACGACCAGTCTCGGATGCACGTTTTAAGCAGATTTTGCCTATGCAGCAAGATATTTTGCGCGATGGCACAACTAAGTCTATACTCCAGTTTCGATACCGGGGATCACAGCACAGGTTACCGGTTCTTCATCCGAACGGTCATTGAGCACCCTACCCTGGCCTTGATGGTACAGTCTATCGCTGTCAGGTTCTTATTTCAGGGCAGCGGCAGTGACATAGCGTATGCGTCGACGATGGTCGCCCATAAGTTCATTGAGGCCGCCAAACGCATTCCTCACCTGATGCTCCTGGACCAGGATGAGTGGCTCAGAGATTTAGAATTGGGAGTCACAGATGCAGAGATAGCCCTGCTAATGTGCCTGGCCGTGAACTTGGCGCTGTTGATATCGAAGCACCGTACTTTCAGACTAGACTGTACGTTTTGAGCGTGATTGAGGAGGCCAGTCTCCAGTCCAGTTCTCTACCTCATCGATTTTCTCTGCTCCAGACACTGAGGGCACGCCACGGCAAAACGGAAGATGGATTCTCGCTCAGCTTTTATGCGCCATTCCTTTGCTTGCCGTCCTTGCGCGATACTGAGGGATATGCTGTGTCCTCAGAAAGGCTACCTGGGGATCAATGGCCAACAGCCAGCTCCGGTGTCAAGGATATTACTTTGAGTTACTCCGATATAACGGAAGGATCACTCGCGTGCTCGGTCGGCGCGTGCAAGGCACTCAAGACCCTCACATGCGAATGGGGACCCTCTACTGTGGGAGGCTCGATCTTCGCAATTGAGGGCATCGGCGCGGCTCTGCAGTGACAGAAACATTCACTCGAATTCTTGGAGCTAGATACAACCGAGTCTTTCTGGGTCCACGATGGCAATGATGAACAATTCCAGTCGATCAGTTCGCTGAAAGACTTCCCGAAACTGGCCATGCTTTCTGTGTTCGCTACTTATCTTACTGGGAGTGATGAGGATGATAATGTCCCTTCTAACAACGCTCCGAAACTGGTCGATATCCTCCAGCGTTCACTACAAAGGCTTAAGATCCTCGATCAGACAGAGACGGTTTTTAATTCTCGCAAGGACCTTGCTAAGAATTGCAAGGAAGTCTTACCCGCGCTCCGAGTAGTGGAGTTTTCGAATTTAGACCTTTGGCAGTCTGAAAGCAGGACCACAGTGATAGAAGAACTTTCCGATGCTTTTGCAAAGGCAGATGTTGAGTTGTTACTGGAGAATGATGCCTAGACTATGATTCTCCGCCTTATCAGGGGCAAGGCAGAGTGTTCTCCTGATCAAAGTCTTTGGAATGACTTGTTTGTTCGTTGACTGCAGCTTCCCTACTTTGCCACAGTATCGTAGAACTTCTGATCTTCACCATTGATCGTGTCTTATCAGAAATCCCTCAATCTTTTTGTTACACCTTCAGTGCGTTTGAATACGCGACGCGAACACCTGTCTACTCCGTAAGATCATATGTCAAACCAAAATTAGCGACTAATCGAGGAAGGGATGAATTTTGTCCACACCGCCAGCGAGGCCTGTCGAGGAAGGGCTTCGAATAATGACGGATAACGAGCAGATGAAGCACGGGTGCATCTAGCCTTCCACACGCTGTGCCGAATTTAAACTGTGACGCTCTCGGCTTTCGTTCACAAGATAAGTTATTCTTCCGATTTCGGGCAGTTCCCCGAAATACAACGGCTTCAGGCCCACTACCAGGGATGTCTCTGCCAGCTTATCAGCGCTCTGAGACATGCAGTCCCGAAAGTTCAGCCATCTCGGACTAGAACAGTTTCTGGTCAGCACTTGCCCATTAGGGATAGTGCTCGGCTAGGAGTCAACCTTCAAGGCATCGCTAGGCTCTTCCAAGATATAGCGTGAGATTGTCGATCAAGTCTTTTTCGTACAATCAGCTTGTGAAAAGGAGCACGGGTGCTGTTCTCTTCCACATTCGTGAGTTCCATTTCCAGCATCGCGATGTCTGCCTCAGTGGTTCTGCAAACTTGCTTCACACTGTTGTTCCTTAGCGTCTTGTGGAGTTTATTGCCTCTTCTCTCCAATATTCGAAAATGCCAGAAGATTGGATTGCCATATTACATTACGCCGCTCGGAGACTCGGTGGCAACATTTTTGATCAATAACTCGCCGTTGCGGGGGTGGATCAACTTCGTGCCTCTGTCGTTGAAGAATTACGCTTACATGAGCTTTATATCGCATCGATGGAAAGCCAGGAGTGAATTGCACGACAAATTAGGCCCGGTCATCCTTCATGTGACGCCCAGGAGGATTGCGGCCTATGTGGCAGACGCAGAAGCTGTCCTGGACATTACTAACAGAAGGAATGAATTCCCAAAGCCCATCCACGACTACTGTAAGCTTGTGATACCAAATTCAGAATATTGAGTATGGTTTCAGCTCTTCTCTTATTATAATCATAGCCATTTTGAAACTGTTTGGAGAAAATGTGGTAGCTGTGGGTCTCCATCTTAACCCGTATCGAAAATCTAGAGCACTGATGTTCCAGATAGGCAGAGGGAGACGATTGGGCTGTCCACCGCAGATATACACAATCGCCATTTAACGAGCGCAACAGCAGCCTCGTCTGGCAGGATTCTATCTCGCAAGCATGTGGCATGATTTCTTCTTGGAGCAACAAAGAGCCAAAAGTGGCAACTGCGAGGGCTTGGGTGCCAGGTGCGCTAGAAGACTTTCGGAAGCTAGCGCTTCATGTCTTATCATCTGCTGGATTTGGTGTGTACTTGAAATTTGACCTGGAAAACAGAGGCGCGCAGACCGAAGCTAGCTCCAAGTCACTGATCGACGAGCTCTCGACCAGCTCTTCCCCTCGAAATGGATACACACGCAATTTCCGCGAAGCCTTGCAATACTATCAACAAAATATTGTTCACATCCTCTTCGTCCTTTCGACATTTCCCAGAAGTTTTCTCGACCACTATGCGCCATCATCTCTCCAAAAGTACAAAGTTGCGTTTGATGATGTGGACCGCTATCTACAGTCACTGGTCCGGAATGAGAAAACGATGATGAAAAAACTTGGAACGGAGAACATCGACGTAAATCGGAGGAGCAATCTTTTAGCCTCACTCGTAAGGCTGCAGGACAACAAAAGACCGAGCGATCCAACCCTTCGAACGCAGAGAAAGCTCACCACTCGAGAGATCGTAGGCAATGCATTCATCTTCTCCGTTGCCGGCCATGAAACAACCGCCATCACGTTGCAGTATGCAGTTGCAATGCTAATTCTGCATCCTGACAAACAAACTTGGTTTCAGACTCAGTTGAAGGAGGTGTTGCGTGGGGAATCCGAGGATCCGCGAGACTGGGATTATTCACTTTTCGCCAAGTTAGACGCTCCTCTCGCTATCATGGTAAGGACAAACTAAACATCACTATAGAATCTATTGCTAATCTCCACGCAGTTTGAAACATTGCGTCTTTTCCCTCCGGTCCCGACAATTCCCAAATGGACCAGCAGGCATCCACAACAGCTCATTACCGCTGGTGGCACCTACAACCTGCCTGCTGGTACTATGGTGAATATAAACGTCCCAGGGCTGCACTACAGCAAGAAATACTGGGGCTCGGACGCAGAAGAATTCAATCCACGCCGTTGGGACGTTCAAAATACTTCATCCTTCATACACAACGAGGACACCCCGGCCCAAGGAGCAGGTAAGGGCGTCTCGCCACGCCTCAACAAACCAACCAAGGGCTCTTGGGTTCCCTTCAGCGAGGGTAGCCGCGCGTGCATGGCCAAGAAGTTTGCTCAGGTTGAATTCGTTGCTGTACTTGCAGTTGTTTTCTCAAGGTTTACCATTGGGCTTCAGCTTCTGGATAACGAGACCGAGATAGAGGGGAAACAGAGATTGGAGCGGAATCTATGTGAGAGCACAAACTTGAACGGGTTGAGACCGAAGGAGGGATTTGAAGTGACTCTCAAATCGATTGTTTGATGGTATCAGCAGTCAACTCTTTCTCACTTGTACTTCGCATTCGGTAGAGAGCTTACTGCTCCTGCTTAGGCTCTAATCACCGTCGGCTCACGCTCGGCTTAGCCAGCTTACCTGAGCAGCACTTCAACACCCACTAAATACTTTGAGCATCTCGTCAAGATTTATACTTTCTCTTCTACGCTAAATGCATTTGGTTCAAACGTACTCTAATGAATGGGCATATAAGAGTGAATCAACGAGAACAAGCCCTTGAGACTTGCACAATGAGTGACACATTATCTTACCGTGTAAATCTCTTCCTTTGAGTTGAATCTATTCAACATGATCTATTATCTTTGGGGCGGTAAGAAGAGCCTATCCGCTCCTTGCAGCTCTTTGATTTGTTGCTAATATAAACGGAATACTGACTTTTGTAAAGGATAAGAAGGAATAGCTTAAAATTAAGCGATTTCTTTAAACGAGAGGTGACTAGAGTAGGGTAACCCAGAGTCAGTACCACTTAAGCACTTGGCACCAACAGCAGAAAGCGATTATAAGACTAGCATAGTAAATTCGGCGCGTGACAATACCTTACAAGATATTACCTAGGGACCCGTAAAGATTGATTTGAGCATCCATGTTCGGCGCCTAACCTTGTAAGGTAAATTCCCAAGTTCTTTTATATTGCGAGACTTATATTGTAAAGGGGAGCAATATACATATCTAATTATTTATACTTTATTAAGTTAGCTAAGTAAGTTAAATAAGTTAAAGTCTTTAAAAATAAAGAAAGGCTAAAGACATAGCTTGCTTTTTTCACGTGATAAATAAAAAAAGGCATGTATTTGGGCGTAGCAAACTATTAAACTAAGTGTGACGGTCCAGTCGCCCGATTACGTGGAGTGTGACGGCCTAGTCGCCCGATCACGTGGTATCGCGCCACCTGACCTTAAGTCACGAGATTGAGCCGACATGCGACATGTAAACAAGGCTAGCGGCCGCCCCCTTTTTACTTAAGCTCAAAGTCTTTTACAAACCTCTTTTTTTCGGTATCTTTTCTACTTTGTATTGTAGCTATTAATAAACTTCCGTTAAGCCGTCACACTAAGTATCGCAAACGTAATGTGGCATTATAATACTAATAAGGAACAAGCAAATGATAAAAATGTGGTAATATCAGACTTATTGCAATAGACTTGGAGCGTCGATTTAGCGGAGTTATGCTTTAATACTAGAGACACGAAGAAGAAAAGCAATAAGTATATTTTATTTTTTAACAAAGGCAATTAGTATTGGGAATTTTCTTTCAAATGTCTCATTAATTAATGAAAAATCTATATTAAATCGGATTCGAATTCTAATACTTAAATATGATAAACCTAAATAGAATATTTACATATAAAAAGGAACACAGCATATCCTACCAACGTACAAAACCTGGCTCCGGAAGCCTAATGCTGTGCACTATTTGTATATGGCCTTTGTAATCTTACAAAGATTTGGGAACAAGCCCCCAAGACCTACAATTTAGGTTGACAACACTCTAGCCTTGGCCGGCGGACCTTTTCCCTTCAGCTATGACGGATGAAATGGCGGCCGGCTCCAGGACACAGCCCCAGCCAGTATCATCGAAAAGACCATGCCCGGTGACGTAGAGACATCGGTTCGCAATGAGGCCTTGACTCATGTCAATGTCGTAGACCCCGCATCCGGCAAGACCGCAGTTGACGAGGACAGTGCAATGGTGGCTTCGAAGGTAAAACGGTGCGACCATGTTGATACGGGCTCCATTCCACAGGCGCCGTACCCCAGATTTTATTGCTGACTAACATTCGGAAACAGGTTGTTTCCAGTATCCTGCAGTGGATGACATGGATATGACCGTTTTCTTGAACGCTGGGGAGGACGATGTGGGCGGAAGTCGAAAGTAGTAACCTGCCAGCACTGGGGAGTAATAAACCCCTGTAAGGTTGATATCCCAGGTGGCCGTGGAAGGGGTGAAAGGGTCCTTCTCAAGCGTAGAAGGCAAATAAAAAAGGTCAGATGTGCCTGCGCCAATACCTGCGAATAAAAGAACTACGCCGACAGACCTAAGCGCGGAGAACTCGATGGCAGATTTGAATGCATTGACTTGGGAGGTCCAAGAAGTGACATCAGTCTCAACAAAGGCCGCTTGATATTCCCTCGCTCGGAGAGAGTGCGCAAGCGCCTCTCCCGCTACCGTATCGATATCGCAAATAGTTATGTACTGTATGACCCCGCTTCAGGAAATGCTGTCGCAACGGCAGCGCCGTTTCCGGGTGGGTTGAGGATTATGTCCAGCATAACCAATCGGACACAAACGTACTTCGTACATTTGAAATCACGTCTGACATATTCACCTTGGCGTGATGATGACCGGGTTGAAGCACTGAACGTGAAGACGAGCAGATTAGCCTGCACTCAAGGCAGTTTAAACTTGACCCATGCCTGACATGTATCGCTCCTGACTGAAGAAAATGTCAAAAACAGGGTTCTGTGCCATCCGGATTGACGTGAACAATACAAGCTCTGAGAACTTCAGATGGTTTTATAGCCACTCTCAGACGTTCCGATCTGTTTGGGAGTCATAAATGGCTAGAATGAAAAATATGGACCCACAGTAGCGTGTTCCCCCTTACCGCCAAGACCCTCTTAACTTAGGGAGGTTAAGCGCTTCCTTCAACTGTTCAAGTGGTTACCCATTAGTTAGAGAATCGCGTGGCAAGGTGGAGAGACTCAAACTTATTGCACCTACTGTAATAGAAGACAAGAATACCGTTGACAGTGGACCTGCTGATTGTTAAAGAGAGTTGAGTAAGCTGAGTAATCTGAGTAAGCTGAGGGCGTGTGGCATAGAAATGTGGCTATGTGAACTAACAATAGTTTGTCGACGTACTGACATAAGAGGACATTGCCTTATTCAATGAGATCGACTACCGTTGATAGAACCGAAATTCAGCTGTATTTCTCCTAGACAATGATAGCAGCAATTCACTTGCATTAGGACTTTAAGAATTGAAAGATCCTAAACAGCGTGTGAAGTCCGGACGAAGAGATGAGTATGAGGCTTATATTGGATAGAAAAAGGCGTCTCGGTTCGTCACCCCAGGTCTATTGCTTCTACCAAAATCTACATTCTAATGAAAGATTCTAGATGCGTGGGGAAGATATTTTGCAAGTAAGCACGAGTATGGACACTGGCGAAGTTGCGCGGTCTCAGGAGTATACTACATTCCTCGCATTTTCTTTGACGCCGATAACTTCATCAATCTCCTAAAACATGGCTTAACAAATACCCTCAATCGCCATACCAACCTTTGCTACGGCGTGATTGGAAAGACCCAATCCGAAGAAGCACATTTATACCAGCTGGCGACTATTGATTGGGATGATGTAATTGAGCTTCAAACACATGGAGCAGGACATAATGACGCCAACCTGTCACAGGCAATTGGAGTGGGACACCAACAACTTTTTACGGAGCAGCATAGGAAGCCTGGGTGGAAAATCGTTGTGCTGCGGTATTACAGTGAGCAGGAGCAGGAGAGTCGCAATCAAAGAGTAGATATCCTCTTCTTCGCCCATCATGCAATAGCGGACGGGACTGGGTGTGCAGCATTTCACAAGACCCTTTCGGAATATCTCCTGCACCAAACCTCCCATTCTATCACAGAAACACAATCAGTATGGCCATATATCGTCCCAGACGCTATACCAACACCTTCGGTAGTAGAAGACATCTTCCCGCTCACCTCAGTCAGCCCACTTCAACTGACCACTGGTTGCGACACCTATTACAAACCGTGGACAAGTGTTCCACCATTTCTCGCCTCAATAGACTCCTACAGGTCTCGTACAAAAATATTCTCTATTCCTTTCAGCAAAGTCTCTACAATCCTTGCTTACTGCCGCACTCGCAACATAACATTCACCGGCCTTCTTCATGCATTCCTCCTCGTCTACCTTACGAAAAAGATCCCTTCAGCGCGAACATTCCGAGGATCTACGCCACTATCTATGCGAAGATTTACTGGGACATCCAACGATGAAATTGTTGATCAAGTGTCCTTTATCGATCATGACTGGTCTCCGGATCTCGTGTCCTCGTTTCGGGCCAGTGAAGAAGGATCAGACCTCGAGAATGAGGTCTTTTTGGCGATCGCATCTAGGTTTCATAATGAAGTTAAGGAAGAGATCCTGGCTATTCCTGAAACTGGTGGGTATGGGTTACGGTTCGTAGCAGGTATTGAAGACTTGGACAAATTCTGTCGAAGTGCTGTAAGGGAAACGAAGAGAAGCGTTACCTATGAGATCTCGAATGTGGGACTTGTCGAGTTGCCGAAAGCTGAGAGTGAGAAAGGGAAGGTATTGCTGGAGAGATTGATATTCAGTCAGTGTGGCTCTGTTACTGGAGCTGCATTTGGATGCAGCGTTATCAGTGTAGCCAGGGGACCCCTAACTCTATGTTTACATTGGCAGGAACATGCTGTTGATGAGCAATTGATGGAGGAAGCGCATAAATATCTGATAAGGAGGTTGCTCGCACTGATATAACAGTGCACCGACGAGTATATGTAACGGTCGTGTATTTACTCGGTGTAAACACAAGGTTGACAGTTGATCCCTGATAATCGAGACGTACATTTATCTCGTACAAAGTAAGATAGTTATTAAGTATCAAGTAAAAAAAATATTATTTGAAGTAAGCTTTTAAACCTAAAAACGCTTTAGTTTCTTCATTGCAAGATTTAAGCTTTTCTTACAAGGTAATTTTTATATATTAAGTATTTAACTATTATATAAAAGCTAATCGTAAACGTAAGGAAAGTAATTAAATAATAAATCAAAGATTTAAAATTAAAAAGAATTGTAAAACTTATTATATATCGCTAGAAGTCGTTGATAAGTATCATGAAATGTTTTTAAAGGTTTTAATATAGTAAAAGATGTTGTATAAGAAGTACTTATCATATAATTGAAAATACTAGCTTCAAAAAGTGCAAATAATATCACAAAGCTTTAAATGATAATATTCTCAAATACAACAAGTGAAGTTCGTTAAAACATAATGTTAAGGCTAATTTCAATAAAATTAAAAGGTTATTATAAAAGTTTAATGTTTACAAAGGGCATTGAGATTATCTTGCTAGGCTTCATCGCTTAATTTTGGCCTATTAGAGGTAATTTTCCCGCTTCAGGACCCCTAAATATCACTAAATCGAACATTAAAAAAACATCAAAACCCTTACCAAAATAATTCCAAAATTACTTACAAAACTACCTCTAGCTTATAAGCCGCTAATCAGCTAAGAATATAAACGCTGATTAGCTTATAAAAATACGCTAGCTAATTAACTTACGAGTTTGAGCCAACTGATTGGCTAGCTTATAAGCCGGCTGACTTATTGGGACCACTGTGAATAAGACATGTCTCAACTCTCAAGGACATCATCGAGCATTGAAAAGAGGAAAACGTGGGTTGTCCAATCACGTACCAATACGTAACAGGGCAGTCAGTAGATGGGAAATTAAAAGTGTACTGGGTACTACTGGGAAAAGGATAAGGCATGTTTTAGGGAAATGATATTTGAGACAGTGAGAGAATGGAGGGAATGGGCTCCCCCAGTACGTACTGGTGACCAAGTGATAGTTACAGAAGTATAATCTGAAGCAATAACATTTGCGTCAGGAGGTCCGGCCACGTATGGGCCCTTGAGTGCCGCTGCTGCATCCTTACGGACTTTCCCGCCTGCAACAATGTTCATTGCCATTTGCATATACGCGACGTTTGGAACGTTATCGTATGGATTTGGCGGATTGACGTCGTCGGTCATTTCCAGATACCCCGCATGGCGCGAAAGGGCAAGGGCAGCAACCTCTTCGATCTTATCCTGTGGGACATCATACACAATGTGCCATATTTTCCGGTCGTCTTTTGGTGTCCAGTCGTTTTCAGTGAAGATCGTCTTATAAGCCTCGTAACTGTTTTCGAACGTCAATAAGGTGTCCATAGTATTCTCGAAACATTGAGCCATTGGAGAGCCGGAATTTAGCATTATATATGCACCAGGATGTTGGCGCTTAGTGTAAGCATTGATGTGGGCGTAAAATTCAGAGTAAATGTTGTCAGGGCCACATTCTGGCCATCCTTTGTCGAAGAAGATACCGCCGATACTACCAGGATACAGTTCGTACCACTTGTCAACATCTTGCTCAATTTGTGAAGCCCAGTCCGCAAGATCGCCTGAACCAAGTCGAGTCTTGAACTTATGCGTGCTCATTCTGAGATAGCTAGTCCAAACATAGATAATAATTGTTTTGCTTGAGTTAGTAGCTTTTTGGATCACTAAACTTTATGACGCATCAATCATGTAATCTGGACCATTCAAGACATTGGCGACGAGTATGCTGAGCTTGCCTGAGTCGTAAGAAATTAATTGTTCCCAAGCGGCTGGATCCCCAAGCGGATTAGTGTACGAAGCAAGTGCGATCTGCTGGCCACCTCCTGATGGATTCGACGGATCGTAGGAACAAGAATCACTGCCCGGATCATCCAGGATTGCCGGAAACCCGTTGCTCAACAGGTTTGAAGTCCCCATTTCTTGGATGACGACCTCGGCAATGATCTCGTGGAGAATTTCTTGGGGATGGAAAACGCGCCCATATCTAAAAGAGGATGAGCATCAGTATAATCTAATTATTTAGGAAGTGAAACCTCTCACCTATCTGGAAGAAAGTTCGGAAAGTAATCTTTTAGTAACTCCCCCACACCAGACAAGCTTTCCTCTTCGTCTATAATGGATGCAGAGTTGGCTTGATTGATAGCGCCTTCGGCTAGGAGCTTCGACGCTGGGTCAAGCATGAGAGTCAATTGTGTCAGAATCTCCATAAAACCTTTAAATGTTCCAGTTAGAACGCCAATTGAATCTCGTTTCCAGAAACTGAAGCTCTAGATTTCGCTATTCATTTTGTAAAATAGATTATCGTTTTTATAAATGAAAATATCAGATAATATTCGTATACGATATGTAGATTTCCGCACCATATCTTTCCGTTAGTAAGTGTCTCATCGATGCCAGCTTCATAGAAATGTCCTTTTGCCTTGATCAATACTCATCGTAGTCTACGAAGATAACATTTGGCCCTAGCAACGGCATCAGACTAGAGCGAAAGTCAGCCAGGTGCACTAGAGTAGGGGATTTAAGAAAACCAGCCAGCTTGTCATTGACAGCATCAACAAGAGCATTCATTCTTTTCCGGTGGCTGGATGTCAGACGCTGATATGGCTCCCAAACATTCTCGGCTTTCTAGTTCCTAATTAACGTCCTCCCATCAAAGACATATGGTGGGCAAGTGATGCCCTGCTTACATGTAGCCAGGTGCCCCAGGAGACGTTGTCACAAGCCAATGAAAAATCGGCTGCCCAGAATTTGGCGTATCTGTGAGCAAGTCAGAAGTGCACGACTTCAATGCTGCGATGGCTTTTTTTTTGTGCTCACCCTGTGTAGTAAAGTTTACCACTGTTTCTAGTCAGTTTTGAGGTCCTAAGAAGTTTGTAAGAAGACTGACCCAGGGCCTAGCTTCGCTTTCGCCGCAGTGATAATCGAGTCTAGACTGGAACTGAATGCAGGTCCGTCAATTAATGCTTGCGAGACATCCATTTGGCCTTCACAGCCGCGGCTATATATACTGAAATCCAAGGACTTCAGAAAATCGTAGGCTTTGTCCACCTCCACTATAGTCTTCGCCTGAATGACTTGGATGGGTTTGAGCACAGCCCATTGAAAAATACACTGATTCAAGATGTTTGTAAGCTCAATGTCGTTGCCGCCTAAGAAATAAAATCAGAATCAATTGATATAATAAATATGGAGATACATCCTTGCTGATAATAAGATTACTTGTTGATTTGAATCGAGTGCAAGAATTTGTCTTCTTAAAACATCACCGATTATAGCACCTGAGCATGACTTGAATTGAAACTTGCGTTTTGATAAATCTCCTAATCGCTCATCGTAATTTACTAGATAAGGATATGAGTGATCATAGCGACTGCAGGCGTAATCTTCAAAGAGGTCAGTAACAGCAATATAAAGAAATCATAAGATTGACTTTACTACTATCCGGGTCCAGGAATTGCAATGTGCTTCCTAGCTTTTGACCTGCACCAATACCGGCCAAATAAGAATCGCCGATAGCTGCTAATTTGGTGATGGACGAAAGATCCGCCAGGTTGAAAGAATTGCCGTCCCTTGCTATCAAAGTAGCGTTCTCTCTTTCTGTTGCAGATACCAGGAAGCCTCCGCCGTCAGAAATTGCCGCAGAACATCTCACAGTGGCCATAGCCATGAAATAAAACCATCGTGCCATCGTTAAAAGAGGCTCTTACACAGGTGCTGGGGTGCAACCGTACAATGAAGAAGGAACAAACGACCGAAGAAGTTGTTAATGATTGGGAAATGTTTGCGATTGGGAGGCGCCCGATTTTCCTACGATTCGAGAGGCTGGTGTTCATTACCGGCCGGTAGCTTACTAGATTGACACATATAAAAATATATGCTACCAGATGGACACAATCAAAGTGCATGGTCCCGGGAAACATGCCGCCATCGCGCACCTTCCTCTTTTGGAGAGCCGGCGCCATTTGCTATCCAACAAAGAAGTACCCCGAAAACTTCAAGCCTTGTGACTTCTAAGCCTTCCTTGTCAACGGATCTCATCACATCCACAGTGGATGAGTTAGGAAGGAAAGACCGTTTGTTGGTTTCCGGTGGGTGCGACACATTTGCAACAGTTATATGCAACATGGTGGCGCTCCTCGCCTCTACCGTATCCACTTAGAAGAATGGCGCCGCTCCACGTGCGAGACGTTGCCAACAATTTATTTTTGGGGGATCAGTACAGCGCGATCCTATACTTTGTTTTCTTGGATGGCTACTTGACCCTATCAACTCTTTATTTTTCGAGTGTTTAAAGAGTACAGTGGACCGCTGAAGTTGGTCGTTGGTGGGTACGTACGGTAGAGAGAAAAGAGGGGGGGGGCTCTTTCGTACGCATTATAGCGTGTGTGGGAAAAGACGAGGGACGAAGCGATGCTCATGTCGATGCTTGGTCACTTGTATGGCACGCTGTCGTGCGAGTCTGGCTCGTCAAGGACATGGATAGACATGTTGCATGAAGTATTGAAGTGAAGTGAGGTGGTTGTGATTCGCCCACCTAAGGTGAGGCGCTTAGCGCTTGGCAGCGGACGCAGAATGGAGGAGGCAGGTGAGCACCGACGCTACCTTCAATACAATGCAACGCAGCACAGTACAATCATACTGATATCATACTTGCATATGCATGTACTGCATATAGTGCATGTATATGATGTGCTCGCTCTATCGCGGCTGCGCGGATATTGAGCCACACTGAGCGCGCTGGAAAAATCAAATCCGGTCTCACTGTGGCGGACCGCCTAACCCATGTCGCAGTCTCGCAGAGTCAGCAAGCATAGTTCTTCACAAGGCAAGCGCGCAAGCAAGTGGGAACGGTCGAGGAGAGTCTCGCTCGCACAAATATCGGAACCATCAAGCAGACAGATAGTCAGACAGGCGCGCAGATAGACAGACAAACGCCTTAGAGCTGTAACACACGGTGCAATTGCAGGCCGAACTCTGCCAGTCCATTCTTGTGTTTGCACTTCATTCTCCAATCTCAAATTGCCACTAGTCATTGGTTCATCTTCAATGCCAAGTCGACGACGCCACCTCGCAACCTCCCTCCCCTTCGTGCTTGTTCGCAGGATTTAGGGACAAGACGACGATACACCACGAATCGTCATCCTCAGCCCGTAATGGATCCAACCGATCCCCTCTTCTCAAGTCTCCCCGCAGAGGTGCTTTTACAGATTGCGAAGCAAGTCTCTGGCTTACCTTCGTTTCGCAATCTCGACAAAGCCTCACCGACGATATCATCTTTGTTTGACGAGTTTGGCCCGGAGATAGTAGAAAGCCTAATATCTACTAATCTACCGGCACAGGTACAGAGCTTGATCCGTACGATTGTTCTCATCCGATCAAACCTGACTCTCACACGGTCACTGGATGAGTTTTCGAGAGCGTATCTAAAGCGTGACGGCTACTGCGAGAAGTTTCCCCAGGCTCTAAAATTGGTCTTGTGTATCAGAAGAGTTCATCCTAGCCTCGACGACAGTTTCAAGGTATGCGAGGGTTGCAAAGAAGCATTTCCCCCAGTCGGAATCTCTCAAGATACACCATCTGGCATTCTACGAAACGTCCTGGACTCGGCATGCCAAAATCAGAACTTGACGGACGAGCTATTACAATCATGCCTCGATCGCTGCGTAAACTCAAAGCCTCTTCAGCTTGGCCCAAAATTCCGTTATATCGCAAGGCCCAACTTTGGCAGGGCTCCTCAGCGAAGACCGGTTGGGAAGCCGTTCACGCCCGAAAGTTCAGGTCCCTTCTCATGGACCGAACGGCAGCGAACCAGTCGGCATTTCTGGCGTGTGCAACTATTCTTCTATCTAAAGCTCAGTAGTCGCGATCTTCATTGGCCTCTTAAGGATTTAGTTCGTCTTGATAGCCTTGACATTTTCTCCTTCTGGGAACTCAGCGGTACGCATGGAAGGTTCAACGAACAGCTTGGAACCATTGTGGTATGTAGCAAGAGATATTTTCCTTTACTCCAACAAAATTATCCAAAATCTTGTCCTCTAATTCGTTCGTTCGCCTGATTGCAGCATTAATTTTTTCTCCAAAGGACTATCTTGTAAACACGGGACAGCAGTATGGCAACGACAGTTTTGATCAAAGGGCCGCCACTCAAACCTTGAATCGAATTTCAACCGCATCATTCATCACTCGAACGACTGCGGAAGTTCCTCCTTCTCTCGACCATCACACTCTGGATACGGCAACCCAGGCAGAGCGCCTCGTTCACGTGATGAAAAGACCTACTCATTGCATGTGGGGTCCGCTACGTTATTACAGCCTCGGATACTGGCGAAGATTTGGTTTTTACATGTGGGACGACGAAAGGATGCACTCGCTCGGCTTTCTCTTTCGAAGGACCCTGACCCAAGACGGACGATATCACACTGCAAATTTCTCAAAAGACGATATGTGGTTTAGATGGGAGAGCGTTCTGAGTCACGACATCATCGAAGCAAACGAAAGACGGAGGCTCTCAGAATTCCCGGATGATCGTAAGGAATTCGGCTCATATAAGCGCGAGACGTGGTGGTCGACAGGCGAATTTGAGACTGATTGATCTATTATCGAGTCATTTGGATCATGATTACACCGAAATCTTGATCATCTTAATGCACATTCGAAAACTCCACGTTGATCCCAGCTAGATACATGAGCGTACACACTAGATTAGCTGTGCTAAATAAGACAATCTGGGCTGCTAGGGCCAGATAAATAATACAAAAAAGCTGAAGAACCTGGTTCCACACGTGAATTCCGTACGAGTGGTGAGGCGGATTAGGCTCGATTGAATCGACTGGGGGCATGTTCTATCAGAGTACAAACAGAATAGAATCCGAGATCTATCCCACTCGACCATTTCCAGCGGCTCTCCGTGCCGATCTACGTACACAGGGATGACAGCGCTTGTTGACACCTGCCTCACCTAGCTGCAGAGATCTCCAAAGCCCTTGGCAAACTTTAAGCCCGCTCCTTGTGGGCTGTAAGCGCTGAGCACCGGGGAAGTCCTCCTGGTGCAGCCGAGTCTGCTTCACATTCGCCTAAAGAAGCTTTATCTAGCTAGCTAAGTGAGGAGCCAAGACTAAACAACAGAGAGAGACAGAAGTCTAGAGCTTGTGTCGATCCACCTGGTCGCTTAAAGCAATCGTGGCTTCCTACACTGCATCGGCCGTGGTGTGCGGCCCGAGATGATCTGATCATTCTTCATTGGTAAATTAACCATCAGCATGTCTCGTATGTACCTTGTCTTTGCTGAAATGAGACTGCATTCCGAGTGCTGCCTTCTGCTGGCACACTAAATCATGCAGCTTTTCATCACACGGAGAGTTACATTTGGACTCGAAAACAACCAAAACCTGCCTGATTCAACCACCACAGTCCGCCTGAGATATTAGTACAGGTCAGGCATTATACTCAGCAACCAACAGAATGGGCACCGAATGGACGGTCACAAGGACTAGTAAAAGTCCAATCTCTGTTGTTCTGCTGCATTGATCCCGGACAAAATGACGCGAGAATAGAGATCAACCTGCACTTCCAGCTGAGGATGTGTAAGATGTAGCTGCAACGCTCGGAACAAGGAGATATCGAGCTACGATAATCCCTTCATAACGAGACGACTCATACATTGCACAAATATCATTATCTGCATCTAGTCGTGGGCCCGAAAATGTACCTCAATTCTCAGATCTTTATTGTCCCTTTGCCAAATCTTTGATTTCTTCATGAAGCAACGTGAATGTGGATGAAAGTGGATGTCACACCGTCCTATGACCTTATGGTGATGGGGCTTCGACTGAGCCTCAGACCGCCGGGATTTTCCTAGTCGTATTTTCCTTGATCGATGATCGGGTCTGAGTAACATGAGAGGGACCGAAAAAGAGTTATTACTGTGATCTTCCCTCGGAATTGCGCCCCTCATTTTCAGGCTTCTCTTTGCCATTCTTCATCCACACGCTGTCATCTCAGAAAAGTGGCCAAAATGGCACTTTGATTCAGTGTATCGAACATGGAAGTCCTTCATCATAAGCTATGTCAAATAACGACAGGCTCGTATGCGAAAACATGCGACTTGCTGTGATATGCTATACTTTTCCGGAGGACTTTTCTGAACAGTCAACTTCAGACGCCCAGTATGATAGACCATCACAATTGAGACGTTGAAAAAGATCTCAACGTTACCATCTTCTGACAAATCCCATAGCTCGTGGTGCTGTTCTCACTCCTCCAACAGTACTCCAGTTCACAAAAATTCCCGACGAAGTGCCAGGGCGCCATCAAAATCTGATGGTTTGTTCTGAAAGTCCGTGAAACGATTCACAAGGTCTCTGCTCCGTGCAGAGTAGTAATTAACATTGCGTAGAAAAGGCTCGATAGAAATGCAGATGATGATTTCATGACCGCAAGATGTTGTTCTAGGATCTTCTCTTAGGCGATATGTCTGGGGTGCCGTGATAGCATAGTACTGTGACCAGCGATACATTTCTTTTGAGGACACAGTACACGACACCCTAGACTTTCTTAAGCCAAAATGAGCACAAACACGCATCAATGAAGCATAAGTAAGTAAAGTAGACAAATATAACATGCAGAGATTATGTACTGTCCCGCAAGATGAATTTCTAAACCGCAAACTTCATTCATACCATATTTCCCCCAATTTCACAACTTACTCGCAATCCAACTCTTAACCAACCTCGCCGTGCCCCCCTCATCCTTCTCCTTATACCCCAACTGCAAATCGATATTCGGCTGATCATGATACTCACCCTTCACAACCGTGAAATCCACCTTCCCCTTCCCCTTCCCCTTGCCCAGCCCCTCCCTCAACTTCCCCTCAAACTCCACAATCCCATCCCTCAACACCTCCTCACTCCCACACAACACACAAATCTCATCCACAGCCAACCTCTCCCACCAACTAGCCGGCGCGCGCAAAGCCTCGTTGTAATTATCCTTCGCGCCTTCGTGCGGCCACGGACAGGACAGGAATGCGCCGCTCCATTTCTTGCCGCCGGGCGTGGAGACGCAGTCTTTGAACTCGTTTTCTTGAAATGAGGGGAGTGTCGTGTCGAAGCTTACCCAGGGGGAGATAAGTACGAGACCGAGGAATGGCGAGGGGAGTTCTACGCGCGGGATGGTGGGGGATGGATGTGGGTGGTTGATGTGGGAGAGGAGGGAGAGGGCGAGGTTGGCGCCGGCGGAGTCGCCGGTTAGGATTATGTTTTGGGGGGAGAGGTGGAGGGTTTGCGTTAGGTGGTTGATGAGGGTTGAGGCTTGCTGGAGTTGTCGTGGGTAGACGGCGCCGGGGGCGAGGTCTGTGAATTCGTGTTAGTGGGGATGTGAGGTGGGGATGTGAGGTGGGGATGTGAGGTGGGAAAGGGAGGGGGACAGGAGACGTACCGTAAGCGAGGAAGAGACAGGATGCGGATTTGCCTTTCTTGTTGAGGAAGTCGACGACTTGGAACATGAATTCGACCATGAATTCTGAGGCAGGCATGACATATCCACCTCCTGTGTCACAATAGCGACGATTAGCATGTTGTCGTGTGAAGCGAAGATGGGAACGTGACAGAGTGGAAGACTTGCCGTGGAAGTTCAACACCACTTTCTCAGCATTGCTGTCTCCTATCCAATGAGCCCTAGTCCCATCGGAGAGAATCTCGCTCTTTGGAATTTGGCCTCTTTTCCTACAGATGAGCTCATATGCGTCATCCGTTGGTGGAGAGACGAAGCTATTCGACTAGTGTTAGCTTCTTCTTTTCTTTTCAATTTGAATTCGATTTTCGGCAAGAATGAGAAGCTCCTGCATTCTTCGTGATCCCTCAGCCTCAAACTTGAGAGCAAGTTTTCGTTCAAGAATGGTTCTTCGACTGTTGTCTATTGCTCTCATCTCATGCACGGCATCTCTTTCATGAAACACAAACCTCAAATCTCTTCCAGACCAGAAGGGGAAGAAAGAAGGAGAAGACAGGCCGAAAGCCCAAGACCGCCACAAGGCATGCACGCCAGCTAAAGCTGCCAGGGAATAGTGCAACCAGTAATGGTTATACTAAAGAAGGAGAGAATGGAACATACTGCTGCTGTCTCGTACTCGTCCTCGCCACAAAATTCCTCAACCCCGTAAGCGCCACAAAGCGATAATAACTCTGAGGTCTCCTCTCTTTCGCCTTCCAGACACCCGTGAAAAGAGAGAGGACTGTGCTGGCCACTATGAGGTATGTGAGTATAGAGGTTCTAAGCAGTTCCAGGTCCTTACTAGCGAAGGGGGAAAAAGGGACTGGACATACAAACGCCGACAATAGAAGGCAAGAGGTCCAATTTCTCTAGTATGGAGAGGTCGGCAATGGTAGCTTTTTGGCTGTGGTATGAGGAGCCTTTACTCCCGCTTTGGGGATCTGCTGTTTTGCTGGTCGTCATTTTGCTCTCCTGACCGTTCTTTTCTTTCCTCTTATTAATTTCCTCCTTCCCTTTCTTCCCGGTTCTCCCAGATCCAAGTCTTGATATTGCGATTGCGATTGCGCTGTGCCGAATGTTGCTCTTGATTCAGCCTGTTCTACTCCTGAACGTCGTGGCAGACGAAAGCGTCCAAATGTTCAACTCAGATTATGATCGAGAACTATTTGGAATTTGGATGAAGATAAATGTACATATCGCGAAAATGAAATTGAAATACCGAGGGACAGGAACGTACGTGTACTTGAAGTGTGGTACAAGAGCATGTGGGGGAGGCTAGACTAAGGTAGCATTGCGGACCTGGAGATGAGCCGAGGTCGATTTTGAGTTGGTTTGATTGATGTTGAATTTGGAAGCGAGAGCGAGACTGGGCAGCCCGTGGGGGCGATTCCCCGCACCCGCACTAGCTAGGTACCAACAAAGGGCGGGACTTCCAATTGCTGGTTGGAATATTGCTAAGTATTGGGAATTGAACCTGAAAGATGACGAGAAGTTGATGAGAAGGGTGAAATGGATTTGACAAGTGATAGGAAGTGAAGTGAGAGATTGTTAATGATCACGGAAGAAAGCAGAATGAACCCCAGGCAATTGCTTAGGAAAGCAGTCCTCTGTAGAATGGAACTTAAATTATCGCCTCGCTCACATTGCCTTACTCGCCAAATCTCAGACTCCTTCTGATTCATCTTCATCTGATGGCAGCTCAGTCATTCTTATATAATTCGCTTCACGTCGCGAGTGAGCAATAACAGCTTGGTTTGCGAGCTCCAATACCGGTATGTCAGTGAGCTCAGCTTATAGGACCGGCCCGAGCTGTTATCGATAACCTACCAGTAATCTGCCGACTACTGGTACTTGAATGCAGCCGAGCCGTGATGCTGTCTCGTCTCGGAAGCTAGGTGGGTCTGAGTGCTGGACCGGGACATCTTGCATCGACTACCAGACGTTGAGCGTAAAGTAGGTATGTTCGTCTCTTAAAGATAGCCTGACATCGCTATTGATTTCTTCCGTCTTTCTTCCTTCTTTTCCGAAAAACTCAATGGAACGAGAGCTGGTTCTGTACCTATCGGCTGGCCAAAAAAAATCGTGAGTGGTTGATGATTGCCTAACCGCGCGCTAATTCGCACCTCGTCCAAGAGATGAGCGAACGGGGATGCGTGACAGCGGGAACAACTCTACATGAAACGCATGGGTCAGGCCAGTGAGAGGAGTGCTCTGGCCACCGAGTGACGATGAGAGGCACAGCACCGCGAGGAGGACAGGTGACGCGCTGTGATAACAGGTCTCAATGGACCCTTTAAATGACCTGGAGGACTTTAATGGGCTCAAAGGTAAATTGAAATTTATGCAGGACTTGCACGACTTGCGAACGGTGATGAGCAGTGTTGCTCTTTTGTCTAAAGTCTCAAGTAAGAGGCGTAGAAGTCGGGGTCTTGAGCAGTCTCCTTGTGTATAAATTTTGACGAAAGAGGAAGATGGAGGGGCAATCTGTTGGAGGCGTTTCTTCTGCATGAGATAGACTCGAACCAATGTTCGGGACAACCAGTGAGGAGTCAACGTACAAATAACGGTGAGAGATGCAGCATGCAGGAAGAAAGCCCTGGAAGGGATGGCTGATTTGGTGGAACGGTGGCTTGAGAAGAGTTTGGTAAAGTATACATATCGGTCAAGCTTAAATTCCCACGCTTTGAGTAGAGGGAATCTGTGTTGGAATAAGAAGGCTTGTATTATAGTACTAAAGAGTCAATTCGGCCTGGATGAACTCGAGGGTGAGAATCAAGGACGGCGGAGGCGAGAACGTTTGGTGAGATAATCATTGGACCAACATGACGAAATGCTTTTACATGATGCACTACAAAGACACCGCTTACCTCACCCGACGATGCACAGTGAAAAGTTTGAGTCCTTCGCAGTTGAGGGCCGATAGAACCATTCTCCTGATTCCAGGGCTGACGACTAATGTGAAGCCACTGCAGCCATTTCACCGACTGCCATAGTTGAGAACTTTTGTGGTACCACTAAGCAATCAACCAGGACTGGACAAGAAGTATGGAGAGGAATATCAACAAGCAAATTGGAAAGACAACTAATTGATGGAATTTTGTAGCAAGGACTAAGAGTATCCAATGCGAGCCCGAGCTTCCTTGAAGCTTTCCTTTGCCGCGATATCAGACGCCAATGATGTGCAGGGCATGACCGGATCTATCTGACCACCAAGAGAGATTGATGTCTGTCAACTTGAATCCTTCAACACTATGCTCGGGATTCTTCTTGCTCCCGATATCCTCAACTAACTTCGACGTCTTCAACAAATTCAGTTTTCGTCGCATCACTTCTCTGGTCATCAATTCAACTTTCAACAATTCCCTTCCCAACCATCCACAACCCATGATTACCAAAATCGTCGACACTTGATTCCAAACCATGTCCAACCACCAGCCAGCCCCGCCATGCACTTGCATCCTATCGCATCGCATGAACCTAAGACGCGCCAGCATGGTACAGCGGCATCGACTGAATTAACGTCGGGTAAGCTAGGCTGCATTTTTGGCCCCCGAGACGGCATAATTGCAACGTTCTAAGGCTCTTCAGGGGTCGACATCAGCGCTGAATGGTTGATCTTGGGCTTCCTGCATCGACCCCAACACGCCAGAGCTGGGATCTTGTGCCTTTCCCAGTAAAGCACGGCAGAAGAGAGGACAGGAGAGGACAACACAGGCCTCAACCCGTCCAATTGAACTGGCTGGTCCAACGATCAAGACCAAACTGACAGATTAGACCAAGGACACGACCAAGATGGTTGTTCCAATGTTCCTTTTCTCTGCATGACACCTACCTGACTCTTACCCTTACTCTACCTATGTTCCTAACCTCCTAGCTTCCATTCTATCTTCCGGAAAGCCTCTTTTCTCTTCCTCACTTTATTTTTCTTCACCAACTGAACATTTTACCTGCTTCTCAGCACCAAATAAACCCCTCACCTAGCCGCCCTCTGCCCTGGTCTAATCACTTCTGACTGCCGATCCGGTGACGACAAGCTTGAAACACCTCGTTACGCAGCCGCAACGCACTGTTGAAAGGCGGGACGGGGCCGGGTGACACGACGAGTACAGACGCAGCCGCCAAGACAAACCACACAACCCTCTAGATCATCAACCAACACCACGAAGTCCTCAATCTAACCTGACCTGATCTACCGACGACGACAGCTTCGAATACCTCTCTCTACTAGCAATCGTCCGAAAACAATCAATCACTCTACCCGGCATACGCGGTCTGCTGCACTGGTGGATTGGACAACAGTGCTACCGACCTGATGCAAGAGCAGAATCCCACACAAGATAGCACCGGCTACGGAGGATCAGGGACAGGAGCAGGACGAGACGGAGAAAACAGAGCTCTCCAAGGAGGTTCAGATACCTCTCTCCCACAATACGTATGCCATTTCACTATTTGCTGAATCCAACTCGCCCCAAGTACCCCTCTTCTAGCTCCAACTCGAGCTCCAGCTTCAGCCCAGCTTCAACTTCAGCTCAAGCTACATCAACAATGCTAACACCACCATTTATCAGCCAACACACAACATAGATCCCTTCCCACAACAACCACCCAAAATGTCCTCTCCAGCACCTCTCCTCCGCCCCCCGATCCCAGGCTCACGCTCCAACGGCGGCGCCCGCACCCCCCGCCTCGGCCTCGCCATCCCACCCTCCCCATCCGCCAAACCCGTCGACGGCGCCGCAGCCGCACGACCAGCAGGCCTCTCCCTCCAAATGCCCGGGCAGATGGCCCCTCGTCCATCATTACCGCGTCTCCAACTAGCCACCCCAATGGGAAGCAGTCAGACGCCGTACGAGCAGTCAGGACTACAGAACGGAAGGCCCAGTGTGCAGGCTACGGCAGGACAGTCTGCGAGTGGTGGGAGTGAGAGTAGTGCTGCGCATTCGAGGTCGGGGAGTTTTGGGCCGTTGGATGGGAGGGCGAGTGGGCCTACGAGTGCGGGTTCGCAGTATTCTGCTTTCTCGCTCGCGAGTCAATATGGATTAAGGCAGCCTCAAGGGACGCCGGATCCTTCTTCTGCGGTAGGGTCGTTGTATTCGGAGAGGAGTGAGGGCGGGGTGGGGATGGAGAGGGATGGGAGTATGAATGGGCTTGAGGGGTTTGATAAACTGAGTCTAGAGAGGGGAAGGACTCTTGATGTGGAAGATCTAGACGACGACGGATGGCGTGTAGCGAGTATGGAGAAGCGGATTGAGGAATTGAGTAGTCTGGGCGAGGGAGCTGGAGGAGCAGTCACGAAATGCGTGTTGAGGGGTGGAAAGACAATATTCGCTCTTAAGGTTTGTCTACCTTCCCAAAAGCACACCGTACGATATCAGAACCAAAACTAACGAACCACAGATTATCACAACCAACCCCGATCCCGACGTCAAGAAACAGATTGTCCGTGAACTAGGCTTCAACAAAGATTGCGCCAGCGAGCACATCTGCCGGTACTACGGAGCCTTCGTCGAGCCCTCCACAGCCACCATCTCCATCGCCATGGAATTCTGCGAAGGGGGCTCCCTCGACAGCATCTACCGCGAAGTGAAGAAGCTCGGGGGCCGCACAGGCGAGAAAGTCCTCGGCAAGATCGCAGAGGGCGTCCTCAACGGTCTTACTTACCTCCACAGCAAGAAGATCATCCACCGCGACATCAAACCCAGCAATATCCTACTATGCCGCGATGGACAGGTCAAGCTGTGTGATTTCGGTGTTAGTGGTGAGTTTGGCACTAAAGGAGATGCGAATACGTTTATCGGGACATCGTATTATATGGCTCCGGAAAGAATTACAGGACAGTCGTATACGATTACGTCTGATGTATGGTCGACGGGCGTCACTCTACTAGAAGTCGCACAGCATCGATTCCCCTTCCCAGCCGACGGGACAGAAATGCAACCACGAGCAGGCCTGATCGACCTCCTAACCTATATCGTCCGTCAACCGATCCCTAAATTGAAAGACGAGCCAGAAGCCGGTATCAAGTGGACGGACAATTTCAAGTATTTTATCGAATGCTGGTAAGCCCTTCCACATCTTCCCCTTCTCTCCTCCAGAACCCTCTAAGCTCCCTAAGTCATTCAAAAGCTAACACCTCCCTCCCCAAAACAGTCTCGAAAAAGAACCCTCCCGTCGCGCCTCCCCCTGGCGCATGCTCGAGCACCCCTGGATGATCGAAATGCGCGCCAAGCGCGTCAACATGGCGCATTTCCTGTCAACGGTCTGGGGATGGGAGGAGAAATGACTGGCGCGGAACCCTTCCTCTGGGGCGGGCGTGAGGAAGGACAAAGAGAGGCCAGCGAGGCCTGTGAGCGTGAGGGTCGCGAGTCATCATGAGGGTGGGAAGCCGATGAGTGCTATTGAGGAGTGAGGAGTTAGGGATGAGGCACGGGAGGAGATTTCAAACCGATGTGAAGGGATGTGCTGTCATGGATACGATGGATTTCAAACTCGGCTTGATTCCGATTTGAAGAATAGATTTGACCCGAGACAAATCAAGCTTCGGGTTCAGGAAACAAACGGATGGGGCATATACCTCGAATATGGAAACATTTGGTGGAGAAATGGATGGGTTACTTCAACGAACGAGACGTCAGTGGATGATTAGGGATGATAAAGACGACGTAGAATGAGCGAGGAGAAGAGGAAATTTGGTGTTACACATTGCTTGCTGTGTTATGCTATGCATCCCACATTAGTGGTCGGCGTTTTTCAGGAAGGGGTGATGGTGTTGCTTGGATTTGGCTTCGATACTTGAAATGGAATTTGGCAGTGGGCATGGCATGGCATGGAAGGGTAGGAAGTATGGAGGGATGGATGGAAGGATGGATGGGATGAATGGATATCAATCAATGAATGAGATGCATTGAATACGAATGATAGCTCGTTGAAAAGACTCACATTAAAGCGGCAAGTGCCAGCCACGATCGAAAGTATATCGCAGCGTATACCTTTTGGTGAAAAGCAAGAAAGCGAACACCAACTTGAATACCAGCACTGACACCCGCAAACTCCAGCAATGCGCCTTTCTCCCACACGTATCGATCCTTCTCGCAATGTTTATTCTGATTTCGACTGTTTGACTTTCGGTTTCTCGCAGGTCTTGGTTGCCTCCTGCACAGGCTGAGCGTCAACAACGAAAGGTGGAGCATTGAACGGATTCTTTCCCTACAGTGTATCAGCACGGTCACCATCATTTTAGCTCTTTATTTCCACTTACATCGACCCGGCGACTCATGAGCGCAAGATGTCCCTCATCTCCATTCTTCTGATTCAGGGATTCGAGAGCAGCGAGAGAAGTCAGAGATTGCATCATCGTGGCGAGTTTGCCATGCAGGTCGAATCTTCATACATGTTAGCTACAGAGACGACCGGCGTTGGAGTTTAATGTCAGGTGAGCACCTCTTCCATTGCGTTGTCTTTGAATCATGGTGTCTCGCCATAGCATCGTACGTCGAAGCTGTCATTTCTTGTCGAGAGCCGTCTTGTAGGAGGTCACCAGGACGTGGATGGTATGGCTTGCGTCCTGTGACGATGTGTAGATTCATGAAGTAGGCCCCGGATTCGACCGCAGCAATCTCAACCTTCGGCAACTCATCGCAGAGCTAGCTTCCGTCAGTCATGATTCATCCTTGATGGGAGCTGTTTACTCTGGGGATGCAGTTCTCGAGCTCTATCTGGTAGAGAACAAATTCCTTGAGAATCTGACCAGATCTTGTATTACCTCCTACATGGATAGGTAGGACGATCTGGTTGACGTCCCAGAAGCTATCATCATCCAATCAGAAAAGTTCATATATGCAAATGACAACTCACCCTGCCCCCTGTAACCAAGACTTCAAGCATGCAGCTGAGACTCCGTCTTCAGGTCTCATGTTTGCCTTCAATCGCTCAGCAACTCTTCCAAACCATCCAGGAACAGTAGTTGCCAGCTCTTCATCGAGAGGATTTTTGAATCGATCCGCAATGTTGTCGGTCCAGTCAGTCTGAGCGACACTCTTGTGCTTGTCGGCCTTTTTATTGGTCTTTGGAATGCCAGAAAAGACACGTGGGCGAGGGTCAATCTCAAGGAATTCAACAACACCATCCGGCTTTAGCAATCTACGGAGAATTAGTTGACTGGAGGTATTTCTCGGAACGAGAGACTCACGAACGAACATCGTCGAGGAAGGTTTTGTAGCTCTCGATTCTATCGAAGATCTCTCGAGCACGGATGAACTCATAAAGATTGTGTGGAATTGGAGTATGATGTGCTAGAAGGCTGTTGATATTGCGCATGGTGAACTCCGGGGCCTCTTGACTTGTATGAACGACTCCGAAATAATCATCATAGTTCGCCTGGGCATTTAGTGTCATGAAGTCCCTGGGAAGTACTATCAGATCGTTCAAGTCTCTTGTTGAACAGCTGATGGGCTTACCTAAGGATAATATCTCTCGGGATGCAAGACCAGTGGTTTGTATCGTCAATACCCTCAACAATCCAATCAGGGTGCTCTTTCTTGAAGTTGAAGCACCAGCTGCCATGACTGCAACCAATCTCCAAGACGCGAGGTGGACCGTGGTATACAGCAACGGAGTGTATTTCTGTCGGTGTCTCCTCGTTCTCCTTAAACGATCTTGGTGAGCGAGGGCCTCTGAAGTCCCAAGATGACAACCGATCTCTCCAAATACCATCATTGACAAGGACAGAAGCTTTACCATCAGGGCGAGGTGTAATGATCTTGCCGACTTTGTCGCGGAGCTACGAACTGCCAGTATGTCTTCTTTTGAGCTTGCAGGTCCTGGAGAAGACTTTGAAAACAACAGAGTACTTACCTCATGATGGTAAGCTTTCTTAATGACTCTCAACAACTGCTTGACACTCAGTACATCACTCTGCGGTCTGACATTTAAATCCTTTTCCTCGACCACCTCCCCATATTCATTATAGACCATCTTGACATTGGCCAGAGACAAAACATCCTTGACAGAGCTGCGGCGTCTAGTGTATTTGTTGCTGATGGGTTGCGAAGCTGGATTCATTGGGTCTGAGTTTGCTGCAGTCGTCTCATCCTGGGCATCATGTCTCTTGGACAAGTCATCAGAATCAACAATCTCAATCAGTGGGTTTGTGCTTCCACATGATGTGCGACGCTTGTATACTGGGGTTGACGTGTTTGTATTGGGGGTAGGTGGTGCTGAGGGGTCGTGCACGTCGAAGGTGCTGTCGAGATCGGGGATCGTGAGATTCTGGCTGGCGAAGGAATGTATAGGAAGAGAGGGGCCGTCGATATTTGACGGGTAGTCAGATGCAGAGATGCTGTTGTGTCACTCGCAGGTCGTTGGGATCTCCAACGAGAAGACCTCGCCGGTGTGGGTGGTGAAGAGATCAGGCATCGTTGAAGGTGTACACAGGCGTTGATGGAAATTTTGGTGTTGAGAGGAGAATCCTGACGGAGGGCAGAGGCGACAATAAAAGGGGCAGTGTGGGAGTGAAGAGGCAATCTCACCTCGCTGGTGTTTGGGAAGGAGCGCATGTCAACAAACGACGTCATTGTCGCTTCCAATGTTACGAAGTTGAGATTGACAATCACAACAACAAAGAAACGTATGAAGTATCACAATTCAGAATGTGGGAGCGGTAACTTCGTTACATTCGTCAATGTAAAGGAGTGTCATTGACTGATCTCGAAAAAAAGCCAGCGAGAATCTTCTGATGGAATTTTGTTCATCTGAGCATCACAAACTTTACAAGCGAGAAGTAAAACCTCCGGCATCCTTTAGCATTTTCAGCTACGAAATCATTAGCTAAACTTCATGTGTTTTCCCCAGATTCAGGAGATATATTCAGGCTTTCTGCAAGTGCCCCTTGCATAGGAAGAAGATCCTGGGAAAGGATGAGGGGAAGGTAGAGGATCTTACCTGCATCGGCGCGCCAACCAGATCTTCATCCTGCATCTTCTTCTGGAATGCCTTGAATGTTTTCGATGAGCCATGAGCACCGAGTGCTGCTTTATCTTTGTAGCTGTGTTAAATGTTAGTCATGGTCTCAGTATCCTGTCACGCAGATGCCATGTTCCTGCAGGGTCCCAAGCACCCTGCTTTGATCTCCTGCATCCCAAGCACGCGGTAAAGAAGCATTGGAGAACCATTCGATGAAGCACGAAATTTAGAATGCGAAAAAATCGATATAAATAGGCAGAACACTTACGTCTCGATCATGATAATTTCATCCTTGCCTCTCGTAATCTGGTATTTGAGCGTCCCTGGCTCATTCGCCCTGACATATTGCGAGACTTCAGAGAGGAGCTCGACGATCTAAGTCACCATATCAGCAAAAATGCCACGTTTGGAGAATCCTGTTGTCCTTCTGCCCTCAATGACCACAGCGAGAATTCTTGAAAGGATAACTTGTGTTGTTCTTGGAGGGGTACATACCCGATCAGCCTTCCCCGGCTTCGGAGTGATGATGGCGACGATATCGATTTGAGAAGACATGCTTGAAAAATCGCAAGTAGCTGTTTCACAGAGTCAAAGTCGGCAACGATGTCAGTAAATGTCTGTTGTAGTTGTCATGTTGAAGCCTGGAGCTAGGAGATGTGGTCCCCATCTCACTAATCGCACTAATTAGTGGGAGGGGAGCTGGGAAGCTCGGCTAGCCTGAACCTCGGCTTGATCTTCGGTGAATCAGGGTTGATTACCAAGGACTTGATCGTGACATAGTGCCTGACTATTGGTTCTAATTTATATTGACTACTCATTTCCACCGAAGACGCGGGATCCATTGATGCTGATGAAGAAGTTGGCCACTCCCGTAAAGGCGTTGTAAAGCTTTTCAGGTACAGGAGGAACTAGTAAACGACGTTCCCTGATAACAAGCAGAACAATGCACCTCCTTTCGAAATCCAAAGCGCAAGGCTATTCCTATCAAATTCAGCATACTCTACAGCATCTTACATTCCACTCTTCTTCTTCCTTTCCTCCAATTACTCCTCCATTTCCTTCCTTTTCTTCTCTTCTTTCCTCTCCCTCTCCCACTTCTCCGCCCTAGCCCTCACTTCGTAGAAGCGATCCTCAAAAAATCTCTTGTCCTCCTGATCTAGTTTCTTCCTATACTTTTTGATCTCTTTCTCGGTTCTCTGTGGCTTGTCCACGGTAGATATGCTGTTTATATCAGCGGTGTTCGTGTTAGTCTTAGAGAGCAAGTCAGTGCTTGAGTCATTGCCAGGGTTGGTGCTAGGTTTAAATTTTGATTTGAAGATTGAAGAGGAGATGGGATTGTAGTGGAAGCCAAATGTTGCCGACGGCATCTTTGCGTTATGGCTTTGATCTTGCGTGAATAAACGGAGTCTGAAGATGAAGATCGTGGAGATTCAGTCGACAGCGGGTTCTTATGCGGGCATCCACCAGAGCTGTTGTCAGTTTTGAAGCTTTATTAAGTCCATGTCTTTGTGCATCTTTCTGCTAAATCTTGCTGCTTACTTTTGCGAATTCTTGATGACGATTCGGGGGACTACAGAAATACATTTGGGCTTCAACGGAACCGTATCTATCTGTGTGGGAAAGTTTGTCGAAAGCTTTGTGCCTTTGTCTTTTGGACGACAGTCGAGTTCTGGATAGCTTAATGTGTGAAGATATGGTCACCTTAATAGCATTCTAGCTTTTTGATGTTCTGCAAACGGTGTGCTGGTATTTGATCGAAAAGACTGTCGGTCGGATGAAGGTAACAGGGTAGATTAGAGTGAAGGTTGTATGCATGGCTTATTTTCAGTTGTAACCTCAAGGAACCCAGGAGTGACGGGGCTGCTAAGTCACCAATTGTGATTACTGAAAGCTATCCATATACATCGAAATTAAGAAATTGGAAGTCCAGCCTCAAAACCTAATTGGATTTTGGCCTCCCTCCTGACTGAAATGGTCAAATGGGAGGAACACCTGCAGCACAGTACTTGTATCCAGGATTTGGCTGAACAGCCCGCCTTCTATTGAAATCTCCATTTTCCAACATTTACCTCTCTCTGATACTTTCTAGCAATGTCCTCGCACTGTTTCTTTTCTAATGTTCTTCTTTACGCTCTTTTTCCTCCCTTCTTTCTCTCTGATTGGTATTTGGCTTTGAGATATTCAGGGGCACCAGTAATTCTTTCGCCAACAAAAACTTCCAACCACGTTTTGAAAGGCATTTTGGTCCTCGAAAGTGTGTATCACAAGGAGACTTTTCTAGCCAGAACGCGAAATTTATGGGCTTTCTTTCTGTGCTTTGGAAGGGATTTGAGTTTGTTAGTCCAAAATTCTGAAAATAATGATTGAAAAGTGGCTGAAGACAGTGGACTTGGCTGGTGAGCTGCTCATTCAAGTTGCTTGAGCTCTTGCGGTGTTGAATTTTCTGGTCTTTTTTTCCAAAATAGTAATATGTGCGATAAAGACAGAAGTCTATTTATACCATAGCCAATGGCAGGCTTTTTTGTTTTCCATACAAGTCATACATGTTTAGTACACAGAGGACCACGGTCGATGGTTACAACCTGCTCTTCTCCGCAATCATCGCGGCCGAGTTTGGTAAGCTGTCCAGACTCTCCCTCGTAATCTGATCCACGCTCTGAAAACCCACGACGTTCATCAAGATATCGAAGTCTGCGAGGAGACTCTTCATGACATGGCGGACTCCCAATTCACCCTTGATACTAAGTCCCCAAACCCAGAGACGGCCTACAAAGACAAACTTCGCGCCAAGAGCAAGAGCTTTAAATATATCTGCTGCAGATTGAACGCCGGAGTCGAACATGATATATTTATTGTCACCGACGGCTATTGATTGTCAGAATTTAGCTCATATGATTGTAGCAGGGATGGAAGGAAGGATACAGGTTGATCACTTACCGGGCTACTAGGTTGATTAACCTCCGACAAGTATACAAAGCAATGATCATACCCCAAATGCTCTATGAATGCTCGGCATAGCACATTCCCGGGAACAAGGCAGAGGGAGAGGCAGTGCTACGGTGGCCGCAGTCGGTCGAATCCAGGACGCGCAGCACAGATTATCACTGGAGCATTTTGGAGGACCGCTGGAACGGCCGTAGATGTCGAGGCACACCTGCTACCACTCCTGCAACAGCTCGAGCAAACGGCACTCGAGGCCATCGTGCGCATCAGGACTACCCCTCTCTACAGGGGGAGAGGGCTTCGGCTGAAGACAACAAAACAGCTCAGAGTCTTCTTCACCCAACCTTCAACTTGATCGACTAGAGAAGCGCCGACCTCACATCGTACCACCCTGGTGGATTCCACCGTTCACTCGAATTGTGGAATCCCCAGAGCTTGCAGTCATAGGACACGATGCCACGGAGTCAACAATCCTTGCCATCTATACCGATGGAAGCGGCATCAACGGTCACGTCGGGGCTGCAGCAGTAGCACCGATGCTACGATTCCCCGACACCTGCACGAAGAGAACGGTATATATGGGCAGATCAACTATCTCCATCGTGTATGCAGCAGAGCTCAAGGAGATACAACTGCCATTCCAGTTAGCACTCGATACCTACGTTAAGACAAACGCTCCTTGGAAGTGCATCATCTTCACAGATAATCAAGCAGCCATCCAGGCGATGGCGAACCTAAAGTGCTCGTCTGGACAATATATCCTAGCTGAGGCCATACAAACACTGGACAAGCTCCGGGACCAAGGATGGGAATTCAAATCCATTGGATCCCAGCACATGTAGGAGTACCAGGCAACGAAGCTGCGGACCGAGCAGCGAAGGAAGCAGCTGGCTACGACCCGATTGCACGAGTAATCCCGGAACCACAACCGGAACCAGAATCACTTAGGGTCCTGATGGTAACCACGAAGCCCATCATCCGTCAGACAATGAAAGGCGAGTGGGAGTTGGCCGGGGAAAGAGCCAAACACGGCCGAGAACTCTTTAGACTCGGTGTACAGCCAGGTCGAGGGACACTCGCCACACATATTGGCACACACAGGGCAATAAACTCTATGATGACACAGATATGTACAGGCAAGATCAGCCTGCGAGCGTACCTCCACGCGATAAATAAGGCAGAAACGGACCAATGCCAGTGCGGATACGAACCCCAGACGGTACGCCATAGCCTCCTGGAGTGTCGAAACTGGACCGAGGAACGACACCGGATGTGGGTAGGTAAGCAACCATGTGTGGAAATCAAACGCATTCTCTGTAGCTCGACAATGGCAGTACAAGCAGCCAAGATGATCTTTGAGGACGGGACTCCTAGAACAGTTTGGGGCGGTCCCATCCACAGCACTCCAATATACATAGCGTAGACGAGTGATTATTACCAGATAGAAGACTAGGAGAGCCAGGAAAGGCTTGAAAAGTGCAGAGATATAGATCAAACTTCAGTACAATGGCAAGGAATTTCATTTTTTAGTATAAGGAGAAGCAATTCTGACGAGGAAGAGCTTAATTTCTAAAGCTTGGAAGGGGAACACGTTGCATTTATAGTCGTACGCTGCATAGCCACCCAAGGGCGGCTGGGACAGCCTATGAGCCAACCAAACAATCAATCAATCAACCACTAGGATTCTAGAGCCTTCCTCCCAGGATACTTGCTACTCCTAGAAGCAGAGGTGCTCCTAGAATCTTCAGGTCGCACATCAACATCATGCAATGAAGTGGCAATCGCCGTGCAAATTCTTGTGCATCAAACCATGGTGTTGTACTGCGAGCTTGAGGTTGGATGCAGTGCTCTCGCGCGTGAAGTCAAGTCAAGTCAAGTGAGGGAGGAAGCAAGTTTCTGTGACTTCAGTCACCGGGAGTTGAGGCGATATCTAGTCATATCGGTGAAGGAGGCGAAATGCTACTATTGGATTCATTTCAGTTTAACTAAAGCCGCTGCTCAATACAAACGGAGTATCCGAACTCTGGATTTGGGTTCAGCAAAATATTTCTATGATTGAATGGGCACAATCTCTATGCTGGAGCTACTCTATTCTGATTCCTTTTCATTTCCATTTTTTATGTTTTGACGGACACTGTCTCATTTCCCCAAAGCATCTTTAGCTCAAACATTCCTCTCTCTAGCATTTCTGACAACTTGAGAGTCGTTGGGGCCCTATCGCCCCTCTGGAGAAAAATCCATGCCCGCTATACCTGCCCTTTAGACTTCCACGACGACGCCACAGTCTTAATTGCGACTGAGACAGCCTTGAATGCATTAACATCAGCCCGCAGAGACATAGCTTGATTCCCTTCGCTTGGGAAGATCTGGGCCGTGATCGTGCTCTCGCCTTGACCTCCAAATACCTCAACGGACGACCAATCAAGCAGCACACGAATGGACACTTTGCCCTGCGCATCTGGTTTCAAGGGAGCGGTATAGACACTTGCGAATATTGCGCTGAAGCTCATATCTCCAGATTTGGTCCGATCAATGAAGAGTTGTTGCGTGTTGGCATTATACCCGATCACGGTTCCCTGCGAACCATCTTCGTTTGCTCGGACGAGGAAGCGGATTGATGAATCCCCTCCTGAAACAAAGGGTGGTTGAGGTTGAGGTGGTGTATAAGTACTGGTTGGGATTGGATACAAACAAGAACACGCGGACGACATACGTGATGTTTGAGTTGGAGCGTTCCCACAAGCCGTCGCGTACGATGGGAAGCCAGTCGTCACCGCAGGAGCAGCGGTGAAGGTCTTGCAGAAAGTATTATCTGGATATTTGCCTTCACGTATGAAAGCGCGCAGACAATTATCCCGATTGCATGGATATCCTGGTGCGACTGTGGTGAGTGTCGTCGCGGCAGAGGTCTTGGTAGCTGAGGTTGTGGTTCCAGTCGTGCTGGTGATTGGAGGTTGCTGTGGTGCGACCTGGAAGTTCAACGTCACGTCCAACGCCTTCCCTGTGAATGGAATCTTCACTTTGGAAGCTGGCAAGGTTGCCCAGCTTTGTGTGTATGCGACTGGTGGTTTTTCCAATGGGGCCCAGCTGAAGGGTTTTTGCACGAGAGTCACTTTGGAGTTGATGGTAGCGAGAGAGTATTCGCGCATGATGGACATCGAGCTACGCCATGGGGAAGTGGGAATGTCTTCAGCGTATGCCCAGTTGTTGGCCCATCCAACGGCAACACGCTCATATTCAGGAAGACCGTTGAATGTTGCTGCGGCGTAGTAATCAGGACCAAGATCTACCCAGTTTGCTTTTTGTTGTCCTGCAAGAGCATCCGAGAAGATAATATCATCCAAGATAATGTGACCCCAACCTCCTGTAGCAAAATCGGCAATCTCAATCACTGCTGTTTGACCATTCAAGGCTGATACGTCCCAACCTTTCCAGGCCAAGTTTCCAGCATTTTGACCGGTTGCAGTACGAACGACTTTCCCGTTGACCTTAAGATTGAGAGCACATTGTGCGTCATCCGGTGTACCGTAGGTTGTGGAATTGTATGGGTGGTTCCCACCAGCAATACGAAAGTTGATGAAAGCTGCGTTGATCACAAAAGGTGGTGATGTTGCTGTACCCGTAACGGGGTCTCCTCCGAAGAAAGAGTCAACCAGACTATTCCCTGCGTCTCCCGGAACGGGACCCTTTCCAACAAAACCACCAGTTGCAGTCCAGTTAATGTCCTCCCAAGTGCTACTTTCAAAGCTTTGAATGATCACACTGCCTTCTGGCCTGTCGATCGCCGGGTACACACTATCCGCATCCGCCGTAAAGTTGAGGCCATCGAATGATCCGACCATATATTGAGTGCCTGAACCGATGTAGGGTCCTCCCGGATTGATACTGATTTGCGCGACCCATTTCACATTCTTCTTATTGCCATCAACCGGGAGTGGAAAGAAACCTGGGCATTCCCATTGACCAGATATTGCGTTTGCAGGACCAAAGTTGCTCACATGTGTCCAACTCTTTAGATCCTGGGAAGTATAGATGAGTAGTTGGTGTACGTTGGGCAATGAAAGAACCATAACCCAATGCTTTTGACCGGCGTGCCAAAAGACCGAGGGGTCCCGAAAGTTGTTCTTCGTATCTTGGGATTGGTATTGTGGTGGTGCCAAATGGATGACGGGATTCTGGCTGTCGTATGGCGTCCATGTGAGGCCGTCGTCAAGACTGTAAGCAATTGACTGTGACTGTTGATCTTTGGAGACAACCTTGCCACTCGGGACCGTGTAGTCTTGGACATATGAGGAAGTGTAAATGGCAACGAGGGGAGGATTGTTCTTGGTGCCGAATCCGCTCGTGTTTTCGGTATCGACGACAACAGACCCAGAGAAGATCAACTCGTAAGCACTTCCATTCGCATCCTTGCGGTACTCCATGGCGACGGGGTGTTGGGTCCAATACAACAGATCTTTACTGCTGGCATGTCCCCAAGACATGAACCCCCAGCGATTGCCGTTTGGGTTATACTGATAGTATAAATGGTATACGCCTTTGTGGAAAACCATTCCATTGGGATCATTCATCCATTTCTTTTCGGGTGTGAAGTGATATTGAGGACGGTATGTCTCATCGTATGCCTGTGCAGTTGTAGCACCAAGCAGACTTGAAAGTACTACAAGGTATCCGATGAAAGATTTCCCAAACATATTGGACAGGACGAGCGTTGCTCAAAAGGTTGAAAAATGGAGGAATGTTCGATTTAGCACAATCGTTTTGTTCCATTTTGTGCAAGACATGCTATGGGTTTATATAGTGATTTTTCTACAGTGACGATCGTCTTTGGTGCTAGAGGGATCCACTTTACATCCACTTGCCATCTGCGATGCCAAACACTTTTACCCGGTTCTTTGACTTTGAATGATCTAGTGTGCCCAGGAAGCCTGCTCTCGTTGCTGTTTGTAATTCGCTGAACTCCTTGTAAATACCTTAGTGACTCACCCACGGACCCCACAAAGTTATATTCATCTAGAATCCAAGGTGCTTATACGAAGTACTTGGTAGATGTGGTTTTGTTGATGAAAGTGGCGCCACGGGGTCCCCGCACGGGGTCGGACGTTCGGAGCACTGGCCAACTGGCAGGGTTTCTCGGCCCTTCTACACCACGGTACACAAACACCAATTCCATCCGCGCTAAACATGCAAGTTACTCCGGTGAGGTCCAAGGCCTTGTCTTCGGATGGACATAGACCCTGGTATTTCAAGCTGCCGCTGACTATCGAATTGAATATGCGTACCTACTTCGTACAGGCCCTAAATAACCCAGATTTTATGTCAAAGCGCAAAGACCGCTAATTTTTCGATTAATGATTCGTGAGAATACCCTAGTTTCGATGGAAATTTTGAGAACCGCACAGACATGAAATCTGGATTATTTCGGCCATGTACGAAGTAGTACTTTGGAAATGGCCGAAGCAGCTTACCTTTCCATGTTTATGCGCCTTCTCGATTTTTAAGACAGATTTAGCAAATTAGCGAATTATCTTGCTTTCAGCTTTGCAGTCATTTTCACTTCGTACATGGTAGAAGGTTCGTTATTTTATGTCTGGACGAGGTATAGACAACTTACTTACTCAAGAAGGCAAGATTGTAACTTAGAAGTTTTCCTTTGCTGGTTTCTAGAAAGTTCGCGTGCACAGGCGCATTGACATGGATGTATAATCTTTTTACGATATACGAAGTAAGACTCTGCTGCCACTGAAGAGCATAGGCATTATTGAAGTAAGGCTTTGTTGGCAGTAGGAAATTCGTGTGGGCATGTAGTCCTGACTTTGAGTGTGCGTGGAGAGCTTCACAGCACTATGACATAGAGGCAGCTATTGTATTGCGGACCATGATATTTCCATTTTTCTACTTGACCCCATCACTACAGTACCATACTCAGACTTCTCCCAACCCATCAATCATCTGTTCCTTAGTCCATTCAACGACGCCCACGTTGATATTCTGCTTTACCTAGGTAGTCTGACTCTCTTAATCACACTACCCTTGCGCTAGCGTAGGTAAACTCTTCGAGTGACAATCTACCATTACTCGATACCATCTGTATAGACTCAGCTCCCTCATTGGGATACAAAAGTGCAGACAAGCTAGCCACGCCATTATTCACAAAGATCTCAACCGAGTTCCAATCCACATACACGGACAAAGTGACATTGTTTCCTTCCATCGGGACCAAAGCCGTGCGTATGGTGTCGTAGGCGCCTTTTGGTGCCTCGGGCATGCTATTTGTAGCAAATCCGTCACGATCCCGCACCAAAAATGCCTGGGAGTGCACAAAGTCAAAACCGACAGTAGTAGCCAATGTGCCGTCACCCTTTATAGTGATGCGAACTTCATTCCCATCGTCACCGTATTTTTTTGACACAACCGTGCGTATCATGTATGCTCCACCTGCCTTTGTAGGAAGCGATGCTGTCGCCGGGTTGGTGGTGATAGTCTTCCCATTCACATTGTAAATGGTGTCGAAAGTTGTTGCGTACGAGCTTATTGGCAAATTCACCAACATCACAGCACCGCCAACCGTTTTCAGCTTAATGTCGCGAACAAGACTTAATTGACCAGCCCAGTCTCCATAATACGGAAGGTCATTTGCATATTCCCAGTTGTTCATCCAACCTATCGCTTGGCGGCTGGCGTAAATCTCGTTTCCGGTGAGGCGAGGATCGATCCAGCTCACTGTTGCGTAAAAGTCAGGTCCACTGTCCATCCACTGTGGCTGGATGTTTGCGGTAGTAAAGCCAACGCCGTCCCAGGACCCGATCCAATATGCTGTGCCCGTTGTTCTACCAAAACGATATCCATTTGCGCCTGCGGCGAGAATCCATGTACGCCTACTGCTATCTCCGTCCACATCGAGCTGGTACAGATCTGGACATTCCAGAAGGCCAAGATCAACCCCGGAGTACGCTGGACTGAACCCAGATCTATATGCCCAGTTTTTCAGGTTTGAGGAGGTGTAGAAACCGATTTTGCTGCCCTCGGCAAGGGCCATGACCCACTGTGAATGTGCAGTGTCCCACATAACCTTCGGGTCCCGAAAGTCGGATTTTGAACTAGGGTTGAAGTGAGGGAGGACGGGATTGCCCAAGAACGGAGTGAATGTGTAACCGTTATTAGTGGAATAAAAGAGAGACTGCTGTTGGATTCCGTCTGCCATTTGTGTGGCAAGGGCGATGACAGCATTTCGTCCGAATCCTGCGGTATTTTCGGTGTCGATGACAGCGCTTCCAGTCTCAATATCGCCGAGGTAGACTCCGTTTTGGTTTGGTTTGTATTTCTCGATTGCAACACCACGTCGGATCCAGTGGACCAAGTCCGTGCTGGTGATGTGGTACCACTCTGTGCCACCGCCTGACCTGGGATTTGCTACATTGAAGTTGGAGTTGTAGAGATAGTACATATGCCATTCTTCTCCAAAAAAATATGGACGCTGCGGATCGTTCATCCATTTCGACACTGGAGTGATATGGTAGCTAGGGCGGGTGTCGCCAGCAGCGTTGCAGAACATTACCAAGAGGCATGTGGTAACTGCGAATAGAAGGCGAAAGCTGAACATTTTTGGAACAAGTTTCATCGCTGTATTGATGGAAATCAAAAGATGTTGAACATATATATATATATATATATATATATATATCTCGAGCATCTTTTCTTGGCACAACAGTTTTAAATGCACTCTGCGTTCGGATTCCGAGAATCACTATATGGTACACCAATGAAAAGAAGAGGATATCACATTGTGGACTCTCTCCTCTCACCACAAACAATGTCAGAACCAATCTATCATACGTCAGATGATGCTTCAAATTTATCAAAGAGTGCCCGAATATCACCATCTAGCATATGGAGCTGTCAATTCTTGAAGGAACGGCCAAAGCAGCACCGGCTCTACTCGTGCATATGCTAGAAGAGAGGGCGGCATAAGCAGAGTGTGGGGTTGAAAATGTGGAGTATATGGGGTACAGTAAAGGGGTCACACACCAGATCTCCTGGGGGTGGCTCCTAGGAGCCGTTTCCCTTGCCCAGTCTGCGATTACGAGAACATCCTACAGTCTGGTGATCATCTACCGTACCGGCCTCATTATTGTTCCGCGCTGTCGAAGTCAATGTCTCTTTGCCTTGATACTCTTTGATTCTTCCATCCATGTCATCGTGTGCTCGGCACAAACTGCAGGCACAAATACTATTATTTCCCTTCCAAACCGTGGGCTCGGTGTGCTTCATCCACTGCCCGCATTGCATGTTGGTGGTCACACATGACGTGAAAAATCAGCTGCCATGGGGTGGGCAGGACAGCCACGTTAGCTTGACGCTAGTTAATTCAGGGGTCAAATGAGCCAGGTTACGTCTTCAACGTCTAGCCGTGGCTTGGGTGATGTAAGCCAGACCAAATGGGGTTTTCCAATCTCTTGAGTGCTCTAGAAATGCATGGCTTGTCATAAAAGTCCTTCTAAAAGCACGGAAGGAACTTGTGGCGCAGGATGCTTTCCTCAATTCTGCCCGAAAGGCACGGCACGGCGTTATATGTTATTAGAAGTATGCCCGAACATGTGCGAAGGGTGGGGTAACTAGTATCCGATATGCTGACAACGAAGTGGTATGAGATGGCTTCCTTGACATACAACTTCTAAAAGTCTAGTGTGAAATGACGGTAGAAACGAAAATGACACACGCGTAGGTCAGTTTGCTACGCTCATCAGCTAAGCGATTCAAACGGAAAAAGTAAAGCAACACTACCGTCTTGCAGTCAAACCCCAGAGCATCGCTTGCCATGCGGAGGGTGCATTTATTAACGTCTCACCCCAGCATTCCGGCCACCTTCCCATTCCGGCCACCTCGCTTAACCTCACCGCAACTTACACTTACTAACTTAAAAAATATTAATTCTTTTAATTCTCTATCGATTCTAGAAAAATCAATGAAAGCAACATTGCCAAGCATCTAGTATACACAAACTAGAGTTTTACATTATTTACCTCTAGTACGAAGTAGAAGCTCACAATATCGTACCACAGTGTCTGCTCCCACTAGCCTGTGTGCTTGGTAGTGCCTTGATTCTGGTGCTAGCCTCAACTCTCGTACCAACCATGATCCTCATGGTAGCAGCCCAAATCGGACAACGTGTGCGTCAATGGTGGAATTTCATGGTGGTTGGCACCCCTCAATATGGATGGCCATGTACCACCTGCTCTTCTCACTCCGCCAAAGCCAAAATCCAATGGCGCCCACACGAGTACTTCGTCTCGTCTCAAGCAGCTGTTTCTGCTGCCACACCTTTTCTTTTGGTAAACCGTTCTGGAAGTGGTACCTAGCAGCGAAGTCATCCATCAACCCCGGCTTTAGCGGGGTCCAGAATTGGCGTTTGCCCCAAGCTTCTGTCATCTCTTTCTATCTTCTCGACACTGGAATTGGCAGTCGCGGGAAACATCTCTCACTTAAGCGAGGCGCGGTCGATGGACACCGAACTCCACGTAAAGAGATCTTCAATCCGATTTTTTTTTTCTTTTCTCAATCTTGAGGCTATCAAGTGACCTGGAGAGATCTTTTCCATTGCGATCGGGAACAGCCTCAGAATCATGGATACTCTACAGATGAAACGAAACAACGAGAGGATAAAAAAAGCGAGAACAAGAGGGCATAAACAAGAGAAAGAAGATACTAATAAAGAAAGCATATAAACTAGGTGAGTTCGAAGGCATTGACGTAGCTCTGATTATTTGCAAGCATGGCCGCTATACCACGTACAGATCTACGAAGCGAAAAACATGGCCACCATCCATGGCAGAGATTGTAAGGGATTGCTCGTAAGCGACCGACCAGCGCTAATACCGAACTAGCAAACTTCCTATCCTATCCCGAACGATATAATACGGATCAACATCGTAAATCGATGCCATATCTTGCTCAAACAATGCTCGGACGCCGTGAATTTGCAGTTGATCTTTTTCCAGGTGGAGACCTCATCGACCAGGTACTCAAAAATCTTCCTTTGCCGAGTCCATTCCTGACTGTGGGACCGGGTTTTGAAAGGATTGCCTGCAAGGCACCCATGGCATCAATATCTGTACATCGTCTCTTTGACCCAAAATCGGATCTGTTTGGATACTCGCTCTATGAGTTGGTACTACGTTGTCTTTGTCTGGTGCCTAGGAGACTGCCGGGTGAATATCCCACACATCGGGGGTGATGCTTGTTGATCTATAGTTGCGTGGGTGGTAGAGCCTCGGTAGCCTCCACAAACTCCCTCAGCTTCACCGACGATCGAGAAAGCGGACTGTGATTAGTCTAATGTTACTCGAAAGCCAATCCATGACACTTATCCCGTAAGGCTTGCGATTATTTCTGCGGATCTGAGACTAAATCGGCCTTCCCTTTGCATAATTGAGACTCCGGTGTAGATTATGCTGTGCCAATTCTAGCGGCAATTGCAGTCTTGCCAGGGCAATACCTTGGAGCCGAACGATCTTTAGAAAAGCTTTTCAATCATTAGATCTATTATTCCAACATACAACGACTGCCGATTGAGCTTTTGCTGAGGTTGTATAACGTGCTTACGTGCTATCTTCCATGTTAGTTAACCTACTTATAAACCATGCTCCCATTGCCAGCATTTCGCATTCGATCTATAAGATAGTTTAGCAAAACCTTCGATAATGCCATTGTCATGCAAAACGCCAACTAATACAGCCATGTTAAACAAAAATCGGTCCTACTCGTCACAGATTAGTCAAGAACAAGGCATCAGCGCATATCGTCGTCTCCATCGGCCCGAGGGAGCTCACCGATATCCTTCTCGTCACAGATCAGCCCGGACCCAGGCATATAGCGCATGTCGTCTTCCCCACGGCGCAAAAGAGCTTACCAAGGTCCTTCCCTCGACGTAATACCACAGCGCAGCCAGGCAGAAGCTGGCTATATTGCTGTGAGGCATTATTTTCATTGGTTAGGTTATATCGTATAAAAAGAATGTTGAAAGCAAGCCTCCACTGTTGCATTTACCAAGGGAGCATTGCTGTAAAGATCGTGATAGTGCGACGTCGAGAAGAAGAGGCGAGTTAGGCTCATGCTCGTACCTCAGTCAATGCGATGCCCTCTAGAAGAAGAATCGCTTTTGCGACGGTTAAGAAGATCGAATCCTGAGCGGCAGATCGAGGGATTTGGCTTTAAACTAGCCTTGCCGTTAAGCTCTCAGCTGTCATAAACTTCGATACAGCTGGCGTACTATACTTTGTTGCTTAGTCTTACATAAGCAATACTTTACTCAGGGAAAGCATCTAGTGGCGTTATATAACGAGCGCCAAACGTTGATTCCTAGGATTTGTGTTGTCGGCCATTTGCCCTTAGCCCTTTGATACCGTACAGAATCGTCGATCGACTGCTATTGAGGTGAAGTATTATGTGTATTTGAGTGTTCTTGTGATAGACAGAAGTTAAATGAGTACTAAATAGATCGGTGTGTGTTTACATCCGTTAACGTTGAAATTTCAGTAAATTGTTTAGTGCGGCTCTTGCGACCAAGGATCCAAAATCGGCCCCTGCCTTACTTTTTCCAGTTTTAGCCAGCGGCAGTTGTAGCCGAGGAGCCCGAACGGGTCGCCCCTGTCCACCATAGGCTCACCCTCTTGGGCTCACTTGCTCAGCTTGGCTCAGGTTTGGCTCACCCACAGCTCAGGCTATAGCAGCAACTGCTCAGGTCCAAAGACAGAAATGGAACTTGCTCGTATCGAGATTCCGGTATGGAAATCTCTGTTATGAGATCATCATCGCCTCGTCGAAGCGGATGTCGGGTTGGGAATGTCGGAGAACTGCGCGGACTAATGGGCACGTGAATATCATGTGCGCTCAATCTGAAGTCCAGAGAGCCGCTTGTTGCTTCTATGCACAAGCATGAATATCGCTGTTTCGATGAACAAGCTTTGGAAATTGAGCTTTGCAAATTGCGAAAATTGCAATGTAGGACACTGGACGCCACATCATTCAATAGAGACAAGTGATCCTCTGCCTCACTGTGCTGTCCTGTGATCTCCCATATGCTCCGACGACGAAGCTCCGGGGCATGACTCTATCGGACCAAAAGGGCACAGATTTGAAGTGATACATCTTGCTTTCTTTGACATGAACAGAAAAAAGATGTTGTGCGAAAGATGCACCACCCGTGCATGACCACTTCAACATGCCGGCTAGTCATCTGCTAGGGCTCCGTAGGCATGAATTTCACGTGCAGCGTGCCGCAGGGTATCGAATTTTCTGACACGCCCATGCCTTGTCTGGTAAGGAAGGTCTCAGCTCAGCATTTCGATATGCTACCGGTCCTGGGAGGAGGAATCGATAGAGCACCGACCGTTGAATCAGATACAGCGATTGCCCAGAGCAGACATTGGTGCGCGTAGAGCCACACTTTTGTGCCAAAAGGTGTATCCACGGGCGTGGAAAACGCATCGATCTCGAAGAAACGTCCCGAACGCAAAGCCCGGTCCACGTAGCTGGAGCCCTTCGCATCGACCCGCAATGCCATCAAAATCACTCGAATGTCTCTTCATGTCTTCTCCTTACCTTTAGCAGCCTCGTCCAACCTCTTCCTCTCCCTCGCCTTCCGTGTAGATTCCCTCATATGCTCCTCGACAACCAGTGGCTCCAAAGGTTCGTATTTCGTTCCCTCCGGCGCAACATTGTCAAACAGCCTCTTCATGACATCCTCTGAAGCCTTGTCCCTCCCCCCCATATCCGTCAGATATTTCTCCCTTAGCGGTTCCGAGACAGAGAACCATATAATAGCTTTCCTTCGTCTCTCCATCTTGCTTATGATCTCGTCGTCGATGGATGCCCATTCTTCGTCGTCTTCGCCCTTGCCTTCTCCATCACGATAGACTTTCATGTCCGCGTTCCAAAGACGCCAATTGCTGTCTTTGTCTGTGAGGCCGCCGCGGAGAGTGACTGTGTAGCAGGCCATCGGTCCAATCTGCCTTGGGGGTTAGTAGCTCGGTGTCCTGGCGTCGGCTCCCCATGGGGTGATCAGATTGTACTTACAGTACCAAGGTACGTGTCACCGCATACGGAGGAAGTGTTCGCTTTCGGGACCATTGCTGAATTCTCGAAGATATAATGCGTTACTTCAATTGCTAGATCAAAATGTGTTTCTTTGCAGGGCAAGCTGTCTTCTGATGCGCTTCGAGGTTGACGGTGCTAAAGCGGTGTACGACGGCAGTACGGCCACAGCCCAAGGGCAATTCTTGGCGATTGAGTCTTGCTCCTGGAATTCGACTCACAGGAGTAGGACGACCTAGGTGATTATGGATTCAAGATCGGAATATTTCACGAAAAGCCCTAGACAGGCAAGCTGAAGTTGCTTCTACGTGCATCTTCTTGGTCCAAGGAGTCAGATCTCAGACCTTTGACCTAGCAAGAAGCACTTTTGACCCCTCATTGCACGGATTTTATATCAACAGTTCAGACATTGGTGTATACATCTCGTAGAACCCCCCCTTGAATAGTGGTCTATTTACCCGCATATGCGGCCATTATACTATTTACATCCTCAGGCTTCTGCCGCTAAGCAGACCAGACATTTTGAAGCACCCAGTCACTCATCGTCCCAAGATTCGTATACACAATTGGCACTGCCTTCAGACCACACCCGCCACCAGAATGAACAGTACCCATCACCTCTCCCGTCTCCGCATCCCAGATTGGCGAACCAGAGTCATTCGGGCAGCTGCCCTTTCCTTCTTCTCCACCCGCACAGATCTCATTAGCAGTAATTTGGCCATAGATGCTGCACTCCTGCCGCGACACAACCGGGACATTGGTCCATCTCAACTCGTCAGATCCTTCAGTAGTCTGATTTTCAGCTGTGTTGCCCCACCCGGCCACCGTGGCGCTCAGTCCAACAGCCGGATCATAGCCTTGAGCGACGATCTTCGCATAGCTGATCGTATCTGATGGCTGGATTGGAGTTCCCAGATGCCAAACGGCAACGCTTTGCAGAGGAATTCGTTTCAGTATAAGTTTGCAAACATGAACAAGTCGAGGCAACTTACTCATACTGGCCTATTGTAGGTCTGTATAACGGATGAATCTTGATTTCAGTCACGTTTGAGACAGTGCCTCCTGACTTCCAGTACTGGCTCCTGTCAGTTCAAATTTCGTATTATTCCAGCTCAGAGACTACTTACTGTCGAGCCTGCACGAATTGTAACATTTTGAGCGGGGACGTTGATCGAGCAGTGGCCAGCGGTCAGAACAGTGTAGGCGTTGAGTAAGGTAGCACCACACCATTGCTTCCCATTGTACTGCGGGGCAACGAGGAAGGGAAACTCTCCTGGCTCGGCGAGGTCGCCACCTGTAACTCGTGCATTGATCTTGCCCGATGCTGTGGCAGCAAGACTGAATGGCGCAAAGGCTATGGCCAGCGATAATGCGAACCTGAAAGTCATTGGGATGATGCAGGTTCCTCTGTACACTCGATGTGTTTAAGCAATATTAGTGGAAGGGCCGCTTGACACTTTTGACTTGGGAACAAGCAACAACAACAACAACGAGAGCAATACAAAGGTCGTGGATTTAATTCTAAGTATATATATTGCTGAGGTGATTAGGTATACGAGTTAATATGGAGACTGCGCAGATCTCAAATATGGAAGCGCTTGATTTTCATCGCATAAACCTAGATTTAAAAGCCGGTCGAAGGCTTGGCATGACCGAGACACGAGCTCGCCGAGACCTCCTTTTTCGGCACCGAACAGGAACAAAATCAAAAAAGCTTATGATCTCTTTCGTGAGCGCCTCAATACAAGATTTGTGGAGAGCCCGGGGATCGGATCCCAGCCAGCTAGAACCTCGCAAAGTTGCAAATTTAGATTTTTTCTTTCTCAACATATTCCAAGAAAAGCACAAGGCTGTCACATACGACCATAGACTGAGGAAAATTGGGCATCCCGTCCGCTCTGCCATACACAAGCCTCAGATCGGCAGATTAGTAGTTGGGTGGGTGACCACCAGCGAATACCTGCTGTTGTATGTTTTTGAATTGTTTTTTTTGACTTCTGAAAGAGTTACGCGGTGGCGTTGCGCAGTGGAACGTTATTCGGGCGCTCTCAGGGGCACCTGCAGGCATGAAGGGGAGTCTCGAGTGGGGCAGGTCATTGTTGACTCGCTTACGATGCTCTTCCCGTCACTCTCGTCCCGCTTACACTCTGTGTTTTGTCCATCAATCATTGATAGGGTGCCATACCTTTTAGTTGCACTTGCTCGCCCATCAAATGTCATAATTTTTCTTTTTCTTTTCTCTGGTAGGGTATTGGACGCAGTCGAGATTCGGGTATACGTTAAAGTGTTTCATGCTCCAAGATTGGAGAATTCAAACCGAAATGCTTAACTCGCTCTGCAAGACGATAAGTACAATCTTCCCCCAGGGAAGTTTCGTGACATTTACAAATGTTGATTTTGTATAGTGCCGCTAAGGCTTCGTCCGATCTGAATAATAGCCGATTCGAGCGATGGTACCGCACTGCACTGTCTCGAGCACGACGTGAGATAAGGACATGGAGTAATTCTCCAAGCCAATAATTTGTCCATATGACATGGCGAATATGTGGTACCACCTTCATAGCATTTTATCTCGTCTACAAAAGCTCCGGATACCACTGCCGACCTGGACCCGTACTAGTTAGCATCAAATACGAAGCTATTGAATTTGAGGAGCTTACCTTCAGGATCTTCCTTCATAGCATTCCGCAACCTGTCGTTCAGATCCCCAGCATCTTTGAAACAACCAAAGAGCTTCTCCACTGCCTCTTCCCGATCCAAAACGGATAACGGTTCAATTCCAGAAGGCAGAATCCTTTGCCCTGGCGCATGAACTAACTGCTCAGCAAGTTCCCTCAAATGTCCTTGGCTGAGGACGCTCCGGCACGGCACGATCTTAGACACGGGCAAAAACCCATTCAAAGGCAGTATGTTCTACCTCCTCATCCCAGGAATGCTCAAACAAAACGAGGGGGGTCCGGCCATCGGAATCCAAATCTCTGACTTTAGGCCTGATGCCATCGGGGAGAAAGTCAGCATCTAACGCAAAGCTCTCTGCAGGGATAGGAGAACGTTTGGCCGAAAGCAGGGGAGATGCTGAAAGCGAAGAGGGCGCTGTGGAGAAAGTGAATAGTCTCGCAGAGGAGTTGATATAGCCAAAACACGTGAAGGATGTTCGGAGGTAGGCCAGAAGGCCAGCGGCGAAACGTTCAGGGCCGAGGAGGCTATCACCCAGGTAAATGTAGCTGGATGTAAAGTTTTTGGTGCCATTTAGATTGCCTTTGTTGGTTTGGGTGCGGGTAAGAATTTGCTGGATGGTAAATATGGATAGAGGCGGATTTCGACCTTTATCTGTAAAAGCTGGGAGCCAGAAAATCTTGCGAAGGGCTACTGAATGTGAGCCTGCGAATATGATCTTCACTCTTGAAAAGAAGTGTGGATGACAGGAAAGGGCTTCTAAAAGGCGCGCATCTGGCGTATCGATCTCCCGCAAAGGACTTTGCATGAAGTATATTTCGCGGAGACAGTCTGACTGAGAGAGTCCTTCGATGAGTTCCCTCGAAAGATCTCGAATATTGGTGGTACAAAGGCAAAGTGAGGAGGTCTTTCCCAATTCAGGGGCATTCAAAGCTGTCAGGATTGCTGTCACAGAAAGGTTTTGCACTTTACCTAAGTTGAGTTGTCCCCCATCTTGAAAGGCTAACCGTAGAAGAAGTCCTGCTGAACGTGTATTCCAAAACCGAATGGAGTCTTTTAGCAAATTCCGCCGCAGCATTTCTGGAAAGTAGGCCAGCTCGAGAACATCGTCGAAGATGGCAATATCGAAATCGTGCACGTCAATCGCACTTTGCTGGACTTGGAACATTGATTCAGCGCTATTCCGTGTCCGTGCTCATCCAAAGTAACGAAAAGCTTTCACGACGGCCCTCAGATTCTCGGTAGCAGAAAGCAAGGCACATACCAGCAAGCTCCTTACGGCCTGTTCATGCAGGGACCTTTTCATCCCCAAAGACAATCCTGCCATTGTGAGAGCAGCGTCGTCATCTAAGTCGACTGAGTTTGCCGGCCAGATTATTTCAAAAGCACCTGGTTCAACCAGTGGTACAGCAGCCAGAAGCTGGGTTATGATAGCCGTATCGTCATTTAAGATCTGAGCATCACCCGGACCCAGAGCCAGCCCCGGAGCCGCGAAGGTCATCAAGTATTCTGTCGCAGACATGGCGACACGGGGCCGCACTCGCTCCACTACTCGAAACTGGCCTCCACTTGTGGTTGGTGGCACATGAGAATTTGGGTAGCCTAGATGCCTATAAAGCGCTTCTCTGGAATCAATCCATTTCAATGGGGCAGCTGCAAAGCCGACTATGCCATATCGCACTTTCAGAAGATTCGTAATGTCAAAAGGCACCATTCCCCATTCGACATTGGAATCCCGATACACGGTACCAAGAGGCTCCAGTGACGCTACGTAGAATTGCCCTCCTTTGGTGTCAAAGGCAACCGTTTGGAGCAGACAAGCAGAGATAATTGGAAATGGTTGCAACTGCTCGTGGTCGCCGGAATCCCACTCAATCCTTGATTGATTATAGCCATCAAGATGTTCGGGTAGCTCTGAAAGCTCTAGATCGTGAAGTTTCTGACCTACGTGTCTCAAATAGTAGCCTTCAGCAAGGGATAACTTAGCTCTGATAGCAGAGTGATTTGCACCATCCGAGAAGATTGTAATGATTCGTTGGCAAGCAGTGATGAGAGGTGTTCCTTGCATAGATTCATCTCCAGGCATAGTCCCTATTGCTTTGCTAGATACCACAGCGAGGGGCCGCCGGCATCCAGCAATTTGGGCAACCACAAAGAACACGAACGAATATGGGTTGGCTGGGGGGCCGATTTGTCTCCAATATGGAGTGAAAGATGTCGATGCCATGGCGCACGATATAGATATAGAAGTAATGCGACGATGCTGGTAGAAAACAACATAGATAATGTGCATGAGCTTGGAATATATCAAGGTGTGGTGAAGATGAGCGATCAGTAGCCAGACGGTAGCCTAACGTCAAAGACGCGTTACCAGGACGAAGCAGCCATCCCATGCTTCGGAGACTCATGAAATCCAGGGCTCAAACACGAGGCAGAGGTATGAGCACCAGCAATCGAGATTTCGCAATCCGCATTCTATTCTTAATACCAATATCAGCCATGTCTTTTCGACGCACCGCATGCGCACGGCCACCAGCGGCAGCACACTGAACTGTCACTCCTCGAAACAAATAGTCGTACAGATATTCCCCAGTTCAACCCAAATCTAAGTCTACTTGTCGATCACATCAACCTTTCTATACTCTTTCCAGGAGCTCTTCCTTGCCACCACATAGCTCTTACTCTTGATCGCCATCCAAATTCCATAGAAGCCACCGAACGGCCACATAGTCCGCACCCTCTCAGCCAGCGACAGCTCCGCCACCTTCTTCTCATCATTGCCAACATCAACCTTGACTTTCTCATACACACTCGGCAAGCCATGGGCCTTATACTTAGCTCGCAGCGCTTCATACCAAGGACGATCAAACTGCGACCAGAACTCGTCTTCGCCATAGTACGTGTGCGCGTACAGCCATTTCATGCCGCCGAGTTCTTGGAGCTTGCGTTCTAGAGCTCGGTTCTTGCGGATGAATTCTGAATGTTCTTCTGGGCCGTGACCCCAGAGACCGATGTTGAGCATTGGTTCGAGATCTTCAGGCTTCTTCGTAGCTTTCGCGTCGGTAGGAGAGGTGGGAATGAAGTGCGGATGCATTGTTGGATATGAGCTTTGCTTGAGCGGACACAGCCAGAGTGGGTAGATACCAAACTCTTCATCCGTATAATCCACAAAAGCTTCCGCCGTAGAGTACGGCAGGGCGAGGTCTTGCACGACGTATTTTTTCGACTGTCCACTGGCGTGCAGTGCCGTATACATCATGCGTGTATGAAGGAAATCATCAAGCCACCACCGAGTGAGCTTGTTGAATGGGAATTTGAAGTAATCAAATGCCGAAGTTCCAACCCAGAAACCGCCTCTATCGTAACGAAACAAGTACTCAGGAAGGGGAATAGCTTCCGTAGTCGCCTCGAAGGACGAATTGATAGCATCTTGGACATGGAGGTAGAACCATGGATCGCTAGCTGCACTAAAGCTTTGAATAGGTGCCTCTTGCTTTGGAGTATCCGTGAGCTGACCAGTGATGATGGCGCCGTGGCTTTTTGAAAACATAATCCCATCCACGTAATCATATGCCGAGCCCTCGGCAGTGAACTCCTTCGATTTGGATATAGCTTCCTTCATGCTAGACACTGGATGATATGTCGTCTCCACGAATTTTTTCGCATCCTGCAACCGCAATTCGACCAGAGTTGTAACCCCGAATGTGCCAACTGCACCAGCGGCTCCATGAAACAGATCTGCCCGCTCTGTAGGAGACAGCCTGACAACCTCTCCATCTGCAAGAACCATTTCCACCCAATTGATCGTCTGGTCGAAGAAGCCATGTTTGAACGAACTGCTTTCGCCGCTTGTTCCCGAATATCCACCTCCAACAGTTATGCCCGGGAACTCCATGACAACTGGTGGAACAAGTCCATATTTCAAGGTCGCCTCTACCAGCCTGTCCATCGGAACATTGGGCTCTACCAGGCAAGTCTTCCTCTCCATATCAACGTGCAAAACATTCGAGAGTCTGCTTGTGTCCACCAGATTCTTCTTAAGGTTCGGTCGAGTGCTATTCGTCGAGCCGTGGAAAATGCGGAATTTCTCGCCGCGAGAATGGTAGTCGCGGACGCTGGCAGAGATAGTCTCGACAGCATGATTATGCTGCTCCATTGCGGCATCTGTTTGAGGCTTCGTGGTCGACAATTGCCGCGCCGAGAGGGAGGCGTGCCTTTGGAAAGGGGCCGTTAGTCCCAAGCATCGTGTCGCAGGGTGGAAAGAGCTGTCATGCAGGGCTCTCGTCGCGGGTGCTCTGGACGCTCGACATGGTGAGGCTGAGGATTGGTACCGCGCGACAGAAATGCCCCGCTGCTGGATCCTAGCATAGCGAGCAGCGCATCGCGGGATTGGATAGGGCCACGGCCTGCTGGCTGATATGGCGGTCCATTGAGGCTTCATTGAAGCTGTGAGGCTGATAAGAGGGATGTTCGAAAATTATTGTAAGGTTCGGCGCCAGTAGTCCCGACGTTCGGCTCGGGTCGGCTCCGGGTCGGCTCGGTTTGTTCTGTTCTGTGTCCAACCTGCTTTCTTCTTCCCTTGCTTGTTCCATCAAATTATCGAAAACAAACCAAGTATCTTTCGATCTTGAGAGATTGAGCTTGAGAGTCCGACTCGAGGCTCAGCTTCATCGAAATCTTACTCTCGTACCTTCAATTGCTGCCATTGTCTTCGACATCTTCTTACCAGGTCCCGCAGATCACTGTTGACTTCAGAGGAAGCATTTTGTCCATGAGCCAAACGGTTTCTGTATTTTTTCAATAAGAGAACATACATATCTAGTTGTACGTCTCTGATAATCTTTGGAATGCCTTCTAAGTCTAGCTTCTCGGACAATGATGTAGTGCGTTCGGACAATGGAGGATGAGAGACATGACGAAGGTTCCTTCCGTATGTCAGATCCACACGGGCTAGACTTTTTCCTTGGTGCTCTAGTCTTGATTTCGAGAATATTTCCGCATTTCTTCTCCTTATCCATCTTTCCTATCAAGTATACCTCAGAAGAATGTTATTTACTGTTTTACTATGCTCCTTCACTTCTTCATTCCTCCTTTCCGTCCTTACTGAAGCGACGTCAACAAATACTTCATCGAAAGACCCTACACACAACCTCCACAACTATGTCGTCCAGCAAGGGCTCGACGAGTTTGCTCCACTTTCCATTCTGGAGATTGGACTCGAGCACATCCTCTCCCAGATTGGCGCCAATGCCACTCAAGCTGGGAACGATTCTATGTCTGGCAATACACATCATCGCATCAGTACAGCAGGGAAGGTTTCCGCGCAAGTAAAAGAAGCTGTGGATCAATGTGGCCCTGGTTCCCCTTGTGTCGACGGAAGTTGTTGCAATTCTGTGAGACAAAGATCTGCCATGAGCAGAGCTGTGGCTGATGGTTGACAGGAAGGTAAATGCGGATACACACCTTATAATTGTGGATCGACAGCCACAACCGCATGTATATCTAATTGCGATTCACGAGCTATGTGCGGTGTCAACTCGAGAGACAGCGCTCAGAAGTGCCCGCTGAACCTTTGCTGCTCCTACTTCGGATATTGCGGGGTATGTTCTTCTAATTCCGATGCCAGAGTCTTGACTGACTCACCAAAGGCATCAGAAGTTCACTGCGGAAATCCGAATGGGATGGCGCCATGTCAGCGGGGCTATGGAAGTTGTCAGACTGCAGTTGTGCCAACGTGCCCCGGCGGATCCTCTGCATCTGGTGGTCGTAAAGTTGCATACTATCAAGCAGGGTATGCCATTTCCGGACCCTATAGACATTTGCTGACATGCCCTAGAAATTTGATGTACAGACAATGTAACCGAATTGCACCCTCGGAGATTGTTCCCAGAGATCTGACTCACCTGATCTTTGCTTTCGTTTTCATCAATCCCAGCACTTTTGAAGTGGAGCCCGAGAATGATCCCCAAGACCGAGCGCTCTATTATCAGTTAATCGCGCTGAAAACGCCGACTACACAGACTTGGTTCTCAATTGGTGGCTATGGATTCAGCGATCCCGGAAACAGCTTCACGACTTGGTCTGAATTGTGTGCTGATCCTGGAAGACGAGCAAAGTTCATCGCCTCGATGATCAATTTCATGACTAGTTGGGGATTCCAAGGTGTTGATATTGATTGGGAATATGTAAGTTCTATTCAAAGTTCCAACTTGTACCCCTCGACGCTTTCTGCAATTTATCTAACCGTTTCGTCAGCCTGTCGAATCAAATCGTGGTGGTCGTCCAATCGACACGGCGAATCTCAACGCCTTGGTTGAGGAAATGCAAGCCGCTTTTGGAACCAGATTTGGCATCAGCATAGCACTGTAATTTTTCTCCTCTTGCATTCTCTTCGTAGCTGACATGCTTAGACCCTCCGACTATTCGTATATCCAGCATTTCGATGTCGCCACTTTGTCTCAATACATTGACTTTTTCAACTTCATGTCCTATGATCTTCACGGACCTTGGGAGGTCAACACCATTGGTGCCATTCTCAGAGCACCAGGCTCTGTCGTTGACATTGGCAATGCTCTGCTCCCCTTGTGGTATGCCAGCGTACCGCCAAGTAAAGTCAACATCGGTGTGTCCATGTACGGGCGTTCATACACGTTAAGGGATCCAAATTGTGCGAAGCTCGGATGTCCATATACTGCAGCTGGTAACCCAGGTATCTGTACAGATAGCCCTGGCCTCCTATCTCTTTGGGAGATTGCGCTGCTGAGAGGAGATCGAAATTTGAGGTCCGAGTTTCTGCCCGATGTTATGATGAACCAGATGACCTACGACAACCAGTACATCATATTCGATGCTGCACTGACTGTGGATAAGAAGCTGCAGTGGGCCGATGGGCTGTGTCTAGGCGGACTTGTGTCCTGGGGTGTGGACTTGTATTCAAGCTGGGGAAGGTCTGTACCCATCTTCCATTCATTACATCCCACTGACCTCCACAGCGGCCGCACACCAATCACTGACTCTCAGGACACAACATGCGGCGCCGCAAAGTCAACAACCTGCATGAATCTCCTCCCAAACCAGAAATGCTGCTCCAAGAACGGCTTCTGCGGCGGGACACCAGCTCATTGTGAAGCTGCCAATGGGTGTCAACCAGCCTTCGGAATGTGTGTTGCCAATCCTCCGGCAGTCAGCTTAGATGGCAGATGTGGACCTGATGCGAAGACTGGATGTTACAAAAGCGCATTTGGGGACTGTTGCTCGAAGAATGGATATTGTGGCGAAACGCAGGATTACTGTAGTCACGATTTGGGGTGTCAGAATGAGTATGGAATTTGTTACGGTTGAGCTGCGTTGCAGAAGCCTTCCATGTCATGAGAAATGGTGGAATTCGCAAACTTCGATTCGTCAACAAGGAACATAATTTCGTATGCTAGTCACTGAAAGGTTTGTGTCCAAGGAGAATGAGAATGAACAATTCTATATCAAGCGAAAATTATCGAAATACTTGTACAACTCCTTTGTCAAGCGGCCCCAAACGATTGCGTACTTGACATTACCAGGTGATTTGGAAGAAAAAAGACAACTCTGTATGGGACTACGGATCCTGATACAATAACCAGATTGTTCCATCTGTCCGAATGGAGATCTACTGCTTAGAAATCAAATATGGAAGCAGGAACCCCAAAGTCGTTACTCAAACGACAACGACGTGACATACGTGATCGCCACGTAAACTCCGAACACGTCGAGAACGAGCCATGAGAAATTATACACCAGATATATCTACGAAAGGGGACAAGACGGTCTTCTATATCTTGTGGGAAGTATCCGCACTGGAAAAGAGATCTCAGGATCTTGATCCCCATCTGTGTCAGCCTAGGACTCACCGCAGATTATGCACTTGCGGCAGAGAGCGACGCTCCAGTCATCTGCTATGGAGGAAGCTGGATGAAGCTCGAGAAATATCTAGATGGCGACACATTGAGCTCGAGTATGGCAGATGCAAGTGGCAAGGCTCTTATCGCTGAAGGCATTTTTGAGAGAGGTCTCCAGTTTGTCGATTTTGTAAAAGAGCTTGCACGCTTGAATGAGCAGCTGAATATAGCGGAGAAATCCATGGGGTACGCCACAGCGTTCAGTTACGTCACCTTGAGACTTGAAAACGAATCGAGGAAAGCTGGGAAGTAAGTCTTTCCAATTCTCCATTGTCTCTGATTCGTCTGATTCATAGCTATTTGTCACGTGTCTTTGAAATTGTTTCCTTCTGCAAAGGGGGTCCTGGACCAGACCATTGTTACCTTGAGAGGAGAGACAGACTTGCTCTTGATTTCTTGTTTTCACTAGGCTGATTTCTAGATCCAAAGCTTTCTAAGGCCAAGTCCGGACTGGGACATATTGAACACGCAGGTTAACCGCCTCGACGACTCGCTTCACGATGCAGCCAACAGGAACGCCTGGATGAACAGCACCCTATTCTTGAAGTCCAAAAGCTGGCTTTCAGGGAACAAGTTCCTTTTCAACCTCGATCTCAATAGCACGAAGTTCATACCATGGTGGACTCACTCATCTGGAAGAAAGTCTTCTGGAAGACAAGTCAAGATTGTTCCCCGGGTAGGAATATGTGAGTAAAGACCACCGGCGCAGTCGACCCACAGCTAATAAGTATAACGAGTAAAGGACACCACCTAGTCATACATAAGCGAGGAATTTCAACATCAACTCGGGGGTTCAGTATTAGGCCCCTCACAGTTGGTTGACCAGTAAATCATTCTCCGAGCTCCGCTTTGAGCAAGATCTCAGGCATGTAGTCTGAGTAGACAAAACACGATCATACATTTAGGAAACAGCATTTCAAAGCTCTCGTTTCTCATCGAACGCAATATATTCAAAAAAAACCAAACCAACAGAGAATCTATACCTTCCCTCATTACCTCACACCATTGACTCTCCGTGCCTCGGCCCATCAATATAACCTTAACCTCCATTCTTCTTTAACCACACCTTACTACTACCATCCATTCATTCATTCCTCCTACTGTGCTATCCCCAGACCTAAAATCCCCAATCCTCCCTAATAACCTGCGCCCCCTTCTCCCCAATCATAAAAACCGGCCCCTGAATATTAACATCCGGCAGCACTGGAATAACACTACAATCCACAACCCTCAGCCCCTTCACTCCATAGACCTTCAACCGCGCATCTATCACTCCGCCGTCTTCCTTCGGGAGCATGATATTGGTGCCGCTGGCGTGCCAGTTGGGGATTGTGTTGGCTTTGATGTAGGAGAAGATTTCGTCATCAGAGGAGTTAGATGTGGTTGAATTGGTGGTGATTGAGGGGCCGGGCGAGACTTCAGAAAGGATATAGGGGGCGAGGGAGGGGTGTGCAAGGATAGAGCGGAGGGTGTGGAAGGCGTTGAGGGCGATGGCGCGGTCGGCGGGGTGGGAGTAGTACTAGATACAATTTATTTGTCAGTAAAGAATCTTCGATGCATGGTGCATGATACAGCTGTAAATAGAAGACAGAATGATGGACCAGAGGCGGAAGAGATGTTAAATCAAACAAAACACAATAAACGAAAACAAAACACAATAAACGAAGCGACAAAGCGGAGACCCACATTCGGATTGATCACCGGCGCATCAGCCATACTCGCACTCCTCAACGTGACGTTCCCTCTACTCAGCGCCACGAGACTACTCGCCGTCAAGCTAACATAATGCTCATCCCCCTCAGGCACATAATCGATCGCCGTTCCACCTGGGTAGAAGATACTCTCATACAGAATCTCGACGTGCGCACGATCGATAAAGCCGGCATCGAGAACAGCCTGTGCGCCGATGGATATCAGTGTCTCGTTCGAAAGCTGCTGGAAGCCGTTTGTGATACCGGATGGGGCGGTGTAGGGGCCGGTCAGGTTGCTGTAGAATGCTTCTTGGGCGGCGATGAGGTTGGTGACGTTGTTGTTTACTTGGGAGGTCGAGGCAACGGGCGTGGAAAGGGCCATTATGCTGAAGACGTTGTGGTCGTTCATTCTGGGTTTATGTTAGCTGCGGGTTTAGTCTCGAAATGTAGATGGTAAATCTGGAGGACTCTTGGGGAGGGGAAATGGGTGACATGCCCTTGTCCGACATTCTCATTCACGAGAACGGGTGTGATGCCGAATTTCTCCAATGTCGCTGCAGGTCCAATACCCTTTTTTACATCAGTACTTTCACCGCACATTACAACAGCGGATGGACATCGAGAAACGAAGGAAACTCACAGAAACCATCATCAACTGCGGCGAATGAAACGCCCCCATCGAAACAATAACCTCCTTCCTCGCCTTCACAACATGCACCCTCCCCGTCGGCTCATCTACAAAAGTCACCCCACTCGCTCTCGGCTCCTGACTTCCCGCCGTCCCATTCCCATTCCAACCTCTCTCTCCCTCCGTCTCAAACTGCAAACTCTGCACGGGCGCCCAATGCAAAATATCCAGATTCTTCCTCCCCTTCGCCTGTTTCCCAAAGGAATCCCAACTCGAGCTCCTCCTGAACCGCGAGTCGAGGCATCCTGTCCCTTGTTTGACGCCGGTGTTGTTGCCGGTATTGAGGTCTTCGACAATGGGGATGTTGGCTGCAGCGCAGGCTTTGATGAATGCTACGTTTGAAGGGGGTACGTAGCCTTGGAAACCGATTTCGAGGGGGCCGTTGGAGTAGCCTGTTGGGTCCCAGGTTTCGTAGGAGTGGTCGAAGCTGTTTTCTAGGTTGGGTGGGTTGAAGTGTGTGTGCTGAATTGAGCAGGGTTAGCAATGGGAGTTTAAAGAAAAGGAGGGACTGGAAACGGCACGGTCATGGGATAGAGACGTACTTTCACGAAGAGAGGATAGACTTCGTCCCATGTCCATCCCGGATTTCCGAGAGCGGCCCAGTGATCGTATACGCTCTTGGATCCACGACCGTAATAAAGACCATTGGTGATACTACTGCCTCCAAGACCACGACCACCTACAGTTCATCAGTCTCCAGAGTCTAAAATCCCCTTCTGCGGTTCTTTCAAGCACACGAAGTGATGAAATAACTCACGATGATACGGCAAAACCCTTCCATCAAGCGTATCTTGCTCTTCGGTGTAGAAATTCCAGTCGACGGCCGTGCCTGTTCGCGGAAGTTTAGATTCTGGTTCAGTTCTTTCAGGTGGGAAATCGCGACATACCACCCAGAAACTGATTCCCACCAGGCGTCTCATACGCGGCAACAATACCCGGCTCCGGACCAGCTTCAAGCACGAGGATCTTCTGATCACTGACCTCGCTAAGGCGATTCGCTACTACGAGACCGGCCGTTCCGCCTGCCATGATATGTCAGTCAGTCTGTGTCTCCCTAGAACTTCGACAGAGTAGATCAGGATCAGGGGGACGAGGAAAGGATAACGACCGAAGGAACTGAAAGGGAAAGTTGAGGCTGGGAGAGGTGAGGTGAAACATACCTCCACAAATAATGAAATCATATTCATCTTCCACGACCTGACGCTCAAGTCTCTTCAATGGTGTAGACGAGACCAAGTTTGTGAGTAGGAGGGCTGATACCGCGAGAGTAGCTGGGAGAGAAAGAGTAGACTGCAACATCTTGCGCGTTGGCTTTTGTTCGGAAACGAGCCTATCAGTACAGGTAGATGCAGTTTGGAATTTAACGATGGGAAAGGTGGGACTTACTTACTTATAAGATGATAAGAACAACCACCTCGTGCCTGATCTCACACCAAGACCAAGATATAAACTCGGCAATGATCTTCAAAACAATCTATTCTTACTCCCACCCAACTCGGCTTCCTAGGATCTGGTTTGCGGTACTAAACGAAGAAAAAGTAGACCAAAACAAATTCCTTCTCGTAAACAATTATCTCACCAACCAGCAAAGCGCCAGCCAAGCAGACCGCGAGCCGCACAGTATATCCCAAGTCAGATCTCCCGTGCTCATACTGCGCTTGCAGTCTTCAATTAAACGTAAACACCACTTTCCCATCCTGGCAAAGTCAAACTAAAAGTCAATAATCCCATCAATCAAACAACTCGTCAGCTGACGTACACGTATACAGTGGTCCGTCCAACGCTCCTTGGTCTTGGCCAGCGAGTCTACTGTTGATCCCAGTCTCGCACATGTGAAATACAACAAGTATACGGAATGCGGGAAGCGAGTAAGCAAATACATGAGAGAAGAGGGTGCACTAAGCGAAGCGAGCGGTGTATTGCACTGCGATGTAATACGCGGGGTAGGAAACGTGGCGTGGATGAAATAAGCTTATATCATTTCCCGGTTTGATGGATTGAACTGCCGATCACTTTTCCGTGCAACCAGTCACAGGAGCGCCGAGAAAATGGCGGCTTTGTCGGGCGGGTGGTTTTGCTTTCTTCGGCTAGGACGATGGGGGAAAGGAAGAAGGCTTGGAATCCTCCTCGTGCAATATACATGGTAATTGGGTTGGACACAGCGCAATGAAATCCTCGACGTTTAGCCTTGTGTCTTGGGGTTTGGTTGGATGATCGGGGGTGTCGTGATCATTTGCGATTCCGGCCCGTCACTCGTTGTGCTCAACCAGTCAGGCGGACTTCTCGCCGGCCGAAGGACCGACTCCACGGAAGGTACTAGCGCTGAGAAAGTGATCCTCTAGGGTGTTGCGGAGAGTCGGCCGGCCTTTATCTGAGATGCACTTGCAGCACTTTGCATATAGAAAAGGTCGGCCGAACAGGAGAGCCTACTAAGCTGGGGAGAGATGATGGCAAAGAGAAGTTCACAGACAACCGTCTATCGAGTAACCAGTTTCCTAGTAAGTATTATGATTCTCAGATGATTCTCGATCAAGCTGAAAACGTCAGCTGCACATGCACTTATCGAGAATGAAGAGGAAATATGGGTGCTAGTCTAATGGAGTTCATCCCTTCCTCGACGTCCTCAAGAGACTCATTTTCAATTGGTTCTTTGTCAGGCTTTAGCACTTAGCTCGAGTCCTCGAGCCATAGTCATCGATCTGCATGCATCCTCATTGCTCTTCGTCTTCTTCATCTTCGTCCTCATGGTCTTGGCTGTCCATGGAATCTATCTCAAGTCAGCACGGCGTAGAGAGTCCATGGAAACCGCACTTACCTTCCGAATGATCTTCACTTCCATCACTTGACGCAACTTCCGAGTCCTTGTCCAGATTCTCAATAGAAACAAGAGCCTCAAAATCTCTCAGACCACTCTGAGTATCGGTGCCGGCCCATCTCTTGGTATGTTTATCTGTGGTCTCTTTGAATGAGACATGCCGGATGTGCTGTCGATATGGTTGCTCTTGTCTTAAAAACGACATGTTAATGCAATCGAGTTTGAGGTCAAGCCTCGAGAGATCCTTGAAGAACTTGGCCCAAAGATTGATTCTTTCGTCTGCTGGCACACCTGCTTTATGCACAAATGAGACTTTGTGCAGACTGATGACTCTGAGAGCGGTTTGATGTTTGCGAATGAGCGCAAGAATGACTTTTGGCTCGACGGTTATCATGCCAATGTCGATTTGCTTGAGATTTTTCAACTCCACTGGGGAAGGCTCCGCCCATGGCGAAGTTGCAGCAGCCAAGTTAGAAAGGTCCGGCGGAGAACGTGAAAGCCAGGATAGAATGGCCTCCGTGTCACCATACGATCGGAAGTTCAATCGAAGATGCTCCAGTCTGACGGTCCGTGAAAGAAACTTCATCAAAAAGTAGCTGGGACATGGAGTCATCGATTTGTCTTTTTCCACATGGATGTGAGGGTCGTCAGAGTTCAAGTCCAAGAAGATCGTGCGGAGATTGGCTAGAACAGGGCTGATGGTGTGCTCTAGGTAATCGGGGATGATGAAAGCTCGATCGCTCAAAGTACAGTTCCTCAGAATGACTTCGAAGTGTTTCAAGCTCAAAGATGCTCTTCCAGCACCAAGAAGAATATCTCTGAAGACACGATAGACGAACATTTGATGATCTGCTGCGGCACCCACGCCGAAGTTAACCCGGTTGTATACGCTCAGCATACCATTGCCGGTTTCTTTCACATATGTCCTCGAGCCATAACCTGGGAAGCAGATAAGCTATTGAATTGAGAAGAGTGCAGGCTTGTAGTAAGTTTTTAGGTAAGGTGGCTGGGAATGATTGAAGAACTTGAGGAACCAATGAGAACTTACTGTTCCAAGCAGTGTGTGGAGCATCTCGAAAGCGTGACCTTGAGTTGAAATCACGCATTCCGATTGTTTCAAGACTGGGAAGAGCTGAGAAAGCTTCAGCGAGCATTTCGACATTGCGACCAGTGTCAAGAAAGGATGAATGATTGAACCAGTCCATGGTAAGTCGATTCTTCTGGGCGAGATCAGGAGGATGTGTTGCTTGAAACGTTGGCGGAGGACCAAGAGGAATACTTGTTGAGGGTTGCTCTAAGCCGAAGATGACATGCTTCAAGTTCGATCCAAATCTGGATTTGGAGATGTCGATAAATGCTTGTAGACTGAATTCTGTGAACATGAATTGTCTTTTCTTGAAGAACTCCTTGGCGAAAGCAAGAAGAAGCTGGTCTTCGATGTGCTTGCATGTGAGGCGGAGGTTGCCGTACTCAGGAGTGGTGAGGTGTCTGTTGATTTGGAGGAGAACTTCGATAGGGACGGCGGCCAAGGGAGACGATTGAGGGGCTATCTTGCCTCCTAGTGAATCAACCGTATTGCCGTGCGCTGGGCGAACCGGAATGGTATCAACGTCCATGTTTTATTGAAGGAGTGCGAGAAGCGCGAGCGGCCGTGGGAAGATGATGGTACGAATGTCAGAAAAGCTCGATTGAGGATTACCACGCTAGAATATGGCAGGGTTTGGTGTGAGAAGCACTGCTTGTCTGTCTGAGACGTCATGAAGTATCGAAGACACGAAGGAAGGCTGAATGGCGCGAAGATGAGCTGGAAAGTCGCGTAAACAGGCAGTCACGAGGAATCTAGTCACAAACGGACAAACGCGAAAACATGTGACCCGTTGCCTGCTCTGGTCTTGCGGGGATGATGCAATAAGTGCCAGTTCAGTCAAGCTAAGTATCGTTCAAAAGTCGCAGTATATGGACTTCACGAGAATCAATTGGGAAGGAGTTGACGTTGGACCTGCCAAGAGCAGGCAGCAGAGACAGGGCTACGCTCGAAGAAGGAAGGCGTTTCGACTCACGTGAGCTGGTGCCTGAACGTGCGTGCCGTGCCCCTGGCACTGGATTGGATTGGATCAACATCGCGAAGTCAACAAAACCATCTTTCCTTTCCATAATTTACATCTCCAGGTACTGCACCACTCACTTTACAACGCGTTCAGGAGAGTAAAACTCCATCAGTTGTCCAAACACATCACCTTACCGTGGATTCTCCCCGTTCTGAACTCCCACCTTTACTTTACTCGCCCAATGGCACCATCGAAGAAAGGCGGCCCTGCAAAAGCGGCCAGTCCTCCATTGCAGGCATGCATCATCGCCCTCAGCGGTACCTTTCCTGGTCGCACTCAGCCATCCACTGAGAAGGATCTCATTACACCCCTTGGAGGCACTCTCGCAAAGTCCATCACCGCCGATACCACTCATCTCGTGACTACAGAAGGTGATTATGCCAAGCCTTCTACCAAAGTCGCTCAGGCAAAATCAAAGAAGATCCACATCGTCAACATGACATGGTTGGAAGATTGCTTGGATCAAAATGCTAGGATGGATGAGGCCAAGTATAGCTTTGGTGGCTCAAATTCAACTGCTCCCTCAGCAGCACCACCAGCAGTCAACAGTCAGACCAACGGAAAGGCCAAGGGAAAGGCAACCAAGAAGCGTGCAGCAGCTGTTGTTGATGATGAGGACGAGGAAGAGGATAAACCTCAACCCAAGAAAGTCACCAAGCCCGCTGGTGCCATTGCATCCGATGAAGAGGACTCTCAAGGTTCGAAGCCTGCACCGACAAAGATTGACGAGTCGAAGCTAAACTATGCAGCCCTCGAGGGCAAGACTAATGTTGCAACATTGTCTTACCTCAAGATTCCCGTTGACGAATGTTGCGGTCTTACTAGCTACCAGGTCTACATTGATGATGACAAAGTCATCTATGATGCATCACTGAATCAGACCAATGCAGGTAACAACAACAACAAATTCTACCGTGTCCAGGTGTGTATTGCATCCAAAGTCTTGCCGCTTCTAACCTCAACAGCTTCTCCACAAAAATGGTGACTTCAAGACGTGGACTCGTTGGGGCAGAGTTGGTGACAGAGGTCAAAGTAAAATGCTGGGTGATGGTACTCTGAAGGATGCCCTACGCGAGTTTGACAGCAAATTCAAGGCCAAGAGTGGACTGTCTTGGGTTAATCGAGCAGACAGGCCGAAAAGCGGAAAGTACACATTCATTGAGCGAAGCTACACTGAAGACACAGATGATGAAGAGACCGAGCCTAAGGTTAAGGCTGAGTCTGAGGAGCAAGAACCAGCGCCAGAATCCAAGTTGCCTGTTGCGGTCCAAGATCTCATGGAACTCATCTTCAACCAACAATACTTTGCTGCGACCATGGTGGACCTTAATTACGATGTCAACAAGATGCCCCTAGGAAAGCTGGCGAAGAGCACCATTGTCAAAGGTTACCAAGCTCTGAAGGATCTCTCTGATCTGATGAATGACCAGTCGCTTGCTCAGTCATTATATGATACCGACTATCACTCCGCCGTCGAGAACCTGTCCAATTCTTTCTATTCCTACATCCCTCATGCCTTTGGACGAAACCGCCCTCCTATCATCAACAATCAGGACATGTTGAACCGGGAAGTTGAATTACTCGACTCTTTGAGTGATATGAAGGATACCGCGAACCTCATGAAGAAGGAGCCCAAGGATGTTGAGAAGATAAATGCTCTGGACAGACAATTTCGTGGCCTAGGATTGGAAGAAATGACCCCATTGAAGAAAGAGAGCACCGAGTTCCAGGAGCTCAAGAACTACCTCGTCGAGACAAGAGGTTCCACCCACAACGCCAATTACCATGTCGACCAGATCTTTCGCATCGAGCGCAATGGAGAGAAGGATCGATTCGACAAGAGCCCATATGCAGGACCACCACGGGACAGACGATTGCTTTGGCACGGATCACGTACCACCAACTTCGGTGGAATCTTGAGCCAAGGTCTGCGAATTGCCCCCCCTGAGGCCCCAGTCTCTGGCTACATGTTCGGCAAGGGTATCTACCTAGCAGATATGTCCTCGAAGTCAGCCAACTATTGTTGCTCTTACATCTCAAATGGACATGTTCTGTTGCTTCTTTGTGAAGCTGAACTTGGTGATCCAAAGCAGGAACTCACCAATGCATCTTATACGGCGGGCGAGGATGCCAAATCCAAAGGAATGATTTCAACGTAGGTGCATCCTTGCTCCATTCGTCTCCCATCAGCTACTGACTGAAATCTAGTTGGGGAATGGGTATGACTGGACCAAAGGTTTGGAAGGATGCTGAGGTAGTGCACCCTTCCTTGAAAGGCATTAAGATCGTAAGTCGGACCCCTCCTTAGCATGGCACACTATTGACGAAGGTCTTGCAGCCCGACGTCACCACCCCACCTGATCACACTGGAGTCCCTAACGCCTATCTGATGTACAACGAATACATCACCTATGATGTCGCTCAAGTTCGTCTTCGCTACCTCTTCCGAGTCCGCATGTGAATGATGCGGGGCAAGCATCTGCGGATCGTCTCGGACTTACATCGACTTTCTCACATTTGTACCAACACATATCTTTGCCAGGTCAACTTTGCTGCTAGCTTCTGCAGACAGACTTTCCGGTATGGCGTTAGGCGACGGGAAACATCATTTGCATTAAAACGCCTCTACATATTTCCAGGAGCGATATTGCTGTTTGCTCATCACATCAACTAGCCAGACGGGAAGTAGATGGCGCATAAATAGCAAGTCTAGAACATGACAACATCTGAACACTACCTCACACCCTGACAAGTGACTGCCGACCACAGATTTGCGGTCGCACACCCCTCCTTCCTCATCTAATCTATCCCGCCGAATTCACAATTCTGCCATATGACGTCGTGTCTCCTCAACACAACCCAAGCTGCGCCAAGCGCTGATTCTATATCTATAACTATATCTATATATCCTTCCTCATAAAAACAGCCGGAAACCACCACTCCTTCCCCATCGGATCCTTCTCACTCCACTTCTCCTCCACCCTCTTAAAAACCACATATCCTCTCCTCGCATACCAATCTTGATTCGACAACTATTTCCCAATCGTCAGTCAGTCATTTTTTCAATCCTCGCACCAAACCCAATCCACCTCGATCCCGATCTCTCCCACCCAAAATATCCCAAGATCTCCAAAACAGCCGAACCAAGGACGCGAGAGATTTTGCAAAGTTACAACGACGAAATATGAAAGGTAAATAAGACTTACAACAGGCGGCTCCCTCCCCAACGCCTCCCACCTCTCCTTCTTCCCAGCATACTCGTTTGCTACAGTGCTTAGAGCAAGGACGCGAGCGTTAAGTGGTTCTGAAATCGCCATCTTCTCGACGGCATCCATGGATGCGCGGCCGAGACCGAGGGATTGTAGGGTGGGGGAGATCCAGAAGGTGGCTATGAAATAGAGTCTGTTGGGGGGAAAGGAGAGGTGTTATTTTTGTTTCGATTGTGCTTGTGAAAGAGTGGAATGGGAGAAAGGAAGTAGGGTGAGAGGAAGGGATGGAAAGGGAGAGAAATCGAAGGGGTGGATGGAATAAGCAGGATTTGAGGTTTGGAGCGAGAGAGGCATTAGTGAGGGTTGAAGGGTGAAGTGAAGTGAAGTGAGGGAGAGGGGAAGAGAAGGGGGGAAGAGAAAGGAGGGAGAAGAGGACGTACCCTTCCTCCGGCTCAACGAAACCAGGTTCCTCATACTCTGTGTTCAAAGATATATGGCCTACAGGCATAAACTCCTTCTCAGTGATCTCGATCTCAGGCCTTGGCTTGCCACCGAGTGAAGTCGCTGTGTCGAGGAGGGGAGTGGATTGTTTGGGGTAGGCATTGGAATGTTTTGCGATTTTGGTGGAGAGGGAGGGGTCGGTCGGGGAGAGGACCTGGTGTGGATTATTAGTATTTTATTTTTGGCAAATCCGATTTATCTCGGAACAAAGTCCGAAAAGATAGAACAGGAAGGGCAGATCAGAATGGAAGTGCACTGTTAAATCAAGGTTAATCCGCATCACGTGAATGCCGTCAGAACATCCTCCCCTCCTTTTCCAGCCCAGCCCAGCATTCCCCTTTCCAATCATTCATTCGTTGAGACCCCGGTCTCAATAGCGATGAAGAAAGATCGATAACACAATTTAGAATTATGTGTTACGAGAGGAAGTTTGCAGTTTGAACAAAAGAAGCAGAACTCACAACCCACTGCAAAGTGATCTTCCCACTCCTCTGCAGTTCCCTCCAACTTTCAACTTGCTCGGCTTTCCATCCACATGCTACACGCTGCTCATACATCCTTTCGATGTGAGATGGTGAGTCGGGATCCCATGGTATCAGAATGACGCTGGCTGCTGGTGTGGGCGTATGGCTTGGTGCTGGTGCTGGAGACGAGGTTGACATTTCTGCAAGAGGTGACTCGTGGTGGGATTTTGGTTTGGATGTTTAAGATAAAAGATTGCGTTGAGCGAATTGGGAATCTAGTTTGCCCAGGTTTTTGTTTTCTCGGTAGGCGAGATGCTGGATTTTGGTATCTGTGAACTATGGGCGGTGAGGTTTTGATCAAGACTTCTGTCAACAATAATATCCAGGGCTTGGACGTGGAGAAAAATACCTTGCACCGGGTAAATCAGGGCCCCCAAACTCACGACATCAATCCATATACAAACTTGTTCGGAAGAGAGATTTGACGTGTGATCAATTTTATTGTTAGTGTTACACAGCTCAAAGGCTGCCTAGATACATCAAAGGTGGGCTTGGTAGACAAAAATGACTGACTCATCACCCCTTTAGATACTGCGATTCCGAACCCCGAGCCCCTGAATACAAGCGAGTTCCGTCTCTGCAACGCCCAGAGGCACAGCAACAAAACAAAACAATCGACACGCTTAAAGTGTCAGAGGGTAAACAAACATGCGATGCCGGAGTCCCAGACTGTAGATTTCAATTTCTCTGTATGTTCTTGTTTCGCATGTGATGGTCACCAGCTTTCGATCTCCACAGTAAGATCTTGTGAGACGGAAGTGGGCTGCGGGGAGGATCTTGGCAGGAAATCCCCCACGCAGCCAATCTAGTTCGGGGAGGTACTACAGAAAAACATCTGCAACGTGACCATATCCAGGAATGGCACGTATAAATACAAGTATACTTGTTCAACTTTCTAATTTACACGATACTTGTCCTCCCTACTCTTGATCGAACAGTTCTGTCGAGAAGCAGATTGGACCCGTTAGATTTCAAGTCCTCGGCAAGGCTCCACCGGACGACAACAACAAGACCAGCTGCACAGTTGGGTATCCTACACTTATTACCCTCACGACAGACCTTCTTATCCTAATTGATTTCATCCCTGATTTTATTCACCATGTCTACAAACCATTCCCAAGAGGTCTACGAACCCGGCGTCCACACCATCCCCCCACCCCGCCCCCTCTCCCCCTCCACCACCGGAATCCGCCTCAACCACCTCATGCTGCGTATCCGAAACCCAGAAGCCTCACTGCGCTTCTACAACGACTTCCTCGGCCTCCACACAATCTTCATCTTCAACACCGGAGCCTGGACAATCTACTACCTCGGTCCACGAGACGTCTCGATCGCTGAATTAGGCACCGCAAAGGGATTACTGGAGTTGTATTATGTCCCGCCTAAAGAAGGTGAAAGTAGAGATGTGAAGTATAGACATGGGAATGAGACGGATGGTTTAGGGCAGGGATTCGGACATTTGGGATTCACGGTTCCGGATGTTAAGGAGGTGCTAGAGAGGGCGAAGGAGTTTGGGTACGAGATTATCAAACCGCTTGGGGAGAGCGAGGTGGGTCAGTATGGGGTTGAGGGTTTGGAGGAGGGGAAGGTGGAGGAGGGGAGGGATGTGATGGAGGGGTATAAGTTTGTGTTTAGGCAGTTGGCATTCTTGAGGGATCCGGATGTGAGTTTTGATCTTCTTTTGACTTGAGGTTTTAGTGTTTATGGAGAGACTTTGTGCTAGCATGGTGGGCTGACGTGAGATCATCTAGGGATACTGGGTTGAGATTGTTCCCCAAAAAGTAGAGCAGCCTCCGAAGAGCTGAAAATTGGTGCGGGGAATGGAGGATTTGTGGCCGATGTGGCTAATTGAAAGAAGCAAGAGATATGGTTACCGCCACGATAATTATGACTTGGTACGAAGACAAAAATTGTATTGAGCTAATCTTGAGACTTCCAAAATAAAAACGACTTCGCTTCTACTTCCAGATAAGATATAAGATCTATATTCAATGGCCCTTGAACGGCAAAGAAGAGATGAAACGAGCAGAATAGCGGCTCATCATCTATACAAAACTATTAATGGTTGTACTGTTGATTTACGCCTGAAGAACGCATATTTCGGCCAGTCATGCCAATGAAGCAGTAAGTACTGGCTCATTTCGAAGAGAACAGCTAGGGTCCATGATGGAAAGTAGACCAACACGTCGGTACGTCTTGAGTTCCTCAGAAGCTTTGCGGAGAACAAGTACGTATTCGCAAATGGTGCCGTCGTGCCCTAGGTCAACTGACCAGCTGGTATCTTGCTCGCCGATAAGCAAGCAACAGAGCAAGGCATCGGTCAAAGTGTCTATGTTGCCATCGCTCCTGAAGTAATCCAGTGGAATGCTTCTCGGAGAGCCGTCTAGCCTCATCACGAACTTCACATCGGGTTGATCTAGCGAACTTGAAGCCCCGGTAAATATCCTCGCAGACGCACAATGCCCCTGAATATGAAGGACACCATGTTCGACCCAGCTGAAGGGGTTGCTGCTACTCCGCTCCAGGTCCATACCTAGAATGTGGAATGATGGGTCTTGGATAAAGCCACGTTTGAGGATATAGCCGTAGGATATCTGCAAGCCATGAAGGTATGCAGAAGCCCAGGACCAAGATGGCAAGGACGATTGGCTTTGGTGAAGAGGTTGAAGCTCCTCAGAAGCTGAAGTTGCAAACAGCAGTCCCCTTGCAACATCATGCTCCCAAATTCCAGCGACATAATTCCCAAGACATTTATCAGAGAACTTTGAAGCTAGACCAGATAATGCAGGCAAGCGATCTGACTCATTGGTAAGTCGCAACGCCCCGAACTCTGACACAAGGTCCAGCCAGACGTGGCCAAGCTCTTCAGCAGAATTATTGTCATGGAGACTGCCCGTGACGAAGTTCTTCAACCAACCTTGCATACCGGTCTCTTCAAAACTAAAGTTCCTATCGAGACTCTGACATTCGCACTGTACGGCAGATTTGCATTCCCAGACCAGTTCTTCGGCATGGAAGTGGAGCGTGCGAGATGGGAGTAGGCGTTCCTGGAATGCCCAGGCTCTTGTAAGAAGCGGGGCATCTTCGATATGGTCCATTGCATTCTCCATGTTGCAGAAACGGTTGTGTGCAAGGTGCAGCCGCGGCCGCACGAATACCTTGTCTTCGAGATTCTTTGCTGATGTGGTAACGAGATGTGCATCAACGGGGATCTTGAAGTTGTTGTCACCCGAAGAGCGCGTCCACTTGTTTGCAAACAGTCCGTGATGGCTATCAGGAGCTGACGTCGCCGCAACTGTGATGTAAGCATTCGAGTATATATCAGCCATTTCTGCGGACTGAAACTCCCAATCATGGGTGTCATCTTGTATGATGCAGAGCGCGTCGATCCACAAATATTGAAGTCCAAGTTCTCGAGTGATAACTACGGCATCTTGAAACGTCCTCGGGAGCCGCTGCCAAGGAATCCCTTTATTCCACGTCTCGAGTGAAGATGAGGTCGTTTGAATCATGGTCGTCCCAGCTCCCCAACAGTAGCTGAGTGCCAAGTATTGAGCTGAACGACCAGCATTCAAAACAAGCTTTATATCTTCATAGCTGTCTAGGACTCCGATGTCTATGACTCGGGATGGCAGCCGCGGGCATTGTGGGACACCGCAGTGTACGTGTTTGACCTCGCAATTCTGGATCCAGGCTCTGACTTTGGCGATGACATCTGAGATTTCAAGCTTGCTGGCGATACAATTAGGGGCCTTGAAGACGGGGAATTGAGTAGTTGCTATATTCACTCAGTATATCGAATAGTAGAAGAGGATTGATAGCATACTTCTTGGAGAGAACAAGTCAAGAAATACCTCACCCCACACTCCGTCAAGTTTTTGGAAGAAGAGACGCAACGAGAGATGTCCTTTATCTTGCAGAATTGTGATTGCATCGACCTTCAGCGTACATCCGCTTTCGGACTCATCATGGATATAATGTGAATAAAAAATTGTTGTTGCTTTGGAAATCAGAGAACAGGTGGGGCATCCTCTCTCAGCCGCAGCGCACACATCCGCCTCAGCCGCCTGAGCAGAACCTGTATTGTTAGAACCCGTCTTCCAGATATCGCTACAGACTACACAGAACGCTCGCTCTGGGTCGAGAGATGTTGAGAGCAGCTGGCTCTGCGGTAGTGGTTGCTGGAATGATGCCGAGTCGTCCATTACTGTGTCGTGGTACGCCTGACTTCTTGGCGGGCTGTTTGCTGAGCATCGGCACAATGGTATGGGCGTAAAAAAATTATCATCCCGAAGTGCCGATCATCTCATCTGGCACATTTCCATAGATTTGCCCTTCGGGTTATATATGCTGCGGGAGCCTTTGAGATCTAGAATATTGCAGAGACTTGTGGTGTTGCGGACTAGTACAGTAGTGAAGTTGCTGCTGCGGAAGGCTAAATTTAGATTGAGTGGCTGGGCTCGCCCTCGCTAGACGAGGATCGCTCCAGTGCTTGTAGGCTTCGACTTCATTGGAAAATCATTATGTTAAACTTTTGATGGCAGCCTAATTTCCATTTTCCTCCAAAATACACCTGATCTTGTAAGCTTCCCCGCTCAATTCCACAAGTCTTGAAACATATCGTGAGCACCTCTTCTCCAAGAATTATCTGAGCCCACCATCTAACCACTGTACAACTCGAAACGCGAATAGACACGTATCATTTGCATCCCCAAGCCTGGCATCAACCTCAAAAGTCCAATCTCCACTCTTCAAAAACATCGTCGGGATTTGGAAGTCCAGCAGAACATCAACTCTTTCCGTGCTTGGCAGGTAATCAACCTGCTTTCCACTCTCGTCGCGAATCACCAGGTGTGCCGCGTCGTTGAATACCGTGCTCTTGAACGGTATCACATAAGACTTGGTTTTATCTGATGATTCATCGGGGTAGATGGCGCTACAGCTTATTTTGAGCGTTGCATTTAGATGCCCTCCAGTGGATTCTAGAGATTTGAAGTCGGTGGAGGAAACTGTGCAGGGGATCCGCCCGCGGAGATAAACGAAGAAGACACGATCGCTTCGAAGTCAACAAAGTGATGAGCGGAAGTACATCGGAGGAAGATGCTTACGCAATGATTGGCGTTGGGGCTATTTCCAAGAATTCCACAGAGAGTAGCTGCTCGCCTTCCGGTACCGGGTCATAAGTGGCGTTGTTGTGGCCGGGGACATCGTGTGCTTCGGCCATTACGTTCACGGTCGAGAACGGCGTTTGCCCGGGATGAGCTTGGATACTCACGGCTATTGGCGTAAAATAAAAAGGCAGAAGTTCTTCGAATCGTATCACGAACTCAGAGGTGCCCGGGCTGCAACAGGATACCAATCAAGTGGAAGTGCGTGCAGACTTAAATAGATGTATATAAAATGTCTGCCTAAAGTAAGCCTCGAAATGAGGCACGGACGATGCCGAGGCACAGGACCTAATTATCTACCAGTCAGACCTTTTTCATTCATGTTGACGTTAGGATATGTACCAGGGTCGAGACTGTAATGCAGTCAATGCGCGCTGGCAATATTGACGAGGGGCCACAACTATAAACCGCAATGAAAAGTATCACTTGCCTCGTGTTGAGACCATCTCTTCTAGTGGCGTGTTGGATTGAGTATGATAGATATCATCTAGCTAACGACAGAGAGTCACTAGGTTATATGGTTACAAAGTCCAAAACAAATCCTAAGAACAGTAAATTGGAACGCAGACACTGGTACAACATAACTTAGAAAGTTCTAGTTTTCTGTTTCCTCAATCAAAGATTGCCCTTTATAACCATATCTCGACCAAAAGCCTTGTATTGCTTTCAAAATATACCGTCTAGGGGTTGATCCTTTGTGTTGCCCACAATTATTCATACATATTCTCGCGTCTTTTCCTATCGCCCACTTCCTTCAAAATTTCCAATTTCGTTTTCGAATTATCCAAGCTACTCATCGCTTCACTCAAAACATCCACCCATCCTTGCAACACCTCACTTGAAAGTTCTCCTTTCGTACTCAATGCACTCTTCCCCTTGACTCCATTCTCAAAGCTGCCCAAGATTGTGCCTAGCCCCTGCTGACTTTTCGCGAGAGATTCCAAGACTTTGCCAGCTTGAACGAGAGCCGAGAAATGCGATGCTAGTGCTTTGGTATCGACGTCAGATTTCCGCTTGAAGTGTGGTTTGAATTGTTTCCACCAGTACTTGGGATCCGTTAGAGACTGCAGTTTGTGCATCTCCAATATTGACCCAGTCGGGTGCGCCAAGATATTGTAATAGCCTTTCAGTTCGTCGACAAGTTCCAATGATTCCGCTATACGTTTCATACCGCTGTATGTACCTTTGCGGAGCGTTGCGATTGAATCGTACTTCTTGGGACGCACCAGAATGGACCGAACCTGCTTCTCAATCTTTGCAGGTTTCAGCGTTCCGCTCTTCGCAATTCGTTGTAAGTCGGTCCTTGTCTGCATAGTCCACCGAAGAGCTTGATCGGCGAATTCTTTCTCTTGAACGATCAGTCTGCTTATATGTCTGTGGAGAGTCAGGTAGGATTGGTGCGTTTGCTTCAGGAACTGGCTCTTCGTTCGTTTCCAACTAGAAGATATCACTGTCAGTGTATTGATCTTGACATAAAGTGAGAGATGAGTTATTGAATGGCAATGCGATGGTACATACTATTGAGCCCTGTCATGATCATTCTTCGATCTAAAGTGTAGATCAAAATCTGCTTTTGCGAAAGTGGAGTAGTTCCCCAAGAGACCACCCGCCTTGACCAGCAGCTCTGTAAACATCACAACATCTTCAACGTAGTCTGTGAATTGAACGCCCGTATCGAATACGCCTTTATCGGAGCCTACATTCGTGCTTCTATTGATTGGCTGTGGGATATAGAAGTTCGCACCATGGCCCCGACTGCCATATCTCCAAGCGAATCCTTCTGATGCTGTTGTTGGGCATTTATGGAGACTGGACCAGCTCCCGAGGTAACAAATAACTGGCGTGTCGTTCTCTCGCGCGAGCGCATAATCTGCGCTTAGTCCAAAAATGATACATATGAAAACCAAGAAGACCCCCAAATCTCGCTTCCAGTGTCCATATTGCCCGTAGAATGTAGGAGACATTCGTGTTGGTGTGGGTGGATACCTTCGGTGAGATGCTTCGTATGGCTCGTGGTCAAGGTGCCCGAAGCTTACATGGCGGCTTCGTCTTCGCCGTTGATGAAGAGAATTTGCGGTTCCTGGTTCCATATTTCGACTCTGTAGGTACAGAAGGGCTTTCAGATATTTTGAAACGGGCTCTTCAGTGCAGAAGATACTTAACCTCTTTGTCCTTTTCTGGCGTCCTTATGATATCAGATGGGTTGCCGTTTGCAGCTCCCGGGTTAGGGTTATTTACTCTCGAAAATAAGCGAGCTTGGAGCAAAATGAGGGGCAGGGCGGGGTACTGTAAGTTTCATATGACATGCAGTGATAAAGGGTCATAACAACAACTTGGAACGGGAGTGAAGTCATCCAAGAATATCTAAAAACGCCTTTGTCTTGAGGATGCACAATATATCAGCATGCATTGTGTTCTGCATGGCTATTGATACGCAGCCGGATCCGGCGTCTCCTGGCGCCCGTTCATCAAATACACCAGACAAAGAATAGATCAAGAAACGAAGCCCATACCATCGACTGTATGGTTTTCACAAGTTGCAATGCCTGGGTATTTCTTCCAGCAACTTAATGACACCACATGCGATGATGGCAGATACACAATCAAATGAAGGCCAAAATGTTGATGAACAAACATCCAACCAGCAACGAGATCCCGAAGCAGCAGATATTGATAACGAGGCCAAGGGTACAGAACTCCCAGCAGAGGGCGGAGACATGAAGAGCCGTAAAAGGAAGTCAATGCTGGGAGTTTGTGGAATCAGCACTGTTGTGCTCGTTGTATATTTTGCCCTTCTCTATGCGGTAATCGTCGGAAAACCACAAGCAAGACAACTATGGAAGAATATTCCTCACTCTCTAGCGCAAATATCGCAGCAAATTATGTGGCACGGAAGTAATCCGTGGACGGCTCTTTGCAATGAAGACAATTCCGCTTCGGCGTCATGCGAGTCTTTCTCGTACGATTCGAAAAGAGATAGAGTTCTGAGATACGTCAACGAGACAGAGAGTGGCAGGTCGTCACATCTAAAAACAGCAACATACGTGAGACAGCATGCAGAGTAAGTCTTGTATTGAATTCGGAAAAAGACCTTGGCTAAAGAATTATAGTAGAAGCACATCCGCTCCATTGAAAAACATTCCGCAGCATCTTGTGGGCAAGATCCCCGATGCCGTTCGTCCAAAGTCGTCCAAAGTCGCATCTCATACAGATGAACCTACTACTGCACCAACTAAGGTTGTAGATGGCGCAAAGAAGGTCTTCGTAAGGTTGACCGAGGCTAGTCTATCATCACGGGTGGATTCGGGCAAGAAGAAGCCCGACATCCAACAAGACAAGCGTCAGCATACAGATCCGAGTATCTTTATGGAGAAGGCAAAGATCATCCTTGAAAAGATTTCACAAGACGCGATTTCTGCGGAGCAGAGAATAGAGACTCCGAGATCAGAAAGAGTGAGAGATATAAGCAGAGCGAATGAAGCTGAGAAGGCTAAACTCCTGTTGAATGTATTGGAGACCACGCCTAATAGTCTGAATACAGATCGTCTATTTCAAATGGTGGACGATGCTATGGCAAGGTTGGATCAGCAAACCCAGGAATCGGACGAGGTTTTAGCCATTATCACGAAGCTCTTTAAAGAGCGGCTAGCAGCACGTATCACTGACTTCGAGAGTCCCATATCCCCCTCAGACGACAATGAGGCTTCCCATCATGAGTCTGAATCTACCATGAGGCCAAATCATTTGCTTACTTGGCTCGTGAGTCGAGTCCAAACTTTCAAGTTTGACACGAACGCTATCAAACCTGCCAACATAAAGAAAGAAATTCGAGACAAAATCGAGTCCTTGACCCCGAAGACGAAGGTGTCAAGGACTCAACAGAAGGAGAGCGACCAGCATTCTAAGAATAAAACCAAGCCCAAACAAGACGCATTCACCGAAGATACTGCTGCGAGTACTGGATCGAAGAGTACTAACCCCCAGAGAAAAGGTGCTTTTGAGGAATATTGGTCAGAATTCCGTATGCAAGGACCCCCACCAGCGGCGGCGAGCTCAAGCTCTCAATCTTCGTCGGTATCGGAATCGAAAGCGTGTGGCTCGGTGTCTAAGGACCAGAAACTTCTTACAGCCGAAAGACTCTCGCGTGGGGAGAAGTATAGGATCAGAGACCAAGAACTATCTGAATTACAGCCAAAATACGGGGTAACGAGCAGGTGGCCACCGAGAGGCAGTCAAACAACGATCTACGCGAAGGACCGCCGACCGGAGAGCAAGAGAAAGACGGAGGGCGAGGACCCCAGGGAAACATCCGAGAAACAACACTTGCAGAAGGGAAAGAAGGTGACGGCATCTCAAGTGTCCAAACCTTTCGACAAGACGTGGAAGAAGGAAGGTCCACGGACAGGTGGAAGTGCAAAGTCATTGACAGAAAGGCCTCCTTCTGTTAGAGATCAAGATATGTATAGGCAAGAGAAGTTCACATGCTCAAGACCAGCTGTGATGAAGCCAGCTTGGTACTGGAAATTGATGAGCAGAGCTGGAATCCCAGACCATCTTCCCGAAACGACTGCAGCTGGAAGCGAAACGTCGACGGACGACGTGGAGCAAAATATCCCAGTGCAAGGCGCAACGACTGTATCATCAAAGAAGAAAGAATCAATTAAAGTGAAGCCTGCAGTGAAAATGACGAGCTCCATCAGGAGTTTCAAGCAAGGTATGAGAAAATTCCATACTGCTGATGCGGGTACCACATCTGCAGCCAAATTGCCGTTGGCAACAGACAGAAGACCAACGAAATCGAGAATCAAAATCTTTTCAACTCCTAAATATACAGCACACGGATCAGCTGAGAAACTCGTGGGCCCAATCGTCGAAGCCGCACAAGATCTCAAAATCGTGTCCCCATCCGCGGTACAAAAACAAAGTTGGAAAGACTGGGCTTCAAACGCTTTCCATTTCTCCTCGATAGAACAACTTCTCGCAGCGTCCAAAACAGCAATATCTTCTCTCCCCGACATCTTCACTTCCGATCACAGTACCAGCAGTCCACCTAACAAGAAGAAGTGGACCTGGAGACTATGGCTGTTAGCTTCCTCCAAACTAGGTTCCCAAACTCCCATCAGGGAACAAACACCCTCCGAAGAAGCCTGGGAAGAAAACTTCTTCACCGAACATCCAAACTACCGAGTCCAAACATCAATAAATAAAACAGCTCAAGCTATCCTAGAGATCTCAGGGACTTTGTACACTATCATCGACCAGCTCATGGCGGAAGGAAATAAGCATTTCGATACCATGACACGCTTGCAGGGGGCATGGGAAGGTCTTCTTCGAGCCGAAGCTGTTATGGATTCTTCGAGGACAGTGAAGGGGATGGCACGCGATACTGAGAATCGGAAACTGCTTAAGTCGTATGTTGAGGTGGTGCATAAATTGGATCGGCTTGTCGACGGTGTTTCGGAGGTTACGAGTCGATTGGGGAATTCGACGAGTGTGGATGCGGCGGATGCAAGGCAGTGGATGACGTTGAGGAGTCGATTTAATAAGTTCTTGTGGGAAGTTAGGAAGAGGCCATTGTTTGTGGACAAGGGGATTTTGGTGTCGGAGGGGTTTCATAGGGATATTTTGCTTGGTGATAAGGAGAAGTTGGAGAATGTTAAGGCGACATTGCGGAGGCTGCAGGATTCAAGTGTTGTTTGAAAAAGGATTTGGTTGCGTACAATAGAGAAGGAGTGGTGAGGTTGTGGATTTTATATTCTGCCGTGATAATATACTACTGACACTAAACTTGAACTGAACCTTCTCGTCCGTCAATTGATGAACATCAAGTGATGAATCGGCTCGTTGCGTCCCCCATTCTCGAACCACAGTCGAGCACCTATAGCCTATCAGTACGATACACAGGTAAAGGCTTGCAAGTCCCTTACCTTTGATTTTGGTTCTCGATGAGGCGTGGGCTTGTGTTATGCCAACATAGCCTCGGATTCACTGAATTTGCCTCCAAACCCAGTGTTGTGTACCACGATCCAGCCGGCCAAGCTTTAATACAAGCTTATATAACTTCCGCACTTCTAGACACCTCGCTCTGTTTCTCTCAAGCTTCCACGTATTGGCTTAGATGATTAATGATTTGGCACAAACAGCCAATATCATAAATCGTGCAACCAGCTCCTTCATTGCGATGTTCCTCTCACTCGCCTAAATCGAATCGCGAAATAACGAGCCCGTAATCCCTCCCTCCTTCATCTTCGATCCGTAGTGCCAGGAAGTTCATACTGTTCCCTCGACACATGAGGATCATACGGCGCATCCGAATACAATTCCGACACAATCCTATTCTCTCCACCATACTGCGCCGGTGCCTTCGTAATCGTACTAGTATCCTCTAACTCCGCCTGATTAACCCTCTGCATGCCTCTCCTTCGAAACCAAAAGAAAGCACCAATCAGCCCTAATCCGATGACGATCAGTGGGATCCCGACACCGATCCCGATCTTGGCGCCTGTTGACAAGCCGGAATCGCTGCCTGGGGATGAGGTGGAACTTGATGTAGATGTGGATGTGGAGGTCTGAGATGATGTCTGTGAAGGAGTTGAGGAGGATGAGCTGGAAGTTGCGCGCGCGAAGGCTGCGAGGTCGGATGCTTGGTAGAAGATTGGAATGCCGTCGTTGTAGACGTTGTAGTCTGGATCTGCTGTCGCGACCAGAGTTCGCGGGTTGCCGAGTGAAGTGTCTGTCCATTGATTGTTCCCGTTCATTGTTGGTGTGATGTAAAGCAGTGTTGAAGATGTCGACGTGAAGGCTGATTGACATTGATGTCCCGCGCCGACGTAGCGGTAATTACTGGAAAGTGATCAGAAAAGTTTAGAAGAATCAAATGTCATGGTATCTTACGATGGACAGCATACGACGGCTGTGGTGTCACTGCCAATTGTAAGATATGTCTGATCCTGGCCTATGGAGCTTATGAGTCGCGTTGCGCTGGCCCAGCCTGATGGACATTGGGCAGGGCTGTCTATTTTGCGCAACTTCAGTCAATTAATATTTCTCCAAGAGGTGCAGCAATTCTTACAATAATATAAGCCCCATCCTTCGAGCCCGCGATCAGTTGTGCTGGCTGGATAACATGCAGGGTCAAAGTATCCCGTGGTCCGATGACCCACGTACATGTCACTTTTGGATGTCAAAGTCTCCAGACATGATGAAGGTGGTGTGAAGATGGCAGTCGCTGGCCCACGATTGTAAAGCGCGATCGAGGCTGGATCAGTGATCGTTGTGGTAGAGATGGACGTTGTACTTTCTGTCGTCTCTGCAGTGTCTGTCATCTTGAATATGGCTCACGAGTTACAGAACGAAGCAAAAAATCACGGTAAGATTCAGAAAGCTTTTGGAAATGCCGGAAAAAAGAAGAATCCAAAAAGCTAGGAGCGAGGGGCCCGTTCAGCAGTCCTTTGTAGCTTCAGAGCGTGGCTTGGAGGAGTGGAGCTAGGAAGGAGACTGAAAGTGCAGATCGAGACCACTGTGCCTCAGCAATACATATGCATCCAGAATCCGATCCTACGAGGCTGAAGACATGATTTTGAAGACACTGATCGAAACTTGGTATTATCGATGGCCAAGTTGAATTCGAACATTAAGATATAAGAGCGCATCATGTCTTGTGTCTCAGAGACAAGGACTTTGGCTTGCATGTCCTCGCTTGATGACAACGAATGTGAGCAGTGGCGAAAATATAAATAGTTTTAGCGAGGGGTACTTGAAGACTTCGCCACCACCACTTGATGGCTCGATGTGATTGGCAGTGAATCACATCCCACGACGGAGTGGAAGCCGAGGAGCTCCAGAGCCTCGATCCTTCGATAGATTTGGGGTTTCGTGATTTGGGGGCGGTAATGCGCAGATGTGATTGGATTGCGGTGCGAAGCGGATCGGAGCTGACATTGAGCAATCAACTTTTGTTTAGATTCTGTTTGTTTACAAATATTTCCATCCAGCTCTTTTCCCGACCTTTATGCCGCTCCTCTCCCTGATCCCTTTCACTGACTTTTTCGCAGCATTCAAAATCTCCTCCTCATCACCACTGACGAGTTGACCAGCTTTTACCAAGACCTTCCCGTCCACGACCACCATTTCGACATCCCTACCAGTACAACTATGCACCACAACAGTGACAGGACTTATTCCCCCTGCACGAACCTGATCCACATCCCAAGGTGCAGATCCGATTCCATTCAGATTAACAACCACAAAATCCGCCTTCTTCCCAACCTCCAAACTCCCAATCTCATTCTCCAAACCCAAAGCCCTCGCTCCATTAATCGTAGCCATCTCAAGCACCTGCTCCGCCGTCGTGAGAGCAGCATTCAGATTCGCCCCCTTGTGCAAGATAGACGCTAAATGCATCTCACGAAACATATCATACGTATTCCCACACGGCGCGCCATCCGTCCCAAGACTGACGTTAATTCCCACCTCCAGCATCTCCGGAACTTTCGCAATACCACTGGCAAGTTTGAGATTGCTATTCGGGTTATGCGCGACCGTCGTGCCTGTCTCTTTCAGAATAGGTAGATCCGTTGCGAGATCAAGATGAACCATATGTGCAAGTACGGTTTTCGGTCCTGTGATTTCTGCTTGCTGGCAGAATTCCATGGGCGTCATGTCATATTGTGAGCGGTAAATCTCGAGATCTTTGGGGGCTTCGGCACAGTGCATGGTGAGTCCTATGTCGTGTTTCTTGCAAGTCTTTCCGATCTCGTGGTGCGATGAGAGCGGGGAGCCGCGGGGAGTTCCAGCCGCGGCCCAGACTTGGACGCGGTCGTCGTAGGTCCCGTTGAACCTTTCATGAGCGGAAAGCATGGAGGGAATAGACATGCTTGAGAGATCCCTGTCGCGGGGATCGGTGATGTTCAGGTCTTTGTTTGTCTCTTCGAATTTGACGAGTTTGCCCTGAGTGTCAGTTAGCATGCTTTGCGTGCAAGTGGTGTTAGTTACACTTGGGTCTCAATTAGCGGAAGCTCGGAAGGACTTACAATGCATCCTCGAATACCACTTTCTCCTACTGCCTTCACCACCCCCTCAAAGCCAGCACGATGTGTACACATAGCTTCTAAGAAACACGTCGTCCCACTTTTCAACATCTCAGCACACGTCAATCTCGCTGCCACATACCCATCATCACCCTCATAGCAGGATTCGAGAGGCCATATTGAATCGCAAAGCCAGTTGTGCAGTGGCAAATCTTCCGCAAGTCCTCGTAGTATAGACTGGGCGAGATGTGCGTGGGTGTTGATCAAGCCAGGAATGACGATTTGGCCTTTTAGTGAGACAGTGGTTGTACAACTACGGAGATAATTTGGTATCGGTTTGGGCCCAATGGCAACAATTCGTGATTCATCAACAAGAATAAAGCCGTCGAGGATTACATCGCGAGATGAGTTTAGGGTTATGATTGTCACATCCGTGTAAAGAGTTTGAGTTGATTCTGTCATGTCTGATATCGAGAAGCTCCTCAAGGAGTATCAAGTCGGCGGTCAAACTTGGAGAAATATGAGATAAAATCGAAAAAACGACGAAGTGGCAAGGTAAAAACCGTATGTGCCTGGCTTGCTCGAAAGGGAGGGTGATTAGACCGAAGAAAATGAGAGAACTCTGTCCGCGTCCTAAATTATCAACGAACTCAGAGAGAAGGCGTCTTCCGAGGACTTTCAACCTCTCAAAAAATATGAATAATCAACAACACAAATACATCAAAGGATAGGAACCTCCCGCTTCCCCCAAATGAAGCCCAAAGATATGAGCTCTCCGAACACATTTTCACCCATCCCACTCCTGTTCCTTTAGCGAGCCCCTGACCATCGCTCAATCAGCACGTGGCGGGTCAACCTTTCCCCAGATTTCCAGGCTAGGGAGCCCTGCACACGGGCGACTCCGACCAGATAAGGCTGCAGCAACAGCATATCCCAGGCCTCTGACTGGCTGCGGACATCTCCTCTGAGGCTTATCATGCCTATCTGCCCGCAGGACCCGGTGGTCCCCATAGAAAACAATTTTGGGATGGGAATGAACGTCGGGATTTCTAGACTGGACACGAGCTGATGGAAGGTCGAGCTTGAGTCGGGATTAGTGAGGATGGGTCTAAGATGTTTTGATGGGAGAGTGGGAGAGTGGGATGGGAGTACTAAAAGGCAGATATATCCACTTGAGAATGTGAGTTTAAACATGAGCAGCGACGAAAATTTCACTTCAATTAATTGGCATCTCTCCTTTTTTGGCCATCAGGTCGGACAAACATATTACTGATCATGGATAATCCGAGTAGTGTCGAGAAGCTCGGCCAAGACAACGATGTCGTTTATGCCTCTTCTTCCACAGGAGAGGTTGATCAACACCAGAAGAATCAATGGGCGTATTTAAAGCACTACTTCACCAGCCGTGAAGGTTGGATTGGCGATTATGTACATACCCCATCCCCATCCCCGTTCGTTCAATCCAAAATCTTCTAACACGAATCTCAGGATTACATGTACCTCATAACCCCGAACATCTGGCCCCTCAACCGCAAATATAAAGACTACGTCGCACCCTTCTACGGCCTCAACGACGAGATCCCCATCCTCCTCACCCTCCTCCTCGGCCTCCAGCACGCCCTCACAATGATCGGCTCCATCGTCTCCCCACCCCTCGCCATCGCCGGCGGCGCCTTCAACTTCGACCCAACCATAACCCAGTACCTCGTCTCCGCCGCCTTCATAACAACAGGTATTGCTACAGCCCTACAAGTCACTCGCGTCCATATCGCCAAAACCCCGTTCTTCATCGGAACGGGACTGTTGAGTGTTGTGGGCCCGACGTTCGATATCTTGCCGATTGCATTTAATTATACTTCTATGCGCTACGCGAATGGGACTTGTCCGACTGCGAGTGATGGGACTCAGTTACCGTGTCCGGATGCTTGGGGTGCGATTTTGGGAAGTATGCTTTGTACGGTGTGGATCCAGATCTTGATGTCCATGGTTCCACCGAAGAAATTGAATAAGATCTTCCCAAAGATCGTGACGGGTAGTTTATTGTTACTGGTCGGTGTGTATCTGATCAACAGCGGAATGCAGAATTGGGGCGGGAGTAGCAACTGTAATGGTGGTGAGGGATTCTATGAGTTGTGTCGGAATGTTTCTGCTCCTAAACCTCTTCCTTGGTATGTCTTTAAGACCTTCAATTCAGACGAAATCTCCTCCTTTACTAATTTTGTTCCTTTGCAGGGGCGACCCCAAACTCATCGGCCTCGGCTTCAGCGTCTTCGTCACCGTAATCATCGTCGAACAATTCGGCTCCCCCCTCATGAAATCCGCCTCCATCATCCTCGGCCTCGCAGTCGGCTGCGCCATCTCCGGCGCAACCGGCTACTGGTCCCGCGAAAACATCGACGCCGCACCAGTAATCACCTTCCTCTGGGTCCACACCTTCAAACTCTCCGTCGACGGCGCCCTCATCCTCCCCCTCCTCATCATGTTCATCTGCGAAGCCGTCTCCTGCATGCCCGACATCCTCGCCACAGCCGAAATCTCCAACGTCGACATCGAAGGCACGCAATTCAACAGTCGGATCCAAGGCGGCATTCTCTGTGATGGGTTGGGCAGTCTACTCAGTGCGTTTGGGACTGGCTTGCCGATGGTGAGCCAGGCTGGCAATAACGGCGTCATCTCACTCACTGGCTGCGCATCTCGTCGTGCTGGATGGTGCGCTTCGGGTTTCCTTGTCTTGATGGGCATGTTTGGTAAATTCGGCGCTGTGTTTGGGAGTATGCCTCCGTCTGTCCTCGGGGGAATGCAAGTCTTCCTGTACTCTACCATCGCGGTAGCGGGTATTCGTGTCCTGGGACTTATCGAGTGGACGAGAAGGAATCGGTTTATTCTGACGGCTTCGCTGGGTATTGGGTTTATTGATATCGTGCAGCCGACGTGGTTTAACCAGATTCTGGATTATAGTGGGAGTAATGTGCGCTTGCAGGGGTTTGAGCAGGGTCTGAACTTGATTGTTGAGACGCCGTTCATTGTTGCGGCTGTTATTGGAGTGTTCCTCAATTTGGTGCTGCCGGAGGATAAGAGTGCGATGGATGGCATCGTGAGGGATGCGGGAGGCAAGCCGGTGCTGGAGGGGAGAAGAGAGGATTAGGAATAAGATACAAGAGTGTAAACGTATAATGGTGTGAAGACAGGACTAAGATCTAGAGCAAACTTCGGGAGCTCTGCTTCGCTTAATTTGTTTACCGTTCCCTCCACTTGCCCCGCGCTTCGTACGTACCATGTGGACTGCATCAGATCAATGTCTTGGATTGAGCTGCATTTTTTTAGCAATCCAAGCTGTCCTTTATTCCTGTAGCCTTGCATCACATAAAATCGCATGCCAAAGATTCACGTAGGGTATGGAAAGGTTCACGTAGATAAAAAGTCATGTTCCATACGCCGCCCAAAAGGCAGCAGCAGGTATTCCAATTTGAAATTCGTTATGTAAAGCTACCAGATGTACCAAACCGTAGTCAAGCCTGACTCGAATCATCCCTCAAAGCCAGCAAAAGAATGTGAAGAAGTGAAGATGGTCTCAAATCGAAATCTTGTAGACTCGAGAGATCCTGTACGATCAAGCTACCTCAATGAGATAGACTCGAAAGATAAGAGCAAAAGCAGGCAAAAGCAGGCAAAAGCAGACGCGCGATACCCAGTAGGCGTGTACTCTGCTTGCTGTAGCAGGAAAGCCAAATCCAATGACGATCCCAATGAAAGAAAAAAAATCCACCAAGACGACAGCCGCAAGACTCGTAAGTCGAAATTGAAATTCCATCGTCATATCCTGCAGAAGTGTAACGAACACTCGAGCCACACCGCGCGAGCATTCCACTTCTGCTTCATGTGTGCTGATACGCGGGAGATTAGACCGTCGTATCGGTATCAACAGGAACAATCGCCTGTCCCTTGCCACTCCAGATACCAAAGCGTCGTTTAATTGCCTTCCAGCTCTCCACGAACGCAATATAGCACACGAGCGCACCAAACACCACACCCCACTCCCAGCTAATACTCTTATGCTTGAACACCGTCTTGTTCACCACAGGAATATAAATCACCGGAAACGTGATGACGAAACCAGCAACCACAGCCCAGAGTAGGAAGCGATTGTAGATGAGCGCTTTGAAGACAGAGAATGGGCCCTTGAAACGGCGAGGGTCGAGGTTGAATAAGCTGCGGCTGAAATGCTTGACTTCCCACGCTGTGACGAGGAGAAGAAAGCTGAGAACAGCGAAGACGGTGGCCCGACCTTCGAAGACAACGTCGCAGGTCTCGTTCCAGTCTTCGTTACAGTCTGTTCCTAGCTTGCCGTTTCCGTTGCCGAAAACAACGATGATGAAGGATACGAGACAGAGGATTCCGGCCCAGGTTCCGTACAACATCTTATCTGTGATGAGCTCCCAGGTGAATACTCCGACACGGAGATCCCGTGGAGCGCGGATCATGATGTCGGCTTGTGCTTCTTCCATGCCGAGGCCAAGGGCGAGGAAGGAGGAGGTTACCATGTTTACCCAGAGAATCTCGAGTGGTGATAGTGGGAAGACGGAGTTTCCGTCGCCGTCTTTGAAGGCGAGTGCGATGAGGAGGAGAATGACTTGTGAGATGTTGGAGATGAGGAGATGCATGAGGAACTAGAATTTGTTAGCAAGACATGTTCAAGAGAGAGTGCATTGAGGCAAGCGTACCTTCTGGATGTTGTCAAACAGACGACGACCTTCCTCGACTGCTTTCACAATCGAAGCGAAGTTATCGTCTGTCAACACCATATCCGCTGCATCTTTCGCAACATCAGTACCATTGATACCCATTGCGATACCAACATGTGCACGCTTCAAGGCTGGTGCATCGTTGACTCCGTCACCAGTCATGACACAGAAAGCTTGGCGACGACTTAATGCATCGACCATTCTGACTTTGGTTGTAGGACTGCATCGAGCGAGGACGAGTGGGAGAGAAGGTAGGGCGTCGATCTCGTCGTCAGATAGTTTGTCGAAGTCTTGAGCTCTCATAACAGAGTGTGGAGTCTGCGTTGATGGATCGAGAATGCCGACTTTCTGAGCGATGGCAGTAGCGGTGCTGAGATGGTCACCAGTGAGCATGTGGACTACGATACCAGCGCCATGACATTTTTTGACAGCGTCAAGTGTTTCGACACGAGGAGGATCGTAAAGTCCGACAAGGCCTTGAAGTTTGAGACCAGACTCCATGAAAGTACGGTCGTTGAGCGAGTCCTCTTGTTTTTCTGAGACGGTCTTGGTGGCGATGCAGAGAACACGAAGTCCTTCGCTGGCAAGCTGTTCAAGGATAGGGTTGAGAACGTCCTCTTCCTCCTTGGAGATATCGAGGACTGGGAGAATGGACTCGCTTGCACCCTTGGCAAACACATCAATATCACCAGTACGTTCGTTCTTGAAGGCAACAGACATCCGTTTGAGACTGGAGTCGAATTGATGTTCAATAGCAGCGACCATGTTGCCGCCACGTAACAGAGCTTCCTTTCCACGACCAAATCTCATAGCCAGAACTTGCAAGGCGATTTCAGTAGGATCACCAATGGCTGTCCATTCTCCAGGGCTGGGATTGAACGATTTCTCATCAATGGAGTCGTCACTGGAGGAATTGGACTTGAAGACGGTAGCAAAGTTGCAAAGGGCGACAGCATCGAGGACTGGACGCAGAAGTGCGACCTTGGACTGAGAAGTGAAGTCCAGCTTGTCAAGTGGTTGATCATTTATCGCAAGCTTGCCATCATCAGGATCCAGGATGTTCGTAGTATCCTTGACGCTGAGCATTCCCAGTTCTGGGACCCAGACTTTGTGAGCAACCATTTTGCCTTGTGTTAAGGTTCCTGTTTTGTCGGAGCAGATATTGGTTACTCCTCCGATGGCTTCGAGGGCTGCCATGCGTCTGATGACAACATTACCTCGAGCCATTGCTTTGACTCCCACTGCGATAGTGATAGTCATGACAGCGATCAGGGACTCTGGAATGACGGCAACTGCAACACAGATACCGTAAAGGACAACTTCATTGTGAAGTTTCCATTTATTGGCCGAGAAGACGATGATGGCTAGGAGGATAGCAAGACCAAAGAGTAGGATTGCAAACTTGGAGAGCTTGACTTGCATCGGGGTGCCGACGAGTCCAAGGACGCTTTTGAAGCCGCGGCCGAGTTTCTGGAAGAAACGACCGATGACACTTGAACTTGTTGATTTGTTATCCTCACCTCGAAGAAGTGAGGCGACGCTTCCGACCTGAGTCTTCATCCCAGTAGCGACAACGATACCAGTGGCACGGCCTCGCGTGACGGTCGTTGCCGAGTACACCATGTTGATCCTGTCTCCGATAGAAGTATCACCACCACCAGTGAGGATGCTGTCCGCATGTTTCGAAGCCGGTAGAGACTCTCCCGTGAGCAGAGCCTCATCAATTTCCAAATTGGCGCTCTCAAGGAGGCGAAGATCTGCAGGTACGACAACACCAGTAGCGAGCTTGACAACGTCACCGACAACAAGAGTATCGGCTTTGACGATTTCGATCTTGCCATTTCTGATGACTTGCGAGGAGGGCGCAGCAAGACTGAGCAGCGATTGCATCGTCTTCTCGGCACGAAAGTCTTGGACGAATCTAAGTGGTGGCGTTAGTCTAGAACCATGAGGCGGGAAGCGAGGGGTGGCGAACCCAAGAACAATGTTCAGAACGATGACAGCTGAGATGACGGCACCTTCGATGAAATCTAGGGTACCGTATGAGAGAGCCATGGCGATGACTAGGACCTTGAGTTGACAGTTAGAACCAGTGCCTCCACAAAATCTTAGAACCCACAATCGTCAAGCTGTTGGAGACTTGTCTGAGCAAGACTTCTCCGATGGACACTTTGCCAGAACCATCGATTTTGTTAGGGCCATCCCGTTCAAGACGAGATACAGCCTCAGGAGAAGAAAGTCCATGTCTGTTGTTTTATTAGCTGATGATTCGAGATGAGAAGTGAAGTACAAAGTGGCGAATAGGTAAAGCACGTACTGTGAATTAACTCCTAAGTGGGCAGCAACAACAGTTCCATCGGACACATGTGCAGTGTCTGGATTTCCATCCCACGCCGAGAGTGTCGTGAGAGAGCCATCTTTGCTTCCGATATCGATAACACTGTTTGCAGCAGTATCGTCATCCTGAAGCACCGAGACGGGCAGCGGTTTTTCTCTTTGTGGTTGTTTTTCTAAGGTGGGGCTTGGCAGGTGTATAGGAGGCTCATCAGGATCCTGACCTTCCTGAGCTTCGATGGCGACAGGCTGGGCGTGGCTGTGGCCATCGATATGAGACGATAGAGTAATAACCATTCGTTTGGGTGAGAGATATCAGGAGTGTGGTAGATGCCTTTAGGCTTTGGCAGGTAGGTGTTTGAGTTGGGGTTGATAGAGGGGGGGCGAAGAGGGGAAGGAGGGGAAAGCAAGAAGCTATGAAGGAAAGATCAAACCACCTTCATCCCACGCAAACAGCGGTGGGGTACTTGTATCCTTTTGCATTCACCGGCGCGTGAGGGGAACGGAAGGGTATGGCACGGAAGACAGTAGCAGATGCGCGTCAGTCCCCGCTTTGCCATGGAGTGAATGGCCTTCTTAGTGGAACACCAAGCGATGTAAGGTCTTGCTGAGCCATGGCATTCAATTGGCACCGAATGACGATGGTGATAACAGGAAAGTCGGATTATGTAATATGACCTGAATCTGCCACACGCAGGCAAACAAAGCTGGGAATGAGTGGGCGGGAGATATCCGTCGACTTGGCGTGGGAGAGAATGCTGTGAGATCGTTGGCCTGTGGTATGCAGCCAAGCGCGACAAGTGACTTGGCTCTCGGAAGACGAGGCGCAGTTGATCACGTGGCTTGGAATTCCAACTTCCAGATGTATCGGGAATGGTCTGAGAGCTTAGATAGAGGCAAACAAAGAAATACTGGAGAATAGCAAGGCACAGTCTGTCGACATCATTGACAAGAGTTTGCTAACTTGATCGGCTGGAAGATTGTGGCGAGTGCTCGAGACGGCAATACATGGTATCACATGATGCCGTACAAACACTTCGAATTTCTCAAAGCTTCTGGTGACGGAATTTCTCCAGAAGTCGGGGAAGAGTTCAGTGCCATGAAATGCCATGATAGCGGAGATATTGGCATCTTGACATCAAGGCAAATCAAAATGACAGCATCTGTATGTCCGTACCGATGAATGTTCTAGTGGTGTAACCCCTCACCTTGGATTCTTGGTGAAGATTAGACTGGAGTTCAGATATGATCCAAGTCAAGGAACTGTTTCGGACGCAAGACTGGAGAAAGTCGGGATTTTTTGCAGAATCTGGAGCCGAGAATCAGCGTGGCTGATGACCAGCCTGCTTCTGTGTCTCAAGGAATGAGAAATTTACCGACATGTTCCCATACTTAGTCTTTCGCGGCTACGATTCAAGACTGATCATTTAAAGATATGTCTGACTGACTCAAAATAGTGACTCTGAACATCCAATAATGACGTGAATCTGGTGGCCCTTCTTTGTTTGCTTTGTTCCCTAGGCCAAAGGCTAGTTGCTGGGCAGCAGCACCATAGAGCAAGTCTCATGCAGCTACCGAACCGAAGATCTTAATCGTCGATGCATCTTCTGCTCCTACGTACGATATACCATGAGTCCATTTCGACATGTAACTTATCTACTGCTCAGGAGATTGCCTGTTCCTATTGTTCCTCCCAGTGTATGGACCTACCTCTTAGCGAGAAAGCCATGCCTGAAGTCAACAATGAGATGGTCACTGAAAGCCTCGTGGATTTGCTTAACTGGTGGCAGCTGACAAGTGACACGAGAGTGTTGAAGCCTCGAGGTAGAGATGTTGTGCAAGAAAGTCCTTCAATTTCCCCACGACCTGTACTCTAACCAAGCTTAATACTCTTAACAATCCCCGTCTTAATACCCGTCTTCTCACCCCCATATCCACCCCTCTCCTCCCCACCCTTATAAACCGCCCTCGTACTCGCCAACTTCTTCTTCTTCTCCTCATACTTCTTCCTTTTCTTAACTCTCGGATTCCTAACATCCTTCTTCCTCTTCGGCGCCAACCCCTTATTCTTCTCAATCACATACCCAATCGCCCTCTTCCCATCCTCATCCACCTCACCCTCCACGACACGCACAAGCCCACCTGCGGCTTTAGCTTGCTTGATAGCAGCCATCTTTGCCTCCTTGCCGAGCTTCTTGTCCTTGGACACCTTGGCCACCATATCATAGTACTCGTCTTCATCCTCGCGGACCTTTTCAGCGAGGTTGTCATCTCCACTATCGCTCTCCCCGCCGAGATCTGCACCTGCGCCGGCGCCTCCACGACCGTATGCGTCGAGCTTCTTACCGCGGTTTTCAGCTTCGGCATTGAGTCGAGCCTGACGATCGCGCAGACGTTCGCGATGCGGTAAGTCGGCGTCACCACCTGCATCGCGACCAGCTCCTGCGCGCTTGTTCGCTTTCTGGGTGATCTGGGATGTGTAGAAGCGTAGACTCTTTTTCTTTGCTGCCTTCTCTTCTGCGGATTTGGCGTCCATGGTTTCTTCCTCGCCGAAGTCCGAGTCGTCGTCTGCGATGATTTGGGCAGTCTTTGATTTTTTGCTGCTTTTGCGGGATTTGGGGATGAGGGAGGAGAGGTCTGCTAGTTCGTCGGCGGCGGCTTCGAGGCGCTGGGCGCGGAGAGTGGAGGCTTCTTCCAGAGCGGAGAGGCGCGCAAGTTCCTTTTTGCTCTTTTTCGAGGGACGATCTTGCTTGTGGTTTGTAATGGGCGCTTCGATTTCTTCCGCAGAGTCTTCTTCTGAGTCTTCCTCGACAAGCTGTGGAGCTTTCAGTGATTTGACCTTAGTCCATAATTCTCTGCACTGGAGTAAGCTATCCATGACAGCATGGTCCCGTAGCTCCATTGGATCGAGTGCCTTCCCCTCTGTACTGCTGCCCTTCGCAGGTGATGTGAGAATCGCAAAATACATGGTCAAACCTGCCAGATATGCTGCCAATGCCCTCGCTTTGACAACGGTATGTGAAGTGGTCGACGCTTTCTTCGAGCCCTCCGCCGCAATCTGCTGCTGCAAATCCAGTAGTACCGGTTGTAGTTGTAGGAACTCATTCGCGAGGAACTCAAACTCTGGGTATCGTGTTTGCAGAATCCTCAATCGCTCTTGTGATCCCATCTCCGGGGTAATCTCCACATCCTTCAACACCTCTGTAACCACGTCTCCCTCCCCATCTTCCTCCCCAGCATCCAGCCATTCGCTTTCGTCGAAACCAAAGTCTGCTTCCGACATTTTCTGCAGTTTCTTCTGCTGCAGTCGTTTTGCCTCTGCCTCTTCCTCCAATGCATCTGCCTCCGTCTGGATCTCGTCATTATTGTAGTAATCTTTCCTCGATGTGCCCCAGCCTTCCTCTTCCTCTTCTTCTTCTTCTTCTTGTTGCTGCTCCTCATCATCGGACAGATCGTCTTGCGCGGATTTGCGGCGTTGTTTGGGTTCTTCCATCTCATCATTGTCGTCGTCGCTTTCGGAGGAGTATCCTAGGACTTCTTCATCTGAAGGTTCGAGTGCAGCATCTAGACACTATTAGTACAGGAACTTCTACAACATTTCAATTAATATGATCATACCTTCTTCCTGCCACTTCCTCCTCCTCTTCGCATCCGGGCCCTCGTCTAGCAATACTTTGTCGCGATTGATATGGAATTCGTCTTCTGAGTCCGCGACATCTTCGTAAGTGGTAATAGGTCCCATCTTCCCGCCCTTAGATTCGAAGCCATTCTCTGGCTTTCCGCCTTCGAATCGGCCGGATGCCTTCCTCTTCTTCGCCATGTTGGCCGTATTGAGGTATCAGGATGTAGTTGACTTTGAGTGCCTGAATCTTGTGGGAGGTTCTGCGATATCGAAAAATTTCAGTTACTGTACCTTATCTTAGCTCCGATTAGGATGTCTTCGGGATAACGTTGATCCGGAAGCGGGGCCACTTCCTCCGACAGCTTTCACAGTCTCGCGGTCCGTCTGACCTGAGATTCAAATTTCTTTTAAAGATGTTTATCAGTATAAGATCGCTGGTAAGTGGTGTGTGATCCAGCATAGATGCGCCTCAATGCTCCATACAGGACAATAGACACTCTCGGGTTCAACATCCCCGAAGAAGTCATAGCCGAAGCTAACATCTAGAAAGTAAATAATTCAGACAGTCGAGATGCACCTTGAAACTGTCGTTATGGCAGGCCAATGCGGACGTTCAGAGAAGCCAACATGCTGGAAATTAATCCTTGTTTTCGCATTTGTCACTCGGAGATTCCTCACCTGCTCAAGCGAGGTGGCATAAACATCAGCACTAGGCTTCATTGAGAGCCATATCAACATACGTATGTACAAATCCACCTGGATATGCCATACTTCAGATAGTTATAAGTATGAGAATCTGTTTTCTATCACTCCCTTGTCCCCCTTTCTTAAGTTCATATATTTCTTTCCTACTCTCTTTCCTACTCTCTTTTCCAAGAACCTACCCACAATGCCACCCTTCACCCTCCTCCCTGGTACACCTTCCGACCTCGACGAAATGACCTCCATCTGGGTCCAAGCCATGGACCGCGACCCTTTCTGGAAGACCTGGATGGGCACAATGACTGAAACTCAAATCATTGAGTGGACGAGAGAAAATCTAAGATACAGGATTGTGACAGGTGTTGAATTGGGGGTCATGCAGACTTGGAAGATGGTAGATGAAAGCAATAGGTAAGATCGTAGTACCAAAAGTGATATGTGGTGAGATTATGGGGACGTGGCTGAGGATTCATGTGTTCATTAGCAAAATTGCTGCATGGACTGGACTTTCGCTTCCTTGGCCAGAAAGACTTACCGAGGAGGAGCGAGCTTCTCTGACTTCGAGTTGGTCGCCGCCAGAGGTATGTCTTCTCTGTCTCAATCATGACCTGGTGAAACATCGGTCCATACAAGACCTCGTTCTTCAATTCTAGCTATATCGAAATGAAACGTTTAGACTGCCATGCTAACATAAACGAATATGTAGGGAGGCAATTGGTCGATCCGAAACTGGTACGTCGACAATGTTACTCCTATGGTAGGAGCCGCGGGCTACGATCGATCCAAACACTTCCGTAAGCCAAAAATAAGAGCCCGACTTCCTCCCCTCCTCTTCACACAGAGCAAACCTCATTGACACTCCCTCCCCTCTCCTCTCCAGTCCGACAAGGCAGCATGGTCCTCCCCTCCTACCAGCGCCTCGGTCTCATGACCCTCCTCACCGAAAAATGCAACTCCATCGCCGACGCCCACGGCGCGCCAACATACGTGAACGCTCGTCCTGGCGCCGCAAAAATGTTTTATAGTCAGGGATTTGAGGTTGCTTCGGTGAGAGATGCGGAGTTGGGGGAGTTTGATGAGGGGTTGAGAGGTAAGGGGGAGTTGGAGAATGGGGAGACGAGGTTTTGGGCTATGAGGAGGGAGGTGGGGGTGAAGGCGGAGAGGAGGATTTTGAAGTGGGAGGGGTGAGGACGGCATCGGTATGGGGAAGTCATGTGGGAAGGTCGATTCGAGTATGGAAGTTCAATCTAGAATAGTACTTGATGCAATGCTATCTATGTACAGTCGAAAATATCAATGCCATGTCGACTTCTCACTCTTCCAGTCACGATCGCTTCGATATTCAGGAGACTAATGGTAATTGCTCGCTCTCTTCCCAGTCTCAATATATCTCTGCCGCATTGCAGTGATAATGGCGAATGGGATCATCTTCGTCTGCTGCATTCCGCTGACCATAGGCGCAACTGGCTTCATATCCTGGTACCCGGTATATTCACGGACACACATGGTCAGACTTGTCCTGCCGTGGCCAAACGCAGCGGTCCGCATAACCTCCTGAAGATGAGGCTCTTGAGTCCACACGGGCGTCTCTTTCCCATCAGAATCGTACTCTACTCTCTCATCCTCAGCCACTGCCATCTCGAAGTCGCGATAGGTGAAGACCCGAAGGAAAGGCTCGAGCTTGGGATCGCTGAGAAATTCTTGCATATCCATGATGACCATGTCCAACTGCGGAATCTCCACGTATGTTTGTCCCCACGTGGGCCGAGAGAAGGTGCCCTTACGCAAGATAGTCTCAGTTGGCAAGTCGAATTCAGGGAGACTTGGAAGCTCCCCGTTGTCGTTCAGGATATTTGACTTGTAGGCAAGCCACTCGTTGACTGGATCGGAATTATTCAGGCGAATGAATCGCCAAACGTAATTCTCCATGTCCACGTCGACGGCGACGGCGTTACCAGCTACCAACCCAGACAGACGACTATAGTATTGGAAGGTTGCATTGCTTGGCTCTGGCGTTGGCTTGAGGTGTCTACCGAGGAACAGGAACGCCAACTTGTCGTCATCTTTATCGTGGATGGTCCTCATTGCAAATCTTGTGGTCGACCCTCGAAAGACTAGTAATCTGTCAGAAAGATAGCCAGGTCAAGCTATGGAATAACCTTCTTACGTTGGTCCATGTCAATTCTCGTGTCGAAGCCGTTGCACGAGTCTTTCATCTGGTGATACCAGCCAATATCTGGGCCTTCGACGAATCTGAAACCATTAGCTTAGTCGACAATCATGGGCGTCTCGCATGAGGGTAACTTACCCGATCATCGGGAGTGCAAGTATACCAAAGAAGATAGCTGCCAGTAGTATGCCCCCAAACATGCGGAACATTGGTTTGAAACCAGTACGGCGGGGGGCGGTCTTAAGGTTGAAGGTGGATGCCAAGAAATCGGCTGTGGTCTTGTAAAGGAAAAAAAGGATGAGTACTGTCACAGGGCCAACGATGAAGAGACATCCTAAAAAAATACCAAATTTCTCGTAGAAGGAATCGAAGTCAGGATAGATGTAAGGCATCGTGTGCCAGCGGATGTGAAAATGTAGCAACGCGCCCAGAAGGCTGTAGATGACGGCAATGGCTCCCCATCCAAGAGCCATCATCCTGAAAGATCCCTTCGTTCGCCCATGAGTTCTCATACACGTTCTATCCCAAGTATTTGGAGGTCTTGGAGGGGCGATCGGTCCTCGCGGACACTCATTAGTGCAAGGGTACTTGCAAGGCCCCGGATGGCACCTCACCACACAAGACCTATCGAGGTTATGTGCGCACTTTCCAACCCTTGCACAGACATTTTCGCACGCATTGGGGCTATTAATGCGACTCAGAAGATGTTCCTGCTTGCCACACCAACAATACGCTCCTCGAATCGCTGTCTGTGGAGTAGAGCACATCGGGCATCTCCAAGCTGGTATACCCAACCATGTAAAAGCGCGATTCTGGAGGCTTTGATGCTCCCAAGATTTGGCGCAAGTGTAGTGGTACACGTTGTAGCATTCCTTGCAATGCCATATGTTATAAATGGCTCCATGACCGAAGGCGACTGGATCTGTACAGATCGTACAGATGGCACTATGAGAGGAAATAGTTAATGATCGACGACACGTCAATTTGCCAGTACAGTTAGTGTCACTCACATTCCAGCAGTGATTTCTGCAATTATCAGCTGAGAGCGAGCAGTTCGTGTCGGGGATTCAATGCGATCGTCGAGTTCTTGTCCTTCCTCCTGGTTTCCACTAGAGCGGGAAGGAAACTTCCTGGTGATAAACGCAGGCAATGGCATATCTGCTGACTGGGAGGTGGATTGCTTCCAATACGAAGAATAAAGACCCTGTCTACCCTCGAAGGTAGGATCTCGCCGAGATAATGGTGATCCTGTGATGTATAAAAGGTTTCGAGCAGCGGTTGTGGGATGACTTTATTTGGCGATCTACTAGCGAGATATACGTAATGTGACTGTAGGTCGACAGTGGGTGTTCTAGCGCGTAGCTTGTGTAGCTTAGTACACAAAGAACATGAATCTACCGGTGGCATCGAGCACACTGAGATCGCGCTAGAATTATGAATCTCCACAATATGGTCCACCAGAAACGAGCTTCGTTATTCCATGTGGTAGCGTATACGCCAATCCGTTCGGTTCCGTGTCACAAATCGACTGGAACGGATCGAGGAGAATTAGCTTGTAGGCGAAGACGCGGTTAGGGCTGGCCCGAACTTCACTACACAGATCTGGCGAAAAGTCCATCGGACGGAATAGTATCGAAATTAGTGTAGGAATGGAAACGCGTGGGGCTCAGAGGAAATGGGCCTTGTAGCGAGCCAGGAAGTCGACAAGAACTATCGTCGAGACAGGCCGGTGCGACTTCCCCGTGATCTAGGGTGAACGCCGTCTGGAAAAACATGAGCTAGCCTCAATCTCCATCTCAGATTGATAGTAGCGACAAGATACATGACGATCGTGCGGCTATCGTGGCTACACCATGCCAGCGGCATTGACATCAGCCAGCCATGCCCAATCATCGTCCAGCCCAGCACTAAACATATTAGTCCAGTCCATATCCATAATGGATACATCCATAGCTGAAGCACCGATGAGGCCCTGATCGTGCTGGAAGTCCAATGAAGTAGAAATCTCCTGGGAAGACGATGCTTGCCCACTTTGCTGTGAAAATGTAAACGTGGGGAGAGGTAGGCCACGGGCTGGCTCTGAAGACGAGCATTCATCCCTTGTCATAAGTTTCCCTGGCGATATCGTGATCATTCCAGAGCCTGGGACCGTAATCTTCAGGTATGGGACAGAATCTTCCCTTGGAGCGGTACAGATGGCCCCATTATCTCGGCCGATTGAATAGCGGACCAGCATCGCCAAGGTCTCTAGTCCTTGCACGGCTTGCGAGGCCAGGGTGTTGTCGGAGACCAAGGAAGCTTTCCGAAGAATGTTCAAGGTCAATTCGACAATATTGTAATCTTTCTCTTTCTCATCGTTAGGAGAGGATAGTGGTGGAAGTCTGTTCCCGTATCCAAGGACACCTAAAAGCAGGATGGCCGAGCAGACAAAGGCTTGAAAGTCTATCAGCTTGACCATGCTGAAAGCCGACACGGAATCAGATCTCATCAAATGGTACATTCTCAAAGTATCCCGACAAGCCGACAGACATGCATCTCGATGGTACATCAGTTGATGATCTTCAATTGACTGGATCATGAGTGGTTGGTGAAGAAGAACTTTTGCTTGAAAGTACCAGAATTGCACTGCTAGATGGTTCATGTACGCCTGTCCGTCAATTCTGCCTGCTTGGAGAGCAACAGGCGCATCCCAGAAATCAAAAGGCATTTCGATCGCTGAAGAATCCATATCACACTCAATGCTCCTAGTATCAGGGACGGAGGCCTCCAGACCCATCGAATTCCGATCCAAGATTCGCGCCGAGAGCCGTATCATCTGATACTGGAAATACCTCAATGTGCCAGGCTCACTGCGGAGGCTAGGCTTTATTGTTTGCCAGTTCGCCGCGTATGGGAGGCCGAGTTGCAAACTAGTATAAAGATCTCGCTCGCAGATGGTAAACCAGGCTTCGTGTCGGCTTTCCTCGTGGGATTCTGTTTCGTCTGGCGTTATTCGTTGAGGACGATGAAGGCCAAGGAGCTGTGCATAAGTGACAGCGCGATGATGCAGAATCCAAACATCCTTCAAAATGCCAAGGTTCATGTATGTCTTCGCCGCCAGCAAGATTAATTCGACTCCAGGTTCTGTACTGGAATATCCATGGTTGTTGATGACCAAACGACACACTCGACCAAAATACTCATAGAAAAGCTTGCCAGGAGAGCTGGGTAGTTGACGTATAATGGCTTCATGTGTTTTGCTGTCCAGCTGTTGAAGACAGGTTGCGAAACACAGGAGTCCTAGACCGGCAACTGCTGGTTCGCCAGATGCCAGTGACCAGTTTATAGTTTCTTGCAGAGTGTGTAGCTTGTTGAGCGATAAAGCATCCCGTAGCCAAGTTCCTACTGCTCTCCTAAATCACTCAGTCAAAGTCACAAGTCGCTAATGGACAATCGCTCGGGAGCTCACCATGTATCCCACCATGAACAGGTAGCACTAATTATCGAAGCCATGAGTCTAGGCGAGGGCAGATCTTTGCAAAGCCCGTCACATACTTGGGAATCCTTCGGCGACAGTTTTCCACCATTGTTGGTCTTAGAATAGTTTCGCTCTCCCATGGAAGGCTCGAGCCAACCACCTTCCTCATGCTTTTGCTTCCACTAGCACGTACTCAGCGATCAAGTCATTATTGGGGCTGTGAGAATAATCCGTACTATTGCGTTATTGAACAACGATCCCACAGGTTGCAAGGTGACTGGGTCATCTGTTTGAGAATCTATGTAACTTCGGCGCGTTGGCGACTCGTGTTCCGACATCTGTAAATGCATGTTCGCGTTACACCGGTGGACTCCCACATCGTCAGAGCTTTTCGGTGTTTCGTGGCTTGCCGATGATTCCCGGGGAGTAGATTGCGAGCCATCTCGTGAAGCCTGAGATATGAGAAGAGCTTCGAGCTGTGCAACTCGTTCTTCCAGTGAGACACTTTTTGAGGCTGAGGCTGCTGAGGATGACCCCGGGATCTGACCAGCATTTTTGGTCTGTGTCATGCACTTCGTCCCTCTGGCTATACAAGTCAAGCACTTCTCAGTGCCGGCGTCAAAGATACATTTGACTTTTCTCTTACGGCCTAAAGCTGTCAGCCCGTTGCAGCAAGATTTTAGGGTGGCTTCGTACACTCAACGCAACTGTTGGTCCCCTTTCTCATTCCTTTCTCCACTCTCCCGGAAGTCGGCATCGCGACATCGGGATCGATCATGAATTGAAAGATTCAAGGGACTGGCTTCGCTGTATTGGACTTCAAGTAAGCAGCATGTCGATGATATATGGTCTCGCAATGCCCTTCTTGTTGTTGACGTGATGGACAAATGTACAGGACAGGGTGATGAGTGGCTTTGTCAGCTGAGGCACGCTAGTGAAATCCATGATATCAGTTCGGACCAAGGCCGAGGAATGCACAAATTGAGCTGTTGTAACAGACTCTGACAGCGAAGTATCCAATATTGCTCATATATATTGGCTGGACTGGGTAGATGTATGAGGCCGAGGAGAAAGATGGGGGTCGTATATCACGTGACTATCACGTGACTGTACTTTCTCTGAAGGTTTGATGACACTGACTTTTCCTGCAGGGACTCGCCTCAGTGTTTACTTTCGATTGAGATAAAAAATACTTCTGGCCTCTTGTATGATATGGGAGTATGTCATAGCTACTGAACGCTTCTGGTGTTGGGGGCTTCTCCTCCAGCTTGTGGAGAAAGATCCACGTCTCAGGAGTAGGCTTGAGAATCTATCCTTGTTAGACATCTTGGATGACTCAACGCGTAGGCCAATGTGTACGATATCGAGCTACCTCCAATATAATCGTGAGCATTGCGAAACCAGGTTCTATGCACAGCCACTTCGACTCATTCTGAGTCTTGCCAATTGCGGGGCTTCGTGCCCCACTAGGCGCGGGAGAAGTAGTGACTACATGCAAATTCACGACGATAGAGATTAGAGTACTGATAGGAGGTGTATACCAAAAAATATATATAAACTGGATCAAGGGCCTCTTCACCAAATCCTGAAAATCAACAATAAATCAAAATCTCTTTATTGCCACACAACCGTATTTCCGCCGAGCAGCACCTGCCCGAGGTAGTGTACCAGGTCTTCCCACGCTTTCATGCTCCCAAACCTCAACAACACAACCTCAGAGGATTACGCAATGGAATCTCCATCAACACCATATACCATACCTCTGGGTATGCACGCCATCCCACCAGATCAACTAGACCTTCGTCCAGACTCAGAAATCGACCATGACATCCTTCATCCTAAGCCAATTTCCAGCTCCAAAAACATCTTCTTTTTCTGGCACTCCGGCTATCCAACCATGCATCCCTACACTCAACGCACCGTACGAGCCTGGCATCGGCGTTTCTCAAAAGCTGGATGGACTGTCTACGTGATAGACAGGCAGCCCGGCTCTCCTCGCAACATCGACAAATTTCTCGACGTCAATGATGCCAAGTTGTTTCCGGAAGCCCTCACCAAAGGCACACTGACGGGAACATATGCGGTTCAGCATACAAGTGATCTTGTCCGCTTGCCACTGCTTCTGACTTATGGTGGTGTCTATACCGACGTAGGTTTCATGCAAATCGGCGATTTGGATGCGCTGTGGAATAAAACCGTTGGAGATCCGTCGTCAGGCTATGAACTTCTCTCTTACCACAGCGGGAGCGCAGGCGAGTACAGCCTTACAAACTACTTTCTCTGCTGCGAGAAAGGCAATCCTCTGTTTGACCGCGCGCATCGACTGCTGTTGAAGTTGTGGGAGGGCAAGACGAGTACAGAGGGGATGCACGCAAGTCCACTCTTGAAAGGGGTGCCGTTGATGGGAGGCAGTTTCTCCATAAATGACGAGCAAGGGAAACATGACGCTGAGGAGTCAAGTAGGATGTTGACGGATTACATCATCCAAGGCCAGGCTATATCGATGGTTATGGGATTGGTTGATGAGGAAGAAGGATGGAATGGCCCAGAGTATCTAAGGGATCACGTGTATGCGATGGAATTCATGGTCGGCGCCCAGCTCATCAATGATCTGACGAATTGGGACGGGAAGAAGGCGTTCGATTTGATGAGTCTGAAGATGCCGGAGGATGGAGAGATATCGAGTAACGAGCAAGCTCAGGCCCGTGATATTGTGGTGCAGTGCTTGACGAAGAGCTATGGATTCAAGCTTGCGCATGGTATGATCTTGAGAGTCTTCCAAGATACTCTCGGAAGCCTCTGGAGGAAGCATCCCGGAAGCGATGTAGTGGTCGGTACATATGCGCACTGGTTGAGGTATGCCATGGTCCACTGGTGCCCAGACAAATTGCCAGAGCGAGAACAGTTCACTGTTTCGAAGCCGATTAAAGTCGGACCGCTTCTCAGGGAAGCTTAGATGTTTTGATGATCGCCTAGACGAAAAGACAAAATCTCAATATCCCCAAGGTGTAAATCAGAAAATTCCGTAGCGGGTGACGAACAATTGGAGACTTCTTTCGCTGAAATGTTAGCGCCCAGGTAGATGTTGACCTCCTTGTAATCTCTGGAAATGCACACAGTGCTCGCCAATCATCGAACACTTATTGAAACGACATTCCACGGCCAGTCCGGGTCTAGAAATCCAGCCAAGACCCAAGATATGACTTCCTGCTATGTCAAGTCACCACTCTCCTCAGAGCTCACGAGCAGACCCTCGATTGGTTGGTGCGTAAGCAGACATTGGCGATATTTTTCCTCAATCCTATCAAGCCTTTCAGACTCGCCGTCTGTCCGGCTCGTTCACACGGTTTTGACGTTCTACTAACGGCCCGGCACAACTCCTCACCGAGAATTTATCTCGCTAGGACGATAGAGTTAGAGTTCGAGGTTATCCAGCAACATCTCACCAAATTGGGCCAAGACTCCATGCTGACACGGCCTCGTCCCTGATCAAAGCATCGGATCCACTTTTCAAGGCACAGGCTGACATGGATCGCGTTATCTGGCGAGCTGGCTACAAGAATGCTCATCTTTGTTCATATGTCCTGGCTCGATCAGATCTGCAAAATGTTTTCATTCTATCAGATAGCTTCAATATTGCTGTCCTATGCTGTGGCACATGTGAGTTGTTCATTCCACCCCGCCCCCAAGCAGCTAACAACCCACCTCCGACAGGCAATTTTTGTATCCATCTACCGCTTGACTCTTCACCCGTACGCAAAGTATCCGGGACCTCCAATTGCAAAATTGACAAATTGGCATGCTGTATATCACGCATATAAAGGTGACGTGCATCTACATGTCGAGCAATGCCACAAAAAATATGGTATGCCACTCCGACCTGACAGATCCGACCAAACTAATTCAGCCAAAGGAAAAATCGTTCGCATTCGTCCCAATGCCATTCTGGTGAATTCTGTCACTGGGTTCCATGGTACCGTCATGCTCGCGAACTTCTAAGAGCCTGGGCTGACTTGAGATAGATATATATGGAAATGGGAAGAAAGTCAAGAAAGCGGAAGGATACAAAATCCACGGCCACGCAAACTTGATTGGCATCAGAGACAAAGCAGTTTATGCAAAGTCAAAGAAGATCTTCCAACAGGGGTTCTCGGATACGATGAATCGCGAGCACGAACCGAAAGTCATCCAAGTAATCAACACGTTCATCGAGAAGCTTGCAGAAAATGAGTCGCCAGCAGAAAATGCTGGCGAGTGGACTAACGCCAAAATTATGAATGAATGGTGTATGTAGCTAGAAAGCCTTTCCACAGAATTAATTGCTGACCCAAGATGACATTTACTGACACACTTCAGGCACTTGGCTTGCAACGGATGTGGTCACCAAGGTGATCTTCACCACATCTTGGGACTTGTTGACCTCTGCAGCGAACCGAGGTGTAACAGGATGTCTCAAAGCAGCTGTCCATATCACGGGGATTCTTCACACCTGGCCATTTCTCCCCGGCCACGAAGTGACGGCACTACTCTGCTTCCCGCATATTGCATGGAGCATACCATTCCTCGAACAGTACGCAAACTCGGTCATCAAGATCAGCCAAGAGGCCAGAGTCAAGGACCCCTCAATCAAAGATGTTTTCGGGATTTTTGGAGCTGCGAAAGATACAGATACTGGGAAAGTGGCACTTTCGAAGACAGCTGTTCGTGAGAACACCATGACTTTCATCATTGCTGGCTCGGATACGACAGCAAGCTCGCTGGCGGCGACGTTCTTTTACCTGGCCCGCAACCCAGAAGCGTACGCCAAAGTCGCTGAAGAAGTCCGATCCACTTTCCCTTCTGCATCGTCAATCTGTACAGGTCCAGCACTGAACAGCTGTACTTACCTGCGCGCCGCGATAACAGAATCAATGCGTCTTTCTCCTGTGGCACCGCAACCTCTCATGCGAGAAGCTGAAGCCGGATGTATAGTTGACGGCGAGCCCATTCCGAAGGGCCTGAACGTCGGGTGCTCAATCCATACCCTCCAGCATAACCCAACCGTCTTTTCAAATCCCTATAAATGGGACATGTCACGATGGCTTATGGACCCCTCGAAAGACGCTTCGGAAGAGAAAGAACGGATCAAGGAGATAAGCAGGAGCTTTGCGCCGTTCTCGGTCGGACCGAGACAATGTATTGCTAAGAACTTTGCGATGATGGAAATGTACCTCACCATGGCGAATGTATTCTGGAACTTGGACTTTGAGAGTGCGGGGAGTCTTGGAGAGGGTAAGCAGGGAGAATTTGTGATGAAGAGTTACTTTACGGCATTCATGGAGGGGCCACAAATTAGATTTCGGAAGAGAAAGGGGGTCGAATGGTAGAAGAAGCTTATGCACTCAGCTGTTTCGAAGAATTTACCGCAAACTTTTCATCTAGTAGTATTGGAAACCCAATGGGAGAGATGGGATTCAAGACATAGATGATCGGCATCAAATATCGGTATACAACGGACATCCTGCCTGCCCACCGGCACCCTCCATCCGTCCTATTTCCATCCCCCAAACCCACGCTCTACCCGCCTCACCCCAAAGACATCCATAAGGGTCTTCATCCTTCTCCCACTTTCCACCTTCTTTTCTCTCCTCCCACACCTCCTCTGGACTACCAACCAGCCCCAAGAACGCATCCCTCTGTCCCCCATCAAGAGCAAGTGCGTTCCCCGTGGTCCCGTGACAGACATTCGGTTCCTTCACCAACACTCCGCTCTCCCAAACACATTTCCTCCCCTTCTCAATCGCCTTGGCAATCTTCTCCTGAATTTCTGGAGACGTAAAGTACTTCCGAATAGCAAGCAGCGAAATCACAAATCCCGGTGCCCCATGGCAGAACTGCACGAGTCCAACATCTTTGCCAGGAATGACTGGCCAATTCCCATTCTCCTCTTGCATCTCCAACAACTCAAGCAACTTCCATTGCAATTTCGGCGCATAAACTGGATCACTCAACACAATCTGCGTCAGAATCCCAATCTCGCCATGAACAGGCCCAAGGTATTGCCGTCCATCCCACTTCCATGGCTGCTCCGGGAGGATGTCTTCGATTAGATCTTTTATCACGATATCTATTTCATTTGTGAGATCCGGTAACGCTCTCTTGATCAACCGAAGCATATACAGTCCCCCGGCACGACCTTTCAGATACTCGCAGTAGCTCTTCGGTACCGTTTCATTCAATCCCTTGAGTGCGTCGAGAACTCTTTGAGCGTGGACTTTAGTCTGATAAACACACGCTTGCAATGTGTTGAAGGACAGGTACTCATTCGCTATCCCGCAACCATCTGCCAGCAGCGGCGCGACGGTGTCTTGGCCGAGGGAGAGATAGGCTCTGCTCCATTCTAGTAAGCTTTTGTCTCCAATCTCAAGAGTCTGAATATATGGCGTGGGCGAGAGTGAGAGGCTGTACAAAGCGTAGGCGATTGATGTTGGGCCAATGAAGAAACCTTTGTACACCTGGGGTCCGGCTTGGAATTTGGAGTGGAATGGGGACGGCCATGGGAGTACTGGAGGGCAATGGGTAATGATGTGGGTTAATGAAGTATGTAGATAAGTTGGGAGGAGAGAGCGGTGAAGAACGTCAGTGTAGGGTGGCGCGAGATCGAAGTGTGGATTTGGGTGACAGCGGGGTTTCGGAAGAAGGGGTGCTTTGGGGTCGTTCGGGTTGACAGCCATACTTCTTGATGAAGCTTTTTGGTCTTGGCTTTAAAACTTTATGGTAAGACATGGAGTTGTAAATCTCAAGTGCGAGGAGATAAGAAAGTTTCGGAGGTGGGATGATGAATTGGACTGTATGACGCTGACGTTGGAACCGCTTCATGCTGCTGGGCCTCCTGCCGACATAACCGCAAATCTGTAGCAAGGGGCTGGATCAAAAAAGACACGAATCTGCCCCTGAAATTCGTATACATTTCTCTGAACAATCCTTTATGCATCAGTCCAGAATTTCCTTGGCTACTGAAGACAAGTAAGGATCGACACTCCCTTTTGCATGTTACTAGGCACTGAATGTTTTGTTGATCCCGCCCCCACCAAACTTGCTCGCTAAAATAGGGGTTCAAACTACCCCTCACATGCCCTGTGGACCCTGAACTGATGCGGAGTTAGTGCTTGCGGTGGGCAGCGGCAGAATACTTCAGTCGCGTCTGCTCGCAGCGTTTCCAATTCTTTCAACCATCAACAATGAAGCCACATCGACGAGGAATTCATGAATTTTCGCTGAAGTTCACATCCCGCATCGATAGGAGCTTACAAGATGTCAACCCAGATGCCTGATCGAGCCGGAGTCGAAGCCGCGCTGTAAGTTGTGTTGATCAACAACCATTATCTTGCGCACACCGCTAACACAACACTCAGTCGACGTGTAAACACTGGACGACGATGAAGCTCGGGATACTACAGAGGAAAATGCAAATGTGATCAACACAAGTCTGGCGGTACTGCGAAGCCATATTCCAACACATGGGAGACAATATCCAGTCGATGGAAGAAGAATAGTAAGGACAAAAGGGCTACAATACTGTGGGAAGCTATGCCAGACCTGGCGCAAAACCAGTGGGTGGTGCCGCGACTCTTGAAGGCTCGTGGCGAGGTTCAATGGAGGCTTGAAAAGCACAACAAGCGCAGAGACAGCTGTGGGATGGCAACTAGTTCGAAGACGAGACTCTCTACTGGTGCAACGCCAATCTATCCTCCTACGGACCCGGTCAAATATCCTCCCAGCTTTGTCTTCGCCTTCATGAATGAATATCTGACGACCGCGCCCAAGGACGGAAAAGCTCGCATGGACAAAAGATCACACGCCCACTATCATTCTATGCCTTCTTAGACGAACTTCTCTGCGCCATACGAGTCCACCGACCCGGATCGCGTACGAAGATAGAAACACCAGAAATCATCAAAATATCCAAGTCACGACATTTTCTGTTCGTCAAAACGGACAAGGCTGACGAAATCTTTAGTGAGGGGAGGGGGACGAGTGGGCAAAACCGAAGGCTTGATACCGACTTTGAAAGAGTTCTTACATGCTTACGATACTAATCTAGATGGAAGCAAGAAGTCAACAGAGGTATGGCTGGATCGTTTTGACCGAGTGCAGAGTTCGATGGACTTCCTCTGGGATAGAATCAACGACATCAGCATGCAACATATGAATGGAACGGTATACGCGTTCAGGATATGGCATTCCTCAGGATAGAATAGGGCATCTTTGACGAAGTGCCTATCAGAGAAGCTGCAGAGTAACAGGCCACCAAGCAAGTCCAAGAGCCGACCCAAGACCCCCAATTCACGATGATCAACTCGAGTCGAACCTATACCTATTTCAATTGTAATACCACTGCCGCCGATAGCCGTATGACAACAGTCACCATCCTCAATGGCATGTTCATATCCGATGCGGACCTGATTCCTACTATCGTTGATGCGAATGCTTTTTTGCAAGCTATGGGAGATGCTGGACTTGGTGCTTCTCAAAACAGTGGCTCACCCGTCGTATCCCAGTCCATCGATGAAGAGAGAGGCTGGATGGGCAGAGAAATTGTCTTTCACAAGCCACATCCTTTTGCCAAGGTCGACGCTGTCAGAATGAAGCAATGATCAAGAGGATGGAACGGTGGTTTGGCTGGGACAAAGACACATTTGTCATGCGATGAAGGCGCAAAGCCAAAATCCCACGCTGCAGCACAATCATATCGGTAAGTTTGTCTAGCTTTGGATAGATTGATCTCGGCCTTTGGTTCCTGAAAAGGAAACTCTGAAGATATCCCTAGACACATCACCTAGTCTCTTGAGTGACTCGCTGGCCGCTGCGAACTAGATGCATAGTTCAAAGACTCTGCAACCCTCGTCTCTTCCTAGACCTAACCATCTACTGGTCCATCGCTACCCCGCGCAAGGCCAGCGGTTAGCAAGGCTGTCCCCGCGACTGCATATCGGCACTCCATTCGACCATCCTAATAATTCTTAGATCTGTGGCTTATGACTTGCATGTCTACCTGACATACACTAGCATCGCAAACAGAAGGAGCCAAGCGTACAAGTCACGATTTGCCGATTGGCCAAGCATCATACTTCGCCTAAAGGGGAAGCTGGGAAAACATTCCGCCCTCGGCTGCCGAGATACAAGCCTCCTTTTTCGGCATATGCATGTCGCTAACCGAAGAGGATTCAAAGAAGGTTTGCAGTCTTCTTTGTGTCGATTCGACCCTGCATACTCTGAGATAAGGCAGGTTGAGCTGGCGAGAAGTGCACTTATGAACGACTGCCGGAATACTTGTGACCTTCTCCAATTGTCATGTACGCCAGACTTGCATTAGCGATGGCTTGTTATGATCTTCGACCTTCTTCAATCGTCGAGATCTCCCTGTGGCTTCATGTCTTGCAAGCGCGTCGATGTTGATCCCCTCATCTAGCCTCTCGAGCTAGACAAACTCTCCAGAAGCGTAATCTCTTGGTAAGTGCTTAAGTATCAGCAAATTTCCATCTCGTCTAGACTTCTCTACTCCACATCACCGTCATATTTCCAAAGATGAAGTTCCTATCGGTATCGCTTCTGGTTCTCGCCAGTGTCGTCTCTTCCGCCAAAGTAAGCTACAATGGCGCGAAGGCATTCCGTATTCCTGTCGGTGAAGATGTCACGCCTTTGATGGACGTGATTCAGAAGCTCGACTTGCCAATCTGGAAGGGAGCTCCAAATGGTATTCCGAGTCCCAACTCACATGTTGATCTCGTCGTTCCGGCGAAGAGCGTCAAGGAGTTCAACAAAATGACAAAGTCTATGAAGACGGAAGTCATGCATGAGGATCTTGGTGCAGCTATCGATGCTGAGGGTACAGCGCCTGAATTCTCCAGTAAGTACTTCCGCTTGCCCCTTTCCAGGAAATTGTGAGCTCACGAGATGTGCTTGAAGTTGCTGCTGCCAACCTTGCTTGGTTTAACGCATATCACGCTTACGCGGACCACATCACTTTCTTGAACGATCTTGTTGCTTTGAACAGCACGAGATCCGAGATCGTTGTTGCGGGTAACTCCAATGCTGGACGACCCATTACTGGTATCCATTTCTGGGGTGCTTCAGGCAAGGGCGTCAAGCCTGCCATTATTCTCCACGGCACTGTCCATGCAAGAGAGTGGATCACAACTATGGTGAGCCGATGGATCTCGAGTTTCGTCATCTCTGAATAGTGTAAAGCTGACTAGAATCGCTTCAGACAACTGAGTATCTTGCATACTACCTGTTGCAAAATTATGGCAGCAGTGCTGAGATCAAGGGATTCGTCGACAAGTACGATTTCTACATCTTCCCTGTCGTGAACCCAGATGGTATGTATACTCCGTCGAATTGTCATCGAAGAGCAAATCTAACTGTGATCAGGCTTCGTATACACGCAGACTACCAATCGACTTTGGCGCAAGAATCGTCAGACTGTCTCGACCAGCACGTGTGTTGGCCGGGATGTCAATCGAAACTGGCCTTACCAGTAAGTTTAACTTATTGATTTCAGCTACTGATTCTGCGGAGATGAATGGTTCAAAGTACTGATACCGGATTTCAGATGGGCTGTCACTGGTGGCGCTTCCACGAATCCTTGTGACGAGACATTCAAAGGTACCTACCCATCGGTTGCTCCGTCTTGGGGTGATCAACTGACAACTAGTCCAGGTCTTGCAGCCGGCGATGCTACTGAGAACAAAGTCCTTGTTGCCTACACTAACAAGATCGCTGCTGCTCAAGGTCTTCAACTTTACATTGATGTCCATTCCTACAGCCAGCTCTTCATGACCCGTTCGTCGCCCCTATCTCTCTTTGGCTTCTCCCATTCACCTTCGACTAACCACCCTACAGCATACGGATATTCCTGCACAGCGGTCGCTCCCAACAGCGCAACCCTCAACAGTCTCGCCCGTGGCGTGGCAACCGCCATCAGAGCAGTCTACGGAACAACCTACACATCTGGCCCCATCTGCTCCACCATCTACAAAGCTACCGGAAGCGCTGTCGATTATGTTGCTGATGTCACGAAAGCGAAGTATACTTTCACTATTGAGTTGAGAGATACTGGAACCAATGGGTTCGTGTTGCCGGCTAGTCAAATTCTGCCAACTGGTGTCGAGACGTATGCAGGCTTCAGGTATCTGTTGCAGAACATGGTTTGAGCGGGGTAAATTTGGAAAGTTAAGTCAGACGTGAGGGGAGCAATCGACGGAGAAACGATGGAAGCATTGAAATAAGTCAATCAAGGGATTGGATGATCCAAACAACAACATATTTTTCATCCCCTCTCGCTCCGGGAATACCGGTAGTGCTCCAACTCACAACACCTCTCTCGTCTGGCAAATGAAACTAGGCCAAAAAGAACTCGTCGCCTTCTCCAATATTCCATCCACCTTCCTCCTCACCTCCTCCATCTTGACCATTGCTTCAACGTCCTGCCCATCGAAGCACACACAGAAACTCTTAACCCCATCCCTGATGTATTCCTCCAACTTATCCAAGATATCCATATCACTAAGTTCCCCTTTACCCCACTTCCTCTCCTGCGTCTTCAATCTACTCTCTATTTCTTCTTTACTCTCCATATCCCCGATCTCATTGTCTTCCTGGCTCCTACTATCTTCTGTGGTCTCAGACTTCAAGCTCTGTAGCCACCAGACTCTCAACAGCAATTTGACCCTCGCTACCCGTTGACTGGATAAATACTCGAGAAACGCAGCATTCAATTGAACATTCTGCAACGCGGATGCGTCTGCTGAAGGACACTCTATCAAGAAGAGTGATTGGAATATCTTGTAGAGAGAGGTTGAATGAGTGAGTGGGAGTGCGGAGTGAATATTTGAAACGGTGAGAAGAGTGCTGATTTGGGAAGCCATCTTCTGAAGTGATCTGCTGCTGTGTCTGAGGGTGGCTAGACTTTCTCGTTATATTGTTATTGATGTAAGTAAGTTCAGTTAGTTAGATATTGAGGTTGAGCGTATTGCGAGTGATAATAATAATTATGTCTCGCTGGGGTTCATGCTTGAGCTCTTTGTGCTCAGCTGTCTTTGTTCTAAGATCTATTTGGGAATGGAATCTGTACTCGATCAGAATGACACAATCTTTAAGTCTTTGTTCCTGGATTGCGATCACTGTGCCTTTGTACCACTTTCTACATTTTCAGTCACTTTAACTTCCCGAACCTGAATTGTCACAATTCCGGAATTTGGCTGCTGTTGTGGCTATCCCACCCCCTCTGCCCCTCTTCAACTTCCTTCGCCAAAGATCTTGGCCCCACCTCCATAGTTTCGAGACCACAAGAAGCGCATTTTGTCACAAGATATGCTCAAGATACTTAGTCTACTGCGATCTGCTAGTCATAGTCATTTACAACCCTAAGCTGGCAGCCTCTTTGAGATCTACTTTATTTGAATGTCGTGCTGGAGGAGCCAGATAAGCCAGGCTTTTATTAGCTCGTGCTTGAAGATGCTTCACGACAGCTCTGCCGTCTCTTTCGGTGATATCTTGGTTTTGTGACATGACCTTCATTAGACAATTTCGGTTTCATGGAACGGTTTTCTGATGTTGGAAATGTACAGGCTGGCTTTAAGGACGATACGAGATGGTTTTCCTTCGATGTGGCTTTGATGTTCGGATAGTCTTAAATTAGCACATAGAGGTTGTCAAATGTTTCAAATAGAAGCATATCACCTTCCCGAAATGACTCTCCTTTGTGACGCCACCGAAGGTGAATACATCATAGCATGACCTCCACCGTGATTATCACCGAAGAATCTTGATTGTTTGTGAAAGTGTAAACAGCAGGCGCATCAGGCATTTTGTGGTTGATGCCATAATTGTTCGTTCGACGAGTACCAATTGGATAAACAGATAAGACAGGAGCTGCTCCGTGACTTTCTTCTGTTTACGGTCGGTTCGAGGTCAAGTCAATAGCTGGCGGAAGATGGACTATTTACTTTCGGCAAATATTCAAGCCCCTTTCCAGATCCTTCGGGTTGCCGGCTTCCATTATGTGAATATGAAACGAGCACATGTATCCACAACGCCAAGTTACCAACTCAGCTGCACTAGGATTACCATTCATCAAGTCGGCCGCATAGCCCCACGATTGTGTTTTCATCTCGAGATATTATTAGCGGCGCCACGTTGATATTCCTTGGCGACTCATGAGCCACCCAATCTCAGCTCCACTCCCAAGGCGCGCGCTAGTCTTCATCTCACCACCCCTGAGCTTCACCCTTGGCATCAGACCTGTAACACTACAAAGCCACGGTCTCGCCTTTCACAGAGCTTCCTCTTCTTTACGTATTCTCGATTCTCGAAGCCACAACTTCAAGCCACCTACCGATCTACCTTAATTCAACAACATCCATCGCAGCAATGTCTGGATATCCTCCTCAACAATATGGTGGTCCTGAGCAGTACGGACCACCTCAGCCTTACGGCTCGCCTCCGCCTCAACAAGGTTATGGATATCCTCCTCAACAACAACCTGTAAGACGAACCTCGTGAAAACTTCACTTTCCAAATTCTATACAGCAGGCTAACATTTCATAGATGTACCAGCAGGCTCCACCACCTCAACAAGCTCCTCCCGAGAAGGACCGTGGCTGTCTCTACGGATGGTAAGCAGCTTGTAACCTTTTGTTCACGTTTCTATACTGACATGGATCTTCAGCTTGGCAACCTTGTGTTGTTGTTGGCTTTGCGGGGAGACATGTGACTGCTGCTTGGACTGCTTGACATGCTGCTGCTAAAGGGGAGAATAGTGGGAGTGATACAGACAATCGCTTTTCTCTCAGTTGAATTTGAGTTTTCTTTGAATGGTTATAGCAAGGGGTCTCGGATGCGATGGGTTCACTTGCATTACAGCCGCTTGCTCGGAGGGAAAGAACCTCATGAACTGTCCCTTTGTCAGATACCAAAATAATCAAAGCGTTCCACTTCTTCAAAAATGCCGCCATTCCCGAATGTTGAGCTTTAATCCCAATTGTTGTCTTGAGCCCCCTTGGCAAACGGAAGTCGGCACGGCACGAGACAAGACCAAGCGCTGGGCCCCTGCTGCCGAGCTGCCAGCCGACCATCCAAATATCGGGATTGTCTTCTTTTGATCCACTCCTCTCCGCAGTTAGCAAGCTGCGTAAGCTCTGGCCTTGGGGATGCCTTGTGGATGCCTTGTGGATGTCTTAGCACAGCCACATCAGTGACTTCAACTGAGGTGAGAACAAACTAGACATTCGAGGTCATCGTGAGAACACAATACATAGAGAAGCCTTCTTTGTCACACTCGTAGAGGCCCTGGTGGAAAATCCGATACAGTAGAATGATAGTTCTGCGCTTGTTTGGAGCAGAAGTGTGTGGAGTTATATGATGTGTTCGACAGGATTCGTGACATAGAGGTACACTTTTTGATCTTCAAAGATAGAAATTTCCTTGGTAAGCACTGAGAAATGATATGAAGCCTAGCGACTACCTATAACCTAGTTGAGTTCCCAAATTATGGGCCAAATAGGTCATCGTCAGCATTTCAGGTATCTCCTTTGGTCTGGAATCCCAAACCCGTCAAGTCCGGTTTCAGCCGCTGATGCGATTGAAATTTCTGTGGGGCTATTCGCTAAGTTGTAGCGTTTGTTTACTTGAAATTCCGCAGATGCGAATTGTCAACCATCACGACCTAAGACTGGGCCCTAAATTCCCCCCCCCCCCCCCCCAATCTACCTGCAGTCGGAAATATATAATTTCAGTTTGATCGGTTCGCATAGCTCATCTACGGAGCATGACACAATTTAGTACGCTGAACGGAGCACACACTGAGTGCGATCCTCGGACTTCCAGCGTCAAGCTCTGCAAGTTTTCGTTTCAGGAAAATTTCGAGTCGTGGCATTCACCTGAATTACAAAATATATTTTCAATCTATCATTCGAGAAGAATTCAAATGAACTTCTTCGCTCGCATTGTCTCCTCCGTCCAGTTCCACAACTTCTCTGCAAGGTCCCTCCGCTGACCATCAGCACTAGTATTGCCAGTCTTTACCATAGGCTCAAGATAAGCACCAGAGAGCTCGGCCGTGAAGTCTTCTGACGCCAAGGCGAAGAGCTGTGTCCAGCTGCCCTGGTCAGCTTTGATCAGGAAGCCTACAGCACGCATCAAGAAAAGCATTGGCTTTGACGATAAGATAGAAATCCCAGGCATCTGAACATTACCCATTAAGCCCCTAGTGATCACGAAGGTAAGCAATTACACAGCACGAAGGCTAACGAGTCCTTACGTGTCGACAATACCAGGGTGCAGAGAAGCGGTCCAAATGCCCTTCTCCTTGTATCTCTCGTTGAGTGCTTTGGTGTGCAGGACGTTGGCAAGCTTGCTCTGGCCGTATTTGACCCATGGGTCATACTTTGGATTCCGCATATTGATATCATCGAAAACGATTCCACCAGGAGGCGCTTTTGTGTGATTCGAGGAGGCGACGTTGACAATTCTCACGGAGCCAGGAGGTAGCTTGGAGGCAGTCTTGAGAAGAACTGGCGTAAGAAGGTAGGTCAGAAGCCAGTGAGAGATGTAGTTTGTCTGGTAGCGGTCACAAAGTCAGCAACCGCGATCTGTGAAGTCGTCATGGGACAACTTTACCGCGAACTGAGACTCAAATCCATCTTTGCTGAGAGCATCAGGAACAGCCATGATGCCACCATTATTGAGCAGCCCATGCAGCTGACTCTCTTTGCTGTTTTTAATCTCCCGTCAGGTGAGGAGCTCAAATCGTCTCGTCACGTGCACTTGCCTCAGGAACTCTTGTGCCGCCGCTTTCACAGAAGACAAATCAAGCAGGTCTAATTGAAGAAATTGGATATCAAGATCGTCTCTTTTTGCCCATTGTCGAAGTTGCGCGATTGCAGTGGATGCCTTCTCTTTCGATCGGGCGCAAAGATAGACTCGTGCATTGTGCTTCGCGAGGTGATAGACGGAATATTTTCCACTAGTCTCAGATCAATTCAATGCGATAGCCAGGGGTCACTCAGATAAATCTCACATGCCGTTGTTGCCGCCAGTGACAAGGTAGACTTTTCCCCTCAGATCTGGCAGGGTTTCAGGATTGAAATCGAATTTCATTGCAACAATATGACCAGTCGTACTAAGCACTCTGATGCTTTCGATATTCTTCAGGAAGAAAACTGAACGATATTTAGCGATCTGCGAATGTGACACTGGATATACATGATAGATCGGTAAGGAAGGCAACGGGCCTTTTGTATACACTGGATCGGCAGGGAGGAAGCAGTGAAATAAGTGAATGTCTCCGAAAGCACTACTTCCCGGCCCAATGTTTACACCGAGTTTGAGGCTATGACGGCAGGTTCCGGTAGAAATTGAAAACTTACGCTCCGAAATCCCATTTTCTGGGAACTTTCATCCTGCGTTGAATCTCCGCATTCTTCCCGCACGGGATCCCGCATGCGCTCCGTGTTTCTCCCGCACATCCCGTATGCGAGTTTGAGTAAACTTTTGCTCACGATATGAGTATGACAAAGCAGGAAACAAAGGTGGAACTAAAAGCGGAGCGGACTCTATATACTGCAGATCTCATTGCATCACATTCTATAGACCGAATATACTATCAACAACAGGCAAACACAACTTCTAGACCGGCCTAGAGCTCTGGCTTCTCACTTGCACTCTCTGAACCCCAAGCCTCCATTCTCAACTTCGTATCTCTTCTTGAGTCCTTCCATCAACTCATCCAGTCCATCAAGTATCTTCTTCGCCATCTCCATCGCTTCCGCCAGAGCTCGATTCGGGGACTCTGATCTCCCCACTCCCACTTATCGCCTCTTACTTAAGATCTTCATACCCTCCTCAACAGCTTTCTTGATGTTGGCTATGACCTCTACAAGTAGCGATAGAGTAGGTCCTGTCCCATGAGATTGTCCCACGGGTCTTGCTGGAAGAGTTTGAGAAGCCCAGTCACGAATGCTTCGCTCGACCGAAGGGTTGGGTGGTGTCGAGATGAATCTCAAGACCGCGAGTTGTTGGATGACAGATTGTGAAAGACTTGGGTTGGATAGACGGTGGAGATATGGTGATGTGGGATTGAGGAAAGTGTGTAGGAGGGTGGAGAGATCTGGTTGCGGACGGTCGGTTGGGGTGGTCGATGGAGACTCGGACATTCTGAAATCAGGATCCTGGTACTGACACGGTGGTTTTGATTATAGTTGTAATAAAGTAGCACTAATTTTTTAACAGATGTGTTTGGGGTATTTATGCGTTGATCTCGGGAATCTACTGGAACAGCAAGCCGTGCGTGCCTGGCCACTGCTTGCCCTATTGAATCACGAAATCCGGCTATTCTTTCTGCCAGGGAAAGTTTTGAATTCGAGTAAGCTGCTCTAATCCTGTTTCAGACAGTTCACTTCCAAGTAATCTGGAAAGAAAGGGGTATAACTGCCAATTCCTTCTAATGTTTACTTCTCCATCACCAAGCCACAAGAGGGGTGGCTGAAGCGAACAACCGAAAGTGCTTTGTCAGCCAAGCTGGCTCTTTTCCAACTTCGCGCCATGACGACTTGACAACTAACACCACCAAACGCCAGCTCAACGGCATCAGGTTGTATATACAACCTGCGATGTGTTGGGAGCGCTGCAAATGAATAGTCTGCTGATGTCCTTACTCCCTGGCCCCGGCACAATGACCCTGATCATTGGGCTCAAAGACATCGTTGAGCCACTGTAATATGATAAAACTACCTGATTCCTCCAACTATCACGACTGGAGTCTTCCTAGTATGCATCATGGTGCTTCAGAATTAATCTCTGTTTCAATTAAAGCCCTCATTACGCAGATGGCCTTGATGCAACACGTTCTTGTTCAAAGCAGATGAGATCATCGCGAATTCCGCCACATCATCCACGACATGCACGATGGCTCAGATCTATCAAAACTATGACCATCTATTTGTCACGGCGCCTATGTACAGTTCTATGACCTGCCTACGCGGTTCCCGTGTAGGTACTTCCAATCTCACCCCACTTGACATTACTCCATGTCACTGCTGGATTCGGTTCGACTTGGAGCACCACCTTGGGATCACCTTCAGTAGCATTGCAAGGCCCGGTGTTGCCAGAATCCAACCAGTTCATGAAACCACCCTCATCCCACCATACAGAGAAGATCAAAACCATACCTCTACCCAGAGCTTTGCCCATGCCAGCAGTTCCACCAAGGTCGATGTATCGAGCCGCGACACCGGGCTTACCGCAGAGATCAGCATCGTTCATGAAGTCGATGCCAGGTACGCCAGTTGTGTTGACAGCAGCATTCTTGATGACCTTCCCATCTTGGACGTACAGTCGGCGGATCTCAGTCATGGTACCATTGACTTCAGGGAATTGTGTCACGACTGTGAATGGTCGGTTGGTGTCGACGGTCATGCCACGACCGTAGTAATCCTTATTTCCTTGGGCATAAGGGTTGTATGAACATCCCCACTTGTCGCAGACACCATCAAAAGCACATTCGTCAGGAGTACATTTGTACAAGCTGGTCTGGTTGCACGTGTGTGGTGCGATGCTGGTTGCCTCGGCGTTAGCCTCCCAGATATCCATCTCGTTGCAGCACGATCCCTTGGCATCGATATTGGCCTGCATTTCTCCCATCAGTACTTGTCTCACTTGTGTAGAAGGGATGGGAAGGCTCACCACACCGTTAATAAACGGCAAAGTATAACACTGCGCATCACAATACCCTCCACCATAACTCGCCCCGGTCGGATTCAACTCGCTCTTCCCACCATCCTCCTCCATCTCTGACAAATACAACGCCCCATTCATTCCACACGGCAACTTACTCGAATCAACATCAAAGCTCAGCTCACCACCACTCAGCTTCAACATCTCATACTTATCACCCTCCTGGTTGAGCAGGTACGCGCGCGGGCTTACCACACGCCCATCCTTATCCAGCTGGTTCATCACTAGACTTCCACCTTCAGTCTTGATCCCGTATTTCTCATAATCGCTGATCCCGTCGACGATGCAGTTCTTGGCGCATGTTGCTTCATCGGGACAGACGGTGGCGTTGGGTGCGTTGCCCCAGGTTCCGCAATTGAGGGTTGGTGCGTCGACTTGGTAGACGGGGTGGGCGAGTTGGTCGAGGACGATTACGCTATTTTGAGGCGTGCAGCCGCCTGCTTTGGTACATTTCCATGTTGTGAGTTTGGGATGGACTTCTGGGTTTGGGCCGGGAGTGAGGGCTGAGGCGAGGCTCAGGAGGAGAGGTGCGAGGATGAGGGTGATGGTAGCCATGGTGATGAATGAGTGTAGGTGGTTGTAGAAACCTGTTTGTCTGGTGGTGGAGGACAGATCGAAAGAAGGGTCCTTCTCCTTCGGTGAGGAGCGAAAGCATACTTATATACCTGTTCGATGTTCATCCATGATTTGTCCCCGCCAAACGACACGTCTAATCAATCTTCGGTGTACATTCAACGCATCACCCCCCAAATCCGGGACGATCCCCCTCATTCCCATAAAACATCCTCATCAAACGGCCCGCCAACCGTCGTGCCAATTAAAGTACCTATCCAGGCTATCCAGAAGTCTAAATCCTTCATCCATACATACCAAGTATATATCCGCCGCTAGCAGCTCTCCACAATAAGCTCATGTGGAAGTAGAAGAAAGCTAAACGTGCAGCTCATGTTTTGCTCGGCGAATGTAGACGGAACACATTATCCATACCAGAATATGCCCTCATGCAAGGGCAAGGCTTATCTGACCACATTTCAAATCCAATAGCGGGAAGTGCCTCGGCAGTCAGCGAAAGAGTGCATGGAAGTGGCAAGCCCAATACCGGCTGAAATCAATGTGCCGGGGTAGGGAATATGTTCTTCCCCAGAGTAGAGTTCAGGGGTTGTCTCGGCTATATTGATTTCGCTAAGCGAGGAGGGGTTCAAGGATAGGGGGGTAGATCACGTTGATAAAACTTGATGGTACGTGTTCATCCCTTCAATTTAAGAATTTAGAATTCAATGTGCGAGATACAGTGTCCTTGAAAAAAGGTATATAGTTCGCGTAAGATGTATCGTGTAGATCTCAATTCTTGTTTTGAAACTTCTTATTTCGGTGGTACATGGATCTCGAGTGCGAGGTAGGTGGAGGGGATGCGGTTGAGCGACCGAGTACTGGAAGCTGCAGCCTGCACCCATTTTCTTGTACCGGTATTGCTTTGACGGATATCCGGGTTTAGGATTGAAAACAAGATTAGACTAGAATAAGTCCAGATGTCGTCGAGTCCTCGGCGATGCAATGTATACGCGATGAAGCAAGCAAAATCATATAAATTTCTTTCTTCTTTTTTGATACAGTCAACGGGCCTTGAGCTGCACAGCCTACGCTCTTTGAGATCACTCAAGCTCAAGAAAAGCAAATCTCGACCACAGTTATTTCACAAGCTATTTCTCTGACTCTTCCAAATATATATTCACTCCCCCTCCCATCATACCCCGCACTCACTACTACGCTCCATAAAGATCCTCACTCAAAGCCTTCCATTATGTATTCTTCCGCAAACTCGACATTACAGACACTTCACAATCATATTACTCACTCCTCCCCCTCCCAAAATACCCTTCCCGCCCAACCTCATTCTCAGCACCGCATTCCACCAGCCCATCAAGTCCATCCCCCCCTCCTCCCCAAACGCAGCAACCTCTACTGCAGACACAGATCTCGCATATTCACTCTCTGGCATCCATCCACCTCCCTACATTAGCGAACAAGCGATTCCATAACGAGGCATCTTATGTTCAGGTATTCATCGTGGATTCGCTTAATTGGGGGCTTTATACCAGATGGACTAGGGTCCCCCTCGCGCTTTAATCATCTAGCGCTGGCCATGATACAATTTCTACTTTTACAGGTCCCTCAGTAAGACTTGTAAGGTATAGATCCAATCACACGATTGTATTGTGTTTTATAGGCTCTGATCTCCTCATTGGACGTATGTTTTTTTTTCTTTTCCCTTCTTAAAAGGTTTCGAAACGCAGAAATAGCAATGTCCTCAAAATCTTCTACATAATCAGCATTGGAAGAGGCCCGGGATCGGGACCACATGCTAGGTTCTAGGAAAGAGAAAAAAAGAGCTCTGTTTCGTCGTGTGTTGGGTTTTCATTTTCGGATGGGCTGTGATTGATTCATTTACTATCTACGAGCGTAAGTATGCGTAAGGGCAATATGATACACAGATACAGTAGGTGAATGGAATGGAAATATACTGTAACGGAATACGAATGACTTGCTGCCCACTACTTCCCTTATCGACACTGCGCAGGCGGACTTTTCGCCGTGAACAATGGCAGTGCCAGTGATTGTATACAGTCCCGACTCCAGCATATGATGATTAAGATGAGGAAAGGTAGAGAGATAGATAGATAGATACGGTAGAAGAATAGGAGGTTGAGATGTTGTGCAATTGGAAAATGTTGTTTGAGTGTGAAGGTCAATTTAAAACGAGTAAGAGTGAGCAAGAGTACTTGTCAAAGTCGCGACGTTGAATGGGGACATGTGTTGAGAGCGTAGGAGAAGGAAGTCGCGGACTTCAGGGTCAGTCTTGGATCTTTTCAACTTGTAAGTAAGAACGGAATTAGCTCTACCATAGTCGATAAGATTGCTGGGCTGTTGACTAAAAGGTGCAATCTGCGACACTACAAGATTAGAATTCAGATTTAAACTTAGGAGGACTGGAGAGAAGACCGTGGAGAATAAAGCAGAGGGGCACTTCATATTGTACGAGCCTACTTAAGCAACCGCATTTGGATTGATTGGTCGGGCAGATTGAGAACCATTCACATTCACAAGGGCAAACAGAGATTTTGAAGTTCTTCATCTGACATTATACTGTAGCAGTTCAGGTCATTCGTAAGGGAGGCATGCTTGACTGCGTCAGTCGGCACGCCTGCTTTATCCCAACCCCCAGCACCCGCTAAACCAGAAAATGCAAAACAAACGCTAGAGGCGACTGAAAGTTGTAGTGCGCCATCATTCTCTCCAAGTGAGAGACGCAATGGAAAATCTTTTTGTGTTTACCAAAGCGAGAAAGCTTGGTCCCATCATCTGATGTCCCGTGTTCGTGTACTTCTCTATTGAAGCATCCGTCATCAACCAACAGAGAGGGCGTTACCGAATCGATTGGACCGGAAACGTGTGTGCTCAAGTGAGCGTGGGTATCTCGAATATCGTACAGCGGAAGGAGGGTCTGTTGTCGACTTCAAGCTCCGACCATTCCTGGCCCGTAGCTGTTTTGCCGCATAGGACCTCCTTGGAAGCCATGACCCTGAGAGTTCTATGTTGCGTCAGCCTAGATCTCATTCAGGTATAGCAGTCACCCAACCTTCTTTGGTCGCTTCCGCTTTGCGCCGTCTCCATCGCCTGTAGAGTAGCCTGGGTCTTGATTGTCATCATCAACATAGCCCTCGCCATAACCCTCAAAGCTCGAATCCCCATAGGTTCGTTTGGTAGCTCTCTTCGGACGTTGGACATCTGCCTTGGAAGCAACCTTGACAGGACGAGCAACCGCAGGATTTTGTGGAACAGGTGTTCTAGACCCATTCTGAATGCCCTTCGATGCCTCGACTGGTGCTCTTGGATTACCACCCTCACCCAGCACAGAAGGATCGAACAGATCCTTTGGTATTGGACCCTTAGCCATCGTGAATACCTTGTTGCCAGGAGGTAGTAGCGATTCAGGAATGCCTTTCTCAATTTCTTTCCCCTGTGTCCACTCGGCATTCCAGCCCTCATCTTGGTACTTGACCCTCCACATCATCTCGTACAGTGTGCCAGGTGTGCCTTGTTCCCTCTTGACGGAATCAAATGCGCCGACCAGTCCATGGTCCTTGATGTGATTCTTGTATGTCTTACGAAGCTTCACACCCTTCGATCCATCGGGATTATTCCTTGCGACTGTTGCTGCAATGCCGTACAGGTTGTAGCGATCGAATAAGTCTTCGCGCAATGGGGCCTTAGTAGTTCCTTCAGAGTTCTTGACTCCTTGAGCAGTGTGTGCTGCACATCAATTCCATGTTAATCAAGTACTTCATTAAAATGAGGTGCAGGGAAGTGTCTGGAATACAAAACCAGGGAAATGGTAGATCTGTGAGAATCGGGAAGTCTTACGGGTCTTGCAGAGGTAATATTTTTCGCCGACATCCAAATGGAGATCATTGAGCGTAAGACTGTGTAGACTCTCGGGTTCCTCAACGTGTACCTTCTTCTGTTCTTGATCACCCTGATCGTCGGACTCGCGCTTGCGCTTGAGGGAGCTATCATCGTGAGCGGTGGCCTCGAATGAGGAGTCGGGATTGATTGAAGACATGCTGCCGTTGACGCTGCGAGCAGGCGTTGGCATCGAGTGATGATCTATAGGTGAGGTGACGGGTTTGATTGGGAAATCAGCAGCGCTGGGAGATGTCTGAGAAGGAGTTTCGGGGGTCCGAGGTAGATTAGAAGTCATTTCGTGTTGTAGATTCGAGAATGTCGAGGTCGGGAGATGTATGTTCTCTTTGTATGTATGTTGTTGTATGGACAAAGCAATGACGATGTTGTGAGCCGCCAAAGGTGAAAGAGAGTGGGAGCTCGGGGAGCAGAGATTTGCCAGATGCGCCGGCACCCGTCTTTATCGTCGAGCGATCGAGTAGGATATGCGAGAGGCTATTCCGAGCCGTCGGTCGAAGCAGAGCGTCTGCTGGTCGGCTCTCGATGGGTGGAGAGGTTGAGCGCAGGGTTGGAGAAAGAGGTCGGGAGCGACCGTCGCAGGGCGCAACGCAACCAAGGCCACGCCTTGAATCTTCCAACTATGCCGTATCCTCCTTCATGCACGATACTCGTCTCGACCGGTGAAAGTGTCTCGCGGTGTACTCGGGGTCGTCGACGCAGAGTTCGTGGTGTCGTCGGTGGTGTTGACGTGGGTTGTCGTGAGAGCGAGCAGATCGGAGGCGCCGTCTTTGATGATCCAGCCGAGCCCAAAACTGCGCTAGAAGGGGAGGGTGGGGCTGAAATCGAGTCACGTGTATTGGCTTACAATACGAAGAGTTTTTGCAAGGGAGCCGAGAAGTGAATAAGAGAAAGTGATTAGATTTGTATAGTGTAGGTAATTATAGATATTGAAAGGTGATGGCACTTCAATTGAATGTTAATAATTGATTGATGGCATGGTGGGTACGATTTCCTTGCTTGCTGCTTGAGCTTGAGTGCCATCTGCATCTGCTGGCAAAACACAGGCAAAAGCAAACCAGAGCACAGCAGCCGGGCTCGGGCTGCTTCCTCCGCTAGGGGCTCGTGGGCTCGTCCCTCATCCCTCCCGGCTCACGTCCACCACGTCCAGGTTCACGCTCAAGCTCAGCCTTGGCCCTCGAGTCAATCAACCACACTAGCAAGTCGAGCTAACCTTGAAAGGGATTAGTTCCAATCCGATAAAACCAGAGCATCAGAAAAAGTTCACAGCCAGAAATACATCCCACCACCAAGTACTTCTACTTCTCCTCAACCCGCACAAAATGGGTAAACGTCAACGAAACCAAGAAGAGGGGGATGAGGACATCGGCGCTGTGCCTACAACTGCCCAGGATCCTCCCTCCAAAAAACCACGCAAAGAAACCAATGCATCCGCTCAACGAACACTATTTGTGCGATCTCTACCCGCAATTGCAACAAGCGATGCCTTGACCGAATTGTTCTCCCAAAACTACCCTCTCAAACACGCGACTGTCGTCCTAGACCCAGAAACAAAGCAATCGAAAGGATATGGATTTGTTACCTTGGCAGATGCGGAGGATGCACAGAGAGCTCTTGACGAGTTCAATGGGCAAACTTTCTTGGGCAGGAAGATGAAAATCGAGATCGCGCAGCCACGGTCAAGAGAGATGAGCAAGGGAGATGGATTGGAGGGTAAGCGGAAAAGTACGATATCTGCTGAAGCTGCTGCGATCAAGAAGGCTCGATTGGACAAGATGGCTGAGGACAAGAAGCCCCCCAAGTTGATTATTCGAAATCTGCCGTGGAGTGTCAATACACCAGAAAAGCTTGCAGCTCTTTTCCAGGGTTTTGGAAAGGTCAAATTCTCTGTGCTACCAAAGAACAAGGATACGCAAGCTGGCTTTGGTTTCATCACGATGCGGGGTAAGAAGAATGCTGAGAAGGCTCTCGCTACGGTCAATGGTACATTGATCGATGGTAGAATGGTCGCTGTGGATTGGGCTGTTGACAAGGAAGTTTGGGAAACCCAGAATAAGTCCAGTAAGGCGGAGGAGTCTGACGAGGATGAAGGTGGTGTCAAATTGGCAGAGAAAAAGAAGAAACCGGCCAAGAAGGCAGCAGAGAAGAAGCCTGCAGAAGATTCAGACGGAGAGGATGATGTCGCAAACTTCTTCAAGAACTTTGGCGATCAACTGGAGTCTGAGGATGAAGACGATGAGGATCCTAAGGAGGACGAGGAGGATGAGGATGAGGAATTAGACGAGGAGATAAAGGAAGAGGACGAGGTCTGGGAAGACGATGCGGAAGAAGAGACCGAAGAAGAAGTTGAGGAGGAGAAACCCAAGAAAGTTCTCATTACTGACAACTCCACCACACTCTTCATCCGAAATCTCCCCTTCACAACCCATGATGCCGACCTCAAAGAGCACTTCTCCCAATTCGGTCCTGTCCGCTACGCCCGTGTAGTGATGGATCGCCAAACCGACCGTCCTAAAGGTACAGGCTTCGTCTGCTTCTTCAATGTCCAAGACGCCGACTCCTGTTTCCGCAGCGCCCCAAAGACCCAACTCACAGGCGCCAATGCCATTACCAAAGTCTCTCACTCGGTCCTCCAGAACGACAGCGCTGACACCACCGGCATGTACACCATTGATGGACGCACTCTCCAAGTTTCCAAGGCTGTCGAGAAAGAGACCGCAGTCAAGCTCACGGACGACGGCACAAACTACCGCACAGAGCGCGACAAAGACAAGCGCAAACTCTACCTCCTCTCCGAAGGAACCGTCGCCGCTGGTACACCACTTTACGAAGCTCTCGCTCCATCAGAGATCAAAATGCGCGAAGACTCCGCCATGCAGCGCAAAAAGCTCATCCAGAACAACCCCACGCTACACCTCTCCCTCACGCGTCTCTCCCTCCGTAATCTCCCCAAAAATATCAACTCCAAAGACCTCAAAGCCCTTGCAAGAGAAGCAGTCGTCGGTTTCGCCACAGACGTGAAGTCCGGCCTCCGCGCCCAACTCTCCAAAGAAGAAGAAGCCCGCGGCGGCGACGAGATGCGTGAAGCCGAGAAACAGCGCAAAGCCAAAGGAAAAGGCATAGTCCGCCAAGCCAAAATCGTCTTTGAAGGCCGCGAAGGCGCCAAAGTGTCCGAGGAGTCTGGCGCAGGCAAATCCCGCGGCTACGGCTTCGTAGAATATAGTTCTCATCGCTGGGCGCTGATGGGATTACGATGGTTGAATGGTCATGCTGTAGAGAACACTGCGACAGGGAAGAAACAGAGATTGATTGTGGAGTTTGCGATTGAGAATGCGCAGGTTGTGCAGAGGCGGAAGGAGAAGGAGGAGAAGGCTAGGTTGAGGAGTAAGGAGGTTATGGAATTGAGGGCGAAGGGGGAGGTTCCTGAGAAGGAGAAGAATGTGTTGAGGAAGAGTGAGGTTATGAAGAAGACGAGGGTGGGGATGAAGGGGAAGCCTGGACGGCCTGGATTTGGGAAGAAAGGAGAGGACGGTGGGAAGCCGCAGAAGAGTTTTGAGCGGGTTGATGTGGGGGCTGCGAAGAGGAAGAGAGATGGCGAAGAAGAGGGTGGAGCGGGCAAGAAAGCGAAGAAGGGGAAAGGTGGTGAGAAGGAAGAGAAGAAATTCAAACCTGGCTTCCCGCCTGGTGAGGAGGGGAGATTGCAGAGGAGAGAGCAGATCATTCAGAAGAAGAGAATGATGAGGAGGAAGAGGAAGGGTGGAGCGTGAGGGGAATTTTCATTTGATGAGATGAAAATAGAAGATACCATTGCTGTAATATGAGCATTCAGTCTACCTATCCATCAGCCATGTCATCCTTGCTTTCAAACAATGGTAAAATCGCGTTTCGATTAGTGCAGTCATACTCTCTTAATGGTTCATGGTCAGGAAAACTGATGTGATTATCACGGAATGGAGGTTGAAACACTCTGAATAGTAGTATTTTGAAATGCCCAAAGTACACATGTGCTCTGCTCCGTACCAGACTGACAGGCGGGAGCATCGATAGTCCAAGCTGGACGGAACTTGCACGTTACTGTAGCGGGCTAGTGGTTACAGGCCACCTGCGCTTGTCCATGGACACTCTCCCTCCTCAAAAATCAAATATGATGAAGTCTTTCTCCCAATCCTCATGCTCATCCATCTCATCCGCCTCCTCCTCCTCCTCCTCATATTGCCATTCCCCGCGCTTCTGCCATCTATCCCTCCTCTTCTCGCTTCCCTAAGAGATAATGAACCTCCCCTTCAGATCCCGTATCCTATCACACAAATCCCTAATCTCCTCATTCACACTCCTATCCCCACCTCTCTTCTCACCCAGCTCTCGTCTTCCGACAAGAAACGTTTCGCCTCGAGCAGACCGAATCGGGATTACACGAACATCGCGAAGTTGCCATTTGTGGTATTGGAACTCACTACAATTTAGGTTCAGGATTAGAATCTCGCCTCTTGACCAGATCTCAGGAGGAAAGGAAGGGGAGATGGGATTGAGATTAGGGGAAGGGGAAGGGGAAGCGACATACATCCAGGAACACAGCATAGGGAGGAAAATCGCTCCAATGAGCAATAACATAATCGGCGACTTCCACGAAATCCATATTGTTGAAAGAGTGTCAGTCGGATTCGGTACTGCCTCAGCCTCAATCGCAACTACCGCCTCAATTACATCCTCAATCTCCGGCCCAGCAGCAGCAATTCCAGCAGCAATCAACCTATCCTTCTCATCGAGGAGCGATTTCGCGAACGTATACGCTTTTAATAACAAGTAGGTTATTAATTGCAGTATGGTAGTGATTTTCTGGGAGTTCTGGTGCTGCTTCCGGTTCAGGTTCAGGTTCAGGTCCAGGTTCAGGTTCAGATTCAGGTTCACGAGGAAGGTCGCGGACGCCCACGCTCAAGACATCGTCGTAGAGTTCTGCTTGTAAGCCGAGGTCTCGGAGATCGACTGCTGCTGGTATGATGGCGTCGATGCTGGAGTTGAGGAGGGGGTTTGAGAGGGTGGAGGGCGGGAGCAGGAGAGGGGATGGTTTGTTTGTAGGATGGTGAATTGATTGATGGTGGATTGTGGAGGGATGTTTTGTGGTGGTGTGGTAAGGCGAGAAGTGAGGAATGAAGGCAAGAACTCTTCTTGATGTGGATAAATTAAAATTGACGATATTCTTCATCGCATCGCGGGAAATGGTGTGGTGTGGCTAGTTGTGGGAGCGACTGGTGTACGTATATTAGACTGGTGTACCGAATACTTTCTAACCTGGACTTACAATGGGCCGTTGAACCGGTCTTGAGCAGGTGATTGAGCTTTCCATGGTTCGTTGGTCGATTCTATACTAAGTGTAGGTCTAGTATACCTACCTGTACGCTGTATTTTACATAGTTGAACATGATGTTTTGGAATTTCTCGGTGATGTATAAAGTCCAAGGGAGCGACCGGTGGGTGATGGTTACATTAGCGTCACAGATAATTGGGAAACTGACATGAAGTCGATCGTTATAGTGAGTAAGCTCAACACCTTGTCTGGCTTGCTACTGAACTTCCATGGCTTCTACGATCAATAGATCCTTAGTATTGGTGCCCGATTCGTCGGGTCCAGTGTGAAGGGAGAAACTGTGGCTGTCGGAAATTTGGTGAGGTCAGAAAGTTGAAACTTTTCTTGAGCAAAAGAGCATATTGCAAGCTCACACATAAATGGCTGCACTCAGTCAACACGTTTCAATGTTTACTTTCATCAAAATCCTCGTATCTGACCCCTGACCAGCCCTGCATTAGCGAGCATTCTCGTGAATAATAACCTCCACACATGAATCCACTCGACTCCACATTCAATCATCCACAGCCTCTACTCCTTGGACAAACCCTACCCTAGGAAAGTCTTATTTGATCTATCTACCCAAATAGTAGGTTTCCCACCATCAGCACAGTAAAACGTGCCCTCTGGCAAACAGCCCGTATAGCTCAAGTACTTCACCCCATTCAAACTTGTCTCCAAGAGCATTTCACTGACCATTCAATAGTGGTAGAGCGCGTCACTAGTAATGACGAGGTTGCCGGTTCGATTCCGTCTATGGGCAGTCAATTGCGACTGTCAAGTCATTTTTTGAAGAATTTTTGAAGCTGGAGATGTGTTTCTTTTGGTGCTGGTGGTGTTTTATCGCTTAGATTTCCTTAGCGCGAGGCTGTCGAGGGGCTGCACTGCAATGATCCCCCCGGTTGGTGAAAGTGTCATAAATGATAAATTCCCTTCATGAAGGCCTAAGCTATAGTTGTAAAATTCGCGGCGCTTGATCAACCATGGACTTGACTCATCGTAAAGTTTGATTGTTTACTTTCTTTTCGCGAATCATTCGGCTCTGTCACGTGGAGACCAGGCTGAGCCTTGGCAGGCTTGTCGCGTCACTTTCAATCCATGAAGCTCCCAGACTTCCACGGATACAGAGCTCGTACGACCACCCGTGAGCTTCCAACGATGCGCAATCCATGATTCCGATTTCAGAAAGCCATCAAGATGTCTGGCAGTCTGTCAGCATGGCAGAACTTCCTTACCCGCTGCATTGAATCGCGACTTGACCCCGAAACCTTCACAACCTACCTCTCGGTCCTCGACACCCAGGCGCCCCTTCCGCCTCCTCGAATAGTCGACTTATTTCTTGCGCCGCGAGAGGAGAGCGATTATGCGCTCGATCCACTCGTTGTCCAATATATCCAAGTCCTTTTGAGCTCCGGCCAGGTCAATGTGCCGACAGCGTTGAGGGGACTATGGAAAGTTTCGAGCTTCCGAGACCAGCTACGTGGGGATGCAGAAGCAAAAGAAGGCGAGAATGATGGAACTGGGAAGGCGAAGACTGGCAGAAGGTGGAAAAGCTCATATACCACCGAGGAGACGCTCTTCTATCGCATCACGAAATACATATCCTCTGGAACCTCCCCTCGGGATATACAAGAAGCAGTGGAACTGATCGCGGTATGCATACAATGGATGGAAACCGTGGTATCTGCCAGCCGTGTAGGTCACGAAATGTTGAGTCTGGCTCCCACACATACGGCAGAGATGTCAGCGCAGCACATGGCACTGGGCACTTTAGTGATAGCTGCGGTGGAAAATGCGAGAGTGGTTCATGCTTTGGGAACCAGAGCGGTTCCGAAACCAACCAGGAAAAATCTTGGGAAGGCTTTGGAGGGTTTTGTACCTCTGCTATTACAGTGCAGTCCCCAAGGCGCTGCAAGGCTGGAAGTGTTCCGAACAGAAACGCTTGTAAATCTTGAGCCGGTAGAGATCAAAGAACCCATGGCCGCAGCAGACAAGGAGATTGAAGACATACTTGAAGATGGATTACAACTAGGTGTGGATAGCATGGTTGTGGAGGAAATGCCAGTGATGAATACGCGGGCGGGGTTATATGTTTACTTCAATTCCTTGGTAGGACCAATCAAGCTGCCTTCCTCTAAACTAAGTGCTGATTGTAAACAGCTCATTGCGAGACCTTTGATTGACGATAGTGCCATTTTTGCATACCTACACAATAGATACCAGGTAGCTCTACACACAGCATCTCCCTTCCTCCTGCTAACGGTCTCAGGGCGATATCCGGTCCACCATGGTCGATATTATACTTGCAGCCTTTGATATTCTTGCAAATGCACAATCTCGGAAGGAACGCGCACAATCAACGACCGTTCTTAGATCATTCGTCATCAACAAAATACCTCTTCTACTGTCGACTTTGTCTTCATCTCTGTTCCCACCTCTCACAGCAGAATATTGCATTACTGAAGCGCTGAGACAAGTCGATATCAATGTCTTCCCCACAGATTCAAACATGTTCGACGAGTCCAGTGGCGGTAACATGTTTCCAGATTCTGTCCGTACCGACTTCTGCTTCGCATGTTGTCTCCATGGATTGGTAGAGGAGGCAAATATCATAGACGTCCTAGGGGACGAGCCGCTGCAAAGCTTACCGGCGGAAGGACGCTATGCCAAGGATGACTTGGTTCAGCAGTGCTTGTCGGATCCAGAGAGAGCTGAACGGTTGATTGATGACTTGCAACTAATGAATGGAAATGCTGGCGCGGTCAGTCAAGCCATTACCGAAGTAAGTCTCCAGATACATCCCCGCAGCATTCTGACTAACCATGCGAGGTCATTGCACGGCTGTGTGGCAATAAGGAAACGATGTCTCTGAAGGGTTTGTGCAGTAAGCTTGTCAAAATACCGTCGTCACTCGATGTGATGCTACTTTTCGACAAGCCCACATCATTCCTTCAGCCTATCTGTGACTTACTCGACAACTGGCACTATGACGAGGACCAAGGAGAATACCAGCCCGTATATGAAGAGTTCGGTTCGATCCTCCTCCTAGTTCTATCGTACGCCAACCGGTATAATCTATCAACAGTCGACCTTGGAATCAGGAATACAGACTCCTTCGTGGCAAAACTTTTGAATCAAGGCCATCTCAGCCGAAAGATGGAACAGCTGTCTGAACAGGAGCAAACTCACCTCGATGGCTGGATCAAAGGACTATTTGACAATGAGAGCGGAGGACTTGGGGATGAGCTCATGTCTTCTTGTCCACCACAAGATTTCTACCTCTTGGTGCCAACATTGTTCCATGAAATTGTACTGGGATGCTCGACCAAGAATCTCTCTGAGGACGCCCTAAAGGGTGGCCTTGAATACCTGGTCGATACCTTCCTTCTTCCATCACTCGTCCCCGGCATCACCTGGCTTGCTTGTCATCTCTGGGAATCTCGAGGTGATGGCAATGCAGTGCTTCAGATATTATCTGCACTCATCACAAGTCCGACATCAATATCAAATAATACCGAGGCCTCTCAGATGCTCAATTCGATTCTGAACATCGTGGCTAAGAATCTAGAACATAGTCTCCGATGGCTTCAGCGAGCCGAACCATCAAGACAGGACATCGAACCGCTTCTGAAGACGCTGCGTGGTAACTTGGGGTGGGACAGACGAGGTGCAGCAGGCCACACAGAGCTAGAGTCATGGACAGCTTCACCAAATGGCGGGCTGGTAGTCGCTGTGAAATTGACAATGACCCATCTCATCCAATGGGGTCTCAATCCAGCCCTCAACAGCAATCCAGCCAACTACACCCACCGCCAAATCCTTGTCGCCGTCAAAATGCTGACCGCTAAACGAGTCCTCTGCGCCATCCTCGACGAACTCAAATCACAGTCAACAGCAGGTAACGGAAGTGTCGCACTCGACGTCGCGTGCGCCATCATCTGCGCTCCCGATGCAGCCAGCTGGGACGCAGGTATCCAGACAGACATCATGGGTGCCGCAACTATCAGCCCCCAAGAACGGCGCATGAACCTCCGCGAAGCCCTGAAGATGGAAGCAGATAATTCTCCCAAGCTCCATAAGACCGACCCTTTCCATGCCGAAACCATCATCCGCCTATATCGAAAAGTCGAAGCACAACTGAATATGCCGCAGCAAGCTATGCTGCAGCACGATGCACTCGGTGATCTCAACAGCGCGATTGAAGCTGTCGATATGGACGCTCTTGCTACTAATGCGGCGCTGCATGGTGATGGTCTTGGAGATGGGACGGACTTGGGATTGGGAGATCCTCATGATGATTTGATGCAAGGTCTGATGGGAGGTGGTGCGGATGATCTTTTGGGTTTCAGTAGTGGTGGGGATTTGGGAGATGGTATGGGCTTCTGAGCCCATCGTATACCAACTCTGTAACGATACCATGGCAATATACTGTCATAAATTGTGGCGTTAGGTTGGCGTGGTGCCACGCACGGCGCCTTCCGCTAGTGGCTTCGAAAGCGAAGGCGTTTTGGCTGGATTGTCGTGTATATTCCGAGAATGCGAGTTCTTCAAAGATTTCTTACCTGATTTTCTCGACTCGATTTGGAATGTCCCATTGCCCACGCAGTGCTGCAGTTGCAGGCTTTTTCCAGAGGCGTCCGCGGCACACCAGAGGTTCCTCACCCCTCTTTAAGCGCTTCATTTCGTCCAGTATATCCATATGCTCCAAATTAGAAATTTGTTCCCCTAGTCAAGGGGGGTCCGAAGGATTAATATGCAGGTGGAAAAGAGGCGCGGCCCAGGCAAGCCACTCAGCTCCCCCTTCCAGCCGCAAATCTCAATGGGGACGCCAGCCGCAATATTGATGTCGCTTAACCCCGCAATTTCTCATGTTTGTCTGCGTCTTGCTTTTTCTGAGACACATGGTAACGAATGATGTCCTGTTCCGGAGGCTTTGACGGGTCAACGGTGAGAACATGGCCCTATTCAGGACTTCGAAGTTCAACATAAACGAGAGGCAGCCAAAGCATGGTTGTCAAGCGTGCTTCTAGCCAGGAGCAACACCCTCTCGCTTGTCGATCATCCATTCCTGGATACGAAGCTCGTGGTTGATGTCTGTCCATTCATGCGACATTCCCGTTGTGCAGGTGGATGCAAAGGCTACTTTTGGCACCTTCTCGGTACAGATTTGTACGCCACTACTTCAGTCTGAAGCGTAGACAACCTCTTTTGGTTCCCTAACGGCGTTCGTTGCAGAAGATGAACAGTTTACGGTCTAGATCTAACCGTGCCACTGTCCAATATCGAATAATGCCATAATCCGATAGCATCTTCACATCGATCCTAGAAGCAAAGAAGTCTACGAATTGTATATAAATACCGGCAGGGTCCTCAGGTACTTCTTCTCCATAACACTCAGATTATTACTCAGTTATTCCGCCCCGGCACTTCAGCATATCACAACAAACATGCTTTCTTCACTGATCTTTCTGTCCCTGGCCACGATCGCAACAGCGGTACCTCACGATTCTACCGACTCCAAGAATCTCTTCCAAAGAGCAAAATGCAACGCCGATAATTGTCTTCGAGCCGTGACTGGTACCCGACCAGGTCAGACTCAGACTCGAGTGGACCGAAAAGCGGATTGCTCAAGCTTCCTTCAGCCAACTGTCACTCCTGATGCAGTGTAAGCACTTTTCGCTTGGATTTTCAACTTCAAGCTCTCGTCCTGATTAATTCGACACAGAATCGTCACTGTCACTGCCACCGCAGCCCCTGTGTTTCCCCACAAACGAGCGATCGAGAATCGCCAGGCACCAGATGCCCCTTTCACCGTCCCCGCCTATGCCAGTCCTTGCTCAGGGACTGTCAGATACTCCAGCGCCTGCAGCTGCTATGGAGTGACTGGTGCAGTTGTAACTGCTCCGACACCTGTAAGTTCACCCTCTACCACAAGGCCATACGCGATTCGAAGCTGATCATACAAATTAGACCTCGACAATTACTGTAAGCATCCCCAAAATCCCCCCCACTCACTTTCATATCGCACACACATGACCAACACCTATCCCAGGTAGATGCCCCGTATCCCCCATTCCTCGCAGTCCTCTACTCCGAGCCCTACTTCAAAGGCCAGCGCTTGGTCATCGATCCTATCCAGCAGAGTCAATGCATCAATGCACCTGCAGCATTTGCTCAGCAAGCTTCTTCGATTTGGTGGGGACTGGGCCAGCTGTGCTATCTTTACGAGTACTCCGGATGTCAGGGCGCATTTGGCACAGTTGACAAAACTGGTGCAGGTGGGACGAACGATGACTTTAGCAGACTGAGTCCACCTTTCAACAAGAGAATGGTAAGCTATAGGTGTGTTTTGACGTAGATCTATTTCACTATAGACGGAGGCACAGAGGCGGAGACGATGTCTCCGGGAATATGTCTATGGGGGAACTTAGACATTGTTCGGCTGTTGTATGTATGTCGTTCAACCAAATTCTTTTCAGCAGACCAATGGCAACCGCAATCTCTTGATCTCTCTGTAGGCGTAAAAGTTCTGATTTCTCAGTTGCCTGTAAAGTCTACTCTCTTTGGTTAGAATATTTTCTTTGCAATATTCAGCATCTAGTAGGATCTCTTCTTCGGTGGTACGCTCGGACACTCTTTCTCGTCCAAGGTCTTCAAGACAACGTCCCGATACCCGATTCTCACATCTTCACCCTCCTTCTGCCAGCTCAATGTATGCTTCAAGAATTCCTTGTCATCTCGCTCCCCAAAATCTTCTCTCGCATGACTTCCTCTACTTTCTTTCCTCGACAACGCACTCTTTGCTGTCTGACTCGCGCACGTCAGTAGGTTCCTCATCTCCAGCGTCTCGATCAGGTCGCTATTCCATATCAGACTCCGATCTGTCACGCTCAAGCGCTCAGCAAAATCCCTTTCGACCTGCTGTACAGCTGAGTTCCCGGTCGATAACGACTCTTCCGTACGAAATACAGCGACGTCTTTTTGCATGGCTTTCTGCATATCCATCCGAAGCTTCGAACTTGGCATGTCGCCTGATGAAATGCGAATCTCCTCCATAGCTGCGAGTGAATCTCTGCCGATGTCATCTGGCACTTTGAGATGCGGCATGCCCTTCTCGTTGTTCTTTGCGATGTGCAATGCAGCTGCTCTGCCGAATACCACAATGTCCAGCAGCGAATTTGCACCCAGCCGATTCGCTCCATGTACACTTACGCATGCTGCTTCTCCGGCTGCATATAGACCATCGACTGTCTTCTCACTCCCATCTTCAGCAACAGAAATCACCTGACCTTTCCAATTGGTTGGTACACCTCCCATACAATAATGTACCGTCGGCAATACCGGAATCGGCTCCCTCGTGATGTCGATGCCGGCAAAGATGTTTGCGGTTTCTGCAATACCTGGTAGCCGCTCATGAATTATCTCCTTCGGCAAATGGCTCAGCTGCAAGTAAATGTGATCTTTCTCCGCACCGCATCCTCTGCCCTCCCGAATCTCTATATTCATACTCCGGCTCACCACGTCCCGACTCGCAAGATCCTTAGCCGTAGGCGCATATCGCTCCATGAACCTCTCTCCCTCACCATTTAACAAGAATCCTCCTTCTCCTCTTGCCCCTTCCGTGATGAGCACACCCGCACCGTATATGCCTGACGGATGGAATTGCACGAATTCCATGTCTTGATTCGGCAGCCCCGCCCGTGCTACCATCGCATTCCCGTCACCAGTACTCGTATGCGCAGATGTGCAGCTGAAATACGCTCGTCCATACCCACCCGTGGCAAGGACTGTGTTCCGCGCAAACATACGATGAATAGTGCCATCTTCCATACTCAAACAAACAACACCAACACAAGCACCATCCACCATAAGTAGATCGAGTGCAAAGTACTCAATGAAGAAATTCGTCTCGGCCTTGAGCGACTGTCCGTACAGAGTGTGTAACATGGCATGACCTGTGCGGTCTGCAGCACAGGCTGTACGATAAGCTTGCCCCCCTTTTCCGTAGTCGAGAGATTGGCCACCAAGAGGACGCTGGTATATTTTGCCTTCTTCAGTTCGTGAGAATGGCATCCCGTAGTTCTCGAGCTCGTAGACAGCTGTTGCGGCAGCTTTGGTCATGTAGTGGATTGCATCTTGGTCTCCTAGCCAGTCACTGCCTTTCACTGTATCGTACATGTGCCATTTCCAGTCGTCTGGGAAGAGTAAGCCAAGTGTTCAAGACGAGATGGATGCTTGCAGATGAGCGACAACGTAGGGGGTTCTGCGGTGAAATTGGGGGTTCACCTTCGGTCATATTCCCTAATGCTGCATTAATCCCACCTTGAGCTGCGACCGTGTGTGAACGGGTGGGAAACTAGAGATATCAGATTCCGAAAGATTGTTGATAAGCACCCGACTTGGTATGCGGATAAAAATATAGATCTTGGCTCGTCCGAAAACAAAACAGAGTGCTTGAAAAAACTGCCCTTTCGCATTTGAAGCGATGTGATAGGAGAGAAAGAACATACCAGCTTGCTGATACATGCTGTCTCCAAACCTGACTCGGCGAGTCCAACAGCAGCTCTCAATCCTGCCCCTCCTGCACCAACAACAATTGCGCTGCGACATTATCAATCACATGGATTTTTCACGAATTGTTATGCTGGACCTATTACTCACTCATAGTGATGATCGACGACTGGGTAACTCAGTCCCAAGCCCTCAGCTGCAGTTGTTGCCCTTCTCCTCTGCGCCTGACTGACGAGGGTCCTTCGATTCACAAATGGGACTTGGTACCTTCTTATTCTCGGAAGCCGATAGTATCTCTTCATAGTAAATTACTCCAGGATTCGAAATTGGGACACAGGACTTGAAAATGAGACAACTGAAGCAGGAACAGTAATTGTAAGGAGATGATAGGTCTGAGATGATGATGTCTAGGATGCGGAGACCCCGCGTTGGGCTCGGTTATAAAGCCGAGGCGGTCGGAAATAAAGAAGCGAGCCTGAGCCGAGTTCAGGGGCTCAGACTGAATTGTTTTGTTCCCCATAGGTAAGTCTCCATTTTGTTTTGTTACTTTTACCATCTCTATCATTCTTATTGATGGTTAGTTTGTATTATATGTCTATATGCGCTTAATGAATGCTCTCCCTTTAAGAGTCATATAGTAATTCTCCATTCTCCTTCACTGCAATTTCTATTCTCCAGTCGGACTTTCGGCATCTCTGTCCTCCCTCTCTTTCTTCAGCTCGCTACACAGCTTGCTCCTGCTTCTAAGGTATGGTCCATATCTAATCAACACAAAAGGCATGATGGACATGACTAGAACAGCAAACCCAAGTGTTGATGTCGCCCAGGCTACTCCTAGCGAATCATACATTTTCGTGACGACCAGCGGCAACAACGCGCCAAAGATACTTCGACTGCAGCTCGAAGCTGCAAATGCGCTCGCGGCATATATAGTGTAAGCATCCGCAAGATAGTTGAGAAGTCCAATGAAGATCAATTGGGTTCCTATCCCGTAAACAAACCCGGATGCGAACGGCAGCGCCCAAGGGATGTCGGTCTTGGCGGTCCACCCCAACCAGAATATCGAAACGAGGGTGATGGGACCCCCGATACAGGCTGGAGGAAGTCTGAATATCTCTTCGCGTCGAATCGAAGGCTTCTTGCTTGCATCGGATCGCTCAAGAAGCCAGTCGTACATAGCACCGAAGGCAATCGCCACCAGATCTCCGGCACCCATGGGCAGAAACATTGCCCCGGATCTGCAAGGAGTCATCTCGTAAATGCCCTCGAAAATTATTGGATATGCTCCGAAATACATGTAAAATATTCCATACAGAATCGCGAGGTACAAACAGACGACTGTGACGATCGGTTCGGTGAAAAGCATGCGAAGTGGAAGCAAAGTCTTTGGTTGGAGAAGGTCACGCCAGCCTCGACTTTTGGTTTCTAGTGGTCCAAACAGGTATGAATGTGTCCCAGCTCGACGGAGCCTTTTTGCACGGCGTGCGAGCAGTGTCGGTCCGTAAGTCTCTGGGAGAAAGATCAACCCGACAAAGCTCACACCCGCAATGATGAGCGCGATCCAGAAGCTCCATCGCCAACCAAGTGTCGGAGCTGTACATCCTGCAATTATTGGAGACATCAAAGGTCCGAAGCCAATCGTCTGTATATGGTCAGTATTTGAAGGTATTGCTAAACTTGATGGAAGTCGAACCGTGAAGAAGACAGCAACCGATCGACCCCGCGCCACTGGAGACTCATATATGTCGGCATAAATCCCTCCTACAACCGAGATGGGGGCAGATGCCCCTATTCCAGCTAGTAAACGGAAGACAAGAAGAGCACTCCATGTTGGTGCCAGTGCAGCTGCCATTGTAGACAAGGTGAACAACGAGAAAGTACTGATGGTGATCCAGCGACGACCGTACAGCTCACTGAGTGGGGCAAATACGATGGGCCCAAAGACATATCCAACGAGATATATTGACATGGGCAGAATCTTGACATTTCTGTCCGTGATGTTGAATGTCTCTGCAATGAAGGAAATCTCGTTGCTAGGAAGTGATGAGCCAAGGGTGCTGTTAATGGTGACCAGAATGCCAATTGTAGTAATGACGAGCTTTCTTGTCTGTGGGAAGGTCAATATTTTGGTATCTAAAATTCTTTCGAGCCAAAATCACGAACCAAAGACCAATTGTATGGATTCTCGGGATCGCCGTGTTCCCACCTAATTATTTGTACGGGGTTCGTCTCGCCATCTGGAGCCAAAATAGACCCCTCGATTGTTGACGAAGAGCCGAATGCGTTCGGTTTCTGTGCTGCAGCAATCACTTCTGCAAGTTCAATGTCTATCGCTGTGCAATAGAACTCTATATCAGCTTCTCATTTCACCACTTTAAATTGCTGAAAACAAAAGACTCACACGGCATTATGTGGATATAGATTTGCTGTTGAAGCGGCCTCGAGACCTAGCGGAAATAACTGATGCGGTGAGGTAGCTAATGCTACTTGTATCTCGAACTTCTGAGCAAGTTCCATGTCCATTTAAACTAATAAATGTAACGATTTCATAACGATTCCGCCGATTAATTATGAAGACTTGGTTGAACAGATTCTTCAAGATGACAATTACAAAGTGGGATATTGAACCGAGGCCGGCCGGGTGACTTGGTGGCCCCGCGTCTTGGCCTCCGGGTATGTATGACGGTGAGTGAGACCCAGTGGCAAGATATTCCGATGTCAACTTGTCCGAACGCCGATATCATGTATTCATCTAGAATAGGAAGAAAAAAGAATCAAATGATTGCGAAAATCATCGCAGTATTAATTTTTATACTGGGTTCCGGAAACAGAAAGGACTATACAGACCGACAAGATGACCCCAACACAAATCAGACAACTACAATAAAAGGAATAATTTCTTCAGAAGTTTGGATTGGCCGGTTCACCTTGTCAAGACTTTGAGGTGGAAGTGAATTAACAAGCGACCTGTCAAGAAGCGGCTGTTTACAGGATAGAGCCAGCCCCTGAAATTCGCCTAATGGGCTTGCTTGCCAACGCTATGGGACAATGCAAGAACTCTTGCAGTGGACAAGGCCATGCGATCTATCATATCTAATGCGTCTTCTATAGCTGCTTCAGAACAACTGAAAAGCTTAATATATCCAGAGTATGATGCCACACACTGCTACAATCTTTCATCGGTATTCAACTTCAACATGAGTGTTCTCTAATTCTCTGTTAGCTGGAACCCGCATCTGATAAGAGACTTCGTGTCTCTGGGTGTACAAGATTGATGACTGAAATTTTCTATCTGGGTTCAAATGGAATGGCCTGCGTGGATGAAGGCATTCTGCATCCTGTGGCGTCCAAGAATGAAGCGACGCCAAGTGAACTCAGGAGAACAAACAAATGCGTGCCGGGTCGAAGCAAACGAAGGCCAGAAGGTTTTGGGACCTTTAACTCCGGATCTACCTTTCTGGGAAGACTCCTTTGAAGTGAAGACGTGGAAACAGATCATTAATTCTACAGTGCGTCATTTCGCGTTCGGAGCACAAAGCATCATGTCTAACGAACGCGATTACTACGAAGTCCTTGGTATTCCCCAGACAGACGACCGCAACTCATTCGTGGAGCCTATCGACGACTGGCATTGATCAAGCATCCAGACAAAAATGCTGGCGATCCAAATCCAACTGCGGAGTTCCAGCTGGTAGGTCGAGCATACAACAGGCGTCAGGTGCTGAATAACTGCTCATCAAGAACAGATCTCTGATGCAGATACCACTTTGATAAACGACGAAACTAGAAACATAAACAATATCTGGTATCCCATCATCAAACAGCGCCGCCGACTCAAGGGCAGCCGAAGAGGAGAAAAGTGCCCAGGTAAAGGCCGACAAGGAAAGACATAAGGCTGAAGAGAGAGACTAAAGGCAAGGGACAAATAGACTGGGAGGAGTCATGAGGAAGATGCGCGAAGAGCTAGGGAGAAGACGGAGAGGGCGAAAAAGTGGAGGGAGAAGATGAAGGAGTGGCAAGAAATCGAGTCTCGACTAGGCAGCAATATCTTTGAGACCCAAAGAGGAACCCGCAGGCTCAGGGTAGCCATCTAAAAGATAAAATTTGTAGATGATATCGAAAAAGAGCGAGTAATTGCCGGAAGATCTCGCTCTGTATGTTTCTTCGTCAAGCTATCGTTCGGATCGGATGAAGTGCGAGACAGCACAAAAGGAATGAGAACGCCTGCAGCGCGATTCGACCAAAACCATTCAATCTGCTAAGCTCGTTACTTTCAAGAAGAGTTCGAGCCTCTCGAAGATAAGAAAGATGAGGCCTGGAAAAATATCTGGATGGCCAGTGGCTCAATATCCAACTTGGATGAAAGTCTCAAAGAGCAGTGGGAATTCGATCAGCTGGTGAAAGGCTTGGAAAGAGGCTAACGCCCAAGGGAAATCTGAGGAGCTGGAGAGAGAGAGATAAAATTAGCTGCTGAAAAGGAAGGTATAAGAAGGGATGCAAAAAGCCAAAAAGCGAAATTCGAGGCAGAGGAGCAGGAAGAGCAAAAGGAGACTGCAAAAGAAACAGCTCGTGTGGAGGCAGCCCGCAGCAAGGCGACTAAAGAATCGCAGATTCTAGAGGCGCAGGCTTGCTCAGCGCGGCTCGAAAAGACAGCTTCGAAGGCACGTTTGAAGGAGGGTATGGCACGAGGGGAGAGACTTGCCAAAGCTCGCAACTTCTGCGGGGCTATACAACTTAGGGAATGAGATGGCAGATGAAATGTGTGACATCAACACCCAAGCAGAAGCTGCTGCCAAGACGATGAATTCGAAGGAGCGACAGCACAACGGATTCTCACCATGGGCAGAGCAGTCAAGGTTCAAGTTCTCGAACGATCACGGCGTAGCACCTGGCACCCACTGTGGCCACCATACTTTCTTCAAACTGTCTGGTCGGCATGTATGCGTGGGATGCGCGCAAGTCATGACCCAGTTCATCTTCGAGTGTCAAGACTGCCAGTTGAAGGCGTGCGCTCTCTGTAGACACACCACAAAGATGAGTCTCAAGAAGTAAGAAGGATAGTCATTATTTCAGATACAGATATGGATTTGACCAATAGCCTACCTAATATATCTCTATGATGCTATTCCAATCATTCCTCGCAGCCATCGAGCTTGAGGTTTCGTATCATCCGATGAGGCGTTGATGGCACCCCGAGTTTTGTCCGCGGCATTCACGGAAAACTGTTTGCACTTCAGCTCAGCGAGGATATATCTCAATATCAAGCACAATATACTCTATCTATGCCAAAATTAAGCTTTGGGGGTAGCGTTGCGAGAAATGGATCGAGATGAAACATCCGACTCCGCAGATTCTCCAAGACCAACACAAGCATTGGACAACAACATCAGACGAGCTTAGCGAATCTTATATTAATTAGCAGCGGCATCACAGCGAGTCTGAAATATACCGGAACTTACATCTTCGAGTGAGGGGAAGTAGATATGAGCAGACCAATGATGCCCTTGATCGACGGGACTTGTTTCATCTGATCTCCAACTTGGTGCCGGGCGGACTGAACCCCAGATGCCACCGTCCATATTTAGACAGTGTCTGATGAGAAACATTGATTCTGATGCTCTGAAGACCATTCGGTCCTACTGACCACCTTGCTAGCCTTTAGGAGGTTTGAGTTATGTTTCTACCCGCTGTCAAAAGTTGAGCCGAAGTCACTCGAAGCCCAGATGGCCGTCATCTCAGCCTAATCTGTAATTCAATCTCGAATGGAAGCTTCCTGAGGGCACTCAAATCCAGATTTAGATCCTGCACGGTCTTTCAAGACATTCTAGACGTCATTCGGATGCGGACAATTGCTTTCCGCAACTCGACTGCTTGGGTCTGCTTGGAGAGGACGCCTCCCAACTGATCTTTTTGATGTGATGTGTTGATAGCATCTTCCTTGTAGCTTCCATGAAACGACACTTATATCGGTGCTAGGTAGATCAAGCCCCGGATCTACCACGGTTAAGCTAATCTCCAAGCTGTGATTGATGATCTGTTCCGCGCACGTTCAATGATGGCCTAAATTTGGTACCTGGAAGCTGATCTGGACTCCAACGAGCCAGCCCCCGACAATATCTTCCTTAGCCGAAGCTTTACCGACAATTTTCATCGACGGAGAGAGGAAAGTGTTAGTAGATGATTTGAAACTCGGAGATAGTCGGCATCATTCCGTGTGGTCAAATCCAGTATATTAAAGAGGTCTCGTCCGGACTACCTGAGTCTCGTCAGATACCTTTCCCAAGTCGATTTTCTCCTGTGGTATTCATCTATACATACTACCTTTCTGTGTCGTTGCCTTTTCATACTTGTGACTGGATTCACTACAATCAGTCAAGCCTCGTCTTCAGGTCACCGTCCGCCAAATAGTCAGAATGAAGTTTGAAGACAACAATGTCGAGCGAGCTAAGCGAGCGATTCGCCACGGAGCAAGGGATTTTCCTGCAGCTGTTGGCAGGTATTTTCTTCAGAAAATACCAGTTGTTCAATGGCTTCCTAAATACTCTCCTCGATGGATCATCAATGATGGGATTGCCGGTTTGACCGTTGGGGTCATTCTTGTCCCACAAGCTTTGGCATACGCCAAAATTGCTGGCATCCCTCTACAAGATGGTCTCTTAGCGAGTTGGCTGCCTTCAGTCCTCTACTTTATCATGGGGACATCAAAAGGTGAGGATGAAGAGAGCAGTAGGAAGTCCAATGCTGATAATCATGCAGATGCGAACACAGGTCCGACTTCCATCATCGGCCTCCTCACTGCCAACATAATCAAGGATCTTGGAACAGAGGGCGGATATTCATCAACGGCTATCGCAGTGGCTATCTCATTCTCAGTCGGTGTCTACTGCCTCATCTTGGGCATGCTGAAACTCGGTTTCCTCCTTGAGCTTGTTTCCCATCCAGTTCTCACTGGCTTCATTTCAGCTGCGGCGATCACAATCATCCTTGGCCAAGTCCCAGCAATTTTTGGCGAGAAAAACATCGGTAGCGGAGTCGCGAACCAACTCCATGACATCTTCGCAAAACTGCCAACGACTAAGCCGATCACGTTCGCCGTCGGCATGTCTGGTATAGTGATGCTAGTTTTGATGCAAATCATCGGTCAACGATGGGGCAAGAAGAGCAAGGCTGTTTGGATCCTCTCTATTGGTCGAAATGCCATCACAATTCTCCTGTTCACGGTGATCAGTTATGTCCTCAACAAAGATATCGAGACTCCAATCTTTGATCTCACCGGAAAGATTCCAGCAGGACTTCTTCCACCCAAGGCTCCCGACATGGCACTCATCGGCAAAGTCTTCCAGCCTAGTCTCGCCGTCTTCCTCGCCGCAGCTCTCGAACATATCGCCATTGCTAAGTCCTTTGGTCGACGAAACAACTACACAATCGACCAAAGTCAAGAACTGACTTTCCTCGGTGCAGCAAATATGCTGAACAGCTTCATGGGCGGCATGGCAGTTGGTGGTGCCGCATCTCGGACTGCTGTCAATTCCGAGTCGGGTGTCAAGTCTCCTTTGTATGGCTTGTTCACTGCTGGAACGGTCATCACCTCAATTTATGCCTTGACTGGTGCACTATTCTGGATTCCTAAAGCAACTCTTTCAGCTGTCATCATTGTCGCTGTTTACCAGATTATCGCTCATCCTTCTGTCTTCTTCGGATACTGGAAGGTGTCGGTCGTCGACTTCATGGCATCCATGATCGCTTTCTGGGTCACTCTTTTCGTGTCTGCGGAGATGGGTATCGAGCTTGCAACCGCTTTCATGGTTCTGACCACCATTCTCCAGACACTCTTCCTCAAGGGCAAAGGCGTTCCTAAAGACGATTTCGGCAGGTATTATCCTGTCACCCGAGATGGAGTCGACTACATTCCAGCTGATACTACACTCGTCAAGTTCAATCACCCCATCATCTTCCTCAACGCATCCAGAGCGAAGTCTTCCATCCTGGATGCTGTTCAAACATATCACTCTGGCGCCCCCTCTGAGTTCACTTCCCCATCTAAGAACCCAGACCGTATGTGGAGTGAATTAGGTGCCCGCCACATTGCTTTGCTGAGACGCAAAGCAAACATGTCATATCTCGAGCAGCAGCACCTTCCCCAGGTCCGAGTCGTAGTTCTTGATTTGTCTGGAGTCATTTATGTTGATGATACCGGAATCATGGCCATGAAGGACATGAAGACTGAGTTGAAGGCATACGCTGGAGAAGGTGTTGAGATCAGAATCGTCGGCCTGAAGCAACACTTGACGGGAAAGTTTGAGCGTGCCGGCTGGAAAATGGTTCGAAGTGGGGAAGAGAGACAGCAGGACAAGAAGCAAGGCACTGTCATCCTGTACCACGATGTCAGGGAGGCGATTGCTGACCAAGGGGTATTCGGGTTGGAGGAATTTGGAGGGAAGGAAGCTGTCACATACACAGAGAGACGGGCCTAAGCCTGGTCTCCAATTCTCCTTGTGTCTTGGGTCGGTCGGGTTGCGAGGAGTTGTTCCACTTAGGTACTATAAGCTGGCTGCTGGCTGGCCTTGCTTGGGTTGACGATATGAAATGAGTTATGGATTCTGACCGCACTTTTGATTTCTTGAATTCTGTTCTTGATTCGTGCTGGTCACAGAACAAGCCCCGCTCACTTACACACTCACTACCTCACTCACTCAAAGGAAGATGCTGACAGCGCAACGCTGAACGACACTGACTAGATGATCAATACCCGACTAGGATACAAAAATACAATCTATCAGCTCTCCACATTCTAGACCCAGATTTACACAAAAGAAAGACAAATGAAAACCAAGTCTCCAAACCAGGAAATGTACGCTCCCATCCCACCAACCAATATACCCAAATAAACTCACCACCAGATCTTACAATCATTGTGACCATGTATAAACTTCTATCGTGCTTTCTCTGACTCAAGCTCTTTCTTCGGCGTCACTAGCCCCGACGCATCTGGTGCAGAGAAGCTTGAGGCCTGTCTTAACCTCAATGAATCGTTGGTCATTTTCGAATTACCATCAATGCCAATGATGACTCCCGAATCTTCGCTTGCCGGAGTCCAAGCCAGATAATCTCTCCTAACCTCGACGTAATCGTAAGCGAATTCTCCCATCTGGTCATCATCCATGCCGAGCAACTCCGCTTCCTCGCTGGCTCGTAGCTGTAGGCCAGGGACGAAGTTGATGAGAAGTGCAATCATCGCAGACATTACAAAGCAGTACGCGGTACAGGCTACGATATATGCGAGTTGGATGTATACTTGTTTCCAGTTGTTGTTCAGTCCTCCGCCATTGATGAGACCAGTCGACACGCCATCCAGCCCGATGATATAATCTGCGGCGAAGATGCCGTTGAAGAGAAGTCCGACCATTCCAGCGATGCCATGTTCTGCGAGATTGTCCATGCTGTCGTCGATGTGGCACCAGTACTTTATCTTGGTTGCGAAGTTGGACACGATCCCGACCGTAATGCCGAGGATGATGGAGGCCCAAGGTGGGATGAAACCTGATGCTGGAGTTGCTGCAACTAGGCCCGAGATAACTCCCGAGCACTTCAAACCATTAGTCTCTGTTCGTAAAATGTATCCTTGAGAACATACCCATCCAACCATTGACCACTTCTTTGCAAGTCTAAAGTCAAGCACACACCAAGTGATAGCAGCCATCATAGCAGTGATGCAGGAGTTCCAACACGCCATGACTGCCCTGAGGTTGGCCCCGAAGGCACTTCCTCCATTGAACCCGAGCCACCCAAACCACAAAAGTACCGTCCCAAGTGTGACCAGTGAAACATTGTGAGGGCGAAAGTTTAGCATCATCTTTTGTTGCCTTCTTCCTAGCATTGCGCTGTATGCGAATGCACTTGCTCCCGAGCAGATTTCGACCGGACCACCTGTCAAGGATCAGCAAAGCTTTGGACACCGATGGATGTCATCCAGACTTACCTCCAGCGTAATCCATAACACCATATTTGAATGCCCACCCGTTCGGATTCCAGACCCAGTATGCGATTGGGCAGTAAACGAGGGTTGCCCAACAGAATATGAAAACCATCATTGGGATTAGACGGCCACGCTCAGCGATAGCTCCGGTCACGATAGCTCCTGTAGTGGCAGCGAACATCATCTACTCAACTCGTCAGCATGTGAGCAAAGAAAGATATGATAGTTGACGTACCTGATAGAAAGCGTAAAGCAGCTCTGGTATCAGAGGACTTCCAGGTGACGGATTGCCGAGCGTCGTCATCAAGCCCAAGTGTCCTAAATCCCCAATAAATCCAGAGGTCCCGCTCGTTGAGAATGCCAATGAGTAGCCCCAGAAATACCATTGTATGGTAACAATGGAGAAGGACCCAAGTGCTGCCCAGATCATAGAAAGTGCAGATTTCCGTCGAGCGAGACCAGAGTAGAGAAACCCGATGCCAGGAATCATGACGAGAACCATGCAGGAGCACATAATGATATACGCTTGGTCGCCGCTCTGATACCATTGATTGAGATTTGTCGTAGCTATAGATGTCAGCGCTCATGAGGACGTAGCAAGGTGGGATTGCTACATACTTGAATCTCCCCCATTTGGAAGTGTGCCGTTGAATACCGTAGGTGCCCCGACATGACTGTACGACATTTTGAAAGGAACGTGAAATTATCCTTGGAAAAGACGAGTAACCTTGGGAGTAATGAGTCCGGAGTCGCAGCAGCTTCAAGTCCTTATAAGTGCAAAGGGATGTGGAAAATTTGCATCATGTCAGCTCCTTTGGAGAGAATGTACCATTGTGGCAATCCAGTGGCGTGAAACCCCCACCGAAATGCAAATCCAGGAGATACACATTTCGAGTCGCGATGAATACATGTCCTTGTTCGGTCGTTATCTCGGGCAGAAATTGAGTGCGGCATGGCTACCGACTGGAGGACAGGAAGGTTGTGAGCTGAAATTGCCGAAAAAGGAAAATATGAGGCACTTCTGGGGACAGAAGTGCACAAACAAGGCGGGTAGGACCCACTTTAGCCACTCATTGGATTTGCATGCCAGTCATGAACAGGAAATACTGAGTTCTTCTTGTTCATCGAAACTTTGAGCTTAAATTGTGTATGATCCCAAGTCGTGCATGATAATCGAAGCATCTGCAACAGTCACTGAGTGCACTGATGATTTGAGCAACAGTACGTAGACTTCCGCACCATTAAGTACCTCCTCTGTAGAGTCATCCTGCGTATTCTCAGTCTCGCGATAAGAATTGAGCAGTCCCTTCCGCTTAGAGGGTATATCCTTGGGGTTCGTGCGGTGCATAAGTTCGAGGACTAGGTTCGGGTATACCCGAACCAGGGCAGTAGTATCGTCAATTGGCGCGGTCTTGATCACAAGTGAGCTGAGATTATACGTGTCTCAATACGCCCAAAAGCCTGGCCCTTTCACCCTTTATCCACACGCGCTTTCGTGAAGCCATCGGGCGAGATGGTCGCGCAACGAATCAAAAATCTCAGCAAAGAGATAATTGAAACATATTCTCGCGGATGACTTGGGTTGAAACAAGGGCAACCCATGCGGGCTGTCGGGCGGTGCAAACAAAAAGGAAAGTACCGTCATGCAGAAGCCTGGATAAAAGTCCTCGCGTGAAGACCCATTCCGAATCCATGGTTCTGGGAAGATGTTCCCCGTCCCGGCAAACACCAGCTAGACAACTACACCATGATAACTCCAATCAGATACCACTCTCCGTATCTAGGCGTCGGAGATGCAAAGATAAGCATTTGTGAGAACGGAAAGAGGGAAAAAGCAAAAAAGCTTATCTATACGTCCAGAACACACAGCTCAATTTGGACATGATGATTATGAAATGTCAGCCAGGGGATGGACACCCCACTCAAGTGGAGTGCTCTCATCATCTTGTCGCTTGTGATTTTAGCAACATGAAAACTAATGGAGCATAAACCCTGAGCAACAGTCTCTCTATGAAGAAGATCCCTCTATGACGACGATACCAGCCTTTCACTTATATCAAATATTCTAACATAACAGATGATCCCAAATGCAAAGCAAGAAAAAGCACCCAGACATGAAGAATATAAGCGATACGAGCTGTCAGTTGACCGGCCTGGGACCTACATCAACAATGCTGCTGACAAGCATAGATGGGTCCAGCTCATATCCTCGACTGACAACCGGAGTTTTAAATCTCAGAGCATTATAAGCCTGGCGTACCATAGCATCCCAGGGCAGCAAGACCAGCCGATGTACATGATGACTACATGTATGCTTCTGTGCCAGCGATTACCCTTTCATTCAAACCTCTCTGCTTTCCAAACCCGGGTTTATTGTAGCCAGAGCCATCTTCATGTCGAATTCTTTTGTGCATGCCTCGCCGTGTATCTTCAAACGTGTGGCGATGATGTGCTGGGGCATAATTCCATTGCGAAGGAGGTTCATTGAGGAAGTAAGGATGTGGCGGGTCGCTCTATTTCTTAATTGTCCCGTCAGACAGCAGGTATTCGCTGGCATACAGCTTGGCTAGTCCAGTGTGTTGAAGCCCGTCACGGATGGCGGAACAATCGTGTTCTCGTGTCAACTCGCAGAAGTGTTGCTGCACGCGTGCCTTGTGGGTCATGATTTATCTTGCAGAGCTGAAGCTGGTCGTGTTTGTAGGCCCAGAAGACTCGAAGGGGCAAAATTCAGAGTTTTTGATACCCTGTATCTCGATAGGTAGCCGCAAGATAAATTACACGGGTGGCGTGGCGAACGGGCGCGTCGTTTGTTTTCTTGTCAGCTTGATTTGTTTTTAGAAGCGCGACAAAAGTGCATTGCTGCTGTTGCCAGGATGTCATTGATTAGTCAGCAACTACACCTCCTGCCCTCCATGGCCCCCTACTGAGCACGCCTTCAACAATTTTCCTGCCTTGAACATGAAGAGCTTCCAAAAGTAACTCAAAAGTCCCGTCGCCCTGACAACGAGGAGAATTCCAAGATATCCTGATCAAAAGGCACTCCCACGACTAGCTTACCTCAGCCATCACAACACCTTGACAATGACAAGCTCGACCGTCCTCCATCTGAACGGCTAATCGAATCGTCCGACGCCACCAACCATCTAATGTCTCCGGTTTGAAGCCCATCAACCCGCACGAAGTAGACACACGTGCTTCTAGTGGGTGTTGAGAATACTCCTGTGTTTTCGTTCTCGTCAATTTCAGGGGCAACAATCAAGGAAAAACAAACAACAATCTTTTTGAACTCTTGCTACTATCTCGCATTACCTTTTCCATGTCCCGTAAGCCAGGGGCATTGGTCGGTATATATGCTTCAAAGTTATACTTTCAGCCCACGAGTTTCCAGCGCTGAACATACGTAGAAAGAAAGAATATTATAATCTCTAAAACATGGTCTCCTTTGCTGTGAGCAGGTTACTGGGCTTCAATTCCCCAGGGTGGAAGACTTTCGAGGACTTCACACTTGGATTTTGCAGACGGAGAACATAAACAAGTTTAGTTTCACGATAGTGGTCCACTATACTTTGATACCGAATGCTACAAAACTTATCTTCATTCTCGATCGGCGCCCTCACCCAATCTTTTCAAGAACCAATCCCTCGCCATCTCTCCAACAGCCTTCCTTAAATTCTTCTTATCCACACCCAACTCCTCCATTTTCATCTTCTCCTCGATCATCACATCGTCGCAAACCCATTTCATCATCCGAGGAACCGCTTTCATATCCCTCTCAATACCCATTTCGCCTAGGTGATCCCACCCTTGTTGCAATCTCATTTCTGTCACAGCCGCCTGCGCAAAAGCTCTTGCTTTCTCAACCTCATCGGCATTCGCAGTCGGCGGTGCTTTTTTCAGCTCGTCTGTATTGCTTACCCGATGAAGTGGTCCCTTCGTCTTCACCCAAAATCGAGCATCTTCACCAAGAGGATGGGCCGATTTCCACACGATTCCTTCTCCAACACCAGAAACTCCGAAGCTCTTGCTGAACGGACATTCTTTCTCCACCGCCATAGTATGTTCCATCATCCTCTTCTGACAATCTTCAATGTCCCTAATTTGGAGTACCTCGCTGAAGAATCCACCTCGAGAGATATGCACGATCCCAGCATCGACGTCCTCGATTTTCGAGAACAGCTCGTCAGGGACCCATTTGTTGTTGACAGCTATCGAGATGACAACGAAGAGCTTCGTTTTCAGCCTCGCCAAAGCGACACCTTTTTGAACGCCGGGTCCGACCCACTCTCCCGCAATGATCACTGGGTGATCTTTTGACACTTGACCATCAGGATTCAGTTCTTTGAACCTCGCCAAGACAAGATCTCGGAGTTGCAACAGATTTGGTCTGAGTGGAATCAAGTGTTCAGCAACACCGTAATTATCCCGTCCATCACCAAGACCTAAGCTCAAGCGGTTGCGAGATTGTATTCGAATTGTATCATCAGGGTTTATCACAATGTCGGCATGTGTACCGTGAAGTTTGACTGTCCCTATCATAGGAATCTGGGTGGGTGTGTCGGGAACGATGACAACGGTCTTGTCGTCAGGAGTTGTCGGCGGTACGCGGTTCTTATGAATGTAGTTCTGAACAAGCTCTGGAATTTTCCCCGTTATCTTTGGGAAAAGGGTCGAGTCTACTGGTATGTCCGCATCGACATTGGTGTGTGGAGGGCTGATATGAAGACTGCTGATATCGACTTGTACCTGCTTGAAATTGCCTATGCCCACCATCGTGATTTTGTCAATCGCGAACGTTGCAAGGCTGAGAATTCGATCAGACTATGATGCATGCAATTGTTCTCGAGTTCCTTCCGCCAGAAACTGGGATCAAGTGAAAAGGGTAAAATTGTACAGAATCAAAATCAAGTGCGCAAGGCGAAGGATGAAGGGAACAATAAGTAGATTACAGAATTTGCCTGAAGTCAGAACATCAATAATAATGTTCTTGGCTCGCCGTATGACTCAGTGAGTGTAACAGTCGGTCTGAGTAGGTAGTGGCTGCATCATTGACAAATTTCAACCAACAAATCCCACGGAAAAGTGCACAGCCTCACCTGAGCTTGCCTCCTGCTCGAACGAACCAAATACCGAAATATCTCAGGGTTCCGACTTTCGACTACGAAACCACCCTACGCACGTAAGGCATGGCTTTTCCACAATCAGATCACTAAAGGTACATGTATCCAGATAAGCAGATACTCAATGCTAAAGGTCGTTTTGGACGCGGTTGACTCATTCGCTACCATGTATTGAGCAGTTTGGACCCCCGATGAATTCTTATGACATAACATTAGTAATTTCTTCACACCAGAATCTGTCACACTAATAGAGCCTCTTGGCTATTGGACCCTACTGTACATGATGCTGAACGATTTAGTACCCCTTTAAGATATAAAACAGATAGCACGTGACTGTGACAGGACTCTAGTTTGAGTCACGCAGAAATGATCAGATGGAGTTGCTGCAGATCGGAGCACTTCAATCCTACTTGAGGTTGTCTTGCGAAGTACCGCTTATGGAAATATAGAAGCGAAGCAGCCGATTCTTGTCTTCAAGCTGCGTACTTGGTAAGTATTGCCTGTGATGTGAACCGAGTCGAAGCAACAGTAGATTAGGGAGCCTATGTGAAATGCCATCACCACATTTCAATGAGTAACAAAGTATTCAAGCTCAATAATGTAGAAGGATAATCTTCTTGCGAGTGATGTTGGTCTCGCTCTACTCAACATTCTACGCCTGCAGCACCTTTGCGTATGTACTTCCGCTGGGGCGCCTATTCTGGAAAACTTTAACCAAGGAGATGATCAGAAATACAGAGACCAACCCAACGAGTGCTATGATTATCCAATAACTCTCCACGTTCCATCTGGACTTCAGCAATGCCAGCCTACGCGACGGACCACATATACCCGTGAACATGTTCTCTTCATCGAACGGGCACTCAGGATTTGTCTCCAGTGAGTCGCCTGGTTCTGGGAAAATGACACAGCTCCCAGTATTGGCCGTCCAACATCCGTTACCATTGTTCGCTTCGAACATCAGTGGCGCACTCTCGAACTTCTCATCCCACGTTGCATCCGTGACGTCCTTGTCTGTCGGACCACCCAGCACCATGATCGGTGCGCAGTTCATGAACATCTCTGGTACGCTCCATCTACCATACCACGTCCAAGCCATCACAGCTTGTCCAATAGGTAGCCAATCGGGGATGGTGAAGTTGTATATGCTTGGCAGGAGTGTGGTTGCTGAGTCCCCGTAGTTGACTTCTGTCAGATTACGGATGGGACATCCGCCATGGATAGAATGGATTACTCTCCATTCGCTGAAAACTGTCGGCTTCAGATCTCGCGTCACCGAAATCTGACAGGAGCCTCCTCCATGACTGGCTCCTCCCATTGCCCTGCAAAACTTCATGTCAGCCTTCGTTGCCTGCCGTTTTGTGAAATTCTTATCGTACATACTGCAGGTGTTGTGTAGAGCCACGTTCCCATACGTTCATGATCCCGTCGGGATTGAATTCTTTCTCTCCCTTGCATGGCCAGTTGGACCCGTCTTTTTCCATTGGGCCATTATCCCGAAGTTGACTGGGAAAAGGAACGGGATTCTGCATCAAAGTATGCCCGCTAACGGACAGAGCAAACAAGAAGAAGCTCAAAGCCTGCATGGTATCTTACTGCAAACACCTCAAAACGGCAATCTAGAGTGGTAGCTTCTGCTGAGGGAGATGGTGAGGCATATGATTACTGACTGAATCCGATGTTCAATGAGAATCGTAAGAATCTATGTCTTTTGGACATGGGAGGAGTGAAGATAACCACTCCTAGTGTGGCAATTCTACCCAATCTCCTTGAGTTTGGAAACTTTGAAACCTCAGGGATACAGAGGCAATTGTTTTGTCACTATTGAACGCAATTTTGAAACACTTTTATGACTTCCATTTTCAGCCGATGTTTGAGAAAACTTTAACCCCTTTCAATGTAAAGTGCAAGCATGGATGATGTTGCCCAATAATATCAATGTGCTGGAAAGACAATCTCGCAAAAGTCCTTGGCGAGCTTCTTTAGACTCGTCCCAAGTTCATGAGCGTACAGCCCAAATGCTCCCTTTTCCCTGATTCGCTTCGTGCCATATGCTCACATTCTGACGCGAGTGTAGGTAATTTTGACCATTGAATCACTTTATTAGAATCATTATCGAAAATAAATTGCCACTTGTGAAGACTCTTTGATTAATATCGGGTCTCAACGATTCTATCTCATGTCCGTTCTCCATCTCCAGATTTCGCACCGAAAGGTAAACAGATGCTCGTACCCGATGACTGAGCACTGAGAGCTAGAACTTCATGCGCTCCACTGGAGAGAGGCCTCCGAAGAACCTGGAGCTGGATCTGCAGGGTTTGCTCCTAGAAAGATCTCGGTAGCAGAAGCTTATTTCGCAAAAGTCATAACCTCTCCTGGAAATCGCCTGTTGAATCAGTGCTAGGACAAGACTGCAAAAGCCATTTCAAATGAGCCTTTGTTGGACTTTCTGCTACAACGAGATCCAATCCAGATAGACAACACTCTTGACTCCTTATAAATTTCAACAATTACATTATAGCCTCGGTCGGAAATGTGAGTAATCTACCTCGCTTATCCGTATTCTGATCTCGTACCGAGCTAACACCTTAGTTGAAACTATACTTGACATTCCCTGAGTATGAATTATAGTCTAGAAGTATGTTAGTATCTCGTCCGAACAGCCAGCGTTGGGAACAAAACTTATTTTCTGTTTACTTTTCTTACTGCCAGCTGTGCAGCCATGGGGTTTACTTGGCAGGACCCTGGAAGTTACCCCTGAGATTCGGATTCTGAACATGCTAATTTGAATCCCATGCTTTGGTCGGATCTGGCGTGAAACAAAAACAATTGGAGGAATCATGTTCGTCCATGTTTCCCCCGAGATCTTGGACAGAGGCCGCATGCGAAAATGCTCTATATTGTATCAAATATCCATCTCACTTGTGTCTGAAATCCTGTACCTGGCGACCAAACACATTCGTTTCTTCCTCTCAAATGCCTATACCCAAGCAATAATCAAGACCGTGTACAGAAGTCATGCTTTGGGGGCCAGCCCTCGTTCGATCTTCTCGGTCATTCTTGAAGCTTGGAGGCACCCTTGGAATCTTTGTCACGACTTGGACTACACTTCACTTCGGCCAGCTCACTTTGACGCTGGATCTCATTGTGAAGCTTCTGATAACTTTCGCATACACACATGGCTTCGCCAACATTCGTTCGAAATTACAAACGCCGAAATATGATCCGCTCGCAAACAGGGAAGTTGAATATGGGGAAAATAAGGGCAACGAGCTATACACGATTGAAGAGAGATTCCCGGACCCGAACACAGAAGAAAAGGAGAGCAATCCGAGCTCGAACGAATTTGAAGAGATCACGGCCACTGTGGTTGGATGGCGCGAGGACGAAGACTTGTATCGCAGGTGTCTCCAGGGCTTGGCTGCAGACCCTCGATGCGGTCCCATAATCGCAGGAATAGACGGTGACACCCCGGAAGACGAGCACATGGTCAATATCTTCATAGACGTAAGTATAAACCTCCCCCTCCGGAACAATGCCTTAGCTAAGCTCCTATAGATGTTCCCAAACGGCGTCGTCATTCGTCTCAAAGAGCAGCTGTCCAAAACACTTGACCAATACATGCTCTCTGCCAATCTAACGGACGTCGAAATCGAGCAAAACAACGCATTCATCAAAGACCACATATCAAGCTTCATCCGCTCTCGTCTCACCGAAGCCATATCCGCTCAATCAATCAAAGACATCCAAGCCGTCTGCATCGTCCAGCCCCACCAATCAAAAAAGGACATCTTATTCACAGCCCTAAGCTTCGCTACCCTCATCTCAGAAGAACACAACATTCCATACCTCTTCAGTACAGACTCAGACTCCATGATCGTCCCAGGCGCTCTAGGCAAAATCATCAACTCACTGGAAAGTGATGTAAATACTGGAGGCGTTTCTGGACATTTGATGTTTTCTCACCCGAGACCGACGTATCTGACTCGCATGACGGCTTCGCATTACTGGTTCGAGCAGGAGATCCCGAAAGCGCAAGGTGCGATCTTCGGAGCTACTGAATGTCAACCTGGTCCATGTGCTGGTTTTCGAGTGTCTGTTCTCAAATCGGTATTGGTCCCTTGGTATTGTCAGAGAGTTTTCGGGCATAGGACGGTATGTTGATACGTTTTTGAGATGAGATCGGTGACTAACATCTGCACAGGTCGTCAACGAGGATCGCCATCTGACAACTCGAATATTGTGGGCAGGTTTCGCCATTCACTACGCTCCTGGCGCCATCGTACACACCGATACGCCTAACACGTTCGACGGGTGGGTCAAGCAACAAGTAAGTTGGCCATCTATGCTTTCCACAAAAATTGGTTCGGCAGAGTGGGAATTGATGTCCTTGATTCCTAGGTGCGATGGTCAAGAGGAACCATGATCGAAACGCTCTGGTACCCCTGGATGATCAATCAGCTCTCCCCATGGCACATTTACAGCATATTGAAAGCTCGAATGTTGCCGATACTTACATTCTGGTATATCACATCCTACGCTCTCGGATTTGGAGGCGTCATATTGAAATTCAGTCTCATGCTTCTTGTTGACCTGTTTTGTGCAACAGCGCTTCAAGTCATATACCTGGTACATCTCAGTGAAGATCAAGCCACGCCGTCAGACATTATTTGGCTTGTACCCTCGCTGATCTGGTATTTTGTCATGTCGCCTGGGATTGTTGTCTGGTCGCTTGTCACGATTCTCGATGATTCTTGGGGTAATGCTCCGAGGGATGTGAGCTTGGGGGGAGGAGAGGGATCGCAGGCTTGGACCGGATCAAGAATCGTTACTCGACTCTTTAGAATGAAGCATGTGGCGTTCCAAGTTCTGTGGATTGGAATAGTTCTGACGGCAATCGTTCGCGCTTCGCTGTCATGGAGTGTTTGGGACTGTTAGTAGACCTAAAAATATAATCGTAACATGACGCAGTGGTTCAATAAGAGCCGGAGAGATACGCCTGGAATGATCAGAAGCTGAGCGAACTCTGCGTGATACAGTCGTATACGAAAGGTCGCTTGTATTCCTGGGGTATTTTGAAAAGCAACCTGTATTCCGCCATTGGGATCCCTTCCCAGATCATATCAGTCTAGTTCTTCTTGGGGTACGTGCTTGGATGTCCATGCTTCTTCCCATACTTCCGCACCTTCCCATCCATATCTATGGGCACAAAGAACCAAACTATCGCAATAATCCACGACAAGAATGTATCCCAAAGCCAATTATTCCTTGGCGAGCAACCCCAGCATGCAGCACGCATTATTTGCCCTAAGAAACCAACAACAATCAGGTATTCTCCATTCTCCAAGCCCTTGATAGACCCCGCAGCCATATCATCAGGAGTCAGACCTGGGTCTCCCTCCTCCAATTGGAATGTGATGCCTGGCTTCGTCTTATTCTCGTTGATCAAGCCTGGACTGTTGATTGTACCAGGGAACACAGTATGCATCTTGATATCGGCACCGTACAACAATATCTCCTGCGCCAACGAGTCACTCAGGCACTTGATAGCAGCTTTCGCAGGTGCGTACGAGGCGTAGCCAGCAAGAGGGTAGAACGCCGCCACGGAGCTCGTGAATATCAGATGCTTTTGACCGCCCTTGCCCACAGCTCCTGGCGCCAACCACTCGCTCAATATTGCTTGTGCCATGTCCGCGCAAGACCAATAGTTGATATCCATCTGCTGCCGTTTGATTGATCTCGAGGTTTCGAGGTATATGCTTGGGTGGGCGGATCCTGCAACACACCATACGACGTCCGGAGCCTGGCCATTATTCCATGCGATTGCCTCTGCTATCACTCGCTCGCTTCCATTATCTTCTGTGACGTCGGCGCTGATATATTGGAATCGTTGGGAGGAGGGGTTCAATGCTGCAGCCTGCGGACGTGAGTTTTATACTCTTTTTAGTTCTGGGAAGATCCTACCTTGACCAGATCAAGTGCCTCCTCCAGCTTGCCAACATTACGTGCGACGATTACGACACTTGCCCCCCTTTGCGCAAGCTGCACTGCAACACTCCTGCCCATGCCCTCGGAGGCGCCTGTAACAAGGACGGTCTGGTGATTGTCAGCGAGGCTGTAAAGAGAGGAAATGGGTTTACGCCTTACCTTGCCATTGACATCGAACTTATTCTTGCCAAACAAACCCATGATGGACGGTATTAATACTAAGAATCCAACAACTACACTCGCAATGGTCCAGATGCCCAAGTCGAGGGCCATGGTGTGGTTAAGGAAACAGGCCACGCCGCAGGGCTGTCAGCAAGCAGATTTGGTTGTCAGCTTAATCTCGGCAGTCTAGTGGATAAGAGATAAGCTTTCAGGGGCATGGGGGAAGCGGGCTGGCGGGACCTCCTTAGGCGAGTCTGGCACTTCAGAAGTAAACATGATTTGTCTACGCCGTAAATTTAATGCAATGGAGATAGAAACGTAGCCCTGCAATTCTTCCGGACCAGTATGCTCATTGCTTGAGTCAAAGTTATTTGAGGAGAAATCTTGTACAATTTGGAGTGAAGTTTATTGTTTGCTATTGAGCTCCAGCCGCTTCAATTCTACATCCCTGGAAAAAGCAACCAATTCGTACAATCACATGCGAAATCTCGAGAAATTGAGCTTGAGTGTAGCATGCTACTCCCAGACGATCTATGAATCTTGAAGATCTAGGTTGCGACCCCACTTTGTTAATTGGTAGCCCGTTGACAATTGACATCAGCGCTTGCCTTCACCCTCGTACTCCTATGACTGCCAGACCATTTTCAGCGCAGAAGAAAAGTAGAGGTTTCCATCTTAGGTATTCATTAACCGGTTGTCTCGGTGCACATTATACGGCAAGGAAGGGCAAGAACTAGGGAATTACACCCAGAAAATGACCTACCATCGTGTCTTCGTGGTTCTTGCGGCACCCGCTTCCCAGTATAGATGTAGCACCTCTCTTCTGGCTTTTGCTGCCATCTAACAGAACAGGAGGCTAAAAGTATTAGAAGCGCTGTCAGACCTGCTCTTTTTTTTCTTTCACTTGGCTTTGGTTCGTCGGTGAAGAACAGAATTGAAGAAAATGTACCAGGCCAGGATTGACCTCTATAGTCATCATCACTTAATTCGACGGCAGCTTCAAGATGAAGATTCTTTGCTTGAGTAACGAAAGGGCTCTATTGTGGTGGTGAGAATCATCTGTACTGCGTGCCTGGTGGGCAATTATAATCGTCTGCTGTGTGTCAACCAGAGCTTACATCACTGAGGGAGATATCCGCATCCCATGACAACGGGCTAGAATACCTTACGAGCTTTAAGCAGAATTTTCGAAGCAGAAACTATTTTGAAAGTGGAATACCGATGCAAAGGCATGCGAGGAAGAGCGAAAGCTGTAGTTATCAAAGTCGCACCGATTGACACTGAGATCTGCATGGTGTCAGTTGCGGAATGATCTCAGAGATCGAAGTTCTGGTTTGGAGCATAGTATCAGGGGTAGCCTCTGGATTGAAGTCGCTCAAGAAACAACGAAAATAAACCCGACTCGAAATGAATGCCCACCTCGGTGTACATCCCCCATAAGATTTGAATGTAGGCCCGTTGTATGATTGTGTGTAGTGTGCAGATCCATCGTTGGAATTCGATAGAGCTTTGTCCCACGAGACAAGTGTTTCTTGTAGCTGTGCTACTGAAGATCTGCTCGCCGAAAACATGTTTTTTCTTGTCGATCTGTGTTGGTTGTAAGATGAGGTTGAAATTGCAGGTGAAGGTGTATCCCAGGCATTTTTGGGAAATAGAGGTAGAGGAAACGATGTCAAGAACATCAGATACAAGTTACCTTCTTGGCCTGCCACTAGAAGGTAAAAGGAAGGGGTCTGCTTTATAACCCAAATGGTCGAGACACCGGCGACCAAGTCAGCAGGGGGCGGTGAGGTCACTCATGACTTCCTTGTCAGACATGTCACGGTGCGTGCACCGACTTGCGATATTTCAGGGTCGTACATCAACTTGATTATAGATTCACAGGCACTAGACGAAGATTTGTTTTGGTCCATATTGAATTGAGTTGAAGGCAAAGAGATTAAAACCCCGATTTAGGGCAAGGTCACGGAATCTGGTAATGACTGTCATGAAACAGAATAGACCACCACAATATAAAATTCCCAACTCCCCAACATGCTTTCATACGGCCTATACGTAGAGGAGTAATTTCTGAACCACGCCAGGCTCAGCTAAGAGGAATTTTTCCTGGCATGGTGCAGAAAATGCATCGATACGAATCTGAATATGTATGATTAGCTTGGATAACGTATCAGAATAACGACGTGTGGCACGACACCATTTATTTGTTCTTCAATTGGCCGCTTACCTGAACTGCAAGCTTGGCTCACTATTTCACACAAGTTCCAATTACTCCGATTCTAAGGCAGAAATAACCCTTTCCGCAATCTCTGTCTGAAAAACACCCTGTGACTGTGAAAGAGACTAGTAGTTAGCGATTCCATTCTCTAGGATACACATTCAAATAATTTGTTGCCAAGATAAAGTTGACGTAGGTGAAATGATCGAACGCTTACGGGCAGATTTGAAGTATTCAGCTTCGGCACCGGTATTTTCCCCAACCTCGACCGAGTTCGGTATAGGTCTAGGAATGCAAATTGGAGGAGGTCCGGGTGCAAGACAAGCCGTGTGTTCTGGACAGCCACAAGCCGCTTGAGAGGCGGTAAGCGAACTGGACGGCCAAGAAGGGCGCACAGGAAACTCACAAGCTCGAGACGAAGTGATCAGGCTATAGGAAGACCGCCCACGGGGAATTGCAACGGTAGATCCAAGCAGGAAAGAGAGGACAGCGACTGCCAGATGCATTCTGAATTGATTCGTGAAGATTTTGCTGAGTGATTGTGATTGTGGGAGAGATTTTCACGTTTTTGGATGCTGGAAATGCGAATGGATTTTTGGGATAGCTCGAAGCTATCATATATATCCCTATCAAATATGATGTTACTCTGTCGCAGCCCGATCATGGAGATCGAAACAATAATGATCTCTATAATGATGTAATGTGCCGGTACAGTGTGCTACCATAATTTCAGTGGGGGTATTTGTGCCACTTAATAGTGATGATCTATGTCTTTCCATACTCTCACAGACTGTAGACCTAGATACTGTCTTTTCTGGGCAGCCACAATCCGCTAGAAGGGCTGACGTGAGTTCTACTTCAAAATTTCTAGAGAATGACTCGCAGGCTTGCCATTCTTTTGGCATAGTATGAGACGGTCGGCCACTGCGGACAGCGAGGGCTGAGCCAAACAGGAGTGAGAGAGTAGCAAATGAGAGTTGCACTGCGATAGACAGGGGTTGTGAATTTCAATTGGAATTGGGGCAATCAGGAGAAGTGAATGATCAGATGTCGAAAGCTGGAGAGAGCGACTCAGCCCTCGACTTAATGTTGCTGTAATATATAACATTTCTTGCCTTGGAGTAAGGCTCCGAATTTGGAACATTGACATCACCAAATTATAAGATTTGGACGTTAAGACGGCCCAGATAGGTTTGTTCAGCTCTGTTCAACGTTGTGCTGACATTCTGTGTGGCTTTAGTGCGGCATTTTCCAAGTTATTCGTAGAGTCACAAATGGTTGATATGTGCCCCGAGACTTAACAGACGATGATGGTCTCGTTCTAGTGGGCGATCAGAGGTCGGCGAAGTTTTCAAGATGTCTCTCTTTGTGTAAGGACGTGATACAGGTCAGCACAGATGAAATTAAACGCCGAAGTCCGAATATCTGAACTTGCCCACGATGTGCCTAGCAGAGTCACAGTAGTAGTGGTAAGACTCCCTTTTCCCCTTGTGTATACCAGAAGATCCGTCACCGCATATGTATGTTTCTTGTGCATGTCTCAAGTTCTGGTTCTACAATGGTAGAGAAATGAGAAGCCATTGAATCCAATTTCAAGTAGATCAGACCCCAGTCGACATATTGGGATTCGGGACGTCCTTCATGAGGATGATGGCAACGCAGAACTTCGACACAAGACAATCTCAATCTTCTCCTGGCTTTCTTGCCCATTCTTGTCAGCTTGATAGGGTCCCTCGCACCCTGAGATTGGTGCTCTCGATAGAGCTTCTGTATATAAGCGAAACAGAGTTGAAAGGAGGAGCTCGCTGATTTTTTAGTGGTACGTAGCCTGAAGCAAGCCGAAGGCGGGCTATTCATGTTTTTCCAGGCAGACATACACGAAAATGAACCACAGTAAATTATCACGTCGATGAAGTGGTCCCGGTTTCACGAAACTCACGTCACGGCATGGTGTCGTCTTGACAAGTCATTCTATTGGCCGCACATAGAACAGAGCTTCTTTCCGTGTCCTTCCTAGCTCTCACATACAGTGCCGAAATCTTTACACACTTCCCTTCCTTGTGCCTTCACATTCTCCACAACCCAAAGCCTAGAGTTCGAAAACACGAAAACCTTTCCCGGCGCAAACGCAAAGTTGTTGCTCATCTCCCCAACAAATATCTTTCCCAGCAGGATCCCCTCCGGATTCCAAACATGCACACCATCTCCAGCCCCTGCCCACACATTTCCATCCGTGTCACAATGGATACCATCTGGGAAACCGATATCTGAATATGCGAAGGTCCGGCGATTGGTAAGAGTTTTGTCGCACTGGATGTCAAAAGCGTAGATTGTGGCTGGCCGCGTACCATTGAATGCAAATTGCTGGGCACCTGTGTCGGTCACATAAAGTGTCTTCAAATCCGGCGAAAATTCCAATCCATTGGGCTCGACAAAACCGTCCGCGACTACTTGAACAACTCCCGTCTTCGGCTCAAACCGGTAGACTTGTTTTGGCTGTGATGGTTGGGGTCGGAAGAACTGGTAATACCCATAATCTGCGTCTGTAAACCAGAGGTCGCCTGTGACCGGATGTTGGCGGGCATCGTTGAGGGAGGAGAAGTTCCGACCCATGAAACTTGTTAATAGGACTGTTGAAGTGTTGGTGTTTGGGTCAACTGCGACCAGTTGTGAATAGTGCTCAAAGTCTCCCTCATCGCAGTACACTTGTTGAGGAGGTGTTTGCGATTGATCCGCGCCAGGAGGATAGTATGATGTCCCGCCGTTTGCTTCCCACACGTCTGGAAATTGAGTACTGGTAATGGAATAGTCATCGAGAGAAACAACAGTAATGTTGATGTTGTCGTCCAGGCTCTGGTAATTAGACGTTACGTAAAGTGAGTTGTCTTTCTTGTTGTAGATGCCAGCTTCGTGGAAAGCTTCCCATGGAAGTTCGGCGATTTTCCGAGCAGTCGCATTCTCTCCCAGAACAGTTTGAAAGTCTGGATGGTAGCTCAAGAGTGAGATGGCTGGTGCAGTGACGTTCGTAGCCGAGAGCGTTGAGAAATAGTTCGCATCTCTAGCGAGAGCCAGGAGATCAACATTAACGAATGACATCGTGGCAGGATTCAAAGCAGCGAATCTAGGACAGACGATTGAGCATTACTGAGTTTCATCTTCTTTTGATTTCTCATATGGTACAAAACTCGCCTTATGTATTTCTGGTTTCCCGTTCTGGTAGGCCTGACGACATTAGTTGCGGGGATTGCGGGGTAAGAAGAGCGGTGTTTACTCCGTAGTGGGGCGGCACATCGATAAGTGCTGTTTAAGTTTCAACAGGAGGAAATGATCGTCGACAGCCGTTATTCTATTTAGCCAGGGGAAAGTTTCATGGAAGTTAGCACCGGTACCAGAACTTTTGTTGTGCGAGCTGAGGACATGATGTGGAGGAGTAAACAGATTTAGCGAGCATCAGCATGAAATTGTGACCAGACTCCCTTTTTAGGCGAAGTACATTGAGAAGTAATGAAGTGAACCATAAGAGAGCCGATTCCGGAATTACTTCAGAGATTATGGGAACGTTACATTGATCGTATTCGAGAGTGGGATCCCGCCGACATAGTTTCAGAGATCTGCATGCATAGATCATTATTCACCACGAATCTCGTCCAGTGGCGGCCATTTGTCACAGAACAGCAGCGATACTAGTTGATATGTTAAGTTCTGTCAATAACATCGAGAAACTCCTGGGTTCATCCGAGAAAATCTGTATCAACTTGTTCTGAAAGCCAGGCAGCATTTCAAAAATGATACTTTCACACATCTTTTCATTCTTCTCGACTCTTAACCTCCCATTCAACGCCATCTCAACGCCCATATGCACGACTGACGAAGGGTGTAATCTCAATGGCATTTGCATTCACGGCTCATGTGCCTGCGATCCAGGCTGGAGATCCCAGGATTGCGGTGCCCTTGACCTCGTCCCAGCGCCGTTGAGAAACGGCTACAATAAGACTGCGACTGGGACTTCATCATGGGGATCCAAAATCATCCATCGAACACGAGAATCCAAAATCTTTGATCTCTTCCTCGCTGAGTTAACGCAGGGTTGTGGTCTAGATCACTGGTCCCCGTATAGCCGAATCATCCACGCTACCTCGACAACTGGTCCTATTGGTCCGTACGAGTTTGCTAATGAAGTGGTGGATACCTTCGCGCATAATCCGACAGTGGTATATTCGCATGCTGACGAGAAGTACCTGATGTATTACATCGGCTGTCCACAAAAAGTTTCCGAAACATGTAAAACTCCCAACTTCACCTGTGGCCCAGGCAACACCATCAACGGTGAAAGCGGCATCGCAATCATGTCATCCCCCGATCTCAATACATGGAAATCTCACGGACGGGTGTTTTTCGGAACAGATGACGACGTTTGGGATGCAGATATCACTAATCCAAGCCCCCTCCCATTGTACACACCGGATCATCCAACAGGAGCGATTGCCCTAGCGTATCGAGGTTGTCCATACAATTGCTACGCCGCCGAACTCATTAATCTAGCCACAGCCCCAACCTTTCTCGGTCCGTACAACAAGGTCCGATCCACCCCGATCTTTCCCAATACCGCTGAAGATCCCTTCCTCTGGAGCGATAAACGTGGGAACTTCCATATCCTACTGCACTCCCTCGAGCCTGAAGGCGGGTTCGGTGATGGGCACAAAGTAGGAAGACATGCGTTCTCGAGAAGCCTTAAAGGGCCGTGGACGTTCAATGAGAAGACGCTGGCTTTCGATACAGTAGTTGAGTTTGAGGATGGGAGCGAGACGAGGTATTTCCGGAGGGAGAGGCCGCAATTGTTCTTTAGTGAGAATGGGGACATGGAACCGTTGTATTTGACGACGGGGGTGCAGGGGATTGGAAGGGAGGGGAGCTATACTTTGATACAGTCATTGAGGGGGGCTGAGCGTTATGAGCGTGGACTGGGTCTCTTAGGAAAGAATAGTGATGGGAACTATTTTGCTAGAGATGAATTATAGTAACTGTCGGTGAGGCTGAAGGTCAACTCCGGGCAAAATATTCTCGTTGTCTATAGGTAGTGTTGACTAGAAGTGGAGTTTGATGACAAGGGGAAAGCTTGAGAGTCGTGTTACAAGGTCTCTCATTGAACACTGGAACAGGTTCTGTGGATTTATGACTGAGCGAGAAAGCAAAGGGTGGTTTCGCCAGATGAAGCGAGTGTCAACAAGGCAAAGTATTCACGTGATTATGGGACCAGCCTAGCTGCCGCTTGTACCTGGTGTCTCTAGCTGTACCTCAACCCAAGAGCAAGCCCTTGTCTCACTTTTGAACCAAATGTCTGGTCGTCACTTTGAACGCATTGCATACCACAGCTTCTGGTACCCAGAAAATCGTTGATCTGATGCACAGTCACGTGGTTTTTCCAAAACGAAGACACCGAGAATACGCTCCCTTTATCGCAAAAAGCACTTCACCGAATCTCGTACAACCACACTATGTGCCGTCGATATTGGGTTGCGACAGCAAAAGAAACGGGACATTATCGAGGGCGATAGTGAGGGAGTAGAGACATTGTCTCAGGCTCTGTCTGTCTCTGCCCCGCTGCCTGCGGCACAGGCTTACTGATTTCGACAAATGAAGCTTCTCACCTACGGAAAGTTGATGGAGGAGCCAGAACGGCACATTTGCTCGTAAAACCCCAGTCAGATCTTTATTGTTACGTCGATGACTTTTCGGATGGTCCTTTCGTACATGTATGTTCACGGGCGAACCTTTGAGATCTTGATCGTGAGTCTAGAGAAGTTGCGATGGATTATTGACTTGGACAAGGTCTCGGGTAGAACTCTGCTTTCCACCTGCATGTCATCCCATCCTTTCCCAATGGGGTTTCCGTGCGGAGCGAAGCAGCCGAGGACGCCATCACCAGTCCGGGCGACTTTGTGATTCGATGTGCCCTGAACCTGCATCTCGACTCTCACGTCGTTGCAGCCATGAAATATCGGACACTATGCACTCCGCTGGTCTTCAAGACTTCAAGCTGATGCCCCTGTCCACACAGCTTGCAGATTCAGTACGCATGTATGCCATGCTTCATAGAGTGCAGTATGTTGGCTACGGAGAAAATGCACCATACAGACAGTAGTCTAGAGACACTGCACATGGGGTGGAGCGAGTCCTGCATCTTGCCGTTCATCTAGTTACCGTTTGGTTCCCGCCCGGCTCGGTGCAAAAGAAAATACGGATGATGCACAGTCTCGGTGGCCCGTCCGGTCTTTGACAGGACAAGATCGAGAACACGGGAGACTCAACTCGACTCGCCCGGTCCCTATCACCACCAGCACCACTGTCACAATCACATGGCAACAATATGAAACCGTTTAGTCACACTCAGGACTGGCTGAAGCTGCTAAACTCTCTCACCGTCCAATACGACGCCGAAGCATCACAAGAAGGGAATCTCATGATCCCCTACTGAAGCCCCTTCAGTCCTGCCTGCCCCTCCAGCTTGCGTCGCGGCTGAAAATTCCCAGCATCCCAACCCACGGTACAGCATCTCAACCTTCCGTCAGCATCCATCGACCATCATCCCACTCATCCTGCCCAGGACTCAGCCAACAATTAGCCGCCCGCAACTCTCCATCGCTGCAGGATGGGGGGCCAGAAGAACATCCGAATCAGTGATTACAGGGCCCTCATTGGTCAATTCACGAGTTTTAGTGTGGCAGGCCGTCTGTTCTGCCCCCCTGTGCCGCCCCCATTCGCTATTTGGTGAGGCCCAGCAGTGGTCAGAACGGACCCGGGAGTGGCTGGGCGCTGGAAATCTCCCCACTTCAGCGGATTCAGCTTCTCATCCATCAGCCCTAACGTCTTCACCTGCATATCCTATCATCTGCGGATCATTGATTGATTGCTCCATTTCAATATGATCAGAGGCATGGCTTCTGCTCAAGAAGTTCTTAAGTCGCATGTGTCATTCCATGTGATAGACGGTAGTCAGCACTGGCCCTGATCGTCATTCTATTTCACGTCAACGACATCTCACTCTCTCCATTCATTCGTTGCATCTGCATCGTTGCCCTGTGTCGTCGTTCGTAACGTAAATCCCCTAATCCGTCTCCGTCCCTCTTTCTCGGGTGCAGTGCAGCTCCTAAAATACCCACTGCGCTGAATTGGGATTTATCCCGCACCACCCTGTTCCCTTCTACAGCCTCGACAACCCACCATCAAACTCGGTGTCTTCATTTGCAGACCTCTTTCATCATCGACAAGGCTGTAAAAGATCGCCTCCAGACATCCTCTCTTCTTTTTGCATTATATATGTCGAAGCCGAGGAGCTGAATTCTTGGACTTCTTGACTTTGCTTTGGTCCGAGTAAAAAGAGCCGAGCTTACATCCGCCCCCAACAACAGACCACCCCGACCAAAAATTTCTCTTCGCAGTCTGGATGTAAGTTCCATACAATAAATGGAAATCGCGCTGTCTTCAGTACTGATATTTGCGCAGACAAGGCTGCAAAGTCCATCTCCCTGGGATGAAGTTTTGAGGTTCATCCCATCACAAAATGGATGCAGATCCCGCCACCGCTAATGCACCTCCTAACTCCGATAAGATGAGTGATGGCATCCTCAGCGACGAAGATGAGCAAGACTTCTCAAGTCCAAGTCCCAGCAGTATGTCGTCCAGCTTCGAGGACTTCGATCGCTGGCAAGCACATATCGGCCTAAAGACCTTCGGCGAAGGTCTGAATGCTGCTGCCAGAGCTGTCTTCCCTGTCGAGACCAGGTCACGCTACGCCAAGGTCTACGTACTGTTGGCTTTCTGGGCAGAGGAAGATGCGAATAGGCCAGCGCCGATCGAAGTCTCGAAGCTCTTCAATGTTTTCAAGGATGTCTTTCACTTCGAGGTTCAGACTTTCAGGATCCCGAGTGAGAGCTCGCATGTTGCTGTTACGGAGAAGATCGAGGAGTTTATCGGGCTCGGAGGGGATAATGATGAGCATCTGAAAATCGTGTACTATGCCGGGGCTTCCCAGATATCGAAGAACAAGAGGTTGCTGTGGATAAGGTATGTTGCGGGTTATGTTGGATGATCGGAGCTGATGTTCTGTAGTGGAAGGAAAAGTCAGAGGTCCTTTGTTGAGTGGACTGATCTTCAGATTGCCCTTGAGCAAGCCCAGAGTGATGCATTGGTACTTCTGGACTGTGCTCACGCTGTAACGCATACCAGCGGCCAAATTAATGGAGTCACTGAACTCATCGCTGCCCGAGCATTCAATGCAAGTTCGAAGGATGCTGAGCCGTATGCATTCACCAAAGATTTAGCCAACGAGCTCCGAGAATTAAGCAAACTCCCATCATTCTCGATCGGTAATCTGTATCATAACATATTTTGCCGAGCTCAAAGCCGCATATCCGAACAGAACGGAGAAGAGAGAGCACCGATCTATATACCCCTCACCCAAGAAAACATCAAATATCCACGCAGTATCCGTCTCACGGTTCACAGAGGTAGTGAGAACGGTCACAACGAGCCCTCGTTCGAGGTCCAGCATCCAGAATTGGCAAGTAGCACCGGCATCTCGCCAACGCCCTCCTTCCTCCACTCATCCGCGACACTACCTGGCGAGATCCCTAGGATGGCATTTGCAATCCGATTGAGAGACGATTTCAACGTTGGGGACCTCGCATCTGATCTCTTCCTCCAGTGGCTAGGCAATCTGCCGGCGTCCGTGGCAGAAGTCAAAATCGAAGCAGGATTCCATAGCTTCTCTTCGCTACTCATCGTCTCAGTACCAATCTGTATGTCAATATATATGCCACAAGACCCAGCTGTGGTCAGCCTGGGGCCAATCACATCATTCAACCAGGTATTGAACAGAGTTTCTGGGTTCATTCCCAAAGATCTACCTACACCCAAGCCAGATGTCTGGGAGTTCGGAAACCTGCCTCTGCCAACGCCGCCAGCTACTGGCAAGAAATTTACCAATGGCGTCAACGGAGCACATAAGACATCTGAGGTACGATTTCAAAGACATGCTGAGGTCATCGGCGAGAAGGAGAATCGACCGCCCCTGCAACGAGGCTTTTCGTCAGATTTGAGCATCGACAGCGGTTTTGTGGAACCCATTCTGCCAAATGGTCTTCGTCACGGTCATACACTCATTGGCGAGCTCCCGCCTGCGCTCGAGAAGTCCCACCCAATCGTCTCGCCAGGGCCTCATACAAGCGAGCCCAATGGCCCTCAATCCAAAGCACACGCAAAAATCAGGTCTTACACCGACGATCCAGACACTAAGCGATTCCCAAGAATTTCAAGACCAGTCGAGTTGCTGAGAAATAGCTATGATTGCATTGTTATTGGCTCTGGATATGGTGGTGGCGTTGCCGCAAGTCGCATGGCTAGAGCGGGGCAATCTGTCTGTCTTCTGGAGAGGGGCAAGGAGAGATGGCCTGGAGAATATCCAAGTGGCTTTCTGGATGCTTTCAAGAATCTCCATGTCTCGGGCGAATTTGCGCCAGGCTTTCTGAAAGGTGCAATGGTCGAAGGTGGTGACCCTACCGGACTCTACCATCTCATCTGTGGCAAGGGTCAGAATGCATTTGTAGGAAACGGACTTGGAGGAACGAGTCTGTTGAATGCAAATGTTTACCTGGAAGCTGATAGTAAAACGATGAAAATGCCGTGTTGGCCGAAGGAGCTGCGAAAGCCAGATTCGCTGAGGGAATACTACGATCGTGCGGCAGATGTTCTCGAGCCTGAGGAGTACCCAAAAGATTGGCCAGAACTTCCTAAACTCACAATGCTCGAACGACAAGCCAAGGCTCTTGGGTGGGGTGAGAAGTTCAGGAGAGTACCGCAAACAACTCGCTTCAAGGGAGGCCCCAACAGTACTGGTGTCGAGATGTACCCTTCTGCTTTGACGGGAATGGACTGTACCGGTGTCAACGACGGATCGAAATCCAGTACTCTGGTCAATTACCTGGCCGACGCCTGGAACTGGGGCGCTGAGATGTTCTGTGAATGCGAAGTGAGATACATCAAGAAGCATCCTGATCCTGAAGAGGAAGGATACCTCGTCTTCTTCGCCTGGCATGGTAGCTGTCGAGGAGCTTTTCAAGAGCGACTTTACGAAGATCTGATGTGGGTGCACGCCAGGAAGTGCGTCTTCCTCGGAGCTGGAAGCATCGGTACGACCGAGATTCTGCTCAGGAGTAAGAAGCTCGGCCTGTCGATGAGCGACAAAGTTGGCACTGGCATGAGTGGAAATGGCGATATCCTAGCCTTTGGATACAACACTGACACTGAAGTCAACGCTATTGGCCGCCAGTATCCATCGCCTTACAAGCCCGTCGGACCAACAATCAGCGGGATCATCGACTGCAGAGAAGATGTGGATAATCCTCTTGACGGTTTCGTCATTCAAGAAGGTGCCATCCCCAAAGCTCTTGCACCACTTTTCCAAACAATGTTGGAAATGATGCCAGGAAACCAGATTCCCACTGGTCAAACTCTGCTTGAAAGAGTGAAGCATTCGGTTGCACAACAAGGCAGCCGCTTTTTGGGCCCATACTACGCGAAAGGCAGCATCGAGCGCACGCAGGTATATCTGGTCATGAGCCACGACTCGAATCAAGCGATCTTGACACTGAAGGATGACAAGCCTGTACTGGAGTTCCTTGGTGTAGGAAGAAGCGACCATGTACAGTACCTGAACGATGTATTGAAGCAAGCCACCCAAGCTGTTGGAGGCACGTACGTCAACAGTCCTTTCTACGCAGCACTTGGCCAGCAGGAAATCACTGTGCATCCAATCGGTGGAGCTTGTATGAGTAGAACTGAGTTTGGCGAGCATGGTGTTACAAATCACTGGGGCGAGGTCTTCACAGGTGATGGAAAAGAAACACATCACGGCCTGGTTGTTACAGATGGTGCTGTCATCCCAACAGCGCTCGGGGTCAACCCTTTCGCTACCATCACTGCTCTGGCCGAATGATCCGTCGAACATGCCGCCAAATTCAGAATCAAACGTAAGATCGACTTCGAGACCAAAAATGATATGCTGGATTTGTTTGGCGAGCCGCATCAATATGCCGAGGGGAAGAAAGTCCTGCAGCGAAATGACACGACTGGGATCAGGGAAGCTACCAGCCTAGTTAAGACCACGAGAGAGGCCAAGGCGAATGGCTTCGGATTCTCGGAAGTCATGTCTGGGTATATTCATGTTGGAGAGGGGATTGAGGGTGACAAGATCGAGGATTATGAGACTGCTGCGAAGACTGCGAAGGGTCTTTGTGAGGAGGCGAGGTTCTTCTTGAGTGTCAAAGCTTGGAATACGGAGACGAGTGAGCTTTTCTTCTTTTTGCAATCGATATGAATCGATGCTAATAGATTACAGTCGTCAACAGAGCAGATCATAAAGCGATGTTAACTGGTACATTCACATGTGCTGGTCTTCCTGGGAGTCCGTTCATGGTCCAACGTGGGAGCTTCCACCTCTTCAACGTCGACCAAGAAGCACCCGGAACTCGCAATCTCACTTACGACTTTGATATGACATCTACAGACGGTCGGGCTTTCCACTTCCATGGACAGAAAATTGTCGATTCGTCCGTAGCACTTGGACCATGGCGCTTCTGGAAAGCAACCTCGACGCTGTATGTGACCATCTCAGAGTCATACGGAAGGAAACAAGTACTTGGCCGCGGAATGATGCATATCAAGCCATCGGACTTCTTCTCCGAGCTTTTCACGTTGAAGGCATCTGGAAAGAACATAATCTCCAAGATTCGCTCATCAGCAAGCTTCATGGGTTTCTTCGCCCGTCAATCGATGGGTCTGTTCCTCGCTCCCTTTACGTGGCAACAATACCCCTCCGTAACATACACTGGCTACATCAACGATACCTCGCCTGACCAGACCATCCAAATCGTCGCCTCTGATGGTGTCCGCTCCCTCCTTCACGTCTGGGAACCTCGCAACCCGAAAATCAAACCAATCAACCTCTTCATGATCCCGGGTGCTTCCGTCGATGAAAAGATCTTCTCCCTCCCTACCATTGAAGTCAACGCCGTAAATTATTTCACCCGAGCCGGCTACCGCGTCTTTGTTACTGTACATCGCATCTGCCAGTTGATGGTCGCCGAGAACGACTGGACGACCTATGACTCACGGCTCGATATTCGCGCTTGCTTCGAATGGATCCGAAAGGAACACGGCCACGCACCCATCTACACAATCTCGCACTGTATGGGTGCAGTAGCCTACTCCAGCGGTCTCCTTGACGGCACGATCCCTACGAAATGGGTGAAAGGTATCTCGACCTCGCAAGTGCTCATGAACCCAATCTGGTCCACCCTTAATATGGCGAAAGTCCTTGCCGGACCGGTACCATTCGATAAGTTGTATGGGTGGTTCGGCGGCAAGTGGTTCTCGTGCTCGAGTACGAGGGATGACAGCTATTTCCAACAACTGGTGAACCAGATTTTGAGATTCTATCCTGATGAGAGGGAGGAGATCTGCAACAATGTCTCGTGTCATCGGTGCTCTTTGATCTTTGGCCGGTTAGTATTCCTTTTCACACTCTCTTCATTTCCCGTCTATCTCAAGTAGCTGTTTTCTCGAACTTCAGTGCTAACAATAACACCCATAGACTTTGGAACCATCGGAACCTGAATGAAGCAACCCACCGCCAAATCAACCGCTTCTTCGGCGGCGTCAACATGACTCTCCTCCACCTCCTCATGCGCATGGGCTACAACGGCCACGTTACCACCAACGGCCCCCTCTTCACACCCCTCACCACCCCACACAACCTCCACCGCCTCAAAAACATCCCCATCCTCTTCTTCTCCGGCGCAGACAACAAAGTGCTCACCCCCGAATCCACAGACAAGAGTTACAGCACCATGAGAGACATGTTTGGCACGAGGGATTACACGAGGGTGGTTGTGCAGGGCTATGGACATTTGGATTGTTGGATGGGGAGGAGAGCGTATGAGGATGTTTTCCCGATTATTAGGGAGGAGGTTGATAGGGTTTGTAGAGGGGAGGGGTATAAGTACCAGGAGCCGGATTGGGAGAATGATTGGGAGGGGTGGAGGGATTTGCCGAAGAGTGGATGATGGACTTGATTTGGGCTGGCTGGCTGGGTTGGGAGCAGTAATGGGTCGTGTATGATGTGATGCGATGTGTTTGGATTATTTTTCGTTGGGTTTTCTTCCGTCCTGGTTTTGCCTTCACTTCTTGGTATAGGATATGGTTTCCTTGGATGGGCTTTCGGCAGGATTCGGGAGTCCAGGCGTCAGAATAGGTAAAAGATGGGTTTGCCAGGGAGTAAGGCTTTCTCTTCACTGGGTTGGAGAGTTTGGATATATGGCTTGGGACTTTTTCCACTGATTTTGTTATTTTCATAGTTTTACTTTGCTTTAGGGATTCAGAAATTCGGTTCCCTTCTCAACGCTCTTTGGAATGCATCTCCATTAATCAAATATTGATTGAAACTCATACGTATGAAATTGAGACTGCAGCCATGAACGATGCCATAAAACGTAGAACATGGCAAATCCCGAACCTTTGTACCTCCGGAGGCTTGCCTCACGCGCAAGGCAGCGTCAATAGAAACTGGGCATCGCTAAAATCTTTCTAGATTCAGGCACTAATGCCTTGAACCACAGAGCTGTTTCACTGACGAATAAGCTTCCAGCGAGCGGGCAGGCTAGCTTCGGGTAGGCCCGCGCCTGCCGAAGCGTAACCTTGAGCGGGGCAGGCGGGAGCGGGTGTTTCTTTTCACGACGCATCGACCTAGAGCTCAACATCAACGTCGATGTTTAACGACATGCATCGAGATGACATCCAGCCTCCAGTCCTCACGCCAACAATTGCAACCGTGGCTAGCTGATCCCCATCATCTCGACTACCTGCGAGCATGCTAGCAGTGCCCAGTAGCTGGTTAGTCCACTGGCCATCTTTTTGCTCCTACCTTTGTTGAGCAAGTAGATCAAGGCAGATCAGAGCAACCAAAGCTGACACTGTCTTGCAGACTACGATGAAACTTCAATCCCCTTTTTCTCGTCATGAAACGCTCCGAGTTTCTTCTCTCAGTACCACCGTCTAGCATTCCTCACGGTCCAAGAACATATATACCAATCACGCTATCTTACTAGTCCTACCCTAAGCAACGACTAACCAGGCGCGAGCAGCGACTATTCGGGCACCTAGTCCCTCGATCGGTGCTTAAGATCTTGTGCAAGCATTATTTCCTTACCGCACGGCGAATGGCGCGTCCTACCCGGAGCAGCCGGTAATGCTGGAAGTGAGCCTGTACCAAAGTGATCGTCCTCACTTCTCCGTCATCAAACGATTGAGCAAACCGCCTGTACAGATCTTCTCCTTCGTCATAGTATTGGCTCGTTCGGGTTGGTGACTCGGCAGTGTCACGATTACAATCAAACGCTCCTATTCTCGAGAATACCGATCCTTCGACTTGAGAGAGAACGAGTCCCTGAGTTCCATACTCGCTGGAAAGTACACTAAACAGCAGCACCGGTATTCCAAGCCGGCCACTTTTCACCGAAGCTCGAGAGTCGATTTTGACGCTGCTGAGGATCGTCTGGCTGGGTCATGTACAGTCCCTGATTTGCTTTAGCATATTAGTGCACCAAGGGTATCGCTGTGCACCAGTCGAAAACAAAACGGCCTCTTGGAAACGACCCTTCACTGTCAGACTGCCTGAGTATACTCCACCGTATTGGCCTCCGATATCTTTGAGATCACTCCGAATGTCGATGACGTTGAGTGACGCGACAGGACTGCTCAGGCTGGGGTCCCTCCAGGGGTAATAGACTGGACCAGGAACACTACACCACGACCATGATGGACCATCCAATCCAAGCAAACCTGTGCCTTCCTCTTCCTCGAGATATTCCTTGGTAGATCTCCACAACAGTTCAAATGGCAAATTAGACCTCCATAGACCTGCATGACACTGATCGCCAAGCAAGGTTGCAAAGCTGGTCGCGAGGCCAGAGATTGCAGGCAGCCTGTCCGACTGAAACGTCAAAGAGCGGCTGCTGTATGCTCCCACGAGCTTGTGCCAGAGTGCGTATGGCTCGTGAGAAGAGTCTCTCTTCGTTGATCCTTTCCTTTCAGCAACATGAGTGTGACTCGCGATAGATGGTCTATTGTTCGCTCGTCATGGTCTGAAATAGATCGAAATCCATCTATTGGGATTTTATCGCCCACCCCTTGGCAAATCCAACCTGTCTGATACGTTCCAATGTCAAGGATTCGAGAAGACAAGAACCGTTCCTGTAATGCCCAAGCTCTATGGTCCAAAGGCTCGATCGCATACTTGTAGAATTGCGGAAAGATATCAATCATTTCACGCGAGCCACTGAGACAACGATATGGTTGCCGATAATGCCCTTCTATCAATGCCTCGGTGACAGCTGTTCTTTTCCCGAGGAAACCCTCGTGCACATCGCTTGATCGGGACGCCTTTAATGTCAACGTTGCTTGACTGTATATGAGTGGCATTCGAGCGATCTCAGCAGCCTTGTCTACCGGGTCGTCCTGAATGATGCACAGGGAGTCGATCCACAGATTCGGTATTCCCAGATCGCTCGCCATTTGCAGAGCGTCTCGCACTGTCCTCGGCAGAGACGTAACAGCGATTCCTTGCTTGTGACTCTGAACACTGCTGACTGTTGTGTTGAGCTGTCCTTTTCCACCCCAACAATAGCTCAACGCAATGTATGGAATATCACTCTGACCTTTCGTGTCCCACAATCGGATTATTTCGCCGCTTTCGGGAGATGCAGTAATCCGAAGGAGCCGTGATGGAAGAAAGGTTGAGCCAGGCCTGCGACAGGTGGGATGATTGACCAAGCATTCATGTAGCCATGACTTCATCATATCAACGCTGCTCTCGGATGAGGGGTTGATATTGAACGGACGTGTTGGAAGCTCCTTCGAACTCTGGGTACCTACGTACTCAATTAGCAGTATCAAAAGAAAGTAAGAATAGCCAGAGTTCACCAGCACGCGCAACAATATCGTACTCAAAAGTTCCGCAAAGTTTCGGCCGAATCCTCTTAACAGACGGGCTGTCTATTAGGGGATGCCTTGACCAGCTTCTGCATCCTGATAGCTCCGTCCCTATAACAAACTGGAAGTCTAAATATAACTTTGCCTTCATCACGCAGGCGAGTAGCATATAGTCTTCACAGATGAAGATGCTGAATTGTTGCACCAAGCGTTGCAGAAATAGACAACCTTCACCGGCAGCCTCACGAGCCTCGCCCACCGAGAAATCGAATATGACTTCATCATTGTAGATGTCCAGAGTATCTTCGTGGGATGCATCCCTCAACGACATGAAGTCGCAGAATTTCTGGCGGCCTTCCTTGGCCTTCTCACTTGGATCTGGATCATTTCGAAGAGCGAGAGTCCTCTCGACCCAGGCATCATCTTTCTCTCCAAAGTCAAGGACCAGGCGTTGACAGAATCGGCATGAGTGAGGAGGGTGACCAGGAATGTCCATGATAGACGCTAAGACTCAAATGCTTGTGGTGATGACTAGTGACAATTTGGCATTACTTCGTAAGTTTGAGGGAACTCCGACTCCGAGATAACGAACAGTGGGGATGAAGGTTGAGGTAAGAAAGTGCCAAGGTGAGGCGTTGCAATGGGTCGCCCCGTGCGGTCCAGTGACTCCACTCAAAGCCTGGATGATGGTCACCGTACCAGTCTTGTGCAGTACAAAAGTTAACCGATCGCCTCCACTGCGAGCGTAAACAAACCGTCCAGTGAACAGGTGGACAACTTGAAATATCTGCAGATACTACCTGCCTTGCGTATCATTTGCTCAAGAGCATGCAAGAAACAATACGAGTGACGTCCAACTTCCACCCTCACCAACTCACAATGCACTTCTCATTCCACCGAGGCTGAGCGGCCTCACGATAAGCTTATCGCCAGCTCCTCGCCAAGTCCCTCTACCAAGCCTTTTGATCTCTTGGCCTCCAATATTCCAACGCTTGCCTGCTTTCTCCTTCCTAACTCAGCAATGTGGCACTCTCTTGGCCTGCTGCCAGCCATACAATTGACTTTCCCAGCCATTGAATGACCCGTGATCTCAGACCCAAGCAGGGAATATACAGTGCTTGAACCCTGGATGACTTTCTGGTTGCATGCTGGGTTCAGCCAATATCAGCGCACCGGTATGCATCATGCCTGCATTTGCGCAGGTCTTTCGTATTGTTAGTCCTTAGTACTGCCTTAGTATTGTTCGTTTCTTGGTTCGCTACCTATCATTTTTGCACCGTCCTTGCAGCTATCGAGGCTTGAGGTCCCTGGCCTCAGGTACGCCGACATGCCAAGGGCTTGTTTCCTTCCCTTTGCAGTTGGCGGGCGAGGCGGGGTTGAGATTGTGGAGGGTTTTGGTGGCGGATGTTGAATTATGGTGGGGACCATTGGGGAGCTATGGTGAAGCTATCCGGGTTCCTCACCTTCGAGAAGCACCTTTGGTCCTTCCGTACAGGGCAAGGAGGGGAGCGATACAGGAGGAGATAGGCTGGGATAGGCCAGGAACGAGACAGTGAATGCAGGATACCGCATCATCGGGTTCTCGGTCTCATCTGATCTTTTGGCTGGGGTTGTTGGTTGGATTGACCGATATGGCAGGCAGATTGCGGTCTGCGGAGGATCCTGGACTAAGGTGGATTTCGCTGGGGAGGAGAGGCAGCACCGTAGATCTTTATAAAGGTCTGAAGCTCCCCTGGTGCATATTTTGGTCCCAGCCCAGTCAGGAAACCTTCTCGAAAGGCCTCATCGAAGCTTCGTTCAGTCCAATCCAGCTCGTTGGTATTGGTGTCGGTACCTGGATCACTTCAGCCTCACGTACTTAATTGGTATCACTCGTCACCATGCGTTTCTCCTCCGTTATTGGTGCTTTGGCTCTCGCCGCCACTGCATGTGGAAAAGAGCTGGCAAAGGATGCTGCTCGAGCTGCTGGTATGTCTACACTTCTCCCTGATACTTACATGCACTCAATTGACATCTCATAGAACTCTATGACTCCGGTCTTGTTCATCAGAAGATCTTCGATGCTAAGCTTGTAAGCTATCGCCATATCCTTCGCGTCAAACCCCTCACAAACTGCATTCTGACATCTATCACAGGCATTCTTCGAGGCTGAACAAGCTGCTGGTGCATACGACACTTCCATCTATCCCAGACTCAACTACACAAAATGTGTAAACGGTTATGCGGCAGCCATTCCAGGCGACCCCCTCCACACATTCAAGTGCAAGAACGTACGTATTTCTGAATATCCCCAAATTACAGCGATTGACCTTCACAGATGGATCTGTACGACTTCATCAACCACGCAGCTCTCGGCTCCCCTCTCTTCAACACTCAATACAACCAGACTGGTAGTTCGGTTTGGGGATGGACAGACCCAGAGTCTGGAAGAGAGTTCATTGGTGAGCTTACTTTACACCTTCTGCCTACTCATACTGACCTTTACAGCCGCTGGGCTCTTCCAAGGAACCTCGATGATTGAGATCCTCCCAATTGGCCGCATGGTCTACCTCGGAATGCTGTAAGTATCCTTCCTCACCCGCACCTCACGCCATATTAACAATCTCAGCCCCTCCTACTCAACTCTCGGCAACAATGCTCTGTGGCGTGAAGTCCGGGGCTACAAGCACTACGTCCTCATCGCCAGTGAGCTCGCCGGTCACGGTATCCAAATCTTCGACATGTCCAAGGTAAGCAAGCAGTCAGCACTCAATCTTGAAAGTCTTCGCTAATCGCAGTTCAAGCTTCTCGATATCGATCACTCCAAAGCCCCTGTCATGTTCGACAACGTCGTCGGATCTGGTATCGCTGGTCACTTCGCTGATGTCCCGCTCGGTCGGATCCACAATGTTGTCATCAACGAGGAGCTGGAGTATGGTGTTGCTGTTGGTGCGCAGCCAAGAACTGGACCTTGCAAGGCTGGTTTGATCTTCTTCTCGTTGAAGGATGTCAGCAATCCATTCACTCTTGGCTGTGATGGCCAGGATGGATATGTTCACGATGTGAGTTGCTTCGCCTTGGACCAAGGATTTGCACTGACTACTTCAGGCTCAATGTCTCGTCTACCATGGCCCAGACACCAAGTACGAGGGACGTGATATCTGCTACGGTTACAACGAGGACACTCTTACCATGTAAGTCCCTGGTCCATCTAACTGTTCATTGGAAATATGCTGACAAAACTAGCTACGATGTCACCGACAAGAAAGCCTCCAAAGTCATCTCTAGAACGTCATACGAGGGAGCATCATATACTCATCAAGGATGGGTCCTCGATACCAAATGGCAAGAGTGGCTCATCATGGATGATGAATTCGACGAGGAGGAATTTGCCGGTCCAGCTGCAGACGGATATCCAGTGACCTACATCTGTGAGTGGCACCCCTCTGCATACCAAAAACCATACTGACCAATGTCTAGGGGACATTCGATCTCTCGAGGCACCCAAGCAAACCGGACTTTACAAAGCAGCCGTCAAGGGTATCGACCACAACCAATACGTCATTGACGGTCTCTCCTACCAGGTATGCTTTCCCCTCTCCTCGCTCCCTCGCAGAACTAGCTAACTCCATTCCCACAGTCCAACTACGGTGCCGGCTTCCGCGTCTACGACGTATCCTCCATCCCCTCCGACCCCACCGGCAACTCCGTCTGCGAAATCGCCTTCATGGACATCTACCCAGAAGACGACGCCGTCGAAGGCGGCGGCATAATCGACTACTTTGGCACTTGGGGCTCATACGCCTACTTCAAATCCGGCTACATCTTCGTCAACACGCAAGAACGCGGCGGTTTCCTCATGAAGATGACCAAGAAGGAAGCGTGCAAGCCGAAGAGCTGCAACGCTGATAACTGTCTGCGTGCTATGAGGAGCACGAGTGTAAAAGGCCGCTTGGAGGAGAGTCAGGCGTTCTGTGGGGAGTTTACGAAGACGTTTGTCGCAGATGTTAGTGTCGTGAAGGATTATGCGAAGAGTGCTTGTGCGGGTAATTTGATCTCGAGGGTTAGTTCGGCGTGTAGCTGTCTGCCGACTGCGAGCGCGAGCCCGTAGATGGGTGGTTGGCATGGGGGATGGATGGATATGGCAGATGATGTGATGAGATATGATGACAGGCAAAAGTAATTGCGTGGCTAGATAATGCTATTCTTAATTTGCGCCGACACGTCGTATGGCCTTTTTTTTAAATTGTCTCGCTGATATCTCTCGCGAAGCTCGACACGAGTTCCTTTCCGATCGTCCAGAACAGGACCACAGAGGACAGTTCGAATGGAGGAAAGAAATATGCGACAGCAAAAGGTTGCTTTGCATCTCTTGCCATATGCAATAATTATAAATACTCGACCACAGCTGTTCCTAGTCCTGAAATTGTGACTAACAGTTTTCTCTTTCATCCTTCCATCCAAGCGCTTTCCACAGCCAGTGATTGCCGTCTCTCCAAAGGTCCCACATGATGGTATACTTCACGAAACTAGGGATGTCAGCACACTGATGCAGCAAGCACGAGTCTGTAGCATTCGAGCATGGGAGAGCAGGGAAGATGTTCGCGCCGCCAAGGCAACATACCGGGGGATGTCTCCCATTTCAAATTCAAGTGGAGGTAGAGTTCCAAAGACAAGGAAGAACCTGTAGTCATTTAGCTATCTGAGCGGATCATACGTGTATGATAATGTTCGTTAGAACCTAAGATAAAGTACTACTAGGCATGCGCCTGGGAATATGGGGAGGGGAAGGGTTTTAAGTAGCCTACAAGGAGTCAGCGCTCGAAAAATCTAAAGCTGAGTATACCGGCTGCCCACTAACGGTAGAGAGCGGCTGAATCAAAAGCATATGAAAAGAAGATCGATATCCTACGCTGGACAGCCTATCTTTTCGTCAGCGTAGATACACCAAAACTCCCAGGAAGCGAGAAACCCTTTGAACATTCTCTTTCCTCCTCACGAGCCTCCTCTACCTCTTTCCGTCCGCTTGCCTCTTCCTCAAACCATCGCCTTGCTATCCTTAGATGTTCGCTCTGCCACTGCTGACGAGCAGCCTCCTCTTCTCGTCTTCTTTCCTTCTCGGCCCATGCTCGCGCTTGTTTCTCTATTTGTTCTCGCTGCTCTCCAGCAGCCTTATCCCTCTGTATCGCTTCCGCCTGTTCCCGCTCTCGCTGGCACTCTCTAGCTCGTGCACGAAATCCTCGCCCTGCCCTCTCCCACCGTTTAGCTCGGGCTTCGCTGTCAGCTTGTGCCTGGCTGTGCGGTGCTGGTGAGGAGAAGTGTGGATAATGGTAGCCGGAATTCATTCCCTTCAGTACGTGCTCAACTGTCTCGATAGGCAATCTCAGGACACGCCTTTGTCGCTAGATCTCAGGGTACTCGATATCGTAAGCCGCTCGACTTGCTGCGTTGCTCAGTACTTCGTTTGCACTCGAGAGCTGGGTAGTGCATGTCAGTGAGTGGAATGAACAGCTGTGAGTCGAAGGAGGCGATGAGCACACTTGTTGAAATGCAACTTTGGCTGCTTCTGCAGAGTAGGACCGGGGTCACTTGTCAGGATGGACGATGAGGGATGGCTTGCGGAAAGCGGTTCGGATTTGGTCTTTGGGTGCTGTTATTTGGGATTTCCAGGATTTCGTAGTGGTCTTGTAGGGGCTGGTCTATGGTGGGAAGTTGTTCTGGATGTCAGCTGTGGTATGATACGTACCACAAGGTATGAAATGAGAATTTATGATTGATGAGAAAATGCAATGCCGGGTCTAGCCAGGCAGGCTTGAAGCCCAATAGGTTCCTGGACTTTCGAGCATTCTTCTGCATCTTGAACACACTCAACTCGTTCCCTTTGAGCTCAATGCTTCGTTTCTGACTTGGACGGACATAAGCCAAGTCGCTTGTTCACTCGAATGATTCGCAAGAAGAGAATAAATGAACAGATCAAGGTGTGGAAACATCTCCTCAAGACATCTTGTCAAAACATTTGTCAATCATCACCTTGTCTTGTTTGAGATTTCATGAAGACAGACAAAAATCCAAAGCGTGACAAGATAAAGTGAAGAGCAAAGTTTGCCGACGTCTTCCTGAAGGAGAAGCATAAGGGAGACAAGGAGCATTGGCAGGTTCAGACCGGTTCACACGGGCAGGTCTCAGGGAGACCCCATACACGTGATTCGCGGCCTCAAAATTTGAAGAAAATAATATGCCAGAAAAGACTCGCCAGGAAATTTGCAAGGGCTCATGAGCAGAGATACGAATTAAACATGTAGATTCTTCGAGGCTTCATCGCTCGTGCATCACGCTCGGCTTCACAAACCCTGAGCTCAACTTGAGGCCTGGATCCAGGCTTTTCGCGCTTTTGAGTAACAAATTTTCGGTCGCAGTCCGTGACCAGGAACTTGTCTATAGGAGAAAAAGGTGGAGGGAACGAGAGAGATAAGAGAAAGAGACAAGATGAGGTGAGGTTTCAAGTCTACAAGGATTCGCGTCACGTCCAGCCCGTTGTGGTCTAGCTTGCTTCCCGACCACAACATCACGTCTCCTTCTCCTTCTTCTCTCTCATCCAACAGACCTCAAAAAATCAAGCCTCACTTCATCAATCCTCCGCGTGCAAACCAGTCTATCGTTTGCGCACCGGCTTCAGGGTCTATCACTGTCAACCTTACGAGGCGAAATTTGGAGCATCGGGCAATGGTTCGTTGCTTTGATGTTGAGTCCCTCGACGCGTACTGCAGTCCTCAGTTGCTACGTTGCAGAGGCAGCGGAGTTTAGCAACTTGTTGACGGATGTATACTTACGATGGTGTACAGCCCTTTCCTGACCAACTCTGATTCCCACCTTGCTTCTTTATCGACGCGTTCGCCTGCCTGTGGTTCCTTGGATCCTGTATTCTGAGCAAACCGAACAAGCTCTTGTACCAACATACGAGTTCTGGCTACCGCCTGAGATCCAGTATCAGACCAGTCATTTCAAGGATTTTGCTCTTGCAGACGAGGTTCCACGGCTCCGAACCTGAAGGAAGTTTCCCCTGGGTCACATGATATCATTTCATCCAACCATGTCAGAAGTTTGTGGAGTCCAAGGAGCTCATCGCACGAAGCTGCATGTACCCCAGAAATACGAGGATGTTTTCTCTGGTACTTCAATCGTGTCCTGCATGACGCATCAAATGGGTTTGATGATGAACTCGTGAATGCAGGTTCCCGCTCTGTCGGTCTCTTCTCATGCTGCCTACATTTCACTGGTCTATTTTGAGCGACTATTTCCATTCCTATCATGTCCCATGATGAGATTATATTTGGTTGTGTATCCGGCAGAAGTTTGCCGTGTACAAATATGACGTTTCTCTTCCTCTCATCTGATATATCTCCGGATGATCGGATCTTGTACTACTCGTTATTTCTGGCACTACAGAACGACCTTTGCTTGGGCATAAGATTGAGACTCCTGTTCGAATATAAGCATGGGCTGGCAACGAATCTATAGTGCTCGGAAAAGTCTCCTCCAATTCCTGATCAAAATGAAAACTCTCGCCTCCTTCGCCTTTGCCCTCGTCGCAGGCGCAAATGCTATCGTCACTCGATGGGATCCATGTTGCTTTCATCTCAGTGCCTCAAGTGCTGTAACAGGTACCGTGGGCCAACTCGACGATGGCCAGAACCGAATCAATGGACCTCTTCCCCCTGCACAGTTCTGTATTGCAGATGGTGCTGTCACAGATGCCCATGGTCGTGGATGCATCATCACTCGTAAGTCTCTCCTGCGGGAGCTGACCCTTTGCTAACAGACACAAGCCGGAGTCACGCAGTATCAATGTGATAGCGGGGCACCACCAGCCTCGGGATTCAGCATTGGTTGCGATGGAACTGTAGCATACAATGGAGTCACGACTTTCTGGGAATGTCAGACTGGTGATCACGTCAGTAAGAGGTTTTCAATATCAGCACATCAATTGACTTCTAATCAGGGCGAAGCAAACATCTACATCCACCCCGGCGGAATCAACTGCGGAGAAATCACCCTTAAGGCCGACTCTTGCTTCTCTAGTTGCCCTCCACCACCCCCGCCTCCTCCACCCTCACCAAGCTGCCCAGCAAACCTCAACGGCCAATGGGAATTCCCACACCTCATCATTCCCATCGACTCAAACACACCAACCATCCCAGCCGGCACAAGCTACTTCGGCGAAGTCTCCTCCACAATCTCCACAATCTACAACTTCGACATTCCCGCTTCCGACGCCGGCAAGACCTGCTCCCTCGTCTTCCTCTTCCCAACACAAGACCAGCTTGAAACTTCGTCTTTCACATTCAGCGGGAACGGAGGCATTGCCTTCTCGCTGCTTGATGGTGTCGCTACGAATAGCACGACGTATGCCACTGCGCCTGGTGAGAAGACATCGTATGGCGTGACTGTTGTTGCACCTGGGAACTCTTATACCATTGCTTCCTTCCCGTGCCCAGCCGGTCAGGCTATCAGCTATGAGTTGAAGGCTGTGGGGGATACGTATTTGAGGGATTTTCAGGATTACAATCCGTCGCCTATTGGCGTTTACATCACCAAGTGCTGATGGGTGGGGGCTTGAAGAGGTTGTTCTGGACTGCCCAGGACACCAGATCGTTCGTGCGGGACGGACCATGGTTCTTTTGACTTACTCGAGTGCTTCACTTCTGCCTTCCCGTGTTTTTGATTGTGCTTGGGGTGAGGAGAGGATGCAAGCTAAAGGCGAGAACGTTGCTGCCTTCATTGGATTCTAACACGTCCTCATTCTCGCAACTACAGATCCGTAATCTATTGAAATCCTCCTCGCTTTGAATGTGAAATGTTGCCGTTTTCTCTGTACCGTGACGTCTTGCCTGTTCCTTGTATCAGCAGCTGTTCTCATGATTAGGAACCATGGTCTCCCCAGGACCGTCATTTGCTTCTGAGACCTTGCCCATCCCAAACCCCAGAACCTCCATGGCACAAGACTTCCTCATATAAATCACAAGTCTGAAAGCTCGTGAAAACATCCAGGAGACAGACATGAGGAGATGCATCCGAGGGCAAACCAAGCTCAAACCTCCGTGACTCTGAACTTTCAAAGCATCCACCTATGCCCTGTCACATGTCTCTATCCCATACTCTTCATCGCTGCGTCAGCCAACAGAACTCACGAGTCCATCTCTCCGATTCTCCTAGTTTTCAACGACACTCACGCTATTCTCAGTATGCCCATCACGCCTCATCGAACAGGCAAAGTAAAGTATCCAACTCAAGTGAAAACACATGGGCCCCAGCCGCTTCGACCCAATCTCGCGAAGGGAATGGGGAGAAAGATCTGGATGAAATAACGTATGTAAAGCAACAAGTTGTGTTTTATTTCTACCTAAGACAGATTAGCATGTTAAGCCTATTATAGAGTAGAGAGGTGCTGTTGATATTAACGGTTGAGATTGCTCGAATGCGTAGCTCGCTAAAGTAATTTTTGGGTAAACAAACGGGATACTTGTCGATATTGACACAGTGGCTGCGTTGGATCTTGGGATTACCGCGTCCTGTACAGCGAGTAATTTCTATCCCGAGTTTTAGATTTGAAATGATTGGTTGGATTAGTCTGTAGATCTGAATTGTCAATTTTTTAGATGAAAAGGGATCTAGTATAGTAGATGCAGAGATCCAAAATCTTGGATACATTTCAATAATACGAGTTCGAAGCAGCTACACGTATCTTTGGAGTGAAGACTCTACAGCAATATTAGTGGTAAGAACACTACTACGAAGTATGATCGGACGATTGCCATATGTCAAAGGGCTTATATGTTTCCAGTCATTTTGATGCAAGAATGAATTCCACATCACCATCTTGTCCATCTCACTTGAAATATATAAAGGTGTACAAACTGTCATAAATAATAAATCAGATCAGGAACATTGTTGGATCCATACAAATGCCTTCTTAATACTGAATATCCTATTGAGACATTGGGCCTTCTAACCTTCTCTTTGTAAAAAAATCTGATATTTTTATATCCAATACAATACATGCCTTATCATGAAGTTAACAGCTTCCAAACTTGAAAGGGGCATTGCTAATCAAGGTCATTATTATTAGATCTCGGTAGCTTGAGGCCCTAAGCATACTCTTAATTATTTTCGTATCTTTCAAGAATGTTATCCCCCAAAAGGAGACGGTATCAACGAACCCGAAGTTAATAATTCTCACTTTCCAAGTGACGAGAAGTAACAACAGCTTAACTTATCTCGATCAAGTACTCATATCTTAGTCAGATCATCTTTCTATCGACTTTGACAGATTGAACGAGCGGCCGGTCTTGAAGGGGTTTGGGTGTCTTCTAGAATGATCAGGCATGGAACGCTGGCATGTCTGCGAGACCTATACCAACGTCAAGGAAATGAATCCCGTGGTGTGAACGAGGCGATTTGAAAGGATTTCAGGAATAGTGTTTTTGACTTTAGATAAGCTGCGAGCAAAACTACGGACATATCAGCCTCGATCGAAGCTGCCTAATTGCTGGTCACTTGGCACTTGCTGGAATTTTGATTTGCAATGAGTTTAGGCACACGCCGGAAAGAAGTACGAGTTCGTTAGCGTGGGCAATGAAGTTAGGATAGGAAAATCATTGGTAAAGCTGGGCAGGCTCGAAGAGTAGAACAGGTTGGGGACTGGTGTCCAGGTAGATCTGAAATAGGCAGATAGGAAGTGAGGCTGAGGCCAAACAAAATCAAGAGATAATCACGAGGGAAAGGCAGGAAGTCATATCTCTTAAGCAGGACTAGAAGATGTTCTCGAAGCTTCATGATATACCTTTCTCTAGAATAAAAATCATGCTCTGCTCCAGAATACCTCCTTGTCATGGTACCGTCCACAATGCAAAACGCAGTCATCGGGTACATAGTCTCTATTGACCGTAGCCATCCAAACGCCGTTGCCTTTCCAACGCCTCAAATAACACCATTCAAATGCTTTCTCTCTCTTTAGTCATTGCCGTAGATCACTACTCTTCAAAGGGTGATTCCCAGATCTCGCTTCATCTTGTCACCCAACACACTCAACGTCTGCACGGCGGCCGTCTTCTCCGGAGAACTATTCGGAAAATCGATAATCGCCGCACGCAACGCGCATCTCGCCATATCTCCATAGAACTCCAGAAACTTCCTCTCATACCCATCAAGCAGGGCCGTGAGAACGAGGACTTGGGTTGTGCATCTCTCGGGAGGTGGTGTACAAATCAAGAGACCCATAGCGTTCCAGTAGTTGGACGGAGGCCATGGGTTGGTGCGCGCGGACTTCGAGTAGTTGCGAAGGCAGAGTGCGGCATAGCCAGCTCCGAGTCCTCTCATCCGGTCTTGGTGTTCTTGGTCGGAGATCCAACCATTATCGCCTTTTCTCCATCCAAGTCTCTGCCGTCCTTGTTCTGTTGTTTCGGCGCCCCGGATACCGAACACGACGGGGAGAGATGTCCTGAATTTGGCCATGATAATACCGATGAAGGACTGTCCGCGCCAGAGGAATTTAGGGTGTGAGATGATGGTGTGAGCTACGATGCCGATTGGTTCGGCGATTTTGGGGTTTGTGGAGGCTTCGCTGGAGAGTTGGTTGACGATGGCCTTTGTGAAGATGTTGAGCAGGTAGAGGAAGAGTGATGGCATCGTGTCTCCATTGTGTTGTGCTCCTTCGGCTGGCCCTTGTGGTGGATTCAGCATGAAGTGTTGTGGTTGCATTGGGGCAGACTTGATTGTGAGGGATTTCTCGAGCAGTTCACGGATTGCTACGATCTGCGAGACGCGTCGGTTAATGTTGTGATGTGCTGGACCAAGATGTACCTACCTGCTTGCTGTTTGAACCAGCTACGTCTGTCAATTGACCCATAGTACGCGTCAAAGTACGTCGCATATCGCCTGCAATGGTCCGGATTGTGATAGCCTTCTCCTTGATCGATCCATCGCGCTGTTTGACTTGCTCCATCGAGATCGGTTCGTTCTGGCCCTGAATGAAGCCTCTCAACTTCTTGAGATTCCCGTGTATCTCGAGCAAGCGACCACTGTCCGCAAGAACCTGTAAGCCATTGCTTTGGTTTTGTGGGGCAGCTGGTTGTGGTTGTGGTGGTTGTACTGCCGGCGCGCTCGGGGCGGCTTGTTGGAAGGGGCTTGCTTGTGGTTTGGGAGGCTGTACAGCAGGAGGTTGTGGCGTGGATTGAGGAGCAGCTTGGGGAGCTGGAGCTTGTACTGGAGGAGGTGTAGGTGTCGAAGTGGGCGGGCTTAAGGAGGGTTGGGCTGGCTTGACTGGAGCTGGCTGTGGGGTGGGCTCCTGTCGAGGAGCTGGAGGAGGGGCAACTTGAGGTGGGGGAGTCGGGACTCTCGGTGGAGGTTGTGGTATCTGCTTCCGACGATTCTCTGCCTCTCGAATTCGAATTGCCTCTGCTGCTTTCTTCTCTTCTGCCTCCACTAGTTGCTCCAATTCGTCTGCTCGAAGCCTCAATCTCTCCGCCTCGTCCTCATCTTCCTTGGTCCGCAGAACATGGATCGCGCGCTCTCGCACACTGTCATGAAGCTGTTTTGCATATGCCAGAGCCGCATTATGGTATTCCTCCGTGTTTGGGCAGTCCAAGAAGGAGAGTCTTTCGAAGTTGGGAAGCTCCATCGTGTTGTTGTGGTTGTTGTCACCGCTGGGGGAGAATGAAATCGGTGGTGATGAAGCTGCCATACTTGCGGTGGCACATTGGGAGAAACCGATTGTGGGATCGCACTCGCCCAGCCGAGTCTCGGTTGTGCTACTATTGTCGGTGACTTGCAATAGCAGTAGACAATGGGGTGAATCGGTGTTGAAATTGAAGTTGAACTCGCGAACAATGCGAAAATTCTGCCCGGCGGTGAGAGCGCTGTCACGTGGAAAACCCTGAAATCATCTGGACACAAGCGACAGCCAGCTCTTCTACAAAGCTCGGAATGTGGCAAACGAGTCTAGCTTGCCAATCTGTTTAAGCCATCAGATGGATGCTTGACTTCCTGTGCAAATGGACTGTCCAGATATCTTTGTATACCATTATTCTTCAAGCATGAGGTCAGTGTTGCTGGCCTTTCCATTGGAGCCTTCCCCCAGAATCCGAGCTTCGCGGAGCTCTGGACGATCATGATGATCATGCACGGCACTCTCTGTGTCGGCTACAACTTCTTGCAATCATCTTATCTTGTATCTCGAATGAGACAAGGATGCATGGCTACTCGCCAATCTCGCATGGATAACATTGGATGCTTCTTCGTTTTCTTGACTTGATCACTCTTGATCCCGTCACTGCCCTTCAATTTTGTTTCTTACGTCTTGGATGCCATCACAACAACACTTGAGTTTTGATAGGCGCCCAAAGTTTTCTTTTCCGCGAGGATGTCCTGGTCTGCGCTGAGCACAGTGACGACGGATCTGAAACGCTTCAAGACCCTGGTTTCAGCACAGAGGGGGAAGGGGAAGTGGATATGAATGATCCTCTGCTCAGCTAGAAACCATAGATATGAAAACTTCAAGACTTTGGCATCGAAGACTGGAGTCTCGAATCACGATCAAAGCAATGTGGCCAGTCTGCAGAAATCCACGATATGTAGCTTCGTCTCTTGAAGCTCTCAGAGCAATAGATGCACCCGTCGTCACATGTCCGCGAAAGATTGAGGATAAATATAACTTTTCAATCAAGCAGCTGTGCGTTTTTATCAGACACACTTGACTCGAGGTACCAGAAGTCTGATGGTGACATGACGAGTAGGTCGAACTCTGAAAACGAAACGAGCCTTGCGCTTTGAAGCTCAAAAATCGCAGGAAGTACATATCGCGAGGTAGACATCTAGACGCACTTTCCATCCGAACAAATGTCAGCATGCTGCTATCGAATTAGAAGGGAGCAGGCTTTATGATATTATTCTTTGCGTTTCTTTGGTTATTGTTGGTCCTTGGCGAGGCATACGAGCTCTCCTCCGGCACGAGTAGAAGCTCCAAATACACCGTCAATGAATTCCAGTCTCACCAAGCCAATCTCGCCAACCAAAGGAAGTAAATCTAGAAGTAAACAAAAGTGGTGCTATTGGCGAACATTTATAGACGCAAGTCCTTAGATCGCTTCGAGTTACTTCAGAAGCAGCTCCTAGATGAACTCCTCACAGACAGCACCACCAACACTCGTACCCATGACTGAAGCTCCCCTCCCGTTACAGACTCCCGGTCAGAAAGCTAACCCGGATGAGGGAAGCGGTGCCAAGATGTCGTATCAAAGGCCACAAGAAGCCACAAATGGTGTCAAATGTTAAAAGGAATTGATGACAGAGCCGGAATAGAAATGATGTAAGTATACTAGTGAAGTGAAAGCCAAATCGTCCTTTGCTATCGTATTGAATCTTCACTTCTCTTACTATTTTCGGCTTCACTGTCGTCACTCACAGCTTCCGCAGCAAAAAGTGGGTTTACCATTCCCAGTCCAGTGAGGAACCCCGGAAGAATCAAGCCGCTAAACCCAAGAGAGCCTTGCACGGCCAAGCCGCAGCAGCAGCGACCCGAGCCCAAGCGGACCTCACCTCACAACCTGGACAAGCCAAAGCCAAAGCCAACCCGAACCAAACCAAACTTGTTCATCAACAACCTCACTTCTCTCTCCCATCTCCAACTTCCCCATCTACCTCACTCTCCTTCCACCACTCCAACCACATCCTCGAATCCTCGAGAAGCACTCCTTCACCCCCTTCTTCCTCTCCTTTGGCTGCCCTCATTTGATCCAGAATCAACACAATCATTTGGATTGCAACAAACCAACTCCCCCAAACCTCGCACTCGACGTGCACGTACGTCTTTCTCCTCCACCATGGAGCATCAACAAAATCAACAACAACAACAACCACAACAGCCACCACCCCCTCAGGGTGGTGTGCCTGGTCCTACTGGTCGTCGATTGCATATTGCCCATCGCCGAAGCCCTTCAGAGCTGACCCCATTGATGAGCATGTTCTCCAGTCCCGGCAGTAAGTTCCACCCCCATCTCCAAGAGCTGCGTCATCGAAGCTCTTCAGCACCCATCTGCCAATGCATATACTATCAGACTACTAACATGTATCCTTAATACAGTTGAACAGTTGGCCATTCAGCAACAAATTGAGCTTCTTCAACAGCAGCAACAGCAGATTCAAGCTACCCACCAACAATATGTCAATATGGGCATGATTCCTCCTACCCAACATCTGGCAGCTGGCGGATACAATCCTCTCCAACAGCAGATGCCTAACATGGCACAGAACAACTTCCAGTTCCCCAACCAGATGCCACAACAGATGAATGCCCCAATGGGTGCACCAACTCAGCCGCTTTCACATCGCCGTAATCAATCGGCACTCCCCAACATGGGCATGGGCCCCCCTCCAGCCCCCTCTTCTGGTGCAGCAGGTCCTGGCTTTGGAGACTTTGGCGGACAACACAGAGAGAACAATGCTGGCAGAGGTGGTCGCGGTGGTGGACCACCAGGTGGCGGCCATCAGCGTCGTCATTCTCTAGCCTTGCCTGAGGCCAAGAAAGCCGCAGAGCTTGCCCAGCAGAAACGAACAACCTCCGGATTTCAATTTCCTATCCCTGGAGCTCCTGGCGAAGGAAACGATCGTTCCAACAGCCCGCCCACAGAAGACAAGGCACAAGCTCCAGCACAAGGTTCCGGTCAGAGCACACGTGGCAGAGGTGGTGGACATGGACGAAGTCAAAGCATGGCTGTCAATGGACGAGGTGGTGCTTCTGTTCGTGGTGGCGGTAACTTCCAATTTCCTCCTATGCAAGCTACCCCAGATGCTGGCGCTTCTGGACAAGGCAATGACTTCCAGAGACGCGGAAGCTCCACTGGACACAACCGACAATCGTCCAGAAACTTCGAGGGCAACTGGAGAAATCAGCCCCAAGGTCAAGCTCCTGCCCAAGATCAACAAGGTGCTATGGGCAACTTCCAAGGACAACAGCAGCAAGGTGGTTTCCAACCTGGTCACCGCAATCGCGGATCCATGAACCAGTCAATCAACTCCATTGGATCCTTCCAATACGGAGGACAGCCGCAGATTGTCCAGATGCCAGGGCAGATGATGGTGCCCCAGCAAATGTATCCGGGTCAGCAACTGAACCCACTTCAACTCAGCCAGCTTCAAGCTCTGCAAGCTGCCCAGATGGGCGGGCAGGTCGGTCTTCAAGGCAGCCATCATGGCCCACAGCTTTCTGCGCAGCAACAGCAACAACAGCGCAAGACACTTTTCACTCCTTATCTGCCACAAGCCACCCTCCCCGCTCTTCTCGGTGACGGACAACTTGTCTCCGGTATCCTCCGAGTTAACAAGAAGAACAGAAGCGACGCTTATGTTACTACACAAGACGGCCTTCTCGATGCCGATATCTTCATTTGTGGAAGCAAGGATCGTAACAGAGCTCTGGAAGGAGATCTCGTTGCAGTCGAATTGCTTGATGTTGACGAAGTCTGGGGACAGAAGCGCGAGAAGGAAGAGAAGAAGAAGCGCAAGGATATCACGGATACTCGAGGTGGTGGTTCGAACGGAAATGCTGACCGATCCCACCGTGATAACTCTACCAACGGCGACGAGCAACCAAGCACTAGCGAAGGTGGAGGCATTCGCAGACGTGGTAGCTTGAGACAGCGCCCAACTCAGAAGAAGAACGATGATGTCGAAGTTGAGGGTCAGAGTCTTCTCCTTGTTGAGGAGGAAGAGGTCAACGACGAGCAGAAGCCACTTTACGCCGGTCACATCGTCGCAGTCGTCGAGCGTGTTGCTGGACAGATGTTCTCTGGAACCCTTGGTCTCCTTCGTCCTAGCAGCCAGGCTACAAAGGAAAAGCAAGAGGCAGAGCGCCAAGCTCGTGATGGAGGTTCTGGACGTCATCAGGAACAGAGACAACAAGATAAGCCGAAGATTGTCTGGTTCAAGCCAACTGAGTAAGTTCCCTCACCCGACATGTAGATCTATGTGCTGTGGTTCTCTCGCGACATTCGGGTACTAACAACCTGGTAGTAAGCGTGTTCCACTGATTGCTATCCCTACCGAACAAGCTCCTCGTGACTTTGTTGAGAAGCATCAAGACTACGCCGACCGAATATTCGTTGCATGTATCAAGAGATGGCCAATCACCTCGCTCCATCCTTTCGGTACTCTGGTCGAGCAACTTGGAAAGATGGGCGAGTTGAAGGTTGAGACCGATGCTCTTCTCAGAGACAATAACTTCGCTTCGGATGAATTCTCCGATGCGGTAACGCGCAGTGTTGGACTCGACGATTGGTCCATTGAGAAGGAAGACGAGGGTGCCATCGCTGCTCGTCGTGATTTCCGTGACGAGAAGACCTTCACCATTGACCCTAATGGTGCTAATGAGCTTGATGATGCCATCCATGTCAAGTCGGAGGTTGATGGAAAGATTGAGATCGGTATCCACATTGCCGACGTTGCTCATTTCATCAAGGCCAACTCTCTGGTAGACAGGTTAGTACTCCCCACCCACCAACTCTGCATTCCTTAGGATTCGGTCCTCTGATCACGCAATGACCCCGAGACTTTTGAAATGCACTCGTACTAATTTGTCAAATTCAGAGAAGCAAAGAAGAGAGGTACCGCTGTCTACCTGATGAACCGTAGCTGCGCCATGCTGCCCCCAAAGATCGCATCTGAGGTCTGCTCTCTGGTACCCGGCAAGGACCGTCTTACTGTCAGTGTTGTCTTCAAAGTCAACGCTCACACTGGCATGGTCTCCGACGAGGATACTTGGATCGGAAAGAGTATCATCAAGAGCGCTGGAAAGTTAACCTACAAGGAGGTTGATGCTGTACTCTCTGGTCACCTCGACACGAAGCTTGATGGAGCGGATGTCAAGGAGATCCAGATCCTTCACGTGAGTTGTCCATTCAGATGTCCCCGTATCGCGCTGACACATTGCAGGCTGTTGCTCAGAAATGGCGAGAGCGTCGTCTCGGCTCTGAAGGCGAGACGATTGCTCCTCTCAGACTCATTTACCAGTTGGACGATGAGAATGTTCCGGTTGAACAGAACATCTTTGACTCAACCCCATCCCACGAGTTGATCGAGGAATTGATGCACAAGGCCAACGCCTATGTTGCACAGAAGATCTTCAAAGGTCTGCCCGAGAAGGCACTCTTGCGACGACAAGGCCCACCAAATCCTCGCCGACTTCAAACTTTCGTCGATCGCATGAACAAGATCGGTTACGAAATGGACACCACAAGCAGCGGAACCCTTCAAAACAGCTTGTTCAAGGTTGATGATACCGAGATCCGAAAGGGTATGGAGACTCTCCTTGTCAAGGCCATGCACCGCGCCAAGTACTACATTGCAGGAAAGACACCAACCCAGCTTTATCCACATTACGCCTTGAATCTGCCTCTCTACACTCATTTCACCAACCCATCTCGCCGATATGCAGATCTGGTTGTCCACCGTCAACTTGAGGCTGTCCTCTCTGAGGGCAAGATCGAATACAACGAGGATATCGAGACCCTCGTCAAGACCACTGAGTCTTGCAACACGAAGAAGGACTCTTCCCAAAATGCCCAAGAGCAAAGTGTCCACATCGAATCTTGCAGAATCATGGATAGAAAGCGGGAAGAGGTTGGCGGAGAGCTCATCAGTGAAGGTATCGTCCTCGCTGTATACGACTCGGCCTTCGACATTCTCATCCCAGAATATGGCTTTGAGAAGCGAGTCCACTGCGATCAACTTCCTCTCAAGAAGGCAGAGTTCCGCAAGAATGATCGCATCTTGGAATTGTACTGGGAGAAGGGTGTCCCCTCATCCGCTTATGTTCCTGAGGATGAGCGCCCCAGAGCTGGTGCATCTCAGCGCATGACCAATGCAGCCGCTGCCGCTAAGCAAGCAGCTGTTGCTGAACGTGCCAAGAAGGAACATGAGGAGGCTCAACGCAAACAGATGGAGACAGGCACAATCTCCACCGACGATGTTGATGCTCTCTTCGATGACGAAGATGATGTATCTGATGTTGCCGACAGCTTGGCTGGAGTCTCCCTTGGAGAGCGCCCGACTCAGAGCGTTCCGCCTTCGCCAACCAAGAACTCTCTCACGGCTTCTGCCAGTCTCCACCGCACTCGATCTGACTCCAAGGTCCATCCTGCAGAGCCAGCTGAGGCTAAGCTCAGCCCCAAGGAGAAGTACTTGAAGTTCTTTACACTTCGCGAGGAGAATGGCGAGTATATTCAAGATGTCAAGGAAATGACAAGAGTACCAGTGATCTTGAAAACCGATCTTACCAAGAGTCCTCCGTAAGTTGTTTGTATCCGATTCTCTGATTGTTCTAACCACTCTGCAGTTGTCTTACCATCCGCTCTCTCAACCCATATGCTCTATGAGCAATACTCTCTTTACTCATAAGTCTGGTGGAATCATTATGATGCTTTGCATCGAACCAACCAGTTGGAATTAGTGACATGCGCAGCTGATTGAGGGCAGCTTCTGTGCGTGGAATGACATGTCTTCAGCACTCCGAGTTCTTGGGAACCCGGACCAAATAGCTTTTGTTTTTCTCGTGAGATTGTCATCGATGCGAAGGTATGAGTGGTCTGGGATGGGATGGCCACGATATGAGTGATGGGGGATGGTTGGACGGAGGAAGGGGAGGGATGATGAGAGGAGGGATTACAAAAAAGCCAAAACGGAGCGAACAGAGATATATCAACGAGGAGCTCCATGTATTTCCTTTGCTTTAGCGTGTGCATCTATAGTCCTTAGCGCAAATCAGACACTTTTCCAGACATGACAATCAATGCTGATGTGCATATCCTGACGTGGCGGCTGCATAAACTGCGGCGAAACAGAAAATGGAGATGAAAGGAACATGAAAGGGTTGGAAGGATGCCGTAATGCTGGGAGGAAGAGAGGGAGGGAGGGAGGGATCTTTGACCTTGGGTTCTTCCGGCGGCCAGCAGGACCTGCCTGCCAATAATCATCCCGAGATTCGACCATTGGTTCGGCCGGAGAAGGAAATGCTTCAGATCTTCTTCACAGGCAGATGCAGATAGGGCGGGGCCATAAGCCATAAGTCTAAGGATGTCAGTGCCGTGATCACGATGGGCCATGGCTGCAGTTCTTGAGATATGACTTGGCTTTGCGGACTGCGGGCTTGGATTCTGGAGTCTTGGAGTCTTGGAGAACTGTTACTGTATATGTGATATAATATAGCGAAGGGGAAGGAATGGAATGGAATGGACTGGGATGCTTGGTTGAGAGAGAGAGAGAGGTGTGAAAGAGAGGAGGGAGAGGGGCAAGTGATTGCGAAAACGGACGGCATGTATGCATGCATGGCATGCGATTTGACCGCATTGCTTTTTGCTACTCGTAGCATGGTGGATGTACTGGATGGGGTTTTGGCAGTTTGCGGTTAACGGCTTGACGGCTTGACAGAGACAGCGACTGACGACTAATCAGATGCAGAGCTTCCGGTGGGAGGAGGGGACGAGGGGAAGGGAGCCATGGGATGGGATGTATGGGAAGGATGTGAAGGATGATGGAACACGAACCGTCAAGGGCGACAGACCTCAAACACTCCCGAATAGCTTGGCAGATACAGTAGACGGCATGCACCTGAACAGACGTGCGTGGAACCGCGTCCACAGCAACGGCAGCATCTTTTCCTTTTCTGCGGGCCAGCAAAGCACAGTACGGTGGTAATGTGCGCCGGTCCCTCTGCTTTCCGAAGTGGTACTTGCTTGATGTCTCATTTGTTGACCCCGTTCGGAGGGTTAGCGAGTGCCAGCCAAGCAAAGAAGGTTGGAAGCTCAAACGGCCCTGATACAGGAGAACAGGCGAGCTGCGTTGCCGAGGAGAGAAACCCCTGTATGACAGTGTGAGCGCCTGGTGTGGGCGGGCCTGGCGGTCCCTGCACGAGCCCTTTAGCGAGCTGCAGGCGCCGCAACTGACACCTCCGAGCGTCATGCCCTGTCAGTCAGTCAGTCAGTCAGTCAGTCCCGCGCCGGAATAATTCTGTCCCTGCATTGCATGGCTTTTTGCATGCTGTGCTGTACTCGTACCTGCTTTTGCGGGCTGTTTACAGGCTTTTGAAAGGTCCTTGGGGGTCGTTGCAGGCCTGAATATTGACCTTCTTGGACCTTTCTTCAGCGTCTTCACTTTGGTAATGCCCCTGCCAATATCTTGAATATCCTGAATTTCCCTTGACACTTCTTGTCCGGTCTCTGGCGCATTTCTATGGCTGATGACCTCTTCTGCCCAATCCGGATCTTGATAGAAATTCCCAGTCAAACATTTGTCCTTCTCATCACCGGCCATTGGCTGTGCTCAGGGATGGTTTAGGGAAAGCTCCTTGAATGTTCAGTGAGTGCACAGGCTCATACCCTGTCTATCCAGAGGTTCCTCACTGGTTCTTCGGGGCTCGCTCGCTGAAGGCTTGCCCCTCTCCTCCTACTCTCTTTTGACCCCTACCTCTATTCTTCCCCCTCATTCGCTATTCGCATCATTTCCTTCTCAGATTCCCGCTGTCACCATGCTTGACCCGCTCGACTATCACCTACCAAGCCTTAAAGACCCCCTTGAAGTGTCCATAATCCCTTGAACCACCTTGAACCACCCTGCACCCCCCGTTCGGATAACCCACCTTCCTGGGGCCAAGCTTTCCCTTAAGGTTGTTACGAGGGTGGATGGATCTTCGTCGGTCGACCTGCATCCCGTGGAAGAGTGGGCAGGGGTGTCTTCGTCGCTACTCTTAACACGCCCATTTCCCGATGTTTGAAGAAAAAAAGTACCTTTCCTCTCGCCTCATTGCCTTCTACGATACCCTTTCAAGCGCTGGTTTGCTTTTCATATCTTCAAAAGACAATCGCTTCCACTCATTTGGTTCCTTATTCATCAACATACTTCAACAAATAATATCCTTTTAATCAACCCTCACGCTCCTCACCTCGACATCTAGTTGTAATTGGCTCAGGCTGGTCCAGTTGAACTCATCTACAACTATATTCTTCTACTTCTTCAATATCAACAATCGATCGACGTATATCTTCACGACTTCTTTCGATCAATCAATCAACAATCAATCAATCTACTTCATAATGCCTAGCATCAGATCGGTTTTGGGTGCGGTGGTGGTGGGATTACTGGCAACTGTGACTGCTCTCCCTGCTGCGCAAAAGCTTTCACCATACGAGAGGAGGGCGTACGAGTTCGGTCAGCTGGCACGAAAGCACATGCTTGAGGAGAGACAAAACCCAGCAACTGGACTTCCCGATGGATTGACCGATGTTGACATCTTGGAATTGTACGTCTCTCATCTTCATCACCATCTTGTTCAAATATTTGAATGAATTCATAGACTAACTCGTATACAGTGCTCTCACATTAGAAAATCTCGAGACTGCTTTCTACCAACAGGGTTTCGCCAAGTTCCCAGACTCTGACTTCGCTGCTCTCGGTCTCGCTCCCCAGGAAATCACCAACTTGAAGTCGATCGGAGGAACTGAGGCTACCCACGTAACGACCTTGACCAGTGCCATTGCTGGAGCCGGAACTGCACCAGTCGCTCCTTGCACGTATAACTTTGCTTTCACGGATGCGAAGTCGATGGTTGCTACTGCCGCAGTATTGGAGAACGTCGGTGTTTCTGCGTACGTATTCCTATTGAAAGCATTTGGCATTGGAGGATAAAACTAACAAATCCCAGATACCTCGCCGCCGCTCCTCTCGTCAAGACACCTGGAATTCTCACTGTCGCCGCCGAGATTGTCACCGTCGAAGCCAGACATCAAACCTTCATCCGCACCGCCTCGAGAGTGGCCGCCATCCCCTCCGCATTTGATACCCCACTCGGAATCCGAGCCGTCTTCACCCTCGCCGCCGGCTTCATCTCTTCGTGCCCAGCTGGCTCCAACCTCGCCATCACTCCCTTCCCAGCCCTGACCATGACCGCCGGCGCCCCCGCCGCCGTCGCAGCAGGCTCAACCGTTCAACTCCAATCCACTGCTCAGGGCGCAACTGGCTGTGCTTTCGTCAATGGCGGTCTGCCCGGTGGAGCTGCTTTCACGAGCTTCGCCAACGGTGCTTGCACTGTTCCACCGAACTTGGCCGGTGTCACTTATGTCCACCTTACCAGCGCTACACCTACTGATGGCACCCTCACCGATGCCATCACCGTCGCTGGACCAATGGTCATGACTATCTCATAGACGGCCTTGATTCACGAATTGAAGCAAGCAAATGGGGACGTCGGGCTTAGAGGGGAGTAATAGACACGGGTGTGTGAGTGATGAATGACAATATATTTTTCTTGGGTTATGTTTCAGCGAAGATCGCGGGGATGAATGGGTGGTGGTTGTTTGTCAATACGGGCGTCATGTCTCTTGAGGGACAAGATGGCATTTCGTGGGTCAAAAGGCAGTGAGTGATCACTTGAGGAAGGTTTCACTTGACTTTAGAAAGAGAGAGAGAGAGGAGAGAGAATGAGCACAGCTTTATGCTCGAACATTTTTATTGTGTGAATACATCAATCCAATTCGATTCTTGATAATGTTTATTGTTTGGGCTTTTCTTTTGATGATTGAGATGGCGATTTGAGGTGGTGCTCCAGATCTTTCTTCTTGGGGTTATTTCCTTGAAAGCTTGATTGGCAGATCATCCTAGAGAGATTTTACAATTATCAGCTTCCACAACGTTTATTCCTCCCTCCTTGAGATCTACTTCGTCATCTTGGGAAAAAAACATGTTGTCACGTGGTCACGAACAACCCCTCCAAGACCTGCTTGAGCGGCTCGAACTCCCAAGTGCTTGTTCGTTCCAAAGACCACAGAACCAAGATCCACATCATTCGACTTCTTACCAAGCTTTGCGAGGAACTCTCACCGGAAAGATCCTTCCCGTGACTCGTCACTTTAACCTTATTCCTCAGATCTCGACCCCACTTCTGGAAACATTACTCCCCTCGCGACGAAACATTTCAGCCATCACACTCATCCGACCATGGCTCCCAAACAGCCTCAACTTGCCTCATCAAAGCAACAACCTTTCACAATCACACCATCCCTCCTCAACTCCGCTAACCCTTGGGCAACAACCGAAGCCGACCTCACAGCTCTCTATGAGTGCCCATATACAGGCGCAGTCACCATCCGGACTTCCCTATGGAAAGCATTCAACCAACATCCATCAACCCATCAATACACATTCTTCTCCTCCATCCTCGGCCACGCCACAGCAAACATCAATGTCGATCTCCCGGAAGGACGCGGGGACGTCCTCCCCGCCGAAACAAGCTCGCTGAACACCCTGGGCTACAGCCCAATCGCATTCGAGGAGTACATTGCCATGCTCGTGCGCATGAGTCGCTCTAGATGTTCAGCCCTACAGCAAGAAGCCAAGACGAAACAATCCGAGTCTGGTGATAGTGAGCTCGCTACCGGTACTCAAACCAAGACCAAGACTAAGACTGGGACCACCAAGACTAAACCATTCATCGTGTCCGTCACCGGCTCAGCAGAGGAAGTGGGAAGGTGTTGCGAGCACCTCCTTGAAGTTCTCAATGAGCCTGGGAAGAGCTATCCACCTTCTACCTCGGATCAAAATGCATCGTCTTCTGACCTTCCAGACCCGGATCTGGATCTTGATCTTGATCTCATGATGGAAATCAACCTCTCCTGTCCCAACATCCCGGATAAACCACCTCCAGCATACGATGGCGCCAGCCTGACGGAATACATCTCTGCCATTTCACAAGCGAAATATAGAGTCCCGAAGACTTACCAAAGAGATTTACATGTTGGGATTAAGACCCCGCCGTATACATACCACGGCCAATTTCAGATCTTGATCGACGCACTCGAGCGCTCTTCTTCTCTCGATGTCGAGGGAGAGAGAGAGGGTGGGGGATGTCCAATCTCATTCATCACCGCCACTAACACCCTAGGCTCCTGTCTCGTCCTGAATTCTCACAACGAACCAGCTCTAGGATCAGTCAATGGCTCTGGAATCGGTGGACTTGCTGGCGACGCGCTCCATCCCATCGCATTAGGGAATGTACGAACGATAAGGCAGATGCTGGATTCTTCGTTGAGAGAGGATATCAGGGAGATCAAGATCATCGGGATTGGTGGAGTGAGTGATGCTGTGGGGTACAGGCGGATGATGGATGTTGGGGCGGAGGCGGTGGGTGTGGGGACTGCGTTGGGGAGGGAGGGTGTGGAGGTTTTTGAGAAGATCAGTAGGGGGTTGGAGGGGTGATGAGATGTTCATGTTCATGTAAGTAGTTCCATTGCCCGTAGAATCAGGATGCCTGAAATAGGTTGATCTATCGCTGTGACCTGGCCGGGAACGCCAGGACGAGGATAGGACTTCACGACGAAATCGACTTTGGTCGCCGTTCCCAGACGAGCTTGTCTTGTCCTATTCTTTTGGCGATCTGCTGTATTGAGGTGCTGACTGTCTGTCACTCTCTGGGTTCTGTGATATGTTACTCAGGGGCAGGAAATGCCACCCCACGCCCTTTTTTACCCTGATCAGTTTCCTCTCATTTCCTCTTTCTCAGCAAATCACCGCTTTGCACATCCTCATTGATTCCTTCCCTATCGTCTTCCCAATACCCAACGATTCTCTGCGCCTCAAGGAGCTTCAACTTGCCATCCGTTGGTTATTTTGTCGATCTGGAAAGCTGGGTCAACCCCACAGGCATTTTCCTTCCCTCTTCATCCTTCTCGATTCTGCCATTCCCTGATCTGCATGTTCCTGATCGCCTCGAAGTTCACTCTCCTCCTCTCGTATATGAGTGTCTAGGTTTCCTGTTTCCATTGTGGCGATGTTCCCTCGGCGTCGGGAGGGTTTACCAGAGGCATGTACGTGATGTTCACTTCGTCTGTCACCCGCATGGCCTGAAAGAAACTCATGCGCAAAGGGCAGCGGACATTGTACTATCAATAAGGTGAGTCTTTCTGTACCTGCTTCCAGCTACGGCTTTCGATGAGATGTATAAGTTTGTGCTCAGGACAAGACCTCGCTAAGCGTCAATGATTCAGGTTGCCTTCTACAAGCTTGAGGTCGCTTGGGGCAAATTGAGCTATGCTTGAATCCTCGTCAGATTGACCTTCATGATTGTATTCTATTTTGAAGTATCCATGCGGCTACGAAGCACATAAGCCGGTGGGAACATCTCGACTTCACTGATACGGCTGCATGGGTTGATTCGCGCAGGACGAAACATCACTTAACCATCAGTCGATCACTTCGATCTACTGCATCTGTGAAATAATCCAAGGTACCAAACTTGCGGTCTTGAGCATTTTACCTACATATGCCGCCTTTAATACGCTTTTCCAAAACATGTTCATCCCAAACTTCTCACTCGCACCCCAGCCAACCGCCCTCGTTATAGCCGAGCAATCACCCACACAAACAAACACTCACACCCGCCAATCTGGCAATTTCCGAATCATCAATATGCATGCACTCCGCACTTTGGCTTGCATGCTGACATCATATTTCACCTGACTTCTCATCTGGTTCATCACCGTCTGAGGTCTTAGCTTTGAATTTCATCTGGGGCCTCTCGGCTGTATGCAGATCTGCAGGCTGACGATGCTTGATATTTGAGCTCGATGTGATGAGGTCTTATAGCCTGAGCTGTGAGGCAAAATCAATGAGCTCAAAACGAGTATATCATACGCCGTATCCATAATCCAACAGAACTTGATATCGGAATACTGAGTCGCAGCTTCACCCCCCCGGTCCATCACCCACCAGACCTCTTATAAAACCTTCAAAATGATCTACCCATCTTACATCATCCTCCTCGTCCTCTCAATTTTCACGTAGTATCCCCATCTCACACCTGCCCACCCAGTCCGTCCAAATCCTATCCACAGCTAACTCACCTCCCCAGCCCCCTCGCCCTTAGCATCCCCGCCGACCCAGCCGCAGCCGCCCCCGCAGCAACAACAACAAGCTGCACCACCTTCCTCACCACCGTGACTGAAGTCCGGACTCGCACGAACAGAGTCACTGGCACTACTGAAGTTGTATATTTGTATCCTTACACGGCGTACTCGACGAATACGAGTATTATTACTACGACTAGTACGAGGACGAGGCCGAGGACTGAGGTGGAGACGAAGACTGTTGCGCAGTGTTATATTAGGGGGCAGCTGATTTGATGGCTGACCGGGAATCGAGATGGGGAGGTAGGGGGAAGTCGAATTAGAGAGGGTTTGAGCGGGTGGTATGGCATGTGCAATGGGGACAAGATGCTCTGCTCTTGTCCTAGAGAAAATGTAAATTGCATGAGAATTAACATGGCAAAGTTGAAAATGATTTCAAGTAAATATGTTATCATAAGCCGTTGCATTAAACTCGTCAACTCTATCAGGGGTATATCAATCTCTACTATCTATAGTCCGAGTCATCGAATTATCCCTCATTCCAAAATCAAAACCCGACTCAAAAAGAAATTTGCATACAGGAAAGAAACCTCCTACCCTAACCGAAAATCGAATCAGATATATCTATTCCCGACCTTCAAGTCCAAAACCTCATTCTCCCTCCCAAACGCAGCTCTATTCCACTTCCCCTCAATCTGCACCCCTCCAAACTTCAACCTCGTACTCCCCAAATCCGGATCAAGCGGGAACACCCCAAGCGAATGTCCCTCCGATATCTCATCCAACCCCATATTGCGAGTCGTCAGCAAGATGGCTGAGAATGACGTGCTGTGTGATACTCCGTTCGTGTAGAATGCCCAAATTCCAACGACCAGTGCGGGGATCGTGAAGAGAAATGCTAGACCGTATGAGAGGACCAGGAGGAAGGGTTTGTAGATGTAGATGTTCTGGACCAAGTTCAAGGTTACCGGCGTCATGTTCGACCCAACAGACCTATTTGCAGGTTAGTGGAATACAGAAAAAGAAAAGTCTTCATGGGACTTACGTGAGTTCCGACGAAGTCATCATGCTAATCGTCGTATTCGCAGCCAGATCCTCAATTGCTCTCCCCAACGTCCGATTCCGACACATATACTCGGGCTTCTTAAACAAGTCATTGGTGTAATTCCGACCCCATAAATTGTTCGTGATCTCCTCACAAGCATCCAGTCCAGTACGAAGAACAAAGTTCTTCTCCGTCAAGAATGGAGTCGTGCCGGAACTCCAGGGGATCCACATCGATATGTTTCCACTGATCATGTTGACGAGTGAGAGGTAGACTGCCTTGTAGGAGTGTATTTGGTAGTCTACTTCGCTCTCCTCGATCGAATCACCGACTTGATGCCGAAGGAGAAGTTGGCGAGCAGCGAATACAGGTGAGAAATCTTGCAGATCCTCGTATGTAACAACCTGCTCTCCGTTGAGGAAATTGAAGTGGGTTCTTCGGGTACCATTACCTAGCGTGCAAATCATTGCCTCGTTCGAAGTCATGACCCAAAGTTGGAATGGAAACATCTGGCATTCGGGCGTGTCCCCTGGCTGGGTAGCATTCTGGACAGGCGTGCAGAAACTTGGAGTATAACCCATCGATCTGCCGAAGTCTTTCGGAAGATCGACCTTCCACGTATTCAGTGGCTCAATATTTGCACCACTCACTGGACGTAGCAAGGTCAGACCTTCTCCGAGAAATGGGTCGAAAGCTGTCAAGACTACTCCATGGAAGTCGGGAAGTCCTGGTGTTCCTGGCGGATCGATTGGAACAGCGGGGTGGACGTCGGGTGTATCGCTGAACAATTCGAGAGCAGCAGGAAGTGTCTGGGAGGTGACTTTGGGGATCAGCGCAGACTGGTTCACAGAATACAAGGCTCTGATGTAATAGTCCATGACAGGAGCGTAGGTGGAGTTTGGAGGCTCGCATTTTAGATACGGTCCTCGAATATCTAGACTGTAAGAGGAATTTGGAGATGGCGGGATGAGGTCCAAGATTTTCGAAGTCTGAGCTGTTTGCGTGACTAGCTTCTGAATGACTGGTGCAGGAGGATGTCCTGTAATAATCGGATCGGCCCAGGTCAAGAGATCCCAGTCCAGCTGTGGCACAGCCATGTTGACTATTTCGGTTGCTGTCCCAGCAGTGACAGTGAGAGATCCTGGAGGTAGGAATACGGCGAATGTGATTGCCCTGGTTTACAGTATGAGCTTTTGACACTTTTGAATTTGATCTTCGTTTGGTGGAAAAGTGAGGAATCATAGTGGGGTACTTGCCAGCAAATGAAAGCAAGAACGACAGCTAACGGTGATCTCTTCCAAAGATCTGCCTCCAGAAAACCCAGAAGGTCCGATGTCAAGGAAAAGAGATTATCCAGAGACTTGAGGGTAAAGGACTTTCTTCTGACAATCGTCCAAAAGTATTGCTTGTAAGCCATTCGATTGGCGACTGCGAACAACGTTGCTACCGCGACTGCGAAGATATTTCCAAAGGTATGTGCCCATTGCTGTCTGCCTTCATTCCCGGCTGGCGTGTGGTCAAGTCGGGAATAATACACATGGTGACCGACTGCTAGACACATTCCGGAGAATGCACTGACGATCATCCACGCAGGCTGCTGGTGCCATTTGACTCCCCATTCTACATGACGAAGTGAAGGTGCTTCGTCAATAGAATCTTCCTCTTCAATCTTGAGCATCCTGAATCGAGTTCCCGCAGATTCTCACTCCAAAGCGGGAGCTAGTGGGCGGAATTGCCTCGAGATCTTGAGCAGTACAGAAAGTTTGAAAGGAAGTCTGCCTCGGCAGGAAAAATGCTCAACAACGACAATCTAAGAAGCGCGAAGCGCAAGAGAAGATATTGAGCTGGGCAGAATTCCCAAAAGACAGTGATGAGACCCGGATCGCTCTAAGATTCTTCGGATGAATCTTGGAAAGGCAATTGATACTCGTGGGGCATCAAATTCAGTATTTGAGCCATGAGTGCCGGGACAGAAGGATTCACGTCAAAGCGCAGTAAGACGGTCTGGGAGATCTTGCTTCCCCATCACTCTCTGGGTAAAGTTTAGACATGTTGCCCCTGCATACGATGCGTATCAAAGCGCCTCAATGGGCTTGCTCGTCCTATGAGGGGGCGCTTGACCTTTAAGCGACATGCACCATTTTGCCTGTCAAAGACGCGGGAAAGTCCAAGCCGGTGTCATGGACGAAAAAGATCTTAATTAAATAACAACCCATAGCTTTCGGCTTAAGTTACACTGCCTCACAAGTCTTTAAGCGCGCAGATTGTGCTGTCCGTCCTCGTTGCTCATGCGGCATAAACAAATATCAACAAATACTTGATCACAGGCAAATGACTCCGCCACACACGACAACGCGACTGATTATTTCGTCATAACTCGCGGTCCGTCATGAAATGTAGGTGGATACAGGGGAGTGCTGGATGAGTCTCTCGGTAGCAAAGCAGCAACGAACAGATCGGATGGAGTGATTGTGCGGCGGAGGCACGTCTATAATCTATTTGTATCCATTAACGACTAAACTATCCTGCAAAAGACAGCTGAGCATAATCTGTGAATAGTGCCCGACAGGTGAGCGTCTTGGGTATCCGAAGCTGTGAAATGCTTACAAGGCCCAGTTGGGCGGCGCCGTTGAATTTGTGGTTCCCTCCAGTGGAGTTGGGAAAATATATGTCTCACTCTTGAGCGCGGCCGCGATCGTCGCATTTGGCCTCGTCCATTTCCTTCCGTCTTTGAGCTCGTGGCCAACCAATGTACTGACCATAGTTCCAAACAAAAGCTCGCCATGCGGGTTCAAATGCGTACGATCGTCGGGGGTCAGGTTGTAGGTGTCCGCAAGCGGAGATCCGATCGAGTTGATGTAGTCGGTAGAAGCTCGATTCAGGTCGATATACGGGACGTGAAGTTTCTTGGCCACAGATATAGTCGCTGCGACTTGATCAACGAGGTTCTCGATAACCTTGCCTGTTGTTGAGTTGAAGCCGCGACGAGTCAAAGATGTTGTCATTATCTATCTATGGTTTAGAAAGTCTCCAAGCACAACATTTGGCAGACTTACCGGAGTCCCTCCAACCGCCAGAACTTCTTTGGCAAACGTTTCCAGATTTGTCGTGAATAGCTCAAGGCTAATGTTAGACGCCGGCTTTTGATCGTTGTGGCCGAACTATACTTCGTCAGCGATGTCTTTCATAGATCTATTGTTCGTGATGTTTACTTGAATCGTAACGAAAGGCAAGTATCCGAGGCCACACGCTTTGGACACACTGGCCACCGTGGTATCCCATAATCCATCTGCACGGAACGATGCGGTCGTTGCTCCACTCTTGGCATAATTTATGCCAAAGGATCCCTTAGTGATCGTAGTGATGAAGCCATTGCCCCAGCCTCCATTGATCGCTGTTGTTGAGTCTCCTGCCAGGAAGAAAGCTGCCTTTTTCTGCTTGTGCGGTGTTGGACTTGCCACGACTTGGCCGACCAAGAATAAGCCGAGGGAGTAGAAGATTCTCATGCTGTTGGTTCGATATCCCGCGAGTGAGTTGAAACTGCTCAAGTTCTTGAGTACAAGACTGCTGGGCGAGTCCAGCTATATAAGAAATACCTTAGTGTTGACATTCGGCACATTCAAGATCCTTGGTAGGTCGGGTTGAAAGAGTCTGGCAGTCGATATCCGGTCCACTGCTGGCTACCCCACCACCCCGCAACCCCCAATGTCAATCGATGCGCTATCATTCTATCCGTTCTCCCGAAAGACCTTTATGTAGGGAGAATGACGAGCTTCAACACATAAAATGCTTCCCCGCGCTTTCTTACATTGTGCCGAGATCCTGATTTACAAAGTATTGCGCCGAGATATGTTGAAGTCGGAGGAATTTCTGTCGCAATTCGGTAGAATTGGAAGCGAGTTTATGCCAAGCAAATATGGGGTCATAGTCCAACCCCGCCACCAAGAAAAGCTTGCCCTCGTCCTGCTGAAACGTCAGGCTTTCAATGTTCCCCATAACGTAGATAAAGGTGTCATTTAAGTATCACCTTCACAAGAGATGGGGTTAAAGTTGGGATTTGGACCACCCAAAGCAGAGCAACGAAGAAAAAGGTCCAGTCTCGGGCAGAGCACGAGCACTGTGATAGCTCTCACGAAGAGGCCTGGTGGGTCAATGGAAACTGTGGTTTCGTCTCCGCTCGATATAGTGCTCCCAGAGAGTATATGGCGAAGTGATGCCATTCATGAGTCCTTCAAGCAGCGAATTAGGCGTCTAAGAGTTCTGCAATCTGGATAACCAGAGCATAGATATTTGCCGGCCCAACAAATGCGACGTCCTCTAATATGCGGGCTCTTCTTGCGCCTGTTGATGGCGGGCCTGTCGATGATCTCAAATTGATAATAAGCCTACGATAGTCTCGCATGACAGGAAATTGTCCTGACACGACAGACAAAATTTCGGTTGCGATGTCGATGAGGTTCTCACATTCCTGAACCTCAGCGTCATTGAGCTGAGTTGGGCACAAATTGAGCCTCGAACAGTGAAGACAGCATAGTAGTCCAAGACATGCTCTTATGGCGTGAAACCGGTGATCCAGGACAGGGTGGAACGCCGCTGCATGCTCCGTCTGTTCAGACTTCTAATGACTGCCTGGCTGCACGATACAACTTCGCCCAACTGCACAAATGAGCGATCGGTGAAAATGTTGTAGAATTTTGGCGACGAGACTGTTTCGTTGGAAATTGGAGCCGTATTGTTGGTAAATATTATTTGATCTGTCAGAGCGATCAAAGAAAGCGTGTTGAGTAGGGATATCGAATGTTGTTCTTGCTCGAGGGAGTAAGGGTTCAAGATCGGGGAGTTTGTCTCCCAATTCAAGAGATGGTTGAGGTGGTGCGAGAATGGCTGAGTGCCTTTGTCGGCTGCTATTTTGGATCGCAGTATCCCGCATCGATACATGTGTATGTGTCGGCACTGTATAGGGCTAAGTCTTGAAGAGAAAGGGGATCTCGTCCCTGGAAGCTAATGACGATCAGATCTTGTTGCAAAGCATGTCGTGTGTCTTACCTCAATTGTGATATCTCCGTCATTGATGCCAAAAGGTCGGTCGAGTGCTGATGAGACCAGACTACAACGGTCAGCCGAGTATGCGGATTTGAAAGGGGGTCTCGGTACCGATCGAGAAAGTAGCACGACCAAAATGCCCATCGTCGCTGCTCTAAATCTTCCTCGGATATATCCCGTCTTGGTTTGGTTACCTCACGATGGAAACCCAGCGCAATGCACTTTTTCATCATGATGCCAGTCAACTGCCATGTCGAACTAGCGGCGGAGCTATGGAATGAGAAAATGATGAGCAGCATCAAACGATAGATCACATCAACACCGTCTTCGTGCTGGAATACTTCATCCAAAATCTTCAGCGCTTTGGATAGAATATGAATCGAAATAAAGGAAGCTTGAGCGACGGGGTATGTATCTGAGACAAGCGGGGTAATAGCCAGGACCATGTAGGCCATTAACATGGTTGCTGGCTCTTGAGCTAGCGTTGCTTCGTACTCAGTGGTCTGAGAAGCTGTGATGGCCATGATGCCTCGCATGACAGCTTCTTTGGGCAGTGAAGGGTATCGATAGTCAACGACTTTGTAATATGTACTAACATATTCGAAGGCATCCTCCTCTGGAAGAATCAGCCTGTCTGGAGCATCTAAAGTCGGTCGGCGAATGTTTTTAGCAATTCCATCCCACAAAGCATCCATACGTGTTGTTCTCTGTGGGTTGCCACCAAAGGTTTCCGTAACGGCTTAGGGTTAGGGTTAGGGTTAGGGTTAGGGTTAGGGTTAGGGTTAGGGTTAGGGTTAGGGTTAGGGTTAGGGTTAGGGTTAGGGTTAGGGTTAGGGTTAGGGTTAGGGT